>Ga0210040_10000068_pt1 | contig 229336 bp, 190 predicted proteins | sample CryGeyCG12114_NA_FD_185462 | JGI IMG/M metagenome (GOLD analysis project Ga0210040, IMG submission 185462) | Groundwater microbial communities from aquifer - Crystal Geyser CG19_WC_8/21/14_NA (SPAdes) (version 2) | ecosystem: Environmental > Aquatic > Deep subsurface > Groundwater | place...
TGCTTTGTGTTGAAAAGAAGAATGAGCAGTTGTACAACTATATGTATTACATGCAAACCTCAGAGACACAAAGTCAAGACACTGCTCCAGCAGATGAGGCAGCAGACGAGGCAGCAGACGAGGCAGCTGATGAGGCACCCACTGAGCAACTCACCATCACGTGGAAGTACCCAGTCGAGGAGTCTACGCCGCCAACACAGTCTGTCTCTTCGTTGACTTTCGGGGAGACCACCACCGACGACACTGCTCAGGCAGAAACTGAAGGCGCAGAGGACTCAGCCGAAACGGTTCAAGAAGAACCAGAGGAGGGATCTGTCTGTGACTCAGCCCCAACAGCACCCAAGGGGAACGCGGCGTTCGAGAGTATGATCGCTGCCCTGCCGTCTCCGTTGAAGGAGGAGGAAAACGAGAGTGACAGTGACAGCGGCGATAGCGCCGGTTCTGATGCTGACTGCGATGACGACGATGACGACGATGGCGATGATGGCGATGATGGCGACGATGACGACGATGACGAGGACTCTCCACCAAAGGAGTTGCCAGGCGTTTCGGTGTCACAGTCTTTCGAGGTAGCTCAGAAGGCCACATCCTCCACGAAGGAGGCCGAGGCTAATTCTGTGGACGAGTCGATCGATACTGAAGAGCTATTCGAAGCTGGAGAATCGGCTGAGGCTGAAGAGCCAGCTGAGGAGCTGGTTGCGAGCGATGAGCGGTCCCCCATTGATGAGCAGGCTGTTGTCGAGACGCCGGCTGTCACTGAGGAATCGGTTGTCGATGATGGGCTATCGGTCATTGAGGAGTCTGTCGTTGAAGAACAGGCTACTGTCGAGGCGTCCGTTGTTGCTGACCCACCAGCTGTCGTCAGTGAGCCAGTCGTCGCTGAGGTGCTGGCCGAGACTAACGAACCGTGTGTCACTGAAGAGCAGCCCGTTGTCGAGGAGCCGGTTGCCGCCGAGGGGCCGGTTGTGTCAGCCGAGACATCGATCTGTCAACAGTCTGCGGTCGAGTCACTGGCTGAGACTGAAGAGCAGTCTGTCGTTGAAGAGCAGTCTGTCGCTGAAGAGCAGGCTGTTGCTGAAGAGCAGGCTGTCGTTGAAGAGCAGGCTCTCGTCGAAAAGCTGGTAGTCGTCGATGATCCAGTCGTCGTTGAGTCGCTGCCCGAGACTAGTGAGCAGCCTGTTGTTGAAGAGCAGGTTGCCGCTGAGAAATCAGTTGTCCACGACGAGCCGTCGGTGATTGAGCAATCTGTCGCTGAAGAACGAGCTACTGTTGAAGACCCGTTCATCGCTGTGGAGCCAGCTGTCATTGAAGAGCCGACTGATGAGCGGGCCATCATCGAAGAACCGTCTGGCGCCGAAAAGGAGATCCAAGTCCAAGAGCGTGACAGCGAAAAGCCTGACGAGGAGCTGCAAGTCGAGATCACGCCCAACAACAAGCCGACAGCAGAAAGCATGCCAAGCAAGGTTGAGTCTCAGGCAGTCCAGCCCTCTGCATCTCAGCTTAAGGAGGCACGGTCTGAGACACCGCGCTCTGTCGACGAAGTCGCTGTTGTAGATGGCGCATCTACCGTCGACAAGACTATTTCGCCAGTGAACTCCAGCTTCAGCGTCTTTGAAATGGAAGTTCTGCATGTCATCAATCATCGAACAACGCCGGCAGGGAGGGACCTGATCTTCGATTTGCAAGCGCTTACTCGGGACGGCGCTACTCGCCTGGTGCAGCGCTATGCATCAGAGGAGGAGAAGGCTCTACTTTCGAGCCAGTTCAGCGACCTGATGAGGATTTCGGCGACCTTATCGTTCCCTTCTGCCGGAGAAGGCGTGAACGATTGGCCAATGCCACCACAAGCTCCAGCCAAACTGCCTGAACAGGCCACGAAAGAATTCAGTTTCCAGGGCGCAGACTCCTTCAAGACGCCAGACTTCCCCAAGACACCTATCGCTGGTGTGAGAAATCCCGAGACGGATATCAAACTGCAATTTCGCATTGCGGGATCTGATCAGCCACCGGCATCGCCAGCTCAATCCGGGCAGCTGGCTCCTGCGGCCGACACACCAATCAATATCCCTCCCACAGAGCCTCGTCGTGAGGAAGTTGCTGACACCAGTGCGAATCGTCAGGAGCAGTTGGCACCCAACCCAGCGTCAGACACGTCTAGAGGTGTCCCAGGGAGAAAAGTCAAGAAACCTGCCTCTAGACTAGCACGAATGAACCAGGCTCTTCGCAACAATGGAGTCTCCGCACCGTCGATCCCGGTCACTGGCACGACTTCTAGCACGTCGTCCGAGAAGTCTGAGGGCTGGCTGAATAGCATCTACGACAAGCCAAAGGTGCAGCCGAATCCGGTTCCAGCGCCTCCGCCAGCTTCCGTGGTTGAGGCTATGCCAGATGCGCCCACTGCAGTAGCGAACCCACTAGGCGCTTTCTCAGCAGAGAGTATGGCTGCTCTGCAGGAGGCAATCGCAAACATAGCACCTGCTGAAGAATCTGGGGACTTGCCTGATGCTGCTCCTTATTCAATCCCACCACCGTCTGTAGTCAATGTCCAGACTGCGATCACACCCGCACCTGTACCCGCTCTCTTGCCAGGCACCGCAAGACAGCGGCTGCAAGAACTGGCAGACAGCCACGAGGGACTTATCCGCGACGAGATTGGGTCGCTCATGGATTACGCGGACATCACTGTGATGGACCACGCGGATGATCCAGCCTACTTGACCGCTGTGCGTGACGAGGCCGTGGTGGGCATACAGGCCCTGCAGAGGTTACGAGTCGACGACGATGATGGTACCACCTTAAACATCATCAACATCCGAGAAAATATCATCGTGTTTGCGGAGCAGCTCATGGCTTCGCTGGTACCAACCACGCAGTCTGGGCCTGTTATGCAGGAACAGCCACAGCCCGCTACACAGGAGACCGCCGACCCCATCACCGTCCAAGGCGCGGATGGCAAGACCTTCGATGTCACTGCAATGCTTGTTGCTATACAGGAGCTCGCAGAGAAAGAACGTATCGATGCAGTCATGCAAGAAGAGCCGGTGAGTCAGGAGGCTCAGCAGGCAATCAATACCCTGCCAGTCCTGCCGAACGCGAATGGTGCAGATCTCAGCGCGATGGAGATGGAACAAAGCGACGCAGATTATGCCGCGCAGCTCGAAGCTGAGTTCGAAAAGCAACAGGCTCTGCAGGAGGCAGGCCACGCAGAGGTCGCTACAAATGCTGACCTTGACAACCTGCCAGACTACGAAGATGACGCCGATCGGGCCGAAGGGACTCAAATCCAGACCGAGTTCGACCAAGCGCAGGCGCGACAGGAGGCAGCAGCGCAAGAGATGAAGACCATCATCGCGGAGGCGCAGGCTCGAAGAGCCGTTCAAGTTGAAGGAGCAGAGCCCGAGACAATGGACATGTTCGCACAAGCAAAAGCTGCGGCGGAGAAAGCAGCAGCTGAGGCCAGCACTCTGATTGAGGAGGCCCGGGCTTACAATTATGAGAAGGCCGTTGACACGATTTACGAAAATAGGTATGCAGGTAAACCAGCTTGGGAGGAGCCCAAGCCCAAGCCCAAGCCCGCTGCTGCTGCTGCGACAAAGACACCTGCAAAGGCAAAGGCACCAGCACCAGCACCAGTGGTAAACGCACAAGGCAGAACATTAGCACCACTCCGACGCAGAACTGCACCAGTCCGAGACGCGGCCGCAGAAGCCGAAGCCTGGATAAACAAAGCGCTTCTGTTCTCCAGAGAGTCCGACGACGAGTCAGACGGCGCAGACAGTGACTACGTCGACGACAAAGCAGACGACTCAGACGATTCAGATGACTCAACCGACCTCCCCTCAGAAAAAGACGTGATCGACGGGTTCGACACAGTGGCAAAGTACCAAGCGGAGCAAGTCGCTCGAAACCTGCCTCCCGAAGAAGCCGTTGAGGAAGACGAAGACGATGAAGATGACGTTATGACCGCACGGCAGCGCGAACAGACTGCAAGAGATATAGCTCACTTCGGCGCAGGCGAGGATTTCTCTGACCCCGAGGTCTCGGAGGAAGATCCTATTCCATCTGATGACGACGACGACGAGGAGTTCGAAGACGTCCCGATCAAGAGCAAGAGCGATGCCAAAGAAGAAGAAAAGGACGATGAATCCGCAAAAGAGAACCGTCCCACGCCACAATCTCAGACTCAGACTCAACCCTCGAATCGAAACACCATGTGGCGCGCCCAAGCGCCCGACGCGCGCCTCCTAGCTGAGCAGCAGGCCCGTGCCGCGGCGCGAGATGCGGCGGCCGCTACGGCGCGAGACGCGGCGTATAGCAGCGCCATGGACCTTGATGAACAGGCCGCGTGGGCCGGTCTCTATAACTACGACGACGACAGCGACGACGACGACCAGAACGCCGTGAATGACGATGAAGAGGATGACGAAGAAGATGCAGAGCGCGAACAGTGGCGGGACTTGGAGATTGTTGTGGATGAGGAGTGAGGGGTGGGGTGGATTGGGAAGCTCTATTCATCGAGGGGAGATGGTGGATGGGCTGGCATGAATGGAATGGAATGGGAGGGATCTGTCTTCAAGACGCAGCATGATCTATCACGGCTGAGCTGAGTTGGCTTAGCCTGATGTGGAGTGTTGTGCTGGAGAACAGGGGGGTCAAGAAGACCAGAGCAGGAAGCAAGGCAAAGTAAAGTAAAGTCTTGGAATTGGATTTGGATCTGGATTTGTGTGCGGGTGGATGGATGTCCTACAAGAAGTAGGCATTCTTATTTCGTTCCTCGGTGCTGTTGATGGCAGGTCGATTGGTTTTGGCTGTTCGGGATACGGTTGTGGAGTTGGGAGTTTGGGATTCTGATTGTGTGTTCTATGTTTGAGAGTAATGATTCGAGTCAACGGGTGGTAAGGGAATGGAAATAGCACGGTGAGGGATATTTCACGAATACAAAAACTGGAAATGCGGGAAGTTAGAATAACGCCTCACGGCACATGTTTTCGAATGAATTGGATTGATCAGGCTATGCTTCAGACTCGAGTCCTATTTCCTCGTGTTCGATGCTAACACATTCTTGCGACGATGAGTAGGATGGCGGGTTTGTCTTCGATTATCAGCAGCGCATAGCTAGCGCTAGGCCACCATCTACTTCTTGTTCTTGAACTCGTATTCTTTTGGTGGTCCAAGTTTTTCCAGTTTTGTGTATGAAACTCGAGTACTGCATCATCTGCTCCCATCAGGACCAGCTCTCAGTATTCCGAAGTGGAGTCCGCATGCCCAGTCCAGAGGACCTTGTATTGCAGTAGTGGCTTCTGAGTCTTGCTTCCAGTAGCATGTGCGTCTAGTATCTTTTGTACCTCTCGCTCCCCCGTTACTGTTCCATTCCTCTCACCACGAATGGGAGGGGGGATTCTGACGTGCTTCAGCTTGTCCAGAGGATGCTGCGCCCATGGTGGAAAGCTCAGAGTCGATGCTGGTCAAGATTTTAGATGGTTTGTGGAGTTGGTCCAATACCTCTCTGCTGGCCACCGTTGCCCTCGGGAGGCTGATCCACTCTTGAGAGAGACACAGGGCCCCCCAACTAGACCACCGTCACCAGCACGAGAGACCCCAGAAGGAAAGGACGCAGTGCGAGGAGGCTAGGTCCGGGGTTTGGGCTGAATGATCTCTTTAATGATAGTCTCTAAAGCTAGTCCAAGAGCATCGGTAGACATATTGGTACGTACTTGTATTGTTGAAGTGATGTGGACAGAAAAGAAGAGAAAACTGATAGCAATTTCACGTTCTGTTATGATGCAGGTGAGCCTCTATGATTGACATTGGTCCTTACAGTACTGCGGCAGGAGCGATGACCCCGATCCCGATCAATCTCGGGGTTTTCCTAGCTGTTCCCATCTCGACGAAAGGCGGCCAACAGATGCCACAGCGTACTTAGTATCCGAGGTTCCCTGGAAGCATCTCAAAAATGGTAGAGCACGGGTCCTTTATCAAACGAAGACATGACAGAAAGGCATATTGCCAGTGTCGCTGTGGCAGGTCTTGTCTCGATGACGTGGTAGACGAACTTCGGCTGCTTAAGGATGTGCGAGGCAGGCAGTGCGTTCGAAGCATGCGTTCTGATTACCAGAGGAGAGGACCGAAGCACCTATAGAAGTAAGCATTCGAGTGCAGCACTTCAAATGGAGTAGGTGCGAGACAAGGCCAATTTGTGGACGGTGCGCGTCAAGCGTGACAGAAGTACAACACCAGCTACTTCATATCTCATGTAGATAGCTAGCCGCTGCTTACGGTCTCGGGGGTAGGTTAGTCGTCCAACTCAGTGCAGTCAATCCATTGCATTCAGGCCTGTTGCTAAAGGGAGCTCTGCATTTTGTCTGTTTAGATGGTCTGACAACTATTCGTATTCAACTCTCGTTTGGAATGGTCCTCCATGCCAGAGCGAAGTCTTGTTTCTCGGATGTCAATGCGCTGCAGATGATTTTGCTTGTTGCTGTACAAGGAGTGATCTGTTCCAAATAACCTGCTCAACGTTGCTGTTATTACCGAGAAAGTCACTCGAGCCGCGGTTACCATTTCTGAAGACACAATCTGAACATGGGGGATGTTCTGCAATGCTGAGCCCGGAGCGTCGGTGTAGGCGAGGGTCGCTTTGGGGGTTGCGTGTTCCTTTGCTGTGTCTAGTGGGATGCTCACAAGTATCTCGTGCTGCTCATCAAGGTCGGCAATGGGCTTTCCAGCATGGGAACTTCCCTCGAGCATGCGACGAAGAGAAGTCAAGATTGGCAGACTCATTTATTTTGCAAAAGACGATATCAATACCAGCCTGAAGTGCTCCGAGGATCTCACTCGATACGTGGGACGTGGCGGCTTCTGAGAACTAGCCACTACGGCATCAGAACATGCGCATTACGACCTGTTTCATGACAGAATAAACAGTCCTAATCATCACATTAACAGGAACCGCCAGAACCCTGCACAACATGCAAGGTTATGATTCGCAGTCACAACAGCCTCGAACAGTGCGATATAGGGTGCTCAACCCATTCTCGACCCTTACTGAGAACCTACGCATCACGGTGCGTCAGTATGCACTGGCAGGATCATGTTGAGTGATGAAAATTGTCTTGTTTGTTGCTAGTGGTCTTGTGTTTCATGTTGCCACCCAATTATCTAGCTCGAGTAAATAATTCCTGGTCCACCACGTTATCGCTGTGATGCATTATCCTCCCGTATATGCACCGAGCCGCGACAAACATGCTGCTTCGGGTTATTATCCTCCTCGGCATACCCATATGCGCTCTGTACAGGGAATGCTTAAGTAGTCTACCGGGCGTTGGTAGATACAACAGAAGATTGTCGTCGGTCTTTGAACTTGTTGCGACCAATTCCCACCAACTGGCCCAGCTCCGCCCAGAATCCGATTGGAGGCGACAAGAAAGATTCCTCGTACGCATCGACAACTGGTCGCTCCCAGACCAAGTCGGCCTCGAGTGGTTTGACAAATTTGGTCTTCTTGAGCACCTTCCAGAATGTGAATGTGACTGGTGCGATCAGCAACATGGTGTAGTTCGAGAAGAACCCGTCGGTGGACCATGGAGCGAAGCTGGCGTAACCGAAACAGAAAACGATCATTGTCATCCATGCGGTTCCGAGATAACCACACCAAGGCTGTAACCACCCAGTATAAGGGAACGTCTTCCGGTCGACGCCTTGTGCTTTGCACGCGTGGTAGAAGCAGATATATGTTACACCCATAACGATGTAATCAATGATACCGCCAGCAGTGATCAAATTGACCAGCCAGGTAAGGACGATCGCCGAGCTGCTGGAGACCTGGAGGAATGAGAGGAATGGGAAGCAGATCACAATAGCAAAGCAGAGATATGGTACCCCACTTTTTGTGCACTTTGTCAGGACCTTAGGAGCACGGCCTTCCAGAGCGAGACCGTATAGCGTCCGTGTAGCACAGTATGTATATGTGTTGCCGGCCGAGTATATACTGGTGCACAGAAGGGCGTTGACGAGGTGAGGCAATCCATTGACGCCGAGCTCTCTCATAGCAATAACGTAAGGCGAGGCCGCAGCAGTACCGGAAGGAAGTGCTCCGCCAGCAATGGCGACCAAGGTCGGGTTTTCATGGCTTACGACAATGCCGACGCACAATGAGCCGAGAATGAAGAAGATGCCGAATCGCCAATAGACAGTCTTGAACGCGTTCTTGATGTAGATGCGAGGGCGTTTTGCTTCGGCTGCGACCATGGCGATATATTCGGGACCGACGACCGTGAATGCGGCGCTCCAGAGTGCTGCAAGGAAACCTTCAAATCGACCTTGGAGGCCTGTGGTTCGGTATTCTGCAAAAGCACCATCCTCCCAATTGCGGAAGCCGTACGCGTCGCCTTGGGGGTTACCGCCGACCATCGTCACGAATGTGAATCTGCAAAGGATATCAGAACTGGGGATGTACGTTATGTGTATCGTGTCACTCACGAGAAAAGCATAAAAATTAGAATGACTTTACCACCCGAAAGCCAGAACTCGGCCTCGCCATACGCCTTAACAGCGAGGAAGTTTAGTGCACTAGATTAGATATTAGCAAGGTGCTTTTGGATCATAAGGTCGCCTCTGGGAAGTCTTACGCGTAGGTTACAATGCATGCGGCACATACTGCCGCTACGGGAATGTTGTCGCTCCAGTAGGACAGAACCAGGTTGAGGGCCGTAATTTCGAAGGGAATAAGAAGAGCTTCGTAGAAGAAGAAGTTCCAGCCAGCCATAAATCCGAAGGCGTCGTCGACGAAGTGGCCGGCCATGCGAACAAATCCGCCAGAGACTGGATGCAGTGTGCCCATTTCTGCCATACCATTGTTGATCATACCAAGAAAGCAACTTTGAATTGTATAGGCAACGAATAGGCTACCAGGGCCACCTCGTTCTAGACCATAGCCGATAGAAACGAACAATGCTGTCCCGATGGAACCACCTATAGCAATCAACTGTATTTGACGGTTACCGAGTCGGCGTTGAAGTAGGTCGGCATTCTCAGAGACAAGGCCAATGTCGACGTCGCCATCTGGAGAAGCATGGACCTTCTCCTGGCCGTTGTGGTTTTCATGTTTTTCGTCACCGAAGATACCCATCGCGTACAAAGGTGGTGTTAGATGCAGGTAGAGGACGAAGAAAGAGAACCTGCAAATGCGCCAGGATCGATGGGTCTTATGCTGCGCATGCAGATCTAAATTTTTCACGAGCGACTGACGAAATCTTGAGACTGAACAAACTATGCATGAGAGCCTCGAGCTCAAATCGCCTCTTGCTTACTGGCAAGCGCAGGTCCAAAAACCACGCGACATGGTAGACCTTATCACTTAGCGTGGTGTTTCCAGGTGTTCAGTGCTGTCCGTTGTGGAGTTTGTGAGGCGGCAAGGGACCTTAGCGTGCATCATCCCCCACTTGAGCCCCTGTTGGGAAGGGCACTAGTGACGTAGAAACATGTTTCGGTGCTCCTCGCCAAGCTAGTGGGCCGGGGTCGACTTTCTTAGCGGCTCGCTCCAGAGGCAGCTAAGCACGTATCTGGAGGTGATAAGAGGTCCCACTGGATGTGCCGTCGTTGGCCACAGGTGAACAAGAAAGCAAAACTTCAGCGAATGAGACTGATCAACCGCTGAGCGCTCGATCTGGCGCACTTGAAAAGTTCTGTGCCTCGCTGTGCGGTGGCGCACATCGAACTGTTGAAGATATTTGCACTGGCATGCGCAAGGAGTATGAGGCAGCGAGGTGGCCGGATGGACATGGCTGACTCTGTCGGATGTGCAGTCGAGTACTTCGCAGATGCCTGGATGGAGACGATCTGAGCTTAGAGCCTGGTCAGGCCATGCGTGCCCCTCAGCAACTGAAGATCGGTGTTTCTGCCTTGCAAACCACATCAAGTAGCCTACTGTAAATTCTCGCAAGTGCCAGCGCCCACTGTACTTTACTTGATATCTGCCTTTTGTTGCTTCACTGCTGTGCGCACTGCATGTTTTCTGACCAGAGACGAATGAGATTGAAGGGGATCGATCGCGCTCTGCACGAACGATTCCCAAGGCTGGCCTTCCAGCCCACCCAAGCTAGAAGGATCTCTGCCTTCGCCATTGCCCGTAGTTTCTGGCATAAACAGAGGCTGACCGAGCAATGCGGAACGCAACCTCAGCCGCTTCCTTAGACATGCTAGCTTAATCTCCTGCAGCGAGCTTATTCGGTATCACAAGACCTCATGGATGGGTTGTGCTACGCTCGTTTGGCTGCAGCGGCCCATGCTCTCGTTATGTGCAAGAGGCGCCATAGTAGTACCTACGCTTGCACCTTCCTACTCTGCCTTGTCAGGCGTCCTGGGAAATAAACAGAGCGCTACCACCTTTCTGCCGGTCTTTCCGGTTTGGCATACGATCCATTATTGTACCGCTATTATTATTATGCTTGTCTGTCGCAGAGGCACCTGTTGCACTCTCCCAGCCTACAGAACTGTCGGCTTTCGTGCCTGAAGACAGTTGGCTAGCTTAAGCTGACGGTTGATATATGGCTGCCGCAGAACGATGATTGACAGCCGTGGGTAGCCTCTTAGTCTGAGCGCGGCTCGCTTCTAGCACTACTACGATACTAGGTGTACTGTAGTTGCTGATATCAAGCTGGCTCCGGCAAACCCATGTTCATGCATCGCAGTAGCTTTGCTAAGCCCTCAGCGACGCGTGCCTCACTATCTCAATGCTAGCATTTGACGTTGTTGGACATCTGCAGGACAACTGAGTGCATTCACTCGGCAGGCCTAGCACGCAGCCATCTTTCTACGCGAGCACGCCATCGAGATGAAGGAGGTGAATCTTAGCCATTCGTGGTAAACTTTGGGAGTACTCCAATTGCTCCGTTGTAAACACCAGTTACCAATCTTAGGGAACGCGATGACGGAGCACCACCACACCCGATCGATATACTTGCCGCTTACCTAGGTATGATGTAGACGCGATCGCCTGAGGTGCTCGCAGTGACAACCATTTCGGATATTAGAGAGCACCATCATGCAGCTAGCGACCGGGCCCGCAGTCATCGTTTTGAATTCGAACAATCTCGGGACGACGTTGCCGTGAATGCCTGAAATTCCAATCAATGTCCTTATGGAGTAAAACGTTGTTCCAGATACAGTCTGAGCTCACCAGCCTGTCGATAGCACGGTTCACACTCACTATGACCAATACCAAGATCACCATGTACAGGCCAGCCGTTACCGACATGGATTCCATACCAAAATCCATCCCGGAGACCAAGACCTTAGCATCAGACACAAGATAAGCCAAGCCTACCCCAATCTCTACTGTCCCGTCCCCGTCGCCAATGTAATTCCCCCATCAACAACCAAAGCATGACCAACGACATACCTGGCGGCATCGCTTGCTAGGAAAACCACAGCATTGGCCACATCCTCCGGCGTCCCCATCTTCCCAGTCGGCACATTATGCTCCGTGATCTTCCTACCAACCTCGACGTCAGCCGGATCCTCACTACTTAACAAATTCTCAACCAAAGGTGAATAAATCAACCCAGGCACGACAGCGTTAACACGAACACCCTTCGCCGCATACATGACCCCGCTCGCCCTCGTGAACTGCAACACCGCCGCTTTCGCAGACGCATACGCAATCTGCGGCTTCCCAATATACCTCAGCGCGGTGATACTCGCATTATTAACCACTTTGCCACTCCCCTGTGCTTCCATGATAGGTAAGACCGCACGACAGCACAAAAACACCGACTTGAGGTTCAACTCGATCTGCCCATCCCACAATTCCTCGTCCATACTCCCCGGATCCCCCGGCGCCGTCATCCCCACGTTATTGACTAAGATATCGATTCGTCCCCATTTCGCCATCGCAGCGTCCACGACAGCCTGGACCTGATCCTTCTTCGTGACATCGCAGCCCAGAACCTCGCATTGCGCATCTGGCCGGTCAGCGAGGAGACGCGCCTTGGTGCGCTCCGCCGCCGCCAGGTTCAGGTCGCAACCGAAGATGCGCACGCCGTTGTGCGAGAGGAGACGTGCTGTTGCGGCGCCGTTGCCCCAGGTCGTGCTGTTGGAGAGCCCGACTTGGCCGATCCCCGTGATCAGGGCGATTTTGCCCTGGAGGTCAGGGTAGACTGGGAAGGTAGAGGGATCTGCCATGATGTCCAGCGGCCCTATTCTATGGCTCCGTTTCCTTGCTGCTAGTGTGCAGGAGGGCCTCAGTGACAGACGGCTAACCACAGTAAGTCACGAGTAGCTTAATTATAGCACTAGACATGCGTTCAGGGTGCTCCTGCAATGATAAATCTGCACTGCACTACCATAGGTTCCCAAATGCTCTTGACCAGTCCCACCTCAAGAATGACCTCGGGAAAGACTCGCTTTTCGTCCCGTGCATCGTGCATCCGTAACAGCGGGACACGAAATCTAATTGCGGGTGGTCTCTTGAGCATTGCTAGTCTACAGTACGTGGGCCTCACGAGGCCCAAGACGTGCTATTCTCCCCAACTTTTCCCCGCGTCAACAATGCTTTTCGGGCAACTTAAATGAGGAGCGTGGTGAAAATATACCCAATCCGGGCAAAACGAAGCACAAGGTATAGACAAATTCTTGCTCTATTGTGGTAATTGAAGTGAGTACGGGGCGTTCCAGTTCGGAAGGAATGTTTATCTAGCTTCGTCACCTGTACCATGCAGGTTCATATCGGACAACCAAGGCCTAGGCTATACTCACTTCGCCGCAAGCAGATCACTCAACTTATCCACGTAGAAATGCGGCCTGGTATCGCCTTCCAGGAATTCCTCTTTCGTGCTAACGCCAGTCAACACACCCAGTGTACCGCCCAGCTTCCCCTCTAATCCGAATCTGATGTCCGTATTTGCTCGATCACCAACCATACACGTTCGGCTCCTGTCAAACTTGAATTTCCCTTCAATAGCGTCCATCATGGCTTGACTCGGCTTGCCCAGTGCTACCGGCTCCTCCCCACCCAGCATCTTGACCAACGGCGCGGACATCGTGCCAGCACCGGCGAACAAAGCGCCTGCATTCGGCAGGGTACTGTCTATATTCGTTGCTAGGAAGATGGCGCCGCGCTTAATATAGTGGTATGCCAGGCACATCTTGAGGTAATTGAAATGGAAGTCCAGTCCTGTAAGCACGACCCCTACTTCTGGATCAAGGATCGTGGGATCGCCAGCTGCGATCTTGGTATAGTCGTCTGGATTCATGCCTAGACGTCGCAAACTAGGATCCGTCCCGCCAATATGTGGCACTCCTTCGCTGTCTAGCTCTTGTTCTATCCCGCTTTCACCAATCACGAAGACCTTTGGTTTCGACTTGAGGTCGGGGTGGCGCTCTGGAAGGATGCGCGCAATGTAGACTGCGGCGGAGTAACTGGATCCGAAGACCTCCTCCTCTGTCGCTGGTATGCCCATTCCTTCTAGTTTCTTGCAGTAGTCTTTTCTCGACTTGGTTGAATTGTTTGTGACGAAGACAACTCGCTTGCCCGCGGCGCGGAGCATTTCGAGGGTGGCTACGGTGCCATCGAAGAGGTGGTCGCCGGACCAGAGGACGCCATCGCAATCGAAGAGGAAGATCTAAAGCATAGTGTGAGTTGGCTGCCGAATTGCGCGGTAAAGGCTCGGGCGATGCAGATAGAACCGTACATCATAATTGGAGAGAAAGTCTTGTATAGATTCTTTCTGGTCGGTCAGATACTGTGGTTGAGACATATCGAGAATGAAGCCTGCACTGGTGTGTGATGTGTTATCTCTTCAAAGATTAACTTGTTGTTGCGGCAGCGTGCATATTGAGGCATGACAGCATTCCTAATCGGCGTCAGCGGGAACAAGCGCCGATGCCGCATCTTTGCCCCGCCTTCGTGTTTCCAACGCGTTAAAGACGCGCTTTGCACGAGTCGCTATCATCCAGTCAATCAACAAGAATCGTTTTCTCCAAGCTCGAGTAGTTTTCGAAGAAGCTGCTGAAGAGACGAATAGCGTGATGGACATCATCAGTACCGCCTGTTTCTCGGCAGCTGTGCATTGAAAGTTGAGGGTTGCCTAGATCAAGTGTTCGGGCACCAAGGGCTGCACTCAGCATTGGACCGATCGTGCTGCCACAGCTTGAATCATTTCTGACCACGAAGAGCTGAAGAGGCACTCCCGCCTCGTCAGTGTCGATCTTCTTTGGTGCCTTGCGTGCTACTTCTTGGAGCAGGACAATGCCCGGTGAATTTGTGGCATAGCGCGCATTAGCATTGATCTTGATGACTGGCCCCTTGTTCATCTCTGGCTTGTGGTCTGCTTCATATTTGGAAGCGTAGTTGGGATTGACTGAGTGGGCCATGTCAGCGCTCACGAGGAAAGAGCAAGACAAGGTCTGTTCATATGCTGTTGCCAAATCCGGATCGTTGGTCTTGTCGTAGGAGTCCTCTGAATCGCTGCCTTCCGAAGACGCGGATGCTGGTAGGACGCTAAGCCTTCGTATTATCGCAGGTAGCATGGAAGAGTCGGCACCTTGAGCTGTGGTTGAGCCAATCTCTTCGTGGTCAAAGCACGCGATTAGGCGAATCGACAACTCGCTATCTAGAGCGCTCTTGCTTCTGACCGAGTCGATCAATCCCATGGTCGCACAGTATGTTTGGTTCAAGTTGTCAAGCCTGGCGGAGAAAATGAACTCATCCATTAGCCCCCCCAAGCATGCTTTTTGTGTATCGTAGAGCACGATCTCGAAGTCGACGACATCGTCAGGGTCTGCACCCGCATCGGCTGCAATGAGTTCGACAATGTGTTCATGGTGGCGTTGTGTTGTGATCTTCAAGGCTGAAAAGTCCTTGTTGGTGTCATCCACAACCTCTTCACTCTTCGCGCCTCCTTTTCTCTTCAGCTCTGCAGAGACTAATCCGCCAATTGGGAAGAGCTGCGTCTCTTTGTTGAAGGAGAAGGTCTCTTGTCGGTCGAGGTGGATGGCCAAGGTAGGGATTCGAAGAACTGCAGCATCCGTCAGCCAGGGGCTTCGTCTTCACCCAACGCACACTTACTGGGCTTGTCAATATGTACGAGCTTCTGCGTGATGTTCCCGTCCGAACCCCGTACCATGACCCTTCCGGCTATTCCAAGATCTCGGTCGAACCAAGTATGCCACAAACCTCCACCATAGGTCTCGACACCAACTTGCAAGAAACCCTCGCCTTGCTTCTTACTGACAGGTTTGATGCGCAAGCATGGGGAATCAGTGTGTGCTCCTATCATTGAAACAGGGTTGCCCGGTCGCCATTTCTTCCCAATGGCGAACGCAACCACAGTCGAACCATTTCTCGTCAAGAAGTACTTTCCACCCGGCACACACGTTGACGACCATGATGCTCGCTCCTATCACACTGATCAGTAATTCATACAAGCCAAATATCAACATGCTTCCCACCTTGATCTCCTTAAAACCAGCACTCGTCAGCCTCTCTTTCACGGACCTAACAGCATGGAACGGTGTCGGCGATGCGTTGACAAACGACAGGAAGTCATTAGCAGCGGTTTTGATGCTGACGGGAGCCATTCTGGATGTTGAGAAGCTGCGTCGAAAGATGAGGCTAAACAGCATGTATTCAAGCAGGCAGTGTGTATATCGAGTCAGATGAATCGTGCGTTGCTTCTGAACCCCGACCGCCCTTCAGGCAGCAAATGGAGAGCCGAAGGTCACCTTCACGCGACTTGTGGTCCAAGCTTCGTGTCACCATGCAAGGTGCGCCTATCAATACGTTGGCGGCAAGCCTGAGGACCCGCCTGGGAGCCAGCTGGGGTTTGGCCTCTTGCTGGCCATTGGAACCTCCAAGCATCAACAAAGCTACGCCTAAAAAGTGGCCTACACGTGCATTGCTTGTATACAAACGCGCCTGTATCATCGCTAACGGTCAATCTGAGGTCGTGTCAAGTAGTTGTTATGAAAACAAGCATGTGAAGTCGTGCATCTGCTCGTGGTGCTGATTGAACTCAAGACGCAGCTGGGAGGGTGAATACACTATCAGTCAGTGTCAGGAGATGGATCTCTTCTAAGCAAGGGCTGCAGTCAGACAGATGAATTCGAGCAGTCAGCTCATCATTAGTAGAATTCATGCCGGATGCGTAGAAGGTCTGGAGGGTGAGGCAGCTCGAAATGCCCGAAGACTCCACTTTATGATCTGCTTGCAGCCGTCGCAGGTTCAAGTTGCAGGTTGCAGGTGCCGTGTCGCGCTTGCCGTTTGTGTCAGCGGGTACCAGCCCTCTTCTTTCCGCCCTCAGTCTCAGTTATCGATGACTTGCTACTCAACACCAACAATACAGTACGTGCTTCACATTGTATAGTCGACACGAACGATATCGCTATTCGAAACGATCACTGCGCATGCCATTGAACATCATCATCGCCCTTCGTTTGCTCGTCACCTCATATTCAGCATCGTCCTGAATTATCGCTCGCTGTTGTTATTGTCGCGACTCCTTCACTACGGACAATACCATAGCAACCTGCTCGTTTACCACAACCTATCTACTAAACAATCTACATTGTGCGACAGACACACGCTCATGATACAAGGAAGCCGATCTAGGCAGTGACCGGAGTAGACAAGCTTGATCGGCTGCATCAAGCGCCAATCTACAGACACAATGGAGGAGGACCGATCGATAGACATCGAGAGCACAAGGAGGCCACACACACCTTCACTTCCCACCCCTGCAGAGTCAAGGACGCCTCCCACCATAACGAGCAAAAGGTTTCTCGACCACGACGGAATGGGATCGAGTTCACGGAAGCAGTCGGCAGAGCAAATGGAGGAAGAAGCCCTGACAAAGAGGTTGAGCGAGATCCAGAACGCCGGTAGACAGCGAGAACGGACGCCCGGCCACAGTCCCCAGCGGAAGAAGCAGCGAGTATATGGCGACAGGTTTATCCCCAACCGAGACGGGCAAGATCTGCAAGCCAGTTACAGTCTGCTGTACGATGAAGGATCCCCAGCAACGCCGTCGAGGTCAAGAAAGAAGATTGCGCACGAAGAATTGCATTACCAGAAAACCGAAGAAGCGAACCGAACTTATTCGAGAGTACTACGGAACGAGATCATGGGAGACACAGTACCGCAAGATATACGGTCAAGAACACCAGAAGATTTCTACACCAGAAGAGCCACTCCTCCGGGTCAGCCATCTGCCTCGACATTACCGCCAGCTTCACTAACACCTTCTACTCCGCATCACAAGAACATGTTCAATTATCGGTCACCGCAGAAACAGATTGGTTCAGGACATCCAACTCCAAGCTCGTCAAGAGGGAGGCATGCAGGCTTAATAAATCTAAACGCACAATCCGACCTTTACTCTGTCTCACCCATAAATTACACCTCCCAGTCAATATTGCAGACACCCAGGAAACAGCCGCGACCGGTCTCGAAAGTACCCTTCAAAGTGCTCGATGCTCCGGAATTACAAGACGACTTTTACCTCAACCTGGTGGATTGGGGCTCCGCGAACATATTAGGTGTTGGTCTTGGATCATCCGTGTATATGTGGAATAGTCAAAGCGGCAAAGTCACACAACTTTGCAAGTTACCAGACAACGACAAAGTGACCTCAGTACAATGGATTCAAAGAGGGAGCCACATCGCTGTCGGTACACACAAAGGCTTCGTCCAGATCTACGACGCCGAGCGCTCGCGTAGGTTACGAACCATGACAGGCCATACTGCACGAGTCGGTGCTCTAGCATGGAACGACCACATCCTCACATCTGGCTCGCGTGATAGACTCATCTTCCACCGTGATGTGAGGGCGCCTGACCAGTATTTGAGGCGGTTAGCCGGTCACAAGCAAGAAGTGTGTGGACTGAGGTGGAACACGGAAGACGGTCAACTGGCGAGTGGTGGTAATGACAACAAACTATGCGTGTGGGACAAACTCTCCGAGACGCCATTATACCGGTTCTCAAACCACGTCGCCGCTGTAAAGGCTATTACCTGGTCACCTCATCAACGGCATCTGCTTGCATCTGGAGGTGGCACAGCAGACAGGACAATCAAATTCTGGAATACGAGCACCGGAAGCCTGATCAAGGAGGTGGACACGGGAAGTCAAGTATGTAACTTGGCTTGGAGCAAAAACTCGGACGAGATTGTGAGCACGCATGGATACAGCCAGAATCAGATCGTGGTGTGGAAATACCCTAAGATGGAGCAAGTCGTATCACTTACAGGTCACACTTATCGTGTGCTGTACCTGAGTATGAATCCGGACGGCACTCAAATAGTGACGGGTGCAGGTGATGAGACACTTAGGTTCTGGAAAGTCTTCGGGAAAAAGAGCGGTGCAGAGACAGGCCTCGGACATGGCGACGGTTCGAGAAGAGGGTCCAGGATCGGGTCTAGCAGGCTTAACGATTGGGGCGCCATACGGTGACGGGAGAGATATTGGATCCCACCTCAGTCGAATCGAAGCCCATATCTCATGCACAATACAGGGCCAAAGAAAAGAGAGAATAAGATCACATCAGTCGCTAAAGTCGATCATTGAAAGAACCGGAGGTTTGCGACCTTCATTCAGTTTCAGCCAGGTCAATCACTACATTCAGTCATTGGAAGCACGGTGCTTGGAGCTACGAGTGTCATTTACGAGATCATGTATAGCAAGCGAAATTGTCACAGCGAAGCTTAAGCGAAAGCGAAAGAGCATGCATTGGGAAGGGCGTTTTTGTCGGATATCAATCATTCCAAGAGCTCTACGGAGGCATAGATAGCAGTCTGTCGTAACGTACTCAGTCTATCGCTTGGATAGCGAGGGGAATGCAATTGTGCAAGATCCATCTCAATCCATTTCCTTTCTACGTACTCTTCGCTTCCACTCTTCTTCTTCTGTCTGTCTGCCTGGTATGTATGTGCGCTTCGGCGGTGGGTAGGGCTCAACATCTTCGCATATTTAGCACGTCGCATGAGTGCATGCATGTATCTAGTCAGGCAGGACACGATGCTCGCGAAAACGCCCCTGTGGACATGACATGGCATGGACAAGAACGATGGAGAGCGTATGCATTTCGTTAATTACACCGCACTCAATTGGATTGCAGTGGGGGCGTGGAGACCGGGCAGGTAGGCAGGAAGGAAGGCGCATTCTGGCGAAGAAAGACATCTTAAGGTAGTTCTCCTCGTATTGAGGAGGGGTTTCTAGGGTATTGAGGATTCTTCTGCGCTTGCTTCGTCGGGTTGGGAGTATTGCGGGTTCTCCTGCTGCTCTTCGGCATACTGCTCCTGCTCTTCTTCCTCCTCATCACCATGGGCAGATGCCTCTTCATCTTCATACCCAGCCTCGTACCCAGTGTGTTCTTGTTCCCTGGCTTCTGGTTGGTACTGGTATTGATACTCGAATCCGGCTTTGGTAGCCATGCTCAACATAAGTCGCCTCGTGTGCAGGGTTGACATGAGTTACCTGCCAGGGAGATCATCTCTGCGTTCTTCGACGAAACCTTGACCTTCAGTTCAGCGTAGCTTGGGTCTCCATCGTAGATCACGCCTTCAGCGTAGTAGCTTAGTCACATTGGTGTCCCTCTTCATGGTGCTGCTGCCACTCAGGTCCGTCGTCATCCCTTGCTCTAGGTTCCGGATAGCTTCCATCTCTGTGAGCTAGATAGTGGTCATTGTGGGGCTCTGGGTGAACCTTATCTGAAGTTCCCAGACCCGCCTGTTCGCTGGTTCAGATTGACCTTGACCATGTTCACTGAGAACTTCTTGCTGCCAGTATCTCTCTTCTGGTTCGGATGCCGATTCCTCGTTGCCGGCTTCGACATGTATGTCTGCGTGCTCATGGTGGCCGTTTTCCTGCTCAGCATCATGTTCATTGCCGTTGTCTGTACCAGATTGCTCTTCGTGGTCATCTGATTCGCGACTCGTGCTATCACTGCCCACATCGAAGCGCTCGTTGTGCTCGGACGACTCGGACTGATCGTCTTCTTGCGTTTCCCACCCGTCGTCGTCCTTGTCAGTGCTCTGGAGCTGGGACTTCTTGCCCTTTCCTGAAGAGGAAGCTGCTTTCCTGCCCGCTGTGGGTTTTTGGCCCTGTCGGAACGGTCATCGGTGTCAGCTTCTGCATTGCTTCTGCTGTTGTCCTGCACGTCGCTGTACTTGTTTTTAAGACGTCCGAGGGAGTTTTTCGCCCTACGAAGCCTTGGTTGACATTGAAGATGAGGGGGGAATAATATACTCACGCCTCGCCTACAATTCCTCCTTTCACTGGCTCAGTAACTATAGCCCCAGTGACCCTCCTGACTTGGATGTCTCCAACGAGTCCTTGTGCTTCCCTCGGCTAGGCTTCTTACTGTCAACGTCTTCCGCCGCTTTCCGATGAACTCGTCGAGCGGCCTGCTCATGCTGTGGGTCGGCTCGGATTCCTCTGAAATGGTGCCCATCTTTTGGCTTCTTCCGGGTGGAGTACGCCTTTCATTTTGATTATTGCCACGAACGTGATCTGGCGGATCGGGAGGTGCTTTTACCTCCTTGTTGCGACCTAAGCCTCTGATCGCGAACCAGCACCCTTTGCATTTGAGTTAGGGGCTACCTTTTTGAGCCTTGAGTCGTGACCTTCGACGCGCACCGATTTTGTGTGGACAGTTGTTCCTCTGGGACTGTTGAACTTTTCGGGCAAACCGGAGCCTACCTCCGATCTGCAAGGGTTGCTCGGCTTCTTTGTAGGAGGAACACTGCCTTCGCCGCGCAAGGGTCTGTTGGGAACGGCTGCTGGTCGGTTTGAGATTCTGCCTTTCTGTGAGTTCTGCCCGTACCCACAGTGGTATCAGGAGCCGATAAGCTCATCTGTGGTTGATAGAAAACCACTGCCCCTTGAAATTCCGTTGGCCCGAGCCTGGATTCCGATGTGAGACGGTAACGGGGCTTATGACTGAACTGGGGGGAATTGCGCGAGGAGATCGGCCGTTTTGGCACGCCACCGATCAAGCTCAATACTTCGCCTTCCATTGGCTCTCTTGCTGCCTTAGACCCTCCTGTGGGACGAGCATATGATGGGATAGTGCCTCGAACCCGAGGTTTCAAGGCAGCAAGGCCGGCGATTGCTGGAGGTTTGGAGGTGGGTTGCGTACCCTAGCTGCCAGTGGTGGTACGGAGCTGCAAGCAGGAACGATCCTTGATGCCCAAGGCTTTGGAGCTCCTGGCTAGTGGCAGCTAATAAGCCACCATTACATGGCCCAGAGCCTGCTGTGACAAGCGCAGGATTAGTCACCCTATGTTGAAAAGACACAGAGGGCTGAACGTGTGCTGTGATAGAGCGCGAGCCTGTGGTGACCGCATCGCTAACTTGAGAGCGAGAAACAGGATTCGACTGAGCACCATCTTGCACCGCGGGATCAATGCGAGGACCGCACGCAACCGAGCGCTCGGGTGGATGAGGGCGGATTATAGGTGGCTTCTTAATGCTTGTCGGTTTCGCCATGACCGTGTTAGCCGTGGGAGACGCAATTCTTGCGTTGTTTTGTTGCTTTGGGGCACCATTATTGCTGTACGTAGCTAAATCCAGATTGTTAAAGACGTCTTTACTTCGAACCTAACAGCAGGCTGGTTCCCACAACTGATGGGTCTCTCCACTTGCGAGCGAGGATCGAGCACCGGCATGTGGCGCTGCTCTGGTGTCGTATCGTGCCCCCGGTTCTTCCTCAAGGCTATAGAGGACCACATGCGCCTCAATCTACTCGGCTTGTAATCAGTCGTCTTCGGGACTTCCGTTTCGGATCACTTCTCGACCATGTCTGGAAGGTTTCCCTCCATCACCTAGATGAGTCAGCCGTCTGTGGCTCGCCGCTCACATAACTGCTTACCTTGTTCTTTCTACTCTTCCACTACCCTGCAGCTCTGGACCCGGGAGGAGCCTCGAAGTTCGCCGAGCAGGTACCCTGAGTCTTCTTTGCTGGCACTTTCAGTGTTGGCCGCAACATGGTAGGGTCAGGCGCATGGTTTGCGGTCTCTGTGGACACCAGCACCTTGTCTGAATATGGCCCGGCAGGTATTCTGATGGTAAGTTGGTTCCACGGTAGTTCAGTGACTGAGATCTGTTAAGTGTACCAGGTGTAGAGTGCATATCGTGCTTGCTCAACCTCACCATCCGTCGACGACCACCAGGCTAAGCATACCCTCCCAGGGAGGGGAGGCCATCTCAGAAGATGTCTGACGTCAATTCGAGATTTCTGCTTCGGGGTCATCGTCCCAATCGAGGTGAGATAAGCCGTGGGTACCCTACAGATCACTCGCCCCGTTGAGCATTTGATGCCGGGCTAGTTGCATGCTCGTTGCATGGCTGGTTGCATAACCAGCTCGAAGTCATTGCAACATTGATCGAGCCACGACCTTCACTCCTATAGATACGTATTGATTCGATGTATTGTACACATCGGGGTCAGCTGCCGCCCTCCTGCTCAAAGCCGTTGGCCGGCTGGCGGATCCACGCTTAGTAAGAGTCCAACCACAGATCTGAAGCTGCTTTTCCGTCTCGACCGCCCGTGATATATCTGCTCAGGCTGGTACTTTCCGTCCGGCAGCCACCTCTTCCCAAGGCTGGTTCAGATGATCAGCATCTGTGACAGAGTTGATGGATAAATACGCACAAGCACTAAGAAAGACAATGTCTGTGCTAGCGACCAGCTTTAGTGACCTGGCGCGCTTCTCCAATTCGTGGAACTGGTGGCATGCTTTCGGAGAACTGCTCATCGCTTAACTGATAAGCATATGAACCACCAACCCGAGCTCAACCCATCACTTCACATAACTCGTTGGCCGGAAAGCAACTCTGCTAGCGAGTGCCCGGCACAGGGCGTTTTCTCCGTAATCGAGTGTTTGTACAAAAGCGAGTATTCGCCAATTATGGCAGCTGATACCAGCGTACGACAGAGAGCTGTCATCGGCAATGTGAACGATGACTTCTGGGTTTATGACAGTGAGAAAGGCTTCGACCTGACTCGGCCGTCGCCTCCAACCGCGCTGTCGAAGCCCGGGGCTATAACATTGCAGACAACTACTTCGCCTGCCACCATCGATCCAGCCATATCAGCGCTTGTCATCATAGATATGCAGAACTTCTTTCTTTCTACGGCCCTTGGGCGGCCCGCAGACTCAAAAGGACTGAAATGTCAGAATGCACTCCTTGAGCATGCAATTCCAGCAGCGCGCAAGGCAGGCATACAAATCGTGTGGCTGAATTGGGGACTGTCTGATGAAGATCTGGAGAGACTTCCACCTGGTGTTTTCAGGGCATTTGGGTTCAGTACCATGGCGGCTGATGACTTCGCCAAATCATACTCTTCGCCTGCTGGACCAGGAGAGGACTTCTCTGTAGCAAACACGCTTTGTACAAACGATTTGGGCAAGGACTCCCGCACGTACAAAGGTCTGGGCCAACCACTCGGAGATGTCACATTATCCAACGGGAGCACGATCCCTGCAGGTCGAACGTTGATGCGCGACCAATGGAACTCAGAGCTCTCGCCACCACTTCAGGAGTCTTTCAAGGCGTCTTTGACCACTTCCAAGCCCGATGTCTGGCTGCACAAGAACCGAATAACTGGATTGCACTTACCTACATCTTCAGCTGGGGCTTATTTCCGGGATCATGGTGTGAAAACCCTTATCTTCGCTGGCGTGAACACGGACCAATGTGTCAATGGATCGCTCACAGATGCGTATGCCCACGGTAATGACATTTTTTTGCTAAGAGATGGGTGCGCCACAACTAGTCCAGGCGGCGCGCACGATAGTGTCGTATATAATATTGCGAGAACGATGGGGTTCGTTCTAGATTGTGAAGGCTTCGGGAGAGACGTTGAGGCGTCAATCTCTAAAAGGGGCTCATGAGTGCTGCTCGTGATGTTGAATTAGCCAAGGGATGACGTGAGACGAAAAGTGCTTCCAGATCACTCCTGCTTGCATGGCCACTCCTCACCTCTGCCTAAGTTAGCGCGGAAGCTGACATCTTACCGGCTGTCTGTGAAGCAGCGAGTCTATGTTCACCTGAATGAAGTAGTCAACGTAAGCAAGAAGGATATCTCTGCGATAGCATGCATCTTCTGTTGCCACCCAATCCAGCATCGTTATTCCTTGCCGTTTATAGCAATGACTCAACACCAACCTATTATCCACGAAACGAAGGTCCGAAAGCTGTGAGATGGTAGGGACAGCAGGCATATGTTTCCAGAGGCGTACTTTCCCTTCTGTCACTTCCCGATCAGGTTTTCATTCATCAGCAGGCTCTGACTGTTGACAAATTGCGCTTCCTGGCCTCTTACGCTTCTTACCACTCCTTAGTAAACTCCGATGCTGCTTTCATAATGGTCCGTGGTCGTGAGAAGCTATCGGTGAGTTTTACACATGGTATGCACAGGGCCAGGTAAATGGAAGGTACATATCTCCGCCGATCTATCGGCACACATTGGAGCCGAACGCGAGCAGAAGAGCCGCGCAGCGGTTAGTGCAGTTCAAGTGGGCGGGAGAGGCTCCCAAGCCCTGGCAAAGGCAAAACCAAAGCGAAATCATGCTACGGCGTCCAATAGCAATCATAGGCTTAGATTTGGTGCGTCTTGGGCATCTCGAATATGACAGCATCCTCGCTCTTTCGTTGGCCTAGTATGTCATCAACTTAGTAAGGCGGCCTGACGGCACTGTAGCTCGAGGAAGCGGTAGGAAATAGTACAGAGTCTCGGATGTTCGTAGCCATGTAAGTGCTTACGGTCAAATTGTACAATAAAACACATTACATGCGCTTCTCTATGCTTCCCGGGTACATTTGCACAGCCTTCACTTTGTGACGCGTGGTTACTGGACAACTTTCAACTCTTGTCAGGCCCGAGATGGCCCAGCAGCTCTATCGAACGCTTACTGGGCAGTCGCAGGCACCCCAAGCAGATGGCTCACCTTCAGATCCAACCTCGTTGTCGCGAATGACAACGACGAACACACAGACCGGAGTCCTGAATCACCTTACGGAACAACAGGTGCAATTGCTCGACCAGTTCAAAGAGAAGCTGCAGCACGACGGCTGGTGGAGTCCTGACGCGGTCAATGGCAAGCCCACGCACGACGATGGCACGTTATTGTATGTTCTTCGTACCCTCTCACTTCCCTCGGTACTGATCATTCCGCCAGACGATATTTGAGAGCCCGGAAGTTCGACATACAAGGCGCATACGGCCAGTTCACGGAAACGGAACAATGGATGAAGGAGCAGCATGTCGAGGAGTTGTACGAGCACTTCGACGTTGATTTCTTTGAGAGGGCAAGATCGTTGGTGCGATTCTATACCGCCCCAAGCCATTCGGCGTACCTGACACGTAGCAGTACCCTCAATGGACAGGCCACCGGGACAAGCGAGGAATCCCGATCTACGTCTATGAGATCAAAGGCCTGGACAGCAAGGCCGTCGACAAGTACCAGAAAGAATCAGCATCCTACAAAGCAAAGTTACCCAAGCACAAAAACCTCGATACTGCTCCAAAGATGCTACCTCTATTTGCCCTTTACCACAACCTCTTGAACTTTGTTCTACCGCTATGCTCCTCCCTAGAAAGGCCTCATCCCGAAGTGCCAGTCACCAATTCTACCAACATCGTCGACATTCAGGGCGTCAGCTTGCGCCAGTTCTGGAACCTCAAGAATCACATGCAAGATGCTAGTGTTCTGGCAACGGCACATTACCCAGAAACACTCGACAGGATCTTTGTAAGCTGCTTGCTCACTCGAGTACACGATGTAGCCGTGCTAACATTATAGATCATCGGTGCCCCCTCCTTCTTTCCCACGGTCTGGGGCTGGATCAAGCGCTGGTTCGATCCAGTAACAGTTTCCAAAATCTTCATCATCCAGCACAAGGACGTCAAACCGACCCTCGAGAAATTCATGGATCTCGACTCTATGCCCAAGAAGTACGGCGGTCGGCTTGCTTGGAGCTGGGGAGATACGCCTGACTTAGATGAAGAAACTCGCAAAGCACTAGAAAAAGACGGACACAAAGGCTGGGTGAAGGGTCCGGCGCTGTGGCTGAACAACGAGAGGGTCGTGGTGGGCTCGCAGGATGGAAAGCCAAGAAGGAGTGATAAGGAGATTGCAGAAAAGAAGCCCATAATATATGCTGCTGATTACACCGAGGCGCCTGTACATCCAGAAAGGAGGAAGGAGAGCACATATTCGGGTTCCAGGAAGAGCGTCAGCTCGAAAGAACCGATAAAGAGGGACTCAGATACCAGAGAAGATTCACCAAGCACGCTTGTTGAGGAAAAGAACACAACGTCAGCCAGTGCAGCAACTGCCACGGCAACAGGTCCCGCGGCTGGCGCTGCAACAGCTGATACTGCTACCACATCTAGCACTGAACAGAGGCCGGCGACTCAGAACCAAGCACCCGCTATTCCACCACATATGTCCCCAGCAAGCGTCCGGAACTCACCCATGGGTGACTCTCAGGTCCACATCCCAGATGCCCAACCAGCTCAACCAGCAACAACAGCAGAGTATATAAGTCCCGTGACATCCACGGAAGCGGTGCGAGACACCGCATCTACCGCCACCCAAGCGTCCGCACCCAATCCCGAAGTTGCAGCTTCCAATAAAGAATCAAACACCGCAAATACGGGCACCCAAGCCCCGGCTTCACCACCCGAAGCTCCGGCTGTTGTGGTCGAACCAACGACCACAAATACTGCACCTCCAGCGTGCGCACCCGAATCTGAGATAGAGGCCCCTCACATCGAACCAACATATACAACGCCAGAAGCCGCTGGGGCAGCAGGTGTCATGTCACAGCCATCTACCACATTCGTAACGCATCCTCCACCAGGGCACACACAACCTGGCTCACTTCCTCGGCACACCGTGGAACTGAGTCGAAAGATCGCAGATCAGCTACAGCAAGAATCAACTGTCATAATACCAGCCGACGGAAGTGGTATGCTTCCACACCCCGATATCGTCGTCGCGAGCGATCGCACGAAAGGGCTCGCCCTAGAAGCAGATAAGTTGGCATTGGCTAGCAAGAATCCAGCACGACCGGCGCCTGAGCGATTCGTTACTGCTATGGAGATACCGCAGCATTAGGACGCCGGTATTGACCATTGCAGCGGACACTACGGTAAGAAGGCACGGGGTTCAGGTTCGTCTCTGAGTATTGGAAGGCGTCTATGTTTCTGCTGCGATTGAGCGCCTACGGGTGCTTTTGAAGGACTTTGTGGAAAGCAGGTACATACCTACTCGATGTGCATAGATTTGCTTCGGTTAGATATTTTACGCACCGGTACTCTTCGGTACCTAGACAGGCTATTGTCGAACAGCTCGATCTGCACCTTCGTTCTCACAAAGACCTTAGTCATACGGCTACGGTGACTCCACGGCGCATCTCTAGTCAGGTGGTAGCCCTGTACTAACGTGCTGTATGGGACGGTGGATGCCATCGTTACGACTTTGGACGAGTAATCAGGCAGATGTCATCCTAATTACCTCAGCAATTGCAACCCTGACTCATTCTCACTCGGCCGAATGACGAATTCTGGTCCGCATAACCCTGGCGCAGAATTTGGAGGCCGCGGCGTATTCAGTTTCAAGAGCCTCAACAATAATCAGATCTTGTGCCCTGCAACTTCCAATAGCAGAAGTTGCATGCCGAAGAGAGCGAAGCTCGTACTTCTCGTAGCTTTACCTTCCACGCAAAATCGCGGCGATTAGCTTTTGCATTTCCTCTGCTAAACGCGTATCTCGAGTCTTAAGTCCATGGACTATCCATCATTGCTCCGTCCAGGGAACCTAGCCTGCAGATCGACGACCTTATGCAGGCTTAGGTGATCGTTCCCTGCTTCAAATATTCTATGGTCAACAACATCAATGCTGTTGTAGTTAGGGAATCTGGCGAAAGCAGTAGTATGCAAGTCTTGCACCGTGCTCTACTTCCTTTGAGGCCACCCGAGTCAAGCTTTGAACGAAGTAGACTGAGAGGTTGCACATCTCAAATCGTGGTGCCTGAAAGCCACTGGACAAACGCTTCCATGAGTGGCTTAGGATCCGCCAAAAGTTGCCAGGATGATTAGCCCACTCGGCCTGTCGCAAACTTGACGCCGGCGCGAGGACGAACTCAGGTCCGGCGATGATGTAGCAGTATTGGGTTCTTTACGAACACGATTTGGCGCACCCTTTTCCCTTGACGAGAATTAGCATCAGGCCGCATAAATGCAGTGTGTTGTTGTGAATCATCAGTTTTGATCAGACGCTGCTATTTTCCGTGTCACTCCCTACTTCATTCGAAAATCCACTGGAAGACCGGCGCGTGCCTCGTGCTAGCCTTCTAACTAAAGCCATTCGGTCTACTACGACACCTACGTGCCGTCATCACGTTTCTGAGCCTGCTCTCAGATTGCCATCTCACTGCATCCGCCAAGACCGTCTCATATTCACCAAAATTCGCGCAACTCGCATAACACCTAGGACTATTGCATTGTTCTGCAACCCTTAGGCATGATTGTTCCGCCGTATATGGATCGGCGCTGACGGACTTGGCCCTTCCGAGATGAACAACCCCAATGGCTTCAATTATGACCTGAACCAGTTTCCGGACAGCACAGCCGGTGAACCTCATCAGGTTTTTGGCGCATATGATCTGAATGGACAGCCAATCGCACCGTCGCTGCCACCAGGAAATTACTTCGGTGACCTGGGAGATGGCCTTGACGAAAATGATCCTAAGCGGCGGCGCATTGCTCGAGTAAGTGATTCCGACATAGGACCTAATTGTGGATACTGACCACGTCGTAGGCATGCGACATGTGCCGCAAGAAGAAAATAAAGTGTGACGGCAGGCTACCGAAATGTGGTCATTGTACGAACTACAAGACGGAATGCATCTTCACTCATGTTGAGAAGAAGCGGAACCCGCCGAAAGGGTCAGTGTGCTTACCTGACAGTATACGACGAGAAATCCTAACTAGACTGATAGCGCGAAGTATATTGAGGGTCTCGAGAATCGCCTCGGGCGCATGGAGCAGTTGTTGAAGATGTCTGGCCTGATCTCAGATGAAGAGGCTGGACGTAGTGATCTTGGTGCCATCGAGCGAAGACTTGCCGAGAAAAGCAAATCACAGTCCAGGAGAACAGCTTCTCCCAAGCCTGGCTTTGACACGCCCAACTCCTCGTTACAACGCTGTGATTCACAAACTGGAACACCATCGAATAACCATTTGAGTCCTCGAGAATCTGCCACATCACCTGGCAGCGTCAGCGATAAACCCGAACAACTTGAGAACATCTCTGACATGATGTGCTCCCTGGTCACAAATGGCAGTGGAGAGACACGATACATAGGTAAGTTCGACTTCCATATGATCCCACAGGCACTCACCTCCTTAGGCTCCTCTTCAGCACTGTCAATATTCTCACAAAAAGGCATTGAATGGGTCAACGAAAAGACTGGAGACACCTCCTTTCAGCAGACCATACAGGACGCAGTCAACGAAGACGACAAAGAGAATAAGTGGATGTTCTGGAAACCCGAGATCTTCGGCGACCTTTTTATGCGACGAGTCTTCAAGCCGCTGCCGCCGAAGGATGAAGCGCTGTCATTGTTCAAGGACTTTTTTGAGAACTTTAACTGCATGTTCCCTCTTTTCCACGAGCCGACATTCATGCATCTGGTAGACAAGCAGTATTCAAACGATCCTTATGAGTCCAGTGGATGGTGGGCCTGCATCAACGTGGCGCTCGCAGTTGCTTACCGTTTGCGAGTAATGAGCAATGTGGTACCAGCTGAGGACGACCACAAAGCGTGGCTACATCTCAAGAACGCGTTGGCAGTATTGACGGAGCTCATAATGCGCAACACGGATTTACTGAGTGTGCAGGCGTTGATCGGATGCGCATTGTTCATGTCGGGCACAGCAAACCCACAACCATCATTCTTCTTGATATCGGCAGCAGTTCGGTTGTCGCATAGCATTGGTCTCCACAAGAAGGGTTCGAGTTTCAACCTGAATCCGGTAGAGGCTGAACAGCGGAAACGAGTCTTCTGGATCGCATATCTGCTCGATAAAGATACCTGCTTACGGTCCGGTAGGCCCCCTGCACAGGATGACGAAGACATGAATGTTGAGCTCCCATCAGAAAACCCGCCAGATAATGTTGGCAACATTCCGCTAGCAGACGGTAAGGGTAGGATCAATCTATTTAGGCTGATGTGCGAATTTGCCATCATCAGCAGCAAAGTCTACAGGAAGCTCTACTCGGTGGAAGCGTCCAAGCAAAGCGATGGCGAGTTATTAAATACGATAGGTGATCTCGACAAAGAACTCGAAGAGTGGAAAGACAAGATACCGCTCGACTTCCGACCCGAACACGAGATCAAAGCTTCGCACACGCCGCTGGTTCTGCACATTGTGGTGCTACACTTTTCGTACTACAACTGCTTAGCGACAATACACCGAATGTCAGTACACCATGGGTACTGGACAAGCCGACTGTCGGACTTCGCCATCTCAGGCTTGAACGCACGACCATTGAATCCTCGAGTATTTTCTTCAGCGGCTCTTTGCGTTCAAGCTGCACGCGCGTCTATTCACCTCATCAAATACATACCACAAGGAGATTTCGCTTGCGTTTGGCTGGTAATCTACTTCCCCGTCTCTGCGCTTGTGACCATCTTTGCGAACATACTCCAGAATCCGCAGGATCCACGCGCAAGAGCAGATTGCAAATTAATGGACTTGGTGGTCAATTTCTTATCAAACGTTGTTGCCGAGGATGGCACTGGATCGTTCAAGCGCATGCTTACAGTATGCTCCGAGTTCACCAGAATAGCACGCTTGTGTCTAGACAAAGCAGAAAGAGAAAGCAGCAAGCGAAAGCGTAAAATCCTCCCGGAAGAACAACAGAGTCTTGCCGCGGGACAAAGAGCTATGGCGCAAGCACAGGCCATGGCTCAGAACATCGCGAGCCCCGGCACGCCTCCACGTGCGAGGCAACCGACGGGTGGGTCTCCATTAGTAAACAGCACTATACCGAATACGGCGCCTACCATGAACAACTCGCCTGTCAGGGGCCCAGTCGCACAACCCTCGATGGCAGATACACCTATGCCAGTTCCTTTCACACCAGCGGATTACAATGACAGGATGATGGCGCCTGGACTGAATTTCGGATTCTCGAATGGCTCAATGCCTGCATCTACAATGTCACCAGGAATCTCGGGTTCGTCCTTTCAACAGCCGTTTGTGCCCCAAGATTTGTGGCAGATGCCAATGACATTCGAATGGGATATCTGGAGCAATCTCAACGATCAAGGCTACCCTAATTTTGACAGTGGCGATTCCGTGGTGAACAATAATAATATGCAGCAGTAGGCACAACCGGTCTGGCTTGTTTGAGCGTGGCGCAGAGTCTATGTATGGTACGGGCTACGAGTGACGTCTAGGCGATCGCGTCGACGACTAGAGTAGTGTCTTGAGGCAGTCTGCGAAGCACTGAAGGATCATGTGGGATGAGACATGAATATCGCCTATCACTCCTTTTGTTGCACCTGAGTCATTGTCTTTCTTTGTACTGATATTGCTTGCGGGAGCATCCCAGGTAAGTGGTGAAAGATTATGCTCAATCGCTACAGAAACGTGCCACGAGAGGCCTAACCATCCTAGTTTGAAGACTGAAGATCCAGTACAGAGGTCTACCAAGGCAGAGTGAAAGCCTACATTACTCCCAGCCAGCACTTTCACTCTTTTGTGTAACAAGCAGTCACTCCTTCACTAGAAGTGCATGTGCCTTGCAGTCACGGTGTCACGATTTTGACGAGCGAGCCGCACACCCTAATATCCTCGGACTATTCCTGTCGTTCCTTTCTTTGCTGGCTCAACACTACCACACACTTCCTACTTCTCACAAGTTGTCTTCGTCTCTCCTGACTTGAGGGAGACGAACACAGTCGATACTGTCAGCGCTTACCCACTTTCAAGATGCCGCCTGTCAGTGCTGTCATCACCTTCATCGCCGGCCTTTTTATTGGGGTCTACTTTGAACTGCCAAAGGACAGCCTGATACTATACCAATGGTCACATCGTCCATCTGAACCAACTTTCACACCCCAGCTCATACCGCCGCAACCACTTACGTTGCCTCCTACCGAAGACTTCATACCTCCACCGGAATTCTTGCAAAAGCCATACTGCGGATATTGGGAACGAGATGCTTTCGTCAATGTTCAGCTGAGCAATCTCAGCAACGATCCCGCACCAGGAGAATATTTCGTCGATGCAGGAGGTCGGATAATCAGCTGTGTGGCATCACCATGGCCCGAAGCAGGCTGGCAGATGCGATGGTTCAAGACTCAACGCTGGTGCAGAGAGCATCTGCAACCATGGTTGTTCCCCCTGCTCGAGTCATTCGCCGCTGTGCCTTCCTACGTATGGCAATTGTGTGCCCTTGCATGTGCGGTCATGGTCACAGCTTTCTTGTGCGGTCGGCAGACGAGCAGAATCGCAAGGGACTTGAGAATCGAATTGGCTTCCAGGAATGCTAGGATTAGAGAACAAGAAGATTTGAAAGAAGCAGCTCAGCAAAATCTGGAACACACTCAGAAAGTCTTGTCTGCATCGACGGAGGAAATTGAAAAGCTCCAGAAGGGCCTCACAGAACAAAAAGAAGATTTCCAGAATCGCGATAAAGACAAGACCGCTGAGATCACGGATCTGAAACTCGCTGCAATGGAATCTGAACCGCTGGTTGAAGAGAACAGCGAGCTGAAAAAAGAAGCCAGAGAACTCAAAGCCATGTTGAATGGCAGAGACACTGAGCTCACTTCTCTCCGGCCTATGCATGCTGAGCTGCTACAAGACAACCAACGCCTCTCAGCTCAGGTGTCAAACCTAGAGAAGAAAGCCGCAGCGCCAGTAGAGCAGAAGGAGGGGAGTAACAAGCACCAGGACCAAGTCAAGAAACTTAATGCAAGGTTGAACAGAAGGGACACTGAGTTCACCACACTCGAACTTACGAATGCTGCAACGCTCAAAGCGAACGAACGCCTCACAATCCAGGTTTCGGACCTGGAAAAGAGAACTGCAGCGTCAACAAAGCAGTTTGAAGAGTGCACCAAGCTACAAGACCAAGTCACAGATCTCAAAGCCAAACTGAATGATACCGAAGTTGAGATCACGTCTTTGAGATCCCAGAGTAATACGACATCGAACGAGAACGAGAACCTTGCAGCTCAGGTTCAGGATTTGGAGAAGGATGTTGCAGCGCAGACAAGTCGAGGTAATACCATCCAGCATCAATTGGAGACTCGAAGTAATGAGTGCCTGAAGTCGCAGAACGAGAAATTGGCTTTGGAGCACGAGCTGAGTGAACTGCGAGCTCAACGTGACGGAGAAGCAAGCGCCGAAGTAGCTTCGCTCGAAAGTCGCGTCCAGGGACTAAAAGAGCAGGTTAAGACGTTGACTGAAACCGTCGGCGATGAGCAGGGCCAAAAGAAGAGACTCAGTCAAGACTACAAGGCATTGCAAGCAGACAAGCAGAGAGTTGACATAAGTCATGCCGAGCTTAGAGCGCAGCACGAGCAGCTGCAACGTCAGAGCCAAGCTGCAAGAAAGCCTGCAGTCAAGCCGTCTGAGAATGCCTCTACAGTACAGAAGCCAGCTTCTGGGGAGACTGGTCCGGCCACGAACCTATCTGAGCCACAAGTCTCGCGTGGAACTCCGCCGTCAATTTCTGCGAAGGAGACCGCGCAGGAAACTTTGCAGGAAACTACAACGCTTGAACTTCCGAACGACCAGCGTCCAGTTGCAAAAGTGAGTCGACCAGAAGTAGAAGCCGACATAACGCCCAAGTCAGAGACTTTCAATAGACAACCCATACCCACACCAAACCCCATAGAACAAAGTCGAATAGATCGGCTCCGAGCAGCGGCTACTCCGAAGACGACAGAGGTTCCACCACTTGGTGACATCAAGGAGGCATCACTGCCCACCTACACTCTGAAAGACTACATAACTGCAAATCCGCGACCGCAGGTCAAGACGAACGCTACAAAGGAGTACAAGGAGCAAGCGCAGTATGGGCACGCGTGTTGGCGTTGCGAAGGTCAAGGGCACACTAGTGCGCATTGTGGTGTCTGGAAAGCCCAAGGAGCGTTTCTGCGGCTCAAAGGTAAATATGTCCCAACGCTCGGCGACGTCGCTGACCTCGAGCGGCGAATTCTTGGAGACTTGTGCTTCGCCTGTGGTGAGGCTGACCATAATCACACCGAGCAGAAATGTCCCAGCTCAGCGCGAACTCATCTAAACCCGGCAGCAGCGACGTTCAATCCGTTGGGAGCAGCAGTCTTCAACCCAGCCGCCACAGCTGGTGAAGCGGCAGCAACACAGCACAGCCCGGCTCAGAAATCTACGCCCTCTGGCCCGCGAAAACTCGTGGAAGAGGTGCGTAAGTACCCCCATGTGTCGCAGGAAGAACTTTACTCTCGTGTCAACCGCAAGCTCTGCCTCTACTGCGGCGAAAGCGGACACAACGACAAGCATGAAACCTGTCCTCAGCGATATGCATCGGTCACTGCAACTGTGCCAACATTTCCCCCCCTTCAACAGCAGGCTTTTCGCTTCTCGGTGCCTGGTGGTGCATCATCTTCCTTCAGCTTCGGTGCATCGACCAACAACGTACAGCCAGCCTGGAACCCGTTTGCGAACATAGGTGGTGCGGTTGATGGGGCAAGCTCAGCACCGCAGAGCGATTCCATATTCGGGAAGAATGCTCAGGCGAACAAAACGACCAATTTGTTCACCAATCTGTTCGGCGCCAGTATGAGTCAGACAGCACCTTCGCAGGCCCCTACCATTGCTCATGGAGCTATCGATTCGTCACAGACTACGCGAGATGTCGGGACTCGTACAGAACCACCTGCTGCTACAGTTGGAACGTCCCATGTATCCAGCAGTCTGCGGGAAGACGCTCAAGAAGTAGAGCCAGCGAGAGGCATGAAGGCGGATACGAGTTTGAATGACCCTATTACTCGAGCTAGTGAGACGAAAGATGCACGACCAAACGATGCTAAGTTGGGAGCTGTTGAGTTCCCGGAGCAGGTATCAGAAGAGACGAATGCTGCAGGTGAAGTTCAGCAGAAGCCGCAGCTAGGAGAATCTTCAAGCGCGCCAATTTCGGAGATGGACAAAACAGACAATGAACCAGCTGGTCCGCCAGTCAACCATGAGGAGTCTAAAAAGATCACCACAACCAGTGCGCCTGTTTTCCAACCAACCGAAAAGCCGACAGTCCAAAAGAAGCAGTTAGGGGCAAAGCCATCCAAATGGGCAGACCCGGACTACGTGCCGAGACATATCTCAAAGCCTGGCGATGTGAAGGCATCACCTCCATCCAGAAAACCGGCTGATACTTGCGAACCCGCCGTCAAGGCACCCATTGCACCTGTCACTCCCCCCAAGATGCCTGTAAAAGAGGCAGTGTCACACACAGCGCTCCCACCTAAACCGAGCCCGCCTCCTCAGACTACCGGACCAGATGAGGTAAAAGGACAAACCCAGTCTGCAGCTCAAAAGAAGCCTCCAACTTGGAAGCCAGACATGACCTCGAAATGGGCACTTTCGCCCGAGGAACCGAAAAACACCCCAAAGTCTGACGAGAAAGTTTCGCAGTCTTCGCCAGGGACGCCAGGACATGCTAGCAATGTCAAAAGCGCAACGCAGCCAATTGCATCGCCGCAACCATCACAGACGCAACCTGTCGGCCAGTCTCCGCGTCCAAGCAATACGAGCGTTCCTGAAATGAATCGACGTGACAACAGAAGAACACCAGCTCGTGGTCGCGGTCGTGGTCAGGGTGCAGGCCGCGGTAGAGGATCCGTTGCAGGACAGAATGGATTCGATCGAGCACCACTTCTTGCAGACCTAGCAAGACAAAACGCAGCTTCGGAGAAGCAAGCGATAGCCGATTCGGAGGCGAGAGTCAGGGCCTCTGAGGAGGAGCAAAAACGAAGCAAGGACAAGAGCAACAGCGGAGACCGCAATCAAGGACGTGGTGCAGGACAGGGTGGATTCGAACGAGCGACATTTCTTGCAGAATTAGCAAGTAAAAATGCAGCTTCAGAAAAGCAAGCGATAGCCGATTCGGAGGCGAGAGTCAAGGCCTTTGAGGAAGAGCAAAAACGAAGCAAGGACAAGAATAACCGCGAAGAAGCGTTGTGAAGGATTAATGGAGATAGCTTGCAGGAAGCAGGCGTATCTGCAGAGGATTGGGACAAGGAAGGAAAGGAAAGGGAGGAAGGGATGTGAGGGAGGTACTGTCAATGGTCTGGGTGCTGGTTACTTTTCAGTCACAGGATAAAGTCGGATGATTCTCACCTTCGCTAACCGTTCAAGAAGAATGGAAAGGCATGTGAGGGGATTGATGATATACACCAGGTCGAGCCCATAGTTAGGAGTTTGAGAAGTAACGCATGCGTCGCCCAAGAAGGGTAGATTGCGCCGGTGCTGTGTAGAAAATATCAATAACAAACAAGCTGCAAGCTGAAATCAATAGACGGCTTCATTGGTCTTCCGCTTGTCAATCCATCTTGATGAAATATCATCCGCAATCTGCCTGTCTTCGTCGTCGTGATGAAATTGCTTCATGGACTTGTTACGCTCCCCGGATCTGTAGCTCTGGCTGGCATTTCTGGCAACTCCTACGGTCAGTGGCTGTCGACGCGTCTGAAGCCATGTTATGTTGCTATAGGTACGAGTTAGAGTTTCTCAGGGGCTGTCGGAAGCTGAAATGATTTCTTTGGTGAAGATCATACGTCATTCGGCTTGGGAGCTCCTTAAGCTCGAGGACCGAGTTACTGTAACCTGAACCGGCTGTTCTTTGCTGTCTCTTACTCAAGATTCGGAAGATCAAAGCACGAGCCCGTGGTAGGAACTATCAAGATGCTCACTTCCGCCGTCCTGTCGCTGGTTGTTGTAGCTAGTTCAGCTTCTGCCTATGTGGCCCAACAACCTCTACAGCCATTTGACCACTCCCAAGGATACCATTTCGATCCTCTCCTTCATCTCCCGGGGACATCACCGTATTTCGATGCAGTAGGCTTCGGCCTCCAACACAAGGCACCGGAGGGATGCACAGTCAATTCTGCGAGCTACCTGCTTCGCCACGGCGCGATCTACGCCAACGACGATGAATACGAAGACTTCATCAAACCATTTCTGTTCAAGCTCGAAAAGCACCGTAGCGGCTTTTCTGGCCCGCTCGAGTTCCTCAATAAATGGCAGTCGCCTATCGACGAAGATCATCTGGAAGATTTGACACCTTCAGGCGCAGATGCTGCTCAGCAAGTTGGTCACCACATCGCGAAGCGCTACGCCCACCTCGCAGATACCGTGAAGCGCGTCGTAGCCGACACAAAATCGAGAACGTACCACACGGCCCAGAACTTCATCAAACCTTTTCCCGAGGACGATATCGAGATTGTTCGCTTCAACAAGAAGCACCTCAACAACGGAACGCGCGCCTTGTTGCCGCATAAAGCCTGCTCCGCTTTTACCAAGGCGCCAGGAAAGAAGGAACAGCACAAGTTCATAGATGTATATGCCACGCCCATCTCCAAACGACTCAGCCCGTACACTCCCGAAGACTGCATCTTCTCACCAATGGATGTACTTGCTATGCAGTCGCTTTGTGGCTACGAATCCGCCATCCTCGGCAAACGCTCACCGCTATGCTCAGTCTTCAGTGACAGCGAGTGGATGGCCTACGAATACGCCTGGGACATGAAGTACTTCCATATGGTTGGCCCTGCTAACCCACTCAGCAACTACATGGGAATGCCGTGGCTTTCCGCTCAATCTCAGCTTTTCAGTGAAATCGACGATGACCCAGAAGGTCACAACAGGACCACAGGGTGGCCAAGTGAGCAACGACTCTTCCTGAGCTTTACCCACCGCGAGGTCCCACCTGTCGTTGCGACAGCGCTCGGTCTCTTCAATTCAAGCGCAAAGTGCGGCTTTGACGAATTCCCAACCACACATATCAACTGGGAGCGGGGCTGGAAGATGAGTGATCTCATTCCCTTCTTAGGTCATGTCGGAATGGAGAAGATGACCTGCGAGCGGCAGCACACGCATGCGCCTGGCAGCACTGTGAAAGAGGAGTACATCAGATTCATCGCCAACACGGCGCCACGACCACTGCCGTTTTGTCAGGACGGGCCAGGCGCAAGTTGTCCATTCGAGGAGTTCAAAAAGATCATCGCAGCGGGCAATGAGAAGTACGGCGATTTCGACAAGGCCTGTAAAAACAACAAGGACTAATGCTGGGTTTCCTTGCCATAGATAGAACGCTTAGAACTTGAGCGACCAGTCGAGTGTGGATGTACACACTCTGTAGATACCAGATAGACAAGTATTACATTTCCTTCTCCTACCTCTTCTAAAGTATGCACGTATGAGACGAAGTTATCTACCCCACCCCTACAGCATCAAACTGCCTCATGTCCTTCCCGACCCACTGCATCCAGCATCCAAACTTGCTACGCTGTCCCCCGGATTCTCCCATGCCACGATTATTCTTCTCTACACGACCGCCACCCAGCACCCACACAATTCCTACACTTCTACTGGCGATCCATCCTCAAACAAATCTTGCTCACCCCACTGGCATCTGACAAGATAAGTCGCACACCTTCCGCTCTTGGACTACCAATCGTATCTTATCTGCTCAACCCCGTACACGTACCTCTCTACATCCTCCCCGTCCCCCTCGCACACCCGTACGTCCTGCCTTCCTCCCTGCCTGCCTACCACTCACTTCCCCTCACAAGTATCGCTCTATCTACCCTCAACCCCATCATACTCATACCCTCCACTAGCACGTCGCTCGCATGCTCTCAGTTTCCGTCATTGACCCGGTCTAAACGTACCAGTCCAGACCTCCACGCCACACCAGCCGCATCGAACACCTCGGTGGGCCTCGCGACCACAACCGCAGCTATCGGAGGAACTCAGTACCCTGCTAAGATCATCCCTCCCTGGCCCACACCACATCACACCATACCATACCCGACGCACCCTCCCGCTCTCGTACTGTACAGTACGTCTCCCGGCCGCGCCAGCCATGCATGACTTAGCAGTCACATCCCCGCCGTCGTGGTTGTCTTCTAGAGCAAGACATGACATAGACATGAAGCGAGGGAAAGAAGGTGCAACCACCGGCTCAGAAGGTCCCACCCCACGTCGTCTGTCAGACAGAACGTGAGGAAGACACGACCTGCTGCGACGACACGGTAGATCCGAGATGATTCAGTATAGGGTGGGGAAGGCGTGACTCAGACTCAGACTCAGACTCAGTAGCACGACTCAACCGCACGGAAGGCAAGGCACGACTGACCAGGTCAGACCGGAAAGAGCGCGAGCTCAGAAGTCAAGAGTGTCTGACTGATTGACTGACTGACTGACCTTTTTATTGCTGAGGATACTGCGACAGGGCGGGGCAGGGATTAGGGAGTATACGGTAGTTGCCATGCGCTAGATGAGACGGCTTATACGTGCTACAGTACGTGTTGGTGGGCATCAGAGGATGAGGATGAGAGGAAATGATGTGGTAGAAAACTGCATGCATGCGTTCACTCCGCCGGTCACGCAATATGGATTCTTCCTTTCGTGCTTCAGATGGAGTTGGCTCATGGATTTCCCATAACCTCTCTCTTTCTATAGTACATTCCATACGCCGATGGTCTTTTTCATACAGCCGACCCTCCGCCACCGGGTTTATGTCCATGCCCCTGTCCATGCCCGTGGCCCTGCCCTTGTCCTTGATCTAGTAAAAGCGTTGGTTTTATGAAATTCTCGTCGAGTTGTCGTAGCCATGCTACGGAGTCGACGTCACCCCGAGCAGCGCCGCGAAGTAGATCTCTGATCCCACTTACGCCGCCTCCGACGCCTGCCGCCGTTGCTGTCGGTGATGATTGGTGTGCGTCTGATAGTGCATGTGACAGACGTGAGGTTGCTGCAGATGGTGAGGATTGGGCTGTGATGTCTTCGTCGTTTGCCAGGAGCTCTGTTGCTGGTATGGCTAGGCTTGGATGTGAGCCTGACTGCTGTGGCGGGGCTTTTCTTCTTGGGGCAGCTGGTGGGAGGTCTAGATCTGCGCCGGGGTCATCTGAATCTTCTGGGTCAGATATCGTATCTGGTGCGTCGTCCTGGTTCGACAATAGGTTGTGACGCTGCTCCAGCTCATCCCGTTCGCGCTGCGATCCGTTCCGGCTGTGTTTACGAGCCATTCGTGCACTCTCACGGCTAGACGGGCTGAGCCTGTTACTACTACTGTAGGCTCGATCATGAGCTCTAGGTCGTGACTTCCTTGCCGAGCCGTTTGCGGGTTTCCCGTTGAGATTCGTGGTGCTGTCATAATAGTCTAGGCCGATGTTGGCCGACGATTTCGGCGTGTGTCCAAATGCAACTCCGCTACGCTTGTAGTAGGTTCCTGCATTTGTAGTTTCGATATCGAACTCATCATCGCTGTCAATCTCCTCAACGACACCCGTTCGAATGTTTAGTATCTCGAGCATTCGTGCCGTTGTGCCACCAAAGATGATGACAGTCAGCACCACCACGACGAGGACAGTGGCGCGAAGCGCGGGGCCATTCTCGCCGGACAGACCAGCAGCCAATGCTACGCCGACTGCTCCACGAAGACCAGCCCAGAAGAGCATGGCTTGGTACTTCCAGGGTAACTCGTCTGGGGCATCGACGCCTCGTCGCCTGGCGCGCAGACGGATGATATAGTTTATTGCTTTTGATAGAGGGAAAACGGACAACCATCTCGCGGCGCAGATTCCAAAAACTGTTACAATAATGAAGAGAGGCTTGAAGGTCAGTTTTGTTTCGGTGAAGAGGGTCAGGCCGAGGTATATGAAGATGAAGTTCTCGGACAATTGGGCTGTGATCTGGAAGATGAATTTGGTGGTGAGTTGTGTTCGTCTTGACATGTTGTAGTATGCATAGTGTTTCAGTGTTATGCCGCAGAACAGCAAAGACACAATACCCGACATCTTGACACCGTTGCTGAAGAAGTAGGAAGCGTATGCGATAAGGAGGACAATGCAGGCTTCGATCTTAGGATAGCGGCGGACAAGGGTGTACTTGAGGGTTATTGCTGTTCCAACTCCCACCACTATTCCAATGACGACGCTGGTGAAGAAGACGAAGAGGAAGAAACCGATGGCTTCGAAGAGGGAGAGGACGGTGAGGCTTCCGGCTACTGCGCCTTCACGGTAGCGTTGGGCTGTCTCGAAGAGGACGATGGCAATTGCATCGTTGAGGATGGATTCGCCAAAGATGATTGTGTACAGCTTGGGCTCGACTTTGTAGAGGTTGAAGATGGCAAGGATTGTGACAGGGTCGGTTGCGGAGAGGGTTGCGCCTACCGAGAGGGCCTCGACGAATGTGACGCTCAGCCCGTCCAGCGGGATTCTGGTCCATAGCCACAAGATGACGCCCAGAGAAACAGCAGATATGAAGGTCCCAGCGAATGCAAATGTTAAGATTGTTCCTATATTTCGAAAGAAATTGCCTTGGTGCAACTCGTAGCCCGAGGCAAGAATGATGGGCGGCAGAAGGAGGTTGAAGAAGAACTGGTAGTCGAAGCTGACGCTGTCCTGAATCGATCGCCCTGGTGACACTCTTATGATCAAGCCGACGACCATGCCAGCAAAGATCGAGACGACTGTTTCATGGACGGCTTGGATCTTCTTCTGCTGGAGGATGTAGCTGGTGAACAGCGCTGCTATCAGCAGTACTATCACAATAAACAGCGCCCATGACGTGAAGAACTCCTTGTCGCCCGCGTCCTCTTGGTCGTCAGGATCACTGTCGTCGTCTATGGCTCGGCGCAGGATTTCAAAGGCTGCCGAGTGCAGTGCTTGCGCCATGGTTGACTTGTGAGGTCGTTACGGGCGTGACTGAGGCCGAGACGTGAGAAACATTGGCGCCAGGTCTCTGTTGCCGGCTGTTTCACTTGTCGCAGGTCTAAAGATGAGGCCAGATAGCTGGCATTGTGACATGCGACCACGTCGAGCATAACCGCAACTGGCGACTACTGGTACTACTACTGGCTCAGGCATCAATCGTGCAGGAGCCGTTGATGCCTGAGATATGGTGCGGCCTTAATCGAGTGATGTCGGGCAAGGAACATTTGGGCACCACTGATGCTAAGGATATTCCTTCGTTACGGCTATAGTGCCTCTCCTTGGCTTTGTACCAATCTCTTTGAGTAGACTCAATCCGCCACGTAGCCTTTGGCCACAATAAAGACCCGCACGCGAGGTGTGTGCTCCAACTTTGTCCTTGCCCTCGATCTCATACCTTTGATTGGGGCTTGTTGTCATAGTCTTCATGTCTCTTCGTGAACTCATGCAGCATGAGAACACCCTAGGCCTGAGCTGTGCACATTACAACGCGATCGTCGAGCTTTCGAATGTTTCTCACTCTCCCGCGGCCTTCTTCCACACTCTCCAAAACCGCCCGGTCATCTCCTTCAACTCATCGTACGTATCCTCCCAGCTGGACTCGGTGACCATGGTCATGAACTCGTCTTGTCCGTGCTCGTTGCTGTAGCAGTCGGCTGATATGTGTCTTTGCTCAGCCTGCTGTATGCAAGCCTTGACGTCTGTGTTCCCCAGTAATCCATCTCTCTCATCAGAAAATGTATGAACACCATCTCCATTGGACCTCTAGTTCCAATATGGCGCTTTCAGTCCAGTGAGCTGCTGTACGACGCTGTCTCCCTCAGCTGCCGCCTGTTCCTTCTTTCTCTGTCCAGACAGCTCCATCTGTATACTTCTGTGCACGTGTACAAGCCAGTCGACGTAGCTCTGTTGTTCATTGTTTCGATCTTCCACCAGCATCCTCGCAAACTCAAATTCCGACCCATCGAGTCCTTGACGCGCCAGTTGTATCGTGGCCGCTTTAGACCCTCGCACCGTGGCAACATAAGCAAGCAGATTCCGTACTTGCGCATTCAGGTGTGTATCTAATACCGGTAGTTCGCTCGTTTGTGGGTCAAGAGCCTGCAGAGAGTTGAACTCGGGGCCGAACAAGTCTTCGAGGAGGTTTGGCGACACTTGTGCATGCAGCCACATGAGCACTGCCTGACCGTTGTCGACAATGTAGGCGCCGCCTTCCTCGATTCGAGAGTAAGACGCACGGACTGTGGGAGGTACGACAAGTTGTCCAGTCTCGGCGTTTGCAAAGCAGTCTTCGGGATTGAGATTGTGGATGGCGTATATTCTCGGGTAGAGGTAAAGTGCTGTTTCAGCGATGCCGCACGATCGGAGCATCCGCGCAGAATGAATACGTCGATCTGTGGGCTCAATGCCGCCTAGCGTTCAATTAGTACCCATGCTGGCTACAATCAAGAGGTGCTTACCTTTGAATGCTCGAGATTTGAGCAGACCGAGCATGTACATCGAGAACTCTTTCAGGTGTTCTGGTAGCACCAGCTGTCCGGGAGGATGGGATCCTGAGAAGTTCTTCCTATACCCAGCAAGGATGTCAATTGTCTTCTCTGTGAGATTCGCTCGAATGTCCTTGAGCGACTTTTCCGACACTTTCAACGCAGCCTCCTTCGCTATTATGTTCACTACCGCGTCTTGATCGACCGTCTTCATCGTGTCTGTCGCGCCTTCGTTGACCCCTGCAACGACGTTGATGCATCTGACTCTTCTTTGTCCGGACGCAGATGTGTACAGAAGTGCTGCTTGGAAGTGTGCATCGAGTTTTGCATCGAGCTTGCCATCGTACGAAAAGACCACTCCAAGTGCTTTGTCTGCGTCGATGGTGCCGATCTCGAGGTCTGCGCCAAATGAATGCTGCAGAAAACCACCATGGTACGAGGCGACCTGTAAACCATTGGAGCAACGCACCTTCATCAGTGCTTGAAAGCCTATCTCTCTTTTGATTGCATGCTCGATCTCCGTCATATATTTCAGTGTGTCCCGTGGTGCTATGAAGTTGGGGTAGAAGAAAACCTCACCTCCTGTCAGCCTAGACACATGGCCAATCGTCGCAATATCCATGTAGCCACCACCCGGCGCTGCCACGAAGAAGTCTACCCCAATGCCCGACGACACCATGGCGTTGGCAGTCTTCTTGAAGCCTGGATGCTCGGTCGTGAACAGTTTTCGCTCCGCGTCGGTGTCTCTTCCTTTTCCGTCGTCTCGCATAAGTAGCTTTCCCGGACCCCAAGTGGGTAAGGTAGACAAGGAGCATATTATCTTGCCGCCAGTGGCAGACAGCGCTGCTAGCGCAGCGTTGAGAACGGGTAGTAATGCTGGTTCAGGGTTCTTGACGAGTGTAAACATATTCGGTAATGCTTTGAGAAGTGAAGTAATGACAGACTTAGACTCTGTTGCATCCACAAACAATCCTGAAGCCAATGCAACGAATGGATCTTCGAGGTCCGGCATGACCATCATCTGTGCTGATGTCAGACCTGCACTTAGATTGTAGAACTGTATTTCCTTATCGAAAGTGACAATTCCGATCTTTGCGCCGGTCGGGATTCGTGGTGCGGCTGGCTGATCTGCATCTTCCTCTTCCTCTGCCTCTTCCTCAGAAGCAGGCCCGTAAAGTGCATTCAGTATACCTTGACATGTTGCAGCTAGCACACCACGGTTAATTGCTTCTTGTGAAATGTCGATGAGAAATAGGTAGCGTAAGCCAACAGGCTCTTTCGACCAGTACTCTTTTGGCACCGTGAATTCGACAGTGCCGAGCATCAGCTCTGGCCGCTGCATGCGGTCGACCCGTACGCCAGATGGGTCAGTCGGGGCGAAGTACTCAGGGGGCACATCGTTGGCAAAGCTGCACATATTGCATACAAGCTTGTTCCCGCCTGATTTGAACGTCATAAAAGGATTAATATAGGTCCTGCATCTGCGGCATCTGGGGGGTCCAGCCTCGCCAAAATCCAGAACGGGCACTGCTTGCTCTCCATCCTGGACCGAAGCAAGAGGTTGGAGTATCATCCCAAGTGGTAGGGCGGTAGAGTTCAGGGCCTCGACCGTCGAGGGTATGTTATTCACGGTCAGTCGAGCAAATTTGGGACTTGAGTTGCCTTGATCGTAGGAGACAAAAGGGACAGCGGCAGCAGGAGGCAGATGCTTCTCCATTGTCGGATAGACGGAGGTCTGGTAGTGTTGTGTAGCGGCATCTCTTGCTCTCGCGACAGATGGTATCTGTTCGGGATCAACCTTGCCTTGAGTTGTTACCGCCTCTTCTCCCATGCGCAGTCTGTCACCTGCGTTGGGCACAGGGCCCTGGCCGGGCTGGGGTGGCGGCCCCTGCTGTAGGAATTGTGATCCACCTTGAAAGCTGGGGGCATTCAAAGGTGGTGCTGCAGTTGACTGGCCCAGATCATGGTAGGCGTGGCGTTCCTTCTTCCGCCTGTTCGCTGGTGCACCAACACCCATGTTTGCCATCTGCGAAGTGAGACCATTGACTCCTTGCTGTTGTTGTCCTCCATCTTGACCTTGGAATTGCTGTGCATAGGATGGCCCTGTCCCAGGTTGGCCATAGGGTTGGGAGGCAGGACTCATCGACGGCTGAAAAGGCGAAGCATTGCCGTACTGCTGCCGAGGATCACGGTATGCATTCGGGTTCTGCAGATGCTGTCCGCCAGCATAGTATGCGCCGTACTGGTCAGCCATGGTTTCGTGGGATCAGAAATGTCACCGGGTGGTCGACATCGATGCTCTCGAACTAGGCAAAGCGCGACCGTTCGAGGTATCGCCGGTTGGAGGACTGGAAACTGAGATTAAACAGCCGAGCGTTCTAGCTTTGTGTTTGATCAGTCTAGACTTTACAATCTGTCCTTTTACTACGTCTGGTATGACAATTTGGCAATAATTATTAGGTGCGGAGACTGTATGAGTAGACATGTGAACCGAAGCGTCACTACCTGGCCATTCTTGCCATCTTGCTCACACTGAAGCAGGTATTACCAGAGTACTGCATCTTCGACTCTGTTCAGGCCAAGACTAATTGCAGCCTGGATTGAGACGTTGCTCTCGTGTGGCAGCAGCTATGCAATTGAGGTCCTGATGAAGCAGCCCGGCGGCTGGCGTCCACCCTTCACAGATTCATGTCTTTGACGCCGAGGGACAAGTTTACATTGCGCGCGAGCTGGTTCAGTGATGCTACGATGTGGCAAGACAACCATCAACTTTGGCACATTGGTCTGCTGCATTGCACATCGAAACATAAGTTGTCTCGTCCTGCGTGCATACGAAGCACTGTAACGGGCTCAGGATGGTCGAAGAAAGCCAGACGCTGGGGGTAAGCGCCCGATTCACTATGCTTGAAGCCACGACCGTGCAGCGCTTAGCTGAGAAGCGCCGGTCATGATCATGGCCAGAATTTCACAGATGGAAAGTCCTCCTATCAGGGTATAAGATATCCCCTTGTGCCAGCCAGAGCTCGATATCGCTGTCTACAACACGAACAAGGAAGAATCACAATCTCTTCGGAACTAGGAGATAACCGAGCCTAACCTTCATCAACAGCCAAATCATCAATACACGGACGACAAGAGTGCTTTCATCGTTCAACATGGGTTCCTGTGGTTGTTGCTCCTGCTCTGGCACATGCATCCGCTGTGGATGTAAGACATGTGGTGTACGTCGAGCTGGCCACTACTCTGAAGCATTTTGGGCTGACCTTAGCGAACAGCATTAAACCGAGTCAGCTGTAGCAGCAACTGGCGTTGTCTATACTAGGCAGAGAGGCTGAGGGAGAGGCCTCCAAAGAAATCGAGGCCTTGCATGTCAATAACGTGGCCAGGGCTGGTACCGGTTGGGATCTCTTCGACTTGTGATTCAAGTTGACAACCTGTGCTTTTGGAACAGAACGGTGCAAGCTGGACAGTCCATGTGAGAGACGTATGCTACCACTGTACTCAAGATCTCATGTATCAATACTCGGAAAGGCCTACGTCCTTTGGTCACAGCGACCATCGGCGTCAACCTTGTTCTACGGCTGAGCAATTCTTCTTTTGTCGCAAGTCCGCTGCATTCCTCGATGCTTCGCCGTACTTGTATGCTTCGTACAACTTTCCGATATGGGGGCTCTTGCCCAGGGTGCGTTCTTCTCCCAGCAAATCTACAATCGCGATGATCGTGCTCATGCAGCCTCACAACACTTCAGGCAAGACTTTGGTCGTCTTGGTATACTGGGTCTTGCGGTCGAAAGTTCTGAAAGCGATCACTTGACCCCTGCGGGGGTGCCCAACCTTGACCCGTATAGCCGACCGCATCTCCTCTCCACGACGTTGCACTTGCTGGAGAATCCTCAAGGCTAGACGGACTAGACAAACTCCGCCACAGCAGAACGGGCATATATAGTCTGGGTGATCTCCCTTTCGATACAACCAAGGAGGCATTTTGAACACCATACAAGCATCTTCTCAGTGACTACATTTATATACAAACCTGACTAAAACTAAGTAGAACAACGAAGCCACTATGTCTTCGACCAAGGGATCTTGCATGTGCGGCGACATCAAGTTTGAATACACAGGCGAGCCAGCCGTGACAGGTAAGTCGAATTTCTGCTACGATCTAGCATCGAACTCTCGTCCCACTCATGTCCCAAGCCAACCCAATGCATCCTCTCAACGCCAAGACACGCGCCAACCCCACCCTGCCCCCCTCAACACCCAGATCTAACCTCCCCCACAGCCCTCTGCCACTGCACCGACTGCCAAAAATGGACAGGCGCAGCATACACATCCAACGCGGTCGTCCCCCGCGAAAACTTCAAAGTCACCTCCGGCAGCCCCAAAACCTGGGACGTCAAAGGCGCCTCGGGCAAAAGCAACAAGCACTTCTTCTGCGGACAGTGCGGGTCGTCACTATACACGGAGCTCGAGGTCATGCCGGACGTGACGTGCGTGAAGGCGGGTGGGCTCGATGGTGGGGCGGCGAGCTTGGGCGGGAAGATCGGGGTTGAGTTCTATACGAAGGATCGGGTTGGGTATTTGCAGGGTGTGGAGGGGGCGAAGCAGGAGCCGCAGTTTGGTTGAAGTAGGACGTTCTCGGCAATGAGAGGGGCGAGTAGCTGGGTGATCGTGGGTGTTGTGGTGGGGAGATATCTGGTTAGTGGTTTCAAGTGTGATGGAAGGGGACGGCGATGAGGTAGTGAATGAAGCAATCCCATTGAGGTATCGAAGGTGATACGCATCTCAGACTCGCACATGTCATTTCATGATGATACACTGACTACCTGTAAAAAGTACAATTTCCGATGGGGCTAAATCCGGTCAATGCCTAGTCATGACATGACTTAGCTTCTTCTTCAACTTCGCCCAGCTTCCTGTGTGACTCTACCCGGCCTCTTCTCCTCAATATCTGGTCTGATCTTATGCGATCTCGTCCTTGCTCGCAAAGTAGTACAGGCCCTTTATGCCAGCTCCTCTCCACCCTTTAGTGCTTCTGCAACCATTCCCATGACAAACGGCAACTGACTAGTCGTGAACATGTATCCACGACTTGTATACCGCAATTCACTGATCAGCTGCTTCCTGCCGGCCACATAGGCTCCCGACAGACCGTACGTCCGGCTGAAGGACCCGTATACCGCCAATTGTGCCCCACAGCATTCAGCAGTTTTGACTATATCCATCTGCGGCACGCGTTCGGGTCGTTCGTGGCAATCAAGGAGGATAGTCATGCCAGAGAACTTCTTGGAATGGCACAGCTTCCTCAGACCCTTGTGAAGCTGAGTTGTGGTGCTCTCGAATCCTGAGTCGAGGTACAGAGTGACATAGATTTTCTTGTCAAGGGCAACCTCCAGATCGTACAGCAACGCTTCTGCACTGTCGTAGTACTTAGTAGTCGGCGCACCGTTTTTCGGAGCAACCTTGAGTCCGTCCATGACCGCAGCTGGCGCCTTCCTCGGTATGAAAAAGTAGTGCTTCTTGAAGGCTAGCAGTGGACGGTAGAGCGCCGCAATCGTCGACATAAGCGCAATGTACGAGTCACCAAAGGTCATGGTGTCTTCCACTCCTGCTAGCTTGGCGACAGATTTCTCGACTTCCAAGTGGACACCATATGTGCCTGCTGTCCATCTTGGTGCACCAGAAGCGATGCCATATCGACGGCGAGCGGCATGTCCTGCTTGTAACAGGAGTGTGGCAGTTTTCGCGGCTCCTGGAGATGTAGCCTTGTCTTGCGTGATGAGGTTTTCAATGTACCGCTGGGAGTCCAGAGCCTCCATTTCTTCGGCTGCGAAAGCGTTGTCTTGATACGCGAATATTCTTAGTTTGGATTGCGTCTTGCCGATGATACCTACGATCTGACAACATCTGATCAAGCCATCTACCAATCGGTTAACAGTATCGTCATCGAGGTCGGCAGAAAGGCAGACCCTTACCCTCGCTTCCCACATTGGCACAGCAGGTGTCGCGATGGGCAGAGCAAGTATATCATGCTGCCTGAGGACATAGGATAGAGCGCAAGCCAGACTCGGCCTACCTGTGTGGATGGGCAGAACCGGTGTCACGGCATTGCCATAGACATAGATCCCAGCTCTTTCGAGTTCGCCACGTACGAATTTGACCGTCGCTCTGAGACGGGAGAGGTTACGCTGCAACCTTGAAGGCTGACCAAGGACGTGCAGTGACTGTGCTATAGCCGGGGGAGTAAGTGGCTCACTAGCATCCGCCAGAAGCCTGCCTTGCCGATTGAGGATAGCCTTCTCGAACTTTGAATTTCCACAAACAATGCCACCGATGGCACCGAATGCTTTTGACATTGTTGCTGTTCGGATGTCGAAGAGGCCGAGAGGTATGTGACTGTTTGGGTGACTCTCATTCCACATTTCAACACAGCCTTTGCCGGTTGAGCCAAGGGTCAGGAGTGAATGGGCTTCGTCGGCCAAGATCGTACAGTTATATCGTTGCTTCAATTGAGCCAGCCGATCGAGTTGCGGAACAGTGCCGTCCATGCTGATAGACTCAGTACTAACCCAAACTTCTGCAAATGGGCTTACCTGTAAGCACCTTCAACAGCGACAAGGACGTTGTACTTGTCGTTGTGCTCCTGTAAGATCGCTTCCAGTTGTTCCATGTTGTTATGCTTGAACTTCAGGATCAGGCCAACATCGCTCTGATATGCACCCACATACATAGAGTTGTGGCACTTCTCGTCGAATACGACAAGCCACTCCTTTCCAAGAACAGCTGGGAAGGCAAGGAGGTTCGAGCCGTAGCCAGTACCCGTTGTGCAGCAGAAATCTGTCTCTAGTAGGGATGAGATTCTCCGGCAAAATGCTTCGTTTAACCTTGATGCTGCAGTTGAGTCTGCTAGTGGGAAGCTGTCTAGGCAAAGCCGCTGCAATTCCTCCGACGTCGAGTCCTGCTCGTAGAGTCCAGCATAGTTGTGGGACGCAGCATGAATGACGTTCTGCGTCTTGCCTCTGCCGTCTTTGACTTCGACCTTTGATCGACATCTACCAAGCATAATGCTCTGGTTCTTGCCTTCCCGGCCGAGGTGGGGCTCGATATAATAACGATTAAATACCTCTGCTTTTGAAAGTGGTTGAAAGTTCGTTTCTGATTCCTTGATGAGGACTTTCGCTCTCGAATATGCTAACGTTGCGGCTTCTTGTGTCTTTGCCCATGCAGTGGCTTTAGGACGTCGACTGGCACGACGGGGATTGAAATTCCTGGGCTGTATCCCGTTCTAAAGCTGCTTAGGGCCATAACGATAGGTGCAATGTCTGACTTACCTGAAGTGGTTTTTCAAGCGACTCTTCTTCGCTAGCGACTGAGCCTGTCTCGTGTATCTCAACCACGACAGGTCTATCGTGGCTGTTGGATTTTCCAAGGCGGTACCTAGCAATAGAGCCCGCCATGGTAGCAGAAGACAAATGACTCTTTGCTCGTGAGTGGTGCTACAAGTCAAGATCAAGGAGGAGAATCTGAGGATCTCCAAGCAATATCAAATCCTGGAAACTTCAAGTGGAAGGTCGTACTTTGGATGCATCTGGCAAATTGCACCGTTGCTGTCCTACATAGCAGCTTACCTACTGGGCTCGCTCTTGCAGACAGTTTAGCACGCGCCATCGTACAGCCGTTCGTATTCCTGGAGTTGGCTGAGATGAAGTGCATTGCCATGATGCTTGTCGTCCAGCCTAAGCACAGGTGAAGCAATGCTCAAGTGCGCAAAGCTCTAGCACACAAATGCTAAAGAGGCAACATCTCGACCGTTCTAAACAACGGGTAGCGTATTCCAAAGGTACACGAGTGTGCGACCAAAGCCGCAACGCACAGCTGTGTACCTCAGCTGAGCCCCGGCTGGGTTTCACGTGACTCGAAGACAAGACGCTGATTCGTTGACGCCCTAAACGAAGCAGCCTGGACTTTTGAATGATTGATATTCAGCAAGGAGGGATCCGGTTTTCGTGATTGTGGAAACTAGGCTCAGGTCCTTTGTCGCGAAGATCTCTATTCCGTCAAGCTGAGACTTTGAGGCTTGCGCTAGGGCTGACGATGTAGATGTCATCACGCCGACCAGGGTTGTCGACGAGTTCGAGCACGGCACCAGCGTTGGTGCAAACGTAGCTAAAGCTGAAGCCGAAGCCTACGGGAGGCGCGAAACGAACCAATATCTTAACGGTTGAGCTCGAATCCGGAGCCGGAAGCGGATGCGCTTCTGTTGCACACGACGCTACATTGTACCTAGATATGGCAATGCGGTCGCTTTCGTCAAATGTGGCTATGGTCCTGTGAGAGCTCGCGATATTCCTCTGAGGAGCGGGAACTTCCTTGCTGATACCGCAGGATGGGAAAACAATGTAATGCAAGGAAGCTCTCAGCAAGGTGGGCCAATACGTCGAACTATAGAGCCACTTGTTGCACCTTTGGCATGTCAAGAGGAGCACCGCGCAGCTCATTCGATACTGAAGAATGTCCAGCTCTCGAAAGGCTGAACATTGTTGTGCTCGAGTCGCAGATGTCTTCTTCCCTGCGAGCGACGACATCCAAAAGTGGTTCGGTTGGTCATGTATCTAGCGTCTATCAATTCGTGCGAACCTACATTTCACGTATTAATCGCTAATGCTCAAACTAAGATGAGGTGAGAGACTCGAAGGCATTGTACGACCAAGCATGAAGGATGACTACGCAACCATAGTCTGACAGCAATTGTTCGAATCTTCCAGTCAGTTAGGTCGATAGTACGAGCAGGCGCAGAGTGACTGCTCTGAGCAACTCGCGACGCGCTTCCCTTCACTGGGCCCCCACGCGTTCCTTCCCAGCTGGTGCTGCTTTCGTGCACCATCTCATTTCCTCGATCTCGTCGCTACCAGTTGGATCTCTTGATGAGTAAGGCATCACGATTGACTCTTTGTCCTTGCTAAGTTCCCTCTGCCTCTGACATGGCTGTTCCGAAAGGACTCGAGCCAACAACAAGCACCAACTCCACAACGACGGATGCTGCTGGACACATTACTTCGAGCGCTGTTTACATCTTCAACACGCCTTGTGATTTGTCACAGCTCCGTGATGTCAACCTAGAGGGTGCTACTCTTCACTTCATGAGTGTTGTAGATGTCCAAAAGCTCAAAGACCTGAAATTGGACAATGCAAAGTTAATCTTCAACAATGGCGAGCAGTCAATCCTACTTGCAAAAGCAAGGCATGCTAACAAGTCCCTAGCAACAAACAGGACTGCTCCACCACCTCCACCACGCAATCCGCCCGCAGCACCAAAGAAGACAAGACTCTCTAGAGGCCAGAAGAAAGCTCTTGCAGCTGAAAGAGTTGCAGAATCGTCGCGAGCGACCTCCACCGTGACCGTGTATCCTCGCTCTTATCTTAGAGATGAAGACCTGAAGGCGGCAATGCATAGCAGTTTTGACAGTGTCGAGAATGCCATACATCCAGATCGCATATCAGTAGTTGATCATGGTGTCAGAAATGATGGGTATGACCTTGAGCCAGGTGAACTGCGCGAAGATGCTGTTGTGATCAAGGCAGAACCCGAGTCGGACGATGGACGGATGTTAGATTTCACGTTGACACAGGATACATTGGATGGCAATGCTGCGAGATCACCCCAGTTCAGTCGCGGAACCAGCATCAGTTCTAACCCAAATGTCTAAATCCCTGGGGTAAAGGCTTTGTCAAGCTTGGAGATAGCATCACTGAGTAATGTCGCGGAAGCTGGACGGCACGATGGTCATGCGCTGCGAAAGCAGGAAAGATTAGTAGGAAGTACCACGGAATGAATCTGAGCTGAAGAATGCTTGGGGCACAAACAGATCACCCAAGCACTATTCCTAAATAGGAAGCATGATGAGCATCTCGAACGCGCATCGACGCGTCTGAGTGCCCTCCCTTCGGTCTCATCCAAACATCAACATACTGACAAGAATACTCCTGCACAAACTCTTCATTGTCCGTTTGCTGATATCGACCCTGCGCTCTTATTCGATACACTCTACCGATACCTCTTGCCTCATTGTTCCTCGCTAATCCAGTGCATCGCGAGTGCCCAAGCTCGAAATCTTGAGCAAGGACAACGCCAGCTTGTTCGCAATACATAGCACGTCGACTCTGTACAAGGTGTATCGCTATATTCAGACCGTCTACCTTACGGCTGGACCGGTCATCTTAGTACATCCTTCAACTTGCCGACCAGAACGACGGGATCGATAGGCGCATTCGCGCTCCCCATTCGACCACGCCTGACACCACTTTAGGCTGATGGCGCAAACCAAGCAAGTGAGGCGCCGTTCAGGCGCCGGTGGGCCGAATACACCGCGTAACACAAAAGCGCCGAGGAAGAGCCTTGGGGGTAAATCAACACCAGGAACTGCTACGAGCACGTCAAGGACGACGAAGAGACCAAGAGCACAGCGTGAGTTACTTCCAGTACTTGCCTCTCTTCACGCATACACACACTAGCGGGATAGAGCGCCTGGTCGGCTTTGGATGCCATATATATACTAACTCCATCTCTCAGCCGGCGATCCTATACCGCAGCATCGACCCCGTCGCTATCGACCAGGTACAGTCGCTCTTCGCGAAATAAGGCGGTATCAGCAGAGTACAGATCTCTTGCTACTGAAGCTCCCATTCCAGCGTCTGGTGCGAGAAATTTGCCAATACATACTGCCCTTTGAGGTCGCAAAAGAAATGAGGTGGCAGAGTCAAGCCATAATGGCATTACAGGAAGCAAGCGAGGCATTTCTAGTCCATTTGTTTGAAGACACCAATCTCTGCGCGATACACGCAAAGCGCGTGACTATCATGCAGAAGGACATGCAATTAGCAAGGCGGTTAAGAGGAGCTTGGGGTGGAATGGGGTGAGTGCCCCAGAGAGAAGTCGCATGAATTGAGAAGATTTTCAATATCACCTCGAGAAACAGCAGAGTTCGTTCAGTTTGTTATCACCATTGCATGTGTGCCAGACAGTGATGCATAGGAGCAGTACGACCGATGCACTACTCTGAGCGAAAAAGGAGTGTCAGAAATTAGAGTTCGTCATCTAGGAACATGACGAGCTCAGCAAACGTCCTTGATCAATCACGTGTTCAAGATCGTGCACAACTGAGCACGAAGAGACGAGCGCCAGGCGGCCATGAAGAGGCACCTACCAGCACTCCCAAGAATCCCGGCACAATGGATTGTCAGCAAGTGAGAGAACACCCTGTGATATTACCTCTGCTTTGTTATGGTGGACACATTGAAGGTGTTGGGTGTTGTTCGGAGTCAAGTCGAACTGGTATATTTGGGCTTCCATTCGGCAAACGAAATTCTCATCAGGAGCATGAAGATATGGGCATCGATGGCGGCCGTGAATGCCACTATGCGACGGCAAGCTATCGTGTGGCCTTCAATTGCGGCCTGTGGCCTCAAAGAACATCGAAGCAAGAGAGCTCGCATTGTTCAAAGTGATATGTCCGGCTCCACGATCTTAATATCCTCTCCCTCTTCGACGTTGTTCAGGTCACTGTTTGGCAACGTTCTTGGCTCAAGACAAGCGCTTCCGAACGTCGGCAGCCAACGGTGCTGCTGCGATGTCCGTTCAAACTTTGCAAGCAGCATGAATAATAAACACCTTTCCTCTCTGGCTCGCAAAAACAGCCAAGCCATCTACATAATTTCCCCGCAAAGCTCCCCTTTATTCCAAACCACAGTTCGCTCCGTCGTCAGCACTTTGATTCGATCGCTTCTCGAACGCCACCCAAACCTCTAACGACATGCATCATGCATCTCGAAACCATCTGGGTTGGCTCATGTGGTTGTCTAGAACAGCGTCTGCGCGGACCAATGGAGATTAGCTTTCGAGATCTGGATACCGCATGGGGAGGTACAAGTAGGATTGATGACTGAATTATGGCCGTGTACGTCTTTAGACTACGAAGAGCAGATTATTCCGGTCGCATTGCTCGCTGAGCTGAACGCGTTGTGTACTCATACGACTCGTAGTATATTCTACTAGCAGTGAAGCTCCAGTATCAGAACCAGGTTTTAGCACCACGCATACCCCCGTTCTAATATACGTGTCGTTCGTGTTGTCGGCTACCACAAGAACCTAGAGCTCGCAGAAGCACCAGAGCCCCAAATCACCTCTGCTCTCGATGTGATCGTCAAGATTGGCGCAGCAGGGGTCTGCCGCACAGACATCCATATTATTGAGGGACAGTGGGCTGACAAGAGCAATGTTACGCTGCCCTATACCATCGGGCATGAGAATGCTGGCTGGGTCCACGCCAAAGGTGAAGGTGTGACCAATGTTGAGGTTGGTGACAAAGTCATACTACACCCGCTTGTAACGTGCGGCTTGTGTCGGGCGTGTCGCTTCGGTGACGATGTCCATTGTGAGAACAGCACGTTCCCAGGAATCAATGTTGATGGCGGGTATGCGGAGTACCTCAAGACGGGCGCACGAAGTGTGATCAAGCTGGACCCGAAGCTGGAACCGACTGATGTTGCGGCGTTGGCTGATGCAGGGTTGACTGCTTACCACGCTGTTGCGAAGGCTGCGAGGAAGCTGAGACCGGGCGACTTCTGTGTCATGATCGGCGCAGGGGGGCTTGGTCATATTGGTATACAAGTGCTGAAGGCCATCAGTGGTGCAACCCTGATTGTCATTGACCGCAACCCAGATGCCTTGAAGCTGGCCAAGGAACTCGGGGCTGACCACACCATCGAAGGCAGCGAGGATGGAGCGTTTGTTCAGAAGGTGCTCGATTTGACTGGTGGGAAGGGCGCCGAAGCAATAATCGACTTCGTGGCCGAAGGTGGTTCAACAAAGACGTGCGTCAAAATGATTAGACGGGCTGGCGACTATTATATCGTTGGATATGGGGAAGAGATCCAGGTTCCGACCATCGACATCATCTCGACTGAGATCAATTTTATTGGCAACTTGGTCGGCTCGTACAACGATTTGGCGGAGTTGATGGTTCTTGCCGCACAAGGCAAGGTCAACCTGCACATTAGCATCTATAAGCTGGAGGACTTTCAAAAGGCTATTGATGATCTTTCGGCTGGTAAGGTTAGAGGACGAGCTATTCTGGTGCCTTGAGTAGCAGAGGGTGAAAACTGAAAGCCCCTTGGGCAGGACGACTCTAGGCTGAGTTTTACACATGCGCTATCACAGAGCCGTCAGACGATAACCCAAGGCTGAGCCTCTGACTGCCAATGCCTCTTCTGCCTTTTTCACAGATCTACTGTACTTGTATCTCGTTCGTCACTCATTCATGTCGTCCCACTTGCTCCCAAACCTCCATAGTGCTTCACCTTTCTGGGTTTTACCCGGCCTCATTCTGTACTCGGGTACCTCATCAGCGAACTCCTCCCTTACCACACCGTCAAACTCGCCAATCGTAGTCGTCAATACGTCTAGCTTCTCCTTGAGGACACCCAACCACATTTTCATTTCGTTCATGTTCTTGTCAGGGCTGTGTTTCGATGGATTGGACGCATCGGCAACCTCCGCAGCTTGCTTGAGGTTTGGGATGTCGTCTTTCACCTGGGCTAATGCATCATTCAGGCTGTTGACGTAAACTCTAAGCTGTGCCATCCGCCTCGAAAGGCTGTCTGTGGAGGCTTCGGTGTGTTAGCTTGATCTGTGACCGACAGTTGTGGCTGAATTGTACTTACTACTCATAGTATCGTCTTCACGAACTTGAGGTTGAGAAGGGGTCTGGGAAAAGGGACTGAGGAAGGGCTGTGAAATGGGTTGTGACAAGTGGAGATTTCCTACGGCAGCTCAATTGCCACGATAACGCTTGCTGGCTGGCAACAGTATGCAACAAGCATTGCTGTCTAGAGAATGCTGCCTGGCTCGTCACTTGGATAAACGGTTCGAGTTTGGTGAAAGTGTTGAAGAGACTGATCTCAGGCCACTTTCTGGAAGATATTTCTTGTACACCTTCCTCGAAGCTTACCACGAACATCCATCTCTGTTGTCATTATGATAATGGACGAGATCTAGGATGATCTAGCGTGGCCAGTGGTTCAGTTGCTATTTCCTTTAAAATGCTAGAGGGTAGATAGCTTGAGGTCCAAGGAGTGAATCTGGAGACCGTGATGGTAGATACACTAGCAAGACTAAAGTTAGCGGCAAGTCACAAACGCGGTACAGGGCGACGTACTATCAGCGCCTGCCGCTCATGAATCTCCGAGTCCCACCAGGCTTCTTTCACTGAGGCTGAGTACTAGCTGAGATGGTCAATGATCCTTTGGCAGCATGCAGTCAAGTGTTCAGCCTTCGCTTAGCAGAGATAAAGTCGCCTTCCTGCCTCCCTAACTACCTATTCTGCCGACAAGCATCTTTTCAGCCTCGAGACCCTCACATCTTCGTTACCCTAGACTGATTCCCCTAATGATCCTGTCAAAGATCTAGCACAATATTCCTCAGAGCAATGTCCTATCGACACGCCAACTTTATGGAACTGTGTTCTCGTTGTCGATGCCTAGAACTTGAGCAGTTGCGAAGCGAATTTGGTTTCCCACTGCACCACGATTGGCCATCTCTTGCACTCAACGCTCGAATCTGTCGAATATGCGCGTGGATTGTGTCTGAAACTTTCGCAGACTACATCAATCAATATCACTTCTCCGTCGGCTTGCAATTATCTGAGTCTCACAGCCAAGCGGAATACAACCTCATCAATACCAAGCGGCTGGATGATCCTATTACAGATAGAGAATGGTGGTTAGGCCACGACACCTCAACATGGATCAGATTTGTCACAGGTGCTGATAGGAAAGTCGGACTGTTAGCACACGTCGGCAAACTCGACTCAAGTAAATATGGTGGGCCAAGGTGGGAGTGGCGTGGGGACCACTTCGAGCTGAACGATTGCAAGGTCATGCATACCATGCATTTCTTTGTACTCCCAGGTACCGCATTGTTGTAAAGACCCGAATGTTGGCTGATAGAATCGCAGGCGACCAGCTGCGAACTCTTTTCAATCCCCCGGTCCGAAGGCCAATCCCTTCAACCCATGCGCATGACGACGCACTTTCATGGGCTCGAAATGTTGTGCAGGGATGCAAGGCCCAGCACGAGTCTTGCCGTAGGTCCCCTAACGCAAAAGATCCTCCAAAGCGATTGTTGAGTCTGAAGCAGCTCCGTTCCAGTGGTACAGTATCAGTTTTGCGGATAGAAGCCGGCAGGCAGCCCAAATACGCGACTTTGAGCTACTGTTGGGGAACGCCAGCAGATGAAGCCTGGCTGCACTACCACCGCACAGTTCAAAAAGGTTCCTTAGTGTTTGATTTCAATTGCGTGCTTGCCACTCTGAGGGATGCGATTACCGTGGTCTCCGAGCTTAGCTACGAATACCTTTGGATCGATGCGCTTTGCATCCTGCAGCATGACCGCGAAGACTGGAACGAGGAAGGCGCTCGCATGGCCGACATCTATGAAGGCTGTGAGCTCATGATATGTGCCAGCAATTGCAACCATACAAGTGATGGATTCTTGCAGCAAAGAGTGAAGTTTGAGGATTGCATAGTTCCAGTGTCGCTGCGGATTAACGAAACGACCACTTCAATGCTCCACTTCGAGATCAAGGACGTGTCATACATTGGAGACGCCGCGAGAGGACCTGTCTCGACCCGTGCATGGTGCCTGCAAGAGCAGAGGCTTGCACCCCGAGTGCTTCACTTCGGTAAGTATCAGCTACATTTTGAGTGCAACGCTGGTAAGTGGCAAGAAAGCGAACCCCAGCTTGACCTCAAGCCTCAGACCATTTTCTACGCCAACGAATATAATGAACGTCAGCCCTTTGTCAGAGATCTCTACGACCGAGAGTTGAGCGCGTCGAAGCCCTTAGCGAACGTGTCTACAGTCTCTCAATGGAATGCCATTGTCGCGGACTATACTACGAGGCGACTCACACATGGTTCTGATAAGCTTGTCGCGCTTTCTGGCCTCGCAGAGAACGCATCCGAAATCCTACAATGCCCTTACCTTGCAGGAGTCTGGCAGAAAGACTTGCATGTTGGATTGAGCTGGCATGTGACTCGTTCATCGGGCTTCATGAGCAGTGGTAATCACCTTCTTACATCTCAAACTCAAACACCTGCTAGGTCGACATCTTACCGCGCTCCAAGCTGGTCCTGGGCGTCAATGGATGGACCTGTCACGTTCCTGCTAGAAACAGACCTGGGGACAGCACACTTGGTCACTTCTAGCCTCGAATATCTAGACTCATCGACCAAGCTCTCGTCAACAGGTCTTTTTGGTGCGGTCACGGCAAGCCAGCTTACAGTTCGAGCCAAGGTCAAGAACGTGCCTGCCAGAATGCTTTCAGCTAATGCCGTGATGCGACCCCATCAATTCCTCAGCAAGTCTTCTGACAGCATCGGATGGTATGCCGAAGATGAAACGAGGGCATTGGAAGGAGACTTGATCTGCATGAAGTTGGCGACGTTATCACATGGTTTCTCACCTGGGATGGCGCCAGAAAACATCTTTCTCGTGCTTGCACGTCTACCAGGCGACAAATATCGCCGGATTGGCGCTGGCTCTATACTGGATACTGAGTATTTCGATGACGTTCCCTTCACGGCGATTACTCTAGTTTGAGCTAAATCGGGACACAGACTACAAGAGATAATCGCATTTAGGACCTGTCCGCGGTATGGGCCGGCTCCGTTTGGAATATCTACGTCCCCGCTGTGCCAACCTGCAGTAAGTCGTGCTTGTAGTGGCCGTGTAGACGCTCTGGTAGAGGATGGGTGATTTGTAATGGTTCATGCCCTCGTTACAACGCAGCTAACGTCACATAGATCTGCCGCGACTCAGGGGTAGGATTTGGTGATACGCACCACCTTGACGTAATGGAGGAGGATACCAGTGATAGATAGCTTTTCGAATCCTCGAGTGAGCTGCTGCAGCTGCCCTGACACGCTTTCCATCTCAGAACATGCGACGGGTATCGCCATGATTGTCCTCAGCTCCGAGTTTTGGCAAGTTCGAAAGTCCTCATGATCCAGCCTGCTTTGCGGAACCAAAGTCGCTCCTTGCTTTCATAAGCTCTGCCATCACCAAATCCTCGTTCTGATCACCAACAATCTCTGCCGCTGCTTTCAAGAGGGTGCCTTCAGCCTCGATATATCTGCCTTGAACAGAGTAGATCAGTTGACCGTCCCTCTGGTCATCAGCCATGAGGACAACGACCGACCTAGCCACAACAGCTGGTGTCTGAATGCCGATGCCAGCAAGCTGCTCAACGGCACCTTCAGGGACCAGTCCTGTTGACGTCCAACTTGGCGCGATGCAGTTGACACGAACTGGAATGCTCGGCTGCAACAACGGAACGATGCCTCGCATAAAGCCGAGGACGGCATGTTTCGTCGTAGTGTAATCGACCGTACGGAACCTCTGGAAGCTGGATGCAGATGCAGTGATGACAATGCTGCCTCCTGATTCTTGCCGTCTCATGTGATGTATTGCCAGCGCGCATGTATTGACGACTCCCTTAAGATTGACATCGTAGGTCAGATGATTCGGCTCAAGGAGGTCGCCGTTCTCGTCTACTTGTTCATCGAGGTAAGTAGTCTTACTACCGATCCCGGCATTTGCAAAGACGTGATCGATCTTCCCGTGTTTACTTTTCGCCGCCTTGAATATCGATGATAGATCTTTCCAATCTGTGACGTTGGTTTTGACAAAGGTCAGTCGGTCATGTTGGATTGGCATCTCGTTGAGATCGCCCGCCACGACGTATGCCTCTTTCTCGAGGAGCAGCTTAACTGTGCCTAGGCCGATGCCGGAGGCGGCTCCTGGAGATCTTCAGAAGCGTTCTGGACTCACAAATCAATTCAGTGGTGATCCGCTTACCTGTGAGAAGGACTACTTGATCCTTCAACTTCACTAGGTCGGCATCATGGATCTCGAAGGCGGCCATGATGTTCTTGTGCGACTGTCAAGGCTAGACACCCTGGAGGAACTTTTGCTACCGTACTGTGAATCGTTCTACCCTCCACTACTATGTTATTTGTATGTTGGTGTACTCCCTGAAAGTACGCTTTGGCCTTTTGACGCACGCCGAACGACACGACAGGGGCTTCTCCTCACTTTAGGGACATTTCGGACTGGCCGAGGCTACTGCATGACAGGGACATGCAACAAGGGGACGCGAGTCGTCCCTTTCACAGTGGGCGATGCGCTGGAGCAGCCTGTTTTTTGCACTGGTGGAAATCCGAAGAAAGGCAATTGCACAGAAAGAGATATGGTTTGAGGCCAGCAACGGGTCGAGCCAGTGCTAATTAAGAAAAACCCCGACCCGGAAAACTTAGGTGCCCTAGACACAGCCAGCAAGGGAGTACTTTGAGCATTATCTAATCTAATCTAGCTCTATCTTTTTGTCAACCTTGTCTCATCCGGAACGGCGGCGAGCCCCTGGCCAGCAACTCCAGAATGCCCCGACGCCATGAAATGCATTTCCAGTGCGTAGCCTGCAAAGTAGGCGTAGTGATTTGATGCTGTTCCTATCCGTTCTTTCCTGTCATCGTTCTCGTCATTTACAATCGTGCTCTTGGCTCCTCGGAGACTCTGTCACCGTTCTCGGTGAATTCGATTCTCTTGCCAGTGATCAAGCTCTCCTGCAGAGCCTGACCAATTCGGACAGCGTTGACAGCACCCTCCAGCTTCATCGGTGGCTCAGTGTTGTCCAAGCAGCAAGCAGTGAACTCGTTTGCCTCGGTGATGAATGCTTCTCGGAATCGTCCGTAGTAGTGCGGGGGAATCTCCCTTCTTATGCCAGTTGCCTCTGAGATGTTGACGAGGTTCGACATTGGCGAGTAGTTGATGGACATCTTTCCCTTTGTGCCGATGATCTCGGATGTATCTTCCTGACCAGCAGCCATCATTCTTGAGCAGTACAGCTGTGCAATCTTGCCACCGTAGAACTCGATGACTGCCACGGCGTTGTCACGGTCGTTATACTTTCTCAGGTCAGGCTCGACGGCAGTGATACCAACTGCGGAAACGCTCTTGACCTTGCTATCCTCGCCGAAGAACCACAGGGCCAAATCGATGTCGTGGATGGAGCAGTCGACGAAGATACCACCCGAGAAGCGGGCATACTCAACGAAGAAGCCGGAAGGGTCGAGCTTGTCACAAGTCTGCGACTTGAAGACGGAGGGTGTGCCAATTAGACCAGCCTGCATCTTCTCGAAGGCATCTCTGTACGAGGCATCGAAGCGGCGGGAGAAACCGCAAATGACTTTCTGGTTGGGGTTCTTCTTTTGGCTCTCTCTGTAGGCAGTGCACACTGACTGCGAGATCTCGACGTTTGTGCTAAGCGGCTTCTCGCATAGGACGTGAAGGCCCAACTTGATAGCCTTGATGGCCTGCTCAGCGTGGACTGCTGTGGCGCTGGAGACGATGACAGCTTGTAGACCGTTCTTGATTTCCTCCTTGAGCATCTCATCGTAATCGAGGTAGGTTCGGACGCCGGGGAGGGTGGTCTGTGTCCAGTCCAGCTCTTTCTGTTCTGGGGATGAGGCTGCTACGAGCTCTGCTCGAGGCGTGAGGCCATAGAAATGTGCTGCGTGTCTTGCCCCCATGCGGCCGAGGCCGGCAACGGCAACTTTCAGCTTTGCTCCGACCATGTTTACTGTCTAACGAGGGGGGCGAAGCAGGCAATGAGTAGTCTAGAAGTTTGTTGAAGAAGAGAAGAGATATGTTTCCAAGTGTACGGTCGTTGGCGACTCGACAGTTGGGTGCTTAGTGGTTATGTACGCGCTTCGAGATTTGTTGAGATTGCCTCGATCTATACAGACACAACGACTCACCGCTTCTTATCGGTTTCTCATGGTACGGACTGGAGATTCTACAACTGTTGTACTTGTACACTGTACTCACCTACTTCGTTCGGCTTCACGAATTCGTTGGACCTCGTCGTCCCCAGCATCGCCGAGTATCTACTGCATCGAGTTTACCCTGCTCAAAGTCTCCATAAGATTTCGAGGCATTCGGAAGGTCTGATATCAAAATAGGTTAGAAGCCAACAAAAGCCTGTGATCGACCTCCGCTTAGCGAACCAGATCCCCATGTCCCGAAGAACTTTTCGAAGCCCGGCCGCTCCTGCATGACATAAGTTTTGTGCGGGCTCGGAGCGGCACACTTGCTACATTCGGCATAGTTTGGCGTGGAGAAGCTGGAGAGGGCTGTAACCAAGGCCCGATCGGACTGCCCCTTTTGCCGTGTTGCGTATCTCCTCAAGCATGAGCTCCTTGCTCCCTCAGTGTCGCTGATGGGTAAACACGAATTTCATGCCAAGGCATCTTTCACACCCTCTTGGTGCTTTGCAGTGATTCTGCGTTGGACCTACACTCAGTTGTGCTTGTAGACGTCTCTGTCGCAGCTTTGCAATGTTTTGTCATCGAGGCATTACCGACTGAAGTCAGCCTCTTCTAATATCCAAAGGAGCTTGTTTGCTGGCCACGGCGCCGAACGCAGGCCAGCTCGACGTGGCCAGAGCTCTTCGCCGCAGCAACCATCAAAGACACAACATATGTGATAAGGGCTACACAGCAAGTCAAACTGCGTAAGGTAAAAATCATCGACGGGATGGAGATTCATTGAATTTCAGCCCTAACCGAGCTTCCCAGCCCGACCTAATATACTTGCAATCGCGACTAAGTAATCTATTGAACTTCCATTGAACCACTAGCGCCATGCAATGCCCGACGAAGACAAGTGTCGAAGCGCGCTAAATCATGCTGCTCCTGCTGCGGAATGGGCAACTCCGTGGTTCTTGTCTGGGAATCCAAAGTTGATACCGAACTCTGGATACACTACTCTCTGAATGCCAGACTCGTGAATCTTGTCTAATGCGGCCAATTGCTCCGACGAGAGCTTGACGATTTTTAAGTTCTCGTCGATTCTGGATGGCGTGACAGATTTTGGCAGAGCAACAACTCCTCGAGCAACATGGTAGCTGAGCAGGATGGTACCCGGACTGGCCCCCACCTCTTCTGCGACCTTAGTGACCGCTTCCTTCTTCATCAGTGGGCTACCTGTGCTGCCAAGTGGGGAGTACGCCTCGACAATAATGCCCTTCTCTTTGCAGTAGTCGACGACCTCTTGCTGAGGTAGGAGTGGGTGGTTTTCGATCTGGTTAGCCGCAGGAACGACGCTAACGTTGGGTAGGAGCTGCTCGAGGAACGTTTTGCTGAAGTTGGAGACACCAATTGCCTTGGCCTTGCCTCTTTGCAGCAGCTTCTCCATATCCTTGTATGTGTCGACTGGCTTTCGCTCGAGAATCAAGTCCCTTGAGCCATCTGGCTTCTTTGGGAACTTGTCGTGGTTGCCTTCTGGGTTCATTGCGACCTATCCATGTTAGTGTTTTTATCTTATGGTATGGACAAACCAACGAACCGGCCAGTGCATGAGATAGAGATCGACATAGTCAAGGCCTAGCGACTTCAAGCTCATATCAAGGTTTTCTTCTACCCGGGTGTGGTATGTGCACCAGAGCTTGGTTGTGATGAAGATGTCGCTCCTCTTGAGTCCAGCCGCTTCAAGGCCCTCCTTGATCCCCTGTCCGACCTCGTCTTCATTGCCGTAGCAGTATGCGCAATCAATGTGTCTGTAGCCAGCTTTGATCGCGTGTGCGACTGCAGCTCTGACCTGACCAGGATCAGATTGCCATGTTCCCAAGCCAACGGCTGGGATCTTTGCGCCGGTGTTCAACGTGAATGTGGTATCGGACATCTTGAAGGTGATTTGTGTTTCTCAAACCTGGAAAATGGATATTTCAAGGTGCACGAAGGTAGAAAAACGGTCACATTTATAAGACGCAATGAACATGGAGTATATAACGCGTCTCAGGCACTCACGTCGGCGTTCGACCCTTCGCTCTGATCCTAAATTCAAAATTTTGACCTTCTGTTGACATTCAGACGTCACTTTCGATGTTCCCCAAGAAATTCTCCCCGCTTCGGTCAAGCTACCGCCGACTAAGGAACAAGCTGGAGGGGCAAGCACGCTTATAACGTTGAGAAGAGTAACGGCGGCCACCATAATACACTGATCATAAGCTTCATGCGACCTTCATAGAGGGTTTGTCTCACCTGTTCGTACCACCTCGCCGTCGACAGACACTCGGAAGTGCCTTGCTTTTTCGGGAGAAGTTCTAGAAGCCTGTTCCTCTAGAGCCAAACATCAGGTTTCAGGAACACCCTTTCAAAAATGCATGTGCAACGTCAGTGCACGTGCTGATGCTTGGAAACCTCGTCCCAGCATCACGTCTGGCCACTCACAAAAGTCAAAAGAGAAATCAGCTACTGATAACTCCCGGGGTTCCACGTCGCCAGAACGGCGGAGCGACGCCGATCAGCACGAGCGTGGCTGACCTGCCTATCCATCTTGATCTAGTAATTCTCAACGACCACAAGTCTCCAGTGTCGAACACCTGCCTTCATCCGACGAGGGTTTTGAGCATCCTGCTCTTTACAGCATCATCCATGATCAGCACTCGATTTTCTCTTACCCGAGATTGGTTGAACGAGCATTACTGCCGCACTGTCCTTTGTCTTTGCCAGCTCATCCTCAGGGTTGTGCCTCTGTTCGCTTCCATTGCCTTCAAAGATGGTTACACTACATTCTGCACGAGTCACGCGAGGACGTCAACGTCAGTTCATGCATCTAAATAAACCGCCTGTCCTTCCTCACCAGAAAATATGATCTATCACATTTCGCATGTTGTCTTACGCGTGTTTCGCGTAGAAACTTTTGTTACACTGTCCATCCGCCCACCATGGACTCGAGTAAGCGACTCTATGCAGTAACTCGCAGCGGGATCGGTGTCTTCGGTTCGAAGCTTAATCTATGGACCACAACCCCACACAAAGCCGTAATCCGAAGCTAATCTGAAATCGTGGCTAATGATAATAGTTCTGTGAAAGGCCAGTATCACTAGAGGCATGGCCGACTCCATGGCGGGCCGACTGTTAAAGATCACGGTCGCAAAGATCGATGCCGAGACCTAATGAGGAAGTTATCCAGCGAGGCGCTCACTAGCGCTGAGACTCGTCAAAGGGCAGTAACAATGGATTGCACTTGCACTGCTTAATTGGAACCTTACTTTCCTTGTACATCTGAGTGAAGCAAGAGGAGATGTTCGGCGTGGTGGGGTTTGTTCGAGTGTGAAGGTATGGTGGAGCAACTTGAGACAATACCAAGTCAGAGCTTGCACAGTATGATCCGTGGTTGTGATAATCTAGGCTGTGGTTGGTGAGCACAAAACAGACACGCTCAGAGGTATATCAATACGACCTTCAAGTTGACCGTAAGTGATCATTCTTCCTTCATACAAACGACGAGTCCGCAATCAAAAAATTCTCCATATCATCGGACTATATCAACAACCACAACACTACTCAACTTTCTCTTTCATCATATCCAACACAATCAAAATGTCTGTCGCAGTCCAAGAGCCAGTCCAGGCTTTCCGCACTGACCGAGATGGCCTTGCCCTCGAGGAGATGGTTGACGAGATCGAGCACATCAACATCCTGAAGGACCAAGCCAGGAAGGAATTAGAGAGACAAATGGGTGACACCTCCCAATTCGATGCCGAGAAGGACAAGACCCAATTCCGAAACTACGAAGAAGCCAACGACCGAGTCAAGAACTTCTACAAGGAGCAACACACCAAGCACACCGTTGCCTACAACCTCAAGGCCCGAAATGACTTCAAGTGCAAGACTCGAGCTGAGATGACCATCTGGGAGGCTATGGAGAAGCTCAACACCTTGATCGATGAGAGTGACCCTGACACTGATCTCAGCCAGATCGAGCATCTGCTCCAGAGCGCTGAGGCCATCCGACGTGACGGCAAGCCAAAATGGATGCAAGTTACTGGCCTAGTTCACGACCTCGGAAAACTCCTCTTCTTCTTCGATGCCCAAGGCCAATGGGACGTTGTCGGTGACACATTCCCAGTCGGCTGTGCATTCGACGAGGGTATCATCTACGGCAACAAGTCGTTCGCCGAGAACCCGGACTTCAACGACCCGATCTACAGCACTAAGTACGGCATCTACACACCAGGCTGCGGTCTTGACAACATCATGCTCAGCTGGGGCCACGACGAATACCTCTACCACATCTGCAAGGACCAGAGTACCCTGCCAAAGGAGGCTCTTGCCATGATCCGATTCCACAGCTTCTACCCATGGCACTCTGCTGGAGCCTACAACTGGATGATGGGCCCAGGTGATGAGGAGGACCTTGCCTCTGTCAAGGCTTTCAACCCATACGATCTGTACAGCAAATCTGACGAGAAGCCAAAGGTTGAGGAGCTCAAGCCTTACTACATGGAGCTCATCAACGAGTACTTCCCACAGAAGGTCATCAAGTGGTAGACGGAGGAGATGATACGCATAATCTGCATTGGTGGCGTTCTGTTTCTTTTGTTTAGCGATCAAGTCACGAAGAGCTCGGGGCTGGTCGATATTGACGATGATGGGATGAAAAGACATTCCTCCAAGCATGTTGTTTCCCCTGGTTCAGGTGAACATGATGATACCACAAAATTCCTAGACCAATGCTAGATAATGCCAAGGGCAAGTTTTCTGCACGATTTTTTCCTTCTCGGCATCTTAATAATGTCCATGTTTCCACGTTCCATGTTCCCTATTATTGTGCATGCCCGGCAATTAAAGCGTTCAAGTAAAGCGATTAGCCAAGCCTATCTGATTCAATCATTGGCCCTGGAGTTATTCTCCAGTCTCCGAAGTTCATGTCACACAACGGATGTCAGTACATCCCGGATGCGTGGCCATTATGCAACAACAACGCAACTCTCATGCATACTCCGCACTGGAGTGAGATTCGAGCTGGATCAATCGCCACATCGATCGCAAGAGACATGCACTGACAGGCCATCTACTTTCCTTTTATGTACGTGAACAACCCCGGCTTAACAATGTTTGATTGGGCCCTTTCAGTAATTGTCTGTTTCCGAGATACGAGGATGGTTGAGGTTGTGTGACAGTGATGAAGCTGTGCTGTACTTCCTGAAGGAGACCGGTGTACCGAAGCGAGACACTCCTTTGGCATACATATCGCCTCCGAAACTTCGGTGACTTATTGCCAGTTTCGGACTGACAGGACGCGCCCTGCAGTAGTCGCTGGTCATGGAAGCAGCCAAGGATGGGATGATAGCGCTCTGAGGACGACAGACGTGCCTTGTTGATCAACTCTATGGCTGTATGGGTAGACGTATCCCTCTTCCTTGACTGTGGATGCAGAACCTGAATTAAAGCCGGACGTGACGAGCTAGACGTGATCAGCTTCAACTTGCCAAAGCGGCCTGGAAACCCACCACGTGCCCTTGAAGACGCACGAACTCGAAGGTTTGTTGTAGAGCAATGCAATTGGATTCCGCCATCCCGCAGCCGTGTACTGAGAAACTGCAAGAGGTAGTACCACGGGTTCACAGCATGCTTTCATATCCGCGTCATCATTTTGTGTCTGCATGAGGTGGTCAGGACATCTTGCAAGTTATGCGCCCCGGCGTCCTCTCTGCTGCCGTTGGGCCTCTTGAATCTGATCACGTCGCTGGAAACTACCTCGGTGACCCTCAAGTTTGGTGTTCATGCCTTCTATGCTCGCGCAACGCACGCCAGAGTGCCAATATCGGGTCCCAATACTTTCAGTCTCTGCGGGACAATGTACTTGTATCCTGGCAAAATCGAGTACTCATTGTTGGTGTCCGTAGCATCAAGACTCCGGTAATCCGATCCTTGACCAGCTGCAAAGAGATCTCGTACATAGCGCAACAGGCAAGGGCATGGCCAGCTTCGAGCTTTGCGAATGAACGAGGGTGTACATCGGCTATCTTGGAAAGACCGGCACCTTTTCTGTATGTAGATGCCATGGCTGTTGCAAGTACTCTAGAACATGCCTCTGTAACTTATAGGGCAGGTCTGAAAATGTCCCTGCATAGTTTGAAACGGGTCGAGTGCTTCAAGGCCCGAGCAACATGCTGCGGTATGGGAACAGAGAGAGGGTGATCAGAAGAAGCTCACAAACAATAAGTCAGCGACTTCAATAAACTTGAGTCGGGCCCTCGCGAGGACTCCAGGATGCTTCGAGTGGAATTACCTATGATAGATCTCGAATGAGCAAGCAGGTTCATGGAACACTGGCAGGAACCTAGGACTAGTGGTTAATTCCACTCACCGCACTTATTATACGACCTTGCCTAATATGGTACTCTTGGCATAGAGGTCGGTCACTAGCGTGGTGAGAGTGCTAAAACGGATTCATGCCTCCAGAGTTGTGTGGACAAAGTATGACTGCTCCCATATCGACGACAGCATGCGGTGGTATGGCGTACTGTTGGGCGTGCTCGCCGCGATAGCACCGGTTCAATCAGTATTCGTCGACGAAGCCTTCAACATCGACTTCCATCAAGCACTTCTGGGAACACCACAACCCCACACCACTTTCTTCCACAAGCCAGACTCGTCCTCTAATGCTGCTCTCCTCTACACTATTTCAGATAAAGGGCTACTAGCTGCTGTGAACCCGCGGGATGGTTCTATAGTCTGGAGACAGGCGATATCAGGTCAGGACAGAGACAATGCAACAGCGGCATGCCTGGTAGCAGGAGAGGGCGATGGGAAGATAACAACAGCCTTCGAGAAGACGGTGACCGCTTGGGACGCTTCAGACGGCCGATTGGTGTGGACTCATGGCATCAAAGGGAGATCCAGGGCCGTTGGTTTGCAGGCAGTGCCTGTGCTTGGGAGCAGCGTTGATGGCGCAGTCCAAGATGTCATCCTCCTGACACAACCGCAGAAGGAGGGAGGAGGGTACGTTATTTCTCGACTTGGAGGAGACGGTGCAGGCGAACGGTGGCGCTATAGCGACTTTGACACTAAGCTTGATGCTACGGTCTCGGTCGCAGCCTCTGACAAGCACGTCTACTACGTGTCGAAGTCTTCAGGCATACTGTCTGGGCAAAAGACGAAGGTGGTTGTACTTGATCTGACGAGTGGGAGACATATCAAGGAGTATTCTGTCGGCCTCGATGCGCAGGAGGTATCTTCGGACGGTAAGCTGGTGGCTGGCTCGTCACCCATTCCATTCATGATCACATCTGAGAAGCCGTACAAGACCTTGAAGCTGAATGTGCTCGGGAACACGAAGGCTACCACCATTACACTAGAGGACAAAGCAGAGGACATCCTGTCAGTGAAGGTGCACTATGCGTCCGGCTCCAAAGCTTTGCCTCATTTTCTTGTGCACCTGCAAACAGCTACAAGGCATTGGGCAGAAATCTACCACATTAATGCTGCTTCTGGTGAGGCATCAAGAGCATATTCATTACCGGCTACTCAGGAGGCGAGCACTTTCGCTGCGAGCACAAATGGGGAAAAGGTATTCTTCACCCGCGTGACAAGCACAGAAGTAATCGTATACTCCTCTGAATCACATGGCCATCTTGGCCGATGGGCAAGGAGGGAGCTTGGCTTTGGATACGCACCGTCGAGCACTCCGATATTTGCAACAGCAGAGGTCGCAAGTCGCGATGCGGCCAACACCGCCGTACGAGTCGCTGTCACCTCGCCACAGGGAAGCTGGTATATGATCAGAAATGGTGATACTCAATGGTCGAGACCCGAGATGCTAGCATATGCAGACATGGCTGCCTGGTCAGATGATATTGCGTCTGACGCTCTTGTGCAAGAACTTCAAGAGGAGATCTCAGTTGACCCTGCAACAGCGTACATCAACCGAGTATATCGTCATGCTACGGAGCTGTCGCATCTGCCAGGATATCTGATGCAGCTTCCACAGAAGATGTTCAGCTCTAGCGGTGACGAAGTTACAGCTCGACAGCACCTTGTTGGCTCCAAATCTATCATTCTGAAGACGAAGCGAGACCAGCTGTTTTCCGTGAGCGGAGTTTCTGGAGCAATTCAATGGCATCAAGACCTCTCATATGAGCTTTCTACTGGATCGCAAATTCGTTCTCTCGCGGTACAAGAAGGACGAGTGACCATGTATACCTCCGAAGGGTCGGTCATCGTCGTCAATGCCACCACAGGCCAGCTTATCGAGAAAAAGTCAGGCTCAACACCCGTCGATCGACTTACCGAACTGCCCGGCTCTCCTGCCTCAACCATTCTGAAGATCGACGAAGACGGCACGCCACACTTCCCCTCCGACCTAGCTCCATCAGTGCCAAACGAAGGCAACACAGTTATGACCATAAGCAAAACAGGCGCAGTAACAGGCTGGACCGTAGGTACAACCATCAGCAAGACATGGACCTTCAGCCCTCCCAATGCCAAGGTCGTGGAACTCACTGCGCGACCTGCTCACGACCCGATTGCCTCTGTCGGAAGAGTCCTAGGAGACCGCTCCGTCCTCTACAAGTACTTCACGCCCAACCTCGCCCTCCTCACAGCCCTCTCCTCAACCACGCTCACAATCTACCTCATCGACGCAGTAACCGGCTCAATACTCCACACATCAACCCACCCAGGCCACCATCCCACGTCCCCAATCTCCTCGGTCCTCAGCGAAAACTGGTTCGCCTACACATTCACCACAACCGATCAATCCACAAAAGCAATCAGCTCCCAACTCGTAATCTCCGAACTCTACGAATCCTCCCTCCCCAACGACCGCGGCCCCCTCAGCAGTCTCACAAACTACTCCTCCTTCGGCCCCGACAGCACCGCTAAACCCCACGTCATCAGCGCCGCCTTCGTCCTCACCGAACCAATCACAAACCTAACCGTAACCCAAACAACCCAAGGCATCACAAACCGCCACCTCCTCGCCTACCTCCCGCACTCAAACGCTCTAGCCTCAATCCCCCGCCACATCCTCGACGCGCGCCGCCCCATCGACCGCGACCCCACCCCCGCAGAAGCAGAAGAAGGCCTCTTCCGCTACGACCCCTCCCTCCCCCTCAACCCGCAGCAGTTCCTCAGCCATTCGCGCGAGGTAGTGGGGATCAACCGCATCATGACGAGTCCGACCCTGCTCGAGAGCACGAGCATGGTGTTCGCGTACGGCCACGATATCTTCGGGACGCAGGTTGCGCCGAGCCAGACATTCGATGTGCTGGGCAAGAGCTTCAAGAAAATGCAGCTAGTCGGGACTGTGGTGGCGCTGTATCTCGGTGTTATGGCGCTGCGGCCGATTGTCAGGAGGAAGGTTGTGGAGAGGGGCTGGATGTAGACTTGGACAGTGACAGGGACAGGGACATGGACCTGGACTATGTAGGTTGTGCTGTGCTGTGCTGTGCGATGATCGAGTCGTATGGCTGATGAGCAGTCAACGCCTCACAACACCACGCAAAAGGACGGCGGCGACGACGACGATGGCGATGGCGATGGCGAGTGCGAGTGGGGAGACTGCCACTATCACTATCAGGGCGAATGTCATAGTCATAGTCCTACTGAATAAACTAAGATAGACAACACATGATTCCATGAATGCCCTCTTCAGAGCTTTCCTTTCGAACGAGACTGGCGAGCGACTCACATCATATGCCGTTCTGTGTGGAAGTCGTACGCGTTGTGGTCTGCCCGCCCGGGCTACTGCAGTTAGTCAGTGGCTTCCATTGCGCTCTCTGATTGATTGTCGTGAGACGAAAAAATAGAAGAAGGCAAGGAAGTGCTGTACTGCTTGCAACTCATCAGCTGTCTTGTCTGTCATGCTTACTGACTGACACAGCCGACTGCTGCCGGGGTATCAAACATCTATCTAATCCGGTCGTGATGCCTTTTGAAGCTGGTGAGACTCGTCGTCTGTCCTAGCATCAGAATCTATATGCGTCCATGGACCTGTTGGCACCGTCCCTTTATGTTCTTCTGGAGCCGAACCCATCCCCTGGTCGGCTCATTATACATGCCCTTAACTGGACGCCTCCCACATGAGCGTCGGCCGCCTGTTGCTGGCGACGTCGGAGATTCCTGTCCCGTTGACGCGGCTGCGGTCACGAACTCCTGGTCGTCCCCAGGCGCATAAATCTGTCGGTGATCTCGCTTCAGCAATGGCGGTCTCCTAGTCCACTTCTTGACTTGTGAATTCTGGCAGCCTCTTGCTGACTTGCTCCCACGTTTCTCGGCCACGGACTAGTGCTTCGATGGCGTGGCAGATGTCTTCCTGGCTTGCTCTTACTTGCTTTGTGCTGTCTCTTTCTCGCAATGTTATGGTCTTGTCTTTCACAGTTTGGAAGTCGACTGTGACGCCGAAGGGTGTACCCAACTCATCGTTTCGGGAGTATCGCTTACCAATGGAGGCAGAGGAGTCGTCGATGCTGTTGGCTAGATCGAGATCGTCGAGAGTGGATGTGAGTTGCCTCAGGAAAGGCTTGAAGTCGGCATGATTCGACAGTGGTACAATCAGCACTTTGATTGGAGCGATTAATGGCGGGATACTTAGCACATTTCTTGCACTAGGCTCGTCCGAAGATTCAGCTGATTGTCGGGTCCAGAAGGAGTGCTCGAGGAGATGATATAATATTCTGCCAATACCGAACGATGGCTCAATGACGTTGGGTGTGTACTCTCGGACGTGCTGTGTGACTTCTCGTTGTTCGATGCTTATCAGATCCTTGTCGAGTTCTGTCTTGCCATTGCCAACAGATGGTATATCGACTGTGATCTTGCCAGATTTTTCCAGTTCAAGTGACAACTTCTCGCGGAGGTCCTGGGATAGTGATTCTACAGCCGACTCGACTGCTTTTGCGTCTTTCCTAAACTTTGGACCAAGCTTTTTCTTGTTCAGGTCGATCTGATACTCTTGGAACTTCCTTGGCTCTGGGAGATTCTCTCGTACGACGAGCGGGGCACCGGTCTTGTTCATATGTACGGTCAAGTCGTATGCTGATCTATCTGCACAGCCAACACACTCGATCCAGCCGTAGGAACCGTACAGCTCAGCATCCCAACAGTCGGCGGCATAGTGAGCCATCTCGTTGGCCATGTGCTGACGGAAGCGCAGTTTGGAGTGGTCGATGCCGAGTTTGAGGAGAAAGTCTTGGATGCGCACGATGAAGTAGCCGAGTGTTTCGTTGTCAATGACCTTGTTCTCTACAGCATCACCGACGGTCATTACTTCTGTTTTTTCGCTACCGGCTAACTGGGTATGTCTATTCAGCAGGGTAAGTTTTGTGTCTTTCACCAGTTGAAATCTGTCGTGTTTCTTGCCAGCCTCTGGGTCGACGTAGTGTTCTATCTCTGCCATGAGAAACTCGCGCACTCGTAGAAGACCTTGTCGGGGGGAGATCTCATTTCTGAAGGACTTGCCAATGGAGGCCGAGGCAAAGGGCATTTTCTGCTTGTTGAACTCGAGGAGCTTCTGGAAGTTGAGGAACTGGCCTTGAGCAGTCTCTGGCCTCAGGTAGCCGTTGGGCTTGTCAGCACTGGGGCCGATGTAGGTCTGAAACATGAGGTTGAAGGGCTTGGGAGGATCGAGGTCGGCGCCCGAGGTTGGACCTTTGATTTGGAACTTGTTGATGAGCTGGTTGAAGCCGTGACCATCGTAGTTGTCCAGCTTGGCCAGGGTCTCGTTGTATTCTTTCGCAACAGCATCATCCAGCTTCTCGATCTTGACGTCCTTGATCTTCTTCTTCTTTTGCGGCTCATCTGGCTTCTCGACCTCTATGGTCTTGCCGCGGGCGTCTTGGTCGGCCTTCAGTCTTGCGTTGAGAACCTGCTTGATGAGGTGGTCTGTCCTGAAGATCTCGCCGGTCTTGGGGTCCTTGGACATGAAGTCGGCGAACTTGGCGACATGGCCCGAGGTGACGAAGACTGGCTCCGGGGTGATGATGGTGGTGTCGACCTCGAGCATCTTCTCCTTCAGCACGAAATGTTTCCGCCATAGGTCGACAAAGTTGGATTGGAGAGCTGTGAGGGGTGGGCCGTAGTCGAAGAGGCCCTTCTCACCGCCATAGATCTCGAAGGAGGGCATGTAGAAGCCAGTGCGGCGCAAGAGGGAGTCGAGCACATCGCGATCGAAGGGCTGGCCAGTCTTGGTGGTGTTTGTCGCCATATTGTCTGGCTGCAGGCGCACTTGCTTCGCTCTCGGTAGAGGTGCGGTAGAGGTGAAAGCTCTGAAAGCTCGGAGGCGAAAGTTCAGGACGGAGACTCTATGGGAGGACTGCATATAAAATTAAGGATATTCCCAAGAATATTCAGTGTTTACATGTGGAGGAAGGAGGCTGTGGCTGCTTCCCCGCAAGAAAAGTCCAGTAGTCGTCAAAAAAGTTGCGCCGCATACTAAGTTACTACTAAGTCGTCGCAACATAGACAGGCACAGCACCGCATAGTCCAGATTTCGACAACAGCTTCAGTATGGGCTCCAAGCCTTTGAAGTTGCCAGCCAAGGCAGCATTACCCTTCAAGACTGCGAACAAGGCGAGGCGACAGCAACTACACATCAACCAAAAAAAGGCCCGAGATGCGTTGAGACGAGACGAGAGGTTCGCCAGGAAGAAGCAGGAAACAAAGGAGCCTCGACTGCGCGAGGAACGTCTGAAGACCAATGTGCCACAAACCCTCGACTCGAAACGGAAATGGGATGAAGTCGAGGATGAGCCTGAGGATGGCGGTCTGGGAGTCGCATTCAACGTCGAGAGACTGAAAAGACGAAAGCTGGCCGAAGAGCAGGACCTGGGCGGTGAGCCTGTCACTGCCGTTGGTGAGGATGACAGCGATCATGACAGCATGCTGGACGAGGAGGAGGAGGACGACGACAGCATCATCGCCTCTGACGCTGATGATCTAGAGCCTCCGGAAGACCCAGACGCAGAAGACGCCCTGCCGCCTATCTCGAACATAGCTCGACCTTCTTCACCTCCTGCCAGGTCAACCACATCCACCAATTTGTCCTTAGCACCCGCCGCCTTGACCAAGAAGTTTCCCACCTTATTCCTGCCACCTGACGAACAGCCTCCCATTCCAAAGATCCTCGTCACCACCTCCATCAATTCAACCCTCCATCACGAAGCCGAAGTTCTAGTCAACCTTCTACCTAATGCAAAGTACGTGCGAAGGTCATCCCACAGGTATGGCCACAAATTCAGCATAAGAGAAATAGCCGCTTTTGCCGCCAAAAGAGATTACACTACTCTCGTCGTGCTGGAAGAAGACCTAAAAAGGCCATCAGGCCTCATCATGGTCCATCTGCCCGTTGGCCCGACTTTCCATTTCACCATCACAAACTGGTATGAAAGCAAATCCATCCCAGGACATGGCAGACCTACCAGCCATATCCCAGAACTCATTCTCAACAACTTCACTACCCCCCTGGGCCTCCTCACCGCCCATCTCTTCCGCTCCCTATACCCTTCGAATCCAGAGCTGCAAGGTCGACAGGTCGTAACCCTCCACAACCAGCGCGATTTCATCTTCCTCAGGCGCCACAGGTACGTCTTCCGCGAGAAGCGAGAAAGAGAACGACCAGTCGTTGGCCCAGATGGCAAGGAGATGAAAGGCGCCGAAGGTATCAGAGCCGCCCTGCAAGAAGTAGGCCCGCGTCTCACCCTCAAGCTGAGAAGAGTCGACAAGGGCATCCAGCGAGCCAGTGGCCAGGAGTGGGAGTGGAAAGGCAAGACCGACCGAGTCAGAACGAAGTTTCAGCTATAGGAATACCATCCCATCGTCCCTTTTTTGGCTCACAATGTCCAACCAACCGTAGTGCTGGCAGAAGACCATTTCGACATGTGCAGAAAGTGCATCTTCCGCGATGTACCCAGTAGCGTGGAGATAACCGAACATCCACAACACCAAACTCGTTCTCGCATAGTATATACCGGTAGCAGCTCGTCAACCTCATGCACGGGCTGAGACATGCATCGACAGTTTGCTGCCGCCTTCGTCTGCTCTTCCAGCCTTAGCTTGACCAGCATCAATCCCGGAACACGCTAATCATTTTAGCCGCCGGCGTCCGGTTTGTTTAGTCAGCTTAAGTTCCACGTCTTGTCAAGCTGATCGTCTCGTCGTCGATACTGCAAGAACGAACTGCAATGAGGAAGCCACTATGCTGCTCGCAGACAAGTACCAATTGCGATGTGGATCACCGAATACATCTTTTTGACAGACCGCCATGTTCCCAACCCGAAGCAGCCACCCGGTCAAAGCACCCTAGCAAGGATCCCACTCTTCGACCTGAGCCGCGCCTCGTCCGCCCCTGCTCGAACGGGTCGTATAGTTTGGCCCCCCGCCAGTCACATCACTACATGCCCATCTGCTTAATTTTGGAAGCTCACGCTATCAACCTTGTGGTACAGCCTGGGAACCTTATCCTCGCTTTCCTGCCCTCTTTCGTGCCCGCTACACAGCCACAAACCTCTTCTGTCTCACCTCTTGCTGTTGCTTGAAGTCCGTGACTCGCTTCTTCGTTCGTTCTTTTTGTTCTCCTGCCTGACCACACCAAGCTGCACCTGCTCACGGAAGTGCTCACGCGCTTTGTCACAACCAACAACTTCTACCTTAGACTAAACAGCAACCTCACCAACAAAAATGCTCTTTTTCGTGCCCTTACTCGGGCTCGTAACCTCGGTGTTAGCAACAGGCTACTTCACCAATCCCACCGAAAGCTCTCTAACCGTCAAGACCGGCGATACCATAACTATCTCCTGGACCAACGTCACCGACTACGATATACTCTCTCTCGGCTACTTCAGCAACAGCAACCAGACCATCACATGGCTCATTGGGAACAGCAACTCTCAGCCAACGAGCTACAGATGGACAGTCGATGCCGTGGCCCGGGGCTTCGACCTCGCGGAAGGTGATATTTTCGCTTTCTATATCTGCAAGGACTACAATTTCGGTGATCCATTCCAAAGCTCGTCCTTCAAGATTAGCGACGACTCAGACTCTTCTTCATCAACCACAGCCGCAGCATCACCGACCTCATCGGCGAACGGCCTATCATCAACAACAATCACACCGTCCAACACTCCAACGGGAACCGGCACGGCCGCCACCGCATCAGCAACAGGCACAAGCGTGGGCAGCAGCAGCAGCAGCAGTAGCAGCACAGACACAGCCGCCGACTCGAACAACACTGTCCCATCACCCCCGTCCGGCCTCTCAACAGGCGCCAAGGCCGGAATCGCCGTCGGCATCATCATTGGCGTCCTGGGCTTCGCAGCCGCGGCCTTCATGTACATCCGCCAACGAAAGCAGAAGCAGAAGCACCGGTCCACGATGATGCCAGGCGGCGCCAAGAACGACTCCCTCGAGGCACCGAGTGAGACCCCTGCAAGCGCGCACGAGAAACAGCAGAAATACAAGGACGTGCCGTACAGGGACGTCCATGAAGCGCCAGTGAACTCGCTGGGAGACGGACGGGCGGAGCTGGGGCCCGGCATGGATGGTCAAAGGGTAGTTGAGCTGCCGAGTACGAATGAGAGATGAGATGAGATGAGATGAGATGAGGGCTTCATAGTATCACAGTATCATTCCCAGCATTGCGCATTCCTTTCAGGTCTACGATTTGGTTGTTCACACAGTGCAACCAACTGGAAATACAGTAGAATGACGGGGATCCAGTACGTCTCCGATCCACGCAGTACGGTAGACCCGGTCCGACCGTCTGACCTTTTCGACACAGCACCTCCACACACACACTTCACTTCCCTTCATATCCGCGTCCTACCCCACGCCACGCCCACCGTACCTCCTAGTATTATACAGTACATCAGCAGCTGCTCAGCCGCCAAAGATGCCAGCACGCCACGCCACGCCCGACTGAGTTCCCCCGTTGCTGCGTGGGGTTGGAAACACCGTAAAGGACGGTGCGACGGCGCAAAGAGTGAGTGAATCGTTCGATACTCCAGCAGTGCCGGCTGAGACGGACATCTGCATCTCGGAGACCCGACCCGACAAGCCTTCTACAGGAGGGTTGCACTGCGCACTGCACTGCACTGGCGCTGCGATCTGCCATCTGCGACCGATCGACTGATTGATTGCGAAACACTGACGGGATGCGGTCGGTATGTTATCTCGTTTTAAAGTAGGGGGGAGGCGCAGGGATCACGCGGTACGTGCGGTGCTTTCGCTGCAGTGTGGGAAGATAGGAGGAGTGTCTTGTCTTGTCTTGCGCGCAGACCTCGTTCCATGTACTGTATTGTTGACCGCTCATACTTCAGCTATACGACAATCGATCCGTGCTATCTACGCCTGTATACAGCTGAGGTGTGAAAGACAGGATGTACACATTATCACCACATATCATAGCACGTTATTCGTCGTCTCTTTAGTGTTGGCATCTGTCTTCGAAGTAGATCCCGACGATGATACCTTTCCGGCCTGCAGGATGCGATCCATCGCACATTAATCAGTATCTCATCTTCTGCTTCATCTTCACCCTTGCATGAGGCCTCTTGTTTCTCTAGGAGCTAGTGTCCCGCAAGCATATTCCCACAGAACGGCTCCGTGAGCAGCTCGTCAGCAGACGGCCTCTTTGCCTGGTCGACCTCGAAGCACAGCTCCAAGAACCTCTTGGCATCATTACTAGCCCCTTCCGGCACAGCAGGTTTCTGACTCTGACTGCCGACAGCGAACAGGGTCTGCAGCGTCGTCATGCTCGGGAAGGGCCGACTGCCTGTGAACATCTCAACGATAAGACATCCGACACTCCAGATATCTGATTTGATGCTCTGGCCCGTCTGCCGGACGACTTCAGGCGCCATCCAGAATACGGAGCCCTGGAGGGAGGTACGTGTGCCGGGCCCACCGAGGGGTCCGAAGTCCTTGGTGTTTATGGTAGAGAGGGTAGATGGGTTTGTAAGATTGCTGGTCGTTTGTTTTGAGACACCGAAGTCGGAGATCTTGACCGCGCCGCGGTTGTCGACTAAGATGTTTGCGCCTTTGATGTCTCTGTGGATAATGTTCCGGCTGTGTAGATAGGAGAGACCATCGAGGATTTGTCGTGTGAAGTTCCGGGTTAGAGGTTCGGGGAAGGTATTGTATTGCTTCAGCATGGCTGCTATGCTGCCACCTGGTACGTACTCGAGGAAAATGTTGAGATGGGTTTCGTCGCTGCTGGTGCCGAGATACTGGACGATGTGTTGGTGATGCATACCTTGGAGCAACTCGATTTCTAGTTTGAGTGCGTTGACCATGCTTTGTTTCTTCTTGTCTGATTCGGTGCCTTTGCCTACATCGGGCAGCTCCACTTGTTTAACGGCCATGAGTTCACCGGTAATGGCGTGGAGTGCGAGGTAAACGCTACCAAAGGATCCTTCGCCGATCAGGTCGCCTTTCATCCAGTTATTCTTGTCGAAATTGTTGCCTCGCAGGAAACTGGCAAGCTCAGGGTCTGCCTCTTCGCCGTCCTCAGCTACCATCACGCTCAGGCGTTCGTTAAGATTTTCACTGGCTAGAGGCGAGTCATCGAAGAAACTTATACGATTGTCGGGGTGAAGCGAGTCGTTATCGGCGAAAGAGACGTAAGACTTACGATTGGCCTCGATCGGAGTGACAGGTGTCTCTGGTGTCTCTTGCAAAGGCGATAGGGCCGATGAGGCAATGGAGTCTCTGTAGGAGGTATAGAACCTCGATACAGATAGAGGTCGAGGTTTCGCACCAATGCCAGCTTCGCCGGGTTTGGTCATCCATGCGTCTGCAATACTTGGAATTGCTGGAACTGGCGGGGCGTCGCGCATGCTCGATGCCATGCTGACGTTGCTAACAACACTCAAGCGACTCGCAGCCCTGCTCATTCGCTGTGAACGTCGGACAGACATCCTCATTGTTTTCTCGATCTCCTCTTTATGATGACCAGGGAAGTATGTAGTGAGCTCGTTTACGATCATCTCGCTCGGAGGTCTGGCACCGAAGAATGTCCGTACTCTCGAATCGCCTTCGTGCTTTTCTGGCTGCACGGTTGCCGTTTCTTCTCTCTCAATTTCATCTGCTCTGGCAAGGATGTCTCGGTGGTGTTCGCTCATCGGACCTGGTGATAAGGGTGCCTGGATGTTGGACCAGGACTCGCCCGTAAGCTGTTGTAGCTTTATCTGGTTTCGCATGTTGGTATTGTTGAGTGCGTTAGCGTGTAGAGCTTGATTCTCGTCAGCAGCCAATTTGGCGGCTTTCTTGACTTCGTCGAGATCGGGCAGGCCGTCGTTGATTTTCCGCAGCATGAGCCTGTTCCTTTCCGACCTCGAAGCATCACCACAGATAGACATGAGCTCGTCGTCGGATATTCGCCTGCAATTGGCCTGTCTCGGGTCAAGGCCCTCCAATACGTAGAAGCAGTAGTTTCGGAAGTGCTTCTCAGGGATTAGTAGCTTCTTCAGCACAGTCATGGTGACTTCGTCCGACGACTTGCAGAACTTCACGTTGACGACTTTTGTTTGGCCACCGTTGTGCACGATCTTGATGACTGGAGAGTTACTTGGCAAACCACCGGGTGTCAGGCCGTCGATGCTGGAATTTTGTCTGAGGTGAGTCTTGCTCATGGAATGTTGCACCACAATCTGGGGAGTCTCTGGTCTCCTACCATTTACCGTGTTTGCTGAGTTTGGTTGACTGAAGTACCCAGCGGCTGCCTCTCGTTTCGGCTGTTCTGCTGGACTTGCGGCGGCTGCATATTTGGATCGCAAGCCCCCGAAATGGGTGTCTGCTAAAGGCGACGACGGACGAGAATTACTTTTTAGGCCATTATTGTCTAACCGCTTATTTCCCAGGCGAGCCTGTGTCTTTGGAGAATCTGAAGGTGGCGCATTCAATGCATCGAGCGCGGACAAAGCTTCTTGATTTCTCCTACTCTTCGCAGCCATGGACCGGTTCCGCAATTGCTTGATGGCGACATTGATGCGTACTCTGTCCCCGATCTTCTTGATGCCCATTTCACGCAGTATCTCTTGATCACACTCAAGCAAGCTCTCTCCTGTGAAGTTGTGTCTCTGGAACATGGACTCGTACTGACCACATCTTATGGAGTGCAGCCACTCTCCAACCTTCTTCTCATCCCATCGCCTGACCGAGTCTAGGCCGTCTGAAGCGTCAGAGAACTCGGAGTTGGTGGGAGACATGAATAGGTTGTCTTGCAAGGCAGTAGCCGATTGCTGTGCGCGGAGGGAAGACTGTGAAAAGTTCCTGGAAAGCATCTTTTGCCCACCGCTCAGCGGGGGCCCGTAAGGACTTTTCGAGGCAAGCATTGCCATGTTTGTGACTGACACGTTACAATGCAGGCTAGGACAGTTTGCGAGATCAAAGGTCCAATTGTCAAGGGTGCTGACTGACAACAGCCGTGCTCATTGTTGATTGATAGTGGCAGTCACCAAACGTGCACAATGTTCCGGATGGTGGCAGGTGTCTCAGAGATTGTTGTGCAGAAGAACGTGGTCGTTGAGAGGGTCAGTAGTTTGTGGTCTGTCCCGCAAACCACTGTCACTTCTCGCAATTCAAGAGAACAGTGAGCAACCCAATTGCTCTGGAAGGTGAAGAACGAGCAGTAACGACGACTCCTCCCAAGTCGGCTCAGCGGCAGCCAGCACGAGGCAGAGGCATGCGCTTTGATGGTAATGGACAAGGGTGCAGCGATTATGTTTCGTCGCACCAGGCCAATTGCGCAAGAGGACTGCAAGATGCCCCCCCGGAGTGTCACGCTAAAATAGTCAGTCGTTTCAAGTCAGTGGATCTTTGCTCTACGATTGCTCTAACTGGTCAGTGCCTCTTTTTCATGTTCGCCAGCGTTTGCTTTTGCTTTTGCTGTCCCATGTTCATGATCATCGATAATGACGAATTGTGTTCGACCCTGGAACACCGCTTGTGCTTGATGACCACAAGCTAAGCGTGTTCTTGCCGCGACACTTCTGCAGTAGCTGCAGCCAGAAAGAGGCTACGGTCGTTTTGAAAGAGACTCATGCACACACAGCTTGCAGTCGGTGAGAACGATCCTGTGATCATGACCAAGCGCTCAAGGAAGGTCGACGATGTTTCTACAGAAGACGATGGGAATGGTGATCGTGCCTCTGGATCTCCTGCTAAGATCATAGAGCTCGACCTGGACAATTCTGCTCCTGCCACTTCTACCACTATGCAGTGCTCTCTTCCGCCTCACCGCCTTCTGTCATTCCCCTCCGCGGAAGATTTTGACACTCACTATGCCAAAGAGCATACTAACCGTTGCGCATCTTGCGGCAAGAATTTCCCTTCTCCACGCTACCTGTCTCTGCATATTGACGAGAATCACAATCCGGTACGAGAAGCACTAGCTGCTAAAGGTGAGAAGACCTATGCTTGTTTCATTGAAGACTGTGAGAAGCTATGCTCGACACCACAGAAAAGACGATTGCACCTGATCGACAAGCACATGTTCCCTAAGGTGTACAATTTTCGAATCATTGACCAAGGGCTCGATAAAACAAGTTCCTTGCTTCATACCGGCCAGCGGCGCAGAGTTTCCACGACTGACTCAAATGCGCATCGACGACGTGCTTCACTGCTCCCTTCAAATTCCGCTGTCAGTGAAGATACTGTAGAGCCTTCGAAGGCAAATGGATACCAAAGTAAGCGCGAAGGTGGAAGGGGCAGGGTCGATGGGAATGCTACTAGCGTGGATGAGCTCGAACAGTCTTTTGCAGCGCTCCAATTTGTGCCACCCAGTGTTCAAGCCAGGCAGCGCCACAAAAGGTCTACAGGTTGAGCGACCTCGAGCATTGTTATTACTATGCCAGGCACGACATGGTTGCCAGGTCTTGGACGGAGTGTCAAATAAGCCTCCTCGTGCGGAGCACATGACATCCATCTTCTCCAACCACACACATCGGCTCGAGCAATATCAGCTAAGTGCCGAATATTTACGACGGAACAGACCTTGGACCATTTTGGAGTCTGGCCTTTGGAATATGCTGTGCTACGAGAGTGCTTCGTGAGGAGGTGATCAACCTGAACATGTGCGGGGAGTGCTACAGATGCATACCCAAGGAACAGATAAGGCGTGCTTCAGACAACACAAACCTACAGCATAAAACACGTCAACAGTAGCTTCTTGGAGCTCGTACATCGCTATCAAGTTGTTCAGTGCTTGAATCAGCACAACTACAATGGCCTACGCCACTGTCCACGCCCTAAGTACTGGCGCCCTAACCCTTCCCGAACGCTTTTTCATCACTCCTGCCGACCAAGAGGCCCGGCGAACAGTCCCCTCCCTCTCCTTCCTAATCCAACATCACTCCACCGACGGCCAAACAACCCGTCTAGTCTTCGACCTAGGCCTCCGCCGCGACACAAACCTCTACCCCTCCGTCCTCCAGAAACACATCGCATCCCGCAGCCCAGTCTCAACCCAACCCGACGCCGTCGCCTCGCTCGCAAAAGGCGGTCTCAACCCATCTGATGTCAACTTCGTGCTCTTCAGCCACGTCCACTACGACCACGTCGGACTCCCCTCTGACTTCCCCGCCCCCACCAAATTCATCGTGGGCCCCGGCGCACTAGATCTCCTAAGCGGCCAGACCCAACTCAACATAGGGTCGCACTCATTCTTCGAGCCAGATCTATTGCCCGAGGACAGAACGATCGAGCTGCCCGCGCCAGCCACTAATCCGATCCTCGAAGCCACGAAACCGCTACCACTCAAAGCCGAGGCGGGAACAGACACGCCCCTAGTCCTCTCCTGGGCAAGCCGCCCACTAGCCCCCTTCGAAGCAACCATCGACCTCTTCCACGACGGCACGGTCTTCATCCTGCACGCGCCGGGCCATCTACCAGGCCACATCAACCTCCTCGTCCGCACCTCCGCCCCCCACGAGACACCGCGCTACGTCATTCTAGCGGGCGACGCATGCCACGATATCCGACTGTTCACAGGGGAACGCGATATCGCGACTTGGACAGACGACACGGGACGGCAATGCTGTATCCACTACGACATCCCGCGGGCGAAGGAGACGATCGCACGGCTGGCGAAGGTGCAGAAGGAAGGCATCGAGGTCGACGGCCAGAGGGCTAACGCAGAAGTCGTGTTTGCGCATAATTGGGAGTGGGAAGAAGATGCCGTGAGGAGGAATAGATTCTGGCCGGGCCGGTTATGATTTGAAGCGGTCCGGATTCTGTCCTGTTATCATAGCATCGCATCGATGCTGACCAAGAGCTTGCGGGTGTCACCTAGGTAGTGAGTAGTTCGGGGCACTTTTCCATCGTGCCTTTCTGCCCCCGTTCACATCGGTAGTGGCCACGATCGCTTTGCATCAGCATCAGCGCAATGGCGTTCGGTCCACGTACTATCTGCCCTTCTCAAGAGGCGTAAGGCAAGACCGTTTCACACTGCTTACTTAACACGAGTCTCCGATAGACTATATTCTGTGCTGTGGTGATCTCTGTGTGCGTCTAAGTTAGCCAATATATGTTTGCGGACCCACCTTACACTACGGTGCAATTTTATTGCCCAGCAGCACAATTTCACCAGAAGCATAGCGCGAATCCGATGTGCACCGCATAATGCGTCGACAGCCATAAGAGTGAGCCTTGTACAATACGATAGGCCCGAGCACTGCATGTGCGCGTATCATTATCGGTAGTCCATATTCGTCTAGCTTGCTATCAAATTCAATACTGCGGCTGCTTGACTATAAAGTAAGGGTATCTCAACATCATGCAATACCGCAAAATATAACGCACAAGGACTTCTTCGTCTCGTCATGAACTCATGCCACATCCATCTGCTGCTCCTGAGCAGGGTTGGCTTGTGGTACAGGTGCCAGGGCTTCTTCCTTCTTGCCCAGAGTATTTGCTGCTGAGGTTGGAAGAGCGGCCTCGGTCTTCATCGCCGTTCCATTGAGGGTCGCGTGCTCGAAGGGAGCCTCAATCGACGACGGCGCAGTCGAAGATGCGATGCCTTCTACTTTCCCAGGCCCTCCTACGTTGTCGACTTGTGATAGAGGTGAAAGCTTCTTCCCACCCGTGCCGTTCACGTAGATGCTGGTTGCTGCACGTTTGTCCGTGCCATTGGTGCTACTGTCGGCAGTACCGTTTGGTACATTGGCAGGCGGACCTTTTCGGTACCTTAACTGCACAACTAGGCTCTCCTGCGTGTTGTCGCCGTCGGCTTCATCCATAAGCTCGTCATCTGAGCCCTCCGAATCGTCTGCTTCTCCCTCGGACTCTTCATCTGGTTCGTCCTCGTTCCCACTCCAGTCGTCGGCGCTCGGCTCAGCGTGCCCTTCGCTTTCGCTCCCTGACTCCAGGCCTTCTGCATAGCGACCCCTGCTTCTGCCATCTGCAGCTCGTTTCGTAGGTATACTCTTGCGAATGGGTCTGCCGTTGGCGCTTACCAGGACGTGATCCGCATCCTCTGCGCCGGTCGTATCTGTCAATTCTCTGTCTCTTTCAGCCTCACGGCGTTGGTCTGTAAGCATAGTCTCGCCGTACATCCCGCCCAACCTGCTTTTCACTTGCCGTCCTGAGCTCGTGACCACTGGTCTTCCTTCCTCGAACGGCGTGGATCGTCCAGAACCTGGTCGGCTCGAATCGTCTTCGAGATTCTCCTCGTCGTAGTTGTAGCGCATTCTCTTCCCACGTGTTCTTCCTTCGTAGATTCCAAACCCCTCCAGAGGCCGTGTAAACCTCGCCTTCTGTGCAGCCCGATAGTCTTTCCTCCGTCTCTTCTCTTCACCCGCCTCCCACCGAGGAACAGCCATCCGGATCTTCTCCGCTAAGAGCCGCCCTTGGTTGCCCGGCATATCGCTCTCGAACTTCTCAGCTAATGAGTTGGCTTCATCGATGGTGCCAGCCACGCTAAACCATGCATTTGTTTCCGCCTTCTTACCGTCATTCTCGCGGTAGATACGGAAGTGTGTATCTTCTTGACCTTCAATCAGGTAGTACTTGCGCCGCCAGGTATCCGAGAACCATGGCTGCACTGCCTTTGGCTGATTTCGATCGTCATCGCGTCTTGTCTGCTTGTAGGCCTGTTTGAGCGCATCTTTCACTATTTCGCTGTGATTGAGAGACCATAAGATCAAGGTTTTGAGGAGAACGAGCTGTGAACTGTCAGCACTCTACCACGTATTTGTAGACCAGTGAAACCTACTCGCTCTTCCGCACTCATTGTGTTGAAGCTCTTGTCTCCGCTGACTGGGTTTATGCCCTGCCACTCCCTTGGCCACTGGTTCTTTGACTCGCTCACCGCATCCTCCAGCGCGCGTCCATAATGGCCTCGCTCAACCGGCTTCTTCCTGTTCTGACATAAACTCAATAGCGCACACAGTAATCTTTCTACATCATCACTCGGGGGTTCGCTACTGACACCCCTTTCGATGTCCTGTGGTCCATAGTGCGGTAGCGACGCGGCGAAGCACTCGCTGAACCGCGACCGGAACATGACAATGAAGGCAATGGCATCTTTGTCCGCGAGCACGTATTCATGGGGAGGACTCGGCGCACGTTTGGGAGGCTCTGGTGTAGGAGGCTGTTCACTCTTTGGAGTAGGCTTGAAGTAGTCGGTCACATTTTTCCTTGACTTCTTTTTCGGTGGTGGTCTCGAGTCTTCTAGTGCGTCCGCTTGAAGTTTTACAGCCATCTCTGCGTCTGGTTCCGAGAGACCAGAAGAGAGGGAGGAAAGATCACTGTCTGAGTCGTCCATGATTATTTTTGCTTGTAGTTATTCCAGCAAAGGAGGTGCTAAGGGAAGTGAAGGTGAAGGAAAGTGCTACGCGACAAGACTGGAGAGAACGCGTGAGTCAAGGGTAGTTTGTAGCAGCAGCGAGATGCTTGAAGAAGCAAGAACGATGATCGTGTTTCGAGGCTAACTTAATGATATGACTTGGCGCGATTACACCGTGTGCACCAGGATCCATTGTCCAGCAATAATCCTGCGTACCTGCTTTTCCATCTCCCGCTGGCGTTGGACCACCTTCCCTCCGCCCTTCCAGCTCTTCCAGACCCAATTGCAAGATGCCATAGCTATCTTAGTGGTTGTGGTCGGTGAGGATTGAGACGGTGTGGATACCTGCGCTTTGGGCGCTTTGGCCAGAATGAGGGGTTTGCCTGCGAATCCTTTCCCTCTCAACCGCACGTCAGAGCTGCTCGCGTTTGCAGCTTGCTTCTTGCACCCTCGCTCAGCGTTAACCATGCCCTCCCGTAGATACTTACCAGCTGAGGATGGCGGTCGCTGCGCCGGGAATCAGGTTGTTGAACAGTCAGGATGGGTACCTGACATCTGATTGGCTCGCTCTTTGTAGGACGCCAAACCCTCGCGTAAAGGCGCACTTCCCACACTTCTGCAGGTGTTCACAGTTGGCCAGAACATCTTCCGTGCATGATTTTCGACTCGGTCCTGTCCCTTGTAGGCCTCGATACCTATTCGACGCTTTAGATAATTGCGTGTAGAAAGTGAGAGTGGCCGTTTTCTCTACCGGTGCACTTCGATGATAACCTGCTCTCCGTTGATCTCACGGCTCCTGTGCGAAAGAAGTGGTTCCTTCACCGCTTGGAGCACGATACGCTTACCTATCGTAGGCAAAGTCGTACGATGAGGCTTTTTGGACCCTGCTTCGCGTACGTGGACTCAGCGGCCTTGAATGACGCTGGCTGTGTTTGATGCTAGACTTAGCCAGGCAATAACGCCTGCTGTCGCTGTGCTCTTACCTCCCACAGCGATGCGGAACAAGCACATTGAGTTCCTGCCAAGTATTTCGCGGGATTGTTTTCGATTACACGAGCATCAACACTTACCTGTGAGGTGCACTGCCAGGTTTGCATCGTGCACCCCTCCGCCCAGCATTAACATCTCGTCATGAAGTGATAAGAGGAAGCATGTTAGATAGAGTGTTCCTGACATTCGAGGCATTATCAGCATCCTGCAGCGCTGCTAGTAAACCTCGGCGGAGGAATCAGACTATACATGGTGCTGATCAGGTGATTGCCATTCGGCAGCATAATGATTCAGAGTGGTAATAGCCATCCCGCAGGTTACGAGTGAGGTTCAGATTGGAAGAACTTGGCGGATGTAGACTCGCCAAGCCCCCCAAAGCAAGCTAGTCTGAATCAGTGCTAGTATTGACACTGCGGATCACACAACGACAGAAAGTCTCATCGCCTACACCAAATCTTGTAGTCGACACCACACTTTCCTTTCCATTCGACAAAGGTTGCAGCGTGAGTACAACCGCGAAAGTCCATGGATCAGCTTGACTAACGGTTCCACAGCATGGGTAGGGTCATTCGCAACCAGAGAAAGGGCCGTGGCTCTATTTTCAGTACGATCAGATCAATTCGCGAATTTGCGACAACGACTGACGAGTTCGAACAGCTGCCCATACCAGATTAAACAAAGCACCAGCCCAGTTCCGACAACTCGACTTTGCCGAGAAGCATGGGTATATCCGAGGTGTAGTGAAGGACATCATCCACGATCCCGGCCGAGGCGCACCACTCGTCAAGGTCTCCTTCCGAAACCCATACAAGTTCCAGAATCGAGTCGAGACATTCATCGCAAATGAGGGCATGTACACTGGTCAATTTATCTATGCCGGAAAGAACGCCAACCTGACCGTCGGAAATGTTCTGCCACTCGGTGCTGTGCCAGAAGGTACCGTTGTGACGAACGTCGAAGAGAAGACTGGTGATCGAGGCACATTGGGTCGGACATCAGGCAACTATGTCACTGTCATTGGCCACAACCCTGATGAAGGCAAGACAAGAGTCAAGCTCCCATCTGGCGCCAAGAAGGTCGTTCCAAGTTCATCGCGAGGCATGATCGGTATCGTTGCAGGAGGTGGACGAACAGACAAGCCACTTCTCAGTACGTACCCGGATCATGATGGAAGGAAAGAGCAGTGCTAACATGTGTTACAGAGGCGTCCCGAGCCAAGCACAAATTCGCCGTCAAGCGCAACTCATGGCCAAAGACTCGTGGTGTTGCCATGAACCCCGTTGATCACCCTCACGGTGGTGGTAACCATCAACATATTGGTAAAGCCTCCACCATCTCTCGATACGCCGCCCAGGGTCAAAAAGCCGGTCTCATCGCTGCCAGGAGAACTGGTCTGCTACGTGGTACTCAAAAGACGAAGGATTAGGTCATTGTCGCTGTTCTCTATATGTCTTTCTGAGCGGGCTAGCCGGTGTGGTCAATGATGGAGGTAAGAGGCAGTCAATTGCGAGATCAAGACCATTACTATCATTTTACCTAGATGAGCGCAGGTGGATGAATGTAGCCTCTCTCAAACAATGGATGAGGCTCAAATGCTCAAATGATATCCCTCAAACAATTCCCTCAAGGATGATTCCAGAGACTATTCCAGATACCATAGCCGCGTCGCACATATCATGGGATATGAGCTGCAATGCATAAGGGACTACAAATGCACGCATCGTTCCAGGAAAGAGCTGCTCTGAACAGAAATAGTATGTACGGAGCCTAAGCCAAGATGTTTGCGTATGCGCTCGTGCACCATGAGGTTTGTCCATGTACCAGAACGCAACTTAGTGATAACCACTATGCTCCTGGTATCCAGTAGGGTCTCGTCGTGCATGACAAGACCAAGAGCCTCATGAGAGAAATTCGTCGGAGGAGACGTGACGCGTATGAAACATGTCAGGTCTCGATTCAGGCTGTTTTCGGCGTCTCCGTTGTCTCTGGTAAGCCGAGCGAAACAGGGATAGAGACAAGCCACACCCGTGGGCCCAAGAACTGAAGACTTTCCCATCAAACCAAAGCGCGCTTCCTGCACCCGCTCATGCCCCGTGCGTGCCGAAATCTAGAAGCGAGTTCCTTACCCCATGAAACATCAACACAGGCGCTCCATCCAACGATTTCCTGTCCTCGCTGTGCTTCTGTTTTCACTTGATTCTGTCGTATATGCAACATCGTTGAGCGTCGTTGTCACTGCTATTATTGTTTGGATACACTCAATTCCTGACTTCCGTGTCTGGAACGTCACCTTGCGCTCGTTTCACCCAACAGCACATTCGTTGTCATCGATATTTCATTGTTCTGCAGGACTACGGACGGACAGCCACTTGTCACAGCTTCGATCTGCGAGTTCGCCGAAGAGCAACCACTACCTCTCACCAACTGATCTACGAGTAGATTCAAAATGATCGTCAATAAAAAGCTCGATCGTTTCAAGCAATGGGCGGGGGAAAGGATGGGCGGCGAGATCAAGACCAGCACCACCGACAACTTCAAGGCTCTTGAGCTGGAAATGGAGTTGCGACAGAAGGGGATGGAGAAGATGTCCGAGTCCATGAACGCTTACATGAAAGCGGTCTCCAAGAGGACAGAAGTCGAGAAGAAGGAGAAGACATTGCCAATCGCATATATGGGAGGAAGCATGATCACACACGGCGAGGACTTTGAGCACGACTCGGAATATGGCCAATGTTTGAGTTGTAAGTGCAAACAGAAATCTGACAACATACTGGGCTAACCTTAGCCAGCCTTCGGAAAGACACAAGAACGACTGGCTCGATCCCAGGAGTCGTACATCACTGCAGCGACTAACAGCTGGGCTGACTCGCTCGAGCGATCTCTAGTGCAGGTGAAGGAACTTCAGGCAGCACGTAGAAAGCTAGAGTCGCGACGCCTTGCATACGATACATCTCTAGCCAAAATGCAGAAGGCCAAGAGGGAGGACTTCAGGGTCGAAGAGGAACTACGTTCGCAACAAATGAAGTATGAAGAGGCGGAAGCAGACGTCGAGAGACGGATGTTCGAGATCAAAGATGCTGAAGGCGAGAGCATCAACGACTTGACATCCTTCCTCGAGGCCCAGCTCTCCTACCACGACAGTTGCCGGGAAGCCCTATTGCAGCTACAGAACGAATGGCCAGCTCAAGCAGCCTTCGGACAGGGCTCAGGGGCCCAGAGACAAGCCTCCAGTCAGAGCCAAGTTAGCGCCCGACCGTTGCCTAACAGGTCACGCTCGAACACAGTGAGGTCCTTCCTCTCTACGCAGTCAGAGCGGGAAGAGCCAGAACAAGTCAGGCCGAGTATTAAATCTCGGCAGCCATCGTCACGCTACGGCGATGTACCAGCTGCAGAACTGGATGTGCCGCGAGCCAGACCAGGTGTTCATCGAGCCACGACGTATCAGACACAACCTCAAGAGAGAAGAGACATCTCGCCTGTACAGCCAGGTCGCCTGTCTAGAGTACCGAGCGAATCTGTGGTGTTACAGTCGACGAGGACCAACCTCAGGAGAGTTGATACGATGCATAGTCAGCAAGAGCAAGATGTTTTTGCAGATGAATCGCCCCTAACACCACAAGGCAGTGGGTCTCAGACACAAGTTGGTGGCAGAAGACCTCCACCTCCTCCACCTTCCAGAAGCTCGAAGCCAGGGGGTTTGGGCAAAGCAGCGCCGCCGCCTCCACCAGCGAAGAGAACGTTGATAGCATGAGCATGAAACACGGATATCGGACAGATAGATTTTATGATAGGAGTCACAGCACCAGCTACTAGTAGGCCACCAGGAACAGTGACCGGGCTAGCGGCCTGTGGAGTTATCTGGTCAGAATGATCGAATTCGATACGGCTGCATGTCATGGTAGAGCAGCCGCTGCGTATCGCCAGAGTGCATCGTTAATAGGTACATGCTCCTTCCTCAGATCTGGAAGCGATATGTTGAAGCATGACGTCACGTGATTTTCTGCCTGGCGAGAATTGACCTAAAGAGGAAAAGCTCAGGTTGGACAACATGGCAGGGTTTGCCCGTTTGCCGTCTGCCGGAGTCGCTGAGTCTGCCCTCTCTTCACGTCCGTCTCGCATCGCAGGCTTTGAGATCAAGCCGCGACGGACAACGCGCCTTTCGCATCACGATTCGACAATCAACCATCCACAACCAGCCGCAGTGACCGTTCACACCTTGTTTCGAGCCAACCCCTAGCCATTCATTTGTACCACACTCCATGTGAGTCAAGCCGCATTATCAGCCTACCACTGCCTTTCATCAATTCACTATCTGCAATGCGCCAAGTTCATTTCCAAATGTCCAATTCACTAACAGTATGCAACAGCACAACACAGGAACCCCCCTTGGGAGGTGCCCGAGGCACTCATCGTCCGCTCCCGCCTTTCACTCGATGTCACTGGTGCCACAGTAAACACAAACCCCTGCCAACATGGCTTCCGTACAGCCAGCTGCCATGCAGCACCCGAACCCTATGCAGGCCATGGGCCAGACACTACCGCCGAACCTGACTCAACAACAAATACAGGCTGCATACGAGAAGTACAAACTGCTCAAGGCGCAGGGAGTACCCCCAAACGACCCAGAACTCCTCAAGCTCCAGCAATTCCTCACCTACGTTCAGCAGCAACAACAAGCGCGCAAACAAGCACAGGTCAAGATGGCTCAGATGCAACAACAAAAGGCTCAGATGCAAGCTCAAGGTCAGCCTCAACATCAAATGAATGGTCAGAGTAATGGCGCCGTTCAAAATGGCCCCAAACCGGCAAATGCGCAAATGGACGGAATACAGCCAGAAGCGAATGGATCTGCGCCTCCACCTACCGCTCAGCAGGACTCGCAAGCAGTCGCTCCAATGCAGGATGCTGGACAACAGCGCACCGTCGCCAGTGCTGCCGGCTTTTCACCTGAACAATTGCAACTGCTCAGGATGCAGATCCAGGCTTTCAAAATGCTAAGCAAGAATATGCCACTACCACAAGTGCTGCAGGACAAGGTCTTTCCCCGCAACAAAGCTGCCATGCCGTCTGCTACCTCTGCACACGCCGCTGAGAAGGTGGTCAAGGATGCTGCAGAAGGCAAGGCGAGTGCTCCAACCGAGATGAAACTCGCTAAGCAGTTCTTCGAATCCTACAAATCTCCATACGAACTGTACCCTCGCACTATCACCTTTGCAGATCACTCACAGCGGGCCAACCGACCCCGCGTCCCGGCTTTGATGCCGTACGGGGTCGACATCGAGCAGGTTCGGGAAGACCGAGAACGCATGCTCTACAATCGCATCCAAGCTCGTAAGGCTGAAATTGCTGCCATGCCAGTGAATATTGCCGCGTGGGACAGCAGCAAGTCGGTCGAGGCCACAGACGACAGCTCGCTGAGGACGAAGATGCTCATTGAGTTCAAGAAGTTATCGCTGCTGCAACGACAACGTGAATTCAGGCGGGAGATCCAGCAGGAGCTGTTCAACTACGACAATCTGGCCATGACTGCCAACCGTGCGCTACACCGCAGAATGAAGAAGCAGTCACTCCGGGAAGCCAAGATCACTGAAAAGTTGGAGAAGCAACAGCGAGATGCGCGCGAGAACAAGGAGAAGACCAAGGCCAACGATCAACTGCTATCTGTCATCGCTCATGGCAACGAAATCAAGACTCACGCGATCAACCAGAGAGCAAGAATGCAGAAGCTTGGGAAGATGATGATCGCCCAACACCAGCACATGGAGCGGGAGGAGCAGAAGCGTATCGAACGAACAGCCAAGCAGCGTCTACAAGCTCTGAAGGCAAACGACGAAGAGACGTATCTCAAGCTGCTTGGTCAAGCCAAAGACTCGCGTATCACTCACCTGCTCAAACAGACGGACGGCTTCCTCAACCAACTTGCCGCATCTGTACGGGCTCAACAACGAAGCGCTGCCGAAAGATATGGTGACATGGAGGACTTTGCTCCCGAAGAAGACGAAATAGGCTCCGAGGACGAGGATGGCGGCAAAAAGATCGACTATTATGCCGTCGCTCACAAGATCAAAGAGGAGGTTTATGCGCAGCCATCGATCCTGGTTGGTGGTACCTTGAAAGAGTACCAAATAAAGGGTCTACAATGGATGGTGTCACTATACAATAACAGACTCAACGGTGTGTTGGCGGATGAAATGGGTCTAGGCAAGACTATTCAGACCATCTCGCTGATCACATACCTCATCGAGCAGAAGCAACAGACAGGTCCGTTCTTGGTCATCGTGCCGCTCAGTACGCTGAGAAACTGGGAAATCGAATTCGACAAGTGGGCACCGAGTGTCTCGAAAATTGTCTACAAGGGTCCTCCCAACACCAGAAAGATGCAACAGAACAGGATCCGGAGTGAGAAGTTCCAGGTCCTACTTACCACTTACGAGTACATCATCAAGGATCGTCCTGTACTCAGCAAGATCAAATGGGTTCATATGATCATCGATGAAGGTCATCGTATGAAGAATGCTCAATCCAAGCTGAGCAGCACACTTTCTCAGTACTACAACACCAGGTACAGACTCATCTTGACTGGTACACCTCTGCAGAACAATCTGACTGAGTTGTGGGCCATCCTCAATTTCGTGCTACCAAACATCTTCAAGTCAGCCAAGAGTTTTGACGAATGGTTCAACACTCCTTTCGCGAACACTGGTGGCCAAGACCGAATGGAGTTGTCCGAAGAAGAGCAACTGCTGGTCATTAGGCGTCTTCACAAGGTGCTCAGACCGTTTTTGCTAAGACGTTTGAAGAAGGATGTCGAGAAGGATCTGCCTGACAAGCAGGAACGAGTCATCAAATGTCGATTCTCTGCTTTGCAGGCCAGACTTACTACGCAACTGATGACGCACAACAAGCTCGCTGTGACCGATGGCAAAGGAGGCAAGACTAGCATGCGAGGCCTCAGCAACATGCTGATGCAGTTGCGAAAACTTTGCAATCATCCTTACGTCTTCGAGCCTGTGGAGGACCAGATGAATCCTGGTAGAGGCACCAACGATTCGATTTGGCGGACGGCTGGCAAGTTCGAGCTTCTTGATCGAGTTCTGCCCAAGTTTCATGCTACTGGTCATCGCGTGTTGATGTTCTTTCAGATGACGCAGATCATGAACATCATGGAAGACTTCTTGAGGTTGCGAGGAATAACGTACTTAAGGCTCGATGGTGCTACCAAGTCTGATGAACGTTCTGAGCTGCTGAAGCTGTTTAATGAGCCTAACTCACCATACTTCTGCTTCTTGTTGTCAACTCGAGCTGGTGGCCTTGGTCTCAATTTGCAGACTGCAGATACTGTCATTATCTACGACTCCGACTGGAACCCTCATCAGGACTTGCAAGCTCAAGATCGTGCTCACAGAATCGGTCAGAAGAATGAAGTCCGAATCCTCAGACTGATCAGCACGAACTCGGTCGAAGAGAAGATCCTCGAACGAGCACAATACAAACTCGATATGGATGGCAAAGTCATTCAGGCTGGTAAATTCGATAACAAGTCCACGAACGAAGAAAGAGACGCTTTCCTTCGAACTCTTCTCGAGGCCGCCGAAGCAGCGGAAGCAGGTGTCAGCACCGAAATGGAAGAAATGGAAGATGATGACCTTAACGACATCATGGCCCGTTCCGATGAGGAACTGCTTCTATTCCAACGGATGGACAAGGAGCGGCAAGCCCGAGACGAGTACGGGCCCGGTAAGCCACTACCCCGTCTAATGGGAGAAGAAGAATTGCCAGACATCTACCTCCAAGAAGACGAGCCCAACCCAGACAAGAAGGACACGGAAGAAGACTACGGAGGTCGCGGAGCCCGAGTCAAGACTCAAGTCCGTTACGATGATGGTCTGACAGAAGAGCAATGGCTTGCTGCTGTGGATGACAGCGAAGACAGTATCGGCGAGGCTACGAAGCGGAAACAAGCACGAATTGACAAGCGCCGAACCAATAAGGCCAAGCGTGAAGGCGGGACTAATGGCCTCGCATCGTCGCCTGACCCCTCTAGCCGCCAGAGCACTGAGGAGCCGGTCCCACCACCCAAGAAGCTAGGGCGGAAGCCCAATTCTGCCAAGCGGAAGGCGGTCGAGGCTGACTTGGAAGAGGAGACGCCTGTTGCCAAACGAAAGCGTGGCGGGCGTCCATCCAGGAAACCTGACCCGCTGAATGCGTCTGATCGGTCGCTCCTGCAGAAGGCGCTTAAGGTTGTCATCAAGTCGGTCAAAGGCATCGAGGTCGAAGATGTGGACGAAGAGCCAGACCCAGAAGACAGCGATGATGGCCCGCTTATGCGTGCTGTCATCGGGCCATTCTTGGAGGTTCCGCCGAAAAAACTGTATCCCGACTACTACAACTATATTACCAATCCTATCGCTATCGAGAACATCGAGGACAAGATCAACGGGCTAAAATACACAAGTCTGGATGATCTGCAGAAAGATATTGATCTTCTCGCTACCAATGCGAAGACGTATAACGAGGATGGGAGTATGTTGTACAACGATGCTATGATGATTGAGGTAAGCTGAATTGGAACCGAATTGACCAGACAGTACACTAACGCGACTTGCAGAAAAAATGCGCGGAGATGATCGCACAACAACAGAACGAGCATCCAGGTCTACTGACGCTGGGCAAAGGCGATGCCGCTTCCACTGACGCAGGGTCGAGCTTGGGTACGCCGCGACCCAGTGTGCCGCCGAGTGCTGGTGGTACCAAGCTCAAATTGAATTTCTCCGCTATGGCGAATGGTGGGGACTAGAAGTCAAGATCGATTACGAGGGGATGTACCACTACAGTACGCACAGGTGAAATGTATGAATGACGCACTTTGGCGCAAGAGTGGGAGGCATATGTGCTTTAAGCTTGAGAAATATCGTTAGTCTGGAGACTGATAATGTGGTTTCTAAAGGCGCTGGGCTGTGCTGTATTTCTGTCTAGCCAGAGCACCCGTAACAATTGACCTTTTTTGCCTTTGAACGTCGTATGTTCAGTTGCTGCTTGCTGTTTGTGAGCCACAATTATCCGGGGTCTGCACAGGTCCATCCCATTCGTGACAATCTGACGTGCCATCTCATCTGAACGATATGGTTCGTGGTACTGTTACTATTTGGAAGCAAAGTTGCCTTCTAAGTATACTAGCATCATGTTGGACTTACAGATCTCGGACAATAATTCTCATTCTTGTGTTGTTGGGCTACGTGGTCGCGCAACACTACTATATGCTGCAGCAGGGCGAAGCGACTGCCAAGATCATGTGCCGTCTTTAAGGTCGTCGGCTCCTTTCAATTCAGCAATCGCAGATGCAGGGTGTATTGGTCCTTCAAGTGTTATTGCTGACCAATGAATGCTCTTGCCATAACAGAATTCCAGGCTTAGGCGTGCCTTCTTCATGCTCGTGTGCAAGTGGGTGCAGAAGGTAGAGGCATCTGGATCTCGATGTTGGTTGTCAAGGGTTTGTGATGGACTGGTGTTGCTAATTCGACGTGCAAGCACTGCAGCGGTAGGAGCGCGTCTGCACGTGCAGCGCCGCATATGCTCTTACCGAGCTGCGATTGATTAGCCCGGGTACCTTGACACAAATCACCAACGGTACAGGGCTATCTGTCTCAAGTCTTGTCGTTAGACCTGTCGGCCCTGCCCTGCATGGTCCCTGTCGCTTGCTTTCCCGCTGCTGGGCCCTGGCTACGATCGGTACGCATGTCATGATACGGGATCTTCCTATTTCTGTTATACTAGGACTTTGAGCTGTCTGCCTCGCGCGCACTTGCAGTCACCGGAGGACGCCTCTCAACTGGGACCGGCCAGGAACTGCGACATGCATGAAGAAGTTGTAACGCCTCTAATCCCACGGCTTACTTTCAGGATAGGAGGACAAATACCGGGATGAGTATGTTTCTGTGTAACACATCACTACGGTCTACGGCAACACCTGGCTATTGTCTAGATCCCTGGCGCCGCAGTGTACCATTAGGCCCTTTAGCTTCGATGTCGATCTTAGGTCTACCCCTAGGTTGTACTCCCTCCATGCCTTCCAAGCATTACACAAGTGTGTGACTGATTTTATTGGTTGTATCCCGAGCCCAGAACACCTGGTACTTGGCTTGCCATCACCTTAACTGAAGGGAACGATTTCAGCCTGGTCGCTCGATTGGTCTTCTATCCTAGTGCAATTGAGCATAGTCCGCACTGTGAAGTGACTGTGCGGCACAAGTTTGACCCTCTACCGATTGCCAGTTGCTTTGTCTCGTCATCAGGTGGCGTTGCCAACTTGATCTGCAGAGTTCCCCACTTTGCGCTTCAAGTCAGGTCTGCGAGGAAGGATATGATTGCTGTTGTGGGAGAACTCATCTCACTGAAGATGAGCTTAACGACGCTTGAGGGTGACAACGCAAGCAGGCGCATCTGGTGTCCCGCAGAAAATGGAAACGCAGGTACATGAGATTCTGCTCAACATTGAAGTTATCACGCAGCAGGTCAGTGACCTGTTGACACTGCTTTCGTCCGGAAAGCTCAGCCGCCGGATATCGTGGGCGTCCCACGGGATATGATCAGAAAGCCCTCTTCATGCAGTTCCGGTCTGATATTCTGTCCGGCAAAGGAAGACCTTCCAGGCTGCAAGAAAGTAGAAACACATCCAAAGAGCCAAACACATGGCTTATGCTTCGACTAAGGAAACCTGCTGCTGAAGCAGGTGAAGTTACGAGGCTATGTTCTGACGAGGAACTGTTGATCGAGACCTTCCCATTGAAGAATGTGAAGTACGTGGAACAGGATGAATCGGTGTCTAGCTGTGTAATCGACGACAAAACAGCGAAGCTTGGCACGACCTTCGGGAGGGACGCTCAGAGCAAGGGGGAGAGCGATGTGATATCCTCAACGACACCACGCCCATCAACGTTCCCGCTTCCTACCCCGAACAGCATAGTCACCGAGGCAGCGCCGGCGAACAGTCCCATGCGGCTTCGACCGTCGAAACATTGGTCGAAATGGAATGGTCCTGAGCTGAATGCACAGATGCGCCAAGTAAATGCAACAACGATATCAATCAGGTAAGTGCCGAACACATGTAGTCCTCAGATACCACATATCGACTAAACCTCCCAGACTATCACATGTTGACCTGAAGGACCCCGACACTTTCGCCAACGCTAGAACCACAAGCGATCCAGAGCAACTGAGCCGATCCGCACATGGCACATGGCATATCGAGAAGGCGGCAGTACCAGACCACAACTCGAGCTCGGCAACAACTTCGGCAACCGTCAATGATTCTAGGTCACCTCTATCGCATCTGCATTAGCGGCACCCCAACAACCGTTCCGCTCTTACATAGTCCTCGTGCCTCATACGTCATTGTACCGATCAACCGGAATCCGAGCGTAGCGGTCTATCAGGCTGAGGACAACGCGAACTCAGCACTCAAGCCCTCTATGTGCAGAGCAGTGGTGAATCCACCACCTCAGCCGAGGGTCAGGGGAGAAATTCCCCGAAGGAGCAAGAACAGAAACCATACGATACGGTAAGCAGACAAGACATGCAAGTCATCGAACCGCAAGGAGTCAAATAGGGGCGTCAGAACCGTCTCGTGCATTCGGAGTGACAGGTAATATGTACATCTGAAGCTTTGTACATATAAAGTCAGATAATCTAGTGAAACAGTGATCGTGTACAGCACATCACACATAGGTCCGGCGCGACAAGCGCTGTCGCATCAAAAGACCACAGACCCGTCGCCCCAGGTAACCTCCCAGCATTCTAATTCGTTCACACAGAGCCAGCACTACCGGGCGTCTGCTGTGCCTGCAGCGCTGGGTATATCGCTGATTGTGTGACTTGTTGACCACTACCAGTAGCAGTCGTCGGTCTAGAGCTGCCAGATGAACTACCTAGTGTCACACCCAGTTCGACTCTCATGTCTTCCTCCAGCAGGTCTGCATACACTTCGAGGGCAGAACCTATCATGTCAACGATGGCCCACGACGTGTTGCCCTTGAATGTCTTGCTCCAGACTCGGACGACGCTAACTGCTAGGCCTCGGACCTTGCGCTCGTCTTCGAGAAGCTCTTGGCTTTCGTGGACGACTCGGCTATCGCCAGCATCGCCGTTGAGCGGTACGATCATCTCCGTCTCTTCAAGGATGTTTCGCACCCAGACGAGTAGTTTCCGTTCATGTTCAGAAAGTGGAGGCATTTGGTCAGGTATGATTCGTGACAGACTGTGCAACCATTTCGAGAGGAGGAACGCGCATTCAAGACTGCAGAGGGAATGTTGGATCGACCAGAAGAAAGTCTGGGTTTTTGCGACGAAGTCGATGCCTAGGCGGACCGGAATAGATAGAGCATGTGCGCAGTGAAGGAGTGCAGGTGTAAGTCGTGGATCACGGCGGATAGCAGGTGTGCTGTGTAGTGCTTGAGCTATTTGGTTGCTGTCTCGAGACTCGAGGTGTCGGAGAGGGCCCATGTCGATGTGTAAGCGAATATATGCTAGACCGAGAAGTGCGGTCGAGGTGAATGCGACTGGACCATTGGGGTTCTGCGGGTCCAGAGAAGACTGGGGATCGCGCTTCCAGCCACACTTCCAGGACGATAGACCTCTTTCTAGTATCGTAATGTCTTCGTCTCGTAAAGACGCCGCATCAGCTGCGGGCCAGACAAGAGACAGCTGTCGAGCGAAAAAGATTTGCTGAATGAGTGCATGAATCAGTACGTAGTTCCCAAGTGGTGAGACCGGCGCAGGTGGCGTTTGTGATGGTTTTGAGAATAGGCGAGAGAAGGCAGTCTGGAATGGGACGGCTGAAGGTATGTTCTGTGATCGTAGCCTCTTCCAGACCTCAGCATTTGGGGCCTTCCACTCATTGCCAGGATCTGGTAAATCAAGCTTGAGCTCAGTATTAAGGATGAGTGGTGGCACATTCCACGTGATCGAATGAAGATTGAAGAAGCAGTATACTATCAACTTCGTTCTTTTATCGCCTTCTAAGCGTACCCACTCTTCCCAGCTTAGGTCTTCTGAGGGCGGAATATCAGGATTTGTCAAGCCCGATTCTCTGACAAGTCTTGCGAGTATGCTTTGAAAAGCCAATGCTTCGCGTAGGAGTTCTTGGTGGCGCTCCCACGTCGCGAATGCCGTTAGAAGGAGAAGTGCTTGTATCGAATCCATCTGCTCTTTACTATCGGGGGCGACAGCTTCTTCTGAGGGCACAAATTGGAAAGGACTGTTGCTCGAGCCGCCACTGAAACCTCCATTAGAGGGCGACTGCACGATCGAGCCAGTCCGTGTCCGTGGTCTGTTCCACAACTGAGGTATCTGGAAGCCATCGCGACGTCTGACTTGCTCCAGGACTACAGCTTTGGCAGCATAGAAAAGCTCGATACCTCGACTGTTCTCGAAACGATACTGTGCTCCGACAGCTGCAAGGGCGAGAACCAATTCTGGAGCGCTGCTTGCCACAGACAAGGTAGGAACGTGGATGAATGGCAAATGTTCGTGAAAGCCATTGATGTAGCCGGCGAGGTAGCGGGACAACGAGTGCCTTGAGGGCGCAATGAAGCCTTTCGGCATGACACTGTCAAAAGAAGCTAGCTTGCAAGCAAACTGCTGTCGGTCTGTGTCGGAGACGTCGCAAGAGCCTCTTGACTTTGGGATGCCCAGGTAGTCATCGTTTGTTCTGAGCTCTGGGGGCTGGGAATGATGATCGCGTGGTTCTGGTTGTAGCGAGGGCAAGCGGGAGCCAAATCTTGAGAAGGTGCTATTGTCTTCTTGCAATGGCAGTTTGTGGTCTATGGGATCGCCATTTGCTTTGTAGAAGTTGGGGTCATTCTTCAGCTCTGGAGCAGTGAACGGCTCACCTTCAGTACTGTTAATCATGCGAGGGTCCCACTCTGAAGACAAGCCGATGCTGTCTAGAAAAACTGTAAAATCTTGCATGGGATCACCTAGATCTGGGCTATCGAATAGAGGTGTCTGGTGGCCATAGTCGTGCATGGTGCGGGCCGGGTATTGCTGTTCCATGCTGACAGGCAACATTGACTGTAAGGGCTCTTGCATCTGCTCTTGACTGGATGTAGGCATGTCGGGCATGCCATACTGGTGCTGTGGGTTTGACGCGACATGGCTCGCTGCATGCGAAAGCAAGTTGAGATCGTAGCCCCATGATGGGTCCAAACCAGAGGGGCTGAATGTGTTTGTCTGGTGGGCAGGCATACCGTCGATTGACCCGAGACCGTTCGGCGGCTGCATGAGCTGAGGATCCAGCATGTCCATCATGCCTCTTCCTTCTTGATTGATTGGAGAAGACAGCAAATGCTGGGTGTTGTGGTGGACCATGTCCATGGGGTCATGTCCTTGGGGCTGCAGCGGCGATACTGGGCTCATTTGGGAGGCATCGCTATTCGCATGAGGCCTCGTAGCGGTGGAGAGGTTCGAAGTGGTCGAGTGAGTTCGCCGCTTGTGAGACTTTCTGCTGGTGTGTTGCTCCTCGTCGCCTGGATGAACGAGGCGCTCATGGCGGACGAGGAGGTCGCTGCGAGCGAAGGTCTTGGTACATATCTCACACACGAAAGGCTTCTCTTTGGTGTGTGTTCGTATATGTCGCTGTAGATGTTCCTGTCGCCCGCATGTCAGCCGCACAGCCCAACGCTTTCGAAGCTCGTTGACGTACTAATCTTGCAAACAGTCTCTGGCAATGCGGGCACGGCAAAGTCTTTGTCTTGTTGCCAGATTGTTTGCGCTTCTGCCGGGTGCCAGTGCCAGTCGCACTGCTCTGGAGATCCATCTGGGGTGATTGATTGTTCGAAGCTACAAAGTGAGGGGTGTCCGACAACTTGGAGGAGTGCGGGACGCGGGACTGATACGCATAGCACGCAGCACGGAGCTGCGCCGTGCAGTGCTTCGAACTGCTGCCGATTAGGCTAGCGCTGCGAAAAGCGTTCCTGCCGCATCTGAAGAATCTACCTAAATACAACCGAGGTCTACCCCTCCCATGCACTCTGACGTGCTTGCCGTGCTTGCACTGATGAGTTCGTGCACAAGTTCCTGCACAAATTCACCGAAGCTGCTGCAGGGTCATTGGTGGATGAGAAAGACTAGCACGTGCTAATTTGTTTGCTACCAAACACACTGGCAGGCATGACCACTGTTCAATCAACTCGAATGCAACTACCTCGAACCGGCATGACGGTATTTGCCTCGCCAAAGTCTCCCAGCAGGGTTCTAACTCGCAAGCACGGCTTCCTCACCACCCTGTCCCGCCTTCGTCGCAGCGTCTTCAAATTCGCCGTTGTCTTTCATCTCCTTGATCACACCAGCAGCATCCTTACTGGCCTGCACTCCGGTAGGCACTCCTGAGTACATCATGGTATGCGTGATCGCCTCTGTGATTTCCTCCAACGTCAAGCCATTCCTGATGGCCCCTCGAACATGAACTTTCAGCTCACTACTGCGGTTCAATGTCATCAGTATGCCGATATTCAACAAAGATCTCTGCTTTCGCGTCAAGCCTGGTCGGCCCCACTTGGACCATTCTTCTGTGATATATTGTTGATGCTCTTTCCGCATGGGGTCGTTGATCTGTTGCATCGTCAGCACCTTCCTGCTTACAGCCCGGCGAGCAGACTCACTCCTTCCAGAGCCTTGTCAACATATGTGTCTCCCAGCACCTCCTTCCGGATCCGAAGACCTTCTTTGAAGCGGTCCGTTTGCTCGAATTTATCTCCCATCGTGGTGGAGTTTTAGTTGATTCACGTGTAGATCTGACTTCCTCCAATATAATTGCTGTTCTAGAGGGTACAGTAATCGACCACAATCACGGACACATAAGTACTGCACAGCTCGTCCTCGAATTTGAAAGACCTCGCTCGGTCCCGTCTCCAACTCGCCGATGTCGCAGCTAACAACTTTTGTGACCCGTGCTCATGAGGGGTGTCTGATCTCCAAACATTTCTGTATTACACAACCAACAGCCGACCAATATCGGAAAACGTCAGGGAAAGCACAAATGTCGAGGAGCTCCAAGATGGCTACATTCATTAGCATTCCTCTTCTCCTCGACGGGAGGTCATCTCGGGTTTCGGAGAACACTGGACATCGACTAGCCACCTCCTGCCTCCCAGCAAGCTGTGATCTTGGCGAAAGACAACTGCAACATGGCGGAAGGACAAGAATGGAATCTACCAAATCTCACCTATGGCTTCATAGGCATAGGGGTGATGGGCTTCCCAATGGCACAGAACCTGCGCAAGCGAATACCGAGCTCATCCAAACTCATCATTTGCGAGATCAACAAATCAGCCGTGGACAAATTCCTCTCTGAGACCCAGCCCAACGACAACATATCGGCAGCATCAACACCTAAAGAAATCGCCCAGCAATGCGACATTGTGATCACCATGTTGCCCAAAGGCCCGCACGTCGACACAGTCTTCACGCATGAATCTACCGGTCTGCTCGTCGGTGCCCCTGACTCGAAAACAAGACAAATCATGTTCATGGAATGCTCAACCATCGATGTTGCCACATCGAACAAAATGGACGACCTCGTTACGTCAGCAGGCCATAAATTTGTCGACGCGCCTGTGTCGGGAGGCTATAACGGAGCTGTCGCTGGCACGTTGACCATCATGATCGGCGGTTCGGAGGAATTGTTCAACGAGGTGCGACCCTTGGCTGAAGCAATGGGTAAAAAGGAGAACATCTACCACTGCGGGAAGCAGGGCGCGGGGCTGGCGACCAAGCAGATCAACAACTATCTCGGCTTTGTGTCCATGCTAGGCACATCGGAAGCCTTCAACATGGGCAGACTATACGGGTTGAATCCGAAGACACTAGCAAGTGTGGTGAACGTCTCAACCGGACAATGCTATAACTCCTCCAAGGAGAATCCTGTCAAGGGCGTGACCGATAAAGCATCGACCAGCAGAGACTTCGCAGGGGGTTTCTCCATCGAGTTATGTAAAGGTGTGGTAGAAATGGCACTGCAACTAGGTGAGCAGGTGGGCGCGAAAAGCGTACTTCGCGACGCGGTTCTGAACACACTTGAGGAAGCCGCTGAAGACCCAAGATGTAAAGGGAAAGACTACAGGAGCATCTATCTGCATCTCGCAGACATACAGCAGAGTGAGAACCATATATAGAACCGCGTGTTCCGCAATCAGATCCCACGAATGAGTATCTTGAGAACGCAAACGTAATACAAGTCCATCTCTGGCGTCCCGAACGTGCTGCAAGAAGCCCTAATAACAACGCAATCAGTCGTCCACACAGTACCCGCAAACACGCAATGTCTTTCTAACACCGACGCCGACGAGCCAGCATGCATGGACGAGCTGATCTGCCATCACCTCCCTTATCTTGCCAACCAATTAGATGAGTCTTCCCCTGCAACGTGTGACCGACTTTCATGGTCGATCCATCCATCCATCCACTTGTCGGTTGCTTCGCGTGAGGCGCCTGCTTATGTATCAAAGACTACCTCCCCTCCCTGGGTAGCATACACGACTTCTTACATGCACGACTGACTTCGAGTCAAGAGTTCGTAGACCTGAGTTAGTGACCCATGCACCTTAGCTCACCTCGCTGCAACAACAGATCGTGTATGTCGCCTTCAGCGTTGCAACAGGGAGGATTGATGGAAGGGTGGGGTTATACACATTTGGCTATGCAAATGACTCGCCACTTGTCGACCACATCGGAGTAGGACATGGCAGTTCATTTTGACCATAATGTCAATACGCGGAGTCATACATAACATTCCTCTATCTGCCCAGCGAAAGCATGTGCTTCGATCCTTGCTCGAGCGCTTCGTGACCTTCGCAAGGTACGCCCTATCTCCTGTAACGCATCTCTAATCGAGGTCCATAGCAACAGGCGGCTTCTCCTTCGACGCCGCACTCGAACCGCTGATCTGCGCAGGCGCAGGCGCAGGTTTCGGCGTTGAGCTCCGGCCCGCCTGGCCAGCAGGTTTCCGCTGACCACCGCCAAACATCATGCTTCCCATCATGTCGAACAAGGGGTTTCCGCCCTGCCTCGGTATCCTGATGCCGAACCATATCTCGCCTATCTGTGCCAAAGGATCACTCCATAACTCGCTCACGTCTTTCAGGTGTGCTGCGTAGTGTTTCGCTAGTTGTTGGAAAAGAGCTTTGTCTCCTTTTTGTACTGCTAGAAGGAGAAGGGAAAGAAAGTTGAGGAGCGGTAAAGAGGGAAAAATTCGGACCGAGGATTTCGAGGACTCGATGGTCTGCGTCGGTATGCCGGCGTTTGAGGAGAGGAGCTGGGAGGTGAATACTGCCATGGCGGTTGTGGCTGCTTGTAGATTGCCGAGAACGAGGTATCCTAGGACAGATCTGGAGGCGTATATAGCTGCTGTGTGCGGGCTGTCCTCTCTATACCACTGGTAGTGGAGGTTCGCTAGAGGCTGTACGGACTGTGGTGTTTGTCCGAGTAATAGGTGCTTCTCTGCTTCATATGCCTCGCCTTCGCTGGCGAAGATGAGGCCGATCTCGTGATGTAGCTCGGCGTCACCTCTTTCGCTATTCGAGCCTTCAATCTCTTCTTTCGTCATCCAGTTGCCCAGTTCCTGGACGAAGCGCTTTCTCGTTGGTTCACCTGGTGGGAAAGCCTTCAACACCTCAAGAATACGATCCTTGTTCTCCCTGTTCACTGGCCATTGCGCTTTGATGTAAACGTCTGTGAGAAGTGTGATGGCCAGATCACCGCCTGAGCCACTTTGACCGGCACGATGTAGTAGCAAGGAGCCACTGGAGAGGATGTCCGCGGCAGAGTTGTAATCTGAGGATTTCAAATAGCGAGAGGTGATGACCCTGAATTGTTGGTGAGCTTCATAATAGTTGCCCTCGGCGATCCTGCAGTGAGCAATTAGTATGTTTGCTCTACGCAAGTCCGGCTTCCTACATACTTCTCTTTCTGCCTCGCGATCGTTTTAGTAATCTTGTTCGACATCTTGGAACTGTTTGAATAGGCTAGGTATTGGGCTCGAGATGCTCAAAAGACCAGGCTCTATTGTCGTATTTGTTCTAGGAGGGAGTTTCTATCAATGGAGATGTTGGACTAAGTGACCAATTGTGAACGTGACTGAAACAGGTACTCGAGGTCTGCTAGTGCAGGTGGGATTCGTGATGATCGACGTCACTGTCAACCTCTAAGCCAGGCAGAAGGACATCAGCGAAGAGTCGTTCTCATTGATGCCTGAGATGCTTCTCGCGAAGGACTCCATTTGTGAACAGTTTGGGGCTTTTTATACAAATTTGGTTAATTTGGTGAGGTTCAGAACAATATGCTCACTGCTTGCTTGCCCTCATGCCATAATCAGGCAACACGGAAACATTATCTGCTCAGAACGCAGACCTGGTCGTATCAAGTCACCGAAGTGTTCGACAATTAGTTATACGTCCTCATTGGTCACATTTGCATCGATATGTAACCCCCTAACCATGACTGCACATTCTGGACTTCAATTCACTCCAAGACTGATCGCTGTCTTACGCCAATCTTAGTTCTATAAGAATGTGTCTAACGGCGTAGTAAATTAATGTGAGAATGCTGGGAAAACGGTATGCCAGAATCTAGCGTGAATAAAAGATATCTGGGTAACATTTGTCGTGGGTGGTAGAAAAGGTTACACAAGAATGCCTATAAAAATTCACATGAGGATGCACTCCCGGTCAGGATCATCTTTGCTCTTCCCAGTTTTGAGTAGCCTATTCCGACTCTTCTCCCGCTTGCTACGCGATCGACTCAAATTCCCTGACGTCGCACTAGAAATTTGGTGATGGTGATGTGGGGAGCCTGCTGGCAGACCAGGCTCACTTCGGCTCCGTGCAGTGTCCAACGCCGTCGTGTTCGATGGGGTTGGGGCCATCACTCCATCAACTTGTATCTTTGGTCCTGCTTCTGTGTCGACGGCTGTCGAAGCTGTCAAGGGCAGTTCCTCCCTACTACCCCTCTTGCTCCGCACAGCGAATTTCGATAAGGTCTTGCTCAACCCATCTCCGAAGGATGCACTCTTCTTGTGTTGCAGATACGGCGGCTGCTCCCTGCCTACGTCCAATGACGACCTCGTTGGCGTGGGCATATACTCTGTGAACGAGATTGCGCTCGGCCGACGCAAGATACCGCCTGACGCTCTTCTGCCATGGCCATCTCCGGGCGACTCAATATCCACGCTTGGCCGGCCTGAAGCCGACTGTGTCTCGCCGCTACTGACTGCGACAAGTGGCTCACCGGTATCTGTGGCTTCTGACCTTGCCGGGTCTGTGGAGGGCGTTAGGTCCGACGTTGTAGACTTTTCCCCAGAAGTCAAATTGCCCGGATCTCCTTCCACAGGCAGAATCTGGTAGAACAGCAGATACGGCGTTTCTTCCTTCAATGCTTTTTGTATATCGACCAGACTGACACGCTGTGAAGCGAGGTCGTCAAACTTCAGCCAATGCGAGACAACTTCCTCGCTACCTCTTGCTTGCGCGTTGCTCCGCACGAGGGAGATGTAATGGCCTGAATCAACTGACTGGCCTCGATGGCACACCACTGACTGCAGTGAGAGTTTGAAATTGCCATATATTGGACCATCATTATCCATCTTATCATCTTGTATGAAGTGAGGCAGCCCAATCTCAAGCGGGATGTCAACAACCGTGTTGAGCCGAATAGCTCGACCTTGATCGGTGTACGCATAACGCTTCAGGCACAGACCTAGCACAGGACGTTTTGAAGAGAAGTGTGCTGCGACTTGAGCATCACTTGAGGGCGCGTTGTCGGTGTACCACGGAATTAAGCTGAAGAACTGCCATGCCGGCATGAGTACCTCCTTTCTGACGCTTCCAGTTCTGAGTCGGCCTACGGGCGCTTTGGGATCACTCAACGTTGAGTTGGCTGATTCGTTATTGTCAGGGAGGTATCGCTGTTGGATAATGCTTGACGCTCGGTGTCTATTCACCGGCCGTTGTGACATATAGTTCGGCATGGGCGAAATAGGCGTGAGCGGAGTCGAAGCCTCGGGGTCAATCTCCAGCGTCTCGACATGAACTGCCATCCCTGCCTCGACTGCTTTGTCGCCTAACTTGCTGGATTGTAAAGTATTCCTCCGTTCTAGATACCTCTTCACTTCTACCCTGTTGTTAAAATATTCTTCTAAGCAGTCCTCGAGCTTGACCTCGGCAGGATGTTCGCCGTTCTCTAGCGTTGGTATGGCCACCTCTAACAATCTCTCATTGATGAATCTGTGATCGTCATTATCTTGCTTGCCAGTGTGATAAATATCCATCTTCAATGTCAGTAACGGCAGATTCAGTTTCTCAGTGATGAATGTAAATGCCTCCGACGCGTCTTGCTGCTGGAGCTCTTTCGCGTCTTCCCACCCACACTCAGCCAAGCTCTGCTGGATCTCTCTGGTAATGTCCGTAGTAATGAGCAGGCCAGACCTTAGCATGTTCACCCACAATCTCAGAACAAAGGCAAGCCTTTCCTGAGCGACATCCTCGAATGAGTTGTAGAGCATAGCTTCGAAGATATCAAGCCGTGAAAACATCGAGAACAAGGTTGAATCTAAGAAGCATGTAACTGCTTGCCGGTTCACTGCCCCTTTAAGCCTGGCGTCAGGGTTGAAAGGCGTCAATAGTCCCTCCGACGCGTCAGACATAGCGACGAGTAATTGAAAAGCTGAGTCTGCGTCTCCGCGTCCAACTTGTGACCGCAGTCCCCACAATATCTGGCGATCCTTGAGCATAACTCCTTTCGACTCTAGAAGCTTTTGCTTTATTGTTTTGACCTGAGTAGATCAACATGACTGCTGCGACATCAGTGCATGGGTGACTCACTTTGCTCTCTTCATCCTTGCTCGGAGGCTTCGAGGTATCAATGAAAAGCCCGTAGAAGTCTGTTGCTGAGGTCTTATTAAAGGTCTCTGGAACCTTTTCGACAGAGCTGATGCTGGAAGTCTTCGTACCCGTAATCAGCAAGTTGTACAGCTAAGGTGACATACTCATTGTGGCAGTATAAAACATTTGCCAACTTGGAAATTTGCACTTTGGCAAGCATTATAGATGGCAAGGTGTGCTTTTCAAATGTGCAAACATGCTGTGGCTAGTGGCAAACTGGCAATACAGCCGCTCTGCAGTGCAAGACTTACTTTTGCTGCGTCATGGTGACCTGATAAGTGTGAAGACAAGGAGTTGTGTTTATGGTTCTTGTCTCGTTTGCTGAGGAAACGCGAAACACCACTCATCGCATCAATTTTTGGCGGCGAAGAGTCTGTCTTCGTGTGACGCCGTGAGCGTTCGGGCGAATGACACTATCGATCGCGAATGCTCTTCATGAGTGTCGTAGACGAAATCGGTAGTCTTTGGTGAGTACGATGCTCGATTTAGGTGATCGTGCTGGCTGACTTAGAAGGCCATGTGGCAGACGTGGGGCACTGGAGACGCAGGCAGATCAGGTCACTTCGGTGGGCGCCACCCTCGGGCTGTGGGTGGTAGCAAGTTATGTCCGTATCGAGGCAAGAGCTATTGGTTGTGCACAGAGTGATACGAGATATGTCGCTCCTACGGTCGAATTGTCGCTTCGTCTCGGTCGGAATATACAGGATGTCGTAGAGAAGAATTGTTTGTTCGAGGCCTTCTGAAGCGAGCACAACCCCTGTTCGTTGTAAGCTACCCGTCACGGGCTAGAATTTTAGGCCGGTCGCAGTGTATTCTCCAATGAGGTTACGCCTAAATTCTAGACTTCGATCAGCCTAGAATTCCAACCTGTGATGGTAATCAGGTAGCGCCAAGGGCGCAATGACTCAAGGTTCTGGCATTTCTAACTTGGCGACCGAAAGCCTCGATCTCATTTATCACGTGCGTACATGAGGAAAAGAGGTCCCAACGCACAGGACGCGCGTGGCAGAAAACGCCGGATGGGCACATGATCACTGGGAATATCCCTTTGTCGTATGCTGATTTCCTCGTGGGCTGAGTACCGAAGCATATAAGGTCAAAGGTGTTACACGCCAAGATAATATCTGGCATTGGCTTAGCAATGGCAGGAAAAAGGGGGAAGGTCGAAAGTTCGGTGCCGAAGCCACGGTTCAAAAGAATTCGTAATAAAGTAAAATTGGCAAGTGAAACACAATGTGCGCTTCGCTGTGCATTTCTACGCTTTGGCTCTGTGAAAGCAACCTCAAACAGCTATATTGCACGATTCTTTGCATCAAGTCGTCGACTCCGATGACGCGAACCCAGCTAGAGGTTCGTTCTCTTCCGTGGTCCCATCCACCAATGACTCATCCAAATAGACTCCAGACCTGATGAACCAACTCAATATAGAGACAACGACGAAAATGCTTCCAAGACAAACAAACACAAATCCGGCAAAGGTACCAACAGTCTGCCTGTATATCAAGTTGAAGACGACAGGAGCTACCACCCTCGCAAGCGCATGTAGTAGCCCAGAAGCGCCCAGCATCTGACCAGTGCGATCCGCTGGTATGTGCTTCGTCATGGCAGACTGGAGGGTAGGTGGTCCAACACCGCCCAACGCAGCAATCATACCCGAGATGACCATGCCGGTGCCAGACGGTGTAAACGCGTAGCCCATATAGCCGATGAGATCAAAGATAATAGACACCCTAATGACGCCGAGATCGAGTCGGTCTGCGCCTCTGTGACCTGCAGAATGCTGCGCCGCAGGACCACGGATCCATCTAGTCAGGAGCGGTATGACGAGCACAAGTGCTGTGACCCGACACACATTAACTGTTGAAAGGTAACCAGCGGAGGCGACAGCATCCCAATGGAAGCGCTTTCGTGAGTATATGAGAACAATCTGCATAGTGCCCATGGCTACGCCGAACATCATAGTGTCGATAGTCGCCAGCACAAGAAGGTTACGGCGCAGCTGAGGCGAAGAACCAGGCCCCTTCGGTCGCAAGACCGAAAGAGGCTTCAGGATATTCAGATCTGACCATGATCTCCTTCGGTCGGTCTTTGCTGATGCGTATCGTTCGCGAGCTGCCAATTGCCGCTCTTTCGAGAGTGACTCGGGCACGATCAGGCTTGTGAAGAGGATGAAGAATACATGGCATCCCAGAGCGAAATAGAAAGGTGCCATGAGGCTGTTAGTGGCCTTGATCAGGGCACCCGCGAAAATCGGACCGATCGCAATACCAGCGAAAAGCGTGGCATGGAAATGGGCGAAAGCAACGTTCCTCCTTTCGGGGGCGGTGCAGTCCGACGCGTAGGCAAAACACAGAGCCATACTTGTTGTGAACGATCCGCATAGACCATCGGCAGCATACCCAAGGAGCAGCCAGTTAATCGAGACTTTATCTGGGAAGTTGCCAACGATGATCGTAATGAGTTCTCCGAGGAAGGCCCCAACTGTCGCGCAGACAATGATCGGTGTCCTGCCGACGCGATCTGAGAGTGCGCCCAGATGAGGTGCCACAATAGCAGAAAATATGCCTGAGAGTAGGTTGATATACATGCTGAACGTGGCTGTTCTTTTCTGCACCTCGGTATCATCATCACACTGAGGATTCCCTCCTCCTGGTTGTATTGGTGAGAACGTGAAGGTAGGATCATTCGCCGAACGATCGGATAGTAAATCTCGACATATTATGTCCTGTATCAGGTACGTCTTCGGTACGATGATGCCACCAAATGCAATACAAAATGGAAAGAAAGCCGGAAGAAGCCAGTACACCTGTAACAAAGTTAGATGCTATCTCTGGACCGCGCCTGCGGTTTCCCTAAGTTATCTTACCGATGGCTTTTTGTGCCATGGACGGTCACCCTGCCCATGCGCGCCCGTCCATGGCTCGTCGACGGCTTTTTGATAGCTATAGCCTCTCTTATGTTGACTTCTTTGGCCACGAATCGATTCCGCACTCCCAATCAGGGGGCTGCTTTCGTTCTCGTTATCAGATGTATCTTCTGCTGTTGTGATATGGATATGGTTCTTCCGCGGTCGCCGCCGTTGTTGTGACTGCTGATCCCTGACTTCCTCTCGAGCCTCCTCAGCGAAAGCGTTCTCGTGGTTCATGTCGTCGACATGCGCCGGCACAAGAATATCGGAGATCTACTCTGGAAACTCCGATCCTGGTCGGGGGCGCTGTAAATGTCTATTTTGGCACAGTCCTAGATTTCCACAATTCAACGCAACAAGATACCCAAAGCTGGCATGGATCCGAGAAGAGAAGAGAACACAGGATATGATAACGGCAAAAGGAGTGAAATGGTGGTGCCTTGGCCAAAAGAAATGTCTATGACCATCGCAGTAGATTTGATATCAAGGAGGAGCACATCCGCGTCTTGACGTAACTATTTTGGTCCCGGACTGACTCTGAGCCGGCCGGACACCGCGCTCCTGCAAGCCGGCGAGCCTGTATGGGTGCTGCAAGATCTACTAGGTTGCGCGCACGAGATGCACGAACCACAGACCACTTGCATCCTTGGATTTGGTCCTAGCTTGTCGGTTGACGCCTGTTGATGCGCTCCAAACGTGACCGGGACACTGTATGGTACTAATTAGGTTCGTCCTTTGAATTATTGGTAAGCATGCGGAGGTCATGACTACCTACTTATTTAGCTTGACCTCGAGGCAACCGGAAGACAGCGGCGATCAAGCATATACATTTAATAGTTGTACACTCGTGCAGGCTACTTTCACATTACAAAGTTGCTTGTGTATGCCTGTTCGCCTGCAAAGAATCGTTTCGATTCCAGACAGCGTTCACTCTTGCATCCTTGACATCTCAAACCCATCTGCCTCGAGCAGCTCATGCCACTGTCAAGATGAGTCTTTGCGATATCTGCAAGAGCTCGGATGAAAACAGGACTTCCGTTCAAGCTCTCCGCCCGTTTGACGCCTGGGTTGTTGTGCGCATCTTCGTGCATCACTTCCTTGTCAATCTCGTAGAGGGTCTCAATGTGATCGCTGGTGAATGCAATCGGAACCAGAACGAGATCAGTCTGCCCTCGCGCGACATACTCTCGTACTGTGTCGCTAGTCTGAGCGCCTAGCCATGCAGAAGGTCCGACCTGAGATTGCCAGCATAAGCGGTATGGGTTCGATTGACCTAGTCTCGTCATGACTGCGTGCACTGTTGCTGCGACTTCTGCAGGGTATGGGTCGCCCCGATTGACCACGCTCATTGGTAAGCTGTGTGCTGAGAACAAAATGACCACGTCTTTTCGCTTTTCCTCGGAATATGTCTTCAGCTGAGCTTCAATGTTCTGCGCAAAGGCCTCCACTAGACCTGGGTGTGTAGGCCACCTGTCGATAACACTCCAAGTGATCGAACCTTCCGGATGCATGTCGCCTGACGCGCGCTTCCCTTCCAGCCTGTTTCTCCATTTCCACAGCTCGTTCAAGGAGCTGCCTGTTGTCGAACACGAGTACTGCGGGTACTGTGTAAATGCAACGGCTCTTCCACCACGGCCTTGTCCGAACCCGTCCTTCAACATCTGCTCATACATGTGTTCTGTTAGAGGATTCGCATACCTAAACGCGACGTAGGGCTTATGCGGTGCAGTCTCTGGGGAGATCTGGTCAAGTATTTTGCACATCTCTTCACATTGATACTCTGACCACTTTCGAATGGGAGAACCGCCGCCAATCTCTGCATACTGCTTTTGTATCTTTGGCGTCCTTCGCCTTGATATTAGAGGTCCCAAGTAGTTCTGAAGTCTGCCAAGCGGTATCAGATCGCCATCAGAGAAGAGTCTACTGAGAAAGCCGCCGACTTCGTCAGTCGTTGCTGGGCCTCCCATATTCATGAAGACCATGGCCGTGGGACCTCGTTTGCTGGTGGAGTCTTGTGTGACTGGCGGCGCGACTGTGGCCATGCTTGCTCTTCGTAAGCTTTCTCGTTGGCACAATTGCGTTGTAGGCCGGCGAGCTGTGATCTGCAAAGCTCTCTTCGCCATCGTGGAGGGGCGGCTGGCCATCTTGCACAAAATCACTCGAGAATCCTACAAAGCTTGATGAGACTTCGAATGCTACTCTTCGAAGGTTGCGATTTAAAAAAGGTAACTAGATTAAGAGGATGTGCAGTCCACGATTGACAAAATTCCCTAAAGATCAGACTTGCGATGATCTTGTGGGTCGCAGCCAGCATTACGTCGTCGATCCCAGATATCGCCTCCGCGAATCATATCTGTCGCGTTGTTACCAAAGTCTGCCTGAGGCTTCAACAACACGTGAGATCGTGAAGACCTGATTGCCAGCGCGCGCGGCTGCCTTACGACCGCGTAAAGTGGCCCTCATCCATTGCTTTCAGGTCGTCGCGACTGCCCAATATCTTCGACAGGTATCAGCTATGTCGGGCATTCCCTATCGGCCAAAGGAGGACGACCTTGCACGTAACGACAATGAAGAGGAAGAAGAGGAAGAGATCGATGAGTCTGGCTACAAGCAGGTTCGGGATGCAGTGCTCTTTGCCATAGAAGTTAGCGACTCAATGTTGAAGAAGCCCGACGTATCAGGCTCAAAGAAGGCCGACTCAAGCTCACCACTCGAGGCAGCATTGAAATGTGCGTATCACTTGATGCAACAGAGAATCATCTCGGCACCCAAAGACCTCATGGGAATCATGCTTTATGGTACCGAGGCGTCTAAGTTCTACGATGAAGACAAAACGAGTCGTGGTGGCTGGTCTTTTCCGCATTGCTATCTGGTGACTGACCTTGACATCCCTGAGGCTGAGGATGTGAAAGCATTGAAGTCCTTAGTGGAGGAAGAGGACAATCAGACAGCTGAGGAAATCTTCCAAGTATCCTCTGAGCCGGTGTCCATGCACACAGTATTGTTTTGCGCGAATCAGATATTTCAGCAGAAAGCCTCCAACTTTACCTCGCGCCGACTTTTCATCGTGACCGACAATGATAATCCACATGCTGACAACAAAGCATTCGGGTCGCAAGCAACTGTCCGAGCGAAAGATCTCTACGACCTCGGTGTTGTTATCGAGCTCTTCCCAATATCTTCCTCTAAGCACACTTTTGACACGAAACTATTTTGGGACGACATAGTATACAAAACTAGTCCTACAGATCCGGATGCTATCATGTACAACCCTTCTTCACTCAAAGATATCGACAAGACTCAGTTGAAAACTGGTAGCGCGGATGGCATCACTCTGTTGCAGTCCCTGCTATCTACTATATCATCAAGGGCAACGCCGAAACGAGCACTCTTTTCTGCGGCTCATCTCGAGATCGCCCCAGGTCTGAGGATAGGTGTGAAAGGGTTTCTCCTGTACAAGCATCAGAAGCCAGTCAGAAGCACTTATATCTACGTTGGAGGCGAAAAGCCCCAAATCGTCAAGGGGCAAACCACCAGATATGCAGATGACTTCGAGGGTGGCTCGCGCAATGTCGAAAAAGTTGAGATCAAAAAGGCCTACAACTTCGGCGGTGAACACGTTTCCTTCACACCAGAAGAAATCACGAAGCTAAGAGACTTCGGTAGCCCTATAGTTCGTGTTCTCGGCTTCAAGCCCATTGATACGCTTCCTGTCTGGGCGAACATCAAGAATTCAACATTCATCTATCCCTTCGAAGAAGACTACATCGGCAGTACTCGTGTATTCAGCGCACTGTATCAGAAGATGGCCAAAAGCAGGCTGATGGCCCTGTCCTGGTTCATCCCGCGTCGCAATGCTACACCAGTCCTTGCAGCAATTGTACCTACCTTAGGCGCAGAGAGCACAGATGACAAAGCCAACCAAGCAGGTGTCTCCGTGACGGGGTGTCCACAAGGTCTGCACCTCATTCCTCTGCCGTTCGCAGACGATGTGCGGCAAAACCCGCCTTCGACACACGGTACGCCACTCAGAGCCCCTGATGACCTAGTTGACAAGATGCGCCCAATAATCGAACAGCTCAACCTACCGAAGGGTACATACGACCCAGCACGGTATCCGAACCCTGCCCTTCAATGGCACTACCGCATCCTTCAAGCGATTGCACTCGAAGAAGACCTACCAGACAAACCAGAAGACAAAACGAAGCCGAAGTATAAACAGATCGATAAGAGAGTTGGCGAGATGGCTGTCGATTGGGGCAATGAGCTGCAGAAAGTGTATAAAGACCATGTGGCAGACAACCCGGATGCTGCCAACCTTGGTGAGAAGAGACCAACGGCACGTAAGCCGAAAGCTGAAGCCAATGGTGATGGAGCTAGTAAGCGTGTAAAGACGGAAAACGGTGAGGATGGCGTTAATGAAGAAGAAATGCGCAAGCTGTATGAGAAGGGGAAGATCTCTAGTTTAACGGTACCGAAACTGAAGGACTTCGCTAAGTCAAAAGGCATCTTGGCGACTGGTTTGAAAGCCGAGATAGCCGAGAGGATTGAGCAATGGTTTGAATCAAAGTGAGTATTTCATCCATGGCCCTCAAAGGATGATGGTCGGGTACACCTGACGACGATATGAGACACGAAACCTGTAGTAGCACCGGATCATAGCTGAAATGTTAGCAAGCGCTGCATCGACGAAACATTTTCAGCGGCTTGATAACCAATAGCGCGTTTCTAATATGTCTCCCCGTCCGCGCCCACAGCACGCGTACCCCCACCCGCAAACCAAGCAGCCATGATCAGATCACACAGATCTCTCGCCTCACCATCTTTCAGCGGCATGTGATGCCCACCCTCAAAATCCATCTGGAAACACACGTCCCCCTCCTTCCCGCCACAAGCCTCATGCAACACCTCACATCCACTCCGAACATGATCATCCCTGCCCCAAGCATGCACAGTCGGAACGGTCCTCAACAACTCATAATCCTCCCTCTTCACCCCCCGATGCACTGCGATCGGCGGATAAGGCCCCCCAACCATAACCCCAAACCTCAACTTCCACCGACTCCCGCCCAACTTATCCCTATTCTCAATCCCCTGCCTTAACAGCAGCCCCGGCACCAACCTCGCCCCCTGACTAAACCCCATGACCCCCGCAAAACTCTCCACGCCCCCATTCTCCTCCATGACCCGCAGCAGGATCGCGTCCAACACCGCGACCTCGTCACCCGGCGTCTGCTCGACCTCGCTCTCGCCCATCTTGAACCGCCGGTCCACCCACCTGTAGAAGGGCGCGCAGCTCGCGAACACAGGGAGCATGCCGAAGCCCGGCGGGCCTTCGAGCGGTGCCTGCGCGAAGACGAACCGGAACTGGTGCTGGAGGGCCCAGATTAGGCGGCGGGACTGGATCTTGAAGACGGTGGCGTTGCTGCCGCCGCCGTGGAGGCAGAGGATTGCGGGGAGGAGGTTGCCGTGGGCGTCGTGGGTGGGGCGGTTGGAGGCGTTGACGGGGGTGGCGGCGCGCGAAATTGTTGGGGTTGGTAGGCCTGATTGGGGGTCACCGAGGAGTTGGGATTTGGAGGGGGCGGCCATGGTGTGGCGGTGGTCGTGGGGTTAGAGTGTATGTCCTGCGCTTTCTGTCCTATGTCCTTGAAACCTTGGTCCTGTTTAGCTAGTAGTATTGTGACGGGTTTAGTTTCCTGCGTCTAAAGGCTGGCTATGGTTTGTTCGAGCTGTCTTGGCACCTCTTGCTGCGTTTGGGAGGTATGGCTTCGTTCAGAGACCTGTTGGCTAAATTAGATCTCGCTTTACGCAAAATGAAAATATGGTATTGCTAGTATGTTCGGTCTACGACTATCTTGTTTTCATGTTGTGATTCTGATCACTATTTGGCATCAGATTCGGCGTTCCACTATCTGAAACTCTATTTATAGCACAGGAATTCCTGACGCTTCTCTGCCCCTTTCCGTACAAATACAGCTAGATCAAGGCTTCCGAATGGTCGCTGTACACAAGCCTCCAGAGCCCGTTGCATTGTCGAGGATCAACCGACGATCTGACTTGACTTGCCTGTTCAAGCACTCGCTTGTGTTGTTGCCGAACACACAACCAGAAAAGTAACTCCGCGTTGTCCTTGACGACAAAGCGACTGATCGCACACTTTTCAACGAGCCTCCGTAGCGGGTCTTGAATCAGTGCCGCAGTAGGGATGTTAGAGCCTGATACTGACGCAGCAGTGCGGACAGCCGTGCTGGAGGCTGTTGACCAGGTATCCAGGCTCAACGGGAACGCCATAACCTCTCATAGCCTCAACAAGTGAGGTACAGCAATTCTTATTATGGCTATTCAGTCCACAATCTTGCCATAGAAGGGCACACCAAGTGCCTCAAGCAGCAGTCGTGCATCCTTGTCGGCTCGTGCGGTGGTGTGTACGGTAACATGCAAGCCAGGAATCATCTTCGGCGGATATGCATCGTAGTTGTTCTCGATCTCGGGGAAAGTGCTCACAACGTCCGGCTCGAAGCCAAAGGAGATATTTCCGCTGTTGTCACCAGTAGTGGCCCTGACACCTCTCCAGTCTTTGATGCGAGGCATAACCACGTTGATGAGCTTGTCGAGGAAGTGATACATGTCTTCACCCTTCAGATTGGCTGTGCAAGCAATGGACTTGCCCTTGACCAGACCCCAGCCTGATTCTGGATGTTTGGAGAGATGAGTCTGTACGCGCTGGCCAGTGATCTCTTGCAAGGCCATGCCGGCGACATGAAGGACTCCTGAGCCTTGATAAACGACATCTTTACAGTAGCTGTGAACAGTGAGCCTCTCAACCATAGGCACGTTGCGGAATGTGATTGGCTTTCGTAGCAGTCGCAGGACATCACCGCCTCTTGGCCCTCTTAGCTGTCTGTTTGCAAAATATGGGTTGTCGCCCTCCCATGAGCGTAATCGGGGCCCTTTTTCTATTGGCCTGAAGCCTGGTGGACGATGTTGGTAGGTCATTGTCATGAAGTCTGGCGCAATTGTGTTGTGGTAGGTCGTTTCGAGGCGTGATTGTGAGAATGGTCCCGGGACGAACTGTCTTGATGCAGGGTCTGTAGGAGGCGGAGGCCGATGTGGCGCAAGAGGGCCACGGTCAAATCGAGGCGAGCGATACTGGTATCTGTGCAGAAGCATATGTTAGTATACTCTTCACATCTTCGGACATCAGAGCAGAGCGGGGGGAGCCTTACCTGCTCGATGGTAGTTGATATGATCGTGCCCGTGAAGGCTTCAGGGGATCGAATCTTGCCGCATCCTGCTCGGATGGTGGAGGGACGGCGAACGAGCTCGATTCAAGATCTTCTGATGCTTCTGTTGCTGCGGCTTGACTTGATGCCGCTCTCCGCAGCTCACGTCGGCAGGTATTGCATATCGATGTATCTCTGATCTGGCGCAAGGAGCGCTGTATATGCATTGCTGATTTCATTGCTGTCTGCCTCAACGGAGGTGCGGAGGTGTTCGTGCTTGCGAAAGTAAGTAAGAAGTTGCACCCTGATCAACTTCGAGTCGCAACTTCCCAAACCGCGTGGAGAGGCTACGAGGCTGAAATGAAATTACCACAGCCTCAGGCTCGATCTTAGAGGCTGCCAGTCCCCGATCCTTTCACTTGATCTGCAGTGCTTCGGACCAGACTTCCCTCTCGCACTGCAACTGGCAATCCACAGATCACAAACCTCCTGAAGTGCGATTGTCTGCTTGGGGACTTGCAGAGTTCTGCGCTTGCACTTATCACCGTCAATGGCAGGCATCTTCAAGCTGTGGTCTGCTTCCAAACACTCTTCCTGACCCAAGGCGAACTGGTCGAATAATGACCACTTACCCTTCCCTTACATTACCATGGAAACGCACACCGAAGAGACGTCGAAGTAGGTTATCCGCCAGTATGCCACGTGCGAAGAGTACTGACTTGTATCCCCGCAGAGCCGTGATATCGGCTGAGCGAAAACTACAACATGCCTTGAGACAAAAAGAGCCTGGTTATACTGCCCTGGAACCTGCTCTCGAAAAGCTGAGAGTTCGATGCGGCAATCTTGCATTGCTCTACTTGATCTCTGATCAATCCGCCGAGCAAACCGAAATCAAGCTGTGGGATGCTCACGTCAAAGTTAAGGACAAATTCAAGACTTGGTTGAGGACGTTCCGCGATGGACCTGACAAGAAGAGGCATGTCGAGAGGCGGAAGGCAGAGAAGCTGTACGTTGATTTCATCAAAGCCAGTCAGCGCTTCTACCGAGCCTATATCGGCCGACTCATCGCAAACTTTACAAATATACCCAAGGTCGTCGACATAGCACACAAGCTGGGCCAGGATGGCTTGACGGTACAGGATCGGAAGCCTGCTACGGAAGAGCAAGTCAAGATTCTGGAAGCCTCTTGTAAGCAGTGCATCATCCGCCTGGGTGACCTCTCTCGATGGAGGGAGTCAGAGTTGCAGCTTAAAGAGCGCAACTGGGGCCCGGCCAAGGGATATTACGATCTTGCTTTAACCCTGGATCCAGCTGAGGGTCATTGTTACAACCAGCATGCCGTGATTGCTCTGGCTAACGAGAACCACCTTGGTGCTGTCTACTACTTGCACCGTGCAGCTACGGTAGCACAGCCCAACCCTCTGGCGCCACGAAATATCCAGGTAGAGTTTAAGAAGATTCGTGAATTGCGAAACGAAGAATCCTACGGCTTGATGGAGAAGTCTGGCGAAGACATTGTGAGCACGCTCGAGAAACGTTTTCTAGCCTTCCATGCTACCTGCTATGCCAAGCCCTATGACTTTGTCGCCTTCCAGCAAAAGGCTAACGACATTCTCGGTATGGTTGCCTTGTCCTTTCAGGACTCCAAGCACGGTCTGTTCGACCACTTCCTGCAACGAGCTTGTCTGGTCAACATGGCTGCCGAGGCTCTTGCAAAGCAAGGCATGAAAGCGGTACCTGGCGACGCAAGATTGCAGACGGGCAAGCTTGATCAGGAGGTTGAGCGCAGTTGTCAGAGTTACTTCCTACTGCAGCGCTTCAACCTCATGACCTTCCAGGCACTGCTGAAGGTCCTTTCACGAGAGCTTGGAGAGCCAGCTGAAGCAGGTCAGGACCTAGCCGATCTGTCACGGCTGTCTCCAGTCGTTCGCCGGGTGCTTCCTCATCTTCGACAGTACAGCAGCTGGTTCCTTAGCAACATGCGAGATCTTGTGGAGACGAGCTACAAGTCAAGCAGAAGGCTTCTCGAGCAAGTCTCAAAGACGTACGCTCAAGCTCTCAACCTGCTAAGAGGCAACGTCGATGTCTTCGCTTCGTCCCCAATTTTCCACCTTCTCGACGAAGATGAGAAAAGTTTGTCCTTCTCCTCATTCTCTACCCAAGTGCAGGAATGGAGATACCTCCAAGCGGACACGAAGACGATGAAGCCACGGCGTGTTGACAGCGGTAACGGTAAGGAACTTGTGGAAGAGCTCGCAGAAACCCATCTGCGTGCCACAGACTTAGTTGTGGACGCTCTAAGATTGGTCAAGCAGAAGGTGAGTAGTGTATTGCCAGAAGATATGACTGGGCTAATGAGAACAGAATGACCTAAAACTGGACATCGTCCCTCTCGCTCTCGATAACGGTCAATTTGTCGAGCAAGCAATTCCTGAACCTGAACGACCGGCGAGGCCTCCAACACCACCCCCTAGCAAGCAGAAATGGAGGCTCAAACACGCGCCTGCTACCTCGATCAACGGCAGCAATGGCCCGCCGAGCAGGCCTGTATCTGGCGTGCCCATCCTCGCGCTGAGCCCAGATGTAAATATGACAGACGCAAGTCCAAGAAAAGAGTTGGCGAACGGTATGCGCTCAACCCCAACTCTGGAGACGTCCAACGTTATGCAGACTGCAATGGAGGAAATGCCAGACACTCTGAACAGCTCAAGCATTCTGGCAGGTACGCCAGCTGCGCCAGCACCCCGACAAGGCGCGAACCTCACAGCGATGGACCTTGTACGGCAAATGCAACGGTCGTCGAGGGGAAGCTCAGCGTCGCAACGTTCGCCAGATTTGGGGAATAAATTCAGTCAGCCCGCGTTACCCAGTGTATATAACACAGCGTTCGCCCCAACTCTCAGCGAGCGAGCACAGCTCTCGCCACGCCTAGATAATGCTCAGAGACGATCACCCTCGGTTGCCGCACCTGATGTTAACTCCAGCGCAATGTTCCAGGAACAGATTGCCAGGCAGCAACAAGATATCCAGCAGCAGTCATCTCCCCAGCCTTCTTTTCAACCAACACCGAGTTGGACGAATTATGGCCAAACTCCTACAGGGCTTGACTCGCTGTTTCGCGCCTACGAGAAAGGGACGGACCGAACACCATCACCTCTTGCGAGCCCGACCGTCCAGGTCAATGGTCGAGGCCAGCGGCCTAAGAGTACAACTCAGCCATCACCATTTGGTGTGATAGGGCAAACACGACTGGCCTCGCACGGTACTCCACCGAATGGGCAAGGTTGAAGGTTGATAGATTCTCGTCTATCCTACTTCAGCGACATAATTCTCTGCCGATGGTGCATCTCTGACGGGAATCAACTATCTATGGTCACGTCGTGGAAGACATGGTATCTAAGAAATGGTAGCATACAAGCCTCAGGGTTTTGTTGAAAGAGCCCCAACGCCTCGCTATGCATCATCAATCACACTCGTTGACGTGGCCAAGACCTATTCATCTTGTCCGTATGTCTTCTTTGGATATGGGTAGGCTGGACCGAACTCCTGGATGTTCAACTTAGCGAGCCATTGGCCCTTCTTGACACAATCCTCGATCGAGTCGTTGGACACGATGCCAGCGAGGAAGCCAGCGGCAAAGGCATCACCAGCACCTAGTGTATCGACGATCTTGCTGTCATCGATGGCCAGGACGGGGTATTCTTGAACCTTGTCTTGACCTTGGACAGCAATCAAAGTTGGCTCAGTACCCTGTGTGATGATCACGGTCCTCTGTCGTTTCTGGTTGACCTTGTCCGTGTTTGCCAGCTTTTTTGCGATCTCAGGAATGCTGTCGGCGGATACGCCGTTTGTCTCGGCCCATGTCTTGGCCTCGTTCTCATTGCCAAAGACATAGTCAGTGTAGGGCAGGACTTGGGCCAGCTGGTCCTTGAAGAACTGGGGGATAAAGCCTGCACTCAGGCCAAGCAAGAAGGGCTTGTTGGTGGCTGCAGCGTGCTCAGCGAGGGCCATGGCGGCGGGAACACAGACAGTCAGGTGGTATCCACCAACATAGTAGACCTTGCTGGCTTCTACCATTTTCCAGATATGCGGTTGTTTCAGGTGGTCGACCTTGTACTCGTTCGCAGCGGCGAGATCAGTGCACATTGTTCTGTGGTGGCCGGTGATGATGACACCACACCGACCTGTTGGTGCTTTTTCATCGACACGGTATTCGACGTGGACGCCTAAGCAATCCTCTTGTTAGCCAACTATTGTCGCTCTTTGACACGATCAGACGAATGGCCTACCTTCCTTTTTGCAAGCCTCCCTCAAGGTGTTGGCATACTCGTCGTTGCCTACACAGCCGATGTACAATGTGCTATTGGGTGGCAGCATGTACTGTGCTCCTCTTGCTGTGTTTTGGGCACCTCCTCCTGCAACCGTTTTTGCATCTCGATTGTTGATCAGATCATCGTAGAGGCCTAGCTGGTGTGGCTCTGCCAGCACAGTGTCGTCTAGTTTCATGCCATACTGCTGGATCATAGCATCATCTCCCTTGCCTGAGATGTCTGCCCATATCGTCAGCAAGTGTACAGACGCCGGACCGATCGGTCGTACCAAGAAGAGGATTCTCCAAGCACAGAAGAGGATATGATTGAGTGGATGCCATGATTGTGGTTGTACTGTAGGCAACGCTGGGTGAATCTTATAGCTGCGATCAGGATTCGACAATCACAACAATACTGAAAGGTGTATGAAAGCGGGAGTTATCCTCAATTCGCAGCGTAAGTTGACTTTTGTTGTTCGTACGTGGGGCAGAATTTTGGCTGATCTCAATGATCTCAGTTCTGCAACTTGCCGGAGCTGCTTGAAAGTGGATCTCGATCAACCGCACAGCTCGAGCTCCGATTCGCCGACCACTTTCCATCCCCCAAACGTCTGCTGCTGCAGTGCTTCACCTTCAGCTTCGTCCACCACTTCACTTCCGTCAGGCGTTAAATACCACGTCCACATCCAAAGTATATCTGCTGCCTTCTAAGTAGCCTCCTCTTCCCAAGCCAAACGATAAGCAGCTACGTCTGCGAGTCCAGCGACCGTTCCACATCTCTAGTCTGGTCCACCTCTTCCATAACCTCTTCTGCATACTCCCAGCATGGCTTCGGAGCTTGCCTCAGTAATTCAATCTGCCCACATAGAACACCAGCCCTCCGTTGCGCACGACGTGAACCCCTCGACCGCTGCATCAGAGAAGATCCCAGCAGAGATCGTTTCCGATGACCACGAGCACGACGTCCATGACCTAGACGATACATCCTCGCACACCTCAGACACCTCAACGATACCATCCGATATCGTCAGACAAAGGCCGAGGCAGTCGCCAGGGGGACATCGTCTGCCCTTGCCCGATTTGAGGTTCGAACAGACCTATCTGGCGAGTCTCAAGAATGCGGATACTACAGGCAAAGTGGTGTATATCACCATCCGCGATCAAGTCCTCTTGCCGCTTGTGCAGGGTGTAGGCTATCACCTGTTGATTAGTGGGTGGAGGTATATGAACCGTGGTTCGAAGTTCACGGGGCAGACGTTGGGGGCAAGGGTGAGGAAATGGTGGTGGGTAAGTTCAAATTCTGACCTGGCATGCATATGATAACGGTGCTAAAACTTGTGGTCAGGGCGTTAATAACTGGAAGATTCCAGGTGAGCAGGGGAGAAGGGCGGAGGGGGTAAAGGATTTCTATGTGGGTGAGTTCGGAAGCGCGCAGGGTGATTGACTCAGAAACATCTGGTGGGAGTGAGATACTGCAAATCAAACGTTGGTATCCGTCGCCCTCAAGAGCTGCGGCACAGGCAAGCTAGTGGTGGAAGCCACAGCATACAGTCTGAAAAGCGGCATCATCCCTCCGCCATTCCTGCTTCGATTTACCTACGTCATGCGACGACCCAGCCTCGAAAATACCCCTACCACGAACACATTCATACCACACTGCTATTGAGTGAGGTGAAATTACTCGGTGCAAGAATCACTTGTGCGAAGATGAGGACCGTGGTTCCTCTACGATCTGCAAGCTGGGACAGAACAATGAGATACAGCCAGAGAACTTGCGTCAAGATCCGGGGAATATGCTGTTCCAGCATCATAACCTTTTAACGCACGCACTCGTTCCGCGAATGCTTACAGTCTGCGGCTCAAGCTCGAAAGGACTTTGGGGTTTGGAAAGCCATTCCGTGTCTTCCCTGGCTCGGAACAATAACACCTCGGTGCTTCAGAGCCCAAGTGTATTTAGTCCCTAGGGTATTGCTTGCCTGTAGGCCGATCCAGCCAGCTGGTGGAATGTGAGCTGGCCGCATTTTCCAGTATCAAGCACTCCAGTTCATCAAAAGAACACTAGCTAGATACACGATTACCTCGGAACCGTATACGGTTCAAAACTTACAAGGCGTCTACATGGGCGTTGTTCTGACCCCCTAGAGCACGTCATTCCTCTAAAGTATTATTATATAGATTTTTCGGTCACGTCGATACTCCGAGGGAAGCCAGCGTCATCCATCGGCGCGCATCGCAGCTGCCTGGCCACTATTAAGACGGTCATAAGGCAACGACACAGGTAAAGGCTGAGGTCTCGTGTACGAATAGTCCTCTCACCCTCTTCGCTGTGTCACGTCATCTATGGCTTTCTGCTTGATGCAAGGATCCCTGAACACGATCCTCTTGTGCGGCAAGAGCATGGCAATAGGGAAGCTCACGTGCTGCCCGCAACCTTGGCAACCTCGCCTGATTCAGGCCAGTAACAGTTCCGCAGAGGCTTGCTGTTGATTGACATATCGATGAAGGCCACACCACTCTCGGAAAATCTCAGTATAGTTTCATGCCGCATTTTCTAACGATATACAGTCCCGAATCCTTTGAGGAGTCGAATGAGATCATGTTGTCGACCCTCTGGACAGCAGTACAGCCCCGGCGAAGCTGATGCCGACAGCGCATAGACTACTCGCGATCGGGACCTTCTAGGATCATGTCAGCTCGTTCACAATTACCAATATTGTCTGTTCGGTGCGAGCTAGAAGCAAGCGTTCCATGCACTCGATCAAGTTTGTCCGCTGGGATCGATCGAAGACCTCTACCCCGAGCTGTCCCGTTCTCAGGTGCTGCCTTCTGCACCGCACTCTATGCGTTACCACGACATTCAAATCCCATCCTCCGCTCCAGCAAACTATGCAGGGTCCATGGACTCTACAGCCAATGCGATGTTTCCACATGTCCTCACAAGCTATGGCCACGTCTTTCCGACAGTGAACGTTTCTGATCATGCACACGTGCAACTGGGAGATATTTATAGCGGTACAGGTGATGTACAAGGTCAATATCAGCAGTTTCTGCAAACTCTCTGTTTTCCTGAGCTCTTTCAGCGGCAGGAGAGTATCACGCAAGCGCATGTAGGGACCTTTGAGTGGATTTTCTCTTCAGACCCTGACGAAGCTCACATGACGCTCCCATTCGAGCCCTGGATGGTGTCAGAGACACATAATCTGTACTGGGTTGCGGGCAAGGCTGGCAGCGGCAAATCAACGCTGCTGGAGTTCCTTGGTGGTCACGACCGCTGCTCCATAGCGTTGCGAAAGTGGGCATATCCTAAACAGTTGCTGTTGCTGAAACACTTCTTTTGGGAGCGGGGTTCTCCAATGCAGAGGAACTTCCAAGGCTTCCTTCGTTCGTTGTTGTGGCAGTTCTTCGTTCTTAGTGAACAGGAGGACGGACTACGCTTGTGGAAGCAAACACCAAACCTATCACAAGCCCATGCAAAGTCTTCACAGCTGCTTACACGCACTCTTGAGACAGTGCTCTCATTACCGAGCTTACGCTTTTGCTTGTTCATCGATGGTCTGGACGAATGCTCAGATCAGGACGATGTTTTGAGGCTTCTTCAAAGATTCCAGAATCTCAAGTCAGTCAAGGTATGTATCTCAAGTCGACCCGAGAGAAAGTTCGAGATTGCTTTCAGCCCAACACCGTCACGTCCAGTGCATGTGCTACACCTCGACAAGATGACTCATGCAGATATGCAAAAGTTTGCGCAAGACGAATTGCTGAGTGCTTATGCCAGAGGTGTTCCTGGTTTGATTCAGGAAGAACAGATCATGCGCCTTCTTCCTCGGTTACTAACGAAGGCCCAAGGAGTTTTCAGGTGGCTCTCGGTTGCAGTGAGCTCCTTGAAAGAAGGTATAGAGTACGAAGACGAGTGGGAAGCGCTGGTAGAGCGCTTACAAGAGATGCCAGGAGATGTCTTCCAGCTGTATATCCAGATGGTCGCTCGCAGCGAGGACAACTTGAAGAGGTATGCTTCTAGCGCAGCTTCTATCTTGAAGTACTTGCTACATACCGGGGAGGATGAAAGGCTAACCCTTCCTGGTCTCGCCTGGGCATTGAATGCTCCGCTTCGAAAACAAGTCTTTGAATCCGACGTTAGTTACAATACTCTCAATACTCTTTGTGGAAGACTTAATTTAGACGCTTTGAAGGTGCGGATTCCCAGCCATTGCGCAAGCCTGGTCGAGATCAGGACCGAAAATACCGAGTTGCGCCGTTCAAATATCGCGGACATGACGGAGCCAACAGCTTCTTACCTTACACACATGCTCCAGTCTGAACAGCCAGTCGTGTATTTCATCCACAGCACTGTCCGGGAGTTTCTCGCGGATACGCCAGAAGGTCGGCAGTTGACGGTCAGCTGTGCGCAGAACTCCAATGATATCAAGAACTCGTTTCTTCAATCGGATTTGATACTCCTGCTCTGCCATGCTTGCGGAACCAAACAGAGCGCGAAATACAATCAGATAAACCTGCGGCAACATCTGGAACCGATCATTGACATGGAGCATTACTATAACCATTGGAAACTAATTGAGGGTTGCACAGCGAAGGTACTACGTCCATCATACAGTGATATGTGGTATGTCAACTACTTGTGGATTTCCAGGTATGAGAGACCAAAGCTCCCACCTAGCTGCGAAGATGGTTGGCTGTACTGGTGTATTTGCAATAACTACTTTTTCTATGTGAAAAGTGCTATGTCAGATCCGAAGCGACCACGATCCGCAGCAACCCATAGCAGGTTACTTTGTGTCATTATCAGATCCTGCGTGCTTGGTATTCCAGGCTACCAGATCGTTACTGCGGCAGATGCGGAACGGATAATGGACAACGTCAGGTGCATATTAGCAGCCGGAATTTCTCTGGACTCTTCCGTTGGCATAATGGGGCACACTCCTTTGCATCGGTGGGCTCAGAGATTCTCCGTCCTGTCGTATTGTCTTTACATGATGTCGTTCTCGTCTACAGAGGCCATAAACCTACATACGCTCCAGGACATCGCTTTGCTTTTACTGAAAGCCGGTGCTACATTCACTATATTCCCTTTACCTTTGCAAGAAATCTTTCTCCATCCACACTTGCGTTCCTTGGGCGACGATGAGGTGTTCTGCCTCATTCGACACTGGGACCCGTTGGCGAAGACCGCGAAACACATTAACCATTGCTGCGACAATGACTGTACAGTCACATCGACCTCATTAATCTCCCAGATGGAAGGCTTAGAGAACAGTGCTGAATCAAACTCACAATTACTCATATTGTATTTCGACGATCAGCGACTCTACAAGATCCGTCGCGACGATCAACGAACTTTGCTGGATCTGTTGGACATGCACCTCGACGTGCTTGAGAGCGTCGCTCACGGCCAGTCAGAATACTATCAGCAATACCCGAGTATCATCGAAGTCCCATTTTACTACCTAAACTATCTTGGCCAAGAACGACTAGACGGAATTTTAGAGAGAGGCTCGCTCATTTCGAAGTTCGATAATGCACTAAGAATCCTGGGTTGGTCGGAGGAAGATATCAGTGTCATGCTGAATGATCCCGAGCTTCGACACCGGCATGCCACAGATAATCCAGGTGCCCTCGCTGGTGATGGAGCCATCTCAAAGGCCAATGACATTGTGCCATGAAAGCAGGCTCTAGCGGAGCAGGAAAGTGTGCCTATCAGCACGACAAACCTTCCTCGTTCCAGATACGTCCTGTCGACCATGACACAGACAGAGCCCAGATACAGAGAGTGAGGAATCGCTTCTCGGGCAGATGGAAGATCATGGCCTACGACTACAGTGCAACCTCGGCCGCCTGCCTGGGGGATTAGCCAAGCTAGGTCCAGATTTGATGGTAGAAAAACGGATCATACACGGGGCAAGGATGGGTGTCGGAATTATTGACACGGACAATGGCAAATGGAGGTACAGGATCGATGAGCTTCGACCTGGGGGCATGGCCGTCCTCCAAGACTCAGATATCTGCCCGATGCTATGTCTTTCATAATGCTGGGCCCAACTACCTTCTCGATTGATAGCAATTGTTGCATGCGTCTCTTTCCAAAGCTTCAAAGTGGATCCTGTAGCCTGTGCGACGGCTACGGTGACCTCCTACTTTGTTGAGATTCCAGCCTGCGGAAATTGAGCTGGAGGCATCTCGATGGGCAGAAAAGCTTCATGTAAGCTTGAGATCTTTCCTTGGGGAGAGGAACCCGATCACGTGATGTCGGCAAGCAGATGTCGTGACCTCACTGTCAACTTCGGAGGATCACAGCATCATCTACATCCGCTGGGGAACAGCCACGACAGGGGAATCTGAGCCAGCCCGAGCCAATGACGGTCGGTCGTGGTGTCGTGGTTAGAAACGCTTCGTCAACGAGAACGAGCTTTCTTCTATCCAAGGTACCTCCGTGAAGGTGTTGACGTTCTTACCAGTGCTTGCATTTCCGGCACTCCCCATCTTCTGATATTGAAGCCATCGTATACGAGCATGCAAGGTATAGTAGTGGGGTCACCATGTCCGGTGGAAGTGGGTGCCCGGCGAGACCTCGAGCGATACTTATGTTAAGCCCTCCACTGTCTGTCTCCTCGTGCTGGGCACCTATTTCCTCATACAACAAGCCGTAGCCAAAATGAGGCCCAATGCGATCACGGCTGCTTTGCTGTCAAGCAGCGTAGCGGTCGCTCAGCAGATTGCTCAAGACCCTGGTGTACGCGGACCGCCTCTGGAGATCACTCACCTTTATTATGACCAAATGCCAACAGGGATCGCAGTCAGCGAATCAGGACGACTCTTCTCAAATTACCCGTCCGGCCTAGACGCAAACAATACTCGTTACCAAGTCGCCGAGCTCACCACCAACAATACCGAAACTCCTTACCCCAACGCAGAAATCAACAGTCCTCCTGGAGGCGCCATCAATTACACAACATACCCGCCAAGTGGCGCGAACTACCAAAACTACTTCATAGGCGTCCAATCTATAGCGATAGACCCACTTGAGCGCCTATGGATCTTGGATACAGGCCGAGCACTAACTCCGAACGGCACCTTAGTACCAGCATCCTACGGCGGCCCCAAGCTCGTCGCTGTAGACCTCGCGACCAACACCGTCAACCAGACTATCGTCCTCCCTACTACTGTCGCTTACCCAGATAGCTACATTAACGACGTCCGCATCGATCTCCGTCCAAACGTCACTGCTTCTGGCCAAGGCGTCGCATATATAACGGACTCGAGCCAACAGCGCCGCAACGGCATCATCATCGTCGATCTTGGCACGAAAGAAGCCTGGCGTCATCTAGACGGGACGGCCTTCGTCAGCGCCGAGAAGCAGCATCTGACCTACGTCTGGGGCGAGGAAGTCTATTTCGTGCCTGGCCCCGGCGAGCCATTCACATTTGACCCTACCGGCGCAGATGGAATCGCCCTCCTTGACGGCGGTGACACAATCGTCTGGTCAATCACGGGCGGCAGACAGCTGTACAGTATTGCGAATCAGTACCTGCTGAACAGGGGCCAGAACAGCGAAGTTGAAGCCCAGGCGAACGTCAAGAGTCTTGGCCAGAAGGGCCAGAGCGATGGTCTGATGCAAGATACGAACCAATATGTCTACGCGGGCAATTCCGAGCAGAATGCCATCAATATTTTCAACGCGCGGAATTCAACGGTCACGACGCATGTTCGCGATCCGAGAATCGGATGGACAGGTAAGCAAAGCAACCTCTATTCACAGTGTGACACATAACTGACATGATACCGCAGATTCATTGTGGATTTCTAACCAGACTCTGTATTTTGTTGAGAACCAGCTGTGGCGGGGCAAGGGCTATTACCCTGGAACCGACCGGCGGGTGAAGCCATACGTGCTGTATCGCGTTCCAACGGCCGACGGAGGCAGCAGGGTCAGCCCGATGGAGATATAATAGGGAGACATGTGTCAGTATTGGAAGTAGATGCGATAGTGATCAAGGATACACGCAGACCAATGTTGAGATAAGGACTACTAACAAACAGGAGGTGGCAGTTAATGAGGATTTACTTGCGTGTACTATTGATGACCCTTGAGGACCGAAAGAGATTGGTAAAACTGCTGGCCGATCGAGATCGACTAGACCTGACGAAAAGATGGCGAGTCTCCTAGACTGTACAAAAGGCTTTGATATGAAAGAGAGCAACATGATGACTTGCTGTGGTTGGTTAGGCAATGAGCCACCAGTTCCCCTGTTGCACATCAGCTTCATGCCGGTCTAGCATGTCTGTAAGAAGAGCTGCAGCATATCAATCCCGCTGCTACTCGCAGCTGATCATGAGACCTTAGTATCCAGCCACAGACGGGGAAGCTTTACGTATAATATGTTTCAACGTGCATACTAGATAGTTCCCCCTGCAATGATATAGGCATCTTTGATAACACAAGCACCGATGTCGTTCGACGGTCTGTAGGATACCCAATATCTATCCCCAGTCTATGTCTGTTGGATTGTACTCCTGCAAGGGACCAGAGATCACCAATGGCTTGTGAAATGCGAAGAAACGATGTATCAGCACTTACCGTTGCCTCACTGCTCTCCAGAACTCTGATTCAGGTGCCACCATCTGCTCCATACCCACATCCACATCCACATCCACATCCACATCCACATCCTGAGTACCGTACGCTCTTTCAATGAATCCCAACATCTCCCTCCATCATCCGCCCCAAACGCGCCATTTTCGCCACGCCGCACGCACAACCACAAATCGCCTCGCCTCCGCAACCAGTCTCACAGCTCAACGTCCAAGCCATCCTCAAACAACACCACAGATCCAACGACGACCCATCGCGTCCTCTCGGGATTTCAAGACTCTCCGTCGTCGCACCGACCATGCCCTCGAAAATATATCATACCATGCCACCGTCAATATCGTGGCGCCGTTGCCGGAAAAGCCTCTGTCCTGGAAGTATACGAATGATGACTCTCCAGTGTCGAAGGAGTGGAAGTCGTGATTCGGGGATTTCGGGAGTATTGATCACGGTGCTGTTGGAGGGTATGCTTATGCTTGTGGCAGGGGAGGAATCTAATGTAACGTCTCGTGGCAATGTTGGCTCGTGATTCACGCACGCAGTCAGTTGAGACGTTGAAGGCGCGGTTTCGAGGCATGCATGGTGCGAATGTCGTGCGGGTTCCTGTTGTGTTTGCGATGGTGTTCATGCTATAAGCTGGGTGGGTGGTCATGCTGGCTGGGGTAGGAGGATGAATCTTGTCTTGGCTGCAGGTGTTGCACAGAGCAAGGTCCGCGTCTGAACGGGACGGCTGAGGCTTCCACGAGCGAGGTCCGTGATCAGGACTGCGACAGCATTGCAAGCAAGACAGCCAAGCCGATAGATATGCTCATGAGTGCAGGCTTGCCCACTTCTACGGCTCCACTGCTACTCCCCGTGCTTGTCGCTGAAGCCATCGCACTGCTACTTCCACTCGCCAAGGCATTTGTGCTCGACGCGCTACTCGAAGTACCTCCTGTATTGGCTGCGCTCGACGCAGCCTCGGTTAGGCTTGCCTCTGCCGCCGCCACCGTCACCGTGATGTAGCCCATCTCGGTCTCAGTACTGAACGCCACACTGCTCGTCTCACTGCTCGGTGCCGGGGTGGAGATATCCAGCCACCCATCGTCACTCCTCGTCGTAGCACTATTCAAGTCGTCTTCATTGTAAACCGGCAACGTGAACGCGCATTCACCGCCGTCTTTTCCGGCACCGGTAAGAGTGCAATCGATCTCTCCGAGGATGTTCCATATGCCAGAGGGGCTGTGGTGGAACGTTGAGGGGCCAACGGTCAAGGTGATGGGGCTTGGGAAGTTACAGTCGGTCGGCGTGGGGCTTGCGCAGACGACGGCTAGGGTTGTGGCGGTAGCATCCTGGGTATTCCGTGAGCACGGTGCGCGACAATGGAGGGGTGTTCGACTGCTTGATTGCTTGCTTACCTGAGCGATGATGGACGCGTCGTAGGGTTGTACGCCTTCTGGGTAGGGGAAGAAGATCTGGGCTGTCGACGGGGCGGTTTGCGCTGAGGTCAGTATGGCCAGCGTGCTGAACGTGGCCAGTAAGGCGAATTGTGCTCTGCTAGCCATGACTGGCGGGCTGCACAGCTGGCTGTTCGAGTGTTGTGGACTGGTATTTTCAGCACAGTTAATGGATGGCAATGCGGAGAGCTTGCTATATGCAGAACAACAGCGAATCAACAATGTGAGAAATAAGAAGGACGGTATACTCTGAAGCCCTTCACTATGATGAAGCAAGATTCACGGGTGAGCATTTTTGATCTCGTAGGCGGCGGCGAGCCTCCTGTACCGTAGATTGCCAGGCAGCTACGCTGGTGCGTCGCAGGTAGGGGGGTCACCGTCGGCTCAGCCCCTTCTGCTCGAGGGGGCTGAGCCGACTGAGACAAACCCTCATCATCAAGGACACTACTAGTATGTTTCAGGATCAAGGGATGTCTGGAGCTACCGTATCAGGAAGATCAGCTAACCTCGGACCGCTACAGTAGTGTGCTCTAATGAGGAGTCATTGGTCGAGCAGTGATGAGTGGAGCTCTAATTCTTCGAGGTCCGGTTGACATCTTGTCCTTCCAACTTGAAGTTCTTTTAGATGTGGATTACTTCTCATAACTAATGTTGGAACACGATAGCAAGGATACCCCGTGCAAGAGCATACGCGCTCACGACCTGCTCGGTCTGGCTATGCTCTCGCCGAATACGCCTAGCTTCCACCGTGACCGTGAATGCATGAAGCATCTCCTGTTGTGCGAGGCAATGCTCGGCTGTCCATTAGGAGACCCTGTCCTGCCTACAACATCACCATCCTCACCCTAGTAGAGTAGGTATGGCCAGCACTGAAATATGTCTCACTGTACTTGCTTGCTTCAAGCCAGACCGTAAGTCGCACCTTCTTTACACACCAATTTGGGTCGATTCTTCCCTTCGCACCCCTTTACGGTGACAGTGCCCCTGCAAAGGTATGTCGAATCGCAACTTCCACCTCCTGGGCCGCACCTTCCCTCGCTGCACATGGTTCCATCCTCAGTCTGCAGTGATTCGTGCCTTCCCCACTGCAGTGAAAATCATGCCTTTCTGTTCATCAGATGAGCTCATTCACTCTTTTCTTCGCACTGACTTAGTCACGATCGTCCTTCTTTCTAGCCGCGGTCTAGTGGGACCGCTACTGTAGTAAGTCAGTGTCTTGTCTGACATTAGAATGTCATCTAAAATACTTCTGATTGGCGCTAGAGTGTGGTATCGTATGACCACAGCTCAGTAGATCTTGATGGAAGCTGCCGGACATGGTGCTGCAGCGATATCAATGTGGTGATAAGGAATTGACTCAAATGGGCTCTTCAAGAGGAGCGATCTCCAGATACTGGTGCCCTCCCGAGTTGCCCGCGATTCGACCTGGTGGGTGTCAAGAGGTCACATATTTTCGGTCGATGGAGCGGGCAATCCCAGGTCGTTCAAAATGGGCTGTTGAGACACTGGTACCTCCCGCTTGCTTGTATATCCTTAAGCAAGACTTATAGTCAGATATTGAGGATAACATCGGTTTGGCCGGTGACCCAAGGCCATCATTCGCCGTCATTCGCCGTGACTGTATCAGCAAGCCAACGTCCAAAGATAAGACTACCGTCACGTCTTTGCTGAGAAGCAGAACCAGTAATTCGGCAGACTTTCCTAGTAGTCTTCCGTGCCTCCCGCTCCATATTCATCATCCACGTCGGCTTCATCGCCCCCATCATCAAAGTACTGTTCGGCCTGGTAGTCGTTCATTTCATCTTCGTCCTCCGAGAACTCACTGTCTTGTGGCTCCTCATCGGCAGCTTCTTCCTCCTCATCCACAGGCGGTTCTAGTTCGATATCATCTTCCGCTTCAATGCCTTGTTTCTGGCCAGCTTGTGTATTTTCTTTCCTCCTCTTCCTCCGTCCACCATCCCTAACCGCATCCTCATCCTCACTTTCTTCCCCCTCAACTTCCTCGTCCCCCCTCATCGCTTGCTCCCTATCCATCCTCTCATAATCCAACCCCTTCTTCCTCTTCTTCCTTACCGGCCTCTTTCCCAAACTCGCATAAGCAACCGAATCTTCCTTCACATGCTGCCAATCAGGCAATCTCTGCTGCGGGTCAAGGACTCCCCACAGCTCCTCAGGAAACATAGCCAACGTAAACCCATAATCGCCTCTCCCGTTCACTCCCAGGTCCGGCTCCGTCCTCGCCTTTTTCACATGTCGCGTGCTATACCGCTCCTGCTGCTCAAAGGGGTCAAACCCCCGTCTCTTCGCTTCCTCACTCTTACGCTTCACACCATCGACGAGCAAGCTATTGCGATCTAACACCGTGAAAAGCGGTCCCTCTCTGCATCTCTGCCTGAATCGAAGCTGTGCATCGACTGCTCTCTTCTCAGATGTGCTCAGTGGCTTGGGTGTCCGGATAATATTGCGTTGTGTGCGTGGTGGAAAGAGCGGGCCGGGGACGTTGGAGGGCGGGGAGACGGCGCGGTTCTGTCGGTCGTTTGGGTCTTCGAGGTCTTCGTCTGCCCAGCTGAGGTCGGGGCCTTGCTTTTTGGGGCCAAACATGCGCCCCCCGGGGGCCATAACGAGAGGCTAGAATGTGCGCTCTGAGGAGAGCTGTGAGCTTTAGGGGTACGATTTGGGACTTGGTGATTGCTCAGGAGTGGAAGATGATTGAGAGAGTCTGCGGAGGTTCAATGGGCGGCCCAGTATGTGGGTGATGGAGGCCGAGCAAAGAGATGTTAGAATTTGAAGTTTGGGAATAAGCGGCCACAGCTAACGAGTGTCTGAGTGAGTAGAGCTGCAGGGCCCACCCAATAGTCTGCAAACTCAAGAATGTTGTCGCAAATGCGTCTGCTCACTTACGAGCATGAGTCCTCAGAAATATTTTGGCACGCGCCATTCCCCCGCATGCAGCGTAACGCGTTACTTATGTCCGGGTTATCTCCGGAGACGAGGTGTGCCTGCTTACTAGCAGCTTAGTGGAAGCTCTTGTTGCGCTACCAGGACGACAATCGGCAATTCACAATGTGATGGTCGAAGAATCCTTCGACCAGGTCCCAGCTGGGCAGTTCGATCAGTCAACGGTAAGAACAATACTGGTGGTAGTGGTTCATGTGCGATAGGTATTCGATCTACGACATGCAAAGGGACAGAGGAAAGGCATAGTTTCAATGACTCTCAGGCTCGAGCAGTCCGTTAAGTATGTATCTATTGTACACATTGACATGCTCCGAAAAGCCTGGAAATCTCTTTATATGCGTGCCGCGATCCTGGCGTTCGTATGCGCAACTTTCTAGTTAGCAATACCAATGACACCACAAGCAGGTCGTGCACCAGCATTTCCTGTCTTCTTGCTCTCAGCATGCCCACCTTTTCCGAGGTCATCAGTACCCGCATGAACAACGAGGGTCCTTCCGAGCACCGAGGTCTCGCCGATGAGCTTGATGTGGCTGTCAGAGACTGATCCCTTTGCGTTGCCGGAGTCGTCGGTCTTGTAGTTTCCTAGGTCACCAACGTGGCGTTCCTTGTCTTCCGGTGCGCCATGCTCTGTACCGAAGGGGTTGACTAATAGAATTGTCAGTAGGGGCTTGGCTGATTCGCAGCAAGACGTACAGTGAGGGCCGGCAGATGTGCAGCCGTTAGTGTTGTCACCGAATTGATGGATGTGCATGCCTCGCTCGGCGGAGGAGTCGTTGCCGGTGATGTCCCAGGTGATATTGGTTGGAGAAGACTCGGAGCTCTGTTCGAAGGTGACGGTGCCCTTGACGTTAGAGTCACCTCGAAGGACAGCAACTAGTTATTACATCAGCCAGAGGTCCAGACACGAGACGAGGTGAGGAAAGGAAGCTGCTATGTCATCGCTTCCATGGTCGCACAGCATATTGAACAACACGCCTGCGCACCAGCAATGTGACAGCTTGCGGTAACTGCATATGTGATGTAGCTTTGTGCGAGTTGCGTCTCTCCCATCGAGTGCTTTGACTAACCTGCTTTAACCATGTTGGCGGTGTTGGCGGTGTTGGCGGTGTTGATAAGATTGATTCGGTCTATTGCAGATGTCTTGATTCTCAGACTCGGTAATTTCACAGGTATGGTTCGGAAGGAGAGTTTAGAACAACTAGATCAGCCGTGTTAAGTACCTTTGCTATGTCCGATCGCATATCCGTCAGCATTTGTGGTGCCCCTCACCTATTGCGTCAACAATCGTTCTCGCCGTGCGGGCAAAAATCTACGATCGACTGCCTCACACTCAAACATGAGCACTATGAGCACAGAACTCGCTCCGACAAAGCTCCTAGCGGAGCATAATAGCATTTCATCTGGTAAGCATGACACCCCCTTCGTGGGTGGACGACGTTGCAAAGTGGTCAATCTCAGATCCGACAGTGCAGGCACATTGAGGTAAAGATATCCATTCAACTCTATGGTTATGAAACCACTTTCGTAAAGGCGTAAAATATACCGTGCAATTTGAATTATACCCAGTCAACGCTTGTCATCCGTCCGTCTGTGTAAAAACTGGCTTATGCCTTCTCAATCTTCTCACGGAGAATGCCCTTGAGTGTTACAGCATCAGCAGCAAACTTGCTGATGCCCTCTCTCAATTTCTCCACGGCCATCTGTTCCTCGTTGAAGTCGAACCTGAACAGAGCCTCGTCGTTGATGTAGCTTCTCTTTTTGATATCGAGATTGGTGGCATCATCATCGTGTAGCTTTCTGGGTACCTCATCTTTGCTGTTGTACAGCTCCTCCAACAAATTAGGAGAAATGGTCAGGTAATCGCAGCCAGCCAGTTCAGTGATTTCGCCGACATTTCTGAACGAAGCACCCATAACAATGGTCTTGTAGCCGTACTTCTTGTAGTAGTTGTAGATGGCACCGACGCTCTTGACACCTGGGTCTTCCTCCTTCTTGAAGTCCTTCTTCATGGCGGCCTTGTACCAATCAAGGATTCGGCCAACGAAAGGAGAAATAAGATAGGCACCGGCTTCGGCGGCAGCAATGGCTTGGACAAGGGAGAACATGAGCGTCAAGTTGCAGTTGATGCCCTCTTTCTGAAGAACCTCTGCGGCTTTGATGCCTTCATATGTGGAAGCGATCTTGATCAGGATGCGGTCTTTCGAGATGCCAATCGACTCATAGAGCTGAAAGAGTTAGGAATCGCTCGATACTGCACAGGGCCCTCGCTTACCTCAATGATGTGTCTGGCCTTCTGGATCGAAGCATCCTTGTCAAAAGAGAATCTGGCGTCGACTTCTGTGGATACCTTTCCTGGTACTATCTGAAGGATCTCCTTGCCGAATTCGACCAGTAATCGGTCCAGTGTGGCATCGACCTGGTCGTCAATGTCCTTGCCCTGTAGTCCCTGTCAATCTCTGTCTTTGCGGCATCTGTTGCGATCTACATACGTGCTCCTTGCCGTACTCAACGGCCTGGTTCATTAGCTTAGCATACTCTTCCTTCTTCGAAGCGGCGAGGATGAGCGACGGGTTGGTGGTGGCATCTTGTGGCTTGTACTTGTCGATGGCTGTCGGGCGTTAGTATTGGTTCGTTGCTGCTAACGCTCATAGACCGAACTTACTGGCAAAGTCACCGGAGTCGCAGACAACGACCTGTCATGGTGTTAGCAGTGCTCAACTCAACGGGGCTCAGATCCGTACCGTGCCGGTAGCTTTCAATTGGTCCAAAGATGTAGACATTGCTGCTATTGTGTTCAATGGTTTGCTTCTGAGTCGGTCAAGGTTAGATGTGGTCTGTATATAGAAGCTTCAGCGGTAATGTGAGTGACAAAACTTTTTGACGTAGTGTGGTAGTGTCTCTTTAACAACACGGAGCACGCATCGCCGCACTACGTAACTCAACCGTTTCTATGGTGGGGCAATTAATCCGCTCCGAACCAGAAGATTCAGGTGTCGAAACGTCTCCAGGGTCCGAAGAGCCCCTGCTATGAGTGGCACAGTCAGCCGCTGGATGTGTCGCTCCTGCATCACTATGAGTTCATCCTTGCCACCTTTCAGCTCGATGCTGATTCAAAGAGTCTTTTCGCCTTGGTAGTCTTTCTGCTACACCGACATTGATGGTTCGTCAATCGTGAAGTCCAGCGAAATTCGATGTACGCCGTACCGTCGGAAGACCTGATATTGAACAGCCCCACATGCCACACTTTTGCCGCGCTGAAGCTTCCGGTTAAAGTCAAGGCCTCTCGGGGCGAAGAATGACTAATCACGAAATTCTTTCATCAGCTGGGGATGAATTACTGAAATAAGCTGCTCATCCGAATCAAATTAGTCACGTCACACACGAACCTAAGATGCTTGTAGACAAATCAGATATCATTATTACTAGCTAGCTATGTGTATGGATTAAGCAACAAAACACTTTTCACAATGAAAGATGATGGTATCGCCAACGTATCGAAGGTTGTGTCACGCCAGGTTGTCGTCGTCCATGTGCATCGGAAGATCAAATGTCAAAGGTCGCTGGCAAATATAGTGAATAGCCTCTCACCAGATAGCAGCATATACAATCGCCTGTTGTGGAATTGCAGAAGACCACTAGTCCTTCATCCCGAAGGCCCTACGTAGTAACCCGAATTTCTTTTTCTTGGTTCCCTTCTCAGCTGCTTCGCCAGACTCCTGGACCCCCATATCAGACGAGATCTGAAGGTCACCAATGCCCGGCCGTGGGTTTGCTCCGTCGGACGTGTACGGTCTATCGCCCGTTTCGCTGTCCTCAGGCGCCTTGTCGGGCAACGGCCAGGAATCACTCATGACCCTCGAAGGTGTCACTCGTCTCTGCAGCTTGCCTGTTGAGGACGTCGGTCGCGTCGACTTGCTTATCTCTCCAGAAGCTTCTAGCTTCTTTCGAGCATGCTCTATCAATGCCTCTTTCTGCGCCTCTGGTCCCATACTGGTAGCGGAGGTGTTAGCGTTCTGTGGTACATCGGTCGTTGTTCTCGTATTTCCATTGGTTGCGGACTGCGGGTCTCTGCCAGTAGGACTGTCTGTTTCGTCTTTGCCTTTCCTCAATCGACCGAAGAATCCACGTTTCTTCTTCTCACCTGGCGACACAGGGGATGTAGGCCTGTCAGGGACTTGAGGTGATGACGGCGCTGCGGCCGAGAGTTTCTTGCTGGGTGCCGCCTTCTTGCTTCTGGTGCGCTCCTCGTCAGAGCTATCCTCTAGGTCTGTCGAATCATCGTCTCTGTTTCTGCGCGGTATGCCGCGAACAGGAGGAAGCTCATCTTCCTCGTCACTAGAGCCGCCGAACCTGGATTTATAGGTTTTCTTCGGTCGCCTATCACCTTCATCTTCCGAATCCGCCGCACGCGACCTGCTGAAACCCATGGAAGACGTGGGTCGAGTTGGGCTCCTGGCGTCTCTCTTCCGACCGAAAAGAGAAGATGATCGCTTATTATTGCCATTGTTCTGGTTGCCGCGCATGGTAGGCGTATTGTCGATAGAGCCTCGCATAGTCGTGCGCATTGTCGGTTGTCCTCCAACTGGAGAAAGGGCTCGTCGATCCACTGGTGACTGTGGTTGGATTGCTTCACGCCCTTGAGTAGACGGTACTGATTCAGGCTCTCGCCCTGCTCGCATGCTCCGTCGCATACTGGTGCCTCGATCATTAACTCTGGCACGACGTCGCTTCCTGAATGAGCTCTCAGAATCGCTGTCATTGTTAACAGGTGGCAAGGCCGCGCGCGCCGGAGGCGGGGCACTGTTTCGGAGATTCTTCTTCTGCAAAGTGCCATGCACTTGGGGTGGCGGGCTTGCAGCAACAGCAGGTACCGCCGGTGCAGCTGAATGACGCATGGATGACTTCCTAGGTCTGGGGCCTTCGTTGGTTTGAGCAGGACCTGCAGAATTGCGCATTGAGGATCGCATCGTCATATTTGGATCTTCATTGGAACCTGCGCGAGCCCTGAGAGTAGGTGCAGGAGCAGCTTTCGGCTCAGAACGCGTAGACTGTCTGGATCCTGGCTGCGCGCTGGCGCGTGCTGCTCGAACTGCGCCAGTAGGGTTGGGGGACTGAGTAGGCGTGGTGGTCGAACCAACCGTGGATGCTGGCGAGGCTGCTTGCTTCTGTGTACGAGAAGAGACAGCTTTTTGTGCTGCTTTGTGCGGAGCTGGCTGAGCCGGCTGCTCCACAATTGCTGGAGCGGGCTGCAACGCAACACGTTGAAGGTTTTCTCGGTGACCTTTCCATCGCGCTCCTACATCATTCCACTCCGAAGAGGCTTGCTCGCTCTCACGCTCTACATCCCGCCGAGGTACTGCGGTGACTGGACTTGCGGGTGGTGTTGAATGAGCTGTGGGACTAGCGACAGCCGGGGGCTTAACAATAGCGTTGATGGATCCGAACCCGTCCCCATCCATATCCTCTTCCGCGTCACTATAGATACTGTCTTTGTCAGAATCTTCTTCCTGGATTGCAGGCATTACGTCGTAGCGCGCCTGAGTGTCGTCCTGCCAAGAAGGCTCATATGCGCTAGTTGAAGCAGCCGGATCTGGCTGTGCTTGTCGAGGAGTAGCGACTTCCGTTTGAGGGGCTGCAGCAGTAACCGCGCTATATGCAGATGGGAAGCCACCAGGAACCTCTACCAACCATTGGTCCCGATGCTTGGGCTCTTCCTCTACGCCTGGAGTCGCTGGCTGAAGGGCAATAGTAGGAACATCAGCAGCGTTCTCAACTGTAGTCCGCGGGTGGCTCGTAGCCTGCTGATAGCTTGTGGCCTGCTGGTATGCTGAGAATCTTTGCACTGGCGGCTCAACGAAGTTGTCCTTGTCTTGCAAATGAGTGCTTTCGTCGTCGCTGTACAAGCCCCTACCCTTAACGGAGTTTACTTCTGGTGCTAGGGGTTCTTGCCCAGCGGCTCTCTTCTGCTCGCGATCTCGTGTAAGCAGCCCACCAAGCGCATGATCACTGGAGATAGACGTATCCATTGTAGTTGGTCTTGTGTCAAGGGATACAGAGGAGGAAGATGAGGACGACGGAGACGAAGCGACTGGTTGACGGAACGACGATTCAACCTCATTCCGGCGTCCGTTCCTTACACTGCCGAAGGTGGGCAGTTGTGGTCTTGGTTTCATTGCGTCTTCATCATCGCTGTCCTCGGCCAGCACGACTCTGTTCGGCTTCTTACTGAACCACTTCCTGTCTTTTTCCTTATACTGAGGACTGAACATTTGAGTGCTTGGCGAGCCACTTTCCGCTGCAACGCCAACGATTTCAGGTTGGTTGTCAAATTTGACGTGAGTGGCCTTCTTACGTCGCGGAGCACTATCAGCGGAAAGATCAGTAATATCACTCGGGGTCAGACTTGGCTCTCTCGCTCTTTGTGTGTCGATCGGCAGGATCTGTGGCGAGTTTGAGTGTTTCAAGGCTGGCTTGCGTGGCGACACAGACCTTGGGGGCGGCTCATGCTTTTGACCGGCGGCCATATCGCTTGATAGCCGATTCGAGAAACGAGTTGACCTGGACGGACTAAGTGAAGGCTTTCTCGGTTCTGGAGAAACAGCAAGGTTCTGTCGTGAATGTGCTGTATCGGCTTGCCCGACCTTACGAGAGACATTGGCCTCTGCAGTTTGTCGTTTGCTGGGCGCAAACCGAGCCGGCACAGGGCTGGCATCAATAGGCGAAGACGGAGTATCCTCGTGCTCGCCCTCCCAGTCCTCTCTAACGACAGATGGCTGTTTGGTAAGAGCGCCTGAAGCTCTTTGAGCTCGACGAGCCTGAGTGCGAGATTCCCCTTCGGAATCAGAGCCTCTGCTATCAGCTGGTGAGGTTGGACTTGGTGGAAAGTGCGAAGCCTGCCCGGTCAGTTGTGCATTGTTCTGACCTCTGTCGTCTTCTTCAAAAGCTCCCCTTTGTTGTCGTGATGGGCCCGGTGCAAGTTGTGTTACAACGGGCTTATGACCCATAGTACCAGTCTGTAGTCGACTACCTTCAGCCAGTGGCCCTTCGCGTTTCTTTTTCTTCTTCACCGGCTGCTGAGCTGTTTGTGCTAGATCCTGTTGTATGTTCCTAGCTTCAGTCTCTGAAATTCCTTTGGGTGCAGCTGCAGGTCCACCCTGCCGGGCGGCTTGTGATCTTGGCGAATCGAACTTCTGCTGCTGTGGTGGAGGGGATTTCGCTCGACCTGGGTAGGAGAAATGCATGGAGTTTTGACTCTCCGTCCTGTTAAGCTGGGGAGTCTGACCACTAGAAACTCTCTTTGCCGCAGTAGAAGCTGGATTCACCGCAGGCCTTGGGGCAGGCGTAACTGCTACAGAATTGCGATCCATTGCTTGCCTTTGTTGCATCTGATTGTTCTTTCTAAGCTGAATGTCATCAATGCTGGCCGACCTGCGCTGGGATTTCTTAGGTATAGGCGGCACGTCAGCATATGTTTGAGGCAGCGGTGGTACAGGAGGCTGGTTCTGTCGATATGAAGGCAGACCACTCGATGTCGATGGCCTGCCGGGTGACTCGGCGCGAAACGTTCGCTCTGTCATGGAGGAGGAACTGGTGCGTCTGACCAGATCGTTTCGTGATCTTCCTCTTGGAGCATTTTGCGTGGAACCGATCGAGTTCTGCCTCTCCATCATGCGCCTCGTCTGAACTTGGCTGACCGGAGTGCTAGCCGGCGACATCGAGCGGAGAGCCTGCGCAGCCGCTCCTGTCGCCAGTCTACTTTGCTGTCCTTGCGATCCAGTGAACGCTTGCGAAGCGGCTAGCATTGCGGGTGAATTGTTTGCGGGTGCGGTCGGCCGCTGCAGCATGTTAGAATCTCGACTCTCGACCATAACACAGCTTGTAGGCCATTAGAGGCTCGTTGACTTACTGCCACCGACACCGACCTCGACCGGCGTCCAAACATAGGCATGTTTGCTGCTTATAACCAATGGCTTTGTTCTTGACAGTTGTTCCTTGTACACGAAATAGCGATCTGTATACAGCTGCCTTCGAGTTGTGCGCCTGGATTACTGATGAATTGTACTGATCCTCGCAGCCATCACGACCTCTTCGACGTGTGCTGTACAACAGAATAGCGGAAAAGCCGTGCACAGATTATCCCGTCGATCCGAGGTGGAGGTGAGTCAATCGCCCTCGTCGCGCGGTTACTTGTTTCCGTAATAAAGTATTACCAACAGATACAATTATTAATGAAATTGAGACGATTCACAAGCTTGCATCTGGGAAGCATGAAGAAGCGACCGCAGCAATAATGTGATACTGAAATGTTTTCCGAGCCCAAGTTAGCTTGAGTGGCTCGTCTCTGCATCATCGTCTCGCACCCATTCAATCTAAGGAGAGGCCGCCAATCAGCCACTGGTGTGCATGAGAGTGGCGCCTAAGCGTGCGTCAACGTCATTTGGTGTCACCCCATCCCTGTTCTGTAATCGCTCCAACCTTCCCGAAAAGCTGTTCAAGCCACTGGTTGGAGCTCAATCTGCAAACTTGAAGCACATGGACATCCAGCAATGCTGCTTGTTGATCTCCAAAACCTCCAAACATCATATGCTCGGCCCATGGGAATATCGATATGCAATATGGTGAACGCTGCTCGAAGACATGGGTCGCCGCCGAGTTCGACCTACTACTCACAACAACAGTCTCGAGTCTATATGTATGGCTCGGTTCGAGTGATACTGACGTCCCAATGATTGTTCGTAGTCAAGCTGTGAAAGGAAGTTACAAAGAGGTCCCCCTCATGCTCCAAATAATACGAGAACCGAATTGCCTGGGGCCTCGCTTCTCGGGTGCTGCCGAGAGAGCTCGTGGCACAGGCTGCTGTTGAATCTCCGCAGAGCATCAACCCACCGTAGCAGTGAGACTGGATCATCACAGTTACTCGTCTACCAGCAAGTAAGCAAATCATGGCCGCCAACATGGACATAATTCCGGCTCAAGACACCCCAGACTATACCACCAACCCGAAGACACTCCCACCACTAAAGCTTCCGCCCGGCGTGACCTCCCGCTTTGTTGACACGACCAGTCTGAACTTTCACGTCCTCGAATCTGTTCCAAAGCAGGTCGGCAACACCCGCCCACCTCTGATCGTCTGCATCCACGGCTTCCCGGAGTTAGCCTACTCATGGCGGTACATCCTTCCCCGCCTTGCGGACGCTGGCTACTATGCCATCGCCTTCGATCAACGAGGCTATGGCAGGACCCACAGTTCAGACCTGAAGTCCATCCCGGGCCATACTTTCCGACCCACTAACCTAATCAAAGACACAATCACGCTCGTACACGCCCTAGGCTACGAATCCATTCACACAATCGTAGGCCACGACTTCGGCGCCGTAACTGCTACGTACGCGACACTCGCACGTGGCTCCTCTACACCACCAGACTTCGTTCGAAGTCTTGTCCTAATGTCCCACCCTTTCAAGGGCGTACCAAAGATCCCATTCAACACCTCACCAAACCAGTCCCTCCCGGCTCCTCCGCCACAAGATTCAGACCCCTACGCCAGCACCCGTGATCCCAACGTCCATAAAGCCCTCGCCTCGATCCCAGATAGACCGCGCAAGCACTACAAATGGTACTACTGCACCCGCCCCAGCGCCAACGAAATGACCCATCCCACCGGCCAACCCCTCCACACCTTCCTCCGCGGCTACTTCCACCTCAAATCCGCCGACTGGTCCGGAAACCACAACCCACCGCCCCATCCACTCGCATCCTGGACCGCAGAAGAACTAGCCAAGATGCCGCACTACTACATCATGCCACGGGACAGCACGATGCGCGAGGCCGTCGAGCAAGACATGGCAGATCAGGACCCCGGCACCTATGGGACGAATTGGCTCTCTGACGAGGACTTGGACGTCTATGTCGAGGAGTACACGCGGACGGGGTTTGGACCGCCAATGAATTGGTATCGGATTCAGACTTCGCCCGAGGCGGCCAGCGACAGTGTTCTGTACGCTGGGAGGAAGTTGAGTGTGCCGATGAAGTTTGTGGCGGGGCGGCAGGATTGGGGTACGTATCAGGAGCCTGGGGCTGTGGAGGCTATGGAGCAGCATAGGAGCGTTGAGCCGGAGTGTTATCTTGGGACGGTGATCGTGGATGGCGCTGGGCATTGGGTGAATCAGGAGCAGTGGGGGCGGTGCGTTGAGGAGATACTTGATGTGGCTGGGAAGGTGAAGGGGGAACCTGCGAGGCTCTAGATCCACATAGCTAGGACGCATCCCCTCGTAGTGTATCAGTTTGCCAAGGATTGTATACTACACTTGAGCACACTCGTGCTCCCGAAAGACCAAACCAGATATGTAGAGCACGCATCACGGGTGCTGAAACCGAGCGTGACTCCAATACCCGTTTGCATTTCCTTGTCGGCTCTGAACGATAATGGAGTGCTCCCAACGCCGGGATAGGCGGCCAGCTCGATGTCCCACCCGGCGACCACGTCCGTTAAAGTCATGTACGAGGAAAAGCCACAGTCCTCCGCTGTCTCACCCCATCACCACTGCTAATCACCGAATCCTCCGCGATAGCAACCGTGTCTGGAACACCCAACTCACGTCCTGGCCCCTTCCGCACCGCCTCATACTTAGCGCGCTTCCAAACGTCGATGTTCCGTAACACACGACTGCGACTACCGCCGGCAGACCTCGCAGTACGAGCCTCCTGCTGCGTCGAAAGCGCGTCTTGTTGCTTGCTGACGTTCCCCTTCCATATCCCCAGAGGCTTCGTGTCCGCCTCGATCCGCTCATGCTGGAGCAGTAGATCTGCGAACTCGGTGTTTTCTCTGGTGTGCTTGACTAGAAAGCGGGCCCAGTAGAGTATGGCTAGGACTGCGGCAATGTTGATGGTGGTGACGAGTACTGTGGTTGGCGAGAATAGCATGTTGCACTGTTTGTCCGAATATTAGCTGGTGTTTCTGTGCTAATGTAGTGGGGTGTTGATGTCTTTGCGCGAGAGGCCAGCGGCCTCGACAGTGGTTCGTGGTGCAATGCAGGTCATGTCAGGTCACTGAGGCGTCGGTATTGCATTGTCAACGTGTAGGGCGGAGCCCGGCAGAGTTAGGCAATATTCAGTACCAGACAGACATTGTGTTTCGTGCCACAAGTCAACGAGCGAATTTTATTACGGGGCTGGGGATGTAGAGGCTACTGAGAAAGCTCACCGGTGTCCCTGACCAATATGATGAGTGGCGGAATCCACCATGTCCGAACAAGGACAACGAGGAGTACCATGGGGGATGAGGATCGTACGGAGCACTCTACGCAAGCAGAGAGGGGGGAAGGAATGGCCATGAGGAGGGGGAAAGAAAACTACGAGTACTGTTGCAGAGACACGAACCACACGGAAGCTCAGACTGCCAATAACTTGTGTACTGCATGGGAACCAATATGACATAAACTCGTAATCTGGTGACCTGGTAAATTGGCGTCGTCCATCATGCTATCGCGCCATGTGTTGAATAAGTCTCTATAGGCCGACGATAATGTCCGAAACCCACGCCGCCCCAACATACCGCCTATGTTGTGCTGTAAATAGATCCTGCGCCTCCGTGACTATGTGGAATTGTGAATGCATTTCCATCAGCGCCATCGCTGATTATAATTCGTACTTCGTTTGCCTCGTGCATCATCTAGGGCACGCCTGTTCATGGCATGAGTGTAGCTGCTCGTGACTGTCAAGATTCTTGCAGACTCTTATCTTAGACCTGTTGTGACCCAGCGACGTCTGTTGCAGAGGATATGTTTAATCTTCGCCAGGCTCAGTCATCTCAGAGTCGAGTCGCTCGCTCTTCTCAGTGTGCGGGATTTGAGCAGTCTCGTCGTCGGAGTCGTTATTAACGACATCCTCCTCATCAGAGTCGGCATCGAACTGTTCATCCGTCCCGCTGCCCATATCATCGTCGTCTCCGAAGTCGAAATCTTCCGCGTCAGAATCTGCCCAGAAATCATCGTCATTGACGACTTTTGGTGCAGCCGGCTTTGTCGACTCGTGTGTTGGCATGATGAAGCCTTCGGGGATATCTTTCTTCGATTTCTCCACGTCTTCGAGGACTCGTTTCTGGAAGGCCGCCTTATCGTCTCTGTACATGACGCTAGCATCTACATTGGCGGGGGAGTTGATCTCAGGATCGTCGAGGAGGGAGATGATGGACAGGAGAACGGATTCCACGCGTTGTGCGGGCGACCAGCGCTCACCTGATGCTTCTCCAGACATGACATCCTCGCCAGGGGCATGCAGGATGGATATGCAGATTCGGCCGTCTGGATAAATATTGGGATGCCAGAGTGGGCTCGTGAATCGAAAGTCTGGCGGAGAGTAGGGGTAATTCTTTGGAAAGAGCAGCTGGCATTTGAGGTAGCCTCCCTTGTAGTAGGAGTCGGGATTGACAACCATCAATGCCAGATCCCACCTGTAGATGTTCTCCTCCTCGAAGTCGATTGTGAGCCATTTCTCTTTGTTTAGCTCCTTGTACTCCTTGAGCAGAATGCCTTGGGAAGACATGGTGGACAACCGCAGTAGATCGGGCGCTGCGATCGAACTGCGGCGGGTAGGAGGCGTAGATCGTTGTGTGGGTCTAGTGACCGAGTTTAGATCGACCGAAGGACGGTGGTCAGGAAAGAGGATAATGGTAGACGAGAAGTTCTTTGGAGAGCAAGTTCTTTAAGTTGGAAGTAGGTCTGTTGTTTGTAAGCTGAGCGGCGCCGATGCAGTCAAGGGCGAAGTTTGGTAAGGTCGTGTGGTACTTCTGTTTGAGTGCTAGTACCGGGGGTGCGATAAAGTGTCAGCTGTCCATGGTCACCAAGCCCAGCAACAATCTCCTTCAGGTTTGTACTGCTTGCAGAGCGTTTGTGAGTGCAAAGCCGTGTTCCAGGTTTGGGTCAGATCAGGTAAATCTGAAGTGGAAGAGACTCGTGATAAGTTACGAGGTTCAAGTTGGCCTCCAGCAGTGACGATGGTCCGATCTCCAAGGGTGGACCGCAAGGAATGCAACTTGGGAGCCTCTCAACCTTCAAGTTGACTTCTGGGCTTGCTGCACTCGTAGCTTTATACTGTGAGGCACTCGACAAGCATACCAATAATGGGAATGCCTGATGTGTGTGTTCAAGACCACAAGGGGAAAGACGGTACCTAATCAGGCTTGTGAATCTGCTAAGCGGACCAAGCGACCTGGGGCCAGGCACGGTGTTGACCGTTGGCGCATTGACGCCTCATCCACCTTCGAGCCATGGTCACCATGTCATCTTCATGCGGGCCTACGGTAGACAATGTAGCAAATGCTTAAGTTTACCTACGCTCTACCGGTTGTAAATGGCCGCGGTTGACGGGCCGGAGTATCGCGCACACGGGCTACTACTGAATCGTTTGAACATACTCCAACTTCTAGTAGCAGACGTCAACACCACAAGACTGTCTGAGATGGAACTTGTGCTTTGCGCCACTGCTTGCTTCTGTATACTGACTTGACTTCTACTATCAGCATTTGCGATAACAGGCAGATCCCTCCTTGCACCAATTCCCAAAGTCGCCGTAGCTGTCTAGCAGTCTAATCGCTCCTTCTCAAACAGTGACGACATCGCCCGAGTGTTTCGCTGCCAGTCGCAGTTGCCATCGCAGGACAGAAAAGCCCAGCACCTTCCTCGATCCCATGACTAGTTAACTCCACATGCCAGACACGGACAAGGAATAGGAACGGACAGGAAAGAGGTGGACAGATACTGAGAAGTGCTCGAGTCGATGCACATGGCATTCAACAGCAACAACAGTTAATTAATGTCTCCAACATTCCATCATGCGCGTACGTTACACAAGCTCCGATGAGAAAATCCCACTGACACCGTTAGCCCATCTGGTATTACGACGATCTAGACCCCGGGTTTCAACAGCTCTATCTGCAAACCGTCTTGCCGCTCGCAGCATGCATAGCTAGCATAACCATCATAATATGGAGGTCGACAGCTCACCTTGTTAGTTCACGCCGGCAAGAACCCGAGGACAAGTTAATCGACATCGAAGAGGAGGACTTGACTCTGCAGAAGACCACCACGCATGCATCGAATTTCGACATCGATAAGCCCAAGGGTGAGACAGGACTTGTCGTCCTCGAGCTCTTGCTGCTGTGCGCCCAGCTTGCCATCAGCATTGTCGCCTTGCTGCATGACAGGCATGCTCAGAGTAGAGTCTCCATAACATACCTCGTGTTATGGACATATTTGGTCGTTCTAGCGGCTTTGCGCCTCTACTTCACCACAACCCGGCGGCCATTTCCTTTCCTGAAACTATGGAACCACTGCGCCATGCTCTACGGTTTCGAATGGTTGTGTGAGGTTATGGTCTTCAGATCTGCTATCCTACATCCACGTTCGAATTTGTCGCGAAACGAGACAATCGCCCACTTCGTGTTCACCTCAGTTCTGGCCATCATAGTCCTGACATCAAGACGTGGAAATCGAGGTGTCAAGCTTGAATATGAGGGTGACATCGAGCCTTCAAAGGAACCACTTGCCAGTCTTCTTGGGAGGATGACATTTGCCTGGACTGACAGCATAGTCTGGAAAGGCTTCAAAAAGCCACTCGAACTTGAAGATGTCTGGAATGTTGCTTTGACAGACAAGGCGGAATTCGTTCTAGAAAGATTTCGACAGGTCAAGAAAACGCACATGCTTGCTGTACGACTGCTTTTGTTCTTCAAGAAACAAATTCTCCTGCAAGGTCTGTGGTGCGCCATCTCTAGCATTGCCATGTTCATGCCGACACTGCTATTGAAGGGGATCCTGGAGTACCTTGAAGACCCTGCTTCAACTCCACCAAACGCTGCCTGGTTATATGTCATTCTGCTCTTTGTCACCGGCATTATTCAAGCACTCGGCGATGGCCAGTCTCTCTGGATCGGTCGCAAGATTTGCATACAGATTCGAGCCGTCATCGTCGGTGAAATCTACTCGAAAGTCCTCAGACGAAAGGCTGCAGCTTCGGCGGAAAGCGAGGCCGTCAAAGGGGAGCCCAAAAGATCCCCGAGTCTCTGGCAGAGGATGCAGTTTTGGAAAAGCAAGCCCGAAACGAACGGTACGGTCGATCACAAAATCGAAGGACCTACCCAGGCAAGCAATGGTACAGTCATTAACCTGATGTCAATTGATTCATTCAAAGTAGCTGAGATATCTGCTTATCTGCACTTCTTATGGGCTGCGACACCGGTGCAAATGATCATGGCCGTGGCCCTGCTCTACAAGGTTCTCGGCTATAGCTCGTTTGCTGGCATCGTACTCATGGTACTGGTTCTGCCCTGGAATATGTGGATAGCAAGGTCTTTCACAAAAGCGCAAAAGGCTATACTGGCTGCCACGGATGCAAGAATACATGCGACGAACGAAGTCTTGCAGAACATTCGCATCATCAAATACTTCGCGTGGGAGCAGAGGTTTGAACAGACCGTCAACGAGAAGCGCCAAACCGAGCTGATGGCTTTATGGCGGAAGTACATCTTGTGGGCAGCCGCATATACTATATGGGGTGCCATACCCATTCTGATCACTTTCACCTCCTTCCTGATCTACACTAAGGTCGAGAAACGTCCTCTCGTCCCTTCGATAGCATTTCCAGCGTTATCGATGTTCTCTCTCCTCCGCATTCCGCTCGATCAGTTGGCCGACATGGTCGCTCATGTCCAGGAGTCTAAAGTATCAGTGGACCGAGTCGAAGAATTTCTGCGAGAGCAAGAGACTGAAAAGTATGTCCAGCTTCACAGGAGCAAGCAAGCTTCACCACACGACACGCGTATTGCTTTGCAACATGCGACGCTTAGCTGGGGCACCAAAGCAGAAGCCTCCACGAAAGGGGCTGCAAGCTCATTCCGCCTTATTGACATGGACACTGATTTTGTCATCGGGAAGCTCAATGTAATCGCAGGTGCCACAGGATCTGGCAAAACGTCACTGCTCATGGCTTTGCTCGGAGAAATGCAGTTACTTGACGGCATGGTGCATATACCTGGCGGTTACAGTAGGCAGCAGCTGCGCCCAGACCCCGAGACAGGTTTGACTGAGAGCGTGGCATATTGCGCCCAGCAAGCATGGCTCGTAAATGCAACGATCAAAGAGAACATTCTCTTTGCAGCTCCATTCGACGCGAAGCGCTACAAAGCCGTCGTCGCCGCTTGTGCTCTTCGAAGAGATCTCCAGATCCTCGATGCTGGCGATCAGACACTAGTCGGTGAGAAAGGCATTACTCTGTCTGGCGGTCAGAAACAAAGAATATCGTTAGCCAGAGCACTTTACAGCAACTCAAAGCACATACTGTTAGACGACTGTTTGAGTGCTGTTGATTCACACACTGCAAAGCACATCTTCAATGAAGCTTTGATGGGCGACCTCATGGCCCAACGTACCTGCATCTTAGTCTCGCACAATGTGGCGCTGACTATACCGCAAGCCAGTCATGTTGTGGTGCTCAGCAATGGGAAGATTGTATGTCAAGGTGCCCCATTGGATGTCATGGAAAGTGGCCACCTCGGGGAAGAGATGTCCAAATCAGTGCCGACATCTCGTCTCCAGTCAGCAGCACCCTCGCGAGCGCCGACGCCACCTGCAGAGCAGCAGTCGTCTCATTTGTCCCATGGTGCGCTGAACACAGCCGAGGAAGTCGACTATCCAGAGGAGAGTCAGGCTAAGGCCGACCGCAAGTTTGTCGACACCAGAATTGAGGCCAAAGCGACCGGTAGTGTCAAGTGGGCCACTATCAGGATGTATCTACAGGCTATGGGTCCGTGGTACTACTGGATCTTCGCAGCTTCAGGCTTTGTCGCTGTGCAAGTAGGCTCCGTTGCCACAAATGTCTGGATTAGAGCATGGTCGAATGCTTACCACACCTCATCACAGAGCCATCACGCAGCGTTGCATGCTCTGCACAGTCAGTATAGCCACCATCATCAGCTGTCTGGTGGACTCACCAGCCAAGCATTTCCCGCACATGGTGCGAACTCTGAAATTGCCACCCAGGTCGAGGACAAGGTTGACGCAACCTATTACCTCGCGGTCTACGCCCTAATCGGTACTGCGTTCATTATCATCTGCTTGTCAAGAGAAGTTTTGCTCTTCTGGGGATCTCTACGAGCTTCTCGAACATTGCATGAAAGATTGCTCGCGAAGATCCTTCGAGCCACATTCGGGTTCTTCGACTCGACACCTTTGGGACAGCTTACCAATCGCTTCTCGAAGGACCTGCAGTCGATTGACCAAGAAGTCGCACCTGTCGCGATAGGACTCCTACATAGTGCTGCATCAGTCGTCACGATTGTGGCGTTGATCACGACTATCACGCCTGGCTTCTTGATACCTGGCCTTTTTATAACTGTTATCTATGTTCTCACTGGTATGTTCTACATCAGATCGTCTCGAGACCTGAAGAGGCTGGAGTCAGTGCAGAGAAGTCCACTCTTCCAACACTTCGGCGAGACACTGTCAGGTGTGGTGACCATTCGAGCATATGGCGATGAGTCGCGATTCGTCAATGACAGCCACATGAAGGTCAATACACACAACCGGCCTTTCATTTATCTCTGGGCCACAAACAGATGGCTAGCATTCCGAGTGGATTGTGCTGGAGCTCTTGTTGCATTCTTCTCTGCCATGTTTGTGGTTCAGAATGTGGGCAAAATCGATGCGGGTGCAGCTGGTTTGTCATTATCATATGCTATCACCTTCACACAAAATGTGCTGTGGTTGGTTCGGCTTTACGCTGCGAATGAGCAGAATATGAATGCTGTCGAAAGAGTAGAAGAATATATCAACGTAGAGCAAGAAGCCGAAGCCAGCATACCTGAGACGAAGCCTGCAGCTAACTGGCCAAGTCAAGGCGTTGTCCACTTTATCAACTACGCCACTAGATACCGGAAAGACCTCGAACCAGTATTGCGGAATGTGACATTCAAGATTGGCGCCGGCGAAAAAGTTGGTATCGTTGGCAGGACCGGTGCTGGAAAGAGCTCTCTAGCTCTAGCATTGTTTCGAGGCCTGGAAGCCGAGGAAGGCAAGATTCTGATTGACGATGTTGATATCGGCTTGGTCGGCCTGCAGGACCTACGTGAGGCGATCACAATTGTGCCGCAGGACCCAACGCTCTTCACCGGCTCGCTCAGAAGCAATCTCGATCCTTTCGGGCTATTCACTGATGAGGAAATCTTCACGGCTTTGCGGCGCGTACAGCTCATCACGGACGCGTCTCGAGTCTCGTCGACGTCTTCTCCCAACATCTCCAGTGAAGCTCCGACGTTGAATGGTGCAGTGGACCCGCTTGATAACACCGAGTTGGCACCCTCTGCAAATGGCACGCTGGCATCCGGGTCGACGCTTGTTAGGTTCAAGAGTAACGCCAAGGACAACAAGAACATGTTCTACGATCTTTCGACGCAAATCGCCGAGTCAGGCTCGAATCTGTCGCAGGGCCAAAGGCAGCTCTTGTGTCTAGCTCGAGCGCTACTAAAGGCACCGAAAGTGCTGGTGATGGACGAGGCTACAGCATCCATTGACTACGCTACGGACTCGAACATCCAAGACACACTACGTGAGTTGAAAGAGAACACCATCATTACCATTGCACATAGACTTCAAACTATTATAGACTACGACAAAGTACTGGTCCTCGACAAAGGGGAAGTCGTGGAATTTGCTCATCCTTGGGAGCTCATGCAGAAAGAAGGCGGCTCCTTCAGAGGAATGTGTGAGACCAGTGGCGATTTGGATGTCCTTCTCGAGTTGGCGAAGAAAGCATGGGATGCGAAGCGTCTGGTTGACGTGTAAAGCAAAACAGATGTGTATTGTCTGCGGTATTACGTTTGAAGCGTATAATTACTCGGTGCCAGACCTTGCGTGGGCCGGCATTTTTTGATTCTAACAAGCTGATAGTCTACAGATCACAGGCGAACGTTAATACAAAAGGATTACCCCTTCGCTAGTCGTCAATTGAGAGGCATAGTCGTGAGCATCGAGACGTTCCCCAGATTAAGCACTTGCCGCGCTACATTAACATGTATTGAGAAACGGCAGGAGAGTCATTTATCTTTGGCCAGCCGATGCTCCAGAAGGCGAGGTAGACGTACACGAGATCGACGCAGTCAAGCAAGATACGGTAGTCGATGATAGAATGCGACAGTCGTTCCTTGTTGCACGTTGAACAACAAAAGTAGCCATGACTCGTGACACCTTTGTTCTATCGCCGCACAGAAAGTGCTAGTCAGAGGTCCAATGGTCACATGACGTGACTGTGGCGCAGTTACGCCCACGTGCCTCCAAGTTCAAGAAGACATCATCGACCTTAGTCAAGTTCCGTTTCGTCTGCAACACCTCATTCCATTGTCTAAGATTGCCACTGTTGCCAGCATTGATACGAAACAGCGATCATGTCGTCGTCTACGAAATACCAACCTGCACCCCAGCGCGACTCGCTCGACGAGCCTAACTACACGCAACAGCCACCGTCATATCAGGCTGCAGGCCCCAGCGCAGCCGAAGGCGGATATGGAGGCACAACACGGTCGGAAGACGATAACATCCCAGACGACTTCAAGGTGAGTTCTGCGATACGGAGAGATATTGACCATCTCATATGCTGACTTGGATTATAGTTTGGCACCTCCGTTTCAGAATGCGACATCACCATCCGGCAACAGTTCGTGCGCAAAGTCTATACCATCCTGACGGTACAGCTTGCCCTGACAACCGCTCTCTCGTCTGTGTCCTTCTTCTCCGACTCATACAGAAACTGGATCCAGACCAATAGCTGGATGATGTGGCTTTCACTGTTCGGCGCAATCGGATTTATGCTCCTCACATTCTGGAAGAGGAAGTCATATCCCACAAACATGCTTTTCCTCACCGGATTCACCGCGCTCGAGGCATACAGCATTTCAGTCATCACATCTTTCTACGAGTCTCGCATCGTCATCCAAGCCCTCGTCATCACCCTCGGTATCTTCGTCTTCCTCACACTGTTTGCTTGCCAGACCAAGTATGACTTCACTGCATGGCAGCCATACCTTTTCGGTGCTCTCTGGATTCTCATCATATTTGGCTTCATGGCTGCCTTCTTCCCCGGCGGCAAGACAATGGAACTGGTATATGGTGTGGTAGCCGCTTTGATCTTCTCTGGCTATATTTTGGTCGACACTCAGATGGTCATGTCCCACTACCATCCAGAAGAGGAGATCGCGGCTGCTATCAGCCTGTATCTCGACATCCTCAACCTGTTCCTTGCCATCCTGCGAATCTTGAACAGCCAGCAGAATAACTAGCCTGGTCTGGTTATGTAAGAGGTAGTAAAAGGGACAGCATGGAACAAAAGTGGTAGAGCTACAATACGTGGGTGTAAATGACAGACTCTTGCTCTTTTGATATCTTTATGGGTTGGGCGTACGCTCGCCATTGGTGCGGGCTGTTCGGAAAGGAGGCTCCTTCGATAGTTTTCAGTCTATCATGATATATATCCTTTATCTCTATTGATATCACTTTCAACCTTGCTAAGAAATTCTCATCTTGTCTGCTGGCCGGACCTGGACAAGGCTTCGATCACAGTGTAAGCCTTTCACAAGCGTCACCTTTCCCCACCTCTGGTACAGCATCAAAGGGTGAGTCGGCAATGGAGGCTACCGAGAATCCCTGGGGTTGGACACTGTACGCGAGAACCGATGAGGGAAAGCCTGGCATTGGTCACACTCCGACAAGCGCAGCAAGCTACCGTCTCAGTCATGGCAGATGATTCGGGCCAAGAGGACAAAGAATGTAGGCGTGGTTACTCTTAGGTACATCAAATTAAGAAAGTTTTGCAACTCGCTACTGTTGAATCCGGATCGTGGCATCGTGACGTATTGGACGCTCTTCAAATTCAGCGTCACGGCATTATTGGTCCTCTCTACCTGCTCACGCCTTCACAGCGTAGATATTGTACGACCCAGCGTATGCGTTAAAGTCCATAGATTTCAGGTCAACACCCACAGCACTTGGCCCATCGCCATCTGTCTGAGTCGTCGAAGTCCCACAGCAACTCTCACCTTCCTCATCACCATCCGCCTTGCCGGAATTGTACACGTTCAAATCCTTCTCATTATCCACAATCACCACATTGTCAAAGCCAGCGTCCTTCAGGTACTTCTCATACCCACTGACCAGACTCGCACCAGCAATGCACCCAACATAAAGCCCCATATCCCTCTTCAGGTCCTCAGGCAACTGCTTTCCATCCTTGATCAAAATATCACTAATCGCAACGCGTCCACCAGCCTTCAACAGCCGAAACATCTCCCGAAACACCAACGGCTTCTCCTCCTCCGGCACCAAATTCACCACACAATTCGAAATAACGCAATCCACACTCCCCGCCCCCAACCCCCTAATATCCGTGATCGGCGCCTCCACAAACCTGACATTCGCGCCCCCGTCCTTGAGGCTCTTCTTGTTCCGCTCCGCCTTAGCAAGCATATCGCGATTCATATCGACGCCGATCGCCCGCCCGCTCGCACCGACCTTCGGCGCCGCAAGGAACACGTCGAAGCCCGCGCCCGAGCCCAGGTCGACGACGACCTCGCCCTCGCGCAGCTTCGCCAGAACGTGCGGGTTGCCGCATGACAGGCCGAGGTTGGCGTCCTGCGGGAGGCTGGCGAGTTCGGCGGGCGTGTAGCCGAAGGCGGTGGCGACGGCGGATTCGTACGAGCCGGATTTTGTGCGGCCGGCGCTGGCGGCGCTGTAGTGCGAGGAGACGGCGTTGTAGATTTCTGTCGAGGTCGACATTATCGTTGGTGGTGTGGTACTCCGCTGTCTCGTTCGTTATGGAAGAGGCAAACTTTATGTTAATGGAATGTTGGCGATAATATATATATATGTGCCGCGTGCTTCGTCTAAGAGAAATGGTCTGGGGTTTACGACGCCGACGCTTGCTTATGCTTATGCTTATGCGTACGCAGGGCATGGTCCTCAGCATGTCTCTGGGAAGGTTCAGATGGTCTGGGGTCCCCGGACCATCGTCAAGCGGGGCGGGGTTATCCGCTCTGAACGGATCATGTTCTCGTAGTCGTGGTACTGCCAAGAACAGCGGCCGCAAAGCGTCTGTTTGCCTAACTGCCTCCGTCCGGAAAAGCAAGGTGACGCGCCCAAAAGCATAAATTTGGGCACGTTGCAAGACAGCTTGCTTCTCCGGCCGGAGACTGCCTTGAGGATTTGTAAATCGATGCGACTTACACGTAAGGGAAGTAGCCGGCGGCATAATTTATCCAATGTAGATTTCACTCATTGTTTGACAAAGAGAGGGTTTGTTCTTGTCCGCTCGAACAGTGCAAATTCGAACGCAGTGAACGCTTTCTAAATCTATTTAATTTTGCTCTGGCCGGCTTTCCAGAAAACCTTTGCTCCTTATGTTCGTCATGCTAGTGCGCTGCCAGAAAGAAAGTGTTCGTGATTAGACAAGTGACCATAACCACCACTCCATATACGGCAAGAGCCAATGATAGCCGACGCAGCGTCTTCCTCCTCCAAGTCTTGCTCCTTCGTAGCGAGTTCGACATCCTGCTGAGTATCGAATTGCCCAGTAATCCGTCATTTTCGTTTTCCCGTTCGACCGAGCCTCGCCGGCGTGGCAGCGGCTCATCGTCGTCTGAATCGACGTCAAAGTCATCTTCTTCCTTCAACAGCCTTTGGTGATGAGGCGAGTCGGGTGCGGATATCTTGTAATAGAAAAGGCCCGGTAGTATATAGGAAATGGAGGTCGAACCCGTGGCACCAACGTATCCAAGCACGGTGGAAAGTGAGGAAACAGTCATCGCGACAATGTAAGATAACACAATTATTACCGTCGTGATTGCTGCGAATCGAGTGTCCGACATATCGCTCTTCCTCGGTGCTATTGATGGCGCGGCAAGCAGCGGCTCGTATCGTGGTGGGCTCGCATCTGGCGGGCTGATGTTGTGCCTGGCGAGCACGTTGCGAAACTGGCTGAAGAGTTTTCCTTTTGGCCTCCACTTCAAGACTGCGTCAACACTTGCTCGGCAGGGATGAACCTGTAGCGGGTAAGAGAACATGACCATCACCACGATCGCCGCCCTCGCGATGGTTGAGCTGACAGATGGCGCGTATTGCGCCACGATGTTCCCACCCACTATGTTGCCAAAGGAGATGTACCCTGTGAAGGCGACAAGTAGGTAGACAGCCGCTGCAGAGCCGTTACTCGCAACGAGAACGCTGGTCGTGCTGAAGTGCGAGTTGTCCTTGATTTCATTGAGGATGCTAAACATGTTTTGGTGACACGTGTACGCGAAGACAATTACTGGGAAGCTGGATAATGCTTCGACCGGGCCAGCCCATCGGATGATCCTTAAAGGTGATTCGTGGTCATAAATCGTGTCTTTCGCTGCAAAATGGTAAACAACCAGAATGACTAGGTACCCAATAGATAGTAACGCAATGACGGAGGTATACTTCAGCGAATCGAGGCGCCGCAGGAAAGACAAAGGGATAACCACAAGCATGAATGCCGTGACCCAGAATCGTCTATCGATCAAGAAGGGAACCAGCTGGCTTTCGTCTGCAAACCCGAGGACGACTCCAGGCATAAGATCCCCGATGATGATCAAATAGCTCACTCCGACTCCAAAACACTTGATCGCAATTGCTGCGTCAAAGATGACAGCCGCATTCGGATAGGTGATTTGAGAGAGCGCAAAGAAACTTGCAGATCCTCTCTCGAGATATGCAGCACATCGAGTCTGCAAGTACAGGCCAAAACTTGAAGTCAAGCCGGCCCAGAGTATAACGATAGTTGCCAGTAGCATTCCAAACGAGCTCATTGCATGCGGCATAGCAAGAACTCCTGCGCCAACGATGGTATTGACCAGGTTGATAACACTGCTAATCCATGACGCCTGCCCAATCACGCCTAGCTCTTTCCCAACTTTGTTCGGTGTTCGAGGACGCCGGCGAGCGGTGGAAGGAGGTCTGGCTGGATGGTCGTTTTCGGCTGATAAGACGGAAGACGGCATTGCGCTGGCTACGGAGTCGTCGCAAAGATGTCCTATCTCAAGCCCATGCTGCTATATATGTGATACTCTAAGCTGTGAGAATATCGAGTGGCTTAATGATGTTGTTGCTTATCGTGTGAGCTCAAGCGGTCAGAGGACAAAGAGAAGCACGAGAGCACGACACATGGCCGGATACTTGCGACTACCGCCAAGTTACCAAGGGTAATTGCGGCCCGACCGCCTGTCATTATAACCTAGAGGTTCTCCTTGCTCACCGTAGCTCTACGGTCAAGGCGGAAGTTACAGTAGTGCGGACACGCATCCTCAATATTCCCTTCGTCGCAGCCAATGTCACTGGCTTCGGCCAAAACATCTACGTCAGCCTTGGGAATTTCTAATCATCTCTCCGATGCACTGGAGTGCTCCGACAATGAGATGGTAGGTCAAACATGCCGGTCGAGGCTGGCTTCGCTACTGATCAATACCTAGTTTCCGATGTGGCTTGCCGCGGCGGCGGGTGATTGCGCTTCGTATGCACATACCTGACCTCACACTTTACCCCAGCCTGGCTTTTCCACAGCAGCATTCATGTCCTTCCAAGCCTCGGTAGGGTTCGAAATCATCAGGCCCTTTCCATCGGTGCCCGTCCCCGGCGGCTGAGCACCATGTATGGGCACATCTCTCACGTCACCGTTGATCACTTCGATGAGGCTGCCTCCTCTGATTGGAATCAATTCTCCCTTAGCATTGGCGATTTCGTTCTCTGTGCAAATCTTGTACATCTGCAACCGAAGTAAGCGGAACTGGGTGGAGAGCAGAGAATAGGAGCTTACCACTTGCGCAACCTCTTCTGGAGTAGTCCATTCATTCTGCTCCTTGCCATCCGCGTCTACAATCATTTTTGCCTTGTCTGTCTCCAGCCAAAGTGGTGTGCGAACGATACCTGGTGCAACACCTGCAACTCGCACGTGTCGTGTCTCCTCAATCTCTGCCATGGTATAGATAAAGCCTCGAAGACCCCATTTCGTCGCGTTGTACAGCGGTACTGGCGTGAAATTCATCTCGCTGGCGATGCTGGAGATGTGCACAACTGTCTTGAGGTCTTCTTGAGATGCGGGCTTACTGGAGGACAGGAAATGCGAGATTGCCAATTGTGTTGATCGAATGGGGTGGGTAAGATTCACGTCGATGCTCTTGTAGCGGTCGCCGACAATGTCATCCTGAGACTTTTCGCTACCCGGGGGGTTCCACCAACTTGAAAAAGGAGGCTCAAATATGCCTGCTCCTGGGCAAACGATATCGAACGTGCCGAACTCAGTTTCAGCGGTCTTGAACAGGCTATTCAGATTGTGCCAAGAGGCGACATTTGTTTTGTGGAAGACCGCTCTTGGTCCGTCACCTTTCTGGCTATATTGATCGACGAGCTTCTCGGCCTCTGGACGGAGGGCTAGGTCACCGAAGAGCACATTGCAGCCATTCTGAAGGAGTACTCTGGCAAACTCGAGGTTAATGCCTTGTATCAAGTGAGCAATACGTGCTTGAAGTGAAGCATATACTCACCACTTCCAGCGCCCGTGACAATCGCCGACTTTCCCTTTACAGATCGAGTCATCTTGATAATGTGTGTGCTGAGATGAAGGCGGGGTCAAGTGAGTCCAGAAAAAGCAAGTGCGAGGCGGTGCTGGACCTAAGGCACGATCGAGATGATTGGGCTGGGGTGAAGAGAGTTCTTACAGTTGCAAGTAAAATCACAATATCAGAGCCCGATGTAGGACGTGAGGCAACGAATGCGACCCCTGGCGTATATGAGTATCCCAAGAGGTCTGGCTACCACACTAGGCATCAGGTCCCCAGATTGGGGTTTGCTTCGGGTACAGAACAAGTTGTGCCTAGCGTTCCCGAACACTAGTGGCTGGTAACCGAGCACAAGTCAAACGTCGGTTCGGAAACCTCGGTCATGAGTTTGGGCTCAACCCCAACTTTGCATTTGCGTCTTCATGGACCACTTGAGCTAAAAGTGCATGAACAGCTGTGGGGTCGCTGTTGTTCCTCCCGAAGTTCTAGCAGTTCATGCAGGTCGAGCCACGTGAAGCTAGATACACTAGACCTGTTCAGGTACGGTATCCGATGAATGCTTCACTTTCCTGTCGTCCTGTCGGCAACGACAAAGATAAAAGAGTCTTGGTCCGCTCTAGTAACGAGGGCCGAGCAAGACTTCTAAACTTCATTTCGTATCAAACATCACACATGAAACCTGCACGCTGAATATGGCAGCAAAGATGTCCCGCGCCGCTTCAACGCTCACCAAGAAGGCTGGAGACATCAGTAGTGTCTTCCCGTCATTGTCAGGCAAGAAGCCACCGCCGCTACCAGCCAGGTATAGCGGCTTGAAGAAAAAGCTCATTGCTGGTAAGGAGGATGCTGTCAAGGACTCATGGCATCGGTTACTGTCAAGCCTGAGAAGCGAAATTGCTGAAGTGCGAGAGAAGGGCAACAAAGTGGTGGCGGATGTTGAGTTTGAAGATATCGCCAACGGGACAGTGCGACAGTCCTTCCTTGACTCAATACGGCATCGAGGCGTCGGCATCGTGCGTAACGTCTTGCCCCGAGCGTATGCCCTGGGGCTGAAGCAGAGAGCACTAGAGTACATCGAAGCCAATAAGTCCCGTATCAAAGCCTTCCCACCAGACAACCCAGCTGTATTCGAACTTTACTGGTCGCCGTCTCAGGTACTGGCCCGTGGGCATCCAAATATGCTCAAAACGCAGTCCTTCCTGACCACTCTCTGGCACAGCTCAGATCCAGCGTCAGAAATCTCAACCACATATCCATTGGCTTATGCTGATCGGCTAAGGATTAGACAGCCAGGCGACGCAAAGTTTGCCCTAGGTCCGCACACCGATGGAGGCAGCCTCGAAAGGTGGGAGGACCCGACATATTCGAGAGTGTATCAGAAAATTCTTGATGGTTGCTGGGAAGAATATGACCCATATGATGCTCGCTTTCGTCTGGATGCGAACATGGATCTGTACAATGGCGCTGGTGCATGTTCGATGTTCCGGCTCTTTCAAGGCTGGCTTGGCATGAGCTCAACTGGTCCAGGCGAAGGTACGCTGCGAGTCTGCCCACTTCTGCGTTACGCCTCAGTCTATGCAATCCTGCGGCCGCTCTTCGATACCAGAACCAACGAGCTTGACCTCGACTCCTCCGACTTTCCTGGCTCGGTGCAGGCTGCAGCACAGGAGTACAATACTGAAACGCATCCTCAGCTAGAGCTACAAGATACCATGCTGTCTATTCCAAAGGTTGAGCCAGGTGACTACGTTGCTTGGCATTGCGACTCAATCCACGCCGTCGATGCTGAGCACAAAGGCACAGGCGATAGTTCAGTGCTCTACATCCCCGCATGTGCTATGACTAAGTCGAACGTGGGATTCCTAAAGAAGCAGCGAGAATCAGCAAGCGTATGGAGCCCACCACCAGATTTTCCAGGTGCTGGAGGTGATGGTGAGAAGGACTACCAAGGCAAGGTCGATTGGTCGAGCGATTTCATTCCCCCTGCGGCGAAGAGGGCTATGGGATTCCCTGGTCAGGGAGGCTTCGAGATCATGCCTCACATGAGCGTCGGTGAACAGAACATCATTCGGGAAGGTAATCGCGCCCTGTTCGGCGTGTAAGCAAGCGTGCCTTCCGACTTTATTTTGGCGTACGATATTAGCATTGGGACACCAACAGTGTCGGATGAGAACAATAGCCTGGGGTCAGTCGACTAGGGTTAGTAGGGATTCTGATCCCCATTCAAGCTTCACTGTATCTTTAGGTTGACTAGCTGTGTGATCCATCAATGGAACATGAGCTGTAGACGCGACTCCCAACCGTGACTGCACAAGTGAATCTACAGTAAAGTCTCGCCGTAACACCCGAAGATGTTGGTCATTCACAAGTAACTTGAGCTGCTGCTTCCACGCGTGGCCTACTCTCTCAAAATGAAACGTTGACCTTCCTCGTCAGACTTGCGAGAAAAGTCCTTCAGGGAGTTTCCCATAATCACGGTGCATACGCGTTGCGATGGTCTAAGGACAAGTCTCGTCCCTCTTGCATTCACAGGGTTGCATTGTAAGTACGAGTGACTGCTTCTAGCCATATACACTGCCCAACCATCTTCCATGACGTGGGAAGTATTCGAAGCATCACCGGGCAGCATCTTGTTCTTACCATTGAACTGATATACAAATTATATCGCCGTCTAATGTATGGCAGCGTCATGGATCGGCTATCGGAGTGTGGGGAAGCGTCGGATTGCGGCACGCACGAGCTGCCGCAACACTCCTTTCGTGTGTTAGCGAATCAGGCTTTATCTGTGTCCTAAGCGCATATCGATTTCTGCAGGTACAGCCTAGATCGGCTTGATATAGACGCTGTAGGTGTCATAGCCCGCCACACGAGCTGCCACGGGTCTGGACTCACATCTTTAGATATGGCTGCCACCCTTGTCTTCCGTTTCTCTTATCCCCCCTAATCCATCTCGATCCATTCTTACTCCATCCCAAGTTCAACATGCCGGAAACAATATCAGAAGCGATCGGCGCCGACCACGACGCCTTCGACGTCTACGCCGAAAACATCAGAAACGCTGAGGACGACGGCGCGAAACTAAGGTGGCGAAATCAGCTCACCTGGATCGTCGCAAGACATGCCATTAGCGAAGAGCTCACGATGTACCCTGCTATGGTGAAACACCTCGGCGAAGAAGGCGTCAGACTCACACGGACCGATAAAGAACAACACATGGGCGCAAGTCTCGCCTTATCCAACCAGCAAGCTTTGCCACACTAACATCACAATGTAGGTCAAGAAATATCTGAACGAGCTCCAGGACATGAGCCCTGTGGATCCCAAGTTCTCGCCACTGCTTGACACCCTGATGGACATCCTGCACCACCACATCGAGCACGAAAAGCAAGAAGACATGCCGCGCCTCGAGAGTCTCTTGTCACGCGAGGAGAGCCAAGAATTAGCGCGGCAATTCCAGCGAACGAAGAACATTGTGCCGACAAGGAGCCATCCCAGTGCGCCCACTTCGTATGTATTCGAGAGTTTGGCTGCTTTGATGGCGGCTCCCATTGACCGGTTTCGTGACTTGATCATGAGGGACTTCCCCGACGAGCAGGACAGGAAGGAAGCTGATGTTGCACGAGCGAAGATATGATCAATGTGTTTATATAGATACCCTTACCAGCAGAATCGGAGCGATAACGTATACGTTTCTCGACGTTGGGTACGCTGCGCGTTACTGGACCACTCACGAACTTCTCTGTGTGTTGCCTTCACTTCTTTGCATCTATGAAGGGTTGGCTAGGCGTCTGACGTGGGAAGACCAGCGGAGCTCCGTGACCGTAGCCCCAAGTGGAGAGTACGTAGAGCTGTCGATCCTCACTTAGAAAGAGTGATGCTTTTCATCATCTGGAAAGCGATCTTGTCCAGGGGTGATGGTGCTCGAAGAGTGATGATATACCCAAGAAAGGATAGAAAAGGTAGAGGCATCAACCCGATTGACGACCTCAAATGTTGGCCAGGAGTCTATATTGACTCCCCGGTTTTTCTACCCATGGATGGTCTCGTGACCGTTGCAAGAATTTCCCATCCTCGAAGCAGTAGGGTATGATAGTGCGCAAGAAGGAAGAGGGCAAGTTTTGATGGCTTGATATGGCTTAGATTGCATATTCTTGTCCTGAAGAGGATTATGGAGCTGTGAGCTACGAACCTGCTAGCTAGCCCTTGTTTGTCGTCAAATCATGAATGCACCAAAATTCACACGAGCTCGCTAACCACGATATTCACAACATCAACCTTCCACCGCCATGACCCGCCTCGGGTAATCTGCATAAATACTAAACATGAAGTCCACACCTAACTTCCTTCCTCTTACTCCATACCCGCCACCTTACTCCACTTCTGACCCCAGTACTATGCCTGCCCAGACATCAACTTCTTGCCTCTCTCAACATCGGCGTCGGTGAAAGGAGCTCGTTTCGGGTCGTGAACTCGAATATTCAACTCCAGGGCCGCAATTGCAGTGGAAAGGACGAACGGCACAGGATTAGGATGGTCCCTCAACCCCAGATCGCAGATGACGTTGCGGTTGATGATGTCGATGTGGCCCACTCGTCGGAATTCTTTATTTGTGGCAGGTGCGGTGCCGCTCGCAGAACGAGCAGTCCTGAACGTCCCAGGCGACACACGAGGTCCGCTTACCGGCCCCTCAAACTTGCAGTGCAAGTCAGATACATTACACAGGATTCTCTTTAAAGACTGAAGGCGCTCAGAGTATAGACTGAGCAGAGTCTAAGTTCCTAGCTAGGTGCTCGCGCACTCTAATAGAATGAATGGACTTCCAAACACACGCCCTCGAACTACCGGTGAACCCGCTAGATTTCGAAGTCGCTTCATACACTAGTAGTAAAGCGAGCAGCGTCTCGGACATCTCTAGACTATCGGGGCGCCCCTGAAGTATCGTCAATGCTCCAAGTCAAAGCATAGATTGACGCGGTATGGTTTGGAGACGTTGTATCTTAATTGGCATGGGTTCGGCCGTAGGCACTAGGTCTACCGTAGGCTTCTTGTACCCGACTCATGGATAGGTAAGATGCCATTGCCTATCACTCTGCATCTGATAGGCGCCATCGGCAAACAAAGGACTGCCGACAGGATAGTCTAGCTATGAGCAGCACCCAGACGACCTTCTGTCGTCTCCATGCATCATCGTCGTGTGTCGCTCGTAGGTATGGGTGTCTTCACGAGCTTCCTCGCCCAAAAGCCTCTTGTTGCCATCGGCCGTGAAGTTTTGAGCAGGAGGTCCACACACTCCTGACCATCACTCAGTGATCTCCCTGACACACTCCCATACACCCTTCAAGTTCTCCTTCCACAGGCTAACCTTGCCATCGGAGCCAGAAACAGCAAGCACATTACCACTCAGCGACCAGCTTACCCTCCACAACACGGCATCTCCGAAGTCTCTCAATGTCGTAGCCAATTGCCAACTCGATACATCACCTGGATTCGTACTCGTCCATATTTTGACTGATTTATCTTGTGATGCCGATGCAATGTAGGTCTTGCTCAGCAGCGTAGGCGACCAAGCCACATCTCTGACCCAGTCCGTGTGGCCTTCGGGTAAGCTGAGCATCTGTGTGTAGGTATTCTGTTGTGCATCCCATTGCCAAATCTTGGCATCGTTGTCACTCCCACCTGTCACAAACCTCCTCACCCCACCACCCTGGCCATCGCTGCCCGCCTTCCGCGCAATGGCACCAGGGAGACCTCCGCTGGGCGCCCAACTCACAGCATTGACACCCATAGCATGCGCCGGAAAGACTGTGTGTCCCCACTGGTTGTCTCTGAACTCCAACACGGATACTTGACCGTCGCTCGAGGCGCAAGCAAGAAGACAGCCAAGATCAGGCGGTGACCATGAGACCATGTTGACGGAGGCGGTGTGTAGGGTAGATGCGAAGACCTGAGACCATGTTGCTGGCTGTGAGGGCGAGGTGGAGGGCGTCTCGCGGTAGATGTGGACGCGGCCGTCGTAGGAGCATGAGGCTAGGAGGGTGCCGAATTTGGGATGGGCCTACAAGCTGATCAACACACTGTTATGCCTGCGCAATACGGTAGTCGGACGTACCCATGATACACACCAGACAGCGCCCTCATGGCCTTTCAGAGTCTCTTGTAATCTGTGCTGGTCTCCATCTACCTCGAATATCTTGATGGTTTTATCTGAAGAGCAGGTCGCTAACCGACGGCCGTAATAGTCGAGGACTGCGTCGTGCTGCGAAAGAATCAGTATACTGTGAGAAGCCTGTCGCTGGGTCTAGGTAACTTACAATCATATCATCGTGACCAGAGTTGGAGATGACTTGAGCCTGTAGGAAGCAAGGGTGTTAGCACATGTCTTTGTTTTTCTTGCTGTACCCTTGCAGTTGGGCTGTTCCCACGTACCATGGCGACGGCTGTGGGAAGGTGAACGTGCGAGAGAAGAGAAGAAAAGTATTCAGTAGTGTATCATGTCATGGATCGAATTGGCGCAAAGTGGTTGCAATCTGGCATCAGTCGTTGTTGCCAGAATGCGGACTTGGACTGGAGTTGCTTCCATGAGCACAGCCAAGAGATCTACCTCGGATCTTATCTTATCAAGGGGCTCGCGTAAGGTGACTATTAGGTCTTGGGAGGAAGACAAGACTTTATGCACAGGGGCTCACACTCGAGCAACTTCCAGTTCTCTTGGGGAAAATCCATGTTCCAACCAGCTGCAGAAGCTGCAGCACCGAACCTCGCTTTTCCTACAATTATGATATGCTATTAAGCATTCCAAGCACTGCTCAAGCAAACACCGCGCAACGCCGCGCTGGCTACTGTACACGTTGTAGTGTTGTTACACAGCCATTCAATGGATCCAGACCCAAGCTCCATGAACCATCCTACCGGTTCATGGGCATCTTCGGCCGACTTTTATGCAAATCCTTCGTCCAAGCCGGCAACTCCTTGTCTCGTTCGTAGAGCAAACCACAATTGTTACATAGGGTCTGCAGCCTCGAGTTAGCACAGATCTTCTTTCCTTTTGACAGATGCGCAAACTTACCCTTGGTCCCATTGGCCCACTCCTCACAGCCCATACCGCACTGCCCCATACCAGACAATGACTACACCTCCAGTTGAGTCGGTCCATTTCCTGCACAAACGGCTTGACATCGCCACCCCATCCAGCATCAGTCGGTTCAGGAGTTGGCTTGTTGCTCGGCGAAGGGCTTCTGAGCTTTCTCTTTTTCCTGTTCCGCTCACCTCGTCCCATTAGTGGCGTGTCCTCACCTCCTATAGGTTCGAAGTAGCTTCCTCGCATTTGTGCTTCCTGCTCTCGTGCTGTCGGTGTCATGCCAGCAGTGCTCGTAAAGCGTGCCATTTCCCTTCGCTGTCTTCGCAGTTGCCTTTCACGATCGTACTCACGCTTCTCAATGTCTTCTTTGCTCAGTGCTTCTAGCTTTGGTTCCCATTCTGCTCCGAAGTCTGCTTCGTCGTATCGCCACCCTGCCCCTTCATCCGCCCGAATGCATTGGTTGTCGATTTCGCCGTGCCCCCAAATGCCACCTACTGTTAGCGTATTTGCTCCTTCGCAGGAGTCTTTCTTGAGTTTTAGGACTGCTTCATAGATGGCGTGGGTGATAGCAAGGACCCATTCTCCGTTCAATCCCATGTCTGCGCAAGTCTGCTTGGCAAACGCCTCAGCCGCTCCAGGTGGATGCAGTAAGGACCACTCGAACTTGTCTTGATACAGGCGAGAGGCATGATAGATTGACAGTGTGATGATGCACCGGTAAGTATCGTCCAGGTTCAAGAATACGTCGTCTTGTGTCACATCTTCTGTGACCTCTTCCGCTGGCATGGGCGTGGCTTCAGCGGTGATTTGCGCGCCGTTCGACAACTGCACGAGCTGTGGTGTATCCCCACCCGGTGTACTCACCCTAGGGGTTCCACTATCTCGCACTGGCGTCCCATACCCTGATGTTGGCCGAGGGGTACCGGCTGCTGATCGTGAGTTTCCATTCTGCATCACTTTCTGCGCTACTACGTTCCCTGCCGTTCTGGCTGCCACATCTTGTGGTTTCGATGATGCATGAAACAGTGGATGTAAAGCGACTCCAGCATATTCTTCTAACTGGGTCCTAATCTGCTTCGAGATGTCTGCGACAGCTGCATTTGGGTTTGGTAGATCAAGATCCTGCACAAATGCTATGGCAAAATCCTCCGGAGTAAACAGTGTCTCGTGCAGATTCCACATGAAAATGTCCCTAATCTTGTAACCTGTCGAGGGTTCTGATCTTCGATAGGCAGGATGCGCCAAGATGCTGCTGTTCTCGACTTGTCTCGGTGGGATGGGAAAAGGTGTGTCTTGTTGATGTGGCTGTATCTCATACTCGATGCGTATGGGTATCATGGTAAGCGGGAGTTGTGCTTGGGCATGGGCGCCTTGAACGGTTGGTGGCCTCCTCTGGCGCAAGCCATCTGCAATCCATTGCCTGAACATTGACTGGACCACCGTTGGCGCATAGATTTCTTTCCCAAGCTTGTCAGGCTGTGGCTCCTTCCGCTCTAGATCCTCTCTGCGTATCGACCGCAGCCCTGTCGGACGCCGCCCAGGGCCTTCACTGTCGTCAAAGTCATCGTCATCGTAAATATCGTCGGCATAATTGATGGCTGTGGTGCCTCTTTTTGTGGTCCTACCAGTAGGAATCGCTTGTGTTACTAACACAGGCGCGGCGAGAGAATTGGTGTATTGTCTAATTCGAGGGGCATATGAAGACTGAAAGGCTTGCGCCGGCTGCGTTGCTACTCGTGCCATCTTGGTTGAGCTGGCCAGATCGGGCGGTTGCGCCCGGCACCAGGTGCACCGTTAGGAGCGTGAACTGCGATTCGAGATCATCGGAAAGGGTTCCGTGTGCGAGAAAAGCGAAAGAAAGTCCTGATTTGAAGCAGGTACGATCATGCTGTCTTGACACTTTTACACTCCAACTCGAATCGCATCTGGTATGCGCGACGCGAAAACGATCGACCTTGCATCACTAGCGTCGTTTTGAGACACAGCTGCGTTCTTGGTCCTCTATACGAGCCGTAGCAGCCGCTGGTCGCGACCAGCTTTGACACGATAGTTCCTTCATTTGCTGTGTATTTTAAACTATATGAACAGTCAGTTTGTCATCACGAATATATCAACTCTACGCGATAGTAATCACTGCGGATGTGTTTTCCTTCGATGTCGCCACCAAAAGTTCGCTCAAACACCACGCCCCCCAAGCCAAGAAGGTATACAAATCTACCAAGCCTTTACTAGGCAGCCATCTCCGCTTCAATTTGGCACTACAGGTGGGGAAGGTCCCCCAGAATTAAAATTTTGCTTCTGGGTAAACCTCCTGTGCGACTCTGCTCGCGCTTGCACACCTTAAAGTCACTACAGTCTAAAACGATATCGCCATACGAGCATCGTCACGGCATAGAAGGGCTGGCCACGGAGTCTCGACGATGGGAAGTGTTGAAGCATGGTAGTAAGACGGTGAATTCATTGCAATAAGTGTGCGATGAAGGGATATACCATGTTGCCGCGGCGGCTTGCAACGAGACGGATGTCCGGGTAGCTTTCGACGGCAGGATCGTGATCGCGCTTTCCTTTCGAGCGATGGCGGCGCCTTACGCTTCTTTGCTCGGGGAATTGGACGATCGTGCTCAGCTTCAGGAGGCTATAATCGGATGCAAAGTGCATTGTCTCTGATGAAAGCGAATGGCTATTCTATCTTGGGAGTAGAGCAGACAAGCAGGTATGGCACACAATAACTTCAGTGCCTATACTGATGTATACCGAAATTCGAGGCCCTCTGGAGAAATAACGCTTGGACTCATCGTCCGTCTCAGCTCTCAGCTCGATTCATGAGGCCTGGACCGAATGCCCATCCAGTAAGTCAAGCCCATGCCATTAACAGAGTACCTCAGGCGCTGTCAACAGGATTTTGTTTGGAACTGGTCCAGTATATCCAATAGTGACGGTGTGCACCAGTAAATCTAAGTCCAGTGACTTCGTCATACGCTGCGGTGTCGGTAGTCTTCTTGCAAGGCCTCGATGGCGTCGTCAATGGTGCAAGCTAGGACGAGGAGCTGACAAGCTCGCAAGAGTTTCTGCACTGGCTGTGTCGAGATATGTGCAGGCACAATGTCTGCTCTTCAGCGCTGTTAGCAGTTGCGATTTATGGAGAAGAGGCTCTGTAGTTTGTCGCAGAAGTCGCGAGAATTAAGTTTAGACGGTGTTACGCCAGATCTCATCCACGACTGGCCCTAGTATTGCTCCTTCCATTTGCCTGCTTCCGGATCATCTGCGCCTGATGACACTGTCTACCGCTGATGCAACAATTTGCATCACCGAGCGCAAATCACAATCACGGTCACAACTGGTAGATAGCGATTACAAGAGGAAAAGATCCCTGGGAAGATCCTGATGCTATTGTTTGGGTATGGGAATCGCTATGCCTGAGCCTTGCTCTACAGTCATGCCCTTCGCTAGAACGCCCATCAGACGCAATATGTACCTTGCGGGAATGTAACTTTACAAGGTATATATGGACCTGTATATGCAAACAGACAGAACCGCCCCTGCTTTCCATCATCTAAGACCGATTACACTCTGCAATCAACGTCAGTAAAAAGGAACTCCAAAAAGACTGCAGCGCGAACTTACCATTTCCAAAGTCCAGACACGTCTGATCCATACCTTGAGCAAACCAGGTACGCCTTCAACATCCTGAAGCTCAACGCCTTCCCACCAACACCTTCGAGCAGGCTTCCTCCAAAACAAGAGGAGTTTCTGTGCCATGCCAACAGCATTCCCGCCGGAGACATCACCTTTGATGTCGGTCCGCAGGCGGGCAAGTGCAAGACTGCAGATGACTGCTTTGTTCGGTTCACCAGCTCTGTGGCCCCATCTATCGTCGTGATCGAAGCCGCTGCTTCTCGTTAGCATGACTCTCGAAGAGTTTACGTTGCCCACTCACCCAGCTGTAAGCATTTCTATCAGATGTTGCTCGGTTGTTCCTGTCTCCTCGCTCCGCCTTAGACCTGAGAAAATGCCATTCTGTTGAAGCAAGGCTCTCGCCGCAGCACGCTTGACCTCGATCATCTCGACCTGCTCGATATCCTTGTGCGGCGGAATGACGTAGAAGTCAAGGTCCTCCCTGAGCACAATGATTCCAGCTCTGTCCTGCAGCATATCTTTTGCAGATCCAGCAAGCGGCTCGACTGCCACAGGGTCGTTCTCGTGTGATGCTGAAGGTGAAGGCGACGATGACGGTATCGATTGTGCAACTCCTCTGAAGAAGTCGAGCATGTACTGAAGACTTGCCGGGTCATACTATGACTCAACTGTTACATCTCCGATATAGATATTGGGGTTTCCCAGTACAGCCATGGGATGTAGGGTGGAAGATGAACGTACGTCTACCGGGTACACGTCTCCGTCATGGAACGTGCCCATTTGGCCATCGGGTAATAGGCCATTGGGAAAGAGCGATAATAGGACGAATTCAGGCAGTGTGAGTAGCTCGTCCCGGGACAGGGTGAAACGTGTTCCTCTGCATTTCATCAGCATTGCTCCTGCCTACGGCTGTCAAAGACCTACCTCAGGTCGAGTGTTATGTGCTCATCATTTCCTACATCCGCTGATATCGTCAGACTTTGTCACCGTAACCGGAGCTTTTCCTTTCATACCTCCTAATGTGTTTATTGGCGGGCCAGCAGTCTGCTGGACTTGCGTGATTATGCTTGACGGTCCTCCTGCAGCAGCCATGACGTATGTGAATGCTTCGATCGGACTGGGACCTTCAGTGTAGGGAGGCGGTGGCTCTCCGTCGTCTAGATTGCTTCGCGAGGATTCTCCTTTGGTATCTCTTGGTAGCGCGGCCTTGGTCTCTGTTGTGCGCTGATCCTCCTCGTCCTCCGCAATAGCCTCCGCAAAGGAGGGAGCCGGAGCTGTAGCTAAGATGTGCTCGTTGATAGCCTCGGTGACAGCAACTTTGAAACGATTGACTTCGTCTTCAGACGGGAAATAGAGAGAAGAGAAAGGTGGTGGCTTGGGTGACGGCGGACCTGGCGATGATGCTTCGGAACCCAATGAACGAACGGGAGGTGCTGGCGAGATCTGGTCGTCTTGGGAATGCCGACGAGCGCGTGACAACGCCGTGGTGGGCAACGCAACACTGCTGGCGATGTGTACTTCAAGCTTCTGGAGAGTAGGTTGCGGCCAATCCAATATCAATGGCGCTTACTCTGCGCAGCTGCTGAGAGTCTTCTTCCGCTTGGCGATTGAAACGAAGAAGGCTATACCGACAATGCGAAAGTGAAGTTCGAAATGCGATAGAAAGTGCTAGGGTGTGAACAGTAATGTTGACTGAAATTGGACGCGACTTAGGGCAAGAGAAAGGCGTTGTTCCAAGGCGAGTGCTCATCTTTAGCGCCTTAGGAGCCTGCCGCGAACCTACTAACTACGGTACAAGTGGGCCTGCGCGCTTAACCAGCATCCCCATTCGGACAAGGAAAGTGATACATCCAAGCACAATTTTGAGGGGGTTCGGCGGTCAATTTGAAGTTTTGGGCGGGGCAACACCCTTCCGAGCTCTGATTGCAGTGAGCTTGCGAAAGAGTCGTCTTCATGAAGGCCAGCAGCGAGGCGGTTTTTACTTATGTAACGGACGCTGTCAGAATGTACGGAACTGTCGATTGGAAGAGAATCGTACACACTAGTAAGAATACAAATCGATCAGTGCCGTAACTGCCTCGCCAGCTTGTGGTTGCTGAACCCTAACCATGCCCGGACTGATTCACCAGTCTTTCATCTCAGGAAGATAGAACTTCTGCTTCTCTAGGGAGGCATCCTTCACATTCACTAGTCACCATTCACTTCTTCAACGGCTCTGGTTTGAGCTTGTTGAGCAGTCCGCCACTACTGTCAGCGTTCTTGTTGGATCCCTGCGACGGTTCGAGGACTCCTCCTCCTGCGCCTGGTCTCTCGTTGGTCTCATTGGACTGTTGGACGCCTCCAAGGTCGGGATCTTGGTTCGCTGCGCCTGCAGGACCTGCTGCGCTATTCTTGTGGCCAGCGACGCCGGTTGTCCCCTCGATACCAGAACCAGGTCCAGCGCCAGCATTCTGTGTAGGTTTGTCACGTGGCTTGAGGCCAAATAGAGCAGAATGAGAGTCTGTCTGGTCCGTCATTTTGTGTGCAGTGGGATGTTCTCTAGTGGTCTGCGTCAGTCAGCCGCACTCGTAAGGGTTGTATATTCACGAACTTGCTACTGATGTTATTTCCGCTGCGATTCAGCGATTGAGATTAGTCTTGCGTAGGAATTCCACGGGGCCTTGCTGATGACAATTACTGGCATGAAAGGACTGTCTTCACGATAGCATGTATCTAGGTTATGACCTCACTTGATGCGCATGACGTTAGCAACTTATGTTATCAGAGGGCAGGCTCGCCAAACGGTCAGAGCAGGAAGGCAGGCGCGACGTCTCCCATGTCGTTTTGCTCGGCATTGTGGTTTCAATGGTCCGGAAGACACTAGAGGGCGATGCGAAAGAGACAACTGCGACATGATCGACATCAGGGAAGAGCGCAGATCTGCAAGTCGGCCGTGGGAAGTTACATGTACGCTACCCACCTTTGGCGCCACAGCACGTGATAACTAATTCCCTTGCATTGCGGGACTTTTGCCGATGGTATCACAACGTGCAGAGGACTCACACAGAGACACCGAGACACTAAGACAACCATACAACAGCATCCGATCCATCCAGAATCATCGGAGATATGCTCACACAAACAAATACGTGATGAAGCTCATCGATACCTCCGCCGGGCCTCTCGAGCATGAGAACTTCGACGAAGAGATCCAGCATCTAGTAGGAGAGTGTTGATCCAGAACTAAGCTAGGTGTACAGCGCACCGATGAATGTGCTACTTCCATCTCTTTGGAATAGTTCAGGTCTCAATGATGACATGACACGTTACTCCCACATGCCAGGGATTGACTCTGAGGTCAATAGTGTCAAGACTCGCGGATGCGGCGCTCAAGAAGACCTTCTCTTGCGTCCGTCAAAGCTAATCCTCGATACAGGTTATCGACGTGGTGCCATAGTCACACTCATGTTTCCAAAGTTTTCGCGGACGAGCAGGCATTGCCTCGCACAGATCACACGAGTCGACCAGTATTGTGAGAAATGAGCATGTTTGCACTTTGCGAAGTCTGTCCATGGCTGCGCCAAGAGCACATTTTGATTTCATGTTAGCCTAACGAAACCAACACCCCGATAGTGCCACCACAACTACCTCCAATATGCTGGTCACCATTTCGGATTGGCAAACCAGGTCTTGTGTAGGGTGGGAACAGAGTGCTTTCGGCTCTCAACGACACGATCGATGGTCACATGAGTGTCGGGAATTACACATGTCCTGTAGCCTGCGAAGAGAGAGGAGTGAGTTTGAGCAAAATATAGTCTCCTGGTACAGCAAGAATTGAATGGTTAGGTGCGCACGTTTGCCAAAATAGGCAAAGGGTACATTGTCGCATGTTGCTCAAGCTATTCACTCAGGAGATATATGCTCACCAGGCCTCGGTCTCTGACTATATAAGTCACCGTCCGAACTCCTCTTCAACCAATTTTTTTTGGTCACACCACATCTTCAGCCACCTCTTTGTTACACTTTTGTCACACTTCTGTCACACTTTTGTCACACTAGAAGAAAATTTTCTAGAATGCTTTTCACAATGAAGAACTTCTCTGCCCTCCTCCTTCTCGCAGGGACAATCCCCTCGGTTGTTGCTCGGCCCGCGCCGCTGAGTAACCAGTTACAGCACGTCGACCGGAACGCGGTTGAAGAGGCCTCAGCAGGCCTCGCTCCCGACTACGCCTGGATCGCGGGCCTGAATGCAACCCAGACCAGCGATGAAGAGGGTAAGTCTAGCCGCATATATCTCATCCAATCGTCCACCTTGGGCTAATCAATTCTACCAGGTCCCTCCGCACCAGACCCACGATCCTCAGCCCTCGTCCGCCGCAGCCCAAAACTAGGCCCGGACCTAGAGGGATGGTGCGAAAAGATTGTCTACCAATGGCCTGCCTACACTTTCACGGAAGTAAGGTGGAAATGCGGGACCATTCCCAACCTTGAGGCCTGCCTACCAGTGCACAAGTCCAGAAAGCCGGAATTCACGATAGCAGAAGAATGGTGGGAAGAGACACGCGCTAAGCAGGAGGAAGCCTGCAAGGACGATGCGTGTCGGGAAGAAGTCGACCGGATCTACGACAGGATCCGGGATGAGGCCATGGCTAAGCCTGACCCAAACTGGGGCGAGGTAGGAACTCAGGCTGAAAAGCACCGAAAACCTGAGGTCTATTGGCCTTGCGGGGAAAAGCAGCCTTTCCACCTACCTGGGCATCCGTCGAGACCGCTCACGTTCGAGTCCTGTGCCGACGGGTCGTGTGGTCCGCCGATACAGGGGGACTATAAGGCGGACTGGCCTTATTGAACGCAAGAGAGAAGTCAAGGTCATCAAAGTCTCCAATGAGCCAGATGTCAAGGCACGCACCCGTTGAAGCAAACCACGCTTGCACTGGTGGCGAACCTGCAGCCAACCGCCTGCTGGACAGCCATGTCGCTGCCAATTTCTCCATGGAAGTGCTTGACTTTGGTGCAGAGAAGAAGTCCTCTGACGTCGGAATAGCGATCAAGTTGGCTCAGGCAGGGAAGATGGCCCGGCGTCTACTGTGGGATTGGTGCTGAGGTTGTGCCGCAATAGCTAGTAGTCCGCAGTAATCGAAGCATTTCATGCCCCGAGTGCAGCTCATCGTTGCTTATGCACCCTTGTTTTCGTAGGTGTTGTCTGGCTTAAATCGTGCTTGCCGCTCTGCTCCTTGACTTGTCTGGCGTACTACTAGCTTTCACCTACATGTCATACATTCTGAATTGCTTCGGGCTAGTTTCGGTGCTTTCGTCCCTGTAAGGTGCCCCGACCTCATGCCTATCTCGGCAAATGCAATAGGCCTCCCATGCTTGTGCATAGAGTATAGGAAAACCCGTGAGGTACAGTACGTCAGACAGATTACGTACCTACCTACCTACTTCCCGCTCGGCCTCCCTTTCCACGCCAACAACCTCTTCGCGTTACCTGTACCCACCGCCTCCTCTTCACCAGGAAAGTAATCGGAGAGATACTTATCGTGATCCTCACTCAGCACCTTCACGCCGGAATACGGTGTCCAGGGGATATCACTCCCGTACACAATTCTCTTCCCCTTCTCGCTATCATCCAGGTACGCAAGCAAGCCCTTGATCTGGTCCGGGAACACCCAACCCGCGGTATCGAAGAAGAACTGCTCGGAGTTGAGCCGCTGCTTGACGTAGTTGGGCGTCACACTCAAGTCGATACCAGGTAGTTTGAGTAAACTTGGGGCAGTGGCGAAGCGAGTGATAAGGGGCGGCAGTGCACCCGCCGCATGTGGGACCACGAATGTGATATCTGGACAGCGACTGATCGTGCCGGAGAGGAAGAGGTTCATGTATGCGCGAGCTGTGTCGAAGAAGAACTCGAACATGGATCTGGGGTAGGTATGCTCGAGTGGCGCAGCGTGGGTGCATCCTCCTCCCTCACGGGCGGTGCAGGGTGTAGTAGGGTGGATGAACACGATTGCTTTTCGACGGTTGAGCTCGTCGAAGACTGGATCGAATTGTTTGTCTCCCGGGTAGAGACCGTGGTGGTTCGTCATGAGCGTGAATCCATCTGCGTTGAGGATGTCCACGGCATGCGCAATTTCTGCTAGTGATCCTTCAACGTCCGGCAACGGCAAGGAGGCGAAGAACCCGAACTGCTCTGGACGACGCCGCTTCAGGTCCGCGGCGTATTCGTTGACCCGTCTTGTCAAGTTCCGTGCTTCGGCGTGTTTGCCTGGTGTGAGATGGGTGCCGGGCGATGTGATGCTGAGGACTGATTTGGTGACATTGAGACTGGAGTGGAAGTCCAAATGGTCTTCTTCGGACCATGACGGAATACGTGGCATGCCATCAGGGTACGTGTGGCCTGCTTCTACGAGGGTATCTCTGTAGAAGTCCGGCACGAAGTGTGAGTGCAGGTCGATCTTCTGGAGGGGCATGATGGGCGCTCTTGCTACCCCGTCTGATATTGCTGCTGCTTGTACCCTGTGTTAGGGCGGGTCAGTATTGCTGATAGTAAGAAAGATGAAACATGCAGGTGCTATCAGTGACTTCATTGCGCCAATATCGATGGTACAGGCTACCAGTTCATCACCATCCGTCCGGTTGAGCCAAGAATGAGTTCGGAGACGACACGATATCTGGCAAACTTACCAAGCTGTTTGCTTCGCTGAACTACACTTGTACTATGTGGGATTCGCTAACGGACAGCGACCTAGATGTGATGTGTAACAAATACTGCTTCTCAAGCCCGTGCAACCTCAGTTGCATGGTTTCACAATGTCGAAATATCTTACTTATCGGAGGTGAGGCTCAACGTGGGGCACTTCTCTCCAAAGGCGGTATCTGTTCAACAATGAGCAAAGTGCTACGACGGAGACAACATTGGATGCAATAGCTGCGGGCAGCCTTTTTCCATCGTGCTGGGGATGTCCATATAATCAACACAAGCTACCAAGGTCAAAACGAGGAGCACTTACGACTCTCGCTCGATACGAGCGTAGTCAAACCGGTACACCTCAGCAAATATGGGCCTATGTAGAGGTCAGAACCTGACATATCCGACTAGCAAGACTGAATATAGGGTGCCTTCATATTGCGGTTGATTTTGTAATCAACCCGCAGGCACCTGAAGGACTAAGAGCAGATGGCCAGGCCTGTTGTTCCGATAGTGGCGAGGTTTATGGCTGAACCTTTCCAGCTAGCCAGCGAAATCATGGTTTCCGTACATCCTACCTCGACATAAGGCTCGCAAAGGCCCGGAGCTGCATACTCATCACACATCTCCCTTGCCGACACAGGCTCCATAGAGCACGGGTGGACAGGCTGTGGCGATATCTGCTTCGAGCAGTTTGCGCAATCTCTCTCACTGGTCTTCGCTGGCTCTTCTCGCTCAAAGGTCTGCGAGCTCCGTGACCTGAACAGAGCCAAGCAAGCGAGGTATGGGCACAGGCTGGCGTCGCCTACTAATTGCGCACCAACCACAATGCTTCGGAGCTCTCTCTAATTCGAGGAGCAGCTCGATGAGTAGGATACTCGTGTCCGGAGCCAGCTTACCTGCATGCTGTATACGAAGGCCAGCAGGCCAGAGTAGCTAACAGCGTAGGCGAGAAGCACCATCATTACTGTTCAGCTAGGGCTTTGCCAACAAGCTCTTTAGCTTTGTCCGATAAATTGAGTTGCAGAGCCAGATCTTGTCCTCTTTTACCCATCTTGACCCAGGTCTTCCGCAATATAGAGACCATCTTTTCGTCTGCTTCCTCTTGACTGCCATGTTCTTGTGCCCATTTGTCTTCATAATGCTCGAATTGATCGTCCTGCGGAATGGATAGGGCTGTCAGTATTGACCTTCACATACAAGAGGAGTCTGTGCGCGTCGGCATCCTGCATGCGCCCAGTCTTCGTTTGTAGATCGTGCCGATCTCACTGACTTCGACGACATGCTCAGGTTGTACTTACCAAGAATACCAAGCATGCGCAGTCCTCCAGCACCTGCGCCTCAGCATCACCTTTGCCTTCGCCTTTTTTGAGTTCCTCCTTTGCTATCAGGCTCGCAACATGCCCGGCCTCCTCTTCAGTAAAGCCGCAAGTCAAGCATATCTGTTGGACCTGCTCAGCCTGCCGTTTTTTGAGGAAAGTCCTCCAAGCGAAATAGCCGGGTCTCGTCTTAGGATACGAATCGCGTGGCACCTCCCAGCGCCGGAAGTGCTGTGCTCGGACGGCGACTTGCAGCAGAGGAGATGAGTCTGGCGTGTGTAGGTCGAGGTAGTGGGTCATGCGCTGCGCATAATGAAGCTCGTACGGTTCACCGGACGACGTCTTCCTCGGATCGTTGGAATGACTCTCGTCGATGAGCGAGAGAGCTTGCTCGATTTTAGGCGCCATTCAGTCAGTTGAACAAGCTTGAACCCTGGTGAGCCAAGCCAAAGGTCTATTCTACATTATAAGGAAATACGAGTTGAGGACTTGGGTGCGCAAAGTGTTATCTGCGAGATCACTTGATTGCCAAGAATGTTATCTGATGTTGACCATGGTTTATGTCCAGGGATACTATTCTACACCGCATCACTTCCAACGACTCATGACATGAGGGTGCGACCAAGTTGTGGGGTTCTTCGAGCTGATCGTGCTCAAGTTGGTCGCAACATCTGATGGAAATAAAGCTCTCAAAGAAAAGGAGAATAGAGCTCTCTATGCCCCTCCTTCCCGCTTGGCGTACTCGTCTTCCATCCGCTCCTCATACTGCCTATCAGCATCTTCCTTACTCAGCTGCTGCCCACCTCCATTGGTAGTCGTTGTCTTCTTCTTATAACTCCCAGCGTTCGCGCTCAGACCGCCCGAGAGATTGAACGCTCCACCGACACCAGCCGTTGCTGACGAGACTGTCTCCTTCGTTGTCTGCCACGCACTCGACTGAGAATTGTCGACTTGCCGTGATTGCTTCTGGCTCACTTCTTGCGATGTCATGTTGCTGAGGTGCTGTTGCGACGGCTCTGGTGGTAGCGCAGAGAACTCTTCTGGAGAGCTAGCAACTACAATAGCTGTGGCGGCAGTAGTTGCAGACTGACTTACTGGCTCTTACTATTCCTTGGAGTACATAAAATCTTTCTGCCCTCTCTATGTTATTCCTGCAGCAAGTCGAAAACAGGTTTCGTATCTGAGGTACCGTGGTGGGGGAAGGCCGCGATGAAGAAACTGCGTCATACCACCCGATTACGGCAGTAGGATCAGCATGCGCAATCTCTAGTGGAGATCACCCACCATCAGGGCCTCCTAAGCCTGGAGTTTAACCCGACTTGCGTAAGCGCCGTGGCCTTGCAGATGCAACGAGGCTTCCATATAAGCCGTCAAAGACGGCGTAAGAAAGTCCCTTTTCCTACCAACTGGATGATTCTAGATACCTACTCACCTGTATCCGCTTGGTTTCAAGTCACGAAATCTATACTATCTCACGGCTAAATAGGCTTGAGCAAGGTTAACATTACAGGCCCTGGTAGTAGGGCGAGGCCGCTTGGGCTCACCCACTGGTCTTGTCTTGTCTGGATTTCATTGGTTATCAATAAGGCGCTGGAGACGACTAAGGTGTCGAATGATGCGATCCGGCTCTTGAAGACGAGGGATGTGATCGATGAGTTACTGCAGCTGGATCGGTATATTGATCTGGTAATCCCGCGCGGCGGGAATGAGCTTGTACGGTATGTGAAGGAGCACACGCGGATACCGTTCATGAGACACTGCCTGCGGACGGACTGTGTTGGGTGCCCTTGCACCACCTCGTCTTGGCAGGCTCACCCCGTCTTGGCAGGCTCACCCCAAGGCTCACGGTGGCCGTCACGCGTCCTCTTTGGCGTGTTACTCTGAACCAAGCGGTTCCCTTCACGACATGACTGGCTCAGCACTTTCGTTTCCTGACAAGCTATCACGAAAATCTATGCGTGCTAGCCGGAATTGCATAGCCATCTCCTACGCCGTGGAAACATGCTGCTGGCTTTCGGCGTAAGGCTGACAAACTAAATGAGGCAGATTTCGTTGCAAACCATCTTAGGCTGCACCGTTTCGAAAATCTTGCCGAAAACATCATATTATACGACGGGTGCAAGAAGAGCTTCTCATTTTCGCTGTACAAGGTGATTCGTAACTGACTGCAGCAAATTCCATCACTTCGAATAGTACCCGACGACTTCCAATCCAATCTAGCTCGTCACGAATGAATCAACATCCTCAATACAGGTTACCAACACATCAGTTATGGGACCCAACTCGCGGCAGGAGAGGGCGCGTACGAATCAGCCGAGTCAGAGACAATCTGTGAGTATTTCAGCAATGGTTTTTATCTTTCTTTGATTCTCACAAGAGTCAAAAATAAATAAAATAGAGGGTCTAAGCTACTTGCTTGAGGAGATGCGCCGGTCCCGAGGTCTAGTCACAGTATACTTGTTAACAATGCCAAACAGATCACCGGTAACACAAGCACGTACGGCGGCCCCAAGCGCAATCCTGGTCCACCAAAGCTTTCAGTGTTAGGAAAGAGGAAACAGAATGACAGCCCTGAGACCTCTAAGGAGCCCAGCAACCCCCCCACCAAGCGTCCTCGCCAGGTGTCTACCTCGTCAAGTAATCCGCTCTGCCATCAGTGTTCTAGGATTCGCTGGGACAGGATGGATAATTGGATGAGCTACGGGGGGCGCATCGACTGGGTTGGTAAGCCAGTCGACGACGTCGGAACACGCTATCGAAATGTCCCCTCGTCTACGGCCTGTCCACTCTGCCGTCAACTGCACGCTTCTTGGATCGAGCCCTTTCTCAAAAATCAAGACCCCATACGGTGGAAGGCAAACGATCTTGGCGACCGAATACATATTTTCCGGCACCTCCGGCATCTTCCCCACGTCAATGACTTTCCGACCTCAAGAAAGGTACTGCGCGAACACGATGCTCCATATCACATCGCCGTTGTCCCAAACGGACGCGGGTGGCTGGATGAACTACGGGAACATATAGCGTTGAATGGAATGGTTGTTGTCATGCCTAAAGGAGTTGAGGAATCAGAACTCTTCGTTCCCCGACAGGTATCGAAAAATTTCGAGCCCAATGTGGTACTAAAATGGTTAAACTTCTGCAAACATCACAAGAACCATTGCGACAAAAAAGCACTCGCCGTCAAGGGAATGAAGGTTATCGACTGTAATTCTGATGATCTGATCATTCGGGACTATCACCCCGACGATAAGTATGTGGCTCTCAGCTACGTCTGGGGAAAGCCAGCCAAAAGCGAAACGGTAACATTGGCACCCGCTATGAATGAGACGCCGCAAAGAGAGGATACCATGCAGGCCAAGCCGAAAGAGCCCCGACATGCCGCTCGCAACCCTTCACATGTACCTAAATCGAAGTTGGTTCTCGTCCAGAAGAACTCTGATCCGAGGCAGGTTCCAACCGTGGGGCTCAAAAGACCGCATCGTGCCGCCACTGCGCCAGTAGGGAAGCCTGCCTCGAGGCTTCCCAAAGACATCCCACTTACAATTCAAGATGCAATCTGGGTAACCAAGTCCCTAGGCTACCGTTTCTTCTGGGTCGATAAGTATTGCATCGATCAGGACAACGAAACCGAGAAGCGACAACAGTGTGGTCGTATGGGAGACATCTACGCTGGCTCGCATTTAACCATCTTCGCATTGGGTCGCGACTCAAACTATGGGCTGCCCGGCGTAAGCTCTAGGCCTCGATTCCAGCAATGGCAATGTACGACAATTGGGCAGTACGAGTTTGTATCCACGATGCGCGACCCGCAGCTTTCCATCAAGCAATCCGTGTGGTCTACCAGAGGATGGACTTATCAAGAAGGACTGTTTTCGACTCGTCGCCTATTCTTCACCGACTATCAAGTGTACTTTGAATGTAACGCAATGAATTTCTGGGAATCTTTCAAGAGCAACTTTCGGATTCTCCACATTCGGAGTGGCCAACGGTTTAGGGCCTATCTCCGCGCCGGAGGGTTCGTACGCGGCAATTCGAACCAATACTCTCACCTAAATGTGAGTCAAAGCAAGGAAAATCACCGCAAGGTTGACACTATCCGCAGGTGTCAAGACCGGATCCAGCAGTATAGCAAAAGAGAGTTGACGAACAAGGACGATGTCCTGAACGCATTTGCCGGTATTGCCTGCTTCTACGCCAGAACGACCGCAAAGATAGTCAGTTTAGCCGGAATACCAATACCCTTCCCAATCGCCAGGCTGCGGGACACCAAACGGGAACGACTAGACCATCTCAGCTACGCTCTAGCTTGGACACATCGTATACGGAGTTTGGGGGCCCTAGCCCAGACTGATCCTAGCTACCCATCAGGCCCTGCACGCAAACGGTTATCTTGGACCCCCTATGACAATCCTAAACCCCAACGCAGAAAAGGGTTCCCATCCTGGTCATGGGCTGGATGGTTTGGTGAAACGGGGAAGAGGGATGACCTCCCTTACTGCTGGACCAGTTACCTGAGCTCTGTGAGGATAGGCTTTCGAGGAGACGAATCAAAAGACTACTTCTGGTTGGAACGTTTCACAACGTACAAGCCGTACCTCATACAGGAGCTTCTTACAGCGGATGTATTACATTTCGACGCATATGTCCTCAACCCTAAGAAGCTAAAGTTCTGGGAAAGTGGTCCATACATGCCGTCCAGGCAAGTCCCTTCTGATACTATACAAGTGTACCTGTCGATAAGCTCTTGTTCGTTGGAGGAGCTTCGACGGAAGCTTATAGACGGAGTGTTTGAGTGTGTGGTGCTAGGAACGTACGGGGAGCCCCGCAAGGATATATTCAAAGCCATTCAAGCCGCAGACAAGAAAAGTCCGAAAGCTCGAAAGCGTCGGATAGACCTATTGGAGCGTGTAGAGCCTGACGCGATTATCTGTCTCGTTGTCTACACTGTGAAGGGAATATCCTATCGGATAGGACTTCTCAAGGTTGAGCTTGAGGGCTCAGCAAGGGATTTTACATTGGCAGCGTGGGGTTCGAATGTAAAAAGAAGTTTTATACTAGCATAGATGTCACGTAGCTATGGAAATGAAGAACAGTAGGACGCATCAACGACGACACGACCAAGTAAGAGGTGGTCAACAATAATGCCTCACTCTACGATCATCTTATGGGTAGGTAAGGGGGTTGTATTAGCGTTAAGGTCAGGTGGTCGCAGTCGCGAGTCAGATGCAAAACTTCGTTATACCTACGGGCGAATCTCTAGAGGCTCAGGGACGCTAAGAAAGTAGTGTAGTGCACTTACATCGCTGACCTCGCGCTGACTCCTGGAACCTACCGTGTACATATCCTTAGCCGGCAAACAATCAATTTTGGGGAGCAGATACCCAGGCACAGGAGACGTTGCGCGGGCTTAGGCTTAACGTTATAGAAGATGGTACACTTTAAAACACCACTAACTTTCTCGTCGTCGAGTAGGATAAATTTAGGAGACGATACTACCTTAAAGCTAACATACTAGTAGTAGTTAAGTGTTAGAGTGTATATATTAAGTTTAGGATATAGATGTCGTGTATATAAGGTGATATTAAGGGTTAAAGTTAAACGTTGTTCTAAAGTGTGCCATCTTCTATAACTTCAAGCCTAAGGCCGGTCGATCCCGGTCTAGACTGGATCGACACTTTTCCTGATATGGACAGGATATCATTTTCCGCTACTACTACTGCGAGACCAAGACTCATGACTTCGCTCCCGTACCCGAGGTGAAGCGTCCCGGCGGCAAGAGAGATGGTTCCGCCCTCTCTTCAAACTCACAGATGCATTAGACACTGGCAAGAAAAAACATATAGTCCACACCATGCCCTGTGGTGATCTCCCACTAAAGTCCAAGGTCGTGCTTGTGACAGGAGGCGGTTCAGGCATCAACTTGTCCTTTGTCAAGCTAGCAGTGCAGCGCGAGGCGCGAGGTGTGATCATAGGCGACTTGAAGCTCACGACAGAAGCGGCAAAGTTTGTTCAGACCAGTTCGACCAAAGTCGTCTTCGCGAAATGTGATGTCACAAGGCGGAAGGATCTGGAGAACCTAGTCCAGGTGGCTGCGGATAGGTTCGGAGATGTGCCCGACGTCTACGTTGCTGGAGCTGGAGTTTTCGAGCCCGAGTGGTCGAATTGGTGGGACGACACGGAGGAGGATCGGTACTCTGAGCTCGACATCAATGTGAATCATGCTTTGAAGCTGTCAAGAATAGCTATGCGAGCTTTATTGGGGAAGAGGAAGAAGGGTGTTATACTCATCACTGCGTCGCTTGCTGGCTATCAGGTATGTATTATTTGGCTTCGAAGTGAGCGGTAGCTGACCAAGGAAGGGCACGTTCGCTGCACCATTGTACTGTGCTAGCAAGCATGCGGTCATTGGGTTTGTGCGCTCGATGGCAGAACTCGATGGACTGGAAAACATCAAGGTGGTCGCCGTTGCCCCAGGGTAAGTCGTCATAGCTTTACGTCGACTCTCCTTCTCACACACTGTAGCTTGGTCCACACACCGCTTTGGACAGATCGGCCGAACACAATGCGTCAATTTGGCTACGATGAGAAAGCCGCCGTGACCGCTGACTTCGTCGCTGAGAAGATGATGGATCTAGTCGTGGACGGCAGATATGGGGGAGGCTCCTGTCTTGAGGTGTCCGCTAGCTCGGTCAGGACGCTTGGAACCTGGGATATTCCCGCGCCGGCGTATATCGGCACGACCGTACCTCAAGAGGCACTCGATGCGAGCTATGCTCCACTGAAGGCCATCATGGAGAAGGACAGGCAGCACAAGTTGTGATGTGGTGATACTCGTAGGAGGATAACCTGACACAGCTTGGGTCGGCCTCAGAAAGGAGGTGTGATGTCCTCACTAGACGTGTTGGCAAACTGGCATCCCGAAAGCAACTGCATTCAGCGTTCGAAAGTCAACGTGATTTGGTGTACCGAGTACTTATGCACATCTGGTGCCAGATTCCATTATTGACCTAGCTCAGAAGTGTTTCACAAGCAGCTGTCAACGTTGAGCACTGCAACAGGTAAGTACTTGAGGAGGCTATGGCTGGTGAGAGTAATTCGAGGATCGAGGGGAACAAGATACAGAAATCCGTAGCGCGCAGCTCGCTGGTGAGCTTCAAGCCATCGCGAAGGGCTATTTGAATCAACAATTTATCATGTGCAGGCCGAGACGTACAGTACAAGGAAGCGGTCCTCAAAAAAGTGATGATGCGTTCGTGATCGGCATCAGACCGGACAAGGACTTTATCCACCTTGTTCGGCAACCATAACCTTCCAACACAACCAGAAGCCGAGCTGTCCCGACCAGTTGACCAGGGAGCACATTCTCGAGCGCTTATTCGTAGATCTCCTGAGTTTGCACCAATAACGATAGGCTCGCTCCGCTAGCCCCACCATCCCGCATGGTTTAATTCGTGCCAAAGTCTTGGGACGGCTCAATCGTCGCCAACCCCGGACTGGCCTGCAAGCCTCTATGCCTGTCTTCGCCGCCCGCCAGAATTTCGCCTCATCATCGTGAAAATGGCCGACTCCCCCAAACTCCGCATCGCATGGTGTTTCTTCAGACCACCGCCATCGTCGAGCAGGTAATAAGCATGCATGAACACGAACCACCGTCAACATGAGGTTCTCCGCTGAACAAGCAAAGGACGCCAATTATGCCTGCGCAGCATTTACGCTGGTCATCTTGCTTGCGAGAGTCGCTGGGTCACGCCGACGTCAGAGACCAATCGACCTGAGCTTCTTCCTGGTCGTACTTTCGATCTTGGTTGTTGTTGCTCGGATCGTTATCGTCTACTACTATCTGCTGTACGGGACCGGGAGCGACGCACTCAGAGATGCGGAATACTTCAATACGCACAACCTCGACCAGATCAAGAAAGGCAGCATTCTGTCCCTGGTAGCACGGGTTCTGATTACGACTTCGTGTTGGCTTCAAGTATGCTTACTCCTGCTATTCTATAAAGGCATTATGCACGGCATTCAGTGGGTCTCATGGATGATCAAACTCACCTGGGCGGCTACTGGAGCTAGCTTCGTCGCCGTCGTCCTTGTCACTCTGCTCGAATGTCGACCTCTGCGCCTCTATTGGCAGGTCGAACCCGACCCAGGGTCCTGTGTCAAAAGTTACGCCCAACTACTTCTCCAGTGTGCGGCCAACATTGTGCTGGATCTCATGTTGCTAGCCATCTCATACCCGATCCTCGTTCACAGCAAAGGTCGAGACTGGAAACAACATCTCCGAGTTGGCACTCTATTCGTCTTCGGCACATTCTGCATTATCGTCACCTCGTTACGCCTTGCTTCAATATACGATTCCTCCTCTGCTCAACCGACACGAAGTCTGTGGGCCTCGATTCAGATGCTCACTGCAACCTTCGTGGCGAATGCGCCCACGATCTATGGCGATCTTCAAACCGTGAAAAGGAAGAAGTCAGAGGCTGTCGCCAGACGGACGAGCCTGCCGGAGGTGTGGAGGGACAGCGAGGCAGGATGTCCGGATTTGCCTTTACCGGAACGAGCTGCGACTCACAGTTCGATTCAGTCAAGAAAGGAGTGGTTCGACCACCTGGAGGATATCGACGACGTTAGATGAAGCACCCAGATTGTGAGGATTGAGACCCAGATATTCAGAACACGACTCGCGCACGCGCAGTCTCGAATCTGTATTGATTCAACTCAAATTCGACCACAAAAACCATAGCTTCGACTCTTTAACGTCATAAGCACGCCGGTCGTGGTGGAGCGCCATCGCCGCCGTTCGCTTGGGGTTGTGCTGCGGGAAACGCGGCCACGGCGCTCCACCACCGCGAGACTCGGATCCCGTGGACCGTACAACATGCATCACGTTGAAAGGCTAGTACTGATATGGCTGGTATAGTATGGTGGTAAGTGGTCTGAAGGTCGGTAAGACTGGTGGGGCCAAGTTGGAAGTAGATGTAATGACTGGGCCGCACTTGCCCAACAACGTCGACCCAGTGACAAATTCCACCAGCGCGGCTCAAGCAAAAGCGCTTCAAGTTGGTCACCGCCATCTCACAACTGTCAGCGTCCTCGACGTAGCGGCCAAGCAGGATTGGCAAGTTCACACCGGTCGTTACAAGTATTGCGCTCGAAGCCGCACGAAAGGCTATTCACCGCCACCAGACCTTGGAAGATGGGGCCGCCCGATAATCTCTGCGGGGAGCCGACCGATGACGAACTAAAGTGGGCGGTCTTCAATCGAGTTTTATTACCACGGCCGCCCAATCTGGTCTTGCAGCGCCTCGCTGAGAAATGAAAAACAATGCAAGGCAAGGCAAGGCGGGAAGGGGGACTAGGATGGATATTATCGAGGGCATAACAGGCGCTTGGGTGTTGATTGATGGCGTGGCATGGCATGGCATCCAGGGTTGACTGCTGACGTCCTTGAGAATGATGAACGGCGAAGAACCGAGCGTAGCAATTGTTCCAGTCGGCATAGGCGAGCACGCGTCATTGTGTGAGTTGAGTGTCGGACACGTCAATGCTGGAGTCGGAAATATTCAAAATTAGCTGGCCGATTAAGATTCTGCTCAGTGTTGTCTATTATTATTCATGCTCATGCGTCGTGGATACTCAAATGTACAGACGCGAGTTTACACACACATCTCTGCATAGGCTCTCATTGCACAGCTCCCACCCTCTGCCCCATAGTCCTCGCGTTAGCCTGTACTTCCCTCACCCCTGTCTCTGTGACAACCCTCCGCCGTCCCTCCCACAACCTCACCCACCATTCCGGCGGATCCATTGGCCTGGATCCAGGATACAAGCCAGGCCAAACATCTGCAAAGAAGTAGTAGATGTGGCCGACAATGACACCCAGTATCTCATCTTTCGGTATACTCCCATGCATGAACAAGCTGAACCCCATAAGCACCCATGGTAGATAGGGCGCGTTGAACACCAGTAGACCTAGGAATGCGAGTCGTGTGTCGGGGTTACGCCGAGACCAGATATACACCAGTGTTTGAGACAGACTGTGACCAAGGAACGGGACCCAGCTTGTGAAGCTACTGATGGTGAGGAGTGAGACTGTGCTGTACAGCAGCAGCCAGGAAAAAGTGGCGGGGGAGGGCCCAGAGGTCGATTCGAGGAGGCGGCTGTAACGGGACATGAAGAACAGGTGGAACAGGAGGTCAAGCGAAGGCGGGCCAAAGTAGATGAAGGTTGTGAGGAGGCGCCAGTACTGCGGTGTTATTAGTACACTGCTGTTTGATGAAGGCCCAGGGAGGGGTTGCGCTTACCTGGCTTTTGAAATAGACTGCTCGAAAGGTGTAGAATAGTTGCAAGGGAGAGATGACTTTGCACTGAAGCAGTATCGATGTAATCACTGTTGCTGTCGTCCAATATCTCGTGCATGGCGGCATCTCGAAGAACCACTGCTCGAGTGGAAAGTTGCCGATGCCTAGATCGGCACCACCATTGCCAGCTAGGAAGTTGTCCATGACAGCGGTCAGAAGCTACCAGGTGAAAAAGGGAGTGCTCAATCGGCTAGACACTGCCAGTTGCTTCCTTCTATTCTTGTGTCAGAGTATTGCCCGCCGGCGCAAACTGAGGCTCAAAAGTGCCAACGCTTGCTGAAGACCAGGCTTTGCGATGGTTATTGCGGTATACAGAATGAACGATGTCAAGCAGAATCATTAACAGCACAAAAAGAAACCCATTTCGTTCGTTGTAGGCAGGAAATCTGTCACGACGAGGCAGAACAAAGAGCTGAGACTGACATGATGCACGAGCAACGGTGGAAGTGGAAGGCGCAGTTGGTGGCGGCTGCCAAATACATCAGCAGCCTCGTTCAGCCAGATATCCAGCCTCGTCAGCTCGTGTAGCATGATACCTTCACTCCAGCTCTCGAGGACTTCGGCCACAGCTCTATCTTGTACTACACAATATCTATACATTGGTTCGAGATTAGCTCATGATGCATGTGCGGCGGACTCCCACGTGACGCAGTCTCTGACGAGGGCGGTACATCCCTACGTGGATTCGTCGGCCTCCCAGTCGGTATCGGAGACTATGTTAAGTCCGATCCATCCGCCCATTGCCTGTCAGCTGACAGAGGTTCTCTGGTGCGTGAGCATGAGCGCGACTGTCAAACAGTCAGAATGGTATTGGAGACCGCCCCTCTCCAACGTAAAATGCTTGCCGGAGAAGCTCGCTAGATTTCGGCAACCCTCAGTGAATATGCTTTCAAGATTCGTTCACAGAATCAACCTTGTTGACCCTTAAGAGGGCATTCCTGTCATACAGCCAGCACAGAGCTTCTTCCCTCATTGCGCAAGCACAACCTCATTCGTTTGACCAATCTAGTCCCTTCTTCTATAGGGCGGAGCAGACTTCCCTGCTCATCCTCGATTACCATACTCTTTTCGTCGAATGCGCCTCTGCACACGCCTCAGCCGAGAAAGCTATAGCACTTAAGGTATGGGCACGATCCCACAATGTCTCCATCGCACACGCCTTGATTGATGCTTCCGATGGCGTTCATCCACCGCCGACTGTCAGAGGCGTTGAGAGAACCGAGCAACTGCTCTTGCTTCTCGAAGCGAAGGCGGAGAACTGGCACGAACCAGCTGGGCTCCGACCTGATTCCGATGATGCCGAAAGCTCTGAGATAGTGTTCTCTAGAATGCCAGTGCATATATCAGCACTTACATCAAGAAAGCCAACGGACATCAACGAGTGGTTGCGGGGGAAAGGTTACAAAAGCCTGGTATTCTGTGGGTTGAGCACAGACGGGCGTGTCCCGAGAACAACTGACGGGGCGACTGATGCTGGCTTTGTAATGAGTGTAATTGAGGGCGCGTGCCGAGATGAGCCAATTACCCACAGAATTGGGTTGAGAAGCTTTCATCCAGGAGAGCGCATGCCTTTCAGTTTGAGGCATTTATTGGGGTGTGGAAGGCAAGGACCTGAGGCTCGTAATAACTCGTTTATGTTGAAGAGGAACCAGTTAGCCGAGACTGAAACGATAAACAAAGTTCAGTGCAGAATAGCTGCGATGGACATTACTCTACGCCTGTCCATGGACTTTTCCTCTTCCTCGCTTTGCGGCTGAGATGGCACATCAACACCAACACCAGTGGTATTAACATCATGCGTCTTTCTCCCTTCTAACCTACGGGCGTGCATCGCCCAGCCGCGACGTGCGGAGTTCAGTCGTCCTTCTATTGCTGACTGTATTTTGGCCTCTGTGAGATCACCCTTGGAAAGGTGCTTGCTTCGTTGCTTCATCAGTGTCAAGGCTGTTTGCTGCTCGTTACTTGGAAGAGAACGCCATTCGCAATCAACATTGCCCCAGCCGGCAGGGTACGACTTGCACATTTGAAGATTGACTTTCCGTGCATAGTACTGAGCAGCGTGAGACAAAGGTCAGTCAGACGAGACATCAGCGCGTACGGTGAAACTGGCCCATTCCTGGTCGTGGGTGAAGCCCAGTGCAAGCTTCACGTCAGCCACTTTTGTTCTTGCATTCAGGGATTGTTCCTCCATCTCGGATGCTTGCTGGGGAAAAGCTCCAGTCGAACCGTGTCTATCGAACTCTCGCCTTGCAACTTGAACTTGCTACGAGCATGTTGTGGTTGCAGCTTGAGATGGCCGAGGACAAGCACTAAGGAGCAGGCGCAAAAGCATCACGGCGTTCATGCATCAAAAGAATTACCTGTTCGACAGCAGAACAAAGCACAACGAGACATCCACCAGCCTGATGAGAGTGGCTGTATGCAAGATGCAACTTTGGTCAAGTAGTCCACGTACCAAGCACACCGCCCATTCTGAACCGCTGGGGGGCGTGCTGGGCTGGCTAAAGTACCGAGCGTCGAGTCTCAAAGGTGGTTGCCGGGATTGACGAGGAAAGTATGCCGAATAGTTTTCTGAACTTCACATTGCAGTACTATCATGAATCTCCTAGTCCATCGTAGGGCCTGCACACACATCGATCTCTCATCCAGTCACATAGTCTGTGCTATCATCATCCCCGTTGCTGGTTCCTACTCATCGCCATGGAGACTCAATAAGACAATCTACTCTGAACCCTGCTCACAATCACCATGGCACCCCGAACTCCATCCTCCATATCAGTGCTCACATCTTCACCTTCTGTCTTCACGCACTGCTCATCATGTCTGAAGAAAGAATTCTCCTCGTCACAAGCACCTCAAACACGTTTGCGACGGCAGATGTTTGCATGGCTGGAGGGGCCCGGTGAAAGCTTGCGCTATCCTCTCCCCAACTCTACAAACTATCTCTCTGCATACGACAAACGAGGGAAGCTATTACGGGAAGGTGAAGATACACCTGAGTCACGGGAGGATCTGCGCCCTTTCCCACTCAACCAGCACTTCATCTCAGAATCTATATTATCCGAAGACCTGCGGCAGGAAATATGGCGACGAGTACAAGTCGAGAAGAAATCTGTCCGAACAGTCTCTGTTGAGCTGGGTGTCGAAATGAGGAGAGTCGGTGCTGTTGTCAGACTCGTCGAGCTAGAAAAGCGGCAGCGAGCAGAGGTAAGCACGTTCCCCGATCCTCATGTCTTACATGCTTCCTCACATGATGAGCATAAACATCGATTAGTCTTTCAGACTTCCACCATGGTGTTCCAAAAACAAATTACAACTCGCTGATACAAAATTCACCTCCAACACATTACTCACTACAGTCCCTGTGCTGTTCGCTAATACTTGCAAACAGGGAAAGCCCACTGCCATTCCGTACGCTCGGGCCATTCATCAGATGGTCCCTACGACACCCTTTGAGCCGGGCAAGATCACACCGCACGAGCCTATCAACGACCTCCCTGTACATCCCCTCACAGATCAACAGGTGTTCTACCCAACCTCTGAATCCCGTGCCTTCAATCGTACTGATGCAGGCCGTGTCTTCTCGGGCGCGCCAAGGCTCCCAGATTCACAGGATGTTGCACAGGGCGGGAATCCCGTAGAACCCTGGAGGAATATCAAGCCCGAGAAGGTGGGCAGGTTCCAGAACGAGACGGACGTCCTCAAGCCCGCAGACGCAAGAATACCACACCCCCATCTCGTCGCATTCGAAAAAGACAGATCAGACCCCGAGCTTAGAAGAAAAGAGGAAGAAGTCAAAGCACGCTACAACCAGAGATTGCTCGACGACGCCGAGTCAAGAGCACGAGCACGTCAGGAGAAGATCGACCGCGACGAAAAGCGAAAGACCAGAGTCGAAACTTCGAGATGGCAATTCGTCGTTACAGACGTCAGTATGTCCAGCCAAGCAACCGGCAAGGACGGACGAGGCACAAAGGCTCCAGGTATGCGCTACGGTGTGCCTCACGAGGACAGAAAGAAGGGGCAAATCAAGATACCTACCAGGGTGGAAGTATAGGTCGCTGCTACAGAAGGAGAAGGAGCACGTGTATATCACTATCTACATGTACAAATATCAGCTTAGCGATTATGAATGTGAGCGGCAATCCTAAAGTACAGGTCAGTATATCGCGTGTTCATGCCGCTCGCTGCGGACCTCTTCACACGGAACTGTTTCTACCCGTCGTACACTTTGTGGTCGAATTCGTGCCACCATTAATTTGTCTGCGAAACTAGGATACGCTGTGGCCTTCGAGATACTAAGATTGACGTTCACCACTTCTCAATGACCAATATTGAATGCTACACAGTGCAAGCCACAGACCGAACGAGGATATTCCCGAGGCAGCCATCACATCTAGTAACACCGTAGCTAGCTAGCTCCAGCCAAGCAACCCAGCCCAGCCCAGAAAGCAGCGACAAAACTCAAACGCTAATGGCTATCTATCTACCACTGCAGTCTACTTCGGCCCAGCCCCATACCCACACCTCTCATAGACCCCCTCAATCTCCGCCTCATACAGCTTCAGCGCCGCCAACCGCAACACCGTATCCTTCACCGTCCTTGGAAACGGCCTGTGCCCCGCAGCAAACACCACAACCTCCGGAAAAAGCCTCACCATCTCATGACAGCCCTCATTGATCCTGTCGAAATACGGCCTCAGACTCCTCACCACCTCTCTCCTCCTCTCCTCAGTCCCAACCTTTGCTGCCACATCAGCATCCACCTCCACCACCGCGACCGGCACCGGCCTCCCCTGCCCGCCGATCACCGCGGATCGAACACCGGGATGTTCCTCCAACATCCGTTCCAACGGACTAACATACAGCCCGTCCCCGCTCCTCAAAAACACATAATCGTCCATCCGCCCCACAATCTTCCACGTCCCCTTGTGCACGGGGTGCTCAACCCACAGATCGTTCGTTTCGAATCTCTCCCACTCAGGATGTAGATCGAACACAGGCTGCATCCAGCACTCCGGGTTCCGCACGAACACAAGCTCGTGCATCCCGTCGACTCGTGGCTCAAGCACAAGCCCGCTATGCGGCTTGAACCGGACGTAGTCCCAGTCCTCTGAGCCCTTGATGTTGGCGATCTCAGTGTAGTATGCGCCTGCCTCTGTGCTTCCAATGGCGGGGACGATCTGGACGTGCGGGGCTAGCGCTCGGCCAGCGGTGACGGAGAGAGGTGCGCCGGCGTAGTGGACTGCTTTTAGGCTCTTGAGGAGTTCGAAGGCGTCGGGGTCGGCCATTAGTGCGTCGATGAGCGCTGGCACCAGCAGGGCGCCGTCGATGTGTGTGTTCAGCAGAATCTGCTTGACAACGGGGAACGAGGGTGTCGCGTTGGCGGGGAGTAGGACTGGTACGGTGCCTAGGAAGGCCGCCGCTGATAACGTGAGAAGCATGCCGACGTAATGGAGCATCGGCATGGGCAGAAACCATCGCAAGCCGGCGAAATGGCTGAACATGGCTTCCCCGCTGTCAGTGAGGCCGGCGGCAATGTCGGGCTGAGCGAACATATGCTGCGTGTGGACTATTACTTTCGGGTGGCCCGTGGTCCCTGAGGTGTGAAAGCATAGCCATGGATCGTTCTTGCCTTCAGCCCAGGTCTTGGTGTATGGTACCGGCTCCGCGGGCTCGGCCTTGAGGAAGTCGGTGAGCTCGGGGAATTCGAGGGCTTTCACGGCTGGGTCTAGGCTGACAACTTCGTCCACTGCATACGCCAGTTCCTTCGAGTGCAGGAACATCGTGCACTGCTTCTGTGCTAGGATCCGCTTTCGGCCCTCTGGCGTTACTGAAGACGATGGCAGTACGAGGACGAGCTCCAGCTTTCCAGCCGCCACGGCGAGGAAGTGGTAACGCAGGTCCTTTGACCCGACATAGGCGAACGCTTGGAATGGCTGTGCGAAGATCGAAACTGGTAGATTGTCTTTCAGCCACTTGACGGTATGGTTCACACCGTTGGCAAACTGTCGGTATGAAATGTTTTTGTACCCTTTCGTCAGATCGTTGTCATCGATGGGTATTGCTACCCACGCGCTATCTGGCTCAGTCTTGGCTCGATGATCGATATGAGATATCAATAGTCTTCTGCCATGTGGATGTCTTGGTGGTTCGAGCTTTGCTGACATGTTAGTGGTGCCCTCGTCCAAGAAGCGAGAAAGCATAGTTCAGATTGTAATTGAACTGAATGTACAGTGTTGAGGTTCTGTTGAACGTGGTGTTCAGTGGCACGTGCTTGGGTGGCCTGTTGCTTACGCATGAAGGATAAGGACAGAACCCAAGAGTTCTTGGAGATGTTATGCTTACTGACTCTAAATAGTGCGGCTTTCAGGCTTTCAGGCGTCCTTAGACGCAGAGCAGGTAGATTCGGGCAAGTTTGACGCGAGACCTGGCCTCCAGCAGTCAACACAAGGTTTCCAAAGCTCGAAATAGTGGTTGGTTTCGTGGTGAAACCCTCCAGAAATGGACCCTTCTCCATGCGGCGCCGTGCTACCCATGGCGTGGTTCAGTGAGAAATGAGCAAGCCCAAAGTGACTCGTTCGCATCCGCATCTGTGCTGCACAGGTACTGCCCGAACCAGCCGCAAGATCCCGGGCCATACAAAGGCGTTCGTTATTCTTCCGGGTATGTGCTTCGGTTGCTCAGGGGAGACAACGATGGCATTACCGATGCAGGCCGATACAGGGCTCTCACACAATGTACAACCATTTGTCCTGTTCGTGTCAACAATGGATGACATGCTGAGACGATTTGCTTGCTTTTCCTCGTGCCGTGGCATGGCTTGTTTGATGCAAACAACAGGCGTCTTTGAGGTTCCAAGATGAATAACGATGACTGTCCTGAAATCGAACTCTTGCGCAAAGCAATTTCCAATCTCGACCGCATTCTATAGCCTGAAGTTATCAATCCAAAACAAACCATGGACCAAAGTTACATTACCCATCAACGACGACCGGCACTCATTCCAGCAGGTGTTCAACTTGCACCGGAGGACGAACAAGCTGTGAGACTTCGCACTGGCTATGTCAATCCGACCTCGAAGCGCGATTCAATATTCTTCCATCCGTGCTTCACTGAACATAGAAGCTATCTAGCATCAGCAAAGGTTCCGCAAGCTGCGACGTCCGGCAAACGCAAAGCGTCGGCTCTGGAAGAAGATGAAGAAGCAGATGAAGACCATCAAGCTCGTCAGGGGCAGCCCAGCTAAGCTCCAGGACAGAAGCATTCAACCAATGAATGAAGGGAATGGTAATAGGGGAAGCGGCTCATATTCTTGCATGGCCAGCAAATGCAGTGCTTGTGCTTTCTACGTCTTTGAAGGACTTCCATGTCAGATTCGAGCTGTAGGACTACCAGGGTATAAGGCGATCTTGATGGATAGTGTGCGTCGGTGTCAAGCGGAGGTGTCGAACGAGCTTTCTGTGGATGACAAGAACGATGCGCGGTCTGAGCGACCGAGAGATTTTGGTCGGCCTGGTTGGGATTAAGTAGCCTTCGACTTGCACAAGCTATTGCTGCTCGACGGCGCATGAACCGACAACAAGCAGTCGAGGGAAGCACAATGATTAAAATGAGATGAAGGGAATTGGTTCGATTCCTTAGGACGACAAGTCATATACTCATCCTGATATGAACTGGTTCCAGAACCTCTGTGCGATGTTGAACAGTAGAAACACCGTTAGCGGGGTGACATATGGCTGCAGTAACTCCGTCCAGCTCTTCAGTCTGACATCGGTTTCGATGTAAGCAGGAGTTTTCGCGTCTTCGGTGTCTATATCTGCTGGAAATCGACCTGTATTCTTGTATTGGTCGAGCATGGCATCTTTCTCCCTCCACCTCGTTTCGATCCATGTCTGGAATGACTCCGGGCTGTCGAGAGGGATGTCAACAACGGCAAAGCGTCTCCAGTGGAGGTTGACAGATTTTGGTGGTCGACCTTGTAGGAAGGTGGATCGTAAGGAGAAGTAATCTTGGGCATAGCCATTGGGTGGCACTCCTTCGTAGGCCACGGTGCAATCGTAAACCCAGTCGACTGTGCCCTTCAACTGTTGTAAGCAGAAATGCATGCCAGTGGCTCGGGGTAGTAGTTGATGCTTCATGTCAGGTTTACCGGATTTCTGCGACCAGGCAACACTCTTCTTACGGGTGTTTGCCGACAGATTAGTGCCTTCAGGGAAGATGAGCAACCACATGGGGTCCAGCTCAGTACTTCCAGATTCAGGCAAAGTGTGCTTGGTTTTGAGCTGTTGTAGTCGATGGGCGAGTCTAGGTTTGTCGGAAGCCCATTTCCTGGCCATGAAGATGAACCCATAGAACATCATGCCAGGACCCAGGAGTGGTATGTACCTCAGTGATTCCTTGAGAAGTACAACTAGATGGCCGTGCATCCGGCTGGTGTATGCCGACCACCACAAATAGATCCAGTCGGTGTATATCTGGTGGTTTGACATAAGAACAATACGTTCTGGGAAGGATGTCTCGAGCCTGCCATCCGGGGTTTTGCGCAGCTGCCCTCTCATGCTTGAATCCCAGCTGATTCTTATTACAGTGGGGCTGAAGAGTTGAGAGACTGTGATCAGGATGATAACGAAATGTTGCTTAGTCAAGGCCATCCAAGCATAGTAGTAGTCCCTGTTCCAGAAGTACAGAGGCGCGCCGGTAAATTGCGTGATATGGATGCCAATGAGGGAGATCAAGGCCCATCCTATGGACGCTATCGCTCGGAGGATCTGAACCGGGAGGCCATGCTTGACCTCTCCAGCCGGATGTGGGTGTTCTGCTTCCCCTGCCGCCGCTGCTCTCACGTCTGGCTTCTCTTGTGTGGTCTCGCCTGTCCGCTTGCGGAGCCCTTCGCTGTCCATGACGATCTGAATGTGGTCAACGTACTTGAAGTGGGTGTTCTACTGCAAAGGAAGAGCAGGCGGGGTCTAGCGCATTTAGTATGAATGCCTCTGGAAGGTAAGTTTAGGAATGATGGAAGCGGGGTGTGTACACATGTAGCGAACGTGCAGGTGCAAACAAAGAACTCGTATGGCAGGTCATGGGCACATTGTCGAATTGTAGTCACGAACCTCCCATTCACGGTATGTGCCTGCTCCAATTTAAGAGACCCGCAGGCACGACTGTTCACGTTGTCAGATGCACGTCAAATCAGCTGCACCTGCGAAGACGTCAAACCCGGATGCGCTGGAGATAAGGCATGCATTGAAGCCTGACAGCCTGAGACCCGGCATAACGTACAACGCTAGTCACTAAGTGGACTAGCCTTTGACGACGTCCTTCGCTAGCCTCAGTTTTGTCCAGATGTAGCATTGAGGGAGCGCAGCAAGCAGGAGGGTAACAGCGAGTGTCTCATCAAGCACCGTCGAGATGCGGTAATCGGCCGTCAACCTATGGCAAGATGCGAACTTCTACCAGTCTCTCTTCCGGATCTCATCCTCCGATACCCGTTGTCTGGCACACCTAAAGCCTTATGTACAACATTATGCCTACCATGAGGTCTTGTGCATCCATCGCTCGTGTGCTCAGTGCACCGTCATTTCCAGGACTTACAGCCACTCGCAGCCGTATTGCTCGTATTCGACGTGGCTGTCAATTCAAGGCTCTGACACAAACATCTTTCGTGAACACGAATCGCTCCTTCCATGCTTCTTCATCCAAAGCTTGGCAGGACATCTCGACACTTCCTCAGCATGTACCGCTACAACTCAGGGAAACACCTGGAACCGAGCTACTCTGCCTGAGGTGGTCTCAACCGCCACAGAACATCTTGCTCGTCAAGAAGGATTGCGCCGAAACCACCACTCATGCACTCAAGGAATTCGCCAGCCACATCAAGAGCACTTACTCCGGCATCAATGTGCTGCTCGAGCCTTCGACAGCATCCGAACTGGAGGGGCAGATCCCTTTTGGCATTTGCAGTCTGGCCCAGGACAACCATGACCATTCGATCTACCACTCCAAAGTCGACTTGATTGTCACGTTTGGTGGAGACGGTACCATTCTTCATGCTTCTTCACTGTTCGCCGCAGCTGGTCGGGTGCCCCCAATCCTTTCCTTCAGCATGGGCACGCTTGGGTTTCTTGGCGAATGGAAGTACTCCGAGTTCAAGAGAGCGTTCAGGGAAGCATATATGTCAGGTTCGGAGACAGAACGGAAAACTGCCATCTCAGATCAGAGCAAAGACACTGATGACAGCAGAACGGGCTGGTCTTCCGTCCGAGGAAAGTCTATGGGCGCGACACGCGGTGCTCGAGTGCTGGTGAGGCAGAGATTAAAAGTCGGCCTCTTCGACGCGAACGGTAACCGGCTGAACACGAATGGCGGAACACCGAAGGACATGCATGCCATGAATGAAGTCCTCATTCATCGAGGCCGAGATCCGCATCTGGCAATCGTTGACGTCTTCGTTGGAGGCAGGTTTCTTACTGAAGCAGTAGCTGACGGCATGATTGTCTCCACACCAACCGGTAGTACTGCCTACAGCTTGAGCAGTGGAGGCAGCATCATTCATCCTTTGGTACAATCTCTTCTCTTGACGCCCATTTGTCCGAGGAGCCTGAGCTTTCGACCTCTTGTCTTGCCATGGGCTACGCCCATCACACTTCGACTTAGCCAGAAAAATCGCGGCCGTGAAGTTGAAGTAAGCATTGATGGTGCAAGGCGTGAACATGGTATTGGCGTTGGTGCAGAACTTCGCGTGTCTGGTGAGGACATAGTGCAGGACAATGGCGCATGGCAGGGCGGCATACCTTGTATCATGCGCAGGAGCCATGCTGGGCCTGATAGCGATGACGGTTGGGTAGGAGGCCTGAATGGTTTGCTGAAGTTCAATTATGCCTTTGGGGAAGAGACAGGATGAACGTACCAACAATGCATAATCGTTGCCAGTTTGCACAGAATGGCGACCTTGCCGGCGATCGACTTGCTGCTCACCCGCACTGTTTCATTGACTCAACAAACAGAGATTGCACTTTCCATACGGCTCCGGAAGTGTCTCAGGTAGACACAGCAAAGCACTGACGAGACGTCTCAGTTCTCTTCGTCCTGCTCTATCGGGAGAGGCTCAGGACATACGCTGTCAATCACGTTTTGTCCCTGTCATTGTTTGTCGTTGTTGATACAGTTCGTGCACATTCTCAGACAGTTTACCAAAGCTGGCAATGTTTCGACAATGGTGCCAACAGAAATTTCTAGATTCGAATTCTGAGAGCAAACGACATTGTGGCCTATATAACTCCCTCAGCTCACCCCCCTTACCATCTATGTTCCCTGTTCATCAACAATATACATGCATATCACATGATGCTCAGGGGCTTCTCTGCTTGTGAGCTGTGCCGGACATGCCTGACAGATCTTCTGAGGTGAGTACCACTTTCACTTGCCTCATCTTCAACTTACAACTTCCTCATCACGTTTCAGGGTCCACTTTGTCATTAACAGGTTTCAGATAGATTTATTTGCTCGACATAGTTCGATCATCTTCTTTATTTGCCCTGCGACAAACTTTCCACTCTCCTCATCACACCAAACACACCTTGCTACTACTATATCATACACCTACCCACCCATCCACACCTTCTTCGATCTAACACAAGATCCAACACCACATCCAACACTACCAAGATGTCGTCGTTCTACGATACGTGGCGTGCAAATTATGAGTCCCAGCCTGTGGATACGTATTGGCAGTGTCAACGCGCACAGAGATTGATGAATCAACATCCTGTCAATTCTCGACAGGTCAATGTACCAACTCGGCCACAGCCAACAGTGATTCAATTGCAGAATCGAGTCACCTACCCTCCGTATCAGCTGAATTACCACAATGGCACCATGGTTGTCAGCTCGCTGCAGCCCCCACCTGTTCCGAACCAGCACGAACACTTCTCGCCGCACACTTACAGCATGTTCACTGAAAGGGATCTGCCACTCGAACTCTTCCGAATCGAGCCACCTCGCGACAGGTTCAAAGTTGGTAACGATGACATTCCCGTACCAATGCTATACGACTCTAGCACCAACACCCAAGTGGTCACCAACCGCGGTGCCAGCCTCCGATACTTCTCATTTCTTCCCCGATATATTGCCCAGAATGTGTCTGGTGCACTCCTTGAGTATTGGTTCAGACTTGACTACCGTCTCGAGATGAACGACATCTTAATGAGAATTGAGACGCCACCGAATGGCAGGGTGACAGCAAACACACTGAACATGCGACGAAACCGATTCCGAGCCGCTATCAATGTGAACAGTTGGATGGATTGCCGCACATTTCCACCACAGCATGATCTTGATGTTGTTCGACGGTACACCGAGTACCAAATATGCTTGAACACATGCCTGGAAGTCGACTTGCCTGGAAACATGTTCCTCAAGCCGTCATTCAATGATGTTCTGTGCACCCCCGCTTCCAGAATGGGATATATCGATGCTGGATGTGCATCCGATGCTTTTCTCAGCCGACGTGTGACCAACATTCCTACAAGGAGAATGATTGGTATCATGTCCTTGCTTCAGAAAACCCAAGATCTGGCCATCTTCTTGGGACACGGTAATGGATGGGATAATTATAGCCGCCTTGCCGCGAACGATGCCCCGCCTTGGTGGAATGACAGGAGGCAGGGGGTGGGACAGGCACAGGGTCGGCCGATAGCATTCCTGAGTGACTGGACTTGGAGGCAATGGATGGTAAGCGAGGTCGGTTCGGACATGCAAGTAGGAATTGCGAAGCGGGCCAGGACCCGAGGATGGCGGGTATAGGTGGCAGACGGAGAATATGAAAAAAGGAATTGGCGTTTCCGAGCACCAACAGTGACACTAAATTGTTCTGAGCGGGAAGATAGCATAGTGCGAGAAGAATCAAAGGAACCAACAAAAGAGGCAGGAAACACAGAAGCACAAATCGCATAAAGTCAGGCAATGAGTAGGAAGAAGATTCATGTCTCGGGAGGTCACCAGCAAGGTACGATGAGCACAAGATCATCACATAGAGGCATAGATCTCGGCATGGAATGGCAGAGATAGCCATGGAGTTAGAAGCGATAGAATAGATGGGGAAGATACCACATTATGAAAAGTCATTGCATTCTACCATATCTACAAACTGCTCCCAGGGTATTGTGAATGCGGCCTCAGCCGACGACAATGTACATACACGTCCACAGCTAACAAATGGTACACATTAAGCCAGAGTTGAACTGGTCATGATACCGCACCGCCTACTTTAGCCTCCGACACCGCCACCAAAGCGTCTGCCCTTTCGTCTACCACGCCGTCAATTCCTCGACTTCGGCTTCCCCAAACGTACTCGACTTCGTCACCTTGCCCACGCCATCCGAGAACGCGCCATCCGCTCCAGTGATTCCGGGCTTCTCCATGATCTCAGGCAACACCTCCCTGAAGAAGTCGAGCAGGTATTTATTGACTTGTTCGAACTGCAGCAGGAACGCATCGTGGCCCTCCTGACTATCGATCTTGCCGAATCGCGCGTTGGGTATCCCTGCTGCTATGTCCTGTTGCTCGGTGATCGTGAAGAGGCCGTCGCTTTCGATACCGAGGACGAGGGCTGGTTGCTCGATTTTGGATAGCGCTTCTTTAACGCTCGGTGCGCGGCCGCGGGATACGTCGTGGGTGTCGAGTTTGCGGGTTACGGCGATGTAGCAGTTCGCGTCGAAGCGGCCGACAAATTTCGTGCCTTGGTAGCGCAGGTATGATTGGGCGGAGAAGTAGTGAGTGGTTGGTCTTCGTGAGTTCTGACTTACTACGGGCACGGACACTTGGAACTCGGTTGTGCCGCTGAATTGGGGGTCTTGGACCATCGCGGTCGCGGTTGGAGTTTCGGGTGGTGTGCCTCCGGCTGTTCCTGGTCGACTGGATGTCCTTGAGCCCTTGGCTCTTGTGTGGCCGTGGTTGTGGATGCTCCAGTGCTCGTTCTGGTCTCCGCCGTTTCGCTGTGGTGAGTTGATACTCTGTTTCTTGCTTGGGTCGGGTGTGTTCCGGCCGAATCTTGTTTCGAAAGAGTCTCTGCTTCGGTAGGTGAGCAGGGCTGACATGCGTGCTGCGCCTAGGCCGGCGGCTGGAGGGTCGTCTAATGGGTAGTAGCCGTCGTCGTACTTCGGGTCAGAGTAGATGGATTGTCTTTGGGCTTCCCCCCAGCTGATCCCCCAGGCGCTGTGTGTTGCTGATGTGGCGATTGGGACGATGGATTTGATGTAGTCTTTGCCGAAGTATGCGTATTCGAGGACGAGCATGCCGCCCATTGAGCCCCCGACGACGGCTGCTACTTGCTTGACGCCGAGGCTGTCTAAAACGATCTTGTGTATGCTGGCGCATGTCAGTATGTGCTATAACACTCCAAGTCTGGTGCACTCACTGTACGTCGTCTCGTATCGTGGTTAGAGGGAACTCAGGCCCATATCTATCCTCTCCCGCACCATCTCTGCACGTCATGGGGCTCGCACTGCCGTAAGGACTCCCCAGACTGTTCAGACATATGATGTAGAATCTCGTCATGTCAAACGCTTGTCCTGGACCACCAAGCAGCGGGCCCCACCAGTCGGCCACATCTGCGCTGCCGCTGAGAGCATGGCATATCACCAACGCATTGTCTCCATTTTCTGATAGTCGGCCTCGGGTCGTGTATGCTATCGGCACATTGTGCAGTGTGACGCCGGACTCGAGTGTGAAGGAAGGGACGATGGCATATTGCTGTTCGCTGACTAGTTTGGAGAATGGGTTTTCAGGTTGCTGGGAGACAGTCTCTACGGGATTTAGTAGCTGTTCATTCATGAGGGACGGGGGGTTCTCGGGTGAGACTGACGGAGGGTCATGGTCCTCCCGTTAGACGTAGCCATGCTGGAGGAAGTGAGCGGAGCCTTGAAGGATTTCAGACACGCGTGAGGGTCAATCAAAACGGAATTGTGTACAACAAGGCAGGCTTCAATTTGGGCAACCCACGAGGACCATCTACATCTTGTACAGTCATATTTGCTTGCCGATAGTGGAGTGCCCGGCAAGAACATGATCTTCGAGTGTTGCGACTCAGCAGAAACTTTCTGAAGCACGCCATCGGAGCCGAGGGGACGTCACTTGCTGGAGTGGAGTTACGGCATCTGCGAGCGGAAGCTAGCCGTACATGGGAACGTCTAAAGGGACAGTTCTAGCGCTTGAGCCAGGACATCTTCAGTGAGGTAGGAGCAAGATCGTTAGTAGCACATATTACTTGCTTGTTGACAATTTGCCTATCGCGCTCAATGGATGACTATCGTTGACCGTCTTGTGCGATGATTCAATTGGCCAGGCACTGAACAATGTGCTTGGCAATACCGCTGCGCTAGCTTTAGGTGAGATCAACGTGTCTCGTTGCTCTGTTGCCTCCTTTTCTGAGCCGAGATAGCAGCGGGCCAACGCTTCAAGATGACGAGTCTTCATGAGACTGCCAGACCTAAGCTCTGCAAGATATGTACTGGTATTGAAGTACGCAAGCCCTTCTGCGGACCAGAACACAGCAGGTCAAGCTCCGGCACCACTACTCGCATCTGCTATAGTCATGCACAATCTCTGCACGAACTCCTCACGTCCGCGATCGATGTTCACTGCCACCTATGTTGTCTCATTCTCGACGTCATTCGCAAGCATTATATCCTGATCTCGAACAAAAAGAACGTGCTTGACGACTGGGACTATGTAGATGACCTTGAAGACTTTAGCGACGACGAAGCTGAAAGTGGCTTGTCGCCAGAAACATTGCGGAGGTACCGGAGATTCTTCTGTGAGGCTGATAACACCTTCGACCAGGCCAACAATACGAGCAGTCCTATAGTCCTTGAGTTTGTGTTTCGAAGTCCTTTGCGTGATGAATTGCCAAGCAGATGCACTGACGTTGCTGTTCATTGGACCCAGGTTGGGGGCTTGTCACGACTGACAACCACAACTTCTGCTTTGAGCCTCGTTTCAGGATTGCCCGGTGAGTGGATCTCGACAGATGGAACTTCACCGCTCCAAGTCTAAGTTTGCTTCTCTAGATAACCTGGTCCGTCTCTGCGAAGCACGCGACCTACAGAATGACACTGACACCAGTGGCGCATACTCGTCTGCTTTGGTACGGCTATGGATGAACAAGTGCGACCAGACACATGAACTTTGCCGAGCAAGACGAGAGCAGCGTGAAATCTCTCTACCCACTCGTGTTATCGAAGTGGCAGCTGATGCGACCAATCCCCGTCTAGTCGAATCACAAGGACAGACAGCGGGCTATGTATGTCTTAGTCACTGCTGGGGCAAGAGTCCCACATTCAAGACCGAAGTCGCATCTCTATCAACCAGGAAAAGAGGCATGGATATCAAAGAGATGCCTAAGACATTCCAGGACGCGGTCGCTATCACACGTAACCTAGGTATGCGGTATCTATGGATCGACAGTTTGTGTATCGTGCAAGACTCGGCAGATGACTGGGCTCGGGAGTCTGCGGAGATGGGCAGAATATACCGGGACGCAGCAGTCACTGTTTTTGCAGAGTCCTCGGATAGTGATGCAGGAGGCTGTTTCGCATCACGACCTCAAGTGGGGCGAACCTCAGCACTTTGCTGTACACCGATGCTCGACTCATTGATGCAAGCCTTTTCTGATGAGGAGCACCAGACGCCAACCTTCATTCAAGAAAAACTGCATCACGCCGGTAGCCATAGTCTGCCAGAGCGTCACAGCGTTTTTGAAACTGTGAAAAATTTGGAAGCACGAACAACACCCCTAAGTTCAAGAGGCTGGGTGCTGCAAGAGTCAATCTTGTCGTTCAGAGCGTTAGTGTATGACCAACACGAAGTTCGTTGGTCATGTCCTACAATGAAGGCCTGTGAATGTACTCCAGAAGGGCACATCAGACAGTCATGGTCAAAACTGGACAAGGGCGAAGCTGAGATTGTTGATAAAAGAGACCTATCCAACGCCTGGGCGTCTATAGTTCACGAATTCTCTCGACGAAAATTGACATACAGCAGGGACAAATTACCCGCGCTGGCTGGCATCGCTGGCGAGATGTCCCACGACAAGCGGCCAACACAGTATCTCGGGGGTCTGTGGGAAGATGACCTGCGTCACAACCTGGCCTGGTTTGTACCTCCAAGAAGTACAGTTTCGCCGTATCGCGAGACAAATCGTACACAGGGCTGTCATGCGCCATCGTGGTCGTGGGCAGCAGTTGACGGAGAAGTCAGGATGCATTTGCAACTCAGCGATGACCGTCAGACCAGCGAAGACTGGGCAGTCGAAAGGACCAGGAGAGCCAAAAGCCTGCTTTGCGAGATCTTGGTTTCTCGGACTACTCCCGTTAACAAGCTCAACCCATTCGGCGATTGTACAGGAACGCTCAGGTTGTGCGGACCCTTGGGTTATGCAAAATGCTGTTCGCTTACCACAACAAGCCATCACGTTGATCGGATTCCACTTGCGGACACATGGTCAGGAAGAGAGACTGCCTGGTTCGATCCGGATGTCTCGCCTGTACCTAGAGAAAGTCCCATTGACGAAGTTTGGTGTATGCCTCTATATCACACTTCCGGTCATCTATGGTGCCTTGCTCTAACCCCTGTACCAATTAATCGGGGCTTAAATATCCTCGGTGGACGCTCATCACCTCAGGGCGAAGTCTATCAGCGAGTTGGGATAGTGACGGCGAAGTACGTTTCTTCTCACGAGATCCTGACTGAGCCTGACAAGCACTTTGGTACCACGGTGGAGCAAAACAACGCAATACTGGCATGGTTTGAGCAGTGTGAAGTAAAGACTATCACCATCGTGTAGGCTGACTTTGCAAAGACAAGCGCTGGTGTAGCAGTAGCCGTATAATTTGCACTGTTTGCTTGACACGTGCATTCGCGACTCCTCCGCTCCTTCCTTCTACGTCAATAATGCGATTGCTGTAGTGTTCGACCATTACTGCGCTATCGCTCCTTTCATTTCTTCTTGCTCACGCCCTTTCACTGTTGTCTTCCCTCCATCTGCTTGGAAGTTGGGAGGGCCAAAAAATGATACGAGGTTGCGACGATGTTCCAGTTCACAGCACTGTCGGGAGCGCAGAGCACATCCCGTGCTTCTCAATCAATACTCGAGTTCGATGGAGGAGTCAAGATCCTGGTCGATGTTGGCTGGGATGAGAGATTTGATACCAGACAGCTCGCAGAATTAGAAAAGCACGTCTCAACACTATCTTTCATCCTTCTTACTCATGCCACTATTGCCCATCTTGGTGCCTATGCACATTGTTGCAAGCACATTCCTCTCTTTTCACAAGTTCCTGTCTATGCCACAGCTCCTGTAATAGCCTTCGGCCGAACCACGTTGCAGGATTTGTACTCTTCGGCACCGGCAGCTGCGACCTTTATCCCAGCCTCTGCCTCGCCCGATGATCAGACTGCGACCGACGACGCCACTAGATCCAACATCCTGCGAGAAGCGCCAACTTTCGAAGAGATCAATACCTACTTCTCGGCCATCACCCCTCTCAAGTACTCACAGCCACATCAACCGGCCGCCTCCTACTTCTCCGCCCCTCTCGAAGGACTCACCCTCACAGCATACAATGCTGGACACACACTGGGAGGCACGATATGGCACATACATCATGGCATGGAGAGCATTGTCTATGCAGTCGACTGGCATCAAGCCAGGGAGAACGTCATCGCAGGGGCTGCATGGTTTGAGGGAATTGGTGGTTCCGAAGTCAGCGAAGCTTTACGCAAGCCTACTGCTCTAGTGTGCAGCAGTGTCAATGGCGACAAAGCAGCAATCTCTGGCGGGAAGAAAGCGCGAGATGAAGCTCTTCTGGGTCACATCCGCAGCTGCCTGTCAAAAGGAGGTTCAGTACTGATACCGACTGATTCCAGTGCCCGCATTTTGGAGCTTGCCTGGCTGCTGGAGAAGGTATGGCAAGAAGGGAGCAACGATGAGAACCTCAAGAATGCAAAAGTCTACATGGCCACCAAATCTGCGCACGCTACCCTTCGTCATGCCCGAAGCTTGCTCGAGTGGATGGACGACAGCATTGTTCGAGAATTTGAGGGAGACGAAGAAAACACAAATACCGTTGTTAAAGGCCACAAGAGAGGGAGGAGTAGACAGGCCAACACGGCTGCGAAGCCTTCTCGGCCCTTTGAATTCAGACACGTGAAGATTATCGAGACAGAAAATCGTCTGGACAAGGTTCTAAAGGCCGAGGGGCCACGCGTGATCATTGCGAGCGATCTGTCCGGCGAGTGGGGATATTCAAGAGCTGCGCTCGAACATATTGCACGACATGGTGATAACGTGGTCATCTTGACCGAGCGAGTGAGCACGGAGAACACGAAGGATATGGCTACTGCTTCGACCTTGTGGCGGTGGCAGACGGAGCGCCTCAATGGTGTTACTCTCGAGAAGTCCTTGGCTGGAGACCAGATTGAGCAGATCCATACTGGAAGGGAGCTTGTCCTCAGGGATGCGAGAAGGGTTGCACTCGACGAGGCGGAACTATCTAAATACCAGCAGTACATGGCAACTCAGAAGCAGATCAGAGACTCGTTACTGACAAGCGACGGCCGACAATTAGCTGACGCGGAAGAGGCCATGGACGATGATGACGAGAGCTCCTCTGAATCAGAAGACGAGGAAGATGAACAGCAAGGCAGGGTGCTCAATATATCTGCCGTTCTAACACATGGCAACAGGAACAAAGTTGCCCTGAGTGACGAAGACCTCGGTGTTAGCATTCTCTTGCGCAAGAAAGATGTCTTCGATTACGATGTTAGAAACAAGAAAGGACGAAACGCTGTTTTCCCCTACACTCATTCCAAGAAGAGGGGTGATGAGTTCGGCGACTTCATCAAACCGGAGGACTTTCTGCGAGAAGAGGAGAGGGAAGCACAAGAGGCCATGACTGAGGAGAAGAACAACTCTGTGCTTGGACAGAAGAGAAAGTGGAGCGAAGATAAGACAAAGCAAGCCAAGCCACACAAGAAGCAGAGGTCGGAGCCAGCTCCTGACGGCGCTGCTGGCGATGACGCTTCATCAGACGAGTCCGATTCTGAAGTTGAAGCTGAAGGTGCTGGGACCGAACAACACGGACCAGGCAAGGTCATTTACGAGGAGAAGCGCATCAATTTCCAAGCTCGACTCGCTTTCGTCGACTTTGCCGGCCTGCACGACCAACGGAGTCTACAAATGTTAATACCGCTTATCAATCCTAAGAAACTCATACTTGTTGGTGGCTCCGCATCAGAGACTACAGCCCTAGCAAACGATTGCAAAGAATTGCTCGGCATGAAGGTGGATGGTGCAGAGAGTGAGTTGAACGCGGAGATTTACTCGCCTCAGATTGGCGACATGATCGACGCCAGCGTCGACACAAACGCTTGGACTGTGAAGCTGACAAGAGATCTGGTCAAGCGGCTGCAATGGCAGAATGTCAGAAACATGTCGATTGTAACGATATCGGGCCAGCTCCGAGCAGAGATAATGTCGGTGCAGACGGAAGAAGCTGGACTGAAGAAAATGAAGCTTGATGGTGGGTCCAAAAAGGTCGAGCAGGAAAGCGAAGCCAATAAGTCTTATGTCGAGCCTGTCCTCGATGCTATACCAGCCAGCGCAGCAGCATCGCTCCGAGTAGTGACACAACCAATTCATGTCGGTGACTTGCGATTAGCGGACCTAAGACGACTTATGCGGGAAAGTGGTCACTCGGCCGTTTTCAGAGGCGAAGGTACTCTGCTCATCGATGAAATGGTGGCGGTCAGGAAACTCGCTAGTGGCAGGATCGTGGTTGAGGGGCCACCGGTCAATCCCGTCATGCGAAACGACAGTTTTACGCAAGTCAAACAGAAGATCTACGATGGTTTGGCTGTTGTGGCTGCTGGGTGAGTGTGGTTTCCGATTGACTTTCCGTGCTGTTTGTGCACATCAGACAATCGGACAGCCATGGATTCGATGAATCAGCTTCGACGGTCACAATCAGCCAAAGCATCTTTGCTCGTTGTTGGCATTGTATCGAGGATGTGACAGCTTGTTTGTCCCACACAAAACTAGCATTTAACCACTTCTTTGCGCCTTCCATCGCAGTCATGCTGATGCCTGCTAGGGAGTCACAACATCGTGTCAACGAAGCTGTCTCTGAAGTACGCCTGACTGGTTAAAGCGAACAGATGCTGCATCTTCCGCATTGACAAAAGGTGCGCCACCAAGAAAATGTGTCACCACAGCTGGCTCTGCTCGGTTTGATTGCGATGCTTGCGCATCAGCGCCAACGGGACCAAGCATGACCATGTTCATGGAACGAGAGAGGCAATCGGAAGGATATATCACCTCCCACAAGTCACCAGTGTTGTTTCATAGCCATCGAGACGCACGGCGCATGCGCAGCACCTACGTTGTATAAGAAGAGACGATACACCTCCCGCAAAGGTCACGAATCTAAGCAAACCAAGTATCACGTCTTAGAAGCAGCACGTACTCACTCTTTCAAGGCCGTCTTCTTCGGCTCAATCGTCAAGATGTTCCCTTTTCCTCCTCCCATGCCATTTGGACAAGCACCAATGCCCATGCCCTTCCTTCCAGCAAGCGACATGTTCGGGAAGACACAGTACAAGTATGTCACTCCCGATGGAGGACCACCAATGGATGGCGCAGTACCTTCTGGATCACCCTTTGACCCGCCCCAGCCTAGTCAATTCGGCTTTCCTGGTAATTGTGTTCCTGGATCAATGCACCCATTCGGCCTTCCTAACCCATTCGCAGCACCACCTTTTCCCTTCGGAGCGCCCGCAGCGCCCGCAGCGCCAGGCTGGTATCAATGTTCCCCCGCGCCGCCGCCATACAGCTCAGGCCCTCCTCCTCCACCACCGCCACCAGTACCTGGTCCAGCCGCACCTTCCTGGGCTCCTCCACCTCCGCCTCCACCAGCTTCTCATGCATTCGGTGGCACCAACGACTATGCAGAGGAGCCTCTTGAAGGCAACAGAGTCAAAGGTCAACTAGCCACCTTCCCCGATAGAAGCGCAGGCTACATCTTCCCACGACGAAACGTGACAATCCATCTTTTCAAAGACAACGTGATCAGCAAATATCCGCCAGTCTGCAACATCGTCACGACCCAGAACGACAAGTTCAATGTTCAGCATGCACCATGCGAGATGACCTTCGAGGAGCTTATTGAGCAGATCAATTGTCGAAAGAGAGCAAACTGGCATCCACCCTACAATACCCCGGGACATGGATATCCGGAGCATCTAATCGGTGTTCAAGAACTACTGGAATTGGACCGTGGTCGGTTCATGTTGGGGTCAAAGATTATGTTGACCGATCCTCAGGCTAAGTCAAAGCTCGGGGAGCTCTGGTCCGACTCTGCTGGGAACGCTGGGCAGGGGAAGCCTAGATACATTGTGAGACTACCGGTTTGAGAGAAGTTGTCAAGCGATGAAGGCTGCAAAGGGGTAAGTTGACGCGATCTTGTCCTATGTTCATCAAGCAGCTAAGTATATGCGCAGGGTGTAATAGGCGAGGTCACCGTTTCCAAATCTCTGGGGACACCAAGAAGCACCTTGCTCCAGCTATGCCGGCTACTTGTGGTCATATCCTTCCATTACGCCCAAGTCCGAGAGTATCATTCTGGTACAGCCAGTCGTAATTATGCAAATTTTTAGCTAGACCTAGCTAGGCAGGAGCACCCGGAGTTATGCATTGGTTCCGCGTTCCTGTCCAGGCCCAGATGCAGTGCTGAGATACTGGCTTCACGTATCTTCTCTTAATATCGATTGACTTGTCAACAACCCTAAGTTTTGTTCTGCTTACTCGTCGTCCTAAACTAACCTTTGAATCACCCGACATGGCGACACAAATGCAGCAATCGTTCAAGCGGGACCCCACCACCACCAAATATAATGCCGCCCACCCTGTCTGTGCTCTTGGACCAGAAGAAATCTCCTACGCATCAGAGCTCATCCGTTCGCTATGGCCGGAGCATACCGATCTAAGATTTAAGACGATCACACTCGATGAGCCACCAAAAGCATTGCTCCTCCCATATTTCCAAGCCGAGCGTGAGGGGCGGAGTTTGCCACACATCGACCGCAAAGCATTTACATCGTACTACATCCGTAACACTGTATGTCTCGGTCCTTGCACGAATGATTGGTGAGACTAATGTTTCCAGGACCGGTTCCATGAAGCTATCATAAACCTCTCGACTGGTAAAGTTGAGAATAATGTCCGTCTTGGCGCGAACATCCACGGCAACGGTGATTATGAAGAAATTTTGCTTATCGAGAAAAATGCGCTCGAAGATGAGCGTGTCAAAGCAGAGATTGCCAAGCTCAATCTGCCAGAAGGCACCGTCGTTTGTGCCGACCCATGGATATATGGTACGTACGCCGATCACTTACCGCGCCTCGCTAACATGACAAGGATCGGATGGTGTCAACGATGATGAGCGTCTCTACCAGGTCTTCCTCTACATGCGCGATCCCTCCAACCCGTCAGAAGATGATTCTTGTCACTACGCTTTCCCACTGCCAATCTCGCCCGTCCTAGAATGTAACACCTACAAGGTCATTCGTGTCGATCTTCTGCCGACTGGCAAAGACAACACGATCAAGCCCACGTCAGCTTGGAAGCCAGTACCACCGAATGAATACATTTCCGAGCACCAAGACTTACGCAAGGATCTGAAACCCCTTCATGTGGTTCAGCCCGAGGGCTCCTCATTCACAATTCAGCCAACAGGCAACAACACCATGCAGACCATATCGTGGCAGAAGTGGCAATTCCACCTGCATTACAACGCTCGTGAAGGTCCGGTCCTTTTCAATGTCCAGTACGACGGAAGACCTCTCTTCTACAGAGTTTCTCTATCAGACATGAACATTCCATACGCGGATCCTCGGCAACCTTTCCTCAGGAAATCTGCTTTCGACCTGGGTGATGCAGGTGCGGGAGCAATGGCGAACAATCTGCAGCGTAAGTTTCTTCCTCTCTTAAAAATCCATCAGGGCTTGACTCCGTGACGAGCGTTGGTCGAGCATTGACTTCAAGACGTATTGTACAACGCATTTCAACTCGGTTGACTGGAATTCTCTATCCACGATCCGTCCCCACTACAGTCTTACCAGTACAGGTATACTAACTTCTACAGTTGGCTGCGACTGCCTCGGAAACATCCAGTACGTTTCGTCTACCATCGCGGATGACAAAGGCACGCCAGTACCCCTCGACAACTGCGTCTGCGTCCATGAGCAAGATGGCGGTATTGGCTGGAAGCATACCAACTACCGAACGGGCCGCGCGGCTGTGACACGAAACAGAGAACTTGTCCTTCAGACCATAATCACAGTCAGCAATTATGAATACATCCTCGCCTATATTTTCAACCAGGTTGGCGAGTTCACCTACGAAGTCCGCGCCACAGGTGTGCTATCTACGCAACCAATTGACCACGAGCTTTGCGGTGAGAACGGCGAAGGTGTCCCCTGGGGCACAGTTGTCCACCCAGGTGTGCTAGCCACACATCACCAACACGTCTTCTCCCTCCGGATCGACCCAAATATTGGCTCACTCACCGAAGGAAACCAACTCGTCTACTCCGAAGCACATCCAATGCCAATTGACGACTTCAACCCTCACGGTACAGGCTACACCGCGACCGACACTCTTGTGACGCACTCTTCAGGTCTGGACCTAGCTCCAGATGCCAACCGCGTCTTCAAGATCGTGAACCCGAACCAAAAGAACAAAATCAACGGCAAGCAGATCGGCTACAAAATCATGGCCCCACCCTTCCAGAAGATCTTAAGCGCCCCAGAATCCTTCAACTACAAGCGCGCCGAATTCTCCAGCAACAACATCTACGTCACCAAATACGCCGACCGCGAACTCTACGCAGGCGGCTGGTACACGAACCAATCCCGCGGCGGCACCGGCGTCCGGTCCTGGGCCGACAGAAAAGACGATGTGGCTGGCGGCAAGCACGGCGAAGATCTTGTCGTCTTCGTGCAGTTTGGGATCAATCATATTCCGAGAATTGAGGACTTCCCAGTCATGCCGTGTGAGAAGATCTCGGTGCATTTGAAGCCGGTGAATTTCTTTGAGAAGAACCCGGGGTTGGATGTGCCGCCGAGTGAGCAGGTGTTTAACAAGAGTACGAAGGTGGAGGAGGTGGCGCACCAGCAAGGTGGAAGTGTGGAGATGGAGGTTGGGAAGGGTGGAGAGTGCTGTGGGACGGCCAGTGTGAATGCCAAGTTGCAGAAGCTTGATATTTGAGTGCCTTTCTGCGAACTTGTGAAAGTCAAGAGTTTCCTCGTAAGTATCGATGATATGTCTATAGGCTGGAGCAAGCTGTATTGCAGAAGCTCGGTTGCACCTCTCTTACATCCTGACACAGATCGTTACTAATGAAGGCCTGGGGCCCTAGACCCACTGCTTAGTTCCTGGTGCTTCTATCTAGTATGGCTTTACGAGTTCGATTCGGGAGAGACTTAGGCACAGTATCTTTATGTCGAGAACCATTTCCAAATTGTCAAGAACACAGATTCAAAGGACGAAAACCGACTCGAGTACAGAGTGCGCGATTATGAAGGACTTAAACTTGACGCCATCCCCAGGATTGCTGCTGAGCAACGAGACGCTGCAGAGAGGCTTGCCAAATGAATTGATATGACAGAATCAGGCTTCATTTCGCTGAGGAATGATAAATTGAGTAACTGTTTTCGCGATCCCTCCTCTCAAATTCAGGTATTCGCAGTTGACCGTCGCAACGACACACACTCCCATCACAGCACCGTCCGCCTCTCCCTCACTCAACACCTTCATCTCTCACACCATCCTCCCGTCCCTATTCATGACGCGTAGTACACCTATCCGCCATCAACTCCGCACTCCACAGAAAAATGCCGCCACGAACACTCATTCATCAGTCCGTTCACACACCGACAAGCTCTTAGTTCCAAATCCCTCATCCACCCAATACATCCGAAACACAATCAATCTCACACCACTTTCTGCTCACTTCGGCCGGGGCGTATTGGAAGCTTTTCCATTTGTCTGCGCGGGGACATGCTTCCCGTGCTGCTTCAAGGGTGCAGACGTATTCGATGTTTTTAGGAGGACTTCAGGGGGAGGTGGCTGAGGTGGGTGTGCGCTTAGTTTGGGATTGATTGCGACGGATTTCTTCGCGCTGAGGATGGATTGGGCTGCCGTCTAGCGGGCCGAGTGTGATGGGGTTGGGTTGAGTGGTATGATTTGTGGGTGGTGGGGGTACGATAGAAGTATGCTGGAGGTCTTGAGATTGGCAAGGAGCGCTGAATGGAAACGGCGAGAAGAAAAATATGCGCACCTTCACTCTGGGAAATCTTTCTGACCGGTATCAGTGGATGAATCTAGGGTTTCGTTTCCCTTGCGCTCCTGCGCTAGAGGTCAAGTGCAAGTATCGGGTGTCGAGACGTGGCATGGTTTAGATTGTGGTGCCTGGGGTCTGGTGGGACGGGGTGCTGGAGCTCTCGACATATGTCCGAGCTGCCTGATGCGCAGAAGCCACCTAAAATCTGAAATTATGACTCTGGACCTACTCCGCCTCTAGCTCGTTCTGTAGAGCATGAGCGACGTTAGCGAAGCAGTGCCACTACCGTCCGCGACACTATGTGCTTGCCTCTCACGCACTGACCTCAGCATGTCCTACCGCCAGCACATCTCATGATTACGCTCAAGCCCCATCCTCTGACCTCTGATCCCGTACTTCTGAGTCCCCCGATACTGACTCCTCGTCTGAATGTCCCTGCGACCCGTCTGAAACCTCACTTGATTCTCACCTCCCCAAAGCCCTTCTCTCAGCGTTCGCTCTCCAGACGCCATACCACAGACCCCACTCGCTCTGGTCATACTTCGTACCCAATCGCCTGAGCCAGGTGTTGAAAGTAATATCGCACTATGCCTTGCAAACGGACTCGATCTCGCACCTCACACCGTTCGTACAAGCGGCACCACGGTTGGGGTTGCAGCGGTAGGCGTACTGTATTTGAGGATCCGGGTGAGGACCTCGGGTGGTAATTCGTGGATGTGCATTATGACTGAGAAATGGCGGCGTCCGTAGGATGGTGGGCACCGTGTCGTCTTTCCTGGATCAGGCTGCAAATCGTTGGTAGCCTGGTACGCGTGTGCCTGGATTTCGGACCCTTTTGAGTATCAGCAATGCTCTTCAGATGTGACTGCTCTGTGTTGCGGTGAAGAAGGAGGGTGGCTCGATAGAGGAAAGGAGGAGATGCTTAAAGACTCAGCAATCAGTATATGGTCGATGGAAGGATGCTTCTGACTTGAGCTTCGGCCTCACGACGTGCTGTTAGAATCATCACAGCATCATGATGCCCGGCTCAAACTCAAGCTTGAAGAGTGGTAGAGAGAATTGCCAGCCCTATTAGATTTCAAGCCTGCTTCAGTAATATCCTAGTGTAAGGACTGCGTCAGCGTTTGTGAAAATTCCTTAGGCCTGGGTTGTATGTCGCGGAATGTCCGCGAGCTCAATGAGCTCAAGGTGGTTTCGGCAAGTAAAGAGGTGGCACAGTCATGTAAGATCAAGCCGACCGCGAGTCTGTTGTACATGTGGTTGCGTGAGAAACTGACCGTTGATTTTGTTACATTGCTTCAAATTTAGCATGTACACTACCTTCATTATGCTCAACTGTCATAGTCCTTGGGAACTTCGCTTTCACGTCTTCAACCCGTTTGTGGCGCAATCGCAGTTCCAGAACCTGCGGCGCATGAGCACATCGTCCGAAGTGCGGCTCGCAGCTGCCCTTCATTTCGTCATAGGACATCCATCTGATTATGGCTCTCCACCATTATCCTTGACCCATTGCCTGCTTTACATCTTCCGGCACAGCCGCCCACGCTCTCTGCACATCGATTCTCCTCCTCCCTATCTCTTCTTGTTTGCTGACATCCTGCTGCAACACAAGACTCTCGATCTCAAGCATGCCACTAACAGCCATCCAGAGAGGACTACCCCATCTCGACCTGACCTGATGAGCTGCAGCCTTCGCGCATTTCACCGCCTGTTCGGTCTGTACCCCACCACGGAAGAACTTGTGTTGCATGAATATGAGAGTAAGACTGATGATCTGGTTGTTGCCGATTTGCCTTGCAATGTTCAAGGCAGAGCCGAGGAGCTCTTTCATCCGGATCGTGGTTGTATCTGGTGCCGTGCTAGAAAGGAGGGAGTAAGCGGCAGAGATGAGGGGTGGCGAGGCCGAACTGACATGTGTCGCTATTGCATCCATCAGAGACTGTAGACGTCCATGTTGTGGGTGAGAGGGTGAGCGGAGGATAAGGGCTGAATTTATCGCGGCAAGAGTGCGGAGGTCTTGGTGCATGCGACTTTCCTGCTGAGTGTGAGACTTGCTGATTGGCGAATGGCTCGGTTGTTTTGGCTGAAGGGCAAGTGGCTTCGACTGGAAGAAGTGAAGGGCCCCATCTAGTCTTCCCATACCGTGCAGAATACAGCCTTCGAGGTAGCCGACCATCGCTTCAAGCTCTGTACGTGCTGCGCCTTTGACTTTTTTGAGGTGCATTCGAAGGGCTTTCGAGAGTTGGCTGGCCTTGTTCCACTGTCCAGTCGAACAGAGCATAAAGCCCGCTTCCGTCTTGAGTTGTAGAGCTAGCAAATGTGCGCGATGCTTCAGCCGCTCATCCCTGGCACTGAGCATATGCTGCTGTCCAATGATTTCTTCTGTAGGAATAAGGTACCCTTCATTGAGAAACTTTTCAGCCCTGCCTTTGAGTATGTGGTTCTGTTGCGCAATCGATACACCCATCAACAGAAAGCCAATTGCCTCGAGCTCTTTCTTGCCCATCCATGACAGAGCAATGTAGTACTTTCCATCCTGCTCGTGTACCAAGCCCCCTTCTTGTGTGGCAATGCCTTTCAGCGAGCTCGGGTTGACACGTATCCACGTCAGCTCATCGGCTGTCCAATCTCTGTCAATGGACTTGCTGTAGAGTGTCTCTTTCAGATTCTTCCTCTTCTGTTCTACTTCACCTTCATTGGCAGTGTTCAAACTCCAGAGCAGGTCGATGATGTCCATGAACACCGGCATTTGTAGGTGTTGCTCAACGTCCGGGTTGAGTTGGAGACTCCTTGCCTTTGCCATGGCTTGTTGTGAGTTAGATATGCTGTCAAGACTGTGCGTGTGTAGGTGAAGGAGTGATTCAAGGATTGCGGCGTAGGCGTATATCGCATGGTCGCCGTGCATCTTGGCAACGTGCTGGATTCTTTCGAGTTGATGCAAGGCTTCGTGTCGATTTGGGTGCTCCGACGCCTCTGTGGAGAAACAGACGGCCTGTAAGCGGAATGAGTATTCCCAGGCAACGTGTCGGTAGGTCTCAATGTCCTGTATCATGCCTTGCAGATGTTTCACGGCAGCTCGGGGCTTCGACCGAAATAGGATCCTCGACAGCAGGAGTTGCATAGCATATTTGAGGTCGATGAACTTCATTCTTTCGCAAAGGTCGATGGATTTCGTGAGAACCGTTTCAGCTTCGTCAAGATTGTTCGTTTCGTCGTATAGTATTTGTGCATACTTGAGAGAAAGCTGTGCTTCGTGTAGTGGTGAGAGTTTGAAGTTCTTCAAAGCTGCTTCCATACATCCAAGCGCAGTGGAGACTAGCTGATAGTAGTCCTTGGTTCGGTGCTCCAACTTCCTCGAGGCTTCGATGTACTCGTCGGCAAGGTTCAGCAACAGGCTAGGATACTGTGTCGAGGGTATTGTTGATCCAGCATCTGGCTCCATCTTTGGGGTTGTCTGCTTCGATATGTTGGGTTTGGTCTCCTTGAGAACATGAGGCCGAGGCGTAGGGTGCTTTGAAGGCATCTGGGTCGGCGACGGTACTTCCTGCTTCACCTGGACTGGTTGTTGTGGATATGGTTTCTGGCTGGCCCAATGATTCTGATTCGGAGGTGGAGGCACAATCACCCGAGGCGGTGGAGGGGGCTGATACCTCTGCTGGACCTGCTGGTTGTAGGCAAACGCTTGTTGGTTCTGCTGTACGAAGTATTGCTGATTCCACTGATCAGCCGGCGGCCCTTCGAAGTGGTAGTACGGCTGTTGCTGTTGCTGCTGCTGCTGCTGCACAGCATAGTAGGTTGCTTGTGATTGTGGTTGCGATGGTGAAGAATTTGGATGTTGCCGAGGAGGCACTATCACCTGTACTCGATTGGGGGTAGCAACATTTGGTGGTTGTGTTTGTTGAAATGATTGCTGGTAGTTAGGTGGGAACGGCTGTGCCGCCTGATACGGATTGTAGTAAGGCATTTTGGGCAGGGACGCCCTGGGCAGCGCCTTCCTTGAGATACTTCGCAGGTCGCGTGAAAATCATTTGCCTTCAAGCAACACTACCAGTCTCTCATTGGATGCCGTGACAGACAGCACTAAGACCACACTGCTGCGAAGGCTCAATAAGGCTGCCAACCAACTTCATGCCGCGCGTAACCTCGTTCGCTGTCAATTCACGCGTCCTATCGATCCTTCTTTCCGCCAGTCTGAGACTTATTCACTGCGAGATGACTTGACGGATTGCTGGAATTTTTTACAGGTCAATGGCACAACGAAAGCAACCATATCGCGACGGGGAACGTGGCAATGTCACTGTGTTGCTTAACCAATAGGAGGAGTGTTTACAGCCATTGCAGCCTTCATGCCTTGCGGAAACGAAACGCGTACCGGTCGTCATGAAGCCAAATTTCTCTGCGCAAATGGGATCTCGTCGGTGTTGGCGATGCCCACCGAGGTAGTGGGAAGCCAGTGGTAGAGCAGCATGTGATTGCTGATGGAAGTAACTAGATCAAGTACTAAACAGGCTTCAGAACAAAATATTGTTCTCCCGTAGCTATGCTATGATTTTTCAAGACCCTCCGCAAAGCAATAATGACCACCTCCAGCTTGAGCGACATCACGACTTCGACGGCGGTAGGCACGGTCCTTGCAGGTGTTGCCGGCTTCCTGATCATCACAAACATGTCGCGGATCCTGGGCAGGGCCAAGACAAGCTTCTACTACGGCAAGAAGTCGATACTACTAAGGACAAAAGAAGGTAAAGAAATTTCTTTGGCCAATTTGTGCAAGTCTGTTCTACCACCGTGCCGGCTCAACCCATTCCTCTTTAACGGCCATCTGCAAACCATATGGACTGTGATCAAGTCGAAGTCTAGCCCAATCTACTACAAACGATGGCTGTTCGAGCAAGAAGACCCAGCGTACCCCGGCACTTTCGCCGTGGATTTCGTGGTCAAGCCGTATGAATCTAAAGACGCTATCTTGCCACGGACCACGCCTTATGCCGACGACGAGTTTCGCAACATCGGATCTGACGACTCGAAGCCCATGCTCGTCTGTCTGCACGGTCTGAGCGGAGGCTCGTATGAGCTGTACCTTCGCTCCGTTCTGGGACCGCTAGTGACAGAGCAAGGGGGATGGGAGGCATGTGTAGTCAATTCTCGTGGTTGCGCCAAGTCGAAGATTACCACACCTGTGCTCTTCAATGCTAGGTCAAGTTGGGACTTACGCCAGACGGTCAAGTGGCTTAGGGAGACTTTCCCTAATCGTCCTCTGTACGGGGTCGGATTCTCACTCGGCGCAAACATCTTGACAAATTACCTTGGTGAGGAAGGAGCGGACTGCCAATTCAAAGCTGCTGTGGCTCTTTCAAACCCCTGGTCGCTAGACGTCAGCAACATGGGACTGCAAAGTACATGGTTCAGGATGAATGTATACTCACGAGCTATGGGTACAAACTTGAAGAAGCTGTACGGATACCACAAGGATCAGGTCTTGAAGAACTCGGCCATAGACGCGCGAGAAGTCGAGAATGTCCGTTTCCTTCACGAATTTGATCGCGCCATCCAATGCCCGACGTGGGGGTACCCGACGGAACAAGCGTATTATCGCGACGCATCCTCGACTGATTCTGTCCTTGCGATCAGAGTACCGTTCCTCGCCATCAGCGCCGAGGACGACCCGATTGTGTGGGATGCAGCGATTCCTCGGCAGGAATTCTTGCAGACACCATACGGGGTCCTGTGTACGACCAGCCTGGGCGGCCATTTGAGCTGGTTCAAGCCGGGCGGAGGAAGATGGATGGCTGATGCGACAACGGCGTTCTTTCAGAAAATGGCTCGGGATGTTGACCAGGAGCATTACTCGAAGCATCATCCATTGCCCGAGGGTGAGATCGGGATGGTGAAAAGAGATTCGGTGAAGGCGTGGTTCGATCCGATGAGGAGGAAGATGCACATTTCGGCATGATGCAACCAAGGCGGGCGAGTAGATAGACTGGCACAGAAGTGTAGACGTGTAGACTGGCATAGAAGTCTCAAGCAAATGAGACGCTCTTCCTCTTGGGCCTTCCTTCCTGCGTATGCCTACTCTTTCCTCTCGGCGCCTCATTCTCCTTCTCCTTCTCAGCATCAGCCTTGCCACGCTTCTTTCCTCCATCTTTGATCTCCTTCTTCACCTTCTCCAGCTTCCCCCTCCTCTTCTCATCTTTCTTCTCAGCCTCCTTCCTCCTAGCATCCCTGATCTCCTCCATCTGCCTCTCCTTCGCCACCTTACTCTCAATCTGTCCCTCCTTTTCGGCGTTGACCATAGCCAGTATCGTCATCATACTCTCTGTATCATCCACGAAGACCTTGTTCTTCTTCTTGCCTGTCCCACCTGCTTTGTGAACAGTCTTGGCGTTAGCTGGCACGATGGAATTAAGCACTGGCAAGTTCAGCTGCTTCTCAGTGTAAGTTTTAGCCTTCTTCTTGGGCTTCTGTGCTTGAGCGCCAGGTTTTGTCTTGATTTGTTTTGACATCTTGGACGGCAGTTTTGTGCTGCCTTTGCGCGCAGACTTGGATGGACCGCTGGTCGCTGACTTGCGCGCGAGGCGCTTTGCTGGTTTAACTGGCGCCATACTCACGGTGATGGATTGAACTGTTGCGCAGAGTTGCGCGTGAAGAGTGGGTAAATCAAGTCGCAAGATATCTGCAGGCCATCAAAAAGTTCCGACGAGCTGGAGCACATGTGCACCGGCTGCCGAGTTGGGTGGAGTGACGTGCACGAAATTTGTGGGGTTCCGCACCAGGAACTTACCGGTACCATGAACTCAAGGTCGATTGACCGAGCTTCGAAGCTTGACTGCTTGCTTTCACACCTCGTTCCCTCGCTCACGAACCGCCGACATGCCTCCTCCATCCAGTGTCACAAACATCACTCCTCCGGAAGCAATAACCCCCATCGCAGCCCAAGGTTTCGCCAGCGGAGCCCTTCGCTTCGGCAGCATCTCCCTCCTCACCCATCTAGCTCTCGTTCGTCTGAACCCCATCTACAGAGGCCTGACAGTGCAATTCAAGGTGTTCATCCAGCTATCGGCTATGACACTGGGAGGCTGTATATTCGCCGAGAAGAGGGTGAGCGAGTACAACGATATGGTCAGACGCCGGAACCGTGCGTTGGAGAGAAGCCAGCGGGCTTGGAGTGAGGAACGGGAGCTGCGGGAGAGGATTGATCAGGAGAACGCGGCGGGAGCTAAGGCTGCTATGCTTGCGAAGGAGGAGGGGAAGTGAGGTTATGAACGAGCTGGTGATTGTTCTACCAGGGCAACACAGTGGTAGCATATCAATCGACTAACACACAGCGACTACTATTGATCGGCCTAGCGTCTCTGGAGATCGAAGCCACCTCTGCCCTGTTCATCCTGCGTCAGGACGATATACCACGGCCATACACTGACAGTCGTCTCCATCCAATTCCAGGACGAGCGAAGCATACACCAGGAGTAGGGCTACAGCAGCCAAAAATAGCTGCTTCGCCATGCTACAAGACCACGCCATCGTCTACCAACAACGGACCCACAGACTTCTGTCTTCTACAATCCTTCCTGACAGAACCGCAGGCACCGCCGTCCATACTATGGCTCCTCTCGTGGTTGAGGCTTGTCTTCCACGAGACCCACTTCTCGACAGCCATGTCCAGGCTTGTCTCACAACTACTCGGCCCAGAGGCTAGTCACTGTCCTAGCTTACTCGAGTACCTTTTCCGTGTGTGGGGCTCACATCATACCTGAATGAGCATCAGTCTGTACAGTAGGGTTGCAGACGACGCCAAAGACGAGAACGCGTTGTGCATGCAGATCTAGTCGATACCGCTCCATGAGTAGGCGCAGCCGAGGTTGGTGGTCAGCTACAAGCGTTTTCAGGCGGGGAACACAGTATGGAGAGCATAGAGAGGGACTCGGCGCTGGCCAACGCATGTGGCAACTGTGCCGAAAGGATGGACTGGGGTCATGGTCAATAGAGTGAAAATACATGACAGAGAACCAGTCGAGATCTACGTCGATACCCGACGGCTGCAGCACCGCTTGTACGGACTGCTCGGTCTAATATTCACCGATCATGGTCGGCTACAAACTTTTCATAGAATGGCGGAATGGACCCCACCGCAAATAAATACACATACACATACAGAACAAAGCATGCACATAGCTGCACCAACTATCTCCATCTCCATACCCGATCCACTCTTCACACCAGCAGCCTCTTCCCCTCCGCACTCGACCGCCTCATAAGCTCACACAACCGAATAACATCAGCCGCCACGCCCGGCTCAACCGGCAACAGCTTCTCATCCCGTGCATCCAACGCCTTCGCAAACTGCTCATAAAAGGCCGTATAGCCAATACTCTCCACGGGCCTCACCGTTTTCCTCTCCACCTTCCCACTTCCATCCACCACACTGCTAAGCACGCCATGTCTCTCCTCGCTCTCAACCCCGTACCCGCTCTCGCCCGGCCTCAGCCCGGCCTTAAGTTGGTCCTCCTGCGGATCGAGCCCGAACTTCTTGAAACTGCCCTTCTCGCCTCTGACCCAGAAGCGTAGCTGTGGTTCTTCGGGCGAGACGACGGCGGCTTTACACGTCGCTAGCATGCCGCCGCTGTAGTGCAATAGCGCTGTGAAGGAATCCTCGAGCCCGATCGTGTTGTGCTGTCTCTGTGTGCCTACGAACCCTGTGATGCGCTCCGGCAGCCCGTAGACACTGACGACCTGGTCCATGAGGTGTGTGCCCAGATCGAAGACCGCGGAGTACGACGCTGGGTCCGTCTTCCACGATTGTGCGCTCGGCATCTCGGGTCTGTGTCTGTCGAAGTGCGTTTCGAATTCTACGATGCGGCCCAGCGAGCCGTCGTCGAGCAGAGACTTGAGGGTCAGGAAGTCGGCGTCCCAGCGGCGGTTCTGGTAGACTGTGAGCAGGACGTTGTTGTCTTTGGCGAGTTGGCAGAGGTGTTGGGCTTCGGACGATGTGGGCGTGAATGGCTTTTCGACGAGGACGTGTTTGCCTGCGCGCATAGCTTGGGTGGCGAGGGGGGCGTGGGAGTCCGGGGTTGTTGTGAGGACTACGATGTCGATGTCTTTGTCTGCGAGGAGGTCGTCGGCTGACCGGTGGGTTTTGGTGTTGGGCCAGTCTGCGGAGGCGTCGTCGGTGGGTTTCGGGGTTCGTTGGACGATGGAGTGGAGGGTGAAGCGGGGGGAGTCGTTGATGAAGGGGATGTGGAAGATCTTGGCGGAGAGCTGCTGATGGGTTAGGGAAGCTGTGGCGATAGGTGCTGTTGGGAGGGATCGTGAATGCTGGACGCCTGGGTGATCGGCACTGGATTACATTGTACAGGCTGACGACCTTGTGCGGTGTAATAGCAACGGGCCACTGAGGGACAGACTTACGCCGTAGCCTATTACGCCGACATTGTAGGTTTTGGACATTATAGTCGAGTGCTGCGATGCCGATGTTTTAGTAGCTGTGGGAGGGAAGGTGTGATGGTCTGGATATGGCAGGTGATGGTCCCGAATCAAGCGGTTTTTCTGGTTACCCGGGCTGGCAGTGAAGAAGGTATGCTTGTTGCTTTCTAAGGATTAGATCATTGAGGCTCAAGTCCAGCGGTCGTATTTGATCTCTGACCATACGGAATTCTTTTCTCCCCGCAAGTGGGGCATTTCCGCCGAAAATTGCCATGTTCAGAGGGCGGACATGCTGCTCATACTAGCCAGTGCTTGCTCAACCATCG
>Ga0210040_10000070_pt1 | contig 225574 bp, 205 predicted proteins | sample CryGeyCG12114_NA_FD_185462 | JGI IMG/M metagenome (GOLD analysis project Ga0210040, IMG submission 185462) | Groundwater microbial communities from aquifer - Crystal Geyser CG19_WC_8/21/14_NA (SPAdes) (version 2) | ecosystem: Environmental > Aquatic > Deep subsurface > Groundwater | place...
ACTGCACGCGGCCGGCCGACAGCTTCGGCAGCACCTTCTTCCACAGCACCGGGCTGACCTCGTAGCCGTAGAGCCGGTCGAGGATGCGGCGGGTCTCCTGGGCGTCGACCAGGGCGGTGTCCAGCTCGCGCGGGTTGGCCACCGCACGGGCGATCGCCTCGCGGGTGATCTCGTGGAAGACCATCCGGCGGATCGGCACGGTCGGCTTGAGGGCGTCGATCAGGTGCCAGGCGATGGCCTCGCCCTCGCGGTCCTCATCGGTGGCGAGGTAGATCTCGCTGGCCTCCTTCACCAGCTGCTTGAGCCGGGTGACCTGCTGCTTGCGGTCGGGGCTGACCACGTAGAGCGGGGCGAAGCCGTGGTCGACGTCGACGCCGAGCCGGGCCCAGGACTCGCCCTTGTGGGCGGCGGGCACGTCGGCGGCGTTGCGCGGCAGGTCGCGGATGTGCCCGACGCTGGCCTCGACGACGTAGTCGCTGCCCAGGAACCCCGCGATCTTGTTCGCCTTGGTCGGCGACTCGACGATGACGAGGGGCTTGCCCCCGGTCGCGGCGGCGGCGCGCTTGCGCGGCGTGGCGGTACCGGTCGTGGCAGCGGACTTCGCGGTCTTGGTGGGCGGCACGGTGCTCCTGTCGGGGTGCTGGTGCAGACGCCGGGAGGACCCGGGCGCACACGGGGCAGTGCGAACTGCACCCGTTCGGCCAGGCCACGGTAGGCCACCGCCGGTAGAAGAGCCCGGGCGGCGACGTCCACCGGGCGTGCCGTTGCCCGTCCAACGCACGGCGGCGGCAGCTGTTCCCCGGTCCTCCCGCGGCATCATCCGGACGGGCGGGTGCCGGCGACGACCTGGCCGATCGAGGCCAGGGTGGGGTGGCCGCGGTCGTAGTACCGGGTGTGCCACTGGTCCAGCCCGGTGGGCAGGTCGACGTCGCCGAAGCTCGGGTCGGCCGGGGTGTCCCCGAACCAGTCGAGCAGCGAGACCGGGTCGGCGGGCGACCACGCGCCGTAGACCTCCTCGACCTCGAGGTCGTCGGCCTCACCCCCGGGCACCCCGGGACTCCCCAGCAGGACGACGGCGTCGGCCGCGAGTGCGCCGGGGGCCTGCGCCGCTCTCCCGGTGACGACGGTGCCGTAGCTGTGCGCCAGCACCGTCGTCCTCGGCGGGGCTGCTCGGACGAGGGCCGGCGGGGCCGACCGTGCCGCCGCGAGCCCGTCGAGCTCCCGGTCCAGCGCCGGACCACCACGGCCGGCGGCGCTCGATGACCAGGCCGTGCGCCAGCCCGGCGTCCGGTAGCCCAGCCAGGCCACGGTCGCGACCGCCAGCCCGGGTGCGGCGGCCGCCGCGGCGGTCGCGACGTCCCGGGCATCGCCCACCAGGCCGCGCAGGTCGTCGGCCGGGGTGGTCTCGATGCCGGGGACCAGCACACCCACCGCGGACGCCGCATCGACGTCGCCCACGGCCAGCGCCACCAACCCCTCGGCCGGGTCGAACTGCAGCAGCTGGGCGACCGAGCCGGCCGCCTCGACCGCGGCGAGCTGGGCCTGGACCGCGCGGGCCGTCGCCGAGCCGGCCGACCCCGGCGGGAGGTGCTGCAGCGCCGCCGCCAGGCCCAGCCGGTTCGCCTCGTCCCGGGCCCAGCCGGGCAGCCCGTCGAGCGCACCGACCGCGCCGGGCTCCGCCGCGATCACCGCCCGCTGCTCGGCCGCCGTCAGCGTCGTCCACCAGGCCGCCACCGCCGGCGGGTCGCCGCCGGCCGGCACGGGCGGGGCCGTGGTCGCGGGCAGCCGGGCCGCCAGGGCGGTGAAGGCGACCGGCCCCGGCACCCCGAGCACGCCCACCCCGGCCAGCGGGCCGGACGCCGCCCGGGCGCACTCCCCCGCCCGGACCGCGGCGGCGAACGCGTCCTCGGCGGCCGCCTGGGCGGACGCGGCGGAGCGGGCGGCGGCCGCGACGTCGGCGGCCTGGTCGGCGGACATGGCCGGGTGCGGGAGCGGCACCCCGACGGCCCGGCCGCCGTCGTCGAGCGCGGTGCCGGCGGAGGCGGCCAGCGCACGGGCCCGCTCGGCCAGCTCCTGGGCCTCGACCGCGGCGGCGGTGAGGCCCTGCAGGTCCGCCAGGGAACTGGCGAGCGCGCCGGTGACCGCGCTGGCCACCGAGGACAGCTCGACCAGCGCCGCGGCGGCCGCCGTCCCGGCCGGGCCCGACCAGCACTCGACGTCACCGATCCGGCGGCCGAGGTCGTCGAGCCGGTACCGCCAGGGCAGCAGCCGCTCGGTGACCAGGTCCAGCGTGCCCACGGAGCCGCACAGCAGCGGCACGTCCCAGCCGGCGATCGTGGGCAGCGGGGTGGCGGTCACCGGGGCACCGGCACCCGGCCGACCCAGCCCGGGTCGAGCTGCCCGGCGATCCCCGCGTCGGCGGCCCGGTAGGCCGCGACTGCGGTCTCCAGGCCCGCCGCGACCGCCATCGTCCGGGCGGCCAGCGCGGTGACCAGCTCGGTCCACCCGGCACCGGCGACCCCGGCGTCGGTGCCGACGGGGCCCGCCAGCGCGGCGGCCAGCGAGCGGCCGGTGGCCGCGCAGAGCGCACCCTCCTGCTGGAGCTCGACACCCAGGGCGGACAGCTCGGCCAGCAGCGCCGTCAGGGCGTCGAGCTGGACGGAGATCAGGTGGGACACGGGGCCTCCCGGCGCGGCAGCGGCCCCTGGAGGGGACCGACGGCGAGGACGCTAGGAACGGACCGGGACCGCTCGGGCGCCGTCGTCCACACCCGGGACCGCTCTCCACAGCGCGCCTTGGCGGGCTGCGGGAGGGTCGGCGCTGTGATCTCGTCGACAGCGGGCGGGCAGCTGGCCAGAACGGCCGTGCCGGCAGTTGCGCGGCGGTGTGAGAGTGGTGGGGTGACGTCCCTGCGCCCCGCCGGCCCGGACGCCGACGCCGACCCGGCGCAGGCCCCGACCGCCCTCCCCGGCACCGAGCTGCTGGCCGCCCTGCTCGCCGGCACCGACCCCGACGACGACCCGGTCACCCACGTGCACCGGCTGCCCGCGCGCCCGAGCCGGACGGCGGAGTGGCCGGCCTGGGTGTCCGCGCCGCTGCGGGGGAAGCTCGCCGAGCGCGGGGTGCTGGCGCCCTTCAGCCACCAGGTCGGCGCCGCCGAACTGGCCCGGGCCGGCCAGCACGTCGTGGTCGCGACCGGGACGGCGTCGGGCAAGTCGCTGGCCTACCAGCTGCCCGCGCTGACCGCGCTGGCGGAAGATCCGCGGGCCTGCGTGCTCTACCTGGCCCCGACCAAGGCGCTGGCCCGCGACCAGCTGGCCTCGGTGGCGGCGTTGGTCGACCCGTCGGTGCGCCCGGCGGCCTACGACGGCGACACCCCGGCCGAGGAGCGGGAGTGGGTGCGGCGGCACTCGCGCTGGATCGTCACCAACCCGGACATGCTGCACCGCGGGATCCTCCCCGCCCACCAGAAGTGGTCGAGCACGCTGCGCCGGGTGGCCTACGTGGTCATCGACGAGTGCCACGCCTACCGCGGTGTCTTCGGCTCCCACGTCGGGCACGTGCTGCGCCGGCTGCGGCGGATCTGCCGGCGCTACGGTGCCGAGCCGGTGTTCGTGCTGGCCTCGGCGACCGTGGCCGACCCGGCGCTGGCGGCCGGCCGGCTGGTCGGTGCCCCGGTCACGGCGGTGACCGACGACGGCTCGCCGCGGCCGGGGGCGACCTTCGCGCTGTGGGAGCCGCCGCTGACGGAGCAAACCGGTGAGCACGGGGCACCGCTGCGCCGCTCGGCCGCCGCGGACGCCGCCGGGCTGCTGGCCGACCTGGTCGAGCAGAACGCCCGCACGCTGGCCTTCGTGCGGTCCCGGCGGGGCGCGGAGTCCGTCGCCGAGCAGGCACGGGCGATCCTGCGCTCCCGGGGCCGGGCGGACCTGGTCTCCCGGGTCGACTCCTACCGCGGCGGCTACCTGCCCGAGGAGCGGCGGGAGCTGGAGCGGTCCCTGTCGACCGGGGTGCTGCTGGGTGTGGCCACCACGAACGCCCTCGAGCTCGGCATCGACATCGCCGGCCTGGACGCTGTCGTGCTGGCCGGCTACCCCGGCACGCTGGCCTCGCTGTGGCAGCAGGCCGGACGGGCCGGCCGCGCGCAGACGGAGTCGCTGGTGGTCTTCGTCGCCCGCGACGACCCGCTGGACCACTACCTGGCCCACCACCCGCGGGCGGTGTTCGGCCGCCCGGTCGAGGCGACGGTGACCGACCCGGCCAACCCCTACGTGCTCGGCCCGCAGCTGTGCTGCGCGGCCGCCGAGCTGCCGCTGGTGCCCGCCGACCTGGCCGACTTCGGCGGCGAGGTGGCCGCCGCGCAGATCGAGGAGCTGGTCGCCGACGGGCTGCTGCGCTCCCGCCCGGCCGGCTGGTACTGGGCCGGCCGGGGCCGCCCGGACGTCGACATCCGGGGCAGCGGCGAGCCCCCGGTGTCGATCATCGAGGGCGCGACCGGCCGGCTGCTGGGCACCGTCGACGGCGACGGCTCGCACGCCACCGTGCACACCGGGGCGCTGTACGTGCACCGCGGCGAGACCTGGGTCGTCGACGAGTTCGACGTCGAGGACGCCTGCGCCGTCGTGCACCCGGAGAGCCCGGAGTGGACGACGGTCGCCCGGGACACCGTCGACCTGTCCATCGTGTCCACCGACCGGACCCGCCGGCTGGGTGCGGTCACCGCGCACACCGGCGTGGTCGACGTGACCAACCAGGTGGTGGCCTACCAGCGGCGGCGGCTGGGGACCGGCGAGGTGCTCGCGGAGTTCCCGCTGGACCTCCCCGCCCGCCAGCTGCGCACCCGTGCGGTGTGGCTGACCCTCGACGACCGGGCCGTGGCCCGGGCCGACGTGGACGACGTCGCGCTGCCCGGCTCCCTGCACGCCGCCGAGCACGCCTCGATCGGCATCCTGCCGTTGCTGGCCACCTGCGACCGCTGGGACCTCGGCGGGATCTCGACCGCCCTGCACCCGGACACCGGCGCGGCGACGATCGTGGTCTACGACGGCCACCCCGGCGGCGCGGGCTTCGCCGAGCGCGGCTACGCGGTGCTGCGCGAGTGGCTGCAGGCCACCCGGGCCACGGTCGCCAGCTGCGAGTGCGAATCCGGCTGCCCGTCGTGCGTGCAGTCGCCCAAGTGCGGCAACGGCAACGACCCGCTGGACAAGGCCGGGGCGGTGCGGGTGCTGGACGTCGTGCTCGACGAGCTGGCCCGCGCCCCGGAGCTCACGCCCGAGGAGGCGGCGATGACCCGGCCGCCGGCGCCGGGGCTCTTCGGCACCTCCGGGCCGGCCGCCCCGGCGGCCGACACCGTCGACGAGCCCGGCGCGGCTGACCCCGCCGCCCCCGAACCCGGGCCCCGGCCCGACCCCGAGGACCTCGTTTTCTGAGCCGGGCGCGTCCGGCGGTGCCGGGCCCGCCCGGGCACGGGCCCGGGCGTCGAGCACGCCGAGCGGGCCGAGCCGGACCGGGACGTGCACGTGCAGCTCCACCACCGCACCGGCGGTGACCGTGCAGGAGTCCAGCGTCGCCGCGTTGGCCGCGGCGACGTCCCCGGCCACGGTGCAGGCGGCCGGGTCGCCCTGCACGGCGGCGCCCGCGGCGGCGAGCGCGGCCAGGTCGGCGGCCGACGTCGCCCGGTGCCGCGCGACGACGGCGGCACCGACCAGCACCACCGCCGCGCCGACCAGCGCCAGGACCGCAGCCAGCGCGACCGTCCAGACGGTGGCCGATCCCCGCTCGCCGTCGTCGGTCACGGCCGGGCCGCCGGTTCCAGCACGCCGGTCGCGGTGGCCGATACCTCCACCTGCCAGGGCAGCGGCCCGAGCGGTGAGACCGTCGCCGACACGGTGACCTGCACGGTCTCCCCCGCCGTCGCCACGCCGGTGACAGCGCCCTCCGGTGCGGCCCGGCCGGCGATGTCGGTGACCACGCCGGCCGGCTCACCGCGGGCCGCCGCCCGGGCCCCCTCCCGGGCGGCGTCGACGCAGCGCAGCTGGGCACCGACCACGATCACCGCGGCGACCGCACCGGCCAGCACCATCAGCAGGACGGGGAGGACCACCGCCGTCTCGGCGGTGACCATCCCGGCCTCACGGTCGGGGTCGGGGCGTGTCGACATGACGACAGGTCGACTCAGGACAGCGTGCTCAGCGCCGACTCGACCAGGTCGCCGAGTGCCGCGACCACCGAGCCGCCGGTGACCACCTGGTAGAGCACCGCGGCGAACGCGCACGCCGCCACCGTGCCGACCGCGTACTCCGCGGTGCTCATGCCCTCCTCGTCGGTGGCCTGCGCCTGCGCCCACCGCCGGGCCAGCGCCGCCCGCAGCGACGTCGTCCCGGTCTGCCGTTCCTGGTCCATGTGCCCTCCTCCTGCGGACCGCCTGCCGGCCCGTCGCCATCGACCCTGCTGCTGCGCCGGCCGGTGCTCCAGGGCCCGGGGTCAGTTGTGGAGGAAGGGCCCGGTTGTGGACAGCGACCAGCACGCTCAGAACACGTCGGCGGCGATGCCGAGCACCAGCGGCACGACGCCCAGGCAGAGGAACGCCGGCAGGAAGCACAGCCCCAGCGGCGCCAGCACCCACACCCCGGCCCGGCGGACCGCGGCCTCGGTTCGGCTGCGCGCGGACCCGCGCAGGTCGGCGGCCAGCCGCTGCAGCGCCGGCACGACCGACGACCCGGACTCCCCCGCCCGCACCACCGTGCGGGCCAGCGCGTCGACCGGCGGCGGTACGCCGGCCCAGGCCCGCTGCGGAGACGCACCCAGCCGGTACAGCCCGCCCACCCCGGCCAGCCGTTCCCCGAGCGGACCGGGCACCGAGTCGGCGACCCCGGCCACCGCCGCGCCCACCGGGATGCCCGCCTGCAGGCACACGGCGAGCAGGTCGCAGGCCACGGGCAGGTCGCGGGCCAGCAGGTCGCCGTCCTCCGGTGGCGCCCCGGACCGCCGCAGCAGCCGTTCCAGCCCGGCGACCACCCCGGCAGCCAGGAGCCCCGCCGGAAGGCCTCCGCCGAGCAGCACGAAGGCGGCCAGCCCGCCCCCGAGCGCCTCGACCCACCGCCGGCGGGCGCTGGGCGGTCCGCTCGGCGTCCGGGGCGGGCGGCCGCGGTCGGGCACCAGTGCGCGCAGCCGGTCGCGGCGGGCCGCCGCCGCCGACGGCCAGGCCAGCAGTGCCGCGGCGAGCAGCACCAGCGGTGCACTCACGCGGCGACCGCGCGCCGGACCAGCCGGCCCGTCCAGGCGATGCCGGCGAGCTCGAGCCCCACACCGAGCTCCAGCAGCACCGTGCCCGGCCCGGTGGTGGTCAGCACCCGCCACGGGTCGGCGCCCACCCCGCTGCCCATCAGCAGCCCGAGCACCGGGAGCCCGGCGAGCACCGTCGCGCTGGCCCGCGGCCCGGCGACGGCCGAACGCAGCTCCTCCTCCGCCCGCAGCCGGGCCCGCAGGTCGTCCTCCACCGCCGCGGCCACCCCGGCCAGCGAGCAGCCGGTGCGGGCACTCAGCCGCACCGCAGCCGCGATCCGGACGAGGGCGTCATCGGGGTCGGCACCCGGGGGCGGGCCGCCGAGCCGCAGCACCGGCCCCAGCTCCCCCGCGATCCGCGGATCGGGGCAGCCGTCGACGGCCGTGGCGGTGGCGTCGGCCAGCGGGCGGCCGGCCCGCAGTTCGGCGACCAGGACCCCGAGGGCCTCGACCAGCGCCCGGGTGCCGCGCTCCCCGGCGGCGGTCCGGGCCCGCTGCTGCACCGTGCGCCCGGCCACCGCGGCGCATCCGGCCGCCAGCCCGGCGACCACCGGGGTGGACAGGACGAGCCCGGCAGCCGCGGCCCCCAGCGCGGGCAGCAGCAGCCCACTGCGCCCGGCGAGCAGCCGGGCAGGGTCGACCCGGCGACCCGGCGCAGGGACGAGCCGGCCCCGACGGCCCTGGCTGCCCGACGGCCAGAGCAGCAGCGCGCCGCCGAGGCACAGCAGCACCGCGGTCATCCCGGCACCCGGGCGCCGAGCAGGGCGGCGAGGTCGTCGCGCGCAGGGCAGTTCCCGCCGTCGGCCCGCCAGCCGGCGACCACCTCGATCAGCTCGCCGCGGCGGCGCACCACGCCCAGCTCGGCCACGTGCCGCCCGGCGTCCGTGCGCTGCAGGTGCACCACCAGCGACAGCGCGGCCGCGGCCTGGCTGTGCACCGCCGCGCGCCCCAGCCCCGCGGCCCCGCCGAGCGCCTCCAGCCGGGCGGGCAGGTCGGCGGGCCGGTTGACGTGCACGGTGCCGCAGCCGCCGTCGTGCCCGGTGTTCAGCGCGGCCAGCAGGTCCACCACCTCCGCGCCGCGGACCTCCCCCACCACCAGCCGGTCCGGGCGCATCCGCAGCGCCTGCCGGACCAGGTCGCGCAGGGTGACCGCGCCGGCGGCCTCGACGTTGGGCGGGCGGGTGAGCAGCCGGACGACGTGCGGGTGCCGAGGCGTGAGCTCCGGGGCGTCCTCGCACAGCAGCAGCCGCTCGGTGGGGTGGGCCAGCCCGAGCAGCGCCGACAGCACCGTGGTCTTGCCGGTGCCCGTCCCGCCGGTCACCAGGAAGGCCAGCCGCGCCGCCACCACCTGCCGCAGCAGCTCCGCGCCTGCCCCGGGCAGGGCACCGCGGGCGGCCAGGTCGGCAAAGGACAGCTCGGCTCGCCGCAGCACCCGCAGCGACAGGCAGGTGCCCGACCCGGACACCGGCGGGAGCACGGCGTGCAGCCGGGTGCCGTCGGGCAGGCCGGCGTCCACCCACGGCGAGGCGTCGTCCAGCCGACGCCCGGCCGCGGCGGCCAGCCGGACGGCGAGCCGGCGGACGGCGCCCTCGTCGGGGAAGCGCACGTCGACCGGCTCGAGGTCGCCGCCCCGGTCGATCCACACCGAGGCCGGGCCGTTGACCAGCACGTCGGTGACCCCGGGCAGCCGCAGCAGCGGTTCGAGCACGCCGGCCCCGGCCAGCTCGTCGGTCGCGGCCCGGACGGCGTCGAGCACCGCGCGGTCGCCCAGCAGCCCGCCGGACTCCTCCCGGACCAGCGCCGCGACCGCCGCCGCGCTGGGTGCGCCGGCCGAGGCGGCGAGCCGGGCGCGGACCCGTTCCACCAGCGGGGACGCCGACTCCCCGGTCACGCCGCGCGCCCGGCCAGCTGGGCCAGCAGCTGCCGGCTCAGCACGCCCAGCGGCGAGCGGGCCGCGACCGAGGGCGGCTCGCCGCGCTCGCTGCGGGCGACCGCGGACCGGTCAGCGGCGAGCTCGGCGAACACCGGCCGGCCGAGCAGCGCCGCGACGTCGCCGCGGGTCAGCCCGCCGGGCACCGGCCGGCTGACCACCAGCGCGGACGCCCACGGCCGGGACCCCTCCAGCAGGGCGCGCGCCGCCGCGACCGCCCGCAGCCGGGCCGGGACGACGAGCACCGCCAGCTCCGCCTCGGCCAGCAGCGGCTCGGCGGCCACGCTGCGGGCCGGCAGGTCGACGACCACGCCGCAGCCGCTGTCCCGGGCGCCGGCGCCGACGGCCAGCAGCGCCTCGGGAGGCACCTCCTGCGGGTGCTCGCGGGAGGCCGACAGCACCGCGACGCCGGCGGCCTCGGGCAGCGCCGCGGCCAGCGCCGGGCCGGACACCCGCCCGCTGGTGCCGGCCAGCTCGGGCCAGCGCAGGCCCGGTGACTGCTCGGCGCCCAGCAGCAGGTCCAGCCCACCGGCCCACCCGTCGCCGTCGACCAGCAGCACGTCGCCGCCCTCGCCGCTGCGGGCGGCCAGCGCGAGCGCCGTGGCCACGGTGCTCGCCCCGGACCCGCCGCACGCGCCGCCGACCACGGCCAGCCAGCCCGGCGCCGCCGGGGCGCGCACCGCGGCCGCCACCCGCTCGACCAGCCAGGTCTCGTCCCGGGGCAGGACGACGACCCGCTCGGCACCCAGCTCGACCGCGGCCGGCCAGACGTCGGCGGGCGGTTCGGTGGAGGCGACGACCAGCAGGCCGGGTCGCCGCGGCAGTGCCCGCACCGGCGCGCTGCCCACCACCTCGGCGCCGATGAGGACCAGCGGGGCGTTGCGGTGCGCCCGGCGCAGCGCACCACCGCCGGAGGTCAGCTCGCCGGTGCTACCGGCGGCGGCGAGCAGCCGGAGCAGGTCGTCGAGCAGCACCGGGTCGGTGCTGACCACGAGGGGGCGGGCGGGGGCGACCGCCCCGGGGACGGAGGTGCGGGAGGCAGCAGACACGCCGTCCAGCGCAGCGGGCCGCGACGACGCCCGGAAGGGCGCCGGCACATCTGTGGACGACCGGTCCGGGTGTGGACGGCGGTGCGCGCCACCTCCTGGACACCCGGTCCGCTTACCGTGTGAGCTGTGACCCGCGCTGCGGCGTTCTTCGACCTGGACAAGACGGTCATCGCGAAGTCCAGCACCCTGGCCTTCGGACGACCGTTCTTCCAGGGTGGGCTGATCAACCGTCGGGCGGCGCTCAAGGGCGCCTACGCCCAGTTCGTGTTCTCCCTCGCCGGCGCCGACGCCGTCCAGATGGAGCGCATGCGCAGCCAGATCGCCGCCATGACCACCGGCTGGGACGTCGCCGTGGTCCACGAGATCGTGCGGGAGACGCTGCACGGGATCGTCGACCCGCTGGTCTACGCCGAGGCCGCCGACCTCGTCGAGGCGCACCGGGCGGCGGGGCGGGAGATCGTCATCGTCTCCAGCAGCGGCGCCGAGGTGGTCGAGCCGATCGGCGAGATGCTCGGCGTCGACCGGGTGGTGGCCACCCGGATGGTGGTCCGCGACGGCAGCTACACCGGCGAGATGGACTTCTACGCCTACGGGGAGAACAAGGCAGCGGCCATGCGCGAGCTGGCCGCCGAGCAGGGCTGGGACCTGGCCGACTGCTGGGCCTACAGCGACTCGATCACCGACCTGCCGATGCTCGGCGCCGTCGGGCACCCGACCGCGGTCAACCCCGACCGCGGGCTGCGGAAGGCCGCCGCCGAGCGCGGGTGGCCGGTGCTGACGTTCTCCCGCCCGGTCTCCATGCGGGCCCGGTTCACCGGCACCCGGCCGCCGGTGGTCATTGGCGCCGCGCTGAGCGCGGCTCTGGTCGGGCTGGCCTGGTACGTGCGCCGCCGGGCGCTGCAGCCGGCGGCGACCGTGATCGCACCGGCCCCGGTCGCCCTGCTGCGCCGCCGGGCTTGACGGCCGGGCCGCCCGACGTCACCGCCGGGCCGCCGGGCCTGCCGGCCCGCGGCTCAGATCCCCAGGCGGCGGCGCAGCCGGTCGGCCTGTTCCCGGACCGTGTCCCCGGCCGTGCGCACGGCGGAGGCCGGCGAGAACGCCCGGGCGGCCGCGGTGAGCGCCGTGCGCTCGCCGTCGGTGAGGACTAGGTCGGCCGCCGCGACGTTGGACTCCAGCTGCTCGACGCTGGAGGCGCCGGGGATCACCACCACCTGCGGCTGGCTGATCAGCCAGGCCAGCGCCACCTGCGCGGGCTTCGCGTCGTGGGCGTCGGCGACCTCGCGCAGCACCGCGAGCAGCGGCTCGGCGCGGCGCAGGTTCTCGGTGCCGAACAGCGGGTTGGTGGCCCGGACGCCGCCGGGGCGGTGGTCGACCGAGTAGCGGCCCCCGAGCAGCCCCTGGGCCAGCGGGCTGTAGGCGATGACCATGCGGCCCTCCCGCTCGGCGAAGGGCACCAGGTCCTCCAGCGGACCGGCCGAGGCGAGGGAGAACCGCACCTGGTTGCTGACCACCGGCCGGCCGAGTGCGGTGTCGGCGGCCCGCCAGCGGTCCAGGGGGTAGTTGGAGACGCCGACGGCACCGATGCGCCCCTTATCGAGCAGCGCGCGCAGCCCCGGCATGATCACCGAGTCCGGGACCAGCGGGTTGGGCCAGTGCACCTGGTAGAGCGGGATGCGGTCCAGCTGGAGCCGGCGGGCGCTGCCCTCGGCCCGGTTGCGGACGACGGCGGGCAGCGGCGCGACCGGGAACACCTTGCTGGCGACGACGACGGAGGTCCGCTCGTCACCCAGCGCCTCCCCGAGGATCCGCTCGCTCTTGCCCGTGCCGTAGACCTCGGCGGTGTCGAAGAAGGTGACGCCCAGCTCGCGGGCCCGGCGCACGATGTCCCGGGCACCGCCGGAGGCGTAGGTGTCGCCGTACCCCCACTCCCGGGAGCCGAACTGCCAGGTGCCCAGGCCCACCCGGCTGACCTGACCGAGACCGTCCACGTCGAGAAAGCGCATGCGCCCAGTGTCGGGGCTCCCGGTCAGGACCGCTGGCTCGACCACCTACGCTGCGAGACGATGCCCGCACCGTTGACGCTCCTGCTCGTACGGCACGGCCAGAGCGAGTGGAACGCCGCCGGGCGCATGCAGGGCCAGACCCCCGGCATCCCGCTCACCGAACAGGGCCACCAGCAGGCTGCGGCCGCCGCAGCCGAGCTGGCCGGGCTCACCCGGGACGGCGCCGGCCCCGCGGCGCTGGTCTCCAGCGACCTGCTGCGGGCCGTGCAGACCGCCGAGCACTGCGCCGCCGCGACCGGCCTGGCGCTCACCACCACGCCCGAGCTGCGCGAGCAGGGCTACGGGGTGCTGGAGGGCCGCCCGTCCCGCGAGCTGTGGGACGTCGTCGACTGGACCGACGTGCACTGGTCCGCCGAGGGCGGGGAGAGCCTGGCCCAGCTGCACGCCCGGGTCTCCGGCTACCTGACCCGGCTGCAGGCAGACCCGCCGGCCGACGTGGTCGCGCTGGTCACCCACGGGGACACCATCCGCGCCGTCCAGGCGGTCGCCGCCGGGCTGGGGCCCGATGCGATGCCCCCGGTGACCCCGCACAACGGCACGGTCACCCGGCTGGAGCTGGTCCGATGAGCAGGGTGCTGGTCCTCGGCGGCTCCCGGTCGGGGAAGTCGGCGCACGCCGAGCAGCTGCTGGCGGGCTGGGACGAGGTCACCTACCTGGCCACGTCGAGGTACGACGACTCCGACGCCGAGTGGGCGGCCCGGGTCGCCACCCACCGCGCCCGCCGGCCGGCCGGCTGGCGGACGGTGGAGACGACGGCGCCCTCCGAGCTGGTCCGCGCCGGCGCGGTGCTGGTCGACAGCGTGACCACCTGGGTCGCCGCGCTGATGGACGAGACCGGCATCTGGGACGTCGCCGAGGACGCCGGGGCGCACGCCGCCGACCGCTCCCCCGCCGACGCCGTCGCGGCCCGGGATCGGCTGGCCGAGCGCTGCGACGCGCTGGTCAGCAACTGGGTGATGACCCCGGCGCACGTGGTGGCGGTCAGCGACGAGGTGGGCCTGGGCGTGGTGCCCGAGACCCGCGCCGGCCGGCTGTTCCGGGACACCCTGGGCACCGTCAACCAGCGGCTGGCCGCGACCGCCGACGAGGTGTGGTTCGTGGTCGCCGGTCTCCCCCAGCGCCTGCGGTGACACCGGGCGGGACCCGCCGCCCGTGGACCGGGCCGGCGGAGTCGTTCGCGATGCTGTCCATCGCCCGGGTGCCGGCGGCGGAGACCGCCCGCGGCGTGCTGCCCTGGGCGCCGCTGGTCGGCCTGGTGCTGGGCGCGCTCGCGACCGCGGCCGGCTGGCTGGCCGCCCGGTACGGCGAGCCGCTGATCGGCGCGGTGCTGGCCGTCGCCGTCCTGGCCGCGCTCACCCGCGGCCTGCACCTCGACGGGCTGGCCGACACCGCCGACGGGCTCGGCCCGCTGCGCGGCCGGGAACGGGCGCTCGCGGTGATGCGCGCCGGCGACGTCGGCCCGTTCGGCGTCACGACGCTGGTGCTGACCCTGCTGCTGCAGGTCGCCTGCCTGGCCCCGCTGCTGGCCGCGGACGGCGGCTGGGCGGTGCTGCCCGCGGCCACGGTGGCCGCCCGGGTCGCGATGGCCCGCACCGGCCTGGCCGGCACCGCGATCGCCGCGGGCTCCTCGCTCGGCCAGGCCGTGGCCGGCACCGTCTCCCGCCGCTGGCTGGCCACCGCCGCGCTGCTCACCCTGGCGGTGGCCGCGGTGGCCGACGTCCGGCTCGCGGTCGCCGTCGTCGTCGGCTGGGGCGCCGCCGAGCTGCTGCGCCGGCGGGCGAGCGCCCGGCTGGGCGGGGTCAACGGCGACGTGATGGGCGCGCTCGGCGAGGTCACCGCCACGGTCACCCTGCTGGCCGCCGCACTGCTGCTGCCCTGAGCCGGCGCGGCGACCAGGAGACCGTCAGGCGCGGTCGTGGACGGTGACGGCGTAGCCGTCGGGGTCGGCGAAGGTGAAGGTCCGCCCGAACGGCCCGTCGACCGGCGCGACCAGGATCGGCACCCCGGCACCGGCCAGTGCGTCGTGGAGCTCCTGGGCGTCGTCGGCGTGCAACCACACCGCCACGCCCACCCCCGGGCGCGGCACCGCCCCGTCCAGGTCGACGCCGGGCAGCGGCTCGCGCACGGCGAAGGCGATCGGGGTCGTGGCGAACACGATCGCGTGCGGCGGGCTCACCGGGGCACGGCGCAGCCCCAGCCGCTGCTCGTAGAAGGCGGCCGACACCGCCAGGTCACGCACCTGCAGGGCGATGAAGTCGGGTCCGGTCACGGCAGCCATGGGGTCCTCCTCGAGTGGTTGTCAGGTTTCTGACACTCCGCACCCTATGTCAGACTCCTGACATGGCGCAACGAGCGGTCGACCTGGGCTCCACCGTCGGCTACGCCCTCAAACAGGCGGCGACGGCCCTGCGGGCGGCGATGGAGGCAGCGCTCGAGCCGCTGTCCCTCACCGTCACCCAGTACTCCTGCCTGGAGCTGCTGGGCCAGCGCCCGGGCCTGTCCTCCGCCGAGCTGGCCCGCGGGGTGTTCGTCACCCGCCAGTCGATGCAGTCGGTGCTGCAGGGCCTGCAGGAGCGCGGCCTGCTGATCCGCTCCTCCACCGCCCCGCAGGGTCGGGCGCTGCCCACCGAGCTGACCCCGGCGGGCAGCGACCTGCTCGGCCGCGCCAGCCGTGCGGTCGCCGGGGTCGAGAGCCGCATGCTGCGCGACCGCACCACGGCTGAGGTGGCGCGCCTGCGGGCGGACCTCGCGGCCTGCGTCGCCGCACTGGAGACGACGGCGCAGTCGGGCTGACGACCGGACCGCCGCCCTGCTGCTCGCCCGAGGTCAGCCGCCGGCGACGGACTGCACGACCATCACCTCGACCCCGGCCGGCACCTCGGTGGCCAGCCCGGACAGCCGGCGCACCTCGTCCCCGCCGACGTAGACGTTCACGAAGCGCCGCAGCGCACCGGTCTCGTCGCGCACCCGCCGGTCGAACACCGGGTGGTCGGTGGCCAGCGCGTCCAGCAGCGCGCCGACGGTGACCGGTTCGGCCAGGTCCAGCACCACCGACGTCCGGCCACCGGTGGAATCGGCGAGCACCCGCGGCAGCCGCACCGGCACGATCACGGCAGCACCGCGGCCCGCACGCACAGCACGTCGGGCAGGTGGCCGGCGACGTGGGTGAACGACTCCCCCTCGTCCGCGCTGGCGTAGACGTCGCCGCCGCGGGTGCCCAGGTAGACCCCGGCCGGGTCGCCGGCGTCCACCGATGCGGCGTCCCGCAGCACGGCGTTGTACTCGACGTCGGGCAGCCCGCGGCGGAGCTCCCGCCAGGTCTCCCCCGCGTCGTCGCTGCGGTGCACCGCCAGCCGCCCGCCCGGCGGCACCCGCTCGCCGTCGGCGACCAGCGGCACCACCCAGATCGTGCCGCCGCGCGAGGGGTGGGCCAGCATCACGAACCCGAAGTCCGAGGGCAGCCCGTCGGCGATCGAGGTCCAGGAGTCGCCGTCGTCGTCGGACCGGTAGACCCCGTGGTGGTTCTGCGCGTACAGCCGCCGCGGGTCGGCGGCGTCCCGGGCGATCTTGTGCACGCACTGGCCGAACTCCGGCGCCGGGCCGGGCAGGAAGTACGCGCCGATCCCGGAGTTGCGGGGCTGCCAGGAGCCCCCGCCGTCCGTCGTCCGGTAGACGCCACCGGTGCTCATGGCCACGTGCACCGTCGCGTCCGGCCCGGGGACGACGGAGTGCGCGGCCGCCCCGCCGTACCCGGCCCCCCACCCGGTGCGGTGCGGGTGGTCCCACAGCCCGCGGTCCAGGGCGAAGGAGGAACCGCCGTCCGCGGACCGCCAGACCGAGATCGGCTCGCAGCCGGCCCACACGACGCCGGGGCGGTCGGCGGAGTCCGGCTGCAGCTGCCAGATCCGCTCGACCGCGGCCCCGGTGCCGGCCGGGAACCGGATGGCCCCGCCGACCGGCTCGTCCCAGGTGGCGCCGAGGTCGTCGGAGTGCACGACGGTGGGCCCGAAGTGCTCCGAGCGCACCCCGACCAGCAGCCGGGGGCACCCGGAGCGGACGTCGATGCCCACGCTGGGCACCTCGGTCATCAGGAAGTGCGGCGCGGAGAGCGACCAGCTGCGCCGGTCCTCACTCGTCGCGAGCCAGAGCCCCTTGCGGGTGCCGATCGCCAGCAGCGTGGTGGTCATGCAGCACCAGACCGCCGGAGCGGGCGGAAGTCATCGCCGTCCGGCGTCCTGGCTCAGCCCACGGCCTCCTGGCTCAGTCCGCACCCTGAGCCAGGAGGCCCGACGATCAGCTCAGCTGATCCCGGGGCGTTTCACCGGTCGGCGTCACGGTCGGCCGGCCCCTGCTCGTGGTAGTCCTCTTCCACGTTGACGTCCCAGACGTCGTGGTGCGCACCGTCGGCGATGTTCTGCACGGTGAGCAGCGCCGTCAGCATCGAGTGGTCCTGGTTGTTGTAGCGGAACATGCCGTTGCGCCCGACCGGGTGCAGGTTGGGCGTGTTCGCCTCCAGCCAGCGGCGGATGACCTCGACGTTGGCCTTGTAGTCGGCGTCGTAGAAGGGGTAGGCCTTCGGCATCCGGACGACGAAGCCGCGCTCGACGTCCGCGGCCTTGGCCAGCCCGAGCTGCTCGAGCTCCCGGCCGCCCTGGGCGATGAGGTCGGCATCCGACCGGTTCCAGGTGTCGTCACCGACGTTGACGAAGAACTCCATGCCCAGGCACGTGCGCCCGTCCTTGACCAGGTACGGCGACCAGGACCCGAAGTTCTGGATCCGCCCGACCTGGACCTCCGGGGAGTGGATGTAGATCCAGTTGTCCGGGAAGCCGGCCTCGACGGGCAGCACCACGGCGACGGTGAGGAAGTCGCGGTACTTCAGCCCGTCGGCGGCGGCGAGGACCTCGGCCGGCGGGGCCGGGTCGAGGGCCCGGACCAGGGAGGAGAACGGCATCGAGGAGATGACGTGGTCGGCCGGGTAGTCGTGCTCGGCCCCGATGTCGGTGCGGGTGGCCTCCGGCGCGCCCGCACCGGGGCCGTAGCCGCCGGTGACGACGGCGGTCAGGCCGGTGACACCGCGGCCGGGCTCCCAGTGGACGGTGCTGATCTTCTGCTCCATGACCAGCGTGCCGCCGCCGGCGGTGACCTTGTCCGCGGCCGCCTCCCACATCATCCCCGGGCCGTACTTCGGGTACTGGAACTCCTCGATCAGCGAGGTGATCGAGGTCTGCTTGCGCTTGGGCGTGAGCGCGTTGATGACCGCACCGGTGAGGGAGAGGTTCTTGATCCGCTGGGCGGCGAAGTCGGCCGGCAGCTTGTCGACCGGGACGCCCCAGAGCTTCTCGTTGTAGGTCTTGAAGAAGTGCTCGTAGAGCCGGCGACCGAAGCGGGCGACGATCCAGCCCTCGAGGGTGTCCTCCTTCGGCGGGCGGACCTTCGCCGCGGCGTAGGACGCCACGGAGCGCAGCGCCTCGACCGGGCCCAGGTTGCGCAGGGCGTTGGAGGCCTTGAGCGGGTAGTCGTAGAGCTTGCCGTCGTAGAAGATGCGGCTCATCCGCGGCCGGAGCAGGAAGTCCTCGTCGGGCAGGATCTCGTGCCACAGCGCCTCGACCTCGGGCACCTTGGTGAAGAACCGGTGCCCGCCGATGTCGAACCGCCAGCCCTCCCGCTCCGCGGTGCGGCTGATCCCGCCGACCATCGCGTCGCCCTCGACGACCGTCACCGGCACGGAGCGCTTGGTGAGCTCGTAGGCGGCGGTGAGGCCTGCCGGGCCCGCCCCGATCACCACCACGTCCATCGGATCGGCCTGCTCCATGCGTGCGTTCCCCCTCGGTAGCGCGGACCGGGTCGTCCACCCGGTCCTGCCCGGTTGTCCCGGACGACTGTCTCCAACGTAGCGATGACGGCGCTGCGACCCTGCGCGGGCGCGTCGGTACCGAGTCCGGACGGTGATCAGGTTCCCTGATCAAAGGCCGTCCTCCCGCACCTACGTAGGTGCGGAAGGACACCTTTCGATCAGGGAACCTGATCGAAGTCGCCGGCCCGGGTCAGGTGCGGGCGGCGGCGCCGGCCTGGGCGGGGGTGTCCCCGCCCTCCAGGTCGCCCTCGGTGTCCAGGTAGGCCTGCTGCAGCTCGGCCAGCAGCGCGGGGTCCGGCTCGGCCCACATCTTCCGGTCGACGGCCTCCAGCAGCCGCTCGGCGATGCCGTGCAGGGCCCAGGGGTTCGACTTCTCCATGAACTCCCGGTTCTCCGGGTCGAGCACGTAGGTCTGCGCCAGCTTCTCGTACATCCAGTCGGCGACCACGCCGGTGGTGGCGTCGTAGCCGAACAGGTAGTCGACGGTGGCCGCCAGCTCGAAGGCGCCCTTGTAACCGTGCCGGCGCATCGCGGCCAGCCACTTGGGGTTGACCACCCGGGCCCGGAACACCCGGGAGGTCTCCTCGGTCAGCGACCGGGTCCGCACCTGCTCGGGCCGGGTGGAGTCGCCGATGTAGGCCTCCGGGGAGGAACCGGTCAGCGCGCGGACCGTGGCCACCATGCCGCCGTGGTACTGGAAGTAGTCGTCGGAGTCGGCGATGTCGTGCTCGCGGGTGTCGATGTTCTTGGCCGCCACCGCGATCCGCTTGTATGCGGCCTCCATGTCCGGGCGGGCCTGCACGCCGTCCAGCTCGCGACCGTAGGCGTAGCCGCCCCACACCGCGTAGACCTCGGCGAGGTCGGCATCCCCGCGCCAGTTCCGGGAGTCGATCAGCGACAGCAGCCCGGCCCCGTAGGCGCCCGGCTTGGAGCCGAACACCCGGGTGGTGGCCCGCCGGCGGTCGCCGTGGGTGGCGACGTCGGCCTCCACGTGGGCCCGCACGAAGTTGTCGGCGTCCAGCTCGTCGAGGGAGGCCACCAAGGTCACCGCGTCGTCCAGCATCGTCACCACGTGCGGGAAGGCGTCCCGGAAGAAGCCGGAGATCCGCACCGTGACGTCGATCCGCGGCCGCCCGAGCTCGTCGAGGTCGATCGGCTCCAGGCCGGTCACCCGCCGGGAGGCGTCGTCCCAGACCGGGCGGACGCCCAGCAGCGCCAGCACCTCGGCGACGTCGTCCCCGGCGGTGCGCATGGCGGAGGTGCCCCACACCGACAGCCCGACCGAGCGCGGGTGCTCGCCGTGGTCGGTGACGTAGCGGTCGACCAGCGAGTCGGCCATCGCCGACCCGGTCTCCCAGGCCAGCCGCGAGGGGATGGCGCGGGGGTCGACGGAGTAGAAGTTGCGCCCGGTCGGCAGCACGTTGACCAGCCCGCGCAGCGGCGAGCCCGACGGCCCGGCCGGCACGTAGCCGCCCTCGAGCGCGTGCAGGGTCATGTCCAGCTCGTCGGTGGTGCGCTCCAGCCGGGGCACCACCTCGTCGACGGCGAACCTCAGGATCCCGGTCACCTCGTCGTTCGTCGTGCTGAGCACGCCGGTGACGACGTCGGTGATCGCGGTGGCGGTCCAGCCGCGGGCCTCCATGCCGGCCACCAGCGCCTCGGCCTGCTCCTCGACCCGGTCGGTCTCCTTGAGCCCCGCCGTCCCGTCCTCGGTCAGGCCGAGCGCCTGCCGCAGGCCCGGGAGCGCGACCGAGCCGCCCCAGATCTGCCGGGCCCGCAGGATCGCCAGCACCAGGTCGATCCGGTTCTGGCCGCTGGGCGGGGCGCCGAGGACGTGCAGGCCGTCACGGATCTGGGAGTCCTTGATCTCGCACAGCCAGCCGTCGACGTGCAGGATCATCTCGTCGAAGTGGTCGTCCCCGGGCCGCTCGGTCAGCCCCAGGTCGTGGTCGAGCTTGGCGGCCTGCAGCAGCGTCCAGATCTGCTGGCGGACGGCGGGCAGCTTCGCCGGGTCCATCGCGGCGATGTTGGCGTGCTCGTCGAGCAGCTGCTCCAGCCGGGCGATGTCGCCGTAGGAGTCGGCGCGGGCCATCGGCGGCACCATGTGGTCGACCAGGGTGGCGTGCGCCCGGCGCTTGGCCTGGGTGCCCTCGCCGGGGTCGTTGACCAGGAACGGGTAGACCAGCGGCAGGTCGCCGATCGCGGCGTCGGTGCCGCAGGCCGCCGACATCCCGACGGTCTTGCCGGGCAGCCACTCCAGGTTGCCGTGCTTGCCCACGTGCACCATCGCGTGCGCGCCGAAGGAGTGCCGCAGCCACCAGTAGGCGGCCAGGTAGTGGTGGGACGGCGGCAGGTCCGGGTCGTGGTAGATCGCGATCGGGTTCTCCCCGAAGCCGCGCGGCGGCTGGACCATCACCACGACGTTGCCCGCCCGCAGCGCGGCGAACACGATGTGCCCGTCGTCGACGAACAGCGACCCGGGCGCGGGGCCCCAGTGCTCCTCTACCGCCTCGCGCAGCTCGGCCGGCAGGGTGTCGAAGTGCCGCTGGTAATCGGCCGCGGAGATCCGCACCGGGTTGCCGGACAGCTGCTCCTCGGTGAGCCAGTTCTCGTCCTGCCCACCGGCGGCGATCAGCGCGTGCACCAGCGCGTCGCCGTCGAGGTCGGCGACCCCGGGCAGCGCGTCGGGCCCGTCGAACGGGCCGATGTCGTAGCCCTGCCCGGCCATCGCGGCCAGCAGCCGGACCACGGATGCCGGGGTGTCCAGGCCGACGGCGTTGCCGATCCGGGCGTGCTTGGTCGGGTAGGCGCTCAGCATCACCACGATGCGGCGCTCGGCGGGCGGGGTGTGCCGCAGCCGGGCGTGCGCGACCGCGGTGCCGGCGACCCGCGCCGCGCGCTCGGGGTCGGCGACGTAGGAGGTCAGCCCGTCGGAGTCGACCTCCTTGAAGGAGAACGGGACGCTGATCAGCCGGCCGTCGAACTCCGGGATCGCGACCTGGTTGCCGACGTCCAGCGGGGAGAGCCCGTCGTCGTTGGCGGCCCAGACGGCGCGCGAACTGGTCAGGCACAGACCCTGGACCACCGGGACGTCGAGCTTCGCGAGCTCACCGACGTCCCAGGCGCCGTCGTCCCCGCCGGCCTGCGCGGTCGCCGGCTTCGACCCACCCGCGGCCAGCACGGTGACCACCAGGGCGTCGGCGGTGCGCAGCACCTCGACCAGCCCGGGCTCGACGGTGCGCAGCGAGGCGGTGAACACCGGCAGCGCGCGGCCGCCGGCGTCCTCGATCGCGGTGCACAGGTCCTCGACGAAGCCGGTGTTCCCGGACAGCTGGTGCGCCCGGTAGTAGAGGACGGCGACGACCGGGCCCTCGGTCGTGCGCGCCGCCCGTTCCAGCAGGCCCCACTCCGGCGCGACCGACGGCGGCTCGAAGCCCTCACCGTCGAGCAGGACGGTGTCGCCGAGGAAGGCGTGCAGCTGGGCCAGGTTGCCCGGCCCGCCCTGCGCCAGGTAGCCGTGCGCCTCGGTGGCCACGCCCATGGGCACGGTCGACAGCTCCATCAGCTCGGCGTCCGGGACGTTCTCCCCGCCGAGGACGACGACCGGCACGCCGGCGGCCAGCAGGGGGGCCAGCACCTCCTCGTACTGCCGGCGGACGCCGAGGATCCGGACCACGACCAGGTCGCTGCCGGCGGCGAGCCCGACCATCCCCTCCGCGCCGAGCCGGGCCGGGTTGCCCAGCCGCCAGTCGGCCGCGCAGGACCGGGCCGACAGCAGGTCGGTGTCGGAGGTGGAGAGCAGGGTGAAGGTGCGTGAGCTCACGGCGGTGCCTCCCTCGGGGTCCGCGCCCCGGGTCGTCGGACACGGCAGCCGAGGTGTCTGGCTCCCTCCGGGAGGAGGTCACAGTGGCGGGACCGCGCCGGTGTCGCACCGGCTTCCCTGCTGCACTGCCGTGGTTGCTCCAGACGCTACCCGGCGGGAGGCCCGGACCCGGAGATCGAGTCGCTGCACACCACCGACGGCGCCCGGGACCTGGACCGACCCCGGGCGGCGCTGACCGCCGGGCTCAGCTCACCGAGACCAGGTCGATGAGGAAGATCAGCGTCGCGCCGCCGGGGATGGAGCTCTGACCTGCATCCCCGTACCCCAGGTCGCTGGGGATGGTGACCATGCGCCGGCCGCCGACCTTCATCCCCTCGATGCCCTGGTCGAAGCCGGGGATGACCTGGCCGGCGCCGACGGTGACCGGGAACGTCTCGTCGTCCCCGCGGCTCCAGGAGGAGTCGAACTCCTCGGCCTCGTTGTAGAAGGCTCCGACGTACTTCACGGCGGTGTCGGTGCCCGCGACGGCCTCGGCCCCGGTGCCGACGACGACGTCGCTGATCACCAGCTCGGTGGGCGCCGCGGCGCTGTAGCAGGGGGCCTCGGGCTTCTCCGCGAGGTCGGTGGACACCCCGGCCGGCGCCTCGGTGGTGGGGGCTTCCGCCAGGCAGTCCGAGGCCGCGGCGGTGGTGGTCTCCGCCACCTGCGGGGAGCCCGCGTCCGTCCCGCCGCAGGCGGCCAGGGACAGCGCGGCGGCGGCGAGGAGCAGGCGGGGGGCGGTGCGGCGGGTCATGGCAGGTCTCCTGGCCGAGCGGCGCTCGAGTGCTGGGGGCGGTGTCTCCAGCAGACCACAGCCGCCGACAGCAGAGCGTCAGCGGCTGCGGTGTCCGCCGGGTGGGTTGCACCGGCACCTGCGTGCCGGCGAGGCATCGCATACCGGTACGCGATGCCTCGCCGGCACGGCGGTCACCGTCGCAGCAGACGGCGCTGCGGGGCGGTTCGGGGCTTGCGGACGACCCGGTTCCCGCACAGGGTGTCCCGGTGACCGGCGCCGGCACCACACCCCCCCCCGCCCGCACCCCCGCTCAGCAGGCCGCCGTCGACGAGCTGGCGCCCTACCTCGCCGCGATGGCCGTGCCGGGGTTCCTGTCGCTGCCCGCCGAGGTCCTCACGCCGGTCGCCCGGCGGCTCCGCGGGCGCACCGGGGCAGCACCTCACGCCACGCAGCCTTGACCTCGAGTCCACTGGAGTTGGTCCACTGACCCGGTGACCACGAGAGGCCGTGACCGCACGGGCCCGACCAACCACCCGGACACGTCGCTGCGGGCGGTGTTCGCGGGTCGGCGGGGACGACTGCTGCTGGCGCTGCTGCTCGCCGAGTTCGCCGCGGCCGTGCAGGGTGTCGCCTACTCGACGGTGCTCCCGCTGGCCTCGCGGGAGCTGGACGGCGGCCGGCTCTACGGCGCGACGCTGGCCGCCGGGTCGCTGGTGACCGTGCTGGTGCTGGCCGCCGGCTCCGGGGTGACGGCCCGGTTCGGCCCCCGCACCACCCTGCTGGTGGCCACGCTGCTCTACGTCGGCGGCGTCGTGCTGGCGGCCACGGCACCGGCGATGGGCTGGCTGCTGGCCGGCAGTGCGCTGCGCGGGCTGGCCGGCGGCCTGCTCGCCGCGTTCGGGCTGACTGCCGTCGGCGGCCTGTACGAGGACGCCCTGCGCCCCCGCGTGCTGAGCCTGTTCGCGCTGGTCTGGCTGCTGCCGTCGCTGGTCGGCCCCCCGCTCAACGCGGCGATCGCCGTCTGGGGAGGCTGGCGCGCCGCGATGGCCTGGCCGGCGGTCGTGGTCGTCGTGGCCCGGGTGCTGGTGGGCCGCGACGCCGGGCTGGTCCCCTGGTCGTCCGAGTCGCGCCGGCCGACCGTCGGCACCGGCCTGCTCGTGGTCGCCGGCCTCCTGCTGGCCTCGCTGGCCACCGTGGTCGGTCGCTGGGGGCTGCCGCTGCTGGCCGTCGGCGTGCTCCTGGCGTGCGGAGCGGGCTGGGCGGTCATCGACCGGGCGACCGGGGGTGACGCGCCGCGCACCCGCGTGCTGGTCGCGTTCGGCGCCCTGGTGGCGGCGTTCTTCGCCGGCGAGGGCCTGATCCCCCTGGCGGTGATCGAGGGCCTGGACCGCGGCGTGGTCGCCAGCACGGTGGCCCTCGGGGCAGCGCTGGTGGCCTGGTCGCTCACCGGGCTGGCCCCCTGGCCCGCGGGGCGACGCCCCGACCCGACCGCGCTCGGCCCGGTGCTGCTGGCGACCGGGCTGGGGGCGGCGGCGGTCTCGCAGACCGGGCTGCTGCCGGGCTCCGGCGCGCTGGCGCTGCTCGTCGCCGCGGCGGCGGTCGCCGGCGCCGGGATCGGCGTGGCCTACCCGCGACTGTCCTCGGGCGCACTCGACGGCATGGCACCGGAGCAGGTCGCGCCGGTCGCCACCGCCGTCGCGTTCGCCGAGACGACGGCGGTCATCGTCGGTTCACTGCTGGGCGCGGGCCTCTACTCCCTGGCCACGACGTCCGGGTGGGGCGACCGGACGGCGATCGGCGCGGCGTTCGCCCTGGCGGTACCGGTCGCCCTCGGCGGCCTGACCACCCGCCGTCCATCGCGGGACCGGGCAGGATCACCGGCATGAAGATCGTCGTGGCCGGCGGGTCCGGCGCCCTGGGACGGCGGTTGTGCACCGACCTGGCCGGCCGGGGGCACGAGGTCGTCGTCCTGTCCCGGAGCCCGCGTCCCGGACCGGTCCGGTCCGGTCCGGCAGGTGGCCTGGGACGGCGTGGCGGTCGGGCCCTGGGCCGCTGAACTGGCAGGGGCGGCGGTGGTCAACCTGGCCGGTCGGCTGGTCGACCGCCGGCCGACCCCGGCCAGCACCGCGCTGCTCACCAGCTCACGCGTGCAGCCGACGCTCGCCCTGCGGGCCGCCGCCGCGCAGCTCGACGAGCCGGTGCCGGTGCGGCTGCAGGCGAGCACGGCCGCCGTCCACGGCGACGCCGGCGAGACCGTGGTCGACGAGGACACCCCGCCCGCCGACGGCCCGCCGCGGATGGCCGGGGTCGCCCGCGCCTGGGAGGAGGCCGCGGTCGGCGCGCACGCCGCCCGGCAGGTCGTCCTGCGCACCAGTGTGGTGTTCGATCGGCACACCCCGGCGCTGGACCGGCTGGTGCTGCTCACCCGGCTCGGCCTCGGCGGCCGCATCGCGAGCGGGCGTCGGTGGACCAGCTGGCTGCACGTCGAGGACTGGCTGGCGATCGCGCGGTGGAGCCTGGCGGGCTCCGAGCTCGCCGCTCCCCCGCCCGCGGGCGTGCTGCTGGCCACCTCGCCGAACCCGGTGCGCAACGCGGAGCTGATGTCCACCCTGCGGTCGGTGCTGCACCGGCCGGCCGCGCCGCCCACCCCCGAGCTGCTGGTGCGGGTGGGGGCCGTCCTGCTCCGGACCCACCCGGCGCTGGCGCTCACCGGACGCCGGGCGGTCTCGCGACGCCTCGCCGAGGCGGGATTCGAGTTCGCCCACCCGCACCTCGACGAGGCGCTCACCGACCTGCTGCACCCGGCCTCGTCCCGGGCTCGCGAGGCGTGATCCGCGGACGCTGTCGGCCACCTCGTCCCCGACGGTCGAGCCCTGCCCCGGATCGGGGGCAGGACTCGACCGTGAGCCGGTGGGCCCCCGCGATGTGCTCGCGACGTCAGGCCGCACCGAGGGCGTCAGCCACCCGGTGGTGGACGACGGCCTCGGGCGCCCGGCTCTGCCGCTCCAGGGTGCGGGCCAGCGCGCGCCGCGCCCAGCCGTTGGCCGGGGCGAGCTCGACCAGCCGGGTGAGGGCCTCCTCGGCGCGGGCCAGTTGCGCGGAGGCGAAGCAGCTGCGGGCCAGCAGCTCGAGCACGGCCTCGTTCGCCGGCTCGGCCCGGACCAGCGGGACGAGCACCTGCGCAGCCTCGACGGGCTGGCCGACGGCGAGGAACAGGTCGGCGCGCAGGTACTCCGAGTGCAGGTCGACGGGGCGGTGCTGGGGCGTGGGGTCGGTCATGACGCTCCTTCCACCGGCCACCAACAGCGACCGGCCCGCCGCCGTTCCCAGCCAGCGGCCGGCGGCGAGGTGGCGGGGTGGAAGTAGCCTCGCTGGCGCCATGTCCTCCCCCGCGGTGTCCTCCCCCGCCCCCTCCGCCGTCGCGCCCGTGCGCGACCGGGTCGACGCCTGCCCCGGTGCGCTGCAGACCCACCCCGCCGCCGACGGCGAGCTGGCCCGCGTCCGCGTCCCCGGCGGGGCGCTGACCGCCGCGCAGCTGCGCGTGCTGGCCGCCGCGGCCCGCGAGCTGGGCGACGGCCACCTGGAGCTGACCAGCCGCGGCAACCTGCAGCTGCGCGGCCTGCGCCCCGGTGCGCAGGCCCAGCTCGGCGCCCGGCTCGCCGATGCCGGGCTGCTGCCCAGCGACACCCACGAGCGCGCCCGCAACTCACTCGCCAGCACGCTGTCGGGCCGGGACGGCGCCGGGCACGTCGACGCCGGCCGCTGGGTCACCCTGTTCGACGCCGGGCTGCGCGCCGACCCCTCGCTCGCCGAGCTGCCCGGGCGGTTCCTGGCCACCTTCGACGACGGGCGCGGCGACGTGGCCGGGTTCGGCGGGGACGTCGGCCTGCTGGCGCTGGCCCCCGACCGGGTCGCCCTGCTGATCGGCGGCACCGACTCGGGGCTGCGCGCCACCGCTGACGACGCCGTCCTGCTCGCCCTGGCCGCCGCCCGCGCCTTCCTCGCCGAGCGCACCGCCCAGGGCTCGACCGCCTGGCGGGTGACCGAGCTGACCGACGGCCCCGCCCGCATCACCACCCGCCTGAGCGGCCGAAGTCGCGATTTTGGCCCCGTGGTGGAGGTGCCGGCTGCACCGGTGGTGGGGCCGGTGGGTGCGGTCGCCCAGCTCGACGGGCGGACGGCGCTGATCGGCGTCGTCCCGCTCGGCCGGCTCACCGCCGACCAGGCCGAGCTGATGGCCGGCCAGACCGCCCGGGTGCAGCTGACCCCGTGGCGCAGCGTCGTCGTCCCCGACCTCGCCGAGGACGCCGTGGACGACGCCGCCGTCGACCTGTTCCGCGGCGGCATGGTGTTCGACGAGGCCAGCCCCTGGCTGCAGGTGACCACCTGCGCCGGCCGGCCGGGGTGCGCGAAGTCGCTGGCCGACGTGCGCGCCGACGCCGTCGCCGCCGTCGCCACCCGGACGCTGCCCGCCGGCGGCGCCCGTCAGCACTGGGTCGGGTGCGAGCGCCGCTGCGGGCGGCCCCAGGGCGACGTGGTCGACGTCGTCGCCACACCCAGCGGTTACCGGATCGAAGAGGGTTGATGTACTCCTACGAGCACGACGGCGCCGAGATCTACCGGCGCTCCTTCGCCACGATCCGGGCCGAGGCCGACCTGTCGCGCTTCCCCTCCGACGTCGCCGGGGTGGCGGTGCGGATGATCCACGCCTGCGGCCAGGTCGACCTGACCGAGGACATCGACTTCTCCCCCGACGTGGTCGCCCGGGCCCGGGAGGCGCTGGGCGCCGGCGCCCCGGTGCTGTGCGACGCGCAGATGGTCGCCTCCGGGGTGACCCGCACGCGGCTGCCGGCGTTCAACGAGGTGGTCTGCACGCTGAACGACCCGCGCACCCCCGACCTGGCCCGCGAGCTGGGCACCACGCGCACCGCAGCGGCGATGCAGCTGTGGGGCGACCGGCTCGACGGCGCCGTGGTGGCGATCGGCAACGCGCCCACCGCGCTGTTCCACCTGCTGGAGATGGTCGCGGGCGGCGCGCCCCGGCCGGCCGCGGTCATCGGCATCCCGGTGGGCTTCATCGGCGCGGTCGAGTCCAAGGACGCCCTGGCCGAGGCCGACCTGGAGTTCCTCGTCGTCCGCGGCCGCCGCGGCGGGAGCGCGATCACCGCCGCCGCGGTCAACGCCATCGCGAGCACCGCCGAATGACCACCAGGATGGCCATTTCGGTGGACGGGGTGTTCGCGTGACGGGGCGGCTGTACGGGGTCGGGCTGGGGCCCGGCGACCCGGAGCTGGTGACGGTCAAGGCCGCCCGGCTGATCGGTGCCGCCGACGTCGTCGCGTTCCACGCAGCAGGGCACGGGCGCTCGGTGGCCCGCGCGCTGGCCGCGCCCTACCTGCGCGAGGGCCAGGTCGAGGAGCTGCTGGTCTACCCGGTCACCACCGGGACCACCGACCACCCCGGCGGCTACCAGGGCGCGATCGACGAGTTCTACTCCGCCGCCGCCGCCCGGCTGGCCGCGCACCTGGACGCCGGCCGGGACGTCGTCGTGCTGGCCGAGGGCGACCCGTTCTTCTACGGCTCGTACATGCACATGCACAAGCGGCTCGCGCACCGGTACCCGACCGAGGTGGTGCCCGGCGTGACCAGCGTCAGCGGTGCGGCCGCGGTGCTGGGCCGGCCGCTGGTCGAGCGGGACGAGGTGCTCACCGTGCTGCCCGGGACCCTGCCGACCGACGAGCTGGCCGAGTGGCTGGCCACCACCGACTCGGCCGCGGTGCTGAAGCTGGGCCGCACGTTCGCAGGCGTGCGCGAGGCCTTCGACGCCGCCGGCGTGCTGGACCGCGCGTACTACGTCGAGCGGGCGACCACCGACCGGCAGCGCATCGTGCCGCTGGCCGAGGTCGACCCGGACACCGTGCCGTACTTCTCCCTGGCGCTGCTGCCCAGCGAGCTCACCGGTCCGGGCAACCACCCCGGCCTCGGTGAGGACGACGAGACGCCCACGACCGGCGAGGTCGTCGTGGTCGGGCTCGGCCCCGGGCAGCGCAGCTGGACCACCCCGGAGGCCGCCGAAGCGCTCGCGCAGGCCGACGACCTGGTCGGCTACGGCCCCTACCTGGACCGGGTGCCGGCCAACCCGAGGCAGACCCGGTACCCCAGCGACAACCGGGTCGAGGCCGAGCGGGCCGCGCACGCGCTGCAGCTGGCGCAGTCCGGACGGCGGGTGGCCGTGGTCTCCAGCGGCGACCCGGGCGTCTTCGCGATGGCCGCGGCCGTGCTCGAGGTCGCCGCACAGCCCGAGTACGCCGACGTCGAGGTGCGGGTGCTGCCCGGGCTGACCGCGGCGCAGGCGGTCGCCTCGCGGGTCGGGGCGCCGCTCGGGCACGACTTCGCGGTCATCTCGCTGTCCGACGTCCTCAAGCCCTGGGACGTCGTCCTCGACCGGCTGCGGGCGGCGGCGTCGGCGGACCTGGTGCTGGCGCTGTACAACCCGCGGTCCAGGGCGCGGCCGCACCAGCTGGGCGAGGCGCACCAGGCGCTGCTGGAGGTGAAGAAGCCGGAGACGGTGGTCGTGGTCGGCCGGGACGTCGGCGGGCCCGAGGAGTCGCTCACCGTCACCACCCTCGGCGAGTTCGACCCGGAGACGGTCGACATGCGCTGCCTGGTGCTGATCGGCTCGACGCAGACCCAGGTCACCGCGACCGGGCGGGTCTTCACCTCCCGCCGCTACCCCGGCGCCTGATGCGGGCCGGCCCGGCGCTGCTGCTCCTGGCGGCGCTGGCCGGCTGCACCGGGCCGCAGCAGGGCTGCGCCCTCATCGGGGTGGACACCGCCGTCCGGGTGGACACCACCGCGCTGGACCTGCCCGCCGACGCCACCGGGCGGGTCTGCCTCGACCAGGAGTGCACCGACGCCGACCCCGGCGACCCGCTGTTCCCGGAAGGCGTGCGCTGGACCCGCGACATCCCCGACGTCCCGACCGTGCAGGTGCGGCTGACCCTGCACGACGGCACCGGGACGGAGCTGTGGTCGGCCGGCACGTCGGTGGACACCGAGGTGATCGAGCCCAACGGCCCCGGGTGCGGCCGGACGACGGTGCTCCCCGAGCTGCGGGCGACCCCCGACGGCCGCCTGACCACCCCCTGACCCTCAGGGGTCGAAGTCGCGACTTCGGCCGCACCAGGAATCAGGTGCGGCTGGTTGCTCCTTGCACCGGTTCGTGCCCCGTCGTCAGCTCGGTCGTCCCGCCGCTTTCTGGACGGTCGCCGTCCTGCTGGTCCTGGTGCTCGCCGCGTCCGGGGTGCCCTCGCCGCTGTACCGGGTCTACGCCGAGCGGTTCGGCTTCGGCCCGGGGCTGCTGACCGTCGTCTTCGCCATCTACGTCCTGGCCCTGCTGGTGTCGCTGCTGGTGGTGGGCGGGCTGAGCGACCACGTGGGCCGCCGGCCGGTGCTCGCCGCGGCACTGGTGCTCGAGGCGGTGTCGATGGTGCTGTTCCTCGCTGCCGACGGGGTCGGGTTGCTGCTGGCCGCCCGGGTGGTGCAGGGGCTGGCGACCGGGGCGATGACCGGGGCATTCGGGGCGGCACTGCTGGACCTGCAGCGCCCGCAGAAGCCGCTGGGCCCGCTGGTGAACTCCGCCGCCCCCGGCTTCGGGCTGTCGCTGGGCGCGGTCGGCGCCGGGATGGCCGTCGAGTGGCTGCCGGCGCCGACGAGCTGGGTGTTCGGCACCCTCACCGCGCTGTGCCTGGTGGCCGCGGTCGGCGTGCTGGTGTTCCTGCCGGAGACCTCGCCCCGCTCGCCGGGCACGCTGGCCTCGCTGCGGCCGAGCGTGCACGTCCCGCCGGCGCAGCGCCGGGCGTTCGTCGTCGTCGCGCCGTGCCTGGTCGCGACCTGGGCGCTCGGTGGGCTGTACGCCTCCCTCGGCCCGTCGCTGGTCTCGGCCGTCTACGGCGTGCAGGACCACCTGGTCGGCAGCCTGGTGGTCCTGGCGCTCAACGGCACCGGCCTGGTCGGCTCGCTCGGCATGCGCGGCGTCGCCCCGGCCCGGGCGATGGTCGTCGGCGCGCTGGTGTTCGCCGCGGGGGTGGCCGGTACGGTCACCGCGCTGGCGACCGGGTCGCTGGCGTCGTTCTTCGCCGCCGCCGTCGTCTCCGGTCTCGGTTTCGGCAGCGCCTTCCTCGGCGCGATGGCCACGGTGACCCGCGGGGTCGCGCCGGGCGCGCGGGCCGGGCTGCTGGCCGCGGTGTTCACGGTCAGCTACCTGGGCTTCAGCCTGCCGGCGATCGCCGCGGGCATCGCCGCCGGGCACATCGGCCTGGAGCGGACGGCGCAGCTCTACGGCGCCGGGGTGATCGTGCTGGCGCTGCTGGCCGTGGCCGGCCTGCTGCTGCACGCCCGCCACCCGGCCCCGGAGGCCGGCCCTGCACCGCAGCCGGTTCCCGCCGGCCGGGCGTCGCACCCCGCGGGCTGACCGGTCGGGCAGGTGCCGCCCACGGGACCTCGTGCTCTGCTCACCCTGGTGAGCAGAGCACGAGGTCGCACCCCGACGACGTGCGGTCGACGGCTCAGCTGCCGGCGCGGGTCACCGCGGCGCAGAACCGGCCGTGGTCGGCCCGCGCCTCGCTGAGCGGTTCGACCACCTGCGCGTCGGCGACCTCCCCGACCCGGTCCAGCAGCCGGCGGCGCACCTGCCGCGCCCGGCGTCGAGCCCCCATCGCGACCAGCGGCCGGGCCACCAGCGCCAGCAGCAACCCGGCCAGCAGCCCGCCGACCAGCAGCAGCGTGGGCAGCGGGATCCCCTCGACCCGGGGCAGCGGGACGACGTCGTCCAGCTGCAGCAGCCCCAGCCCGACCAGGCCGAGCAGCCACAGCGCCCCGGCCAGCGCGATCAGGATCAGCGCCCACTGCAGTCCGCCGACCGCGCGCTGCCAGAGCGGGGTGCGGTCGGGCCCGAGGTCGGTGCCGGCCACGGCGCGGTCGAGATCGTCGGCCAGCCGGTCCTCCGACACCTCCGCGGTGCGGCGCAGCTCGTCCCGCCACGCCTGCGGCAGCCCCTGCCCGGCGGCGTCCCGGGCCCGGCGCAGCGCGGCACCCAGCGCGGCCTGCTGGACCGCCCCGGCCGCGGGCAGCGACGTCCGGGAGGCCTCGCTGCCCAGGTGCAGCCGGTGGAGCGGGTCGGCGCGCAGCTTCGACGTCCAGCGCAGCACCGGCCAACCGGTGTGCTGGTTGCCGCGGCGGCGGGCCGAGCGCTCGACCGCGCCGACCACCGCGGGCACCCCGGCGGCGTCGGCCAGCGCCGCGGTGAGGCCGTCGCGCTCGTCGGCGTCCCGGCTGCGGTCGGCACCGGCGTCGGGCGCGCAGTGCACGCCCAGCGCCCCCGCGGCGGCCCGGGCATCGGCGGCGAGCCGGTCGGTGGCGGCCCGGCGGGCGGAGACCCGACGGGCCAGCTCCCCGCGCAGCTCGGGCAGCCCCGCGCCGGTGCGGCCGGCGGTCGCCAGCAGCGTCGTGGACCCGAGCCCCTCGCGGTCCAGTAGCCCGCGCAGGTCGGCCAGGCAGGCCCGGGCCGCGGCGTCGTCAAGCCGGTCGACCTGGTTGAGGACGACGACCAGCACACCGGCGTGCCCGGCCAGCGGGGCCAGGTAGCGGGAGTGGACCGCGGCGTCGGCGTACTTCTGCGGGTCGAGCACCCAGACCAGGACGTCGACCAGCTCCACCAGCCGGTCGACCTCCAGCCGGTTCTCCAGCCGCACGCTGTCGTGGTCGGGCAGGTCGAGCAGCACCAGCCCGTCGAGGGCCGGGTCTCCGGAGCCGACCCGGTTCCGGCGCGGCACCTGCAGCCAGTCCAGCAGCCGGTCCGCGCTCTGCGGATCAACGGTGGGCCCGCCCCACACGCTGGCGTGCGCGATCCCGGTGGTCGGACGGCGGACGCCGGGCGTGCTGACCTCGCTGCCGCTCAACGCGTTGAACAACGTGGACTTGCCGCTGCCGGTGGCCCCGGCGAGGGCGACGACGGTGGCGTCGCCGAGCGCTTCGCGGGCCCCGGCCTTGGCCAGCAGCGCCCGGGCCTGGCCGACCTCGGGGACCTCCAGCCGCCCGTCGGCGACCTCGACCGCCTCGCGCAGCGCGGCCAGCCGATCGGTCAGGGACAGCTGCTCGCGCTTGCCGAGCCTCACGCGCGCACCTGCCGGGCGGCGGCGAGCGCGGCGACGGCGGCGCGCAGCTCGTCGTCGGTGCCGGGCTCCGGGGCGGCGTCGTCCAGCAGCTGGTCGAAGCGGGCCTGCTCGGTCGCCAGCAGGCGGGCGGCGCGCTCGTCGAGGTCGGCGCGGGCGCGGGCGGCGAGCTCGCGCACCGCGGCGTCGCCGAACACCGCCTCCAGCACCCGCTGGCCGATCGCGGTGGTGCCACCGGCGACGACGACCTCGATCCCGGAGAGCCCGGCGGTGGAGGCAAAGACGGCCACCATGACCACCGCCCCGGCCCCGTTCACGCCCCAGGACAGCAGCCGGGCCTGCGACCGCTTGCCGGCGCCCTCGTTGCGCACCAGCTCCAGCACGTACCCCTGCCAGCCGCGCACCTCGTCGGCCGACGCCCCGGCGAAGGACGGCGAGACGCCGTCCAGCTCGGTCTCCCGGCCGTCGAGCAGGTCGATCCCGCCGGGCAGCGACCGCCAGCTGGTCACCGTCTTCTCCGCGGCCCGGTCGGCCTCGGCGCGCAGCAGCGTCTCCACCCCGGACTCCAGAGCCCCGGCCAGGTCGGCGGCCGGCGCGGGCCGGCCGGTGAGCGCCGCGGTCAGCCGGTCGCGGAGCCGGCCGACCTGGCCCTGCAGGCTGCGCATCCACTCGCCGGTGCCGACGAACTCCTGCCAGCGGGACAGCACCTCACCGCGCAGCAGGCTGCCGTTGCCGACCGCCTCGTCGATGCTGGCGCGCGCCCGGGCGTAGGCGGCGTCGGCCGCCGCCCAGAGCGCCTCGGCGGCGGTCTCCTGCTCCTGGACCCCGGCGACGACGACGTCGACCCGGTCGCCCAGGCTCTCCAGCGCGCCGGCGAGGGTCTGCCGGACGACAGCGGCCCGCTGCTCGGCATCGGCGGCCAGCCCGTGCAGCCAGGCGCGCAGCGGCGCCACCTGGTCGTCGGGCAGGAAGCCGTCGACCAGCGGCCGCTCCTCGACCACGAACAGCCGGGCGCTGTCCAGCCGCGCGCTGCGCAGCATCCCGGCGAGGTCGTCGGCCACCTCGCGGACGGCCTCCGGCGGCACCCGGTCGAGCACCACGGCCAGCGCGGTGCCCCGCTCCTGCGCCGTGCGCAGCAGGTCCCACGGGACGGCGTCGGCGTAGCGGGCCGCGGTGGTCACGAACACCCACAGGTCGGCGGCGGCCAGCAGCTGCCCGGCCAGGTCGCGGTTGGCCTCGACCACCGAGTCGACGTCGGGGGCGTCGATGAGCGCCAGGCCGGCCGGCAGGCCCTCGTGCACGACCAGCTGCAGCCCGCCGGGGCCGGCCTCGCCGCCGGTGGTGCGGGCCAGGCCCGGCAGCACCCGGTCACCGGCGAAGGACGCCCGGTCGGCCGGCGCGCAGACCAGGACCGGCGCCCGGGTGGTGGGCCGGAGCACGCCCGGGGTGGTGACCCGGGCCTGCAGCACGCTGTTGACCAGGGTGGACTTGCCGGCGCCGGTGGAGCCGCCGACCACGGTGAGCAGCGGGGCGTCCAGGTCGCGCAGCCGGGGCAGCAGGTAGTCGTCGACCTGGTCGACGACGGCACGGGCGGTACGGGCGGCCTCGTCGCGGTTCTGGGTGGCCAGGCCGAGTGGCGCGGCGGCAACCCGGTCGCGCAACAGCTGCAGGGCGTCGGGCAGCCGTGTCTCGGCCGGGCTGGTCATCGATGGATCTTGCCCAGGATGGGCGCCGCTCACCCGTCGCGCTCAGTCACGCAGCGGCCAGGGGACGACGGGGCCCAGCAGCGCGCCGTCGTGCGGCATCCCGTCGCCGTCGCGGACGACGTCGTGGTGCTCGTGGCTGCCCGCGGCGTGGGCCAGCGCGGCCAGCAGCAGGGTCAGCTCGCCTCGGTCGAGGCCGGCGGTGAGGTCGGCCAGGTCGACCGGCTGCCCCTCGGCCAGGCCCGCCGCCGCCCGCAGCAGCCGGCGCTGGCCGCCGGTGCCGCTGATCCGTCCCGCGCGCAGCGCACCGTCGAGGTCGCCCCACTGCACCGCCGCCCAGGGGCCGCCGTCGACCGCGTCGCCGTCCAGCGCGATCGACACCAGCCCGCTCTCCTGCAGCCGGGGCAGCCAGTGGCCGGTGTTGACCAGCAGCAGCACCGCCGCCTCGAGCGCGTAGTCGCCCACCGCTGCCCGCAGCAGCGCGCTCTCCAGATCCTGCTGGTCGAGGTCGGTCGCCCGTCGTTCACCGATCACTGCGTTCTCCCTTGCCACGGCACCCTGCCCCCACTGTGCCCCGCGGGTCCGACAGATCTCTCTTGCCCACGTCGTGCCGGTGCCGCACGCTCGGCCCATGCCGCGTCAGGAGCACGCCGCGCTGTTCCGCATCCAGGAGCGCTACGCCGCCACCGTCGAGTCCCGCGCCCGGTTGCTCAACCCGTACGTGGTGAGCCCGCACGAAGCGGTCCGCCTCGTGGCCGGCCTCGCCGCCGGCAGCCTCGCCCACACCGACGACTCCGAGCCCTCGGTGCAGGACGCCGACCTGCTCGCGGCGCTGTCCCTGTTGCCGCTGCTGCGCGCGGAGCTCGACGACCTCGAGGTGGGGCTGCAGACGATGGCCCGCGGCGAGGGCGCGACCTGGGCGGAGATCGCCGACGCCTCCGGCCTCGACGGCCCCGACGCCGCTCGGCAACGCCACGACCGGCTGGCGCACGGCACGGCCGACTAGACCACCCGCAGCAGTTCGAGGACCTGCTCCGGCGACATCGCGACGGCCGCGGCGCCGGCCGCCGTGGCCGCCGCCGTCCTCGTGGCCGGTTCCGCGCAGGCCGCCATCGGTGACGCGGGCGACATGGGTGCGCACGTGCCCGGGTCGCTCGTCCTCACCGTCGGCACGGTCTGGGGGTTCACCCGTTCCCCGGCGGCCTGAGCCCGTCGCGCAGCCAGGCCAGCGCGTCGGCCACCGTCGGCACCGTCTCGACCCCCGGGGGCAGCGGCGGCCGGCGGACCAGCACGACCGGCACCCCCAGTTCGCGGGCGGCGGTCAGCTTCGCCTCGGTGAGGGAGCCGCCGGAGTCCTTGGTGACCACGACGTCCACCGCGTGCTCGCGCATCAGCGCCAGCTCGTCGGCGACGCGGAACGGCCCGCGGGCCAGCAGCAGCGTCGCGCCGGCGGGCAGCGGGGAGTCCGGTGGGTCGACCGAGCGCACCAGCACCCGACCGGTCAGCCCGGCGAAGGCGGCGATGCCCTGGCGGCCGGTGGTGAGGAAGACGCTCGCGTACCCGGCGACCGCCTCGGCGGCGGCGGTCGACGAGTCGACATGTCGCCAGGTGTCCCCCGGCCCGGACGTCCAGCCCGGGCGCTGCAACCGGAGCAGCGGGGTGCCCTGCGCAGCCGCCGCGACCGCCGCCGCGGCGGTGATCTGCGCGGCGAACGGGTGGGTGGCGTCGACCACGGCCCGCGGCCGGTGCTCGGCGAGCCAGCCGGCCAGTCCCGCCGCGCCGCCGAACCCGCCGACCCGCACCGGCCCCTCCGGCAGCACCGGGTCGGCGGTGCGCCCGGCCAAGCTGGACAGCACGTCCACGCCGTCGGCCACCAGGGCGGCGGCCAGCGCCCGCGCCTCGCCCGTGCCGCCCAGGACCAACACCTGCCCGGTCACGCGTGCACCATGTGTTCGTGAGCAGGGACGGCAGCGCTGGGCTGCGGCACGGCTGGACGACGGGCGCCTGCGCGACCGCGGCCACCACCGCGGCCTACACGGCGCTGCTCACCGGCGAGTTCCCCGACCCGGTGCGGATCGACCTCCCCAACGACAGGCACCCGGCCTTCGCGCTCGCCCGGGAGCAGCTGGGCCGCGGCGAGGCGACCGTGGGCATCGTCAAGGACGCCGGTGACGACCCCGACGTCACCCACGGCGCGCTGGTCTCCGCCCGGGTGGTGCTCGGCGAGCCCGGCAGCGGCGTGGTCTTCCGCGCCGGCGAGGGCGTGGGCACGGTGACCAAGCCCGGCCTGCCGCTGGCCGTCGGCGAGCCGGCGATCAACCCGATGCCCCGGCAGTTCATGAGCGCGCACGTCGCCGCGGTCGCCCAGCGGTTCGGTGGCACCGGCGACGTCCTCATCGAGATCTCCGTCGAGAACGGCGCGGAACTCGCCCGCAAGACCTGGAACCCGCGGCTGGGCATCCTCGGCGGGCTGTCGGTCCTGGGGACGACCGGGGTCGTCGTCCCGTACTCGTGCTCGTCGTGGATCGACTCGATCCGCCGCGGCATCGACGTCGCCCGGGCCGCCGGCCGCGAGCACGTCGCCGGGGCCACCGGGTCGACCAGCGAGCGGGTCGCGCAGGAGCTCTACGACCTGCCCGAGGACGCCCTGCTGGACATGGGCGACTTCGCCGGCGCGGTGCTCAAGTACCTGCGTCGCCACCCGGTGCCACGGCTGACCGTGGCCGGCGGGATCGGCAAGCTCGCCAAGCTCTCCGAGGGCCACCTCGACCTGCACTCGGGCCGCTCGCAGGTCTCCTTCGCCGTGCTCGCCGAGCTGGTCGCCGGCGCCGGGGGCGACGCCGCGCTGGTCGAGGGGGTGCGCGGGGCGAACACCGCGCTCGACGCGCTGCGGCAGAGCCAGGCCGCCGGGCTCCCGCTGGGCGACCTGGTCGCCGCCGGTGCCCGCCGGACCGCCGAGGGCGTGCTGCTCGGTGCCCCGGTCGAGGTCGACGTCGTCGTCATCGACCGCGCCGGCGTCATCGTCGGCCGCGCCTGAGTGGAGTCCCAGCGCTCGGAAAGTGATGCGCTGCGACTCCACTAGCGTTCCCGGGTGGTCGAGTACAGGTGGCTGTCGGGGAACTCGCCGGCGGTGAGCACCCGGCCGACGACGACGATCGCCGTCCGCCGCACCCCGGCCTCGGCCACCTGCTGCGCGATGTCGGCGAGGGTGCCGCGCAGCACCAGCTCGTCGTCCCGGCTGGCCCTGGCCACCACTGCCACCGGGCAGTCGGCGCCGTAGTGCGCGGCGAGCTCGGGGGCCAGGACGTCCAGGCGCTGCACGGCCAGGTGCAGCACCAGCGTGGCGCCGGTGGCGGCGTAGGCGGCGAGGGTCTCCCCCGGCGGCATCGGCGTCGAGCGCGCCGACGTCCGGGTGAGGACGACGGTCTGCGCCACCCCCGGCACGGTCAGCTCGCGCCCCAGCGAGGCGGCCGCGGCGGCGAACGACGGCACCCCCGGGACGACGTCGTAGGGCACCCCGGCGGCGTCCAGCCGGCGCATCTGCTCGGCCATCGCGCTGTAGACCGACGGATCGCCGGAGTGCAGCCGGGCGACGTCCAGCCCCGCGGCATGGGCACCGACCAGCTCGGCGGTGATCTGGTCCAGGTCCAGGTCGGCGGTGTCGACCAGCCGGGCGCCGGCGGGCGCGCTGTCCAGCAGCTCGCGCGGCACCAGCGCCCCGGCGTACAGGCAGACCGGGGACGACGCGATCAGCCGGGCCGCCCGCACGGTGACCAGGTCGGCCGCGCCGGGTCCCGCGCCGATGAAGTGGACGGTCATCGGGTGGCGCTCCAGATCGTCACGGGCATCGCGGGCTTCCAGCCGGTGAAGCCGCCGACCGGCGCGGCGTGGGCGACCTGGAGCCGGGTCAGCGAGCCGCCGACCCGCTCCCGCCACCGGGCGAGCACGGCCTCGCTCTCCACGGTCACCGCGTTCACCACCAGCCGACCACCGGGGGTCAGGGCGTCCCAGCAGTTCTCCAGCACGCCGGGCACGGTCGCACCGCCGCCGACGAACACCGCGCCCGGGGCCGGCAGCCCGCCGAGGGCCTCCGGCGCGCGGCCGCGCACCACCTGCAGCCCGGGGACGCCGAGCCGGGCGGCGTTCTGGCCGATCCGGTGGGCGCGGTCGGGGTCGGACTCGACGGCGACCGCCCGGCAGGAGGGGTGCACCCGCATCCACTCGATGCCGATCGAGCCCGCGCCGGCGCCGACGTCCCAGAGCAGCTGCCCGGGCAGCGGGGCCAGCCGGGACAGCGTCACCGCGCGCACGTCGCGCTTGGTCAGCTGCCCGTCGGTGCGGTAGGCGTCGTCGGGCAGCCCGGGCACGCTGGACAGCGGCACGGTGCCGGGGTCGGCGACCGCCTCGACCGCGGTGATGGTCAGCGGGTCGGTCTGCGCGTGCGGCCAGGTCGCCGCCGTCCCGGTGGACCGCTGCTCCCCGGGCCCGCCGAGCTGGGACAGCGCGGTGAGCCGGCTCGCGCCGTAGCCCCACTCGGTGAGCCGGCGGGCGACCTCGGCCGGGGTGCTCCCGTCCGCGCCGAGCACCAGCAACCGCCGTCCCGGGGAGACCTGGGCGGCCAGCAGCTCGACCGGCTTCCAGACCACCGAGACGACGGTGGTCTCCTCCACCGACCAGCCCATCCGCGAGCAGGCCCAGGTCACCGACGAGGGGTGCGGGACGACGTCGACGGCGGCCGCGCCGAACCAGCGGACCAGCGTCGTGCCGATGCCGGAGTACATCGGGTCACCGCTGGCCAGCACGACGACGCGGCGACCGGGGTGGGCGCCGGGCAGCTCACGCACCGCCAGCGCCATCGGCGAGGGCCAGGGCACCCGTTCGGCGGCCACCCCGTCCGGCACCAGGGACAGCTGGCGGCTGCTGCCGCGCAGCACCTCCGCCCCCTCGATCGCCCGCCGGGCCACCGGGGACAGCCCGTCCCACCCGTCGGCACCGATGCCGACGACGGTGACGGTCCACCCCGCAGGAGCCGCAGCGGTCACGCGGGCAGCTCCCCCTCGGGGCCGGCGGCCTCGGCCAGCAGCAGCTCGCGCTGCTCGGCGGGCAGCAGGTCGACGTAGACCGTGCCGTCGAGGTGGTCGCACTCGTGCTGCAGGCAGCGGGCGGCCATGCCGGTCGCCTCGATCGACACCGGGTCGCCGTGCACGTCGACGCCGTCCACCCGGGCGCGGAAGGCCCGCTCCAGCTCGGCGTAGGGCCCGGGCACCGACAGGCAGCCCTCCTCGGTGACCTCTCCCGCGGGCTCGCCGTCGGCCGGCTCGAGCACGGTCAGCACCGGGTTCACCACCACGCCGACGACGTCCTCCCCGTCGGCGTCCGGGCAGTCGATGACGAAGACGCGGGCGTCGACGCCGATCTGGTTGGCCGCCAGCCCCACCCCGTCGGCGGCGGCCATGCTGGCGAACATGTCCAGCACGAGGTGCCGCAGGTCCTTGTCGAAGCCGGTGACCGGCGCGCAGGCGCGGTGCAGCACGGGGTTGCTCCCGTAGGTGACGATCGGGCGGGCGACGCCGTCGTAACGGCCGGGCAGGCGCATGACCGCTGATCCTAGGGTCGTGGCGCTGCCCTACCGTGGCCGCCGATGTCCACCGCCGCCGCTCGGGCCCTGCCCTCCCCCCGGGGGCAGCGCTCGGCCCTCCGCCGGGGTGGTCGCCCGGTGAGCCGCGCGACCGCCGCCGGGCTGGCGCTCGGCACCGTCGCCGACCTGCTGCTCGCCGACCCCCGGCGGGGCCACCCGGTCGCCGGGTTCGGCCAGGCCGCCGCCGCCCTGGAGCGGTGGATGTGGCGCGACTCCCGCGCCGCCGGCGTCGGCTACGCCGGACTCTGCGTCGGGACGGCGGTCGCGCTGGGGACGGCGGCCTCCCGGCTGACCGCGGACCGGCCGGCGGCCCGGACGGCGCTGACCGCCCTGGCCACCTGGGCGGTCCTCGGTGGCACCTCCCTGGGCCGGGCCGCGGCCACCATGGAGGTGCACCTGGCCGCCGGTGACCTGCCCGCCGCCCGGACCCACCTGTCCACCCTGGCCGGCCGGGACCCCAGCGGCCTGGGCGAGCCGGAGCTGGTGCGGGCCACGGTGGAGTCGGTGGCGGAGAACACCTCCGACGCCGCGGTCGCCCCGCTGTTCTGGGGCGCGGTCGCCGGCCTGCCCGGGCTGCTGGGCTACCGGGCGGCCAACACCCTGGACGCGATGGTCGGGTACCGGTCGCCGCGGTACGTCCGCTTCGGCTGGGCCGCCGCCCGGTTCGACGACGTCGTCAACTGGGTGCCGGCCCGCCTCACCGCCGCCCTCACGGTGCTCACCGCGCCACTGGCCGGCGGGTCGCCGTCGGGTGCCCTGCGGGTGTGGCGGCGGGACGGCGCCGCCCACCCCAGCCCGAACGCCGGCCGGTGCGAGGCCTCGCTGGCCGGCGCGCTCGGCCTGCGGCTGGGCGGGCGCAACGTCTACGGCGCCCGGGCGGAGGAGCGGCCCGTGCTCGGCGACGGCCGGCCGCCGGCGCGCGAGGACGTCGCGCGGGCGGTCCGGCTGTCCCGCGCGGTCTGGACGGCCGCGGCTGCGCTGGCGGTGGCCAGCCGGTTGCACCGTCGGCGACCCATGACGTTGCGTAGCTGAGCAGGTACCAACCGGCGCGCCATGCGGCACCTACCCATCCGCCGCGGAGCCGGGTGCATACCGGTGCACGCAGCGGTAATTTGGGACGCCTGAAGCGGTCGACCCCCTGGGCCGATGGGCCGTCACGGTCGAGCTCACGGCTCGGCGGCCCCCCCGAGACACCGGGGCGTCAGCAGAGATCGGTCGACTTCGATGCCTTCCACCTCGGCACTCCCCCGTTCTGCCGTCGGGGGCGCCCAGCTCCCGGACCCCGCGCCCGGCCGCGTCCACCGATCCCTCCTCCCCCCGGGCACCGCCACCCGGGTGGCCGGCCGTTTCCGCGGCGACCTGACCACCGAGCAGTGGTGGTGGTCCGCCGAGCTGCACGAGCTCCTCGGCGTCCCCGCCGGCACGGTCCGGCCGACCGTGCAGCTGCTCCTGGCCCACGTGCACGCCGACGACCGCCCCGGCCTGCGCGAGGCGCTGGCCGTCGCCGCCACCTCCGGCACGTCGTTCGCCCGCGAGCACCGCGTCCGGCGCGGCGACGGCGCCGCCCGGACGCTGCTGGTCGTCTGCGAGCCCGAGGTCGGCCCGACCGGTGCGGTGCTGGCGCTCTCCGGCCTGGCCGTCGACGTCACCGCCGAGCGACCCGCGGCCGGCGACGACGACGTCGTGCGCCACCTGCAGACCGAGGTGGAGCAGCTCCGCAGCGCGATGGCCAGCCGCGCGGCCATCGAGCAGGCCAAGGGCATCCTCATGGTGCTCATGAGCTGCGGCGACCAGGTGGCCTTCGACCTGCTGGCGCACATCTCCAGCCACACCCACCGCAAGGTGCGCGACGTCGCCGTCCTGATCATCGACTCGGCCAGCGGGCGCAACCCGTTGCCCGACGACGTCCGGGACATCCTGCACGACGCCTCGCCGCCGGTCCGCTCGGCCTGAGGCAGCTCCCCCGCCCGTCCTGGTCCGGTGCGCGTCGGGCAGGATCGTCCGAACCCCGCACCGGTGCGGGAGCGGGACGGGACGGGGGACGACGGCGCGGTGTTCTACCTGCTGGTGCGGTTCGTGCTGCGGCCACTGGTCCACGTGGTGTTCCGGCCCACGGTCATCGGCCGCGAGAACGTGCCGCTCACCGGCCCGGTCATCCTGGCCAGCAACCACCTGTCCTTCATCGACAGCATCGGCATCCCCCTGGTGGCACCACGCAAGGTCGCCTACCTGGCCAAGGCCGAGTACTGGCGGGGTGCGGGGTTCAGCGGCTGGGTGTCGCGCACGCTGTTCACCGGCCTGGGCGCGCTCCCGGTCGAGCGGCAGGACCACCGCGCCGCCCAGGCGGCCCTGGACACCGCGATGGGGGTGCTCCGGGCCGGTGGCGCGTTCGGCATCTACCCCGAGGGCACCCGCTCCCGGGACGGCCGGCTGGCCCGCGGCAAGACCGGCGTCGCCTGGCTGGCGCTGACCGCCGACTGCCCGGTCGTGCCGGTCGCCGTCATCGGCACCGACAAGATCCAGCCGGTCGGCGCCCGGTGGCCGCGCCCGCACGCGGTGTCGGTGACCTTCGGCGAGCCGCTGACCTTCCCCGAGCACCGCGGCCAGGCCGGGAGCAACCGGGCCCGGCGCGAGGTCACCGACCGGGTGATGGAGTCGATCGCCGCACTCTCCGGGCAGGAGAAGGCCGGCTGGGGCGAGAAGCCCGACGCGGCGTGATCGCGCCGGGACGGCTGATCGCGGAGGCGATCCCGTGACAGCGGGCGCGCTGCTGGTCGCCGGAACGACGTCCGACGCCGGGAAGTCGGTCGTCACGGCCGGCATCTGCCGGTGGCTGGCCCGTGAGGGCGTGCGGGTGGCGCCGTTCAAGGCGCAGAACATGAGCAACAACTCGATGGTCACCGCCGACGGCGCCGAGATCGGCCGCGCCCAGGTGATGCAGGCCGCCGCCGCCCGCGTCGAGCCCGAGGCCGCGATGAACCCGGTGCTGCTCAAGCCCGGTGGCGACAACGCCAGCCAGGTCGTCGTCCTGGGCCGGGCGGTCGCCGACGTCACGGCGCTGGGCTACCGGCCGATGAAGGCTGCGCTGCTGGAGCAGGCGCTGGCCTGCCTGGCCGACCTGCGCTCCCGGTTCGACGTCGTGGTCTGCGAGGGCGCCGGCTCCCCCACCGAGATCAACCTGCGCGCCGACGACATCGCCAACATGGGTCTGGCCACCGCCGCGCAGCTGCCCGTGGTCGTGGTCGGCGACATCGACCGCGGCGGGGTGTTCGCCGCCCTCTACGGCACCGTGGCGCTGATGCCGCCGGGCGACCAGGCGCTGGTGGCCGGGTTCCTGGTCAACAAGTTCCGCGGCGACGCCCGGCTGCTGGCCCCGGGCCTGGACCAGCTCCGCCACCTCACCGGCCGGCCGACGCTGGGCGTGCTGCCGTGGCAGACCGGCCTGCACCTCGACGTCGAGGACTCCCTCGGCATCGGCACGGCCGAACCGGCCGGGCCCCCGCACGGGGAGGACGTGCTGCGCGTGTCGGTCGCCCGGCTGCCCCGGCTGTCGAACGTCACCGACCTGGACGCGCTGGCCGCCGAGCCGGGCGTGCTGGTGCGCTACGCCACCCGCCCGGAGGAGCTCGCCGACGCCGACCTGGTGGTGCTGCCCGGCACCCGGTCCACGGTGGCCGACCTGCGGTGGTTGCGGGAGACGGGCCTGGCCGACGCGGTCGCCCGCCGGGCCGCCGAGGGCCGCGCCGTGCTGGGCATCTGCGGTGGGCACCAGATGCTGGCCCGCACGATCACCGACGACGTGGAGTCCCGGGCCGGCGCCGTCCCGGGCCTGGGACTGCTGCCCACCGACGTCCGGTTCGCCCCGGAGAAGACGCTCGGCCGCCCGCTCGGGGCGGCGCTGGGCCACCCGGTGCGCGGGTACGAGATCCACCACGGCGTGGTCACCGTCGACGACTCGGCCGAGCCGTTCCTGGACGGCGCCCGGGCCGGAGCGGTCTTCGGGACGACGTGGCACGGGGCGCTGGAGAACGACGGGTTCCGCCGGGCCTTCCTCACCGAGGTCGCCGCGATCGCCGGCCGCCGGTTCACCGCCGCACCCGGCACGGACTTCGCCGCCGTCCGCGAGGCCCGGCTGGACGCCCTGGGCGACCTGGTCGTCGAGCACGCCGACACCGACGCGCTGTGGCGGCTGATCGAGGACGGTCCGCCCGCCGGGCTGCCGGTGATCGGCCCGCACTGACCCTGCCGGTGCTGCGTTCCCCGCGGCCCGGGAGGCCGCCGGGACGCAGGACTCAGCTCTGCAGCAGCGTTCGGACCTGCTCCGGCCACGGGACGGGCACCCCGTCGGCGACCGCCACGTACGTCGTCCGCACCACGCAGCAGACCCGGTCGGCCACCCGCACCGTGAGCGCCACGGTGAAGCTGGTGCTGCCCATCCGGTCGAGCTCGGCGTCGACGGTGACCGTGTCGCCGTAGCGGGCCGAGGAGCGCCACTCCAGCGCGGCGGCCTTGATCCGCTGGTCGAGCCCGGTCTCGGCGAAGGGCAGCCCGAGCGCGGCCCACCAGGACTCGACCGCCTCGTGGGCCCAGGCGAGGTAGTGGGCGTTGAAGACCACCCCGCCCTGGTCGCACTCGGCGAAGCGGACGGGGGCACTCCAGACCTGGCGCACGTCTGGGCAGGCTCCCGTCGCGGGGTGGACGACTCGACGGTGCTCGGCTCCTACCGCCCGCCCTCGCAGCTGGTGCTGGACAAGGAGGTCGACCGCATCGACGCGCACTGCGCGGCGTTCATCGGCCTGTCCCCCTTCGCGATGCTCTCGACGGCCAGCCCCGACGGGTGGCCGGAGATCTCCCCGCGCGGCGGCGGCCAGGGCTTCGTGCACGTGCTCGACGAGCACCGGCTGGCGATGCCCGACCGCACGGGCAACAACCGGCTCGACAGCCTGCGCAACGTGGCGGCCAACCCGCGGGCGGCGCTGCAGTTCTTCGTGCCCGGGTTCGAGGAGACGCTCAAGGTCTTCGGGACGACGGCGCTCGTCGAGCCCGACGCCCTGGACGTGGACCTCACCGAGTTCGGGAAGCCACCCCGCTCGGTGCTGGTCGTGCAGGTGACCAGCGCCTACTTCCACTGCGCGAAGGCGGTCATGCGCGCCGGTCTCTGGGACGCCGACGCCCAGGTCGACCGGGCGACGTTCGCGCCGTTCGGCCAGGTCATCCGCGACCACTGCGCGCTGGAGGCACCGCTGCCCGACGACGCGACGATCCGCGCCGATCTCGCCCAGGAGCTCTAGGCCCCCTCTCAGGGGCCCGCCCCGAGCGGAGCGAGGGGTGGGGGGAGAGGGGGTCCTTACTCGGCGCGCTGCTCCCGCTCGGCCTTGCGCTCGGCGACCGCCCGCTGGGCGAGCACGCGCCGGCGCTCGTCGCGGCGACGCCGTTCCGGAGCCCGGTAGCGGGCGTCCTCCACCAGCTGGAACGCCGCGAGCGCGCTCGCGCGGACCGCTGGCTGCACCAGGGCGGTCACCGGGACCACTGGCTGCACTGTGGTCATCGTTCGACCCCTTCTCCGAAGCGCCGCCGGGTTGGGGCCGCCAGTACGAGTGTGGCTCGCCACGGTGCTGTTCAACCACCGGTGTGACGAGTTAGTCCCCGTATCGAGACCCTCCACGGCGAGAATCACACCCCTGTGCTTCCGCAGGTCATCGACTCGCGAGAGCGGGCCGCACGGCGGCGGCGTGTCGGTGGCGGCACGCCGCCGCGCCCGGGTGGCCTACCGTGACGGCCGTGGCGGGCAGCAACTGGAGAGCACAGCTGGGACGGCTGGCGGTGGCCGTCGTCCGCGAGGGCGCACGGACCCTGGGCCGCGGCGGGGGGCGCAGCGACGAGCCTGCCCCGGCCCGGTCCCCGCTCCCCGCTCCCGGCCCGATCGCTGCCCGCCCCGGTCCGGTCACCGACCACCTCGGCCCGGTGCGGGTGGAGTACCGCCCGGTCGACGACGGCGCTCCCGACCCCGGGGAGATCGTCTGGGCGTGGGTCCCGTTCGAGGAGAACGACGGCCGCGGCAAGGACCGGCCGGTGCTGGTGATCGGCCGCGACGGCGGCGCGCTGCTCGGGCTGATGCTCAGCAGCCAGGACCACGACCGCGACGCCACCGACGAGGCCCGGCACGGCCGGCACTGGGTGGACGTCGGCACCGGCCCCTGGGACAAGCAGGGCCGCCCCAGCGAGGCGCGGGTGGACCGGGTGCTGCGGATCGAGCCCGGCGACGTCCGGCGCGAGGGGGCGGCGCTCAGCCGCGCCCGCTTCGACGAGGTGGCCGCCGAGGTCCAGCGCTTCCGCTGACGAAGGACCCCGCTGCCCCCGGCCCCGTCCCGAGGCTCACCCCGAGCCCGCGAGGAGTGCGGAGGACGGGGTCCGTCGACTCGGCGCGGGTCCCTGCAGCGGGGGCGGGTTCACAGCGAGGGCTGGGACCGGCTGCGCAGGTGGTACACGCCGGCCGAGTCGGTCAGCGGCTGCAGGTCGTAGCGGTGCACGACCTTGGGGCCGTCGTGCAGGTGCACGTGGGTGACCGTCGGCAGCGGCTCACCGTGCCGGGCGGCGCGGATCTCGACCCGGCCGTCGAGCGGGCCGCCCACGAAGAGGAGCACGGAGTCGGCGTCCGTGGTCCTCACGGCGTCCTCGGACAGCGGTACCTCCTCGATCGGCTGGTTGCGCACCCGGACCAGGGTAGGCGCGCACCTGCCGGTCCGGGAGCCGCCGCTCAGCTGCCGCGCGGACGCAGCAGGCGGGCGAGCAGCGGGGCGGAGAAGAGCATGACGAACAGCCGCAGCACCTGGACGGCGAGCACGAACGTCGCGTCGGCGCCGCTGCCCCGGGCCGTGGCCAGCACCGCGTAGAGCCCGCCGGGGGTGGTGGCCAGGTAGCCGTCGAGCGGGCTGACCCCCGTCGCCCGGGCCAGCACCGCGCCCAGGCCGGCGCAGGCGACGACGCCCCCGACGATGAGCAGCAGGGCCAGCGGCAGCGCGCGGCCGACCAGCCGCAGGCTCGCCCGGGTGAAGCCCAGGCCCACCTGCAGACCGATCGCCAGGAACCCGGCGGCCTCCAGCGGCCCGGGCAGGGTCGCGCCCTGCGACAGCCCGGTGAGGTCTCCGACGGCGGCGACCGCCATCGGACCGAGCAGCCCCCCCACCGGCAGCCGGCTGACCCGGCCGAGGACCACCCCGACCACTCCGCAGACGACGGTGAGCAGCAGCCCGGCCGGCCAGCCGGGACCGCCCTCGGCCGGCGCGGGCCCGCTGCCGCTGGACGCGCCGTAGACGGTGGTGGCCACGATCGGCATCGCCACCACGATCAGCAGCACCCGCAGGTACTGCAGGACGGCGACCACCTGCTCGTCGGCGCCCAGGTCGCGGGCCATCGCGGTGATGCCCGAGGCCCCGCCGGCGATCATCGAGAACGCCCCGGTGACCGGGCTGATCCCGCGCTGCAACCGCATCAGCTGCCCGGCGACCAGGCTGACGCCGAGGGTGGCGACGGTGATCAGCAGCACCGGCAGCCAGTTCTCGCCGATGGTGCGCAGCGTGTCGGTCTGGATCAGCGCACCGATCGATATCCCGATGACCGCCTGCGCCGCGGTGCCGGCCGGCTTCGGGAGGGCCAGCGGGGTGCTGCCGAGCAGTGCCCGGCCGAGCCCGGCGACCAGCCCGCCGAACAGCGCCGCCGACGGGACGCCGAGCAGGTCCAGCAGGAGCCCGGCCCCGATCCCCACGGCCAGCACCAGCGCCCGGTCGAGCAGCCGCCGTCGCCGTCCACCGTCCATCGCACCCACTCTGCCCTGGCGCCGTCCTGCAGCCGGGCCCGCCCCTCGGTGACGCGAGGGGCGGGCCCGGCTACAGCCCCTCGGTGATCCGGCGGAGCTCGGCGACGTGGGCGGCGAAGGCGGCCCGGCCGGCCCTGGTCAGCGACAGCGAGGTGCGCTGCCGCGAGGCGATCGTGGCCTTGCCGACCTTGACGTAGCCGGCCTCGTCCAGCTGCTTGACGTGCTTGGACAGCACCGAGTCGCTCACGCCCACGTGGTCGCGGACCGCCGCGAACTCCATCGTGTCGACGGCGGCGAGCAGCCCGCAGATCTGCAGCCGGGGTGGTGCGTGGACGACCGCGTCGAACCGCGGCTCGACGGCGGTCACAGCCCCTCGCGCAGCTCGGCGATGTGGATCCGGGACCACCACCGGCTGATCACCGCGATCGAGAACCCCAGGACGGCGCCCGCCACGGCCATCGCCCAGTGCTGCCCGTACCCGAGGTGCAGGACGAACGCCGGGACGACGACGAGCGCGTACAGCACCAGCCAGACGGCGATCGCCTTCCGCGTCCGGCCGTCGCGGAACCCGTTGACCCAGGTGCCGGTGAGCCGCCGGTAGGTCGACACCAGCCAGCGCAGCCCGGCGACCCCGAGCAGGCAGCCGACGACCGTGGCCACCGGGTCGTCGAGGGCCTGGGCACCCAGGAGCACGAAGACGCACGTGCCGAGCAGGGCGTCGTACCACCACGGCTGCATCGCCCGATCGGCGAGCACCTTGCGGTCGTTGCGCAGGGCGGCCAGCTGGGCCGCGGCGTCGTCCCGGTCCACCCGACTGCTTTCCATGTTGGAAAGAGTGGCGCAGCACTTTCCAGTTCGTCAAGAGATCCCGCCCCTGTCGTCCGCCGGATCGCCGTGGTCTCATGGACCCGATCTGCGACGGCAGTGAAGGAAGCCCGGTGCGACTCCGGCGCGGTCCCGCCACTGTGAGCCGGCCACCAGGCCGGGAAGTCAGGAACTCCCGCCGTCGCCTCCTGCCACCTCCGGGCGTGGACACCCGGGGAGAGGACCTGTGCTCCCGTGACCTACCCCTTCGGTGCCGTCGTCGGCATGGACGACCTGCGCCTGGCCCTGCTGCTCAACGCCGTCTCCCCCGCCGTCGGCGGCGTGCTGGTGCGCGGGGAGAAGGGCACGGCGAAGTCGACGACGGTGCGCGCCCTGGCCGCCGTCCTCCCGCCGGTGGACGTCGTCGCCGGCTGCCGCTTCGCCTGCGACCCGGCCGCCCCCGACCCCGAGTGCCCCGACGGCCCGCACGACCCCGCCGCCCCGTCGGCGACCCGCCCGGCGAAGCTCGTCGAGCTGCCGGTCGGGGCGTCGGAGGACCGGCTGGTCGGCTCGCTGGACCTCGAGCGCGCGCTCACCGAGGGGGTGAAGAGCTTCGAGCCCGGGCTGCTGGCCGGCGCGAACCGCGGCGTCCTGCACGTCGACGAGGTCAACCTGCTGCACGACCACCTGGTCGACCTGCTGCTGGACGCCGCCGCGTTGGGCCGGGCCTACGTGGAGCGCGAGGGCGTCTCGGTGCGGCACGCCGCCCGGTTCCTGCTGGTCGGCACCATGAACCCGGAGGAGGGCGAGCTGCGCCCGCAGCTGCTCGACCGGTTCGGGCTCACCGTCGAGGTCGCCGCCCCGCGGGACGCCGACCTGCGCGCCGAGGTGGTCCGCCGCCGGTTCGGCTACGACGCCGACCCGGCCGGTTTCGCCGCCGCCTGGGCCGGCTCCGAGTCCGAGCTCGCCGCACAGATCGCCGCGGCCCGCGGCCTGCTGCCCCGGGTCGTCCTCTCCGACGCCGCGCTGCGCCAGGTCACCGGCGTCTGCGCCGCCTTCGACGTCGACGGCCTGCGCGCCGACCTGGTCACCGCCCGGGCCGCGATCGCGCACGCCGCCTGGGCCGGCCGCACCGACGTCACCGAGGACGACGTCCGGGTCGCCGCCCGCCTGGCGCTGCCGCACCGCCGCCGGCGCAACCCCTTCGACGCCCCCGGCCTGGACGACGACACGCTCGAGCAGGCGCTGTCGGACTCCCGCCCCGAGGACGGCCCGGACTCCCCGCCCGAGGGCACCGACCCCACCGGCAGCGGCCCCGACGGCGACGACCCGGGCCCTGACGACGGCCCGGGCAGCGGCGGTCCGGACGGCGGCGGATCCCCTCCCCCGCCGTCCGGCGGGCCCACGGACCACCGAAATGGCCATTCCGGTGGTGCTGAGGACGACGCGGCGCCGGCTCCGGACGGCGCCGACCAGGGGCCGACGACGGCGCCGCGGGGTGCGGGCGGTGGGCACACCGACGCCGCCCCGGCACCGGAGAAGGCCGCCGTCGCCCCGGACGCGCCGTTCCGCGTGCAGCGGCTGGAGGTGCCCGGCACCGGTGCGGGCGCGTCGGGCCGGCGGTCCAAGGCGCGCAGCGAGCGCGGGCGGGTGGTCGGCTCCCGGCGTCCCGAGCACGCGGTCACCAAGCTGCACCTGGTCGACACCGTGCTGGCCGCCGCCCCGCACCAGCGGGCCCGCGGCCGCAGCGGGACCGGCCTGCTGGTCGAGCGCGCCGACCTGCGCCAGGCCACGCTGGAGGGCCGGGAGGGCAACCTCGTCCTGTTCGTCGTCGACGCCAGCGGCTCGATGGGCGCCCGGTCGCGGATGGCCGCGGTGAAGGGCGCCGTCCTGTCGCTACTGATGGACGCCTACCAGCGGCGGGACAAGGTCGGGCTGATCACCTTCCGCGGCGGCGAGGCCGAGCTGACCCTGCCGCCCACCTGGTCGGTGGAGGCGGCGGCCGCCCGGCTGACCAGCCTGCCCACCGGCGGGCGCACGCCGCTGGCGGCGGGGCTGCTGCGGGCGCACGAGACGCTGCGGCTGGAGCGGGTGCGCGACCCGCAGCGCCGGCCGCTGCTCGTCGTCGTCACCGACGGCCGGGCCACCGGCGCCCGCGGCACCGACTCCCTGGGCGAGTCCCGGCGCGCGGCCGGGCTGCTGGCCGCGACCGGGGTGGCCGGCGTCGTCGTCGACTGCGAGTCCGGGCCGGTGCGGCTGGGCCTGGCGGCGTCGCTGGGCGCGGTCCTGGGCGCGCAGACGATGCGGCTCGAGGAGCTGGGCGCCGAGTCCCTGGTCCGCACCGTGCGAGAGGCGGCCTGACATGCCGCAGGGGCAGGTGACCGCCGTCCCGGTCGACGGGCTGACCACCCGGCAGCGCCGCAACCGGCCGCTGCTGGCGGTGCACACCGGTGAGATGAAGGGCAAGTCCACCGCCGCGTTCGGCATGGCCATGCGCGCGTGGAACCAGGGTTGGTCGGTCGCGGTCTACCAGTTCGTGAAGAGCGCCAAGTGGAAGGTCGGCGAGGAGAACGCGCTGACCGCACTGGGCGAGCTGCACGCCACGACCGGGCAGGGCGGCCCGGTGGTCTGGCACAAGATGGGCTCGGGCTGGTCGTGGTCGCGCAAGGCCGGCGACGAGACCGACCACGCCGCCGACGCCGCCGAGGGCTGGGCGCAGATCAAGCGCGACCTGGCCGCCGAGGCGCACCGCTTCTACGTGCTCGACGAGTTCACCTACCCGATGAAGTGGGGCTGGGTCGACGTCGAGGACGTCGTGGCGACCATGACGAACCGGCCGGGCAACCAGCACGTCGTCATCACCGGGCGCGACGCCCACCCCCGGCTCGTCGAGGCCGCCGACCTGGTCGTGGAGATGACCAAGGTCAAGCACCCGATGGACGCCGGCCAGAAGGGCCAGCGGGGGATCGAGTGGTGACCCCCCTTCCTGCGGCAGAAATGGCCATTTCTGCCGCTCCTTGCCGACCGTCACGTCCCGACGCGACGGCAGAAATGGCCATTTCTGCCGTGCTGGGGGCCGGGCGATGAGGATTCCGCGGATCGTGGTGGCGGCACCGTCGTCCAACGCCGGCAAGACGTCGATCACCACCGGGCTGATCGCGGCGCTGACCGCCCGCGGGCTGCGGGTGAGCCCGCACAAGGTCGGCCCCGACTACATCGACCCCGGCTACCACGGCCTCGCCGCCGGGCGCCCGGGCCGCAACCTGGACGCCTGGCTGGTCGGCGACGACCGGATCACCCCGCTGTTCCTGCACGGCTCCCGCGGCGCCGACGTCGCGGTGGTCGAGGGCGTGATGGGCCTGTTCGACGGCGCCGCGCACGCCAGCGTCGAGCCCGGCTACGGCTCCACCGCGCAGATCGCCACCCACCTGCGGGCCCCGGTCGTGCTGGTCGTGGACGCCGCCTCGCAGGCGCGCAGCGTCGCCGCCCTCGTGCACGGGTTCGCCACGTTCGACCCAGGCGTGGGCATCGGCGGCGTCGTCCTCAACCGGGTCGGCAGCGACCGGCACGAGACGATCCTGCGCGAGGCGCTGGGCGCGGCCGGCGTCCCGGTGCTGGGTGCGGTCCGCCGGATCGCCGAGCTGCAGACGCCGTCCCGGCACCTGGGCCTGGTGCCGGCCGCCGAGCGGTCGGCGGAGGCGGTGCGCACCGTGCGGGCCCTCGGTGCGGTGGTGGAGTCCAGCATCGACCTGGACGCCGTCCTCCGGCTGGCCCGCACCGCCCCCGACCTGGCCGGCGAGCCCTGGGACCCGGCCGCCGAGGTGTCGCGGGTCGACGGCCGCCCGGTGGTCGCCGTGGCCGGTGGGCCGGCGTTCACCTTCGGCTACGCCGAGACCGCCGAGCTGCTCGCCGCCGCCGGCGCCGACGTGGTCACCGTCGACCCCCTCCGGGACGACGCCCTGCCCGCCGGCACGCGCGCGCTGGTCGTCGGCGGCGGTTTCCCCGAGGTGCACGCCAGCGCGCTGGCCGCCAACGTCGGCCTGCGGACGGCGATCGCCGAGCTGGCCGCCGCCGGGAGCCCGATCGCCGCCGAGTGCGCCGGGCTGCTCTACCTGTCCCAGGAGCTGGACGGCGAGCCGATGTGCGGGGTGCTGCCCACGACGACGGCGATGCACCCGAAGCTGACGTTGGGCTACCGGTCGGCGGTCGCGCTCACCGACAGCGTGCTGGCCCCGGCCGGCACCCGGGTGCGCGGGCACGAGTTCCACCGCACCACCGCCGGCCCGGCCGCGGGTGCCACCCCGGCCTGGCAGTGGAACGCCGACGGTCCGGAGGGGTTCGTCACCGCCAACGTGCACGCCTCCTACCTGCACCTGAACTGGGCCGGCTCGCCGCAGCTGGCCTCCCGTTTCGTCGCCGCGGCCGCCCGGGTGGAGGTCGCCCGTGCACATCGCTGAGGGGTTCCTGCCCGCGCCGCACGCGCTGGGTTGGACGCTGGCCGCCGCACCGTTCGTGGTCCACGGCGCCCGGTGCGTGGTCAAGGAGGTGCGCGAGCACCCCGAGTCGACGCTGCTGCTGGGCGCGGCCGGCGCATTCACGTTCGTGCTGAGCGCGATCAAGCTGCCCTCGGTCACCGGCAGCTCCAGCCACCCGACCGGCACCGGGCTGGGCGCAGTGCTGTTCCGGCCACCGGTGATGGCGCTGCTGGGCACCATCGTGCTGCTGTTCCAGGCGCTGCTGCTGGCCCACGGCGGCCTCACCACCCTGGGCGCCAACGCCTTCTCGATGGCCGTCGTCGGGCCGTGGGTCGGCTACGGCGCCTACCGGCTGGTGAGCCGCTGCGGCGGCGGGCTGCTGCCCGCGGTCTTCGCCGCCATGGCGCTGTCGGACCTGGCCACCTACGTCACGACGGCGCTGCAGCTGGCGCTGGCCTTCCCGGACGCCCAGAGCGGGTTCCTCGGTGCGGCGGCCAAGTTCCTCGGCGTCTTCGCGGTCACCCAGGTGCCGCTGGCGATCGGTGAGGGGCTGCTCGGCGTCCTGCTGTTCCGGGTGCTCACGGTCAACGCCCGCCCGGAGCTGATCCGCCTGGGCGTGCTGCGCCCCGACCCGGAGCGGGCCGAGCGGTGAGGCGGCGCCTGGTCACCGCGCTGCTGGTGCTCGCGGTGGTCGCGCTGTTCGCCGTCCCGCTGCTGGTCGGCGGTGCCAGCGAGTACGCCGGCACCGACAGCCAGGCCACCGAGCTGATCGAGGGGTCCCGGCCGGGCTACCAGCCGTGGTTCTCCTCGGTGTTCTCCCCCGGGTCCAGCGAGGTCGAGTCCGGGCTGTTCGCCCTGCAGGCCGCCGTGGGCGGGATGGTGCTGGGCTACGTGCTGGGCCGGCTGCGCGGCCGCCGGCTGGCGGAACGCGCGAGCGCCGAGCGGGCCAGCACTCCCCCGGCCGAGCCGTGACCGGGCTGGCCGTCGACGACGCCGCCTGGGCCAGCGCCTGGCGGCTGCGCTCCCCCGCCGACAAGCTGCTGCTCAGCGTCGGCCTGGTGCTGTGCGCGCTGCTGCTGCCGGTCTGGCCGGGCAGCCTGCTGGTCGGGGGAACCGCCGTCGTCCTGGCGCTCGGCCCGGCCCGGGTACCGGCGCGCACGTTCGGCCGCGCGGTGCGGGTACCGCTGGCCTTCATCGCCCTCGGCGCGGTCACCACGGTGGTCGAGGTCGGCTCCGGCGGGTTCGGCTGGGCGCCGGACGCGGCCGCCCGGGCCGGCGGGCTGGTCGGGCACGCCGTGGCCGGCAGCGCCGCCGTCCTGCTGCTGGCCACCACGACGCCGATGTCGGACCTGCTGCCCGCGCTGGCCCGCCTGCGCGTGCCGGCCGCCGTCATCGAGGTGGCCTCGGTGACCTACCGGATGCTCTTCGTGCTGCTCACCAGCCTGACGACCGTTCGCGAGGCGCAGACCGCCCGGATGGGGCACGCCGGCCTGCGGAACTCCTACCGCTCCTCGGGGATGCTGGCCGCCGCCGTGCTGACCCGCTCCTGGGACCGCGCCCGCCGGCTGACCGACGGGCTGGCCGGCCGCGGCATGGAGGCCGGGCTGCGGGTGCTGCCCGAGGCGCTGCCGTCGTCCCGGCGGTTCGTGGCCGGCACGGTCGCCGGGCTGGTCTCCCTGGCCGCGGTGAGCGTGCTGGCATGAGCCACCTGACGCTGGCGGCAGAGGCGCTGGTCGCCGGGTACGAGCGCGGCGCCCGGGTGCTCGACGGCGCCACGCTGACCGTGCCCGCCGGGCGCCGGCTGGCCCTGCTGGGGGCCAACGGCTCGGGCAAGACGACGCTGCTGCGCTGCCTGTCCGGTGCCCTGGAGCCCGCCCGGGGCCGGGTCACCCTCGACGGTGCGGAGCTGCGGCACACCCGGGCCGGGCTGCGGGCGCACCGGCAGGAGGTGCAGCTGGTGCTGCAGGACCCCGACGACCAGCTGTTCAGCGCCTCCGTCGCCCAGGACGTCTCCTTCGGGCCGATGAACCTCGGGCTGACCGAGGAGGAGGTGCGCGCCCGGGTCGCCGAGGCCCTCGACCTGCTCGCCGTCGCCCACCTCGCCGGGCGCCCCACCCACCAGCTGTCCTACGGCGAGCGCAAGCGGGTCGCCATCGCCGGCGCGGTCGCCATGCGGCCCTGCGTGCTGCTGCTCGACGAGCCGACCGCCGGGCTCGACCCGACCGCGGTCGGCGAGGCGCTGGCCGCGCTCGCCCGGCTGCAGCAGGCCGACTCGACGGTGGTGATGAGCACCCACGACGTGGACCTGGCGCTGCGCTGGGCCGACGAGGTCGCCGTGGTCGTCGACGGCGGGGTGGTGCAGGGTGCACCGGACGCCGTCCTGGGCGACGACGCGCTGCTCGTGCGCGCCCGGCTGGACCGGCCCTGGGCGCTCACCGTCGGCGCCCGGCTGCAGGCCCTCGGGCTGCTCCCCGACGGCGCCCTCCCCCGCGACGCGGACGCCCTGGTCGCCGCGCTGCCCGACCGGCCGGGGGTGCGGACCTGATCGTCGTGGGCGTCGGCGCCCGTTCCGGGGTGAGCGCCGCAGAGGTGCTCACGGCGGTCGAGGCGGTGCTGCCGCCGGACGCCACGGACGTGCAGCTGTCGACGCTGGCCGAGCGCGGGCTCGAGCCGGGCATCACCGGCGCCGCCGCCACGCGGGGCTGGCCGCTGACCACGCACACCGCGCAGGAGCTGGCCCGGGTCGACGTACCCACGCCGTCGCCGTTCGTCGCGGCGGCCGTCGGCACCGGCTCGGTCGCCGAGGCCGCCGCCCTGATCGGCGGGGGCGAGCTCGTCGTCCCCAAGACCGTGCACGGCCGGGTCACCGTCGCCGTCGCCCGGGACGTCGACCTGCGGCACCACGGGGACGCGGAGGTGGGGCCGGACCTGGTCGACCTGGCCGTCAACGTGCGGGCGGGCACCCCGCCGGCCTGGCTGCGCACCGTGCTGCACGAGGCCGTGGACGCCAGCGCCGGCTACCCCGACCCCCGGCCGGCCCGCGCCGCGGTCGCCGCCGCGCACGGCCGTCCCGAGGACGAGGTGCTGCTGACCGCCGGCGCCGCGGAGACCTTCACCCTGCTGGCCCGGGCGCTCACCCCGCGCCGGGCGGTCGTCGTCCACCCGTCCTTCACCGAGCCCGAGGCCGCGCTGCGCGCCGCCGGCCACGCCGTCGAGCGGGTGCTGCTGGCCCCGCCGTCCTACCGGCTCGGCGACGTGCCCGAGGACGCCGACCTGGTGGTGCTGGGCAACCCGACCAACCCCACGTCGGTGCTGCACCCGCGCAGCCACGTCGCGGCCCTGGCCCGCCCCGGCCGGGTGCTGGTGGTCGACGAGGCCTTCGCCGACACCGCGCCCGGCGAGCCGGAGTCGCTGGCCGGCCGCACCGACCTGCCGGGGCTGCTCGTGGTGCGCAGCCTGACCAAGACCTGGGGCCTGGCCGGGCTGCGGGTCGGCTACGCCCTCGGCCCGGCCGACCTGGTGGCCGCGCTGGCCGCCCAGCAGCCGCACTGGCCGGTCTCCACGCCCGCGCTCGCCGCGCTGGTCGCCTGCACCACCCCGGCCGCCCGCGCCGAGGCCGGGGCCGCCGCCGCGGCGCTGGCGGCCGACCGGGCGGCGCTGCTGGCGGCGCTGCCGCCCGGCGTCGAGGTGGTGGGAACACCGCGGGCGTCGTTCGTGCTGCTGCGGGTGCCGGGCGCCGCCCGGGTGCGTGCGCGGCTGCGGGAACGGGGCTGGGCGGTCCGCCGCGGGGACACCTTCCCGGGGCTCTCGGCCGACCACCTGCGGGTCGCAGTCCGGGACCCGGGCACCTCCCGTGCGTTCGCCGCCGCACTGGCTGAGACCCTGGTGCCCGCACCCAGCACCGACCCGACCTCCGACGAGACGAGCTGATGACCGCACCCGCAGACCCCGGCGCCGTGTACCCGGTCGGCCTGCGCCTGACCGGACGGCGGGTCGTCGTCGTCGGCGGCGGCCAGGTCGCCCACCGCCGCGTCGCCGGCCTGCTGGAGGCCCGGGCGCGGGTCACCGTGGTCAGCCCGGAGGTCACCCCGGCCCTGGAGGCGCTCGTGGCCCCCGGCTCGGTCACCTGGCACCCGCGCGGCTACGCCGACGGCGACCTGGCCGGCGCCTGGTACGCCGTCGCCGCCACCGACGACCCCGCGGTCAACGCCGCCGTCGCCGCCGAGGCCGAGCGCGACCGGGTGTTCTGCGCCCGCGCCGACGACCGGGGGCTGTCCAGCGCCTGGACCCCCGCGGTCGGCCGGCAGGGCGACCTGGTCGTGGGCGTGCACGGCGGCGGCGACCCGCAGCGCGCCGTCGGCGTCCGCGACGCGGTGCTGACCGGGCTGACCGACGGCTCCATCGCCGACCGCACCTCCCGCACCGCCTCGGTGGCGCCCGGCAGCGTCGTCCTCGTCGGCGGCGGGCCCGGCGACCCCGGGCTGGTCACCGTGCGCGGCCGGCAGGCGGTGGCCAACGCCGACGTCGTCGTCGCCGACCACCTCGCCCCGCAGGCGCTGCTGGCCTCGCTGCCGCCCGACGTCGAGGTCATCGACGCCTCCAAGCTGCCCCGCGGGCGCTCGATGGCCCAGGAGCAGATCAACGAGCTGCTGGTCGCCCGCGCCCTGGCCGGCAAGCGCGTGGTGCGGCTCAAGGGCGGCGACCCGTTCGTCTTCGGCCGCGGCTACGAGGAGCTGGAGGCCTGCGCGGCCGCCGGCGTGCCGGTCGAGGTCGTCCCCGGGGTCACCAGCGCGATCGGCGTCCCCGAGCTCGCCGGCATCCCGGTCACCCACCGCGGCATGACCCACGAGTTCGTCGTCGTCTCCGGCCACGTCCCGCCGGGCCACCCGGCGTCGCTGGTCGACTGGGCGGCGCTGGGGCGGCTGCGCGGGACGATCGTGGTGCTGATGGGCGTCGACACCGCACCGGCCATCGCCGCGGCCCTGGTCGAGCACGGGCGGGCGGCCGACACCCCGGTCGCCGTCGTCACCGACGGCGCCACCCCGGCCCAGCGGACGCTGCGCACCACGCTCACCGGGCTGGCCGCGACCCTCACCGAGGAGGCCGTGCGGCCCCCGGCGGTGTGGGTGGTCGGCGACGTGGTCTCGCTCGGGGCCTGACCGGCCGCCCTCCGACGCACTGCTGGGCGGGGGAGCCGACGGACGCCGACCCGGGGACCTGCACCAGCACATCGACGCCGAGAACCCCGTCGACGCCGCCGTCTGCGCCCAGCCGCGTCGCTGACCCGGCACCACCGAGGGCCCCGGGCGCACTCGCGACCGGGGCCCCGCGCAGTCAGCGGGACGCGGCGTCCTCCAGCAGCACCTGGCGCTCGAACGGCGTCCGGTGCGGGCAGGAGGTGCAGCGCACCTCGTGCGGCACCCGGTCGAGCAGGCAGCACGACGCCCGGCGGGTGAACCGGGTGCCGCCCACGTCGACGTAGCGGGGAGCGGGCAGCGGCCCGCCGACCGCGGCGGCCAGCGGCCCGGCCAGCGCCGTGACCACGTCGACGTCACCGACCGCCCGGCCCAGCGCGAGCAGCCGGTTGGCCAGGGAGTCGGTGGCGATGGCCCACAGCGGCCGTTCGCGCATCCCGCCCGCCTCGGCGACCGCGGCCACGACCGCGGCCAGCGAGCCGCGCAGCTCACCGGCGACGTCGTCCCCCGCGCCGGCCGTGGCCGTCGCCGCGATCGGGGTGTGCCCGGCGAGCAGGTGGACCGAGGTGTCGGCCAGCCGCGCCGACAGCCGCACCCCGGTGACCAGCCCGGCGAGCACCGGGGTCAGCAGCACGCTCGAGGCCGAGTACCACCACAGCGTCGCCAGGACCCGGCGGTCCCGCGTGCGCTGCCGCCGCGCCCGGGCGGCGAGCACCTCCGCCGTCCAGGCGGGGTCGGCCAGCCGGACGCCGGGGACGGCGAGGGCGCCGGGCGGGGCCACGAGACCCAGCGCGGCGGCGCCCGGGAGCCGGGCCGCGACCGTTCCCTGGGGCCCGTCGGTGGTCACTCCCCCAGTCTGCCGCCCACCGCCACGTGGTCCGGCCTGACGGGAGGGTGACGGGGGCCATAGGTTGTCCCCCGAGGCAGCGCCGCCCGGACCCCGGAGGTGGCGCCCGGACCCCGGAGGTGCGCGTGAGCGAGACGACCGACGAGCAGACCCCGTCCAGCGAGCAGAACCTGTCCAGCCGAGTGCCGGTCGAGGGCTTCCCGCCGCCGGCCGACTTCGCCGCGGCGGCGAACCTCGGGCCGGACGTCTACGAGCGCGCCGCCGCCGACCGGCTGGGCTTCTGGGCCGAGCAGGCCGCCCGGCTGGACTGGGCCGAGCCGTGGACCGAGGTCCTGGACTGGAGCAACCCGCCGTTCGCGAAGTGGTTCGTCGGCGGGAAGCTCAACGTCGCGGTCAACTGCGTGGACCGGCACGTCGACGCCGGGCACGGCGAGCAGGTCGCCTACCACTGGGTCGGCGAGCCCGGTGACACCCGGACGATCACCTACGCCCAGCTCAAGGACGAGGTGTGCCGCACGGCCAACGCCCTCACCGAGCTCGGCGTGGTCGCCGGTGACCGGGTGGCCATCTACCTGCCGATGATCCCGGAGACGGTGTTCGCCATGCTGGCGTGCGCCCGCATCGGCGCCGTCCACATGGTGGTCTTCGGCGGCTTCTCCCCCGACGCGCTGGCCAGCCGGATCACCGACGCCGACGCGAAGGTGGTCATCACCGCCGACGGCGGCTACCGGCGCGGGGCCCCCAGCGCGCTGAAGCCCAACGTCGACGAGGCGCTGACCAAGGCCGAGGGCGTGCGCAGCGTCCTGGTGGTCAAGCGGACCGAGCAGGACGTCGAGTGGACGCCAGGCCGCGACGTCTGGTGGCACGACCTGGTCGCCGGCCAGTCGCCCGAGCACGAGGCGCAGGCCTTCGACGCCGAGCACCCGCTCTACATCATGTACACGTCCGGGACGACGGCGAAGCCCAAGGGCATCCTGCACACCTCGGGCGGCTACCTGACCCAGATCGCCTTCACGCACTGGGCGACGTTCGACCTCAAGCCCGACACCGACGTCTTCTGGACCGCCGCCGACGTCGGCTGGGTCACCGGCCACAGCTACATCGTCTACGGACCGCTGGCCAACCGGGCGACGTCGGTGATGTACGAGGGGACGCCGGAGACCCCGCACCGCGGCCGTTGGTGGGACATCGTGGCCGAGTACGGCGTCACGATCCTGTACACCGCACCGACGACGATCCGCACCTTCATGAAGTGGGGCGCCGAGATCCCGGCCGCGGCCGACCTGTCCTCGCTGCGGCTGCTGGGCTCGGTCGGTGAGCCGATCAACCCCGAGGCGTGGCTCTGGTACCACGAGAACATCGGCGGCGGCCGCTGCCCGATCGTGGACACCTGGTGGCAGACCGAGACCGGCGGCCACATGATCACCCCGCTGCCCGGCGCCACCTCGCTCAAGCCCGGGTCGGCGCAGCGCGCGTTCCCCGGGATCGGCGCGGCGGTGGTCGACGAGGAGGGCAACCCGATCGCCCCGGGCGCCACCGGCTACCTGGTGCTGACCGAGCCGTGGCCGGCGATGCTGCGCACCATCTGGGGCGACGACGAGCGGTACCGGGACACCTACTGGAGCCGGTACGGCGAGGGCGTCTACTTCGCCGGCGACGGGGCCAAGCTCGACGAGGACGGCAACATCTGGCTGCTCGGCCGGGTCGACGACGTCATGAACGTCTCCGGGCACCGGATCTCGACCACCGAGGTCGAGTCGGCGCTGGTCAGCCACCCGACGGTGGCCGAGGCGGCGGTCGTGGGCGCGACCGACCCGACGACCGGCCAGGGCATCGTGGCGTTCGTGATCCTGCGCGGGGACGCCGTCGACTCCGGCGAGGACCTGGTGACGACGCTGCGCCAGCACGTCCGCAAGGAGATCGGCCCGATCGCCAGCCCGCGGCAGATCATGGTCGTGGCCGAGCTGCCCAAGACCCGCTCGGGCAAGATCATGCGCCGGCTGCTGCGCGACATCGCGGAGAACCGGGAGCTCGGCGACGTCTCGACGCTCACCGACTCCTCGGTCATGGAGCTGATCAGCGCAAAGCTCCCCGCGGCCCCCAGCGAGGACTGAGGCACGGCCGGCCCCTGCAGCTCACCAGCTGCAGGGGCCGCGACACCAGGCCCCGCACCACCACAGCCCGCGACACCAAGCCGCGTGGCACCACAGCCCGCGACACCACAACCCCGCGACCCCAAGCCGCGCGACACCACAGCCCGCGACGCTTGTGCTCTGCTCCCTCCCAGGGAGCAGAGCACAAGCGTCCGCGACACCTCCTCCCGCGCCGCTCCGGCTGTCCACAGCGACCGCCGGCGGCGCCCAGCGCCGGTGCCGGAGCGGCAGGATCGCCTCGTGGCCGAGCGGCAACCTGCAGAGACGGCGGCGCTGGGTGCGCTGCTCCGCCGCATCCGCCGCACCGCTGACCTCTCGCAGCGAGAGCTGGCCCAGCGGCTCGGCGTGAGCTCCACCGCCGTGGCCCAGGTGGAGACCGGCCGGCGGGACCTGCCGGCGACGGTGCTGGCGCGAGCCGCGGGGCTGGCCGGCCTCCGGGTGGCCCTCGTGGACGATGCCGGTCGCGAGGTCCCCGGCATGGCACCCGATGCCGTGCGCGACCGCAGCGGGCGCCACTTCCCGGCCCACCTGGACACCCGCCACGGCGACCAGGACTGGTGGCACGGCGGCGAGCGGTACAGCCGGACGCGCCCCTGGTACACCTACGACCGCGACCGGGAGGCACGGGACCGCCTCCGGACCGGCCGGGGTGTTCCCGCGGACCACCAGGCCCCGCAGCCGGGTGACGGCCCAGAGGCCAGGGAGCACGCTCGCCGGGAGGCCGCCTGGGCAGCGCGGGCAGCTGAGCACCGGCGGTGGACCGAGGAGCGCCGTCGACAGGGCTCCCCCGACGCGTGGGCCCCGACCTGCACCTGCCCGGCCGGCTGCGACGAGCTGCTGTTCCCCGCAGCACCTCTGCCGGCACGGGAGAACGCCGTCCCGCACGTGCTCGACTGCGCCTGCCGCTGCGACGTCGCCTGAGGCGAGAACGCGAGATGTGCCACGAGCGGGTGATCCGGTCCGGCGGCCGCGGCGATCATGCGGCACGATCACGGGACGAACGCGTCGAACCCGGCGCAGATCAGAGAGGAGCCACCCGTGGCCCACAGTGTCTCGACGACCCCGCTGGCGGGTCGGCCCACGGGCCCGGCCGAGCCCTCGGTCGGCACGCTCGCCAAGAGCGCGATGGCCGACGTGTCCACGCTCATCCGTTCGGAGATCGAGCTCGCCAAGACCGAGCTCACCACCTCGGCCAAGCGCGGCGGGATCGGTGCCGCCGCCTTCGCCGCCGCCGGCGCCATGCTCGCCTTCGCCGGCTTCTTCTTCTTCTTCTTCCTGGCCGAGCTGCTCGCCGAGTGGCTCCCGCGCTGGGCGGCCTTCCTGATCGTCTTCGCGCTGCTGGTGCTGCTGGCCGGCGTCGTGGCCTTCATCGGCTACCGCCAGGTGAAGAAGATCCAGAAGCCGGAGAAGACCCTGGAGACGCTGCACGACCTGCCCGACCTCGCCCGCCGCGAGACCCCCGGCCAGCGTCGGCACGACCTGCCCACCGTGCGCAACGGCCAGGTCGTCGTGGCCGACCCGCACGCGCCGCTGCGCTGAGCACCACCCCCGAGCGACCGTGACCGACCCAGGGGCCGGGCAGCCCGACGCCACCAGCGTCCTGCTGCCCGGCCCCTGGACGCACCGGGACGTGTCGGCCAACGGCGTCCGGTTGCACGCCGCCGAGGCCGGCAGCGGCCCGCTGGTCCTGCTCCTGCACGGTTTCCCCGAGTTCTGGTGGACCTGGCGGCACCAGCTGACCGGGTTGGCCGCGGCCGGCTTCCGTGCCGTCGCGCCCGACCTGCGCGGTTTCGGTGCCAGCGACAAGCCCCCGCGGGGCTACGACCTGCCCACCGCCGCCGCGGACGCCGCCGCCGTCGTCCGCGCGCTGGGTGAGACCGAGGCCGTCGTCGTCGGCTCGGACTGGGGCGGTCTGGTGGCCTGGACGATGGCCGCCCTGCACCCGCGCAGCGTCCGCCGGCTGGTCGTCGTCTCCGCCGCGCACCCACGGCGGCTGCGGTCCTCGATTACCGACCCCCGGCAGCGGCGGGCCCTGGCCCACGCGCTGCGCTTCCAGCTCCCCCGGCTGCCCGAGCGCCGGCTCACCCGCGCCGACGACGACCCGGTGGCCGAGCTGATGCGCCGCTGGGCCGGGCCGGCCTGGGCCGGCACCACCGACTTCGCCGAGGCCGTCGACCGTTACCGCTCGGCCTCCCGCATCCCGCAGGCCGCCTACGGTGCCATGGAGTACTACCGCTGGGCCGGGCGTTCGCAGCTGCGCCCCGACGGCCTGCGCTACGCCCGCCGGATGGCCGCGCCGATCACCGCCCCGACGCTGCAGCTGCACGGCGCCGCCGACCCCTACGTGCTGCCCTCGACCGCCACCGGCTCCGGCCGCTACGTCGCCGGCGCCTACGAGTGGCGCCCCCTCCCGGGCATCGGCCACTTCCCGCACGAGGAGTCCCCCACCCAGGTCACCGCGGCCATCGCCGGCTGGGCCGGCGCCTGACGCGAGCTCCTGAGTCCACGGGCCGAGCCGGAATCCGTGACGTGCTGGAGCGGCCCCCGTGCAGGGTCCCGGCCCGAGCGGAGCGAGGGTCGGGGGGCACGGGGGTCCTTCTACTCGCAGGAGCCGGTGTCCACCGGTGCGCTCGAGCCGGCCCCGGCGGTCGCCGCCGTGCTGACCTGCGCGTAGGTGAGCGCGTAGCCCGTGTCGGGGTCGTCGATCGCGGAGGCGAAGACCACACCGAGCACGGTGCCGTCCGGTGCGATGAGCGGGCCACCGGAGTTGCCGGCCCGCACCTGGCCGAACAGCGCGTAGACGTCGCGCTGCACGGTGCCCGTGGAGCGGAAGTCCGGGCCGCTGATCTCCCCGCGGTCGCGCACGCGCGCCGGCCCGACGTAGAAGGGGCCGCCGCCGGGGTAACCCATGACGATCGCGTCGGCCCCGGTGTCGACCGGCGTCGGGGCGAACGTCAGCGGCACCTGGGGCAGGCCGGGGACGGCGAGCACCGCGACATCGGTCTCCTCGTCCACGTAGACCGGGGTCGCGTCGTACACCTCACCCTCGGCGGTCACCTGCGGATCGGTCACCCCGGCGAGCACGTGCGCGTTGGTCATCACCCGCTGGTCGGCGTAGACGAAGCCCGAGCCGTCGATCTGCTTGGAGCACGAGATCGCGATCCCCCGGATCTGCACCACCGACCCCTGCACCCGCGCGACGACCGGGCTGGCCAGCAGGGCCTGGTCCGGCGCCGGTACGTCCCGGGCCTCGGTGGGCGTGAGCGGGTCGAGCACGTCGGGCAGGCCGTTGCGGTCGATCGCCTGCCGCAGCGAGTCGTAGAGCGACCGGACCTGGGTGGGCACCGTCTGGTCGACCGCCTGCACCAGCGCCGACTGCCGGACCTGACCGGCGACCCCGGGCAGCGGGGAGCTGGCCAGCGGGGTGGCCACCATCCAGGCCACCAGCAGGACGGCGGCCGCCGAGACCACCGCGCCGGCGGCGGCGTCGACCATCTTCGCCGGCTCCCAGGTGACCCGCTTGCGCACCGCCCGGCCGACCATCCCGGCCAGCAGCTGGCCCAGCAGCGCCCCGGCGAGGACCACGACCAGCGCGACGAACACCCGGGTGACCGAGGACGTGGCGAGCTCCTCGGAGACCGGCCCGGACAGCTGCGCCCCAACGACCGCGCCGCCGAAGAACCCGACGAAGGACGCGACGGAGACGATCACCCCCTGCCGGAAGCCGGAGAGCGCGAAGACCAGCGCCAGCCCGATCAGGACCAGGTCGACGACGGACACCTCAGCCCGCTCCCGTCCCGGCCCCCGGCACCCCTGCGCCGAAGGTCACGGGGCGCTCACCGTCATGGTGCCGACCTGGCCCAGCGCGAGGTGGAAGCTGCACTCGAAGGGGTAGTCGCCCGGCGCGCCGGCGGTGAACTCGATGGTCTTGCTGTCGCCGGGGCCGAGGAAGGGGATCTGCTCGACGATGTCCGCCGGCCCCTGGCCCTCGCTGAAGAGGAAGTTGTGGGTGAGCTGCTTCGCGGTGTTGCGCACGGTCAGCCGCACCGGCCCCGGCGCGACGGTGAACGCGGCCGGCGTGAACGCGTAGTCGTCGCCGGTCTCCAGGGTGATCTCCTGGACGCCGTCGGGCGCGGTCTGCACCACCCCGGCGTCCGCGGAGGTGGCCCGGGTGACCTCGGGCAGCGTGGGCTCGGAGTTCGAGCAGCCGGTCAGCACCGCGAGCGCCAGCGCACCGCTCAGCAGGGCACCTGCCGGCCCCCGGCGCGGGGTGGTCCGGCGCGTCCCTCGGGTGCGAGCGGCAGCGGAGTTCATGGCCCCGGAACCGTACGCGCGGCAGCTGTGGAGGCGGCGCCGTCGTCGTCCGTCGGCGCGGCGGCGCGGGACCGCGCCGGCTCCGGCCCGCCGGCCGGCGTCGCGAGCGGGCGGACGTCGGTGGTGTCCCAGGGCCGGTCCAGCCCGGCGGCGACCAGCACGGAGTCCAGCAGCGCCGCGGTGAAGCCCCACACGACCATGCCGGCGACGCCGAACGCGGGGCCGACGTAGCCGGTGGCGATCCGCACCCGGAAGCGGTTGGCCGGGTCGACCAGCTCGGCCAGCGGCACCCGGGCGACCCGCGCCACCTCGCGGGGGTCGCCGGTGCTCACGTCGCGGGGGTCGTCCCACCAGCCCACCACCGGCACGACGAGGTTGTCCGAGTGCCCCAGGAACAGCTCGGGCAGCACGGCGAGCACGCGGACGCCGTCGGGTGAGACCCCGGCCTCCTCGTGCGCCTCGCGCAGCGCCGTCCCGATCGGGAACTCGTCGCCGGGATCGGCGCCCCCGCCGGGGAAGGCCGGCTGCCCGGCGTGGCTGCGCAGGTGCGGCGACTTCTCGATCAGCAGCAGGTCGGGGCCGGCCGGGCCCTCCCCGAACAGGATCAGCACCGCCGAGCGCCGGGCGGTCGCCGAGGGGCGTTCCGTGCGCAGCCGCGGCAGCTGCCCGGCGTTGGTCACCAGCCGCTGCACGTGCTCGGGCAGCCCGGCCAGGTCGGCGGTCGGCACGGTCACAGCTGCACCCCGAGGTGGGTGGCCACCAGCTCGCGGAACTCGTCGAGGGAGTGCACCGGGCCGACCTTGAAGTAGGCCACCGAGCCGTCGGCGGCCAGGAAGACGGTGTGCGGCAGGTTGTTCACGCCCATCCCGGTCATCACCGCGCCGTCGCCGTCGAAGGCACTGGGGAAGGTCAGGCCGCCGTCGGCGGCGAACGAGGCCCCCTGCGGGACGCCGTCCTTGCTGACCACGCCGAGCACCCGCAGCCGGTCACCGCCCGCGTCGGCCAGCTCCTGCACCAGCGGCAGCTCCTCGCGGCAGGGCCCGCACCAGCTGGCCCAGAGGTTGAGCACGGTGGGCACCCCCGGTGCCCGGGTCAGGTCGAGAGTGCCACCGCCGTAGCAGTCCAAGGAGACCGCGGGGAGGTCGCTCGCGGCGGCGGGGGTGTCCGGTTGCGCCGGGCAGGGCGGCAGGTCGGTGGCCACCCCGGCCAGCGTCACCGGGGCCTCCTCGTCGGAGGTGCAGCCGGTGAGCAGCGCCAGCCCGACCGCCAGGACGGCGACCAGGGCGCGCGGGCGGCGGTTCACTCGGTGTCCGAGGCGGCGGGGGTCTTGACCAGCGACGCTGCGACCTCGGGGTCCAGCGGGCCGATGCCGTACGACGGGCACCAGGCCGCCAGCCCGCACGCCCCGCAGGCCGGCTTCTTAGCGTGGCAGACCCGCCGGCCGTGGAAGATCACCCGGTGGGAGAAGTCGGTCCACTCCTTCTTCGGCACGATCTCGGCGATCTCGGTCTCGACCTTGACCGGGTCGTCGGCCGCCGTCCAGCCGAAGCGGCGCACCAGCCGGCCGAAGTGGGTGTCGACGGTCAGCCCGGGGACGCCGAAGGCGTTGCCCAGCACCACGTTGGCGGTCTTGCGGCCGGCCCCGGGCAGCGTCACCAGGTCGGCCATCCGGCCGGGGACGACGCCGTCGAAGCGCTCCACCAGCGCCTGCCCCAGCCCCATGACCGAGTTGGCCTTGGCCCGGAAGAACCCGGTGGGCTTGAGGATCTCCTCCAGCTCGGCCCGGTCGGCGCCGGCGTAGGCCGCGGCGTCGGGATAGCGGGCGAAGAGCGCCGGCGTCACCTTGTTGACCGTCTTGTCGGTGGTCTGCGCCGACAGGACGGTGGCCACCAGCAGCTCCAGCGGGGTGGTGAAGTCCAGCTCGCAGTGCGCGTCGGCGTGGATGACGGCCAGCTCGCGGGCCATCCGGCGGGCCCGGCGGGTGCGGGCCAGCGGGCTCTCCTCCGGGTCGAACGGCGAGACCCCCAGCCGCGCGACGGGACCGGGACGGCGGGCCCGGGCGGGCCGCGTGCAGACCGACGGGTCGACCGGGGAGTCGGCGGGCTGACGGGCGGGCGGGGGGACGGGCCGGGACACGCAGTGGAGGGTAGGCGTCGGGTCCGACCACCGGCTCCGGTCATACTCGACGCAGGTGCGTGCCCCGGCCCCCGGCCGGGCGTCCCCCGACCGCACGACGACGTCGACCCTCCCGGGCCGCTCGGCCCGGGACGCGCTACCCGAGGAGGTGCCCGTGGTCGCCCTCATCGTCATCCTGTTCCCGCCGTTGCTGATCGCCTTCCTGCTCGTCATGGAGCGGGTGGAGGAGCCGCTGCGGCGCCCCACGTCCCAGCGCGAGGTCGAGGACTTCCTCGGCAGCGCCACCGACGCCGAGGTCAGCACGCTGGCCCACTCCGGCATCCGCCGGGCGATGTCGCGCTGGCGCACCCGCCGCCGCAGCCGGCCCCGCACCGCCCCGCGCCCGGTGCTCACCGACCGGCACGCCGAGCGCGCACCCGAGCAGCCGACCGAACGCGGCCGGCACGCCGGCTGATCAGCGGGCCGGGCGCCCAGGAGATCGGCGTCGGGATGTTCGGCTGCCACTCAGAGTGGGCAGTCCGGTGACTGAGTGCACTGGTGAGCCGGGCCACAGGCCTTAGACTCACCAGGACGCGGGTTGCCATCGCACCCGTGAGGACGTTGCGAGAGGTGAGCGTGGACGAGGTCCTTGCCCAGTCCGGTCTGTTCCAGGGGCTGTCGGAGGAGGCTGCCGAGCCGGTGGCCAGCGCCCTCGAGACGGTGACGCTCCCCCGTGGCCGGGTGGTCTTCAACGAGGGCGAGTCGGGCGACAGCCTCTACGTCGTCCTCTCCGGCAAGATCAAGCTGTCCCGGCGCGCGCCGGACGGCCGCGAGAACGTGCTGGCCGTCATGGGGCCCTCCGACCAGTTCGGTGAGCTCTCGGTGTTCGACCCGGGCCCGCGCACGGCCACCGCCACCGCCGTCACCGACGTGCGCCTGGCGAAGATGCCGAACCACATGCTGCGGCCGTGGATCACCGCGCACCCGGAGATCGGCGAGCAGCTGCTGCGCGTGCTGGCCCGCCGGCTGCGCCGCACCAACGACTCGGTCGCCGACCTGATCTTCACCGACGTCCCCGGTCGGGTGGCCAAGGCGCTGCTGCAGATGGCCGACCGCTTCGGCAGCCGCGAGAGCGACGGCCTGCGCGTCAAGCACGACCTGACCCAGGAGGAGCTGGCCCAGCTGGTGGGCGCCTCCCGCGAGACGGTGAACAAGGCGCTGGCCGACTTCGTGCACCGCGGCTGGATCCAGCTGCAGGGCAAGTCCGTCGTCGTCCTCGACGAGGAACGGCTCCGCCGCCGCGCCCGCTGACCGCCTGACAGCCAGCAGGCCCCGCTCCGGACTCGGAGCGGGGCCTGCTGACGTTCGCCCGAAACGCCGGGATCAGCTGAGCTCACCGCCCGTGCTCCTGGCTCACCTCCGGAGGTGAGCCAGGAGCACCGACGATCAGGTCACCTGATCCCGGACGCACCCAGCGGTGACCGGGGACGGCGGCCGCGTCAGCGCAGTTCGACGGTGAGCTCCACCTCGACGGGGGCGTTCATCGGCAGCTCGGCGACGCCGATGGCGGAGCGGGCGTGCTGCCCGGCCTGGCCGAACACCCGGCCGAGGAACTCGCTGGCGCCGTTGACCACGCGCGGCTGGCCGCTGAAGCCCTCCGCGCTGGCGACGTAGCCGACGACCCGGATGACCCGGGCGATGGCGTCCAGGCCCACCAGGTCGTCGACGGCGGCCAGCGCGTTGAGGGCGCAGACCTTGGCGTCGGCGGCGGCGTCCTCGATGTCGACGGCGCCGCCGACCTTGCCGGTGCGCCGCAGCCCGCCGTCGACGAAGGGCAGCTGGCCGGAGGTGAAGACCAGCTGGCCGGTGCGGATGGCCGGCACGTAGGCCGCGACCGGGGCGGCCACCGGGGGCAGCCGGACGCCGAGCTCGGCCAACCGGGCGGACCAGCTCGGGGTGGTGGGGGCGCTCATCAGTTCGTCGGGCGCTTCAGGTAGGCCACGAGCTGGGTGCCGGAGTCGCCGCTGGGCAGCACCTGCACCAGCTCCCACCCGTCGACGCCCCAGGAGTCCAGGATCGCCTTGGTGTTGTGGATCAGCAGCGGGATGGTGGCGTACTCCCAGGTACGGCGGGACGGTTCGCTCATGCCGCGACGCTAGCGCAGCCTCGCAGCGGGCCGGACCCGGCGACCGCTCGTACCCTCGTGGAGGTGACCTCCGAGCCTGTGCCCGTGCGGTGCCATGTCGTGACCGGCAAGGGCGGCACCGGGAAGACCACGGTCGCCGCGGCGCTCGCGCTCTCCCTCGCCGCCGACGGCCGGCACGTGCTGCTGGTGGAGACCGAGGGGCGGCAGGGCATCGCCCAGCTCTTCGACACCCCGCCGCTGCCCTACGAGGAGCGCCGGGTCGCCGTCGCCCGCGGGGGCGGTGAGGTCAAGGCGCTGGCGATCGACGTCGAGGCGGCCTTCCTGGAGTACCTGGACATGTTCTACAACCTCAAGCGCGCCGGGTACGCCCTGCGGAAGATGGGTGCGGTCGACTTCGCCACCGCCATCGCGCCGGGCCTGCGGGACGTGCTGCTCACCGGCAAGATCAAGGAGGCGGTGACCCGCCGCGGCAAGGACGGCCGCCCGGTCTACGACGCCGTCGTGGTCGACGCCCCGCCGACGGGGCGGATCTCCCGGTTCCTCAACGTCACCGGCGAGGTCGCCGGCCTGGCCCGCTCCGGCCCGATCAGGAGCCAGAGCGACGGCGTGATGGCCGTGTTCCGGTCGTCCACGACCGCGGTGCACCTGGTGACCCTGCTGGAGGACATGCCCGTGCAGGAGACCGCCGACGCGATCACCGAGCTCACCGCGCTGCGGCTGCCCGTGGGGTCGGTGATCGTGAACATGGCCACCGAGCCGCTGCTGCCCGCCGCCGCTCTGGCCGCCACCGCCGCCGGGGAGCTGATCGGCGCCGACCTGCTGCCCGCCCTCGCCGCGGCGCACCTGCCCGGTGACGCGGCCATCGCCGACGCCCTGGTGGCCGAGGCGGTCGAGCACGCCCGGCGCTGGCAGTCCCAGGACGCGCTGCGCGGGGACGTCGAGGCGCTGGGCCGCCCGGTGGTGGAGCTGCCGCTGTCGTCGTCCCCCATCGACCTGGGCTGCCTGTTCGAGCTGGCCGACCGCCTCGGCGACCTGCAGCCGGCGGTGGCGGCGTGACCGCCCCCCGCCGGACCGGGTCGGCCCCGGCGCTGGACCTCGCCGCCCTGGTGGCGGACCGGGCGACCCGGATCATCGTCTGCTGCGGCTCGGGCGGTGTGGGCAAGACGACGACGTCCGCGGCGCTCGCGCTGGCCGCGGCCGAGGCCGGCCGGGAGGTCGTCGTCCTCACCATCGACCCGGCCCGCCGGCTGGCGCAGTCCCTCGGCCTGGTCGAGCTGGACAACGAGCCGCGGCTGGTCGGGACGCCGGGGGCCAGCGGCGAGCTGCACGCGATGATGCTGGACATGAAGCGGACGTTCGACGACGTCGTGTCCGCGCACTCGACGCCCGAGCGGGCGCAGGTGATCTTCGACAACCCCTTCTACCAGGCGCTGTCGTCCTCCTTCGGGGGCACGCAGGAGTACATGGCGATGGAGAAGCTGGGGCAGCTGCGCGCCAGCGACCGCTGGGACCTCGTGGTCGTCGACACCCCGCCGTCCCGCTCGGCGCTGGACTTCCTGGACGCCCCGAACCGGCTGTCCCGCTTCCTCGACGGCACGATGATCCGGCTGCTCACCGCCCCCGCGCGGGCCGGCGGGCGGGCCGGCGTCCGGATCGTCGGCGCGGGCTTCGCCCTCTTCAGCCGGATCATCAGCAAGATCCTGGGTGGTCAGCTGCTCAACGACATCTCCGCCTTCGTCTCCGCGCTGGACAGCATGTTCGGCGGCTTCCGGGAGCGCGCCGACGCCACCTACCAGCTGCTCCGCCAGCCCGGGACGGCGTTCGTGGTGGTGGCGGCACCCGAGCCGGACGCGCTGCGGGAGGCCTCCTACTTCGTCGACCGGCTCTCCAGCGAGGGCATGCCGCTGGCCGGCCTGGTCGTCAACCGCACCCACCCGCCGGCGACGACGGGGCTGTCGGCGACCCGCGCGGAGGCCGCGGCCGAGGCGGTCGCCGAGGCCGGCGGCCCCGGCGCCGAGCTGGCCGCCGGCGCGCTGCGGGTGCACGCCGAACGGATGACGGTGGCCACCCGCGAGCAGCGGCTCGCCGACCGGTTCAGCAGCGCGCACCCCGAGGTCGCGATCCGCACCGTGCCGGCCGCCGCCGGCGACGTGCACGACCTCGACGGCCTGCGGGTGATGGGCCGGGCGTTGCTTGCCGCCGAGGGCGACACCGGCACGGGCACCCCGCGCAGCCGGGTCCTGCCGGTCCGCCCGCCGGCTGCCTGACCGCGGACCCGTCCCGGCCGTGCCCGGTGGCGCGCCGGCCGGCGCACCACCGGGTCGGGGACGTCGGTGCCCGGCTCCCCGTCCCGGGAGCGTCCCGCCGGCCGGTGGGTTGGGTCAGCCGTGACGCGTGGTGCAGCTGTGCACCCACCGACACCGGTTCGTGTCCTGTTCACACGCGGGCCTCGACGGAGATCATCACGCACCGTTAGCGTCCGGCCGACCGTTCCGTCGGAGGGATGACATCCAGATGAGCACCGCACCCGAGATCGATGCACCGCCCGGGGCCACGACCACCACCGAACCGACCCCGCTGGGCCTGTTCGGCACCGGCACGGTGCCCGCGGCCGCGGACCTGCCGGTCGAGATCCCGGTCGACCTGACCGGCATGGACGATGACGACCGGGCCCGCACCAAGGTCATCACCTCGGCGATCCGGCAGCGCTCGCAGGAGCTGCGCCGCGACCACCCGGTGCTGCGGCACCAGGACGCACTCGGGCTCACCGCCTTCTCGGTTGCCCTGCTCGGGTTCGTCGGCAGCGGCGCGCTCTACCTGACCGGCGTCCTGCCCTGGTACGTCACCGTGCTGGTGTCCGCGGCCTTCGCCGCGATCGGCCACGAGGTCGAGCACGACCTCATCCACGCCCTGTACTTCCGCCGCCGCAAGGCGGTGCGCTACGCCCTGCTCTACGCCGTCTGGGCGTTCCGGCCGTACACGATCAACCCGGTGTACCGGATCCGACTGCACCTGCGGCACCACGCCTACTCGGGCCTGCCGGACGACATCGAGGAGGTGTCGATCACCAACGGCAAGCCGTGGGGCCCGGTCCGGCTGTACAGCCTGCTCGACCCCTACGTGCCGGCGATGATCCGGATCGTGCTCACCAAGCCGGTCGACGCCGAGGACGCGCTGTGGCGGCGCACCATCCTCAAGGCCAGCATCGGGCTCACCCCGGTCGCGATCACCATCTGGTACGGCTTCCTCGGCCTGCACCTGGCCTCCTGGCTGGGCGCGGCCGTGCCCGCCGGCCTGCTGCACGCCCTCACCGTGCTCACCGTCGTGTGGGTCGGGCCGAACGTGTGGCGCGGCTTCTGCCTGCACTTCATCAGCAGCAACATGCACTACCAGGGCGACGTCGAGCAGGGGAACGTCCTGCAGCAGACCCAGGTGTTCAACAAGTGGTACCTTGCGCCGTTCCAGGTGTTCTGCGCCAACTTCGGGAGCACCCACCCGATCCACCACTTCTACGTGGCCGACCCCTTCTACGTGCGCCAGCTCATGGAGCGCGACATCCACCCGGTGCTCGCGGCCAACGGCGTCCGGTTCAACGACATGGGCACCTTCGCCCGGGCCAACCGGTACGCGAAGGACTGACCGGCACCGACGACGACGGGGGCGCTCCTGGGGCCGGGCTGTGCGCGCCCCCGGCGCGTCGCCCGGTGGGTCCGCGCGTCGGGTTCCGAGCCGGGCACGGGACGTCTCCGGACAGGTACCTTGGCCTGCGATGTCCGAGTCTGCTCCCTCCCGCGTCGGCGCCCTGGCGAAGCTCCTCGTCGCCCTGGTCGTCGCCGGTGGCCTGGTCGCCGCCGTGCTGTTGCCCTTCGTCGGAGGAGCGGGCCTGATCGCCCGCAACTCGACCACGCTGCTCGACGCCCTGCCGGTCGAGCTGACCGACAAGACGCCGAACGGCAACGCCAAGGTGCTGGCCGCCGATGGCAGCCTGATCACCGAGTTCTACGAGAACAACCGGACGCCGGTGACGCCGGACCAGATCTCGCCGATCATGAAGCAGGCGATCGTCGACATCGAGGACTCGCGCTTCTACGAGCACAAGGGCGTCGACGCCCAGGGCACCCTGCGCGCGCTGGCCAAGAACCTGGCCGCCGGTGGGGTCGAGGAGGGTGGCTCGACGCTGACCCAGCAGCTGGTGAAGCAGACCCTGCTGCAGACGGCCCCCACCGCGGCGGAGGCCCGGGCGGCGACCGAGCAGTCGGTGGGCCGCAAGCTCAAGGAGGCCCGGCTCGCGCTGGCCCTGGAGCAGACCTACTCCAAGGACGAGATCCTCACCCGCTACCTCAACATCGCCTACTTCGGGCACAGCGCCTACGGCATCGAGGCCGCCGCGCGCACCTACTTCAGCGTGGGCGCCGCCGAGCTGACCCTGCCGCAGGCGGCCGTGCTGGCCGGGCTGGTGCAGAGCCCGACCAACGACGACCCGCTGCTCTACCCCGAGGCCGCGCAGACCCGGCGCAACCAGGTGCTGCAGCGCATGCACGACCTCGGTCACGGTGGCGGCGGGCAGGTCGACCAGCCGATGACCGAGCAGGAGCTGGCCGACCTCTCGGCAGCTCCGATCCAGACCGCCGAGGGCGCCAAGCCGCCGAACGGGTGCGCCAACGCCACCATCGGTGGCTACTTCTGCGACTACGTGCACACCCAGCTCCTCGCCCTGGGCCTGACCGACACCGAGCTGGCCAACGGCGGCTACACGATCCAGACCACGCTGCGCCCGGACATGCAGCAGGCCGGCGACTCCGCCGTGCTGAGCACCGTCGGCCTGGACAGCGAGCTGATCGGCGCCTACGACGTCGTCGAGCCGGGCACCGGTCACGTGCTGGCGATGAGCGTGAACCGACGGTTCGGCTGCCAGGGCGACGGCTGCGAGTCGGTCAACTTCGCCATCGCGCCCAGCAAGGGCGCCGGCTCGACGTTCAAGACGTTCGTCGCGGCCGCCGCTCTGGAGGCCGGCATCCCGGCCAACCACGTGATCACCACCGCCGAGCCGTACGTGTCGAAGGTCTACACGACCTACACCGAGGAGGGCGACAAGGTCCCCTACTCGATCGAGAACGTGGGGAACAACTACCCGCACACGCTCACCATGGAGGAGGCGCTCTACAAGTCCTCCAACACCTACTTCCTGGCGTTGGAGGACGAGCTGGGCAGCGTGGAGCCGGAGGTGCGGATGGCCGAGCGGCTGGGGATGACCTTCGACGCAGCCAACCAGCACGACGCGCAGTACTGGATCGACGGGAACCTCGCCTCGTTCCCCTACGGCACCGAGGCGGTGAGCCCGCTGTCCCTGGCGTCGGCGTACTCGACGATCGCCGCCGGCGGGGTCAAGTGCACCCCGACGCCGCTGCTGGGCATCACCACGGGCGCCGGCGAGCCGCTCACCGGTGACGACGGCGCGCCGCTGGTCACCGGCGACGACTGCGAGCAGGTGATCGAGCCCGGCATCGCCAACACGCTCAACCAGATGATGCGCAAGGACGTCGAGCCCACCTACTACCAGCAGACCGCCGCGGCCGCCTACATCCCCGGGCACCAGATCGCCGGCAAGACCGGCACGGTGAACGCCCAGGACTCGGTGACCTTCGTCGGCTCCACGCCGGAGTACACCGGGACCGTCATGGTGTTCCGGCCGACGGGCACCGGGTCCGTCGGCGGATACGGCGGTGGCAAGCCGGCCGCCATCTGGCACGACGCGATGCTCCCGATCCTGAGCAACCAGCCGACGGCGGAGTTCCCGCCGGCCGAGGAGAAGTACGTGATCGGGGAGCGCGCCACGGTTCCGGACTGCGACTCGGTGAGCGAGTGCCAGACGGCGCTGCAGCAGGCCGGGCTGCGTCCGGTCGTCTCCCGGGTCGACAGCAGCCGGTCGGCCGGCAGCTTCCTCGGCCTCTCACCCGCCGCCGGGACCCAGGTCAGCCCGAACCAGGTCGTCACGGTCCGGGTGAGCGCCGGGACGAGCAGCCGGACGTCGTCGCCGTCCCGGTCGTCCACGCCGGCACCGGCGACGACCTCCGCGCCGGCACCGACCACCGCGCCGGCGCCGGCTCCCGCACCGGCAACGACCCCCGCTCCCGTACCGATCCCGCCGCCGGTCACCAACTGACGGCCGGCCCCGGCCGATCGACCCACGAACGACGACGGCTCCCCGGTCACCGGCCGGGGAGCCGTCGTCGTCAGGTGCGCTCGCAGGTCTCGCCACGAGCCTGCGCGTGGCGGGAGCCGGCTCAGCCGAGCTGGCGACGCACCTCGGCGGCGACGCGGCCACCCTCGGCCCGACCGGCGACCTTGCCGGTGACCGCGCCCATCACCCTGCCCATGTCCTTCATCCCGCTGGCCCCGGTGGTGGTGACGACGTCGGCGACCAGCTCGGTGAGGTCGGCGTCGGTGAGCTGGGCGGGCAGGTAGGCGGCGACCACGCCCTCCTCGGCGCGCTCCCGGTCGGCCTGCTCGGCGCGGCCGGCGCCGGCGAACGCCTCGGCGGCCTCGCGGCGCTTCTTCGCCTCACGGCGCAGCACCGCCTGGACCTCGTCGTCGGACAGCTCGCGCGCCTCCTTGCCAGACACCTCCTCGGCGGTCACGGCGGAGAGCACCATGCGCAGGGTCGCGGTGGTCAGCTCGTCGCGGCCCTTCATGGCAGTGGTCAGGTCGGTACGCAGTCGGTCCTTCAGCTCGCTCACGCTCCGCAGCCTGCCACCTCCGGCCGCTCCGGGACGAGGCAGTTCCCGCTCCCCTACGCTCAGCGGATGCGTGCCACCACCGCCGTCCCCGCCGCCGTGCTGGCCACCGGCGCGGCCACGGTCGCCTACGCGGGCCTCGTCGAGCGCACCCGTTGGACGCTGCGCCGTTTCGACGTGCCGGTCCTGCCGCCGGGCTCGGCCCCGCTGCGGGTGCTGCAGCTGTCGGACCTGCACATGACCGCGGGGCAGACCAGCAAGCAGGAGTGGGTCGCCGGCCTGGCCGCGCTCGAGCCCGACCTGGTGGTCACCACCGGCGACAACCTGGCCGGGATGGACGCCGTCCCACCGACGCTGGGTGCCCTGGAGCCGTTGCTGGACCTGCCCGGTGCGTTCGTGCTGTCCAGCAACGACTACTACGCCCCGACGCCCAAGAACCCGTTCACGTACCTCGGCAGGAACACCGAGCGGGTGCACGGTCCCGAGCTGCCCTGGCGCGAGCTGCGCGACGGCATGACCGCCCGCGGCTGGCTGGACCTGACCAACACCGCCGGCTGGCTCACCGTGGCCGGCGTCCGGATCGCCTTCGCCGGGGTCGACGACCCGCACCTGCAGCTGGACCGGTACGACGAGGTCGCCGGGCCGGCCGACCCGGACGCCGACGTCCGGCTCGGGCTGGTGCACTCCCCCGAGCCGCGGGTGCTCGACCGGTTCGCCGCCGACGGCTACGACCTGCTGCTGTGCGGGCACACCCACGGCGGCCAGCTGCGGGTGCCGTTCTACGGGGCGCTGGTCACCAACTGCGGGATCGACCGCCGGTACGTCCGCTGGCTGCACCGCTGGGCCGAGCCGACGGCCGGTCACCGCACCGGCACCTGGCTGCACGTCTCGGCCGGGCTGGGCACCAGCCCCTACGCGCCGGTGCGGTTCGCCTGCCCGCCGGAGGCCACCCTGCTGACGCTCACCGCCCGCGGGTAGACCACCCGTCGGAGGACCCCCACCCCGGCCCCGTCCCGAGGCTCGTCCCGAGCTTGCGGGGGATGAGGAGGGCGGGGTCCCTCTCCACGTACCGGGCCCCTGCGAGGGGGCCGAGGGCATCGGTTACAGTTGTCGACGCACCTCGGGGTGTGGCGCAGCTTGGTAGCGCGCGTCGTTCGGGACGACGAGGCCGCAGGTTCAAATCCTGTCACCCCGACCCTCCACTCAGGGACCGCCTCCGGGCGGTCCCTGAGTCGTTCGTGGCACAGTTTCCGCGCCGGGGTCATCGGGCACAGAGGGCGCTGATGACCGAATGGCTGCTCCTCCTCGCGGCTGTGCTGTTGACCGCGCTCACCGGGTTCTTCGTCGCAGCCGAGTTCTCCTTCACCTCCCTCGACCGCGGCCAGGCCGAACGGGCTGCTGCCGCCGGCGAGAAGGGCGCCGACGGCGTCCTGCGCGCACTGCGCGGGCTGTCCACCGAGCTGTCCGCCGCCCAGCTGGGGATCACGCTGACCACGCTGATCGTCGGCTTCCTGGCCGAACCGGCGCTGGGCGGGCTGCTGGAGCCGGTGCTCACCGCGATCGGGCTCCCCGAGGGCGCCGTCGCACCGATCGCGGTCGTCGTGGGCATCGCGCTGGCCACGTTCCTGCAGATGATCCTGGGCGAGCTGGGGCCGAAGAACCTGGCCATCGCCCGGCCGCTGGGTACTGCCGTGCTGGTCGCCCCGGGCATGCGCGCGTTCACGAAGGTCACCGGCCCGCTGGTGCGCGCGCTGCAGCGGCTGGCCAACGCGATCGTGCGCCGGCTGGGCTTCGAGCCCAAGGAGGAGCTCGACGACACCCGCGGTGCCGAGGAGCTGGCCGCGGTCGCCCGCCGCTCGGCCGAGGAGGGCGACCTGTCCCCCGTCGCCGCCCGGCTGCTGGGCCGCTCGCTGGGCCTGCGCGACAAGTTCGCCACCGACGTGATGACCCCGCGCACCCGGCTGTGGGCGCTCAACGCCTCGGCGACCGCGGCCGACGTCATCGACGCCGCCATCCGCTCGGGCAACTCCCGCTTCCCCGTCTACGGCGCCGACCTCGACGAGGTCACCGGTGTCGTGCACGTCAAGAACGCCGTCGCCGTCCCCGAGGAGGAGCGGTTGGAGCGCACCGCCGGCGAGCTGGCCGCCCCGGTGCTCGCCGTCCCGTCGTCCCTGCGGCTGGACCCGCTGCTGGACCTGCTCCGCGAGCAGGGCCTGCAGCTGGCCCTCGTCGTCGACGAGTGGGGCGCCACCCACGGCATCGTGACGCTGGAGGACATCGTCGAGGAGCTGGTCGGCGAGATCACCGACGAGACCGACCGCCCGCTGCGCCAGTTGCGCCGGGACGGCGAGGACTGGGTGCTCTCCGGGCTGCTGCGCCCCGACGAGGTGCGTGAGCGCACCGGCATCCCGGTGCCCGAGGGCCGCTACGAGACCGTCGCCGGGTTCGCCGTCGAACGGCTGCGGCGGCTGCCCGAGGTCGGCGAGCAGGTGGCGATCGAGGGCTGGCGGTTCACCGTCGCCGAGGTCGACGGCCGCCGGCTGTCCCGGTTGCGCGCCACCCCGGTGCCGGTCGAGGGCGAGCCCGACCGCACCGACGCCTCCGGGCACTCCGGCGCGACCGCGGTCCACCCCGAGCGCGAGGTGGCGCAGGCATGAGCGACGTGGTGAGCCTGCTGGTCCTGGTGGCCCTGCTGCTGGGCAACGCGTTCTTCGTGGCCTCGGAGTTCGCCCTGGTGTCGGCCCGGGCCGACCAGATCGAGCCGCGTGCGGCGGCCGGGTCGGCGCGGGCGCAGAAGACGCTGACCGCGATGCGCAACGTGTCGCAGATGATGGCCGGCGCGCAGCTGGGCATCACGCTGTGCTCGCTGGGCCTGGGTGCGGTCGGCGAGCCGGCCGTCGCGCACCTGATCGAGGCGCCGCTGCACGCCCTGGGGGTGGCCGAGGGCCTGCTGCACCCGATCTCGCTGGTGATCGCGCTGTCGCTGGTCACCGTGCTGCACATGGTGCTCGGGGAGATGGTGCCCAAGAACATCACCATCGCCGGCCCGACCAACGCCGCGATCGCGCTCGGACCTCCGCTCGCTCTCATGGTCCGGGTGCTCAAGCCGTTCATCTGGTTCTTCAACGTCGTCGCCAACGCCTTCGTGCGGCTGTTCGGCGTGACCCCCACCGACGAGATCGCCGCCAGCTTCGACCGGTCGGAGATCCAGTCGATGATCACCCAGTCCCGCCGCGAGGGGCTGCTGGGCGTCGAGGTCAGCGAGCTGGCCGCCGGCGCGCTCACCTTCGAGCAGCACGACGTGGGTGCGGTGCTCATGCCGGTGGAGTCGCTGATCGTGGTGCCGCGGTCGTCCACGCCCCGGGAGCTGGAGGCCGTCGTCGCCGAGCACGGCTACAGCCGCTACCCGATGCGCGGCGACGACGGTGAGCTCACCGGCTACGTGCACGTCAAGGACGTGCTGGGCACCGGCCCCACCTCCCGCGACCTGCCGGTGCCCGACCAGGCGGTGAAGGCGTTCGTGGAGCTCACCCCCGCCGAGCCGCTGCCCGAGGTGCTGCAGGAGATGCGCCGCTCCGGATCGCACCTGGGCCGGGTCGTCGAGCACGGCCGCACCATCGGCCTGGTCGCCCTGGAGGACGTGCTGGAGCAGCTGATCGGCGATGTCCGCAGCGCCGACGTCGTCGTCCCGCCGACGGCCAGGAAGAACGCCGCGCAGGCCGGGGCGGGCGCCGGCGGGAGGTGACCTCCCGCCGGCGCCGGCTCACCGGCGGGCGAGCCGGGGCGGGGCGGGGCGCACCATCGGCCGGACGTCGACCAGGAACAGCGCCGCCAGCCCCAGGACCGGCAGCAGGGTCACCCGCAGCAGCCCGGCGCCGGACCAGTCGGCGGCGTCGACCAGCCGGGCGACGCCGGATGCCGTGCTCCCGGCGGTGTCGGCACTGGCGTCCCCGCGAGACGGACGAGTGCCCGTCGAGCGGCGGGGGTGAGACAGGTCACCCCGTGCGTCGAGGTCGGCCGGGGCACCGCGAGCCGGGCGACCGGGCCGAGGGGGAGGATGCAGCGGTGACCGCTGAGCCGACTGTGCCCTCATCCGCCCAGGCCGTCCCCGCCCCGGCCCTGCCGGCCGACGTCACCGCCCGCTGGCAGGCCCGCTTCCGTGCCCCGCGGGTCAGCCTGCCGGACTGGGCGGAGGACGCCCCGCAGCGCAACCTTTACGCCTCTGACGTCAGCGGCGTGGTCGAGCAGTACGTCTGGGACCGCGACACCGACGTCCACCGGCAGGTCACCGACCGCCCCAACGGCACGCTGGCCGCGACGCTGACCCCCGACGGCGAGACGATCTGGTGGTTCGCCGACACCGACGGCGACGAGTTCGGCGTCTGGATGACCCAGCCCTTCGCCGGCGGCCCCGACACCGTCGCGCTGCCCGAGGTGGGCCCCGCCTACCCGGCCGGGCTGGAGCTGGGCCGGCGGTACCTGGCCGTGGGGCGCTCCACCGACGACGGCAGCGAGCTGTGGCTCGGCCCGGTGGGCGGCAGCCCGGCGGTCTTCTACACGACCCCGGACACCGCCGGCGTCGACGCGCTGTCCCGCGACGACACGCTGCTGGTCTTCTCCCACTCCGAGCACGGCGACCCCCGCTACCCCGCACTCCGGGTGCTGCGCACCGACGACCTGTCCCTGGTGGCCGACAGGTGGGACGGCGAGGGCCGCGGCCTGCACGCGATGGGCTTCTCCCCCGTCGAGGGCGACCAGCGGCTGCTCGTGGGCCACGAGCGCCGCGGCCGCGAGGAGCTGCTGATCTGGGACGTCGCCGGCGGCGCGGAGACCGAGCTGCTGCTCGACCTGCCCGGTGACGTCACCGCCGGCTGGTACCCCGACGGCTCGGCGCTGCTGGTGGGCCACGACCACGCCGCCCGCAGCGAGCTGTACCGCTACGACCTCGCCACCGGCACGCTGGAGCAGCTGGAGACCCCGCGGGGCGTCGTCCGGGGCGCCAGCGCACGCCCCGACGGCAGCGTCGAGCTCGCCTGGTCCTCGGCCGAGCGGCCGCCGGTGATCCGCCGCGCCGACGGCCCGGTCGTGCTGGCCGCCCCGGGCGAGGAGCCGCCGGCGGCCTACCCGGTCGAGGACCGCTGGGTGCCCGGCCCGGGCGGTGACGTGCACGCCCTCCTGGTGCGCCCGGCCGGGGAGGGCCCGTACGCCACCGCCTTCCTGGTGCACGGCGGCCCCGAGTCCCAGGACGACGACTCCTACCGCGCCCGGCGGGCGGCCTACGTCGACGCCGGCTACGCGGTGGTGCACGTGAACTACCGCGGCTCCACCGGCTACGGCAGCGGGTGGCGCGACGCGCTCACCGGCCGCCCGGGCCTCACCGAGCTCGAGGACATCGCCGCCGTGCACGACGCGCTGGTCGCCGAGGGCGTGGTCGACTCCCGTCGCACGGTCCTCACCGGTGGCTCGTGGGGCGGCTTCCTCACCCTGCTGGGCCTGGGCACCCAGCCGGAGCGGTGGACGGCGGGCATCGCCGAGGTCCCGGTGGCCGACTACCTGGCTGCCTACGAGGACGAGATGGAGGGGCTGCGGGCCTACGACCGGGCGCTGTTCGGCGGCTCACCCGACGAGGTCCGCGACGTCTACGTGCGCAGCTCGCCGATCACCTACGTCGACGCCGTGTCGGCACCCGTGCTGGTGGTCGCCGGGGCGAACGACCCGCGGTGCCCGATCCGGCAGATCGACAACTACCTGGCGGCCCTGGACGAGCGGGGCACGCCGCACGAGGTGTACCGCTTCGACGCCGGCCACGGGTCGCTGGTGATCGCCGAGACGATCCGCCAGGTCGAGGTGGCGCTGTCCTTCGCGCTGCGCCACGTGCCGCCGGCGGGCTGACCCGGCGCCGGGCCCTCGCCGTCGGCCGACGGCGAGGGCCGGGACCAGGCCGGACCGGCGGCCGCGTCAGCGACGGGCGAGCAGCAGTTCGGCGATCTGCACGGTGTTCAGCGCCGCACCCTTGCGCAGGTTGTCGTTGCTGAGGAACAGCGCCAGGCCGCGGCCGCCGTCGACGCCTTCGTCCTGCCGGATGCGGCCGACGTAGCTCGGGTCGGTGCCGGCGGCCTGCAGCGGCGTGGGGACGCCGGTGAGCTGGACGCCGGGCGCCTGCTCGAGCAGCTCGGTCGCCCGGGCCACCGACAGCGGGCGGGCGAACTCGACGTTCAGCGACAGCGAGTGCCCGGTGAAGACCGGCACCCGGACGCAGGTGCCGGACACCCGCAGCTCCGGGATGCCGAGGATCTTGCGGCTCTCGTGCCGCAGCTTCTGCTCCTCGTCGGTCTCGAAGCTGCCGTCGTCGACGATCGAGCCGGCCAGCGGGATCACGTTGAACGCGATCGGGCGGACGAACTTCTCCGGCTCGGGACCGGTGACCGCCGACCCGTCGTGGGTGAACCCGGCGGCCTCGTCCACCACGGCCTTGACCTGCCCGTCCAGCTCGTCGACGCCGGCCAGCCCGGCACCGGACACCGCCTGGTAGGTGCTGGCGACCAGGCGGACGAGGCCGGCCTCGTCGTGCAGCGGGCGCAGCACCGGCATCGCGGCCATGGTGGTGCAGTTCGGGTTGGCGATGATGCCCTTGGGGATCGAGTCCAGCGCCTGCGGGTTGACCTCGCTGACGACCAGCGGGACGTCGGGGTCCCGGCGCCAGGCGGAGCTGTTGTCGATGACGGTGACCCCGGCGGCGGCGAACCGCGGCGCCTGGGCCCTCGACGTCGCGCCACCGGCGGAGAAGATCGCGATGTCCAGCCCGGTGGGGTCCGCGGTCGCGGCGTCCTCGACGGTGATCTCGCCGTCGCCCCACGGCAGCGTGCTGCCGGCGGAGCGGGCGGAGGCGAAGAAGCGCAGCTCGGCGAGGGGGAAGGCGCGCTCGGCGAGCAGGCGGCGCACCACGGCGCCGACCTGGCCGGTGGCGCCGACGATGCCGACCCGCAGGCCGTCGGCAGCGAAGCCGGTCATCGTCCGGTGCCTCCGTAGACCACGGCCTCGACGTCGGAGCCGAGGTCGAAGGCGTCGTGCACCGCGCGGACGGCGACGTCGACCTCGGTGTCCCGGCAGACCACCGAGATGCGGATCTCGGAGGTGCTGATCAGCTCCAGGTTGACCCCGGCGTCGGCGAGCGCGCCGAAGAACGTGGCCGAGACGCCCGGGTGCGAGCGCATCCCCGCACCCACCAGGGAGACCTTGCCGATGTGCTGGTCGAAGCTGACGCCGGTGTAGCCGACGGTGTGCTTGACCCGCTCCAGCGCCGCGAGGGCCGCCGGGCCGTCGCTCTTGGGGAGGGTGAAGGAGATGTCGGTCAGCTTCGCCTCGGTGGAGACGTTCTGCACGATCATGTCGATGTTGACCTCGGCGTCGGCCAGCACGCGGAAGATCTGCGCCGCCTCGCCCGGGCGGTCGGGGACACCGGAGACGGTGATCTTCCCCTCGCTGCGGTCGTGCGCGACGCCGGTGATGATCGCCTGTTCCACGGTGAGGTCCTCCATCGAGCCGGCCACGATCGTGCCGGGGAGCTGTGAGTAGGAGCTGCGCACGTGCACCGGGATGCCGTACCGGCGGGCGTACTCGACGCAGCGGAGCATGAGCACCTTCGCCCCGGAGGCGGCCAGCTCCAGCATCTCCTCGTAGGTGACCGTCTCCAGCCGCCGGGCATTCGGGACGATCCGCGGGTCGGCGGTGAAGACGCCGTCGACGTCGGTGTAGATCTCGCAGACGTCGGCCCGCAGTGCGGCGGCCACCGCGACGGCCGTGGTGTCCGAGCCGCCCCGGCCGAGGGTGGTGACGTCCTTGGTGTCCTGGCTGACGCCCTGGAAGCCGGCGACGATCACGATCGAGCCCTCGTCCAGCGCGCTGCGCAGCCGGCCCGGCGTGACGTCGATGATCCGGGCCTTGCCGTGGCTGGAGGTGGTGATCACCCCGGCCTGGGAACCGGTGAAGGACCGCGCCTCGTAGCCGTGCACGGAGATCGCGATGGCCAGCAGCGCCATCGAGATCCGCTCGCCGGCGGTGAGCAGCATGTCCAGCTCGCGGCCCGGCGGGTCGGCGGTGATCTGGCTGGCCTGGTCGAGGAGCTCGTCGGTGGTGTCGCCCATCGCGGAGACGACGACGACCACGTCGTCGCCGTTCTTCTTCGCCTCGACGATCCGCTCCGCGACGCGCTTGACCCGCTCGGGGTTGGCGACGGAGGAACCGCCGTACTTCTGCACGACCAGGGCCACGTCCCCAGGCTACCGGCGCCGCCGGAACCGCTCGCCGGTTGCCGTCCCGGCGACCAGCAGGTGGGATCGGCTGGTGACCGACGTCGAGCACTGGTTCCTGTCGGCCCGCGAACGCGACAACGCGGCCACCGGGCTCGGCGCCTGGACCGGCGGCGACCTGGCCGAGCCGCTCGTCCACGGTGCCGGGTACTTCGACCGGCTGGTCGAGGCGGTGCGCGGGCTGGCCGCGGGTGACCGGCTGTACTTCGCCGACTGGCGGGGGGACCCGGACGAGCGGCTGCGCCCCGACGGGCCCACCGTGGGCGGGTTGTTCAGCGAGGCGGCCCGGCGCGGGGTGCACGTGCGGGGGCTGGTGTGGCGGTCGCACTGGGACGCGCTGTCGTTCAGCAAGGCCGAGAACCGCTCGCTGGACCGGGAGGTGGAGGCCGGCGGCGGGCGGGTGGTGCTCGACCAGCGGGTGCGGGTGCTGGGCAGCCACCACCAGAAGTTCGTCGTCCTGCGGCACGCGGGCGACCCGTCCCGCGACGTCGCCTTCCTCGGCGGCATCGACCTGTGCCACGGCCGGCGGGACGACGCCCGGCACGCCGGCGACCCTCAACCGCCGCCGATGGCCGCGGCGTTCGGGGAGACCCCGGCCTGGCACGACGTCCAGCTCCAGGTGCGCGGACCGGTCGTGGCGGAGGTGGAGACCGTCTTCCGGGAACGCTGGTCGGACCCGACCAGCCCGGTGCACCTCAACCCGCTCGCCTGGCTGCGCGGCCGGCTGCGGGGCGCGCGGCTGGACCCGCAGCCGCTGCCGGAGCAGCTGCCGCCACCGCCGCCGGCCGGCCCGCACCGGGTGCAGCTGCTGCGCACCTACCCGGTGAAGCTGGCCCGGTACCCGTTCGCGCCGCAGGGCGAGCGGTCGGTGGCCCGCGGTTACGGCAAGGCGCTGCGCCGGGCCCGCCGGCTGGTGTACCTGGAGGACCAGTACCTCTGGTCGGCCGAGGTGGTGCGGTCCTGGGCGGAGGCGCTGGTCCGCGAGCCGGAGCTGCACCTGGTCGCGGTCTGCCCCCGGCGGCCGCAGCAGGACGGGCTGATGTCCCGGGCCCAGCGGGTGGGGCAGGACGCCGCGCTGGGCCTGCTGCGCCGGGCCGGCGGCGAGCGGGTGCACGTGTTCGACGTCGAGTCGCCCGCGGGGCTCCCGGTGTACGTGCACGCGAAGATCTGCGTGGTGGACGACGTCTGGGCCGCCGTCGGCAGCGACAACGTCAACCGGCGCTCCTGGACCGACGACAGCGAGCTGACCGGTGCCGTGCTGGACAGCACGCTGGACGGGCGCGAGCCCCGCGACCCGGCCGGGCTCGGCGAGGGCGCACGGACCTTCGCCCGGGACCTCCGGCTGCAGCTGGCGCGGGAGCACCTGGACCTGGCGTCGGACGGCAGCCAGGACGCCGACCTGCTGGACCCCGGGCGGTTCGTCGCCGCCCTGGAGCGTTCCGCCGCGGGTCTGCAGGCCTGGCACGACGGTGGCCGGGGAGGGCCGCGGCCGCCGGGCCGGCTGCGCCCGCACCGCGCCGAGCCGCTCTCCCGGCCGGCCCGGCTCTGGGCCGTACCGCTGCACCGCGTCTTCGACGACCCCGACGGCCGCCCGATCCGGCTGCGCCGGGCCCGGCGGTTCTGACCGGACCCGCCGCCGCATCCGGCCCGGGGCGTCGCCGGGCCCCCGACCCCGGCGACCTGGCGGGGGCGGACCGGCCCGTCACGAGGTCCGCGGACGACCTCGTCCTCACCCGAGGGGCCGCGGAGGGGTGACGACGCCTTCCCCGAGGTCGGCCGGGACGGTTGGATCATCCCGTGACCGACCCCGAGGACTGGCTGCTGACCGCCGGCGAACGCGACAACCCCGACACCGTCATCCCCGCCTGGACGGCCGGCAACCTCGTCGAGCCGCTGGTCCACGGCGCGACCTACTTCGACCGGCTCGTGACGGCGGTGCAGGGCCTCGGGGCCGGCGACCACCTGTTCTTCACCGACTGGCGCGGGGACCCCGACGAGCGGATGCGGGACGACGGCCCGACCGTGGGCGAGCTGTTCGCCGACGCGGCCCGCCGCGGGGTGTGCGTGCGGGGCCTGATCTGGCGGTCGCACTGGGACGGGCTCAGCTTCAGCAAGGAGGAGAACGCCTCCCTGGACGAGGCGGTCGAGGAGGCCGGCGGCGTCGTCGTCCTCGACGAGCGGGTGCGCCGGATGGGCAGCCACCACCAGAAGTTCGTCGTCCTGCGGCACGTCGGCCGGCCCGAGCGCGACGTCGCCTTCGCCGGCGGCATCGACCTGTGCCACTCCCGCCGGGACGACGGCGGGCACCGGGGCGACCCGCAGCCGCAGTCGATGTCCTCGGCCTACGGGGAGCGGCCGCCGTGGCACGACGTGCAGCTGCAGCTGCGCGGGCCGGCCGTGGGCGTGCTGGACACCGTGTTCCGCGAGCGCTGGGACGACCCCACCAGCCCGGACTCGGAGAACCCGGTCGCCTGGGTGCACGACAAGCTGCTCGCGCTGCGCGGGAAGTCGCACATGGACCCCACCCCGCTGCCCGACCAGCCCCCGCCGCCGCCGGAGTGCGGGCCGCACCAGGTGCAGACGCTGCGCACCTACCCGAAGGTCTGGCCCGCGTTCGACTTCGCCACCCAGGGCGAGCGGTCGATCGCCCGGGGCTACTCGAAGGCGATCCGCCGGGCCCGCCGGCTGGTCTACCTGGAGGACCAGTACCTGTGGTCGAAGGAGGTGGCCGAGCTCTTCGCCACGGCGCTGCAGGAGAACCCGGCGCTGCAGCTGGTCGTCGTCGTCCCGCGGGTGCCCGACCAGGAGGGCGCGGTCTCCGAGCGGCCGCAGTACGTGGGTCGGCAGCAGGCGCTGGACACCGTCCACCGGGCCGGCCCGGGGCGGGTGCACGTGTTCGACCCGGAGAACCACGAGGGCACCCCGGTGTACGTGCACGCCAAGGTGTGCGTGGTCGACGACGTGTGGGTCAGCGTGGGCAGCGACAACTTCAACCGGCGCTCCTGGACCCACGACAGCGAGCTGTCCAGCGGCGTCCTGGACGCCACCCTCGACGAGCGGGAGCCCCGCGACCCGGGCGGGCAGGGGGACGGCGCCCGGGTGCTGGCCCGGGACCTGCGGCTGCAGCTGGCCCGGGAGCACCTGGACCGGGCCCCCGACGGGTCGCAGGACGCCGACCTGCTCGATCCGGACGACTTCGTGGCCGCCGTCGAGGCCTCGGCCGCCGCGCTGCAGGCCTGGCACGACGGCGGGCAGGTGGGGCCGCGGCCGCCGGGCCGGCTGCGGCCGCACCGGGCCGAGACGCTCTCGTTCGCCACCCGGCTGTGGGCCGTACCGCTCTACCGGCTGGTCGACGACCCCGACGGCCGCCCCGTCCGCCTGCGCCGTTCCGGCGAGTTCTGACCCCCTAGAACCCCGGCCGGGCCGCGCCGCGCCGGGGTTCCGACCCGCGGCAGCGGACCTCCGCGTCAGCCGGCTGGTGCGGATGGCGCCAGGAGCCGGCCGCCTCCGGCCGTGCTGGACGACGCGCCGGAACCGGTACCCGATGGCCACGGCCCGTCCGGGACGGTGCGGGCCGGGCGCTCCAGTGGCGGAGCCCCGCCGCCCGGCTGGCGCAGGAGGTGCTCGCTGGGTGGCGGGCGTCCCGCACCGACCGCCGCGCGACGAAGTGTTGACGTGATGCTGGGCACACCCTACTGTCCGGACAGTCCGTTATAGACCGTGCAGCTCGGACCTTCGATGCTGGACCGGACAGCACCGACGCGCAGGGCGCCACCCGCCACCCCGGCCGATCACCGAGGAGACCTCGTGACAGACAGCGCCAGCGGGCAGCACTCGTCGGTCGGCGACCTGCGGTGACCGAGCCCACCCGGGTGATCGTCGCGATCACCGGCGCCTCGGGCGTGGCCTACGGCATCCGAGCGCTCGACCAGCTCGCCGACATGGGCGTCGAGACCCACCTGGTCATGACCAGGTCGGGGATCGCGACGCTCAGCCACGAGAGCGACGTCTCCGTCCAGGAGGTCCGGGCCAGGGCGAGCGTCGTCCACTCCCCCCACGACATGGGCGCCTCCATCTCGAGCGGGTCGTTCCGGGTCGCCGGCATGCTCGTCGCGCCGTGCAGCGTCCGGGCCCTGTCCGGCATCGCCAACAGCTACGACGAGGACCTGGTGGTCCGGGCCGCGGACGTGACCCTCAAGGAACGCCGACGGCTGGTGCTCCTCCTGCGCGAGACGCCCCTGCACGCCGGGCACCTGCGGCTGATGGCCCAGGTCACCGAGGCCGGCGCCGTGGTGATGCCGCCGGTGCCCGCCTTCTACAACCGCCCCAGCTCCGTCGCGGAGATCGTCGACGACACCGTGAACCGCTCGCTGGACCTGCTGGGGCTGGACGTGCGCAACGAACGGCGGTGGACCGGGGCGCGCCGCACCGCCCCGCCGGGCTCCCGATCACCCCTGCCGCCGGGCACCGAGCCGGCCGAGCCCTCCGAGGCGGCAACGCCGGGCAGCACCTGACACCCGCAGCACGACCGACGCACCCCTACCCCCGCCCCGCCCGAGATGACCTCCGGATGGACGGCGGCACGGCACAGCCCCCACCTCGACCGCTACTCCGCACCACTCACAGAACCTGGTGACGACGATGTCCCACGCTCCCGCGCCTTCCACCCCCACGTCGCCGTTGCCGGCGGCCTTCGCCTCGGTCATGGGATGGGCCTTCGACCTCTTCGACCTCTTCCTGCTGCTCTACGTGGCCGGACCGGTGGGCTCGGTCATCTTCCCCGCGGAGAGCGAGACGCTGAGCCTGGCGCTGGTCTTCGCGTCGTTCGCGGTCAGCATCATCATGCGACCCAGCGGCGCGGCCTTCTTCGGTGAGCTCGCCGACCGCATCGGCCGCAAGAAGATCATGGTGACGGTGCTCGCCGGCGTCGGCCTGGCCACCGCATCGCTGGGCCTGGTGCCCAGCCACGACTCGATCGGCGTCGCCGCGCCGATCATCTTCATCATCCTGCGGATCGTGCAGGGTCTCTTCGTCGGTGGCGTCACCGCGACGACCCACACCTTGGGCACCGAGAGCGTGCCGCCGAAGTACCGCGGCCTGATGAGCGGTCTGGTCGGCGGCGGCGGCGCCGGACTGGGTGCTGCGCTGGCCAGCATCGCCTTCATCGTGGTCACCCAGCTGTTCCCCGGCGAGGCGTTCAACGGGTGGGGCTGGCGCGTCATGTTCTTCACCGGGTTGCTGGGTGCCGTGCTGAGCCTGTTCGTGCTCCGGAAGGTCGAGGAGTCGCCGATGTGGCTGGAGGCGCAGGCAGCGGCCAAGCGGTCCGGCGCCGCGGCGCCGACGGAGAAGATGCGGTTCAAGGACCTGTTCGTCGGCAGGTACCGGGCCATCACCCTGCTCAACATCGCCGTCGCGGCCGGTGCCGGTGCGCAGTACTACCTGACCTCGGGGTTCATGCCCACCTACCTGGCCTCGGTGGTGGGGATGCCGGCCAGCTCCCGCGGCTGGGTGCTGCTGGTCGCGAGCCTGCTGGTGGTGGTCGCCGCCACCGCCGCGGGCGAGCTGAGCGAGCGCATCGGCCGGCGCCGGACGATGCTCAGCATCGGCGCGGTCAACGTCGTGCTCCTGCCCCTGCTGGTGCTGGCGATCCGCTCCTCCGCGCCGGGGGCCACCGGCCGGATCCTGCTGCTGACCTGCCTGCTGGGCTTCTTCGCGAACGCGGCGTACGCGCCGGTGATGATCTTCCTCAACGAGCGCTACCCGACCGCCATCCGCTCCCGGGGCACGGCGATCAGCTGGAACACCGGCTTCATGCTCGGTGGCCTGCTGCCCACGTTCGTGACCCTGCTCAGCCCCGCCGTCTCCGACATCCCGTCCCGGCTGACCATCTTCATCATCGGGGCCGTCGTGGTCTTCCTCGTCGCCGTGGCGGCGAGCCCGGAGACCCGCGGCGCACTCGACCGCCTCGCTCCGGTGGACGCCGACCCGCAAGTCCCCGCGACCCGGTCTGACTCCCCCACCCGCCACTGACCCACTCCCGAGAGGGGCACAGCATGACCAGCAGCGCAGATCTCACCGACCGGGTCGTCCTGCTCACCGGGGTCACCGGGGACATCGGGGCCACGTACCTGTCCGCGTTCACCCGCGCGGGCGCGCACGTGGTGGCCACCGACCTGCCGCAGGCCGAGGAGACCGGGCACCGCCTGGTGGCCGACGCGACGGCCACCGGCCCGGGACGAGCCGTCTTCGTGGCCTGCGACATCACCGATGCAGCGGGTGTCCAGCGTGCCGTCGCCACCGCCACCGCGGAGTTCGGCGGCCTGCACAGCGTGGTGAACAACGCGGCCGTCTACCGCACGCTGGGCGGCAAGCGCCCCCTGGTCGAGCTGACCGAGGCCGACTGGGAGCTGGTCCTGCGGGTCAACGTGATCGGGACCTGGCAGGTCATCAAGGCGGCCGCGCCGCTCCTGGCAGCGAGCGGCGCGGGACGCGTGGTCAACATCGCCTCGGTGGTGTCCCGGAACGGGGCACCGGGGTTCGCGCACTACGTCGCCTCGAAGGCCGCCGTCGAAGGGCTCACCCGCTCAGCCGCCCGCGAGCTCGGCGTCGACGGCACGACGGTGAACTCCGTCTCCCCCGGCCTGGTGGACGACGGGGCGACCCGCGAGCTGAACACCGAGGAGTACCTGGCGACCGCGGCGAGGTCGCGGGCCATCCCGCGGGCCATGGTCCCCGACGACCTGGTCGGCGCGGTGCTGTGGCTGTGCAGCCCGGCCTCGGGGTTCGTCACCGGGCAGACACTGGTCGTCGACGGGGGCGGGGTGTTCGTGTGACGTCCACGGAGGTGCTGCAGCCGATCGATCCCTCGACCCTGGAGGAGCTGCCCCCGGTGCCGGCCGCGGACGGCGCGCAGATCGACGCCGCCGTCGCCGCAGCGGTGTCCGCCATGTCCGGCAGCTGGCCGCGGGACCACCGGCAGCGGGCCACGGTCCTGCACGCCTGGGCGGACCTGATCGCGGCCGAGTCCGACGCGCTGGTCGCCGACCTCGTGCGGGAGACGGGCAAGCCGGTCGCCGAGGCGCACCTGGAGCTCGCCGGCAGCATCGACGCGCTGCGGTACAACTCCGGCCTGGCCCGGCTGCCGCTGGGCCGGGCGACCAGCCTGCACGACGGCTCCGAGGCTCACCTGGTGCGCGAACCGGTCGGGCCCACGGTGTTCATCACCCCGTGGAACTGGCCGGTGCTGCTGCTCCTGCGCGATCTCGCGCCGGCCTTCGCGGTGGGTGTGAGCGCACTGGTCAAGCCCAGCCCGCAGACGGTCCACGTCACCAACCGGGTCGTCGAGCTCGGCCACCGGGCCGGGGTACCGACCGGGGTGCTCCAGGTCGTGCCGGGCGGCGCGGACGTGGGGTCGGCGCTCGTGCGCCACCCGGGCACCGCCGCGGTGGCCATCACCGGTTCCACAGCTGCCGGGCAGGCCGTCCTCCGGGACGCCGCCGAGACCATGACCCGACCGCTGCTGGAGCTGGGCGGCAAGGCCGCCATGCTCGTCCTGCCGGACGCGGACCTGCCGGCGGCCCTGGCCGCGGCTGGCCGCGCGTCGGTCATCACGAGCGGGCAGATGTGCATGGCGTGCACCCGGGTGCTGGTGCACGAGGACGTCCTCGGCCAGGCCGAGGACGTCCTGCGCGAGGCGCTGTCGCACGCGGTGCCGGCCGACCCGCGGGGGCCCGCGGCCGCGCTGGGGCCGCTGATCGGGCCGGCCGCGCTGCAGAAGGTCAGCGGCTACCTCGACCTGGCGCGCCGGGACGCCCGCCTGGTCACCGGCGGGGAGGAGGTCCACCCCGACGGCCTCCGCGGCGCCTTCCTCACCCCGGCGCTGGTGACCGACGTCGAGCTGACCTCCCCGCTGGTGCAGGAGGACATCTTCGGACCCGTCCTGGTGCTGGAGTCCTACTCGTCCCAGGACCAGGCCCTGGAACTGGTCAACGGGACGTCCTTCGGTCTCGCTGCCTCGGTGTGGTCCCGCGACACGGGCCGCGCGGTGTCGGTGGCGCGGGAGGTCAAGGCCGGCACGGTGTGGGTCAACGGCTACAACCGGTCCTACGCGGAGATGCCCTCCGGGGGCATGCGGATGTCGGGCCTGGGCCGCACCCGGGGACTCGAGGGGCTCGAGCAGTTCACGGAGCTCAAGCACATCCACCTGTCGCTGTAGCCGTCCGGTGGGCCGCAGCCAGCGCGTCGGCGGTCAGCTCGGCGGGTCCCCCGCCGGGCCGTCCGGCGTCGCCGCCCCGCTCTCGAGGTCCCGCGTCAGCGAGGTCCAGAACCGGAGCGCCGCGTGCTCCATCTCCAGACCGAGCCGGAGCGTCACCATCCGGGGCGCCACGCTGTTCACGTCGCCGTACCGCTGCTGCATGTCCTCGTAGACCCGGATCCGCTGCTCGTGCTGGGCGACCTGCTCACGCGCCAGCCGGCGGACGTTGTCCGGGTCGCCGAGCTCGTTGAAGAAGAGCTTGAGCTCGGCGACGTCCCGGAGCTGGAAGTGCTCGTTCGTCGGTGCGGCGAGCCAGACGCGCAGTTCCCGCAGCCCCTCGTCGGTGAGCGAGTAGGTGCGGCGGCGCCGCCCCTCCCGCTCGCTGTCGGCCGACAGCAGACCCATGGCCTCCAGACGCTGCGGCTCGGAGTAGAGCCCCGCGTGGGGGAAGACCCAGAAGTAGCCGATCGAGCGGTTGATGGCCCGTTTCAGGTCGTAGGAGGTCGAGGGGCCCCGGAGACCGACCATGCCCAGCACCACGTAGGACGTGGGAGACAGCCGCTCGGACACGTTGTCACCGTAACAATCCAACATGTATCGTCCGACTCAGATCATCGTGGATCGAGTGGGGAGGGGACGCCGTGGACCTGGCCACCGCCATGTCGTGGACCGCAGAACGCCATCCCGACCGCCGCGCCGTCGGGGGCGCCCACCCGATGACCTACCGGCAGTGGGATGCGCACACCAACCAGCTGGCCGCGGCCCTGGCCGACCACGGCGTCCGTCGCGGCGACCGGGTGGCGCTGTGCCTCGCCGGGGGTGAGCCGCTGGCCAGCCTGCACCTGGCGACCCAGAAGCTCGGCGCGGTCTCGGTGCCGCTGTCCACCCGGCTCAACCCCGACGAGCTCGCCTACTGCCTGGGGGACGCCGAGCCGACCCTGTTCGTCACCGACTCCTCCACCGCGCCCACCGCCTCGGGCCTCCGCCTGGACGTGGCGCACCGGGACATCGGCGAGCTGACCACCTCCGGCCGGCCCGACGGCCCACCCGGACCGCCACCCGGCGAGCACGACACCAGCGTCATGCTGTACACCTCGGGCACCACCGGCCGGCCCAAGGGCGTCCCCCGCTCGCACCGGGCCGAGCACTCCGCCGCCGTCGCCCACCTGGTCCAGGCCCGGCTCGGTCAGGCCGAGGTGGTGCTGGGCGTGATGCCGATGTTCCACACCATGGGCCTGCGCAGCCTGCTGGCCAGCGTGGTGTGCGGTGGCACCTGGGTGCCCCAGGCCAAGTTCGACGCCGCCGAGTCGGTGCGGCTGATCCGCGAGGAGGGCGTCACCGCTCTCTACCTGGTCCCCGCCATCTTCTGGTCCCTGCTGCGCGAGCCGGGCTTCGACGCCGGTACGGGGGTCACCCGCCTGGCCTACGCCGGTGCTGCCATGACGCCCGCGCTCGCCGAGCAGCTCGTCGAGACCCTCCGGCCGGAGACCCTGGTCAACCACTACGGCAGCACGGAGATCTACACCTTCACGATCGGCCCCGAGGGCGCCCGCAAGCCCGGGTGCGCCGGCCGGGCGGGCATCTTCTCCCGGGTCCGGCTGGTGGAGCCGCACGTCGGCGCACCACCCGATGCCGTCGTGGGACGAGGCGAGCAGGGGCAGGTCATCGTCTCGATGGACAGCCCGGAGGCGTTCGCCGGCTACTGGAAGCGCCCCGACGCCGACAGCAAGTCGATCCGGGACGGCTGGTACTACACCGGGGACCTGGCCACCGCCGACGAGGACGACGACCTCTGGGTCTCGGGCCGGGTCGACGACATGATCAACTCCGGCGGGGAGAACATCTACCCCGACGAGATCGAGGCCTCGCTGGTCCGCTGCCCGGGCGTGGCCGACGTCTGCGTCGTGGGCATGCCGCACGAGCGGTGGGGCAGCGCCGTCACCGCCTTCGTGGTCCCCGCCACCGGCGTCGCCCCCGAGGTCGTGCTCGCCGAGCTCCAGCGCTACCTCCCCGGCCCGAGCGGCCTGTCGTCGCTCAAGCGTCCCAAGCAGGTGGTCGTCGTGTCGGCCATCCCCCGTTCCGCGGTGGGCAAGACCCTCCGCCGGACCCTCTCCGCCGGCGACTTCCAGCCGCTGGCCGTGCTCGAACTCGGAGGGAACCGTGCCTGACCAGACCACCGCACAGCGGGCGCCGATCGTCCCGGAGGAGGCCGGCCCCGTCGACGCGGCCAGCCCCAGCGAGCACACCGGCGGGCCCGGCGCACGGCGCTGGACGCCCAGCCGGGTCGAGGACGCCCCGTTGGTCACCGGCCAGGGTCGCTTCCTCGACGACATGGACCCCCTGCCCGGCACGCTGACCGCGGCCATCGTCCGGAGCCCGCACCCGCACGCCCGGATCCGCAGCGTCGACCTCAGCCGCGCCCGCCGGCACCCCGGCGTCACGGCTGTCATCGGGCCGGAGGAGGTGCTGGCCGCCCTCCGGCCGTTCCCGCTCTCGGTCACCACGGCGATGCCCTACTTCCCCACCGGCACCGACAAGGTGCGCTACGTGGGCGAGCCGGTGGCCGTCGTCGTCGCCGCCGACCGGTACGCCGCCGAGGACGCCGCGGAGCTGGTGGCCGTCGACTACGAGCTGCTCGACCCGGTCATCGGCATCGGCAACGCGCTGGCCGAGGACGCCGCCCTGCTGCACGAGGGCAACGACTCCAACGTCGCCACCGACCGGACGTTCTCCTTCGGCGAGGTGGACGCGGCCTTCGCCGGCGCCGCCCACGTCGTCACCGGCGAGTACGACTTCCCCCGCTACTCCTCCGTGCCGATGGAGTGCTACTCGGTCATCGCGCACTGGACCGAGGACGCCGCCGGGCCGGCGATCGAGGCGTGGGCGAACTTCCACGGTCCGTTCACGATGGTCCCGGTCATGGCCGGGGCGCTGGGCATCCCCACCTCCCGCGTGCGGCTGCACGTGCCGGCGGACATCGGGGGCAGCTTCGGGATCAAGGCGGGCATCTACCCCTACGTCGTCCTGCTGGCCCTGGCCTCCAAGCACGCCCGGACCCCGGTCCGCTGGTCCGAGGACCGGGTGGAGCACCTGCTGGCCAGCTCGACGGGCGCGGACCGGAAGATGCGCTTCGAGGCCGCCGTGACCGCCGACGGGACCGTCACCGCCCTGCGCACCGACCTCATCGACAACGTGGGCGCCTACATGCGCCCACCGGAGCCGAGCACGCTCTACCGCTGCTACGGCAACATGACCGGGGCCTACCGGATCCCGGCGGTCGAGATCCGGGCCCGCGCCGTCGTCACCAACACCATGCCGACCGGCCTCAACCGCGGGTTCGGTGGGCAGCAGCTCTACTTCGGGCTGGAGCGGCTGATGGACGAGGTGGCCGCGGTCACCGGTCTGGACGTCGTCGACCTCCGGTGCCGCAACCTCGTCCCGGCCGACGCCTTCCCCTACGAGACGCCCACCGGCGGCGTCTACGACTCCGGGGACTACGAGAAGGCCGTCCGGCTGGCCGTCGACAACGCCGACCTGCCGGAGCTGCGTCGCCGTCAGGCCGAGGCACGCGCCCGGGGAGAGCTCTACGGGATCGGCGTGGCCCTGGTGGTGGACCCCTCGGGGACGAACATCGGCTACGTCGGGCTGGGCACCCCGGCCGAGGACCGCAGGCCGGGCCGGGACAAGTCCGGGTCCACCGAGCACGTCCGGGTCAGCGTGGACATGCAGGGCACCGTCACGGTGATGCTCGGCAGCGTCCCGCAGGGCCAGGGGCACGCCACCACCGCCCGGTCGGTGGCGGCGGCCCGGCTGGGCCTGCCCGAGGAGTCCGTCCGGGTGGTCATCGACATGGACACCGCGACCACCCCCTGGACGGTGACGTCGGGCAGCTACTCGTCCCGCTTCGCGCCGCTGGTCACCAGTGCCGTCGTGCAGGCCTGCGACCGGATCGCGGAGACCATCCGGGCCGCCGGCAGCACCCTGCTGGGCGTCGCACCGGAGGAGCTCGAGCTCGCCGAGGGCACCGTCCGCCTGAGGGCCGACCCGACCCGCTCCGCGCAGTTCCGGCACGCCGCCGGGGTCGTGCACTGGGATCCCGGGGCGCTCCCGGCCGGCACGCCCGCCCGCCTGTACGAGGAAGCCGCCTTCGCGCCGCGGGAGATCAAGGCGGCCACCCGCGACGAGAAGATCAACTCCAGCCTCTGCTACGGGTTCGTCGCCGAGCTGGTGGCGGTCCGGATCGACCCGGAGACGCTGGAGATCGCCTTCGACCGGGTGTCCAGCGTCCACGACGCGGGAACGGTGCTGAACCAGACGCTCCTGGACGGCCAGGTCTACGGCGCGCTCACCCACGCGCTGGGTGGCGCCATGTACGAGGAGTTCACCTACTCCGCGGGCGGCCAGCCGACCTCGGCGACCTTCCTGGACTACCTCTGCCCGACCACGGCCGAGGCCGGGTTCCCGCTGGTGACCGACCACGTGGTGTCGCCCTCCCCGCTCACCCCGCTGGGCGCCAAGGGCTGCGGCGAGGGCAGCTCGATGAGCTTCCCGGCCGCCCTGGCCAACGCCGTCACCGACGCGCTCTCCCCGCACGGGCTGCAGATCAACTCGCTGCCCGTGCACGGCAACGTCCTGCACGACCTGCTCGACGGCCTCGGCCGACCGGCCTGACCCCACCCCCGGACCCAGGAGTTCTCCCATGCCCACCACCGGTGGCGACGTCCTGCTCGACCACGGCCACGACGGCCAGGTCGCCTACCTGACCCTGTCCCACGGCGCGTACACCATCGTGACGATGGAGATGCGCGCCAAGGTGGCGGAGCGCTTCGCGGAGATCGACCGGGACAGCCGGGTCCGCGCCGTCGTCGTCCGGTCCGACGGCGAGCAGTTCACCTCCGGCGGCGACATCGCCGGCTTCATGGAGGTCGACCCCATCGACCTGACCGACCTCGGCCAGGACATCACCGCGCCGGCCCGCAGCGCCAAGCCGGTGATCGTCGCCGTCGACGGCTACTGCTTCGGGGTGGGCCTGGAGCTCGCGCTGTCCTGCGACATCCGGCTGGCCACCGAGCGCAGCCAGTTCGCGCTGCCGGAGATGAACCTGGGGATGATCCCGGGCAGCGGCGGCACCCAGCGGCTGGCCCGGCTGATCGGCCTGTCCCGGGCCAAGTACCACATCCTCACCGCCACCCGGATCCAGGCGCAGCAGGCCCTGGACTGGGGCCTGGTCGCGGAGCTGTTCCCGGATCGCGCGGCGCTGGACGCCGGGGCCGAGGCGCTGGTCGGCAAGCTCCTGGGGTTCAGCCCGGTCGCCCTGCGCACCGGCAAGGAGGTCCTCGACCGCGGTATCGACGGCCCGCTGTACACCGGCATCGAGCTGGAGCGGAAGGCCTACTCGATGCTGCGGGCGACCCAGGACTTCGCCGAGGGCGTGGCGGCCTTCGGCGAGAAGCGCAAGCCGACCTTCACGGGGCGCTGATCGCGGATGAAGGCAGCTGCGTTCGCCTACGTGCGCCCGGCGTCCCTGGACGACGCCGTGGCCGAGCTCGCGGCCACCGCCGGCGAGGGCAAGGTGCTCGCCGGCGGGCAGTCGCTGGTGCCGGTGCTGGCCATGCGGCTGGGCCGGCCCGGGACGCTGGTGGACATCAACGGCGCCGCCGAGCTGCGGACCCTCGCCCGCAACGGGTCGGTCCTGCGGGTCGGCGCCACCACCCGGCAGCGGGAGGTGGAGCGCAGCTCAATCGCCGCGGACGTGCCCCTGCTCGGCATGGCGCTGCCGTTCGTCGGCCACCGCGAGCTGCGGAGCCGGGGGACGGTCTGCGGCAGCCTCGCGCACGCCGACCCCGGGGCCGAGCTCCCCGCCGTCGCGTCCTGCCTCGGGGCGACCCTGGAGATCACCGGCCCCTCGGGCCGGCGCAGGCTGCCGGCCGCCGAGTTCTTCCAGGGCGCCATGACCACCGGGGTCGGGGCCGACGAGATCCTGACCGCCGCAGAGTTCCCGGTCGCCCGGCCCGGTGACGGGTACGGGTTCGGTGAGATCGCCCGCCGGCACGGCGACTACGCCCTGGCAGGGGTCGTGACCCGGGTGCGCTCGGTGGACGGCGCCGTCACCGAGGCCGTCATCAGCGGCTTCGGGATCTCCGACCGGGCGACCACCCGGGACGTCACCGAGCTCCTGCGTTCGGTGGCCGGCCAGCCCGACCTGGAGTCCGCCCTGCGCCCGGCGGCCGAGGAGCTGGCCCACGACGTCGTCGACACCGCCGGCGACTCGCACGGCTCCCAGGGCTACCGCCGCCGGCTGTTCGCCGTCCTCGCGGCCCGGGAGCTGGCCCGCGCACACCGCCGATCCACGGGGAGCCGACCATGACCACCACCTCGGGCACCACGCCCTCCGCACCGGCCGCTGCGGCCCAGCGGGCGCCGCAGCGCCCGGTGAAGGCAGCCGCCGACGAGCTCATCGACGTCTCCTTCACCGTGAACGGCACCCCGGTCACCATCAGCGTGCCCGCCCGGATGCACCTGGGTGACGCGTTGCGCACCAACCTGGGGCTGTCGGGCACCCACCTGGGTTGCGAGCACGGCGTGTGCGGGATGTGCACGATCCTCATCGACGGTGACGCGGCCCGGGCGTGCCTGGTCTTCGCCGTGCAGGCCGAGGGCACCGAGATCGTCACCGTGGAGGGGCTCGGCACCCAGGACGACCAGCACCCCCTGCAGCAGTCGTTCAGCCACCACCACGCGCTGCAGTGCGGCTTCTGCACGCCCGGCTTCCTGATGAGCTCCTACGACCTGCTGGCGCACGGCGAGGGGGAGCTCGACCAGGGGACGCTGCCGGAGGAGCTGTCCGGCGTCATCTGCCGGTGCACCGGCTACCGGGGCATCCTCGCCGCGGTCACCGACGTCGCGGAGACCTACCCCGACGGCATCCCGGAGCCGATGAACTGTGCGCCGCGCACCCTGGTCGGCCGCGGCGGCGCAGCCCAGGGAGCCGCTGCACCGTCCGGGGCCGCGCCGGACGAGCTCGACGACCGGGCGGCCGTCGAGCTCACCCGGCCCACGGGGACGCCGACGATCACCGTGCAGGTGACCCGCCAGCTGACCAGCCCGATCGAGGACGTCTGGGCCGTGATGGACGACGTCGACCGGCTGGCCCGCTGCCTGCCCGGTGCCGAGATGACCGCGGACCTGGGCAACGACCACTACCGCGGCCGGGCGAAGGTGGCGCTGGGCCCGGTGCGGCTGGCCTTCGAGGGCCTGGCGCACATCACCGAGCGGGTCCCCGCCGAGCACCGGCTGGCCATGCTCGCCCAGGGCGCGGACACCGGCGGCAACCAGACCGCCGCCGACGTGGCCCTGCGGGCCACCGCCACCCCGGAGGGCGGCACCGTGCTGGTCGCCGATGCCGCGGTCTTCCTCACCGGCCGCATCGCCCAGTTCGGCCGGGCGCTGGCAGGCGACGTCAGCCAGCGGCTGTTCGAGGAGTTCGCCGACGCCGTCGACGAGACGGCCCGGACCGGGACACCCCCCGAGCCCGGGTCGGGACCGAGCGCACTCGCGATCGGGGTCACGGCCGTCCTGGGTGGGCTCCGCCACCGGGTCACCGGCCTGCGGACCGCCGTGCGGGGAAAGCTGGCGGCCCGCCGCCGCCGGTGAGCCCGGAGGTGGTCGGCGGCGGTCGAGCGGAGGCATGAGCGGTGGAGCTGCACCAGCTGCGGTACGTGCTCCCGGTGGCCACCGGCGCTCCGCCCCTCGAGCACGCCGGCACCGGCGACGCATTGGGCGGGTCGGACCTCTCGTCGCCGGAACCGGCCACGGCCAGGGACACGAGCGGCGCCACGACCGCGATCACCCCCGGGCTCCGGCGATGACCGTCCCCGAGACAGGAGAGTCGATGAACGACACCCCCGCCCCCGTCGGCGCCTCGCTGCGCGGCTGGCTGGACCGGCTGCAGCAGACCCAGCGGCTGACCGTCGCCCGACCCGGTCTGGACCTGAGGTTCGAGGTGGCCGGGTTGGCCAACCGGCTGGACGGGCGCAGCGCGTCTCTGTTCCCCGCGCCGGGCGGCCACGCGGTGCCCGTCGTCTCCGGGCTGCTGTCGGACCGGGCCTGGATGGCCGAGGCGATGGGCGTGGCCCAGCACCAGCTGCTCGCGCGTTTCCAGCAGGCCTGCACCGAACCGGTGCCGACCACCGAGGTGACCGGCGCGGTGTGCCAGCAGGTCGTGCACGAGGAGGTCGACCTCACCGCCCTGCTCCCCGTCCCGACGCACAACGAGCTCGACAGCGGGGCCTACGTCACCGCCGGCCTCCTGATCGCGCGCCGGCCGGACACCGGCGTGCAGAACGTGTCGATCCACCGGCTCCAGGTCAACGGCCCCGACCGGCTGGGAGCCCTGCTCCTCCCCCGGCACACGCTGGCCTTCTTCGCCGAGCAGGAGGCCACGGGAGCCGACCTGGAGGTGGCGGTGGTGATCGGCGTGGACCCGTTGACGTTGATGGCCTCCCAGGCCATCGTGCCCATCGACCACGACGAGCTGGAGATCGCCGGAGCACTGCGCGGATCCCCCCTCCCGGTGACCCGGTGCGTCACCAACGGCGTGCGGGTCCCCGCCGAGGCCGAGATCGTCCTGGAGGGCCGGCTGCTGGCCGGGGCACGGGAACCCGAGGGCCCGTTCGGGGAGTTCCCGCAGTACTACGGGGAGCGTGCGCAGCGCCACGTCGTCCAGGTCGACGCCGTGACCCACCGCCAGGACCCGATCTACCACACCATCGTCGGTGGCGCGCTCGAGCACCTGCTGCTCGGCGGCATCCCCCGCGAGGCGTCGTTCCTCAGCCACCTGCGGCGGAGCTTCCCCTGCGTCCGTGACGTGCACCTACCGCGCGGCGGCACGTGCCGGTACCACCTGTACGTCCAGGTGGAGGACCCCGCACCCGGCGAGGCGAAGAACATCATCCTCGGCGCACTCGGCATGCACTACGACGTCAAGCACGTGACCGTGGTCGACACCGACGTCGAGGTGCACGACCCGGCCGAGGTGGAGTGGGCGGTCGCCACCCGGTTCCAGGCGGCGCGGGACCTGGTCGTCGTGCACGACAGCCAGGGTTCCAAGCTGGACCCCTCGACCGACGGCGGCGTCGGTTCGAAGATGGGGCTGGACGCGACCGTGCCGAGGAGCGCGCCGGCCGGGAGGTTCACCCGGATCCGCGTCCCGGGACAGCGCGAACTGGACGTCGAGGCGATGACCGCGCCGGCCGGCCCCGATTGGCACGCACAGCTGGCTGCCCGCGCCGTCCCGTGACCCGGCCCCCCGGCCACCTGCCGTTCCGGTGGGCCGCTGCTACCGTGGCCACGTGCGCGGCAGCCTCCTCCTTATGAGCCGCGGCGAGGCCCTCTCCTAGGTCGGCTCCCTCGCCGCGGTGATCGCGCGTCCCCCGGACGCCAGCTGACCGCACCAGGAGCTGCACGCAGCCCGCCAGAGGAGCCCCCCGTGAACGAGTCCCACCCGCACGCCCGCAGCCCGCAGCGCCCCTCGCCGATGCCGATCGGCAAGTACGCACCGTTCACCCCGGTGCCGCTGCCCGACCGCACCTGGCCGGAGAAGGTCACCACCGTGGCCCCGCGCTGGTGCGCGGTCGACCTGCGCGACGGCAACCAGGCGCTGATCGACCCGATGACCCCCGACCGCAAGCGCCGCATGTTCGAGCTGCTGGTGCGGATGGGCTACAAGGAGATCGAGGTCGGCTTCCCGGCGGCCAGCCAGACCGACTTCGACTTCATCCGGCTGCTGATCGACGAGGACCTGATCCCCGACGACGTCACCGTGCAGGTGCTCACCCAGGCGCGCGACGAGCTGATCGAGCGCACCTTCGAATCCCTGCGCGGCGCCCGGCAGGCGATCGTGCACCTGTACAACTCGACCTCCACCTTGCAGCGCCGGGTCGTCTTCGGCCAGGACCGCGCCGGCATCATCGACATCGCCGTCCACGGCGCCCGGCTGGTGCACAAGCTGGCCGAGCAGGCCGGCGGCACCGAGATCCGCTACGAGTACTCCCCCGAGTCCTTCACCGGCACCGAGCTCGACTTCGCCGTCGAGGTCTGCGACGCCGTCACCGACGTGTGGGAGCCGACGCCTGACCGGCCGGTGATCCTCAACCTGCCGGCGACGGTGGAGATGGCCGAGCCGACCGTCTACGCCGACCAGATCGAGTACATGCACCGCCACCTGGCCCGCCGCGACTCCGTCGTGCTGTCCCTGCACCCGCACAACGACCGCGGTACCGCCGTGGCCGCGGCCGAGCTGGGGTACCGGGCGGGTGCGGACCGCATCGAGGGCTGCCTGTTCGGCAACGGTGAGCGCACCGGCAACGTCGACCTGGTGACGCTGGGGCTGAACCTGTTCAGCCAGGGCATCGACCCGCAGATCGACTTCTCCGACATCGACGAGATCCGCCGCACCGTCGAGCACTGCAACCAGCTGGGCGTCCACGAGCGGCACCCCTACGGCGGCGACCTGGTCTACACCGCGTTCTCCGGCAGCCACCAGGACGCGATCAACAAGGGCTTCGCGGCGATGAAGGCCGACGCCGAGGCCGCGGGGACGACCGTCGACGAGATCCCGTGGGCCGTGCCGTACCTGCCGATCGACCCCAAGGACGTCGGCCGCAGCTACGAGGCCGTGATCCGGGTGAACAGCCAGTCCGGCAAGGGCGGCGTCGCCTACGTCATGAAGACCGAGAACTCCCTCGACCTCCCGCGCCGGCTGCAGATCGAGTTCAGCGCGGTCGTGCAGCGGCACACCGAGAACGAGGGCGGCGAGGTGACCGCCGCGCAGATGTGGACGGCGTTCTCCTCCGAGTACCTGCCCGACGCGGCCGCCCCGTGGGGCCGGTTCTCCCTCGCCGGGCACGAGCACACCGCCTCGGGCAGCGGCCAGGACCAGATCAGCGTCGAGCTCGTCGACCGCGGGGTACCGGTGACCGTGCCGGGCCGGGGCAACGGGCCGATCGCCGCTTTCGTCGACGCGCTGCGCAGCGTGGACGTCGACGTCCGGGTGCTCGACTACGCCGAGCACGCCCTGGCCTCCGGCGGCGATGCCCGGGCCGCCTCCTACGTGGAGTGCGCGGTGGGTGAGCGGGTGCTGTGGGGCGTCGGGATCGACGAGAACATCCTCACCGCCTCGCTGCGGGCGATCGTCTCGGCGGTCAACCGCGCCGAGCGCTGAGCACGGGCCGGCACGGCCTCGGGCCGTGCCGGCCGCCAGCACCGCGACGGCCCGGGTACCCGCGACACCGGCCGTCCAGGCCGACGACGCGGGCTCCGGTGCACACCGGATCAGCCGGTGCGGTCCGCCTCGGGGTCGCCGGGCTGACCGGGCGCGTCGGCCGGTTGGTCGCCGCGCTCGCCCTGCTCCCCGGCGCGGAGCTCGGCCCCGCGCTCGGCGTCCACGAGCTCGTCGACGAGCAGCTTGTCCCGGCGCACGTGCCGGCGGCGGTAGGCGATCCGGCTGACCATGTGCGCGTTCACCGGCGCGGTGACCACCTGGAACACCCCGACCAGCAGCAGCATCCAGGTCGCCGACCAGCCGGTGAGCCGGATCATGCCGCCGATCATGATCAGCAGCAGCCCCATCACCTGCGGCTTGGTGCCGGCGTGCATCCGGGAGAGCACGTCGGGGAAGCGCAGCACGCCCAGCCCCGCGGTCAGGCACAGGAAGGCGCCGACCAGCAGGCAGCCGGCGGCGATCCAGTCGGGTACCGAGTCGATGTCGTTCACTCGCCTCTCCTCTCCCCGCTGCGCGGACCGGTCTGCCCGGTGCCGGGCGGAGCCAGCCCCGGGTCCCCGCTCCCGTCCTCCGACGAGCGCATCAGCATGCCGCCGACGTAGCGCGCGACCGCCACCGAACCGACGAAGGACAGCAGGGACACCACCACCAGCACGGGGACGACGTGCGGGTCGCGCTCGAGCGCCACGTACACCCCCAGCCCCGCGGTGATGATCACCAGCAGCGTGTCGGTGGCCACCACCCGGTCCAGCAGCGACGGCCCCAGCGCCAGCCGGCCGACCGCCAGCAGCGACCCCACCCCGAGCATCGTGTAGAGCAGGACCGAGAAGACCGTCACCGCGGCACCTCCGGACCGTCCGGGCCCGGCACGAGGTGCTCGGACGCGCCGTCCTGGTCCAGCCGGGCGATGTCCTCGGCCGTGCCGAACGCGCGCACCACCCGGTCCTCCGTCGTGAGCACCCCGGCCCGCTGGGCCTCCATGTCGTCCACGTCGTCCACGTGCAGCAGGTGGATGCCCAGGGTCCGCCGCGGCCGGTCCAGGTCGAGCACGATCGACCCGGGCACGAGCGTCAGCGCCTCGGCGATCAGGGTGAGCAGCAGGTCGGAGTCGGTGCGCAGCTGGACGGCGATGATCGCGCCCTGCTGCATGCCGCTGGGCCGGATCGCCTGCCAGGCCACCTGCGCGCTGGACACGACCAGGTCCTTGACGAAGTACCCGAGGAAGACCAGCAGGGCTCCCGGGTGCACCCGCACCCCACCGATCACGGCGGGCAGCGGCAGCACGTTGGTCACCAGCACCGCGACCAGGACCCCGGACAGCAGGTTCGCCCAGGAGAAGCTGCCCCACAGCAGGATCCAGACCAGCACCAGCCAGGTGAGGACCGGCAGCTGGTGCCGCAGCCGGAGCGCGCCGCTCACGGCTGCTCCTGCTCGCCGTAGACGGCATCGATGTAGGGCGTGCGGTCGAGCAGGTCGTCCGCTGCCCGGGTGGTCAGCCCGTACAGCGGGCCGGCGACCACGGTCAGGCCCACGGTGAGCGCCACCATCACCGCGGTGGCCGCGGTCATCACCGCCGGCAGCGGCTGCCGGGACGGCGTGCGGTCCTCGTCCCCACCGCTCGGCCGGCCGTCACCGCCGACGGAGCCCGCCGTCGCCACGGCCACGTGCCGCGCCCAGGCGCCGCGGCGGCCCGTCCGCCGGGCCACGGTGGTGGAGGTCGCCCCACCGGCCGGCTCGTCGTCGGGCTCGCCGTCGGCCGGCTCGTCGTCGGGCTCGCCGTCGGCCGGCTCGTCCGTGCCCGGCGGGCCGTCGTCCGGCCCGACGTCCGGCCCGGCGTCGTGGACCGCGGCTTCAGCGGTGTCCGCGGTGGCCTCCTGCGCCGCCGGACGCCAGAAGGCGCGCGTCCAGACCCGCGACATGGCCACCAGGGTCAGCAGGCTGGTCACGACGGCGCCACCCACCAGCACGTAGGCACCCCACCCGCCGTCGGCGACCCCGGCGCCGAGCAGACCGACCTTGCCGATGAAGCCGGAGAAGGGCGGGATGCCGGCCAGGTTCATCGCCGGCACGAAGAACAGCACGGCCAGCAGCGGAGAGGCGGTGGCCAGCCCGCCGAGCCGGTCGACCGCCATCGTGCCGCCGCGCCGCTCGATCAGCCCGGCGACCAGGAAGAGCGTCGTCTGGATGGCGATGTGGTGGACGACGTAGAAGATGGCACCGGCCAGCCCGGCCGTGGACGCCAGCGCGATCCCGAAGACCATGTAGCCGATGTGGCTGACCAGGGTGAAGGACAGGATCCGCCGGATGTCGGTCTGCGCGACCGCGCCGAGGATGCCGACCAGCATGGTGGCCAGCGCAGCGCACATCAGCACGTCGTCCAGCGCACCGTCGGGGAACAGCAGCGTCTGGGTGCGGATGATCGCGTAGACCCCGACCTTGGTGAGCAGGCCGGCGAAGACCGCGGTGACCGGGGCCGGCGCCGTGGGGTAGCTGTCGGGCAGCCAGGCCGAGAGCGGGAACACCGCGGCCTTGATGCTGAAGGCGATCAGCAGCATGCTGTGCAGCAGCAGCTGGGTGCCGTCGGGCAGGTCGCCGATCCGGCCGGCCAGCTGGGCCAGGTTCACCGTGCCGGTCGCCGCGTAGACCAGCGCGATCGAGGCCAGGAACAGCAGCGAGCTGAGCAGGCTGACCACCACGTAGGTGATGCCCGCGCGGATCCGGGTGGCCGAGCCGCCCATGGTCAGCAGCACGTAGCTGGAGGTCAGCAGCACCTCGAAGCCGACGTAGAGGTTGAACAGGTCGCCGGCCAGGAAGGCGTAGCTGACGCCGGCGATGAGCACCAGGAACGTCGGGTGGAAGATCGACAGCGGGGTGTTCTCCTCGCCGTCGGCGGTGCCCTGCCCGACCGCGAACACCAGCACGCCCAGGCCCACCGTGCTGGCCACCACCAGCATCAGCGCCGACAGCCGGTCGACCACCAGCACGATCGCCACCGGGACCGGCCAGTCGCCGACGGCCACCGCGGCCGCGCCGTCGGCATCGGCGATCAGCAGCAGCGCCACCGAGACGGCCACGACCCCGGCGAGCACCAGGATGCTGACCGTGCGCTGCAGCCTCGGGTGGCGGCCGACCAGCAGCGCGGCGGCCGCCCCCAGCAGCGGCAGCAGCACCGGCAGCGGCGCGAGGACCCCGGTCACGAGTCGCCCCCGCGGGTCGGCGGCAGGGTGACGTCGTCGGAGGGCAGGTCCCCGTACCGCTGGGCGAGCCGCGCCTCGACGTCCACGTCGGAGTGCAGCCTGTTGCCCTTCCCGGCCGGCCGGTCCTCGGTCGGGAGGTCGTCGGGGTCCCGGGCGTCGGGGTCCATCTCGTCGGCGTCCCGGCCCTCCCGGGCGGCGACCCGGCGGTCCTCCTCGTCGACCTCGATGACCTCCTGGCGGACCAGCTGCCAGGACCGCTGCACCATCGCCAGCAGGAAGGCGGTGACTCCGAAGGTGATCACGATGGCGGTGAGCACCAGCGCCTGCGGCAGCGGGTCGCTCATCTGCTCCTCCTCGGCGTACCCGAAGATCGGCGCGAGCGCGGCCGGGCCGCTGGCGGAGAGCACCAGCAGGTTGGTGGCGTTGCCGAGCAGGACGAAGCCCAGGATCACCCGGGTCAGGCTGCGGTCCAGCAGCAGGTAGACCCCGGCGGCGTAGAGGCCACCGATGACGACCGGCAGCACGACGGTGGGGGTCATCGGGCGATCACCTCCTCGCGATCGGTGCCCGCGGTGTCCTCCTCGTCCTGCTGGTCCTCCTGGCGGTCCAGCTCGGCGCCCAGGCTGCGCAGGATGTCCAGGATCAGCCCGACCACGACCAGGTAGACGCCGATGTCGAAGAACAGCGCGGTCGGCAGGCTGGCGTGCCCGAGCACCGGCAGGTCGGCCTCCAGGTAGGCCGACTGCAGCACCTCGCCACCGAGCAGCAGCGCGGCGACCCCGGTGCCGCCGGCGAACAGCAGGCCGCTGCCCAGCAGCAGCCCTGGCGGGACAGGCGCCGCCTCGCCGAGCTCGTAGCGGCCACCCGCCAGGTAGCGCAGCACCAGGGCGAGACCGGCGACCAGCCCGCCGGAGAACCCACCGCCGGGGGCGTTGTGGCCGGCGAACAGCAGGAACAGCGAGAGCACCACGATGGTGTGGAAGAGGAACCGGGTGGCCACCTCGAGCACCACCGACCGGCGCGCCGGCGCGAGCGTGGAGGTCGCCGACAGCCACCGGTTGTGCGGCGCCCGTCGCGCGTCGCTGGCGTCGTTCCCGGACGTGTGCGGCTCTCCCGCCCGGTCGACGGCACCGGTGCGGCGGCGCAGGAAGACCAGGCTGGCGACCCCGGTGGCCGCCACGACCAGCACCGACAGCTCACCGAGGGTGTCCCAGGCGCGGATGTCGACCAGGATCACGTTGACCACGTTCTGCCCGTGGCCCTCCTCCAGCGCCAGCGCGGGCATGTCGACCGAGACCGGGGTGGCGGTGCGGGCGCCCAGCGCGGCGGCACCCACCCCGGCCATCACCAGCCCGACGCAGACCGCGATGACCGCACGCGCCGTGCGCTCGGCGGGCCGGTGCCGCTCGCCGATGTCCTTGGGCAGCTTGCGCAGCACCAGCACGAACACGACCAGGCTCAGCGTCTCGACCAGGAACTGGGTGAGCGCCAAGTCCGGGGCGCCGTGCAGCACGAACAGCAGCGCCAGCCCGTAGCCGGTGACCCCGACGGCGAGCACCGCGGACAACCGCTGCCGCAGGCGCAGGGTCAGCACCGCCGCGGCCAGCACGATCGCGCCGTCCAGCGCCTGCAGCGGGGAGTCCCAGAGACGCCACTCGTCCGGCCACGGCGTGCGGGTGAGCAGCACCGTGCCCGGGAGCAGCAGGACGACGACCAGGATGGTGCCCAGGTACGTGGGCAGCGACCCGCGCTGCGTCGTCCCGGTGACCCCGACGGCGATCCGGTCGAGGGCCTGCAGGACCTTCCAGTAGGCCTCGTCGGCGGAGGCGCCGATCGCCAGCCGGTGCTGCATCCGGGTGAACGGCGAGCGGAGGGCAAAGATCGCCGCACCTCCGAGCAGGGTCAGCGCGGAGAGCCCGAGCGCGGGACCCACGCCGTGCCAGAGCGCCAGGTGCTCGGCCTCGGGGGCGATCAGCGGGAGGGTCTCGGCGTAGTGGACCACCAGCTGGTCCAGCAGCGGGCTGGCCGGGCCGGCCGCGAGCCCGGCCAGGGCGAGCACCGCCGGCGCGGCGAGGAACAGCGGACCGGGGTGGTGCTCCAGCTCCGCGGGCGCGGTGTCGGGCAGCTCGGGCTTGCGGGCGAACGCACCCCACAGGAAGCGGGCGCAGTAGGCGGCGGTGAACACCGATCCCAGCACCAGCCCGACCAGGACGACGACCGCGCTGAGCCGGTCGGGCAGCCCGCCGTCCCACAGCGCCGTGAAGGCCGCCTCCTTGCCGACGAAGCCCAGGAACGGCGGCAGCCCGACCAGGCTGGCCGCGGCCAGCGTGCCGATCCCGGCGAGCACGGGCATCCGCCGGCCCAGCCCGGACAGCAGCCGCAGGTCACGGACCCCGGTCGCGTGGTCGACCACCCCGACGGTGAGGAACAGCGTGGACTTGCTCAGCCCGTGCGCGAGGGTCATCGCCAGCCCGGCCATGGCCAGCTCCTCGCTGCCGGCGCCGACCATGGTGATCAGGAAGCCCAGCTGGCTGACCGTGCTGAAGGCCAGCAGCAGCTTCAGGTCGTTCTGCCGCAGCGAGCGCCAGCCACCGATCAGCATCGTGGCCACGCCGAGGCCGAGGACGACCGGTCGCCAGCCGGGTACGTCGGCGAAGCCGGGGGCCAGCCGGGCGACCAGGTAGATGCCGGCCTTCACCATCGCCGCGGCGTGCAGGTAGGCGCTGACCGGGGTCGGGGCCTCCATCGCGGCCGGCAGCCAGAAGTGGAAGGGCACCATCGCCGACTTGGTCACCGCACCGGCCAGGACGAGCATCGTGCCGGCTATCAGCACCGGGCCGCTGCCCGGGTCGGCGACGATCTCCGACAGCAGCCGGCTGCCGCTGGCCGCGGAGATCATCAGCAGCCCGACCAGCATGGCCAGGCCGCCGGCGGTGGTGAGCAGCAGCGCCTGGCTGGCCGCCCGCCGTCCGGCCAGCTTCGCCCCCGACCCGCCGATCAGCAGGAACGAGAAGATGGTGGTGAGCTCCCAGAAGACGTAGAGCACCAGCACGTCGTCGGCGAGCACCAGCCCGAGCATCGACCCGGCGAAGACGGTCATCACCGCGGCGAACCGGCCGGTGCCCTCGTCCTCGGGCTCGAAGTAGCGCGCGCAGTAGACCAGCACCAGCGCGCCGACCCCGGTGACCAGCGCGGCGAAGGTGAGCGAGAGCGCGTCCAGCCGCAGCGCGATCTGCAGGTCCAGCGCGGGGATCCAGGAGACGGTCTGGCGGACCTCTCCCCCGCCGGTGATCGTCGACAGCCGGGTCAGCACCCAGCCGAAGGAGGCCGCCGGCACCAGGGCGAGCGCGAGGAATGCCTGCCGCCCCCACCAGCGGACCAGCAGCGGAGCCGCGATCCCGGCGACGAGGTGGAGCAGGAGGAGCAGGCCCAACGGGTCCCTTCCGGTCGTCGTCGGCCGGGCGTGCTGGTGCACGCACCGCCGATCGGCGCGATCGAACTGTCGGGTCCCATCCTCCCGGCTGGCGCACAGGGAGGCGACTCGGGCCGACGGGCCGGTGCACCGCGGCCCGCCCGGACCGCGCCGTCCTCCCGCACCAACGGCCTTCCTCCCGCACCAACGTTGGTGCGGGAGGAGGGGTTTTGATCAGGTGACCTGATCAAAACCCCGGCCGGGCCGGGCTCAGGCGTCGGCGATCTCCGTCGCGGCCAGCCAGTCGTTCTCGACCTGCTCCTTCTCCGCCTGCACCGCGCGCAGCTGGGCGTCCAGCTCGGCGGTCCGGGCGAAGTCGGTGGCCGCGTCGGCCAGCTGCTGGTGCAACTTCTTCTCGTCGCCGTCGAGCTTGAGCATCCGGCGCTCCAGCCGGGAGACCTCCTTGCGGGCCGCCCGCGCATCGGCCGCGCTGACCGCCGGCGCCGACGAGCTGCCGACCGACGCGGTCGAGGCACCGGGCAGCGCCGCCTCACCGGCCGCGCGGCGTCGCAGGTACTCCTCGACCCCGCCGGGCAGCGCGGCCAGCGACCCGTTGCCCATCAGCGCCACCACCGAGTCGCACACCCGGTCGACGAAGTACCGGTCGTGGCTGACCACCAGCACCGTGCCGGGGAACCCGTCGAGCAGGTCCTCCAGCGCGGTGAGGGTGTCGATGTCCAGGTCGTTGGTCGGCTCGTCGAGGATCAGCACGTTCGGCTCGCCCATCAGCAGCCGGAGCAGCTGCAGGCGCCGCCGCTCGCCACCGGAGAGGTCGCCGACCGGCGTCCACTGGCGGTTGGCGGCGAAGCCGAAGCGCTCGGCCAGCGTGGACGCGGAGATCTCCTGGTTGCCGATGCGCGCGATCCGGGCGACGTCCTGCACGGCCTCGAGCACCCGCTGCTTCGGGTTCAGCTCGGTCACGTGCTGGGACAGGTACGCCGCCGACACCGTCTGGCCGACCACGATCTCGCCGGAGTCGGGCTTCGTCTCCCCGACCAGCATCTTCAGCAGCGAGGTCTTGCCCGCGCCGTTGACCCCGACGATGCCGATCCGGTCGCCCGGGCCCACGTGCCAGGTCAGGTCGCGGAACAGCGTGCGCTCGGCCGGGGCGTCGGCCTGCGCGGGGCCGGCCGGGTCGTCGGCGTCGTCCACCGCGCCGCGGCCGCGGACGGTGAAGGTGACGTCCTCGACGTCGTACACGGTCTTGCCCAGCCGCTTGGCGGCGAAGTTGGCCAGCGACATCTTGTCCCGGGCCGGCGGCTCGTCGGCGATGAGCGCCTGCGCGGCGTCGATCCGGAACTTCGGCTTGCTGGTGCGGGCCGGCGGACCACGGCGCAGCCAGGCCAGCTCCTTGCGGACCAGGTTCAGCCGGCGGTCCTCGACCACGGAGGAGATCCGCGCCCGCTCGGCGCGGGCCAGCGTGTAGGCGGAGTAGCCGCCCTCGTAGGCGTGCACCTGGCCGTCGGCGACCTCCCACGTGGTGGTGGAGACCTCGTCGAGGAACCACCGGTCGTGGGTGACGACCACCAGGCCGCCGGCCCGGGCCCGCACGTAGCCGGCCAGCCAGGCGACGCCCTCGACGTCGAGGTGGTTGGTGGGCTCGTCGAGCACGAGCAGGTCCAGCGGGCGGATCAGCTGGGCGGCCAGGGCCACCCGGCGCCGCTCACCGCCGGACATCGGGGCGACCGGTGAGTCCAGCCCCATCCGGTCCAGCTCCAGGCCGGTGAGCACCGAGCGGACGGCGGGGTCGGCGGCCCACTCGTGCTCGTGGGCGAACCGGGACGTCGGGAGGACGACGTCGCGCACCGTGGTCCCGTGCGGCAGGGTGCCGGTCTGGTCGAGCACCCCCATCGCGAGGTCGCCGCGGCGGGTGACCCGGCCGGAGTCGGGTTCCTGCGTGCCGGTGAGCACGCCCAGCAGGGTGGACTTCCCCCCGCCGTTGCGACCGACCACGCCGATCCGCTCGCCGGCGGCGATGCCCAGGGAGACGTCGTCGAGGATGACGGTCGTGCCGTGTGCCTTGTGCACCCGCTCGATGTTGACCAGGTTCAGCGGAGCGCTCATAGGTGCCCCATCCTAGGAGCGACCGGCACCAGGGCGGCGCCTGGTGGTCGTGAACGAGGAGGCCCGTGGAGCTGGGCCGCTGATTGCGGCGCCTGCGCAGGGGGCGGCGCGGCCGCTCGCCGTGAGTTGCCGGGACACGGCCGCGTAGCTCATGGCCGGCGCTCGCCCACCGTCAGCACTGGCTTGGACGCAGTGGAAGGCGTTGACGGGCACGGCGTGGTCCGCGTCGTGACGTGCTCAGGGGTTCGCGGTGATGAGGCGGAGAGCGCCGTCGTACTCGGCCAGCTCACGCAGGTGGCCGTGCGACTGGTCCCACGCCCCGCTGGCCAGGTCCTCGTCGAGACGCTCCAGGCCGCGCTGCACGGCGGCCGGGTCGGTCAGACCGAAGCCCGAGGTGGCGGCACGGACCTCCGGGCGCAGGAATGCCTCCGGGCGGGCGTAGAACGCTTCTCCGAACCCGTCGACGCAGTCAGCAGGCACCGGCACCACGTCGACGCGGACCTCGGCGCTGCCGTGGGCAAGGGTGCCCGTCACCTGCTCGATCGTCGGAAACCGCGTCTGGTCCAGGGCGATGACCTCGGGGAAGTAGTCGGCCAGCCAGAAGCGCTGCAGCACCCGGGCGTCGACGGTGAGGACGACGACCGGACCACGGCTGACCCGTCGCATCTCGCGCAGGCCCTGCTCGACATCGCTCCACTGGTGGATGGTCACGGTGGCCATGGCCGCGTCGAAGCTGTCGTCGTCGAAGGGCAGCCGCTCGGCCGCCGCGTCGACCGCCGGCGCTGCCGTGGCAGGGCGCTGAGCGCGCATCGCCGCCGACGGCTCGACCGCCAGCACGTACCGGTCGGTCGGCTCGTAGGACCCAGCCCCGGCGCCGACGTTGAGCACCGTCCGGCTGACGCCGAGGGCCGCGTGCACCCGTGCCCCGATCCGCGGGTCGGTCTGACGCAGGACCGCGTAGCCCTGGCCGTGCTGCTCGTAGTCGAAGTCACCGGCTGGGCGCTCACGGGTCGTCACGGGCCCCATTCCAGCACCACCTGTGGCAACTGATCCGGAACAGCTCGTCGAGCAGCGGCCCAGCGCAACCGGCCGCGACTGCCGCACTTCGCCCGGTTGCCGGTCGCTCCGAGGACCCGCTCGCCCCCACCCTCGCGCACTCCGGTCGGGCCCCGGGAGCGGGCCGCTTCAGGCGGAGGCGCGCCGGACCAGCCGGGTCGGGCAGACCCGGGTCCGGACACCGTCGGTCGTCCGGTCGACCTGGGCGAGCAGCAGCTCGATCATGACCTGGGTCATCTCCTCCAGCGGCTGGGTGACCGTGGTCAACGGCGGATCGCTGCGCAGGGCCACCGGCGCGTCGTCGAAGCCGACCACCGCGACGTCGCCGGGGACGGTCCGCCCGGCGGCCTGCAGCACGCGCAGCGCACCGACGGCCATCGGGTCCGAGGCGACGAACACCGCGTCGAGCTCGGGCGCCCGGGCCAGCAGCTCCTCCATCGCCCGGGCACCCCCGGTCTCGGTGAAGTCGCCCTCCACGACCAGGCGCGGGTCGGCCGCGTGCCCGGCGTCGGACAGCGCGTCCCGGTACCCGGCGAGCCGGTCGAGCCCGGCGACCATGTCGGGCGGGCCGGAGATGCTGGCGACCACCCGGCGCCCGCCGGTCAGCAGGTGCTCGGTGGCCAGCCGCGCGCCACCGGCGTTGTCGGCGTCGACCCAGGCGACGGGCCGGTCGTCCAGCGGCCGCCCGCAGAGCACCAGCGGCAGGCCGGCCGCGATCAGCTCGTCGGGCAGCACGTCGTGGCTGTGCAGCGACATCAGGATCACGCCGTCCACGTGGCCCTGGCGCACGAACCGGCCGGCCTTCTCCTGCTCCCGCCCGTCGCGGGCGGTGAGCAGCACCAGGTTGATGTCGGTGCTGGCCAGCGCGCCGTTGAGCCCGCGCACGATGCTGGCGAAGAAGGGGTCGGAGAAGATCCGGGCGTCGGGCTCGGAGAGCACCAGCGCGATCGTGTCGGTGCGCCGGGTGACCAGGCTGCGGGCCATCCGGTTGGGCACGTAGCCGAGCTCCGCGACCGCGGCCAGGACCGCCTCCCGGGCCTCCGGGCTGACCCGCGGCGAATCGTTCACCACGCGGGAGACCGTCGCGCGGGACACGCCCGCGAGCGCGGCGACGGCGTCGAGGGTCGGTGACGGATCGCGGGTGGCCACGGTGCCCAGTCTCCTGCAGCGGTGTGCGGGCCGGCCGACGTCGGCACCTGGACTGTGAGAGCGTTTCCAGCGACACGTCGTCACGCAGCGGCGGGCGACCCACCCGTTGAGGAGACCTCCGGCGATGACCTCCACCGACGTGCGCTCCGCGCACTCCGGCCGCGCCTTCCCGCCCGGCTTCACCTTCGGCGCAGCCACCGCGGCGTACCAGATCGAGGGTGCCCACGACGTCGACGGCCGCGGCATGTCGATCTGGGACACCTACAGCCACACCCCGGGCAAGACCCTCAACGGCGACACCGGCGACGTCGCCGTCGAGCACTACACGCGCTACCCGGCCGACGTCGCCCTGATGGGTGAGCTGGGCCTGGACGCCTACCGCTTCTCCGTCTCCTGGCCGCGCATCCTCCCCGCCGGCACGGGCGCGGTCGAGCAGCGCGGCCTGGACTTCTACCGCCGGCTGGTCGACACGGTCCTCGAGGCCGGGATCGCGCCGTGGCTGACGCTGTACCACTGGGACCTCCCGCAGGCCCTGCAGGACGAGGGTGGCTGGACCAACCGGGACACCGCCGCCCGCTTCGCCGACTACGCCGGGATCGTCCACGACGCCCTCGGTGACCGGGTGCCGCACTGGTCGACGCTGAACGAGCCGATGTGCAGCTCGCTGCTGGGCTACCAGGCCGGCGCGCACGCCCCCGGCCACACGAACTCCGCCGAGGCCGCGAAGGCCGTGCACCACCTGCTGCTCGGGCACGGCCTGGCCACCCAGGTGCTGCGCGACAAGGGCGCCGACCACCTGGGCATCACGCTGAACTTCACGCCGATGCGCCCGGCCAGCGACTCCGAGGTCGACGTCGACGCCGCCCGCCGGCAGGACGGCCAGCAGAACCGGATGTTCGTGACCCCGATCGTCACCGGCGGGTACCCGGCCGACGTCGTCGAGGACCTGGCGAGGGCCGGCGCCCCGCTGCCGATCGAGGACGGCGACCTCGAGGTCATCGGCACCCCGATCGACTGGCTGGGCGTGAACTACTACTACGCCGCGGTGGTCAGCGGTGGCCACGAGCCGAAGGGCCCCTCGACGTTCATCGGCTGCGAGGACGTGCGGGAGGAGACCCAGGACGGCCCGACCACAACCATGGGCTGGAGCGTCAACCCCGAGGGCTTCACCGAGCTGCTCGGCCGGCTGAGCGCGATCGCGCCGTCGCTGCCGATGTACATCACCGAGAACGGCTCGGCGTGGCCGGACCAGGTCGCCGAGGACGGTCAGGTGCACGACCAGCAGCGGGTCGACTACCTGCACGCCCACCTCGCGGCGATGACCACCGCGATCGAGGCCGGCGCCGACGTCCGCGGCTACTTCGCCTGGTCGCTGCTGGACAACTACGAGTGGGCCCGCGGCTACGAGCAGCGCTTCGGCCTGGTGCACGTGGACTACGAGACCCAGGTCCGGACGCCGAAGGACAGCGCCCGCGCGTACGCCGAGGTGCTCCGCCAGCACAAGGCCGGCGCATGAGGGACGTCGACCTGACCGGCCGCCGGATCCTGCTCACCGGCGCCTCCCGGGGCGTGGGGCGTGCCGTGGCCCGGCGGCTGGTCGCCGCCGGCGCGGACGTGCTGGGCACCGCCCGGGACGCCGCGCTGCTGGACGAGGTCGCCGCCGAGGTCAGCGGGGCGGGCACCTTCGTCCCGGTCGTGGCCGACCTGACCGACCCGAGCACCCCCGCGCTGCTGGCCGCCGAGGTGGCGAAGCGGTGGGGCGCGCTCGACGTCCTGGTCAGCAACGCCGGGGTGATGCTCGCCCACGCCGACCGGTTCGAGGACGAGCCGGCCGGCACCCTGGAGGCGACGCTGGCGGTCAACCTGCTGGCACCGCACCGGCTGGTGATCGCCCTGCTGCCCGCGCTGCGGGCGGGCAGCGAGCCGCGGGTCGTGCACGTGGGCTCCGGCGCCGGCACGCTCCTCGGGGCGGCCGAGCCGGGCATCGGCAGCTATCGGGTGAGCAAGTACGCGCTCAACGGGCTGATCATCATGCAGGCCGCCCAGCTGCGCGGCGAGATCGCCGTCAACGGGCTGGACCCGGGCTGGGTGCGGACCGGCCTGGGCGGGGACCAGGCGCCGGGCACGGTCGAGGAGAGCGCGGCCGGCGCGATGGCGCTGCTGGCCGAGCCCGCCTCGGTGACCGGCCGGTTCTTCAAGGACGGCGCCGAGATCCCGTTCTGACGGTGGCCCGGGGGACACCGCACCCGCTGCTGGACGACGACGTCCGACAGCGGGTGCGCCCGTGTCTGCTGGGTGGTGCGGCGGTACTCCTGGGGCCAGGGGCTGACGGCCGCCGCACTGGACGACGACGCGGTCGCCCGGCGGTGGCGGCAGACGCACCGGGGCGCCGCGTCGTCCTGACGCGGCGCCCCGGCACGGTGGGCCGCCCGGTCAGCGCAGTCGCGGCTCCGACAGCCAGGCGAGCTCCAGCGCCTGCTCCGGGAACCAGGCACCGGCGCCCGGGTCGGTGCTGCCGCCCCACTCCGGATCGGTGGTGCTGCCGGCGACCCCGCGGTTGCACGCACCGTCGGACTGCCCCGGGGTCTTCACCCAGAGATGGGCGTCCAGCAGCGGGGAGTCCGCGTCCGGCTGCGCCTGCGGGGGAGCACCCAGGCCGCGGCCGGGCGGGTTGCACCAGGTCTGCGGGTCCGGGTAGCCGGTGCCCTCGGCAGGCGCCCACGGGCCCTGGCCGTTGCGGCTGGTGTCGAGCACGAAGTGCTCGGTGGGCTGCACGGCGCCCAGCTGCTGGGCGTAGCGGGAGGTGATCCCCGCGGTGTTGGCCGTGGGATCGGTGGCCGTGTCGCTCCAGGTCTTCATCGGGTCGAGGGCGCCGCCGACGAAGTCGTTGGCCGGGCCGCCGCTGTAGTACTGGCTGCCGCAGCTAACGTAGTCGCCGGCGGCGACCTCGGTCGCGTACGTGATGCAGTGGGAGATCCAGGTGCCGTAGTACGTCAGGTTGGGCGTGTACTGGTAGTTCGAGGTGTTCAGCGCCAGCCCCTGGAACTGCTGCACCTGGGCGCGCACGAGCCGCTCGGCGATGTCGCCGACGGCGTGCCAGCCGCTGTGGCCGGCGTCGAGGTAGACCAGGGCGTCGGGGTTGGCCCGCTCGATGGCCTGGCTGACGTAGGTGATGTCGGCGATCCGGCCCTCGTCGGTGGGCGCCGCACCCTCGGGATAGGTGCCCGGGGCGCAGTCCCCGGGCATCAGGGCCAGGCCGTCGGGCTCGATGACCACGGTGACCGTGCCGCCCTTGGCGATGCCGGCCGCGACACCGTCGGCCCAGGCGCGGTAGGCCGCATCGTCGGCGGCGCCCCCCGAGGAGTACTGCGAGCAGTCGCGGCCGGGCACGTTGTAGACGACCAACGTCGGTACGGTCTTGGCCGCCTTGGCCATGAGCACCGCACGCTGGGCCTCCGAGCGCACCTCGGCCGGGGTGCCGCCGGTGAGCCACACCGCCTGCGGGGTGCTGACCTCGGCCTCGACGAGGCCGGCCTCGGCGACGTGCCGGGCCCGGCGGGCGTCGCTGATCTGCTTGCGGGCCCCCGGATCGGCCTCCGGGGTGAAGAACTGCGTGCCGGCCGGGAGGACCGCCGCCTCGGGGGCGGTCAGGGCCGGCGGCTGGACAGCCGGCGCGGGAGCGGCGGCCGGGGTGACGGCGGGTGCGGCGGAAGCCGGGTCGACCATCGCCATCCCGCCGGCGGCGACGGCCGCGGAGAGTGCCAGCAGGGTCGCGCGCCTGCGGGGCCGGGAGTTCGGGAACATCGTCGTCCTGTCGTCGGTGGGCCCACGGAGCCTCGTCGCCCGGTGGAAGCGCTCCCACACCGCCTGCGCGGCGACTCCGGTGATGAGCGGGGGATGTGGTCGCGGTCATAGCTTCACCCGCTCGGGGCGATTCGGCAACACTCCGTCCGCATCCGGTCTCCGCTCGGAGTCGTCAGCGCGACCCGGGCCGCCGGTACCGACCGTCGCGGTGGCGCTGCCGCCCGGTCGTCAGCGGGGCCCCGCTGCCCGGATCGACCCGGGCAGCGGGCGCGCCCACCCCTCCCGGCGTCGCCCGGTCCTCGGGGCCCCCGCCCGGGCAGCGCTGCGGACCCGGGGCCGGGACCTCAGAACCGGCCACCGCCGAAGCTGCCACCACCGCCGGAACCACCGAAGCTCCCGCCGCCGAAGCTGCCGCCGCCACCACCACCACCACCACCGAAGCCCCCGCCGAACCCGCCGCCGCCACGGCCACCGCCGCCATGACCGCCACCACCGAGCAGGATGCCGCCCAGCACCAGGCTGCCGACGTCGATGCCGCCGCCCCGGCGGCGCCCGCCGTAGCCCCCGCCGTAGCCGCCGCCGAACCCGCCGCCGCCGGAGGACCACTGGTCGACGTCCCGCTGGGCCTGGTCCAGCGCCGCCTGGGCGAGCTGGTCGGCCTGCTGGGCCTCGCGCAGCGCGCTCATCGGGTCGTCACCGGCCAGGTACCGGGCCCGGTCGAGGTGGCGCTGCGCCTCCGCCAGCCGGGTGCGCGCCGAGCTGCCCACCGCGCCGCGCCGGGTGGCGATGAAGTCGCCGGCGGCCGCGATGCCGGACTGGGCCGAGAGCATGGTCTGCTCGAGCGCCGCGATCGCCCGCCGGGTCTGGGCCTGGGCGTCGCGGGCCGGCTGCAGTGCGGCGTCCAGCCGCTGGTCGGCCTCGTCCAGCCGGCGCAGGACGGCGAGCGGGTCGGTCAGCCCGCCGCCCGCGGGCCGGAGCCCGGAGTCCACCTCGGCCAGCGCCCGCTCGGCCTGGGCGATGAGCGGGCTCAGCCCCGTCCGGTCGCCGTCGGCGATGAGCGACCGGGCCTCGGCCAGGTCGCGCTCGGTCTCCGCCTGCACGGCGGCGATCCGCTGCCCCGCGCCGTCCAGGTCGGCGCCGAGCCGGCCGACCGCGTCCAGCATGGTGGCGCTCTGGGTCGCGGCGTCCTCGGCGGCCCGCAACGGCCCGACCGCGGCCCCGGCGCGGCCCTCGGCCACCGCGGTGCGGGCGTCGGCCAGTGCCGCCTCCGCCGCGGCCAACCGGGCATCGGCCTCGTCGACGTTGGCCGCGACCGGCCGCAGCGCGGTGGCGGCGTACCGGCCGGACAGGTCCCGCAGCTGCTGGTCGGCCTGCGGCAGGCGGGCCTGCAGCGCGGCGATCCGCGGGCCGAGCGCCTCGACGACCTGCGGCGCGGTGTGCTCGAGGTCGCGGAGCTGGCCGAAGGCGGCGGCCTGCTCGTCCAGCCGCTGGTCGGCCGAGCCGGTCAGCTGGATCAGCTCGGCGAGCATCCGCCGGGTGGTCGGCTCGTCCTCGGGGATCTCGTCGTCCAGCTCCTGCCGGAGGGCGAACGCCTGGGCCAGCTCCTTCTTGGCCTGCGCGAGCGCCTCGGTGAAGCCGTCGACCGACTGCTCGCCGTAGGTGAGCCGGGCGTAGTCGAGGTCCAGCTGCGAGGTCTGCACCGCCTCGTCGACGGCGAGCAGGGTGCCGCTCGCGCGGTACTGCAGCTGCTCGGTGGTCTCGTCCGGGAACGGGTCGGCCGCGCGGGCCGCGGCGACGCGCTGCGCCTCGGCCTGCTTGCGGCGCTTCCGGCCGCGCACCAGCGCATAGCCGCCGCCGCCCACCACGGCCACCCCGGCGAGGACGCCGAGAGCCGCGCCGCCGCCACCGCCGCTGCTGCCGCTGCCGCTGCCGCTACCGGCGTCACTGGCCGCGCCGTCCTGCAGGCCGTCGGCCAGCGCGACGACGGCGCCCGCCCACTCCCCGGCGGCCAGCTGCGGCTCGACGTCCGAGCTGAGGACATCGCTGATCCGGGTCTCCGACGGGCCGACCCCGTCACCGCGCCACGGCTGGTAGAGGCCGTCGTCGACGGCCACCGCCAGCATCAGGTCGTTGCCCGCCAGGCCCGAGGCCGCCGCGGTCCCGTCGGCCCACTGCGCGCCCTGCAGACCGTCGAAGGAGGCGACGAACACGACGAACAGCTGGACGTCCTCCTCGGCGCGCAGCTCGTCGATCGCGGCCTGCACCCGGGCCTCGTCACCGTCGAGCGCGCCGACCTGGTCGGTGATCTGGTCGGGCAGCGAGAACGGCTGCTCCGCGGCCGCCGGCGCGGCCATCAGCAGGGGCGCGACCAGCACGGCGGGTACGGCGAGGAGACGGGCGAGGCGGGGCATGTGCTCATCGTCCCCGACCGGCCGCTCGCAGGCGCGATCATGAGCAGCCCGGCGGCACCGCGGTACCCCGGTTGCCCACCACCGATCGGGGTCTCACCGCACTCCGGCGGGGGTAGGGGCGGGTCCACCACCCGAGCCAGGAGGCACCCGTGCCGAAGCCCCACCGCGTCCCCGCCGCCGAGCTCCCGCCCGGCGCCGTCCGTCCGGCCGGCCCGTGGGCGGTGACCAACGCCGGCGGCCGGCTCGCGGCCGTGTCCCGCCGGTGCCGGCACCAGCTCGCCGACCTGTCGGAGGGCAGCGTGGACGCCGAGGGGTGCCTGGTCTGCCCCTGGCACCAGGCCCGCTACGACCTGCACACCGGCGAGATGGTGTCCGGGCCGCGCGGCTTCCTCGGCTACCACGGCCCGGCGCCGGGCTACTCCGGTGTGGTCAAGCGGTTCGGCCAGGTGGTGCGCCTGCGCGTGCGCCGTGCCCGCCGTCAGGGCCCCGACGTCCTCGTCGACGACTAGCCGGAGGCCCTCCGTCCAGGGCACCTGGACGGAGGCCGTCCGTCAGCGGAACTCGACCGGCTCGTCGACGCCGCCGATCATGCTGTCCACGGGCTGGTCGGCACCGGTGGCGCCCACCGCCACCCCCTGCGTGGCGCCGACCTGCTCGGCCGACCTCGGCAGCAGGCGGCCGTCGCGGATGTCCTCGGCCCAGTGGCAGCTGACGAGGTGGAGGGGCGCGAGCTCGCGCAGCACCGGCACCTCGTCGTCGCACCGGGTCTCCTGCCGCCAGGGGCAGCGGGTGTGGAACCGGCAGCCCGAGGGCGGGTCGGCCGGCGAGGGCAGGTCGCCGGAGAGCAGGATCCGCTCGCGGGAGTCCTCGAGCACCGGGTCCGGCACGGGGACGGCGCTCATCAGCGCCCGGGTGTAGGGGTGCAGCGGGGTATCGTAAAGCGCATCGGCCGGGGCCTGCTCCACCAGCGAGCCCAGGTACATGACCCCGACGACGTCGCTGATGTGCCGCACGACGGCCAGGTCGTGGGCGATCACCAGGTAGGTGAGCCCGAGCCGCTCCTGCAGCTCCTCGAGCAGGTTGAGCACCTGGGCCTGCACCGAGACGTCGAGGGCCGACACCGGCTCGTCGGCGATGAGCAGGTCGGGCTCGACGGTGATGGCCCGGGCGATGCCGATGCGCTGCCGCTGGCCGCCGGAGAACTCGTGCGGGTAGCGGCGCAGTGCGGCCTCGGGCAGGCCGACGGCGTCCAGCAGCTCGCGCAGCCGCCGGGCGATCGCCGCCTTGTCCCCACCCAGGTTGTGGGCGTGCAGCGGCTCGGCGAGCAGCGACTCGACGTCCTGGCGGGGGTCCAGGGAGCCCAGCGGGTCCTGGAAGACCATCTGCATGCGCCGGCGCATGTGCCGCATCGGCTCGGGCTTGAGCGAGGCGACGTCCGTGCCGTCGAAGAGCACCTTGCCCTCGGTGGGCTCGGTGAGCCGCAGGATGGCCCGGCCCAGCGTCGACTTGCCGCAGCCGGACTCCCCGACCAGGCCGTACGTCGTCCCGCGGTCGATGGACAGGTCGACGCCGTCCACGGCGCGCACGTGCCCGACGGTGCGGTCGACGAGCACGCCCCGGCGGATCGGGAAGTGCACCTTCAGGCCCTGGACCTGCAGCAGGGGTTCGGGTGCGGCGGTCATCGGTCGGCTCCCGGGGTGGTCGGCGACCCGGCGAGGGGCGGGGCGGTCAGGGGGTGGCGGCAGCGCAGCTCGCGGCCGGCGCCGTCGGGCTCCAGCGGCACGGTGCTGCCGGCCACCTCGGTGAGGCAGTCGTCGCGGCCGGAGTCGCAGCGCGGGGCGAAGGCGCAGCCATGGGCCCACGGGATGGCGTCCCGCGCGGAGCCGCGGATCGGGGTCAGCGGGGTGCCGCGTGCGGTGTCCAGCCGCGGCACCGAGGCCAGCAGGCCCCCGGTGTAGGGGTGCCGGGGGCGGGCGAAGAGGTCACCGCGGTCGGCGGTCTCGATGATCCGGCCGGCGTACATGACGTGCACCCGGTCGCACAGCCCGGCGACGACACCGAGGTCGTGGGTGATCATCACCAGCGCCGTCCCGGAGCCCTGCACGAGCTCGCGGAGCAGTTCCAGGATCTGCGCCTGGATGGTGACGTCGAGGGCGGTGGTCGGCTCGTCGGCGATGAGCAGCCGCGGGGAGCAGGCCAGCGCCATGGCGATCAGCGCGCGCTGCCGCATGCCGCCCGACAGCTGGTGCGGGTACTCCCCCAGCCGCCGGCGCGGGTCGGGGATGCCGACCCGGGCGAGCAGGTCGGTGGCCTCCTCGGTGGCCTCCTTGCCGCCCATCCCGCGGTGCTCCTTGAGCACCTCGGTCACCTGGACGCCGATGGTGACCGTCGGGTTGAGGGAGGACAGCGGGTCCTGGAAGACCATCGCCATGTCCGCGCCGCGGAGCTTGCGCAGCGCGCGGTCACCGGCGCCGAGCAGCTCCTGCCCGTCGAGCCGCACCGAGCCGCCGACCTGCACGCCGCGCCTGGGCAGCAGGCCCATCACCGCCAGCGAGGTCACCGACTTGCCGCAGCCGGACTCCCCGACCAGGCCGATGGTCTCCCCCGGGGCGACGGAGAAGCTGACCCCGTCGACGGCCTGGGTGCCGGCCTCGCCCCGGCGGGTGAACCGCACCGAGAGGTCCTCGACCTCGAGCACGGGGGTCGCGGAGGCGGCGTGCCGAGGCGCCGCCGAGAACGCGGTCGAGCCGTTCATGGTCACCTCCGGAACTTCGGGTCGAGGGCCTCGCGCAGCGACTCCCCGAGCAGGGTGAAGCCGAGCGCGACCACGATGATGCACAGCGCCGGGTAGATGGCCAGCTGCGGTGCGAAGGACAGCACGGCCTGGGCGCTGGAGAGCATCGCGCCCCACTCCGGCCGGCTGATGTCGGGGTCGCCCAGGCCCAGGAAGCTCAGCGCCGCGGCCTCGATGATCGCCGTGGCCAGCGAGAGCGTGGCCTGGACGATCACCGGCGACAGCGAGTTGGGCAGCACGTGCCCGAGCACGATCTTGCTCCGCTTGACCCCCAGCGCCTTGGCGGCGAGGGCGTAGTCGCTGTCCCGCTGGGACAGCATCGACCCGCGCAGCAGGCGGGCGAAGACCGGCACCTGGGTGACCGCGATGGCGATCATCAGCGCGTACTGGTTCTGGCCCAGCAGCACCGAGATGCTGATCGCCATCAGCAGGCCCGGGATGGACAGCAGGATGTCGACGAAGCGCATCACCACGGTGTCGACCCAGCCACCGAAGGCGCCGGCGAGCACACCGAGCGCCATGCCGGCGACCGCGCCGAGCACCGTGGAGACCACGCCGATCAGCAGCGACTGGCGCGAGCCGTAGATCAGCCGGGACAGCACGTCCCGGCCGAGCTGGTCGACGCCGAGCGGGAAGCCGTCCCGGGAACCCGGGATGGACCCCTGCCGGACCTCCGACAGCAGCGCCTGCTCCAGCGGGTCGCGCGGGGCCAGCCACGGCGCCAGGGCGGCGACGAGGAGGAAGGCGACGACGATGACCGCACCGAGGATCGCCACCGGGTTGCGGCGCAGCCGGCGGAACGCGCTGCGGGCCAGCGAGACCCCACCCCCGCCCTCGGGCACCTGCCCGGCCCGGGCGGCGAGCTCGTCGATCTTGTCGCGGCGGGTGCTGCTCAGCGATGCGGTCATCGGACGCGCACCCGGGGGTCGAGCAGCCCGTAGGAGATGTCCACCAACAGGTTCACGAGCACGTAGACCACCGCCAGGATGAGGATGAAGCCCTGCAGCAGTGCGTAGTCCCGGTTCGCGATGGCGTCGCGCAGCGCGGAGCCGACACCGCCGAAGGCGAACACGGTCTCGGTCAGCACCGCGCCGGACAGCAGCAGACCGGTCTGCAGGCCGATCGTGGTGGACACCGGGAGCAGGGCGTTGCGGATGATGTGCCGCCGCCGCACGGTCGCGGTGGCCAGGCCCTTGGCGTTGGCGGTGCGCACGTAGTCCTCGTTCACCACGTCCAGGACCGAGGCGCGGGTGATCCGCACGATGATGGCCAGCGGGATCGTGCCGAGCGCGATCCCGGGCAGCACCAGGTGCAGGACGGCGTCCCAGGCGGCGTCGAACTCCCGGGTCATCAGCCCGTCGAGCACGAAGAAGTTGGTGATGTGCGTGGCGTCGATGCGCACGTCCTGCCGGCCGGAACCGGGCAGCCAGCCGAGCTGGACGGCGAAGAGCAGCCGCAGCAGGTAGGCCAGGAAGAAGACCGGGACGGCCACCCCGAGCAGCGAGCCGATGACCGAGCTGGAGTCGACCCAGCTGCCGTGCCGGCGGGCGGCGACGTAGCCGAGCGGGATGCCGATGCCGATGGCGAAGACCATCGCGAAGATCGTCAGCTCGAGGGTGCCGGGGAAGCGCTCGAGGAACTCGGTCGTGACCGCCTGGCCGGTCCGGGAGGAGGTCCCGAAGTCCAGCTGGAGGGCGCGGCCGAGGAACTTGCCGTACTGGACGAGCACCGGCTGGTCGAGACCGAACGTCTCGTTGTAGCGGGCGATGTCCTCAGGGGTGGCGCGCTCACCGAGCGCTGCCTGGGCCGGCCCGCCGGGCAGCGCGCGCAGCCAGGCGAAGAGCAGGACCGAGAGGCCCAGGAGGATCGGGATGAGTTGCAGGAGCCGCCGGACGATGAAGCGGAGCACGCTGGCTGGTCAGCCTTCCTGGATCGACGACCGTGGGGCGGACACGCCACCGGGGCGGCCCGTCAGAGGGCCGCCCCGGTGGTCGGTGTTCAGTCGCTGATCGTGACGGTGGAGAAGTCCTCGGCCGACAGCGGGCTCGGGACCAGGCCCGAGACGTTCTCGGCGACGACGATCGCGTTCGGGGCGTGGGAGATCGGGACGGCCGGGAGGAAGTCCATGATCGCCTCGTTGGCGGCCTCGTACAGCGGGCCGCGGGCCTCGACGTCGGGCTCGCTGTCACCGGCGGCCAGCGTGGAGAAGACCTCCGGCGCGTTCCAGCCACCGAACTCGGCCTTCATCTTGCCGCCACCGGCGTCGGCGAAGAACGTGCCGATGAAGTTGTAGGCGTCGTTGTAGTCACCGGTCCAGCCCAGCAGGTGGATGTCGGCCTGCCCGGCCTGGACGGCGTCGAGGTAGTCCGGGTTCCACGGGAGGGAGGTCGGCTCGACGGTGAACCCGGCGTCGGTCAGGTTCTTCGCGATGACCTCGTACATGGCGGCCGGGTCCGGCAGGTAGGGCCGGCTGACGTCCGTCGGGTAGTAGAAGCGCAGCGTCGTGCCGGTCGCGCCGGCCTCGGCCAGCAGCGACTTGGACTGCTCCGGGTCGTACGCGTACTGCGTCACGTCCTGGGTCCAGCCGTCGACGGCCGGGGGCACGAACTCGATCGCGGCCTCGGCGCCCTCGGGGAGCAGCGAGCGCACGATGGTGTCGCGGTCGATGGCGTGCGCGATGGCCTGGCGGACGCGGGGGTCCTGCAGGTCCGGGTTCGCGCTGGTGCCCTCGATCTGCCCGCCGTTGATGCCCAGGTAGAGGACGTTGAACGGGTCGCGGGGCAGGACCTGGAAGCCGCCCTGCTCGAGGGCCTGGTAGTCGGCCGGCGCGACGAGGTCGTAGCCGTCGATGGAGCCGGCCTGCAGCTCCTGGCGGCGGGTGTTGCCGTCGGCGATGGAGCGGAAGACGATCTCGTCGACACCGGGGGCGTCGCCCCAGTAGTCCTCGTTCTTGACGATGCTGACCGTCTTGTTGCCCCGGTCCCAGCTGCCGAACGTGAACGGCCCGGTGCCGGTCGGGTGCTCGGTGGCGTACTCGGAGTAGGTCAGCGCGTCGCCGTTGCCGCCCAGCTCGTCGGCCTGGTACTGCTCCAGCGCGGTCGGGCTCTGGATGGCGAAGCTCGGCAGCGCCAGCACGGCCGGGAAACGGCTGGTGGTCTCGGTCAGCGTGATGACGGCGGTGGAGGCGTCGGTGGCCTCGCACCCGGCGTACAGGCTGGGGACGTCGGGGGTGCTGGCGAACCCGCCGAAGTTGTTCTGCCAGTACTCCGAGGCGGCCGGGCTGGCCGCCAGGCCGGTGAAGTTGTACTGGCGGTCGAAGTTGAAGCAGACGGCCTCGGCGTTGAACTCGGTGCCGTCGTGGAACGTCACGCCCTCGCGCAGGGCGAAGGTGTAGGTCAGGCCGTCGTCGGAGACCTCGTAGCTCTCCGCGAGCGCCGGCTCCAGGTCGGCCGTGCCGGGCGCGTTGGTCAGCAGGCCCTCGTAGATCTGGCGGGTGACGCGGAAGGACTCACCGTCGGTGGCCAGGGCCGGGTCGAACATGGTCGGGTCGCCGGCGGCACCGAAGACGAAGGTGCCGCCTCCGCCACCGCTGCTGCTCTCGCCTGCGGCGGTCCCGGAGTCGTCCCGGTCGCTCGAGGCGCAACCGGCCAGCGCGAGGGCGGACAGCGCGGCCGCCGAGGCGGCGAGTGCGCGGGTGGGGCGACGATGCATCGCGGAGGACCTGCCTTCTCGGCCGTACACGGCCGGATGATCTGGAGCCTGACCGCCCGCAGACCGGAGAGCCTGGGGCACGGGCAGGGACACTAGGTGCGCCATGTGACGCGGATGTGTCCGCGCACCCCATCGTCACCGGATCGAGACCTCGCGTGCACCGGCCCTTCACCGGGCCGTGCCGACACCCTCACGCACCGTCCCGGCGCGATTGCGCGGCCCCTGTCGGCCCCGTCGCAGGGGCCCGCCCTGAGCGTGCGAAGGGTGGAGGGCGACGGGGTCCTTCGTCAGGCGTCGATGCGGCGGCGGCCCTCGAAGGCGCGGCCCAGGGTGACCTCGTCGGCGTACTCGAGGTCACCGCCCACCGGGAGACCGCTGGCCAGCCGGGAGACCGCGAGCCCCAGCGGACCGACCAGCCGGGCCAGGTAGGCGGCGGTGGCCTCGCCCTCGAGGTTCGGGTCGGTGGCGATGATCAGCTCGGTGACCTGGCCGTCCATCAGCCGGGTCATCAGCTCCTTGACCCGCAGGTCGTCGGGGCCGATGCCCTCGATCGGGCTGATCGCCCCGCCGAGCACGTGGTAGCGGCCCTTGAACTCCCGGGTCCGCTCGATCGCCACGACGTCCTTGGGCTCCTCGACGACGCAGATGACGTCGAGGGTGCGGCGGGGGTCGCGGCAGATGCGGCACTGCTCGCCCTCGGCGACGTTGAAGCAGGTCACGCAGAAGCGGACCTCGGCCTGCACCCGCTGCAGCGCCGCGACCAGCCGGACGACGTCGGCGGACTCGGCGGCCAGCAGGTGGAAGGCGATGCGCTGCGCGCTCTTGGGACCGACCCCGGGCAGCCGCCCGAGCTCGTCGATCAGGTCCTGGACAGCGCCCTCGTACACGGTTCTCCTCGTCTGGGTGGGGTGCGCGGGCAGCGGTGCCGCGCCTGCGCACCCCGGTGGGTCAGAAGCCGGGCAGACCCAGGCCGCCGCCGAGACCGCCGGTCAGCGGGCCCATCGTGCTGGCGGCGAGCTCGTTGACGGCACGCTGCGCGTCACGGACGGCGGCGACGACGAGGTCCTGCAGCGTCTCGACGTCGTCGGGGTCGACCGCGGCGGGGGCGATGGTCAGCGCGGTGATGTCGCCGTCGCCGGTCATGGTGACGGTGACGAGCTCACCCCCCGCCGAGCCGGTCACCTCGGTGGCCGCCAGCTCCTGCTGTGCGGTGGCGAGCGCCTGCTGCATCTGCTGCGCCTGCGCGAGCAGGGCCGACATGTCGGGCTGTCCTCCGGGTCCCATGGCACCGAGAGTAGGTGCTGCCACCGACAGTGCGCCGCCGCCCGCGCGGCGGCCGGCCCCCTCGCCGGGCCCCGCCGCGCGGAGCGTGCGGTGGGGCCCGGCGAGGGGTCCTTCCTCAGTCCTCGATCGGGCGGGCGCCGAGCTGGGTGCGCAGCAGCAGCAGGGCCGCCGCGTGCGGGTCCTGCTCGGGGGTGTCCGCACCGCCGGGCGCGGGCTCGGCGGCCCGCTCGGCCATCAGCTCGTCGGCCTCGGCGGTCTCGGCCGCCTGGACGGCGGCCCGGACGTCCTCCGGGGTCGCCGCCGGGCCGGCCGGGGCCTGCCCGGGGACGTCGACGATCGTCTGGACCTTCCAGCGGACGCCGAGCAGCTCCTCGACGGACTGCCGGAGGACCTCCCGGTTCAGGTCCTCACCCATCATCTTGGCCAGCGCCGGTGAGGTGAACGACAGCGTGAGCGTGCCGTTGGCCAGGTCGTGCACCTGGGCGCTCTTCATCAGCCCCTCGGTGGTGCGCTTGTGCCGTTTCACCACCGCCTGCAGCTCGGGCCAGATCCGCCGGACGTCGACGGTCGTCAGCGCGGTGTCGCCACCGGCCGGCTCGGGCGGGGTGGCCGAGACCAGCGGCGTGGGCTCCCCACCGCGGGGCGTGGGCGCGGACTCCGCGGCGGCCCGGGGCGCCGGGGCGGAGCTCCCCGCCGACCGGGCGGGCTCGGCCGGCGCCGCGGCCGCGGGAGCGGCGGGAGCGGGCGCGGCGGCGCGGGCTGGCTGCGGCCAGTCCTCGTCGTCGGTGGGCTCGGGCGGCAGCGGGACGTCGGGCTCGGAGTCGGCCACCGCCGGGCGCGCACGGGGTTCCGGAGCGGCCGGCGTGGTGGGCGCGGCGGGCGGTGTAGCGGCGGTCGGCGGAGCGGGCGCGGGCGCCGCCATCGCGCCGGGGCGCGCGGTGACCGGCCAGCCGTCGTCCCCCTCGGGGGCGGGTGCGACCGGGGCGGCCGCCGGCGCGGCCGGAGCGTGGGCCGTACGCGCCTGCGACGGCCGCACGTAGGCCGGCCGGCCGGGGGCCGGAGCCACCGCGGGGGCGACCGGGGCGGGCGCGGCAGCGGCGGCCGGAGCGGGTGCAGCGGGCGCGGGCGCGGGCGCCGGCTCGGGCACACGCGCGGCCACCGGGGCCGGCCGGGCCGCCTCGCGCACGGGCTCGCGGACCGGCGCGGCGGCGGCGGCCTCGGGGCGGCCGGCGTGCTCGCCGGCGATCGACATCCGCCGTTCGAGCCGCTCCAGGCGCTGCAGGGTCGCCGCGGCCGAGCCGTCGGTGGCCGGCAGCAGCATCCGGGCGCAGACGAGCTCCAGCAGCAGCCGGGGCGCCGTCGTCCCGCGCATCGCGCTCAGGCCCTCGTGCACCGTGTCGGCCAGCCGGGACAGCGTCGCCGCGCCGAGGGCCTGGGCCTGGCGGCTCATCAGGTCCAGCCGGTCGGGCGGGCAGTCCAGCAGCCCGTTGCCGCCGGCCTCGGGCACCGCCTCCAGCACGATCAGGTCGCGCAGCCGGTCGAGCAGGTCGGTGGCGAACCGGCGCGGGTCGTGGCCGGCCTCGACGACCCGGTCGACGGCCTGGAAGACCCCGGGGGCGTCGGAGGCGGCGAGCGCGTCGACGGCCTCGTCGAGCAGCGCCTCGTCGGTGACGCCGAGCAGCCCGACCGCCGAGCGGTAGGTGACGCCCCCGGGCCCGGCGCCGGCCAGCAGCTGGTCCAGGATCGACAGCGAGTCGCGCACCGAGCCGCCGCCGGCTCGGACCACCAGCGGGAACACGGTCGGCTCGACCGTGACGCCCTCGGCGGCGCACGTCTTCTCCAGCAGACCGCGCAGCGTGCTCGGCGGGACCAGCCGGAAGGGGTAGTGGTGGGTGCGCGAGCGGATGGTCGGGAGGACCTTCTCCGGCTCGGTGGTGGCGAAGACGAAGACGAGGAACTCCGGCGGCTCCTCGACGACCTTGAGCAGGGCGTTGAAGCCCTGCGTGGTCACCATGTGCGCCTCGTCGACGATGTAGACCTTGTAGCGGCTGTGCACGGGGGCGAAGAACGCCTTCTCGCGCAGGTCGCGGGCGTCGTCGACACCACCGTGGCTGGCCGCGTCGATCTCCATGACGTCGATCGACCCGGGGCCGTCGGGGGCCAGCGCGACGCACGAGCCGCAGACGCCGCACGGGGTCGACGTCGGGCCCTGCTCGCAGTTCAGCGAGCGGGCCAGGATCCGCGCCGACGACGTCTTCCCGCAGCCGCGTGGGCCGCTGAACAGGTAGGCGTGGTTGATGCGACCGCTGTCGATGGCGTTCATCAGGGGCGTGGTGACGTGCTCCTGACCGACCACCTCGGCAAAGGTCGCCGGGCGGTACTTGCGGTAGAGCGCCAGAGCCACGTCCCGAATCTACGTGGCCGCACCGACGGTCCGGGCGCACCTCGCCCGTCGGTGCCGGTGCGTCACCGGCTCGGCACCGACGGCAGCGGGCTACGCCGTCAGGTGCAAGAAGAACTCGACCTGACCCTGGTCGTCCACCCGGACGAAGCCCAGGTCGGGCGCCTCGATGCCGTAGTCACCGAAGGCGACCGGCACCGTGCCGGAGACGTCGACGCCGTCGGCGGTGCGCACGGCGGAGATCTCGGTCTGCACCGGCCTGGTCACCCCGGCGAGGGTCAGCTCCCCGGTCACCGGCACGGTCACCGGGGTGCCGGTGAGCTCGGGCAGGTCGGCGGTCCCGGTCACCGAGAAGACGGCCGTGGGGTTGTTCGCCACGTCCATGACGTCGTCGCGGAAGTAACCGTCCCGCCGGGACGAGTCGGTGGTGATCGAGGCGACGTCGACGGTCACGTCGGCGTCGGCGAGGTCGCCGCCGGTGATCACCACGGCGCCGGTGACCTGGTCGGTCGTGCCGGCCACGGTGACGTCGGCGCCGTTGAGGACCTCTTCCACCCGGTAGCCCGCCGACGAGTCGGCGGCGATCTGCCACGTCCCGTCGAGGGCGGCCACGTCGGGCGTCGGCGCGACGGCGCCGGGTGCCCCCGAGGAGGGCGCGCTGCTCGTGGTGGCGGCCTCGGGCTGGGTCTGCACGGTCCGCGCCGGTGCGGCGTCCTCTTCCAGCGCGGCGTAGACGAGCGGCCCGCCGATGGCCCCCGCGGCGACGACCGCCGCCACTCCGCCGGTGATCCACCAGACGCGACGACCGGCCATGTCCACTCCCGAGGTTGACGGTTCATGGATCGAACCGCACGAACCTGGGAGAAACCTGTGGGGAGACAGCAAGGGACCCCTCGCACACCCGTCAGAGCCCGCTTATCCTTGCTGCCTTCCGGCCCTGGGGAGGTTCACAGGGTGACGCCGCACGAGGGGTCGTCGACCACTGTAGAGGATGCCCGGCCCGGGGGCGGTACCAGGGGGCGGCCGCCGCGAGGGCGGCCAGTTGCGGAGGATGGGAGATTCGAACTCCCGAGGGCTTGCACCCAACCCGCTTTCCAAGCGAGCGCCATAGGCCACTAGGCGAATCCTCCACGTGCGTCGGCAACTGTACCGGGCAGGTCCCCGGCCGCGCACCGCTCCCCCCTCGTCCGGAGCGCCCGCAGCCGCCGGGGGTGGTTGAGTGATCGTCGACAGCCGCCGGCCACCGCGCGGCACGACGACCGGGGGGACTGGACATGAGCAGTACCGAGCAGCTGCGGCCCGAGGTGGTCGCCGCGATCGTCACCGCACTGCAGAACACCGACCCCAGCGACCTCCCGGCCGACGCCACCCGCGCGGAGAAGGACGCCGCGAAGGACGAGTACCTGTCGGGCATGGTGGCCGAGCGGGCGCAGCGCGACCGGCAGACCCGGGCCTGGGAGCTCCTGCTGACCCGCGGTCACGACGAGCCGCCGAGCTGGGAGTCGCTGTTCGACGAGCTGCCGGAAGGTTCGCTCCCCGAGCTGGCCGAGCTCTTCGACGCCCTGCCCGAGGGCGCACAGACGGAGTACGCGCGCCGTTACGGCGTCCCGACCTCCGCCTGACCGGCGGACCGGCGGGCGTGCGGGCAGGTCGAGGGTGACGGCGCCGGGTTCCCGGGTGGCCGGGCGCTACCTCGTGCGCTCCCGGCTCGGTGGCGGGGCGATGGGCGCGGTCTGGCTGGCCCGCGACGAGCTGCTGGGCCGGGACGTCGCGGTCAAGCAGGTGCTCATCCCGGTCGGCAGCGACCCCGAGGCCACCGCCGGCCACCGCGAGGCGGCCATGCGCGAGGGCCGGATCGCCGCCCGGCTCACCCACCCGCACGCGGTCTCCGTCTACGACATGGTCGAGGACGGCGGGACCCCGTGGCTGGTCATGGAGCACCTGCCCTCCCGCAGCCTGGCCCAGGTGCTGGCCGAGCAGGGCACGCTGCCGGTGCAGCAGGTCGCGCAGGTCGGTGCGCAGGTGGCCGACGCCCTGGTCGCCACGCACGCCGCCGGTGTGGTCCACCGCGACGTGAAACCGGGCAACATCCTGATCGGCGAGGGCGGCCGCGCCGAGGGCCTGGTGAAGATCACCGACTTCGGCATCTCCCGGGCCCGCGGCGGCGTCTCGCTCACCCAGACCGGCGTGGTCAAGGGGACGCCGGCCTACCTCGCCCCCGAGGTCGCCCGCGGCCAGGAGCCCGACGAGGCCAGCGACGTCTACTCCCTGGGCGCGACGCTGTACGCCTGCCTGGAGGGGATGCCGCCCTTCGGCATGACCGAGAACCCGCTGGAGATGCTCTACCGGGTCGCCGGCGGTGACTTCACCCGGCCGCGCAGCGCCGGCGCGCTCACCCGGCCGCTGATGCGGATGCTCGACTCCGAGCCGGGCAAGCGGCCCACGATGGCCCAGGTCCGCGACCAGCTGGCCGGGCTCGCCGCAGGCCGGGACCGCGACGTCACCGACGTCCTCGCTGCGCGCACCCCGATCCCGACGACCCTGACCGACATCCGCCCGGTGGACGGCCGGGCGATGCCGGCGGTGCCGCCGCCGGCCGGGCAGTCGGTCACCGCACCCGTTCCGGACCCGGCTCCCCCGCTGGTCCCGACGCCGGACGAGCCGCCCGTCGCAGCTGCTCCCCCGGACGCCGAGCCCGTGGGGGCACCGGCGCGCACGGCCGTGGAACCGGCGGCCGTCCCTGCGGTCGGGCCGCCCGCCGTCACGACCCCGGCTCCTGCCCGTCCCACCGGCCGGCGCCGCGGGGCGGTCCTGCTCGGTGCGCTGGCGGCCGTCCTGGTCGCGGTCGGCGTCCTGCTGTTCCTGCTCGGCCAGGACGGCGACCGGACGGAGGCCGCAGCGCAGACCAGCACCAACGCCCCCACACCGTCACCGAAGGCGTCTCCCCTCAGCTCTCCCACGGCGTCGGAGACCACGGCACCGAGCACCTCGGCCACCCCGGCGACCACGGCCCCGACGACCACGGCCCCGCCGGGCACGACCGCGGCGGAGACCACCGCACCACCGCCGGCACCCCCGACGCCCGCCGGACCCGAGCCGGGGTCGGCGGCCGAGGTGCAGCAGGCGCTGACCAGCTACTACGCGCTGCTGCCCGGCGACCCGGAGACCGCCTGGGAGCGCACCGGCCCCACACTGCGCGCGGCGGAGCCCCGGGCCGACTACTTCCGCTTCTGGAACCGGTTCAGCTCCGTGGCCCTCGGGCCGGTCTCGGCCTCCGACGACTCGCTGACGGCCACCGCGCCGGTGACCTACGTGGAGGACGGCGCCCGGCTGCCGGAGCAGCACCGGTTCACCTTCGTCCGGGCGGACGACGGCCAGCTGCTCGTGGACTCCGACCGGCCGCAGTAGGGACACCGTGCGACCCCTCGGCGAGTGCACGCAGGTGCCTGTGACGGTGACCCGCATCGAGTGGGTGAACCGGCCGTACCGGACCGAGATCCCGCCCGCTCCCCTGCACGACCGGTGGCACCTCGAGGTCGACGAGGTGCGGGTGACGATCAACACCGGCATCCGGGTGGCGACGACCTCCACGTCTCTGGCGACACGTCCCCGACAGACCGTCGAGCTGCTGGCCGAGGTCGGCGATACCGTGCCCAGCGGCACGGTGGTCGACCTGGTCGAGCTTCGCGACGTCGGGTGGACGGCACAGGTCGCGTTGCTGGTCGTGAGCGACACCGTCAACGACCGGACCCGGTGGCGCGTCCGGCCCTCGCTGACCGTGGGCGCGCCCCATGACTTCCTGATGACGGGGCTGCGCTCGGGCCACGGCCCGGTCACGGGGTCGCCCCCGGAACGCGAGAACGGCGGCGCCCGGTCCGGGATGGATCGGGCGCCGCCGTCAGGTGCGGGCTAACGACAGAAGCGGCTGACCAGCATGGCGAACGTGCTGGTCAGGGCCATTCCCCGCGGTCTTGAAGATCATTCCCCACCAGTGGCGGGTCCTGACCGTCTAGGACCGCTCGTGCCGCCACCGGATCAAGCCGAGGTAGCGAGCCTCGGACAAGCACACCGCTCGTGCATGGCGGGCAGCACTCGTCTTGGAAGACGACTGCTGCCTCGCTTCCGGCCCTCAAGGATCAGCCTCCATGCCCCGACACCTGGCAGGACTGAGCAAGTCATTGAGGCTTGCTCCCCACCCACTGAGGAGTCGCACGCATGAAGACCTTCTTCGGCGCCTTGCACCACTACATGGCCAACGGCGGGCCGAACCCGTTCGCGTGGATTCTCTTCGTCATGTTCATGGTCGTCGTGGCGGTGGCCATCTTCTGAGTCTCAGGCGAGCGCCTTGTTAGCGGCGCCGACGAGGGAGTCCCACGCGCGGCGCTCGTCCTCGGTCAAGGCGGCCGTCCCATTGGCGGCGAGCCACCGGACGAAAGCGCGGGCCAACTTCCACTTGGAGACACCCGCGTGCTCGGCGCCGAGGATCTCCATGACCGGGCGGCTGGCCTGCTTGGCGACGGTGTCGACGCTGTCCCAACCCAACTCGTCGCGAGCGATGATCGCGAGGGTGGTGCGGAGCAGGTCCTCGATCTCGGCGCGCTTCACGCCGGTGATGTGGTCACCGGTCCGCAGGATCCGCTTGTTGCTGAGGAGTTGCCACAGTTCCTCTTGCTCAGCGGCCTGATCACCTGCTGCGTCGGAGTCGAGGAGGGCCGCGACCTTCAGGTGCTGGCTGGTCAGGATGGTGCTGTAGTAGATGACCTTGCTGGCGCTGCCTGCGGGCACGATGGCCGTCCCCTCGGAGAGGCTGGCTCCGCCCTCTTCATCGAAGCCCTTGTCCAGGGCCTCGATGTAGAGCAGGTCGGTGATGCCCTCGACGACCAGGTTGCGCTGATGGGTGAACATGCTCTGGGCCAGGTCGTAGCCCAGAGCCGCCTGGAGCGGGTAGATGGACCGCGGGTCGTCCACGGCGAGCCGGGTGTGCACCTTGCTCCCGGCCTTGCGGTCTTCCATCTCGACGATGCGGACGAGGTCGAGTTCGTCGGAGCCGACCATGAACGGCGAGTGGGTCGTGTAGATGACCTGGTTGCCTTCGGCGAGCCGGGAGACGGTCTTGCGGAACTCCTGCTGCTTGAGCGCGTGGAGGCTCAGTCCAGGCTCGTCGAGAAGCAGCACGGCCTCTCGGAGGCTGTCTGCGGCCTGGGCGTGGAAGACGACGAAGAAGGAGACGAGCCAGCGGAAGCCCTCGCTGCGCTGGTCGAGTTCGACCAAGACGCCGGAGTCGTCCTCGACGAGGGTCTGGAGGTACTGGCCGTCGACTTCGAGTCGGAGGCTGAGGCTCTGGTCGTTCCAGACGCGGCGGATCTCTTCGGTGAGTCGACTCCCGGCGGCGTAGAGCGCTTTTTTGCGCTCGGCGACCCGACGCTCGTGCTGCTCCAGGGCTTCCTTGTACTGCTGCTGGACGTTCACGTCGTTGGCGTAGTTGTAGCCCTTCTCAGGGGCCTGCGACTCCATGGTGGAGAGTTCTCTCGCCGTGAAGCCGAGGAACTTGAGCAACTGGAGGTTGCCGAAGTCGTAGGCGAGATCGAGTTCGCCGGATTCCTCTCGCTCGGCGAGGCGGTTGAGGTGGATCCTCGGGCGCACTGAGAAGTAGGACGAGAAGTAGACGAACGGTGGCATGCGGTCGAGCAGGTGCTTGGCGACCTTCTCCAAGGCTGCGGCGCTCTTGAGGAGCGCGGTGAGGTTGTCCCAGTGCCCCTCCGCTGCGGAGCCTTCGCCGAAGAGCGGCAGGGCCTCGTCCAGCAGAGCCTTGAGTTCGGTGGCTACCGCACCCTGGATCGGCTCGCTGACGTGGTCGTCCTTCCACCTGGTGAGCCGCTGGGCTACCTCCTTGGCCGCGGCGTCGGACTGCTTGCTCATCGCTGAGGTCAGGCGGAGAAGCGGCCTCTCAGCGTCATCGACCGACGGCATCGCAGGCAGGCCGGTGACCCGGTACCTCCGCGTGTTGTCCAGGTACGAAGTCCTGACCAACCGGATGTTCTCGGCGCCGTCTGGCAGCGCCAGCCCGACGAGGTCCTTGGCTTCTGGCCTCATCGAGACCGTCGCGACGCGCAGGTCTTCCTGCTTGATCCTCTTGCGGCGGATGTCATCGACGAGGGCGGCCGGAGCGTCGTACAGCCAGTCGATCTTGACGGCGTCCGCCGAGGGGCTGGCCTGCTGGATGCCGCGCAAGATCGCGGTCTTCCCGGCCTCATTGATGCCGACGAGGATCGTCTTGTCCGGCTCGATCTCGAACGAGCCGCTGTCCCGGACGCAGCGGTAGTTCTGCACGTGGGCTGACTCGATCCTCATGACTCCCCTTGCTTGCCGACACCTATCGGTGCCGGGTATCGGCACGGTCGGCACCGTAACTGGAGGGACCGACAGTCACAGGGTCCGAACAGGGAGAGGTTGACGCCCACCTACCCGCCGATGCTAGGTTCGAACGCATGTTCGACAGCGCTGACGACGTGATGCGCAGACCTGTTGTCTAGCGATTGGTACTGCCATGTCGTCGTCTGGCCCTGATGATGAGTCGCGCCGTCGGCGTTTGCGGCTAACCCGCTCAGGGGTGCGTGACCCTCTGAATCCGCATCACTGGGAGCCGTCTCCCGCCGCGCCGCCGGTTCCACGGCGGTTCTGTGATCCAGTTGAAGCGTTCGGTGATCCGAGCGCCTCGGAGCGGACCTGGTTGCCTCCCGCCGATGCCGGACACGTGCGGGAGTGGTTGGAGTTCCGGGAGGCCGTGCTTCAGCACGCGGTCTGCGTTGCTGTTCGCCGCGACCCGCAGTACCGCCTGCTGCGGCAGCGCTTAGTGGAGATGGACGTCCGCTCGAACGCGAGCCTCCGCTGGGACGCCCTTCTCAGCGGGCGTCGGCTGATGGCCTTGGAGGACGTCGCTTTCCTGTTGCTGCACTTCTCCGGCGCGCTGCCTGAGGGGGACGCGGTGAAGACGCTGCTCGCCGTGGCGGGCAAGGAGGTGGACCCTCCGCCCGGCTGGGCGGAGGTCGACCGCTAGTTGTCCTTGACCCGCGCGAGGCCGCCCAAGCGGTAGCCGTGCTGGGTCGGTCAGAACCCGCCGAACATGCGGCGGACGGCCTCGCGCGCGGTGATGCCTCCGGGGCTGTTACTGACCAGTGCCACGGTCACGGCGGCGCTGACGCCCGCTGCGCTACTGGCGGTGGACTCAGGCGCTGCTGAGGCTGTCCAGTCAGGCGGGGGAAGAGCGCAGTTCCCCTCGCCCTTGTCGGTGCACCAGTGCTGATTGGGCAGGCCGCGGTTCGGGCCGTCGACGTGGAGAGTCGCGGTGGTCTCACCTTCGCCGCGCGTCGCGAGGAACTGGCTGACGAAGAAGTCACCGAAGGTGAAGCCACAGTGTGGGCAGCAGAAGGCCATGTAGGTGCTGCCGCTCATCTGCGTGCGGCGGCGCTGAAGGTTCGCCAGGCGCCGCCCGGTGCGGTCTGCGACCGCTCCCCCGGCTCGTCGAACCGCAGGTGCGGCCTCGGGCCGGTCCGTGGCCCAGGGGCCGGTCATCAGGCTTGCGGACTGCGAGCGCCCGCACGGTCCAGTGATCCGCTCACCGTTGACCTCCCAGATGAGGAAGGGCCGCGTGCACTTGTGGCAGGCGGTCTCGTGATAGTCGACCGTCAGTTGGGACGGCTGGCCGTTGCTCACGTACTCGCGGTACTTGACCTTGCCGTCGAGCAATAGAGCAACGGCTGCGGAGAGCGGCATGACCTCCCCACCGAGGTCGGCCGTCATGGTGTCGCCGTGGGCGGAGAGCAGGAAGACGGGAAGGCGACCGGTCGGGGCAGGGACGCTCGCTTCGTGGCGAACGAACCAGGCTGCGCGGACGCCGGAGGCGGCGTAGCGATCCTGCCTAAGCAGGTAGTCATCGCCGGTCTGACGGCTCCACTGCACCTCGAACGCAATCCTGACCCCGCCTCGTTCGGCCAGCACATCGGCAACCCAGCCGTCACCAGAGACCTCGGGGCGAGCAACCCACCCCGCCGCTTGGGCCGCCTCAACGATGATCTTCTTGGCAAGAAGGTGCTCTGCCGTTTCCGGACCGTGCAGACCGCAGCCACCGGCGCCTGGGTGGTGCGCGAAGAAGTGGGTGCCAAGCGGACTGGTCCGGAGGTGACCCGGACTGCCACAGGCCAGCGTCAGCGTCGACTTCCTGGACCTGACTGCTCCTTGGAGGAGAAGCCAGGCGTCTTCGCCGAGCGAGGTGCTGACGGTGTCTGAGCCGTCTACCAGGCCAACCAGAGGCACTTCCGACTCCTTCGACTCACCAGTACGCCTTCCTGGAGAGTGTCGGGACGCATACCGACAGAGTTGACGCGCTTTCCGAGATCGTTCGTTGACCGGGCACGTCCGGGCGTCGTGCGGATCAGCCGTAGGCGGGGAACCAGTCCTTGCCGAAGATGATCTGCCACTGGTCGACGGCTGATGCGATCTGGCCGTTGCGCTCATGTTCGCGGGCCTTTGCGGCGCGGTCTCGTGCGCTGCGCAGGCTGGTGATGACTGCCTGGCGCTTGTCCCAGGACCAGTCGGAGGTGAAGGTGCCGCCATAACCAGCGGGGTCAGCAACGTCCAGCCGGTACTCGGCGTTCTGGAAGAAGTCCTCGATACGTTCGGCCTCGCTGTAGGCGAGGCTGTAGACACCGTGCTGGGCCATGACTTCGATGTGGAAAGACTTCAGTCGGCTGCTGTGGCTGCGGTTCCAGCGCTTGAGCATGCGGACGAGCGGCTTGAGGCGGCTACTCAGGTCCTGGTTGCGCGTGGACATGAAGGTTGCGTGCTGGTCGGGGTTGGTGGACAGCCAGCCGCCGTCGCCCTTGGGGATGATGTAGCCGCCGCCCTCCCGGTTGAAGGCGGGAGTGAGGTCGACGTGTGCGCCGGTCGCGTACTGGAGACGGACGGCTTGGCCCTTGCTGCCGACGAGGCGGACGCTCGTCTCGCTCTTGAGGGCGTCGCGGACTCGGTAGAGGAACGCCTGCGAGTCGTACTGGTAGGTCGGCCACACGAGGGTGTGGTCGAACACTGCGAGCATGTCGATGTCATCGAGCGGCCGGATGATCGTCGAACGCGCCGCCGAGCCGATCAACTTCTGCGCGGACGTCGGCATGTTCGACGAGGCGGGGAAGCCGCGCTTGACTGCCGCGGTGGCGCTGGCTTGCTTGTCACGGATCTCTTGCTCCTGGGTCGCGGTGAGCGCGATGTTGGCAAGGAAGTCGTCGAAGGACTTGGAGACGGTGTATGGCATCGGTTCCCCCGTAGTGATCGGCGCGCAGGACCAGTCGTTCGCGTCGGCTGCCGGTGTTGTCGGCTCCCGTGAGACGGGACCGTAATCGCGCCCTACGACAGTTCCTGTTGTCCCTGCCGATCAAAGGCGTTGGGCGCCATAAGACGAGACGCTGCGGCCGTCAGGTGTCGCTGGGATCCGGCAGAACGTGCCCGCGTGCTCGGGCTTCCTCAACAAGGTGGGTCGAGGTAGCGAGCATCGTTGCCTCGTTCTCGTCCCATCGCCGGTTGTAGAACCAGTCGGGGACGCGAGCGTTCGTCTGCCGGAGTTGGAGGATGCGGTCTTGGGCAGCGCGGCAGTCCGCGTCGGCCACGGAGGAGGGGTCGTCAAGCGCTCTGCGCCACGTGTCTGCGACCTTGGCCTGGAGGGCTGCCTTGTTGGTGGCGCTCTCACGGTGCTGGACCGCTTCCTTGACCAGCGCAGCGACTGTTGCTGAGAGGGGCGCGACGATCGCAAGTAGCCAGTTGAGCAGCGTGTACTGGAAGACGACCCCGACAGCGACTGCAAGGAGGAGTCCCACGCTCAGGGCGAGCGTGAGAAATCGGGCGTAAGCGCGGTGGAGGGAGACCCCGTAGCCCAGGTTGGCCCGCTGGCAGACCAAGACGTCGAGAGGGCGAACGAGGTCACTGAGACTGCGCGGCTGATACCAGTTCGGGAGTCCCTCACGCGATCCGCGGTTGGCGGCTTCGGTGATGTCCCAGTCGCTGGGCCGGGTGGCCAGGTAGGGATGACGGTCGAAACGGAAGAGACCGGTGTCGAACTCTTCTTGGATGCTGGCCGCCAACCCGTTCTTCCGCTTCTCGACCACTTCACCGAGCACAGCCCACAGGCCCATGCCGATCGCGACGATCCCACCGACGTAGTTGCGCGCCGATGGAACGAAAGCGCTGATGACGATCGTGACTGCGGCGATGACAGCAAGCGCGACCAACCTGCGGTTGTGACTGGCCTTCACATTCGCGTACAGGCGGCGCTGCGCAGCCAGGAGCCGCAGGAACGCGTCGGTGTTCTGCTGCTCGGTGATCGGCGGGTCAGTCCGGCGGACGGTCATGACAGGCCCCCATGAACAGCGCACTCGACCATAGGAACAGCCTGCATCTCTCCGACCTGGGTATCAGTAGTCGTCGCCGAGTTCGTCGAACAGGGCTTCGACGGCAGGCTTAGTGGTGGCCTGTTCGAGTCGTTCGGCGAGACTGTCACGGGTGAGGTCGAGGGACCGCAGCCGGTCGTCCACCTTGATCACGGCGACGACGCGGCGGACTCGTTCCGGCCCGGCCTGCGCCCAGCGGGCGAGTCCCGCCCACTTGGGTCCGGTGTCGGCGGACGAGTGCAGGTGCGGGTCGACGATGTCAACCGTCAGCCCTTCTCCCTCAACCGAATGGAAGAACAGGAAGTCCGGGTGGAGGAGACCTTCTTCGCCGCCGTGCTCGTAGGGCACAGAGAGGGCGTTCTTCCCGCTGGACGGGTTGCGGTACCACCCGGCGAGAGAGTGGAAGGTCAGTTCGGCTTGCAAGACGTCCCGCTCCCACGTGGAGCCGAGGGGTGCCGGGTACTCCCCTGCCTTCTCGTGTCCGGTAGGCAAAGCGAACAGATGCTTCGGGTAGGTCGTGATCGGCACGAGAGTGTCACCGGCCACCTTCTCGGTGGCAGCCTTGATCGACGGAGGTACATCCAGGGGCGCAGCGACCATGCCGCCTCGCGTGGCCTCCCACAGGGCCTTGAACTCCGTCTGCACGGCCTGGGGGAAGCCCCGCTCAACGGCGGTCTTGTGAACTCGCCTCCACGCGTCGATCTGCGCGGCGGCTGCGGCCTCGACCGCGTCAACAAGCCCATCGAGAGTCGCGAGAGCAGCGACGCGGGCCATGGCGTCTTCGTCGTCGTACCCCTGGTTGTCGCAGAGGTCGCCGTAATACCAGTCCGCGGTGGCGTCGGGCATGACGCGCCTTGCCTTGTTGAAGGCGTCGGCGAGGTCCCGCCGGGTGACGCGGCGGCGCTGTGGCTCGGTGGATGCGGTCGAACCGTCTTCGTCGTCGATGACGGTGAAGGTGCCACCGGCGATGGCTCGCTGGGTCATGACGAGTTCGAGGTTGTCTGCGACGCGCTGGTCGACCGTCTGGTGGTGAGCGTCATCTTCGGTGCGGACAGCGGCAGTCATCCGGGCCTTGACAGTTGCGGTAGGGGTGGCTTCCAACTCCTTCTCGGCCAGCAACCCGGCGAGTGCGACCAGCCGGGACACGTTGGAGCGGTAGACCCACTTCGGGCGGAGGTAGGACGGAAGAGAGGCAAGCAGATCGGAGACGGCCTGCGGCACGTCAGGGTTGGGCGGGCAGACCACCGGGTTGATTACGACCTGCGGCGGGGCGACGGTCTCGCCCGCGAGCGCTTCAACGACCTTTTCGACGTTCTCGGGGTCGTAGTAGGGCAGATACATGGTCACGTCGTTGAGTGACTCTTCGGTCTCGATTCGGCGAGCCAGCGGGGTGCGGACCATGCGTCCGATCAACTGGGCAATGTTCGTGTAATCAGCGGCGACGCGCAGCGAGAGCATGACCTCGGCGCGTGGGCAGTCCCAGCCGGTGGTGAGAGCGTCCTTGAAAAGGACGACTCGGACACGGTCGTCGTCGGTGATGGACTCTGGGGACACGTAGCGGACCTGGCGGTTGCCGATCCGGAGAGTGGTGTGCTCCCCGAACGAGTGCGCCACCGCCTCGTTCTTCAGGATCGGCCAGGTAAGGGCGAGCGTGTCCAGGATGGCCGCGATCTTCGCGTCGGAAACCGCGGGAGCCACCTGGACGACCAGAATCGGCTCGACGAGCGAATCCCCGGTGGCCTCATAGTGGACACGCCAGGCTGCATCAGAGGCCATGAGGTCCTGGACGGCCTGCTGAAGGAGCGTGTCCTCGGCTACCTGGGCCTCGCCGGGATGCTTGACGAGGATGCGGTCCTTGAGCATGCCGGACTCCCGGACAGCGTTCGCGTCGACGCTGATCGGAGTGACGGCACGTGATCCCTGCGCCTCCCGCGTGCTCATCGATGCGTAGAAGCGCTCCGGCGTAGCGGAGATACCGAGCACCAGCGGAGCCGGAGGCTGCTGGGTGTCGATCGGCGTAGTACCGCCGTGCACGACCGTGTTGACGATCGTCTGCTTCGCCGCCACCCCGTTTCCGGTGCCTCGGTGGGCCTCGTCCCGGACCACGAGGAAGTTGGCTCCACGTGCCTGGACAGTGTTGGCGATCGTGTCCCAAAGACCGTGGGTCCTGTGGTCGTTGCCAACGAGGTTTCCGTCCCGGTCAGTTACGGCGGCGTGGTAGGAAGTCGCACCCCTGCCGAGTTGCTGGATGTAGCAGAAGTAGACCTTGCCGGGGGCGAAGGTCCGCTCGTCGAAAGTGTTGTCGACCGTGACAAGGTGACCGTCGGTGAACCGCGAGGACGCCAGGAGCATCTTATTGGCCGTCTGGGCGTTCAGTGCCGGATCATCGGTAAGCCATAGGACAGCGAGATCGCGGTTGGCTTCAGTGTCCTCGGTGCCGAACATGAGTCCTTCGAGAACGGCGGTGGCGATGACCGTCTTGCCTGCGCCGGTCGGGGCGGTCAGCCCGATCGCAGACATGCGACCTCGGCGTTGGTAGGCGACTGCTGCGTCTTGAAGTTCGGCGAGAACTTCGCCAGTCGCCTTCGACTGGTAGTTGGTTAGCGTGAATCTCACGAGTCAGCCTTTCGGCGATAGACATGAATGCAGCAATGGAATGATGGACTCATCGGGGGAATCACACGCCGCCATGAGTGTTGATCTCAAAGTTTGTCAAGTAGTCCTCGTATAGCCGCTTCACAGAGAGTCCTTGGGGCAGCCTGGACAGTGCGCGCTCGTAGGCGGTGTCCGAGTCGGTCACGACGAAGCACACGCGGATGTCGGCCCCGTCGAGGACCGCCTTGGTCACCGCGTCGGAGAAGCCAGCCGTCGCGTCGGTGTCGAAGAGGACGCCGTAGCGGCCGGTGAGTGCCCAGCCTGATTGGGTCGACTCTCCGATGCACTCATCGGTGGCTCCGGCTGCCAGCCAGAGCAGCGGTGCGATCGCGGCGTACTCCCGTCCACGGCGCACCATGCCAGGGTCCAGATAGTGCACGTCGAAGAACTCAACATTGGCAGCCAGGGCATCCGGGTAAGAGGAGCCGTCCGGCTTCTGGCCGGTGACGACGGTGGTGATGCGGGGCCGGGTCACCGACTCGAAAACGCCTTGGGCTTCCCAGTCCGGGTCACCGGGGCGCAGGCCGGTCCGGCGCATGCGCTGGGCGTTCTGGGGACCGACCTCGTTGTTGGTCACGACAATGCTCTGGCGTCTGCCCCCGTCCTCAGCGTTCATGGCCATCACCGCGTGCGCGGTGGTACCGGAGCCACCGAAGAAGTCGAGGATGAGCGCGTCGGGTGAGTTGTTCGCCCACCGGATCAACTGCTTGATGAGGCGGATCGGCTTCTTGCCGTTGCTGAAGGCGAGGCCACCTTCCTTCGCAACGTTTCCCATGTCCTGGTGGAATCCCTTCCACAGGTCACCACGGATGACGGTCCGGCCGAACCGGGACTTGTAGTCGTCGGACTTACGGAAGTTGAACGAGAGTGGGACGACTTGCTGCACGTTACCGTTGGCTAGGCGGGTGAGAATGTACGTTCGGCCGCCCGCCTCCACTGCAACGTGACGGCCGACTGGCGCATCCATGCCTTCGCAGGAAACGGGCAGCCTGTCAGTACGGGCGATGCGCGCCAGGTTGCTCTCCACGAATACGCGCGCCTTGGTCGAGACGGCGAGGAGCGAGTCCATCTTGTTCATACTGAAGGAGGCGCGGCCCGCGAAACCGAAACGCGCGATGTCCTCACTAACGCCTTCGTCAGCCATCATCTGCTGACCGAGCGACCCGATAGTGCCGTCGTCGTGGAGCCACATCGAGTAGTGGGTGTCCCAGTTGACGACCCCGTCAAGCAGTGGCGTGTGTGCCACCTGGTCGAACTCGGAACCCTTCCGGTAGATGTGCACAAACTCGACGTTCTTTACAATGGTGCCCTGCTGCGCGTTAACTACCTTAGGGCCGGATGTCGTGGACATCTCAACGGCGATGGTCTCCACGAAGTTGTGAGCACCGAACACCTGGTCAAGAAGCATTCGCAGGCGATGCTGCTCATTATCGTCGATGCTGACGAAGATCGCACCGGTGTCCTTCAGCAGGTCCTTCGCGATCTCAAGGCGGCGCTCCATAAACGAGAGCCATTTGGACGACCGGGTCCGGTCGTTGGAGTCGACATAACGATCGTTGTAGATCCAGTCGCTACTGCCGGTATTATATGGGGGATCGATGTAGATGAGGTCGACCTTGCCGAGATGCGAAGCCTTTAGCGCCTGGAGGACGTGGTAGTTCTCTCCGTTTATGACGGTGTGCCATGGCTGTCCGGGAGATCGTTCGACCCGCTCCACTGATCGCAGACCCGGGTACACCGACTCGCCGAACGCGCGGACGACCACCAGATCGCCAACCGGCCGCTCTGTTCCATCGTCCAGAACTGCGACGGCACGGTCCGTGCCGGTGAAGCGTTCCACCGTCCAAGAGTCCTTCGACGACTCGTCGCGCAGCGCGACTGTGACACCCTTCCGGACGGGGTGGTTCGGGAGACGTATTGCCTCTGGCATGTGGCGATCAAAGACAAGGCCGAACGTCCGCGACCCGCGGTCTTTCAACCTCGGACTCGATCAGCCGCCGAAGGGCCGGGCTGTCGATCCGGTCGATGGCGTCGTCCAAGATCGACCTCTGCCCGTTGGCAACCATGTTGCGACGACTCCTCATTGATCTGACCGCTACCTACGGTGTCGGTATCGGCACGCGGAGACGGTAACTGCGCCTGTCGACGGTCGTGTTTGCCGACGAGGCCAGTGCGAAGGCGATGGTATGGTCAGCAGCGGTTGGGGGCCTGTGCGCGGCGACAGGCCGCGTGCGGATGGCCCGCTTGCTGTTAGTCGCGGGGGGTCGGGCGAGTGAGAACGCGGTGCAGCGCGGCTAGCAGGAGCCGTTCGGTGCGGTCCACGGCGTCGGTCAGGTGATGGCGTAGGTCGTGTGGAGTGATGCCGGGGCGATTGACCATGGTGCGCATCTGGGTCAACGCAGCGCGGTGTTGCTCGATGAGCGGGTGGAGTTCCAGGACGGTGGAACCGTCGAGAACGATCCCTTCGGTGGTGGTGAGCCAGCCGAGGTGCGGGACGGGTGGTGTTTCGCCGCGGCTGATGCGCTGGTACTCGGCTTCGGTGGCTCGGCGCGCAGCGGCGTCCACGGTCTGGCGGCTACGTGCAGCACGCGCGTGCTCGGGTGAGCAGTAGATCCCGCGTCCCCCTAGAAGCGGGGCGAGACAGTGCCCGAAGGCGCACAGCCGTTGCCCGTTCCGGGTCTTCGGGGTTACCCGTGGTTCGGTCATGAGGACGCCAGTTTCGGACAGGTCGGGCACTGCACCGACTACCGGGGTGCCCAGAAGCCAGTGCGTGGCACCGGAACGTGCCGTTGACCGATTGAGAGTCGCTCACTCGTCCGAGGGACTCGGGTCGACGTGATGGCCGACTGGTCTTCCTGACTCAGAAGCCTTCCGCGTCAACCTGGCTCCCGAGATGACCCTGACACCGGTCGTTGACGGATTGAGACTTGAACGTTTCGGCCGGTCGGCTTGGACCGGCCGCCGAGTCCAAGTCCATGACCGGACGGTGCACAGACAGCGGGGCGCGCAGCCCCTTCCGCCACTCGACTGGCCTCACGTGGATGACCCTCGTGGTGGCCTACCTGGCGAGTGCAGCCACTTGCCGCTATTCGAACATGTGTGCGAAGGTGATCGCATGCGTGATCACGGCACAGGGCGGAGGGGCAGCGGCGGCATGCCCGGCAGACCCTCGCCGGTTGCGCTTCGCTTTCACAGGGGTGGCGCACCGGCCCGATAGCCGGGAGTTGCCATGCCGCTCGACCCACTGCCCTTGTGGCCGAGCGACCTGTGGGCGGCTCACCTGGGCGACCGGGAAGACGGCAAAGCAGTACGCGACGAGGTCGCGCCGTTCCCTGACTGGTGGCTTCTGATGGCCGGGCAGGGCCAGCCGCTCACGCTGGAACAGCGTGCGGCATTGCAGGCCGCGCACCGCACGATCACCGGGTACACCGGCGTGGCGCTCCGGCGTGAGGTCATCCTGTTCACGCGTGCCGTGGTCCGTGATGCGCTGCACGCCGCTCCGCAGCCAGTCACCCGAATCTGGGTACGCGGTGCGCTCAGCATGGTCAGCCGCCTCGCCGACTGGTGCGCCGAGACCGGGCAGCCACTGACCCGCGAGCACGTGTTCCATCCAGAGACGCAGCACCGGTGGCTGCACGCCGGTCCCGGCGCCAAACTCGCCGACGGCACCATCACGAGTTACCGGTCCCGGCTGTCAGTCATCGGCGCCGCGCTGACCACTCCCACAGAACACCTGGTTCCGCGCGTGGCCGGGCTAAGTTCCCCGGCAGTGTCCCCGCACTCCACCGATGAAGAGACCGCGCTGTGGGCGTGGAGCCGGGGCGTGCGCCCGCTCACCCGCCGCCAACGTGTTCAGGGCACGCTCGCCCTCTGCCTCGGAACGGGCGCACGGCGCATCGACCTGGCCGAGACCCGTGGGCACGACATCGTCCGGAACGACGCGGGCGTGCACGTCACCTTCCACCCGAACACCCGCTCGGGCGTCCAGCAGCGGACGGTGACCTGCACCCAGGCGTGGGAGGACCGGCTCTGGCACATCGCCCAGACCACCCAGCCGGATCACCTGATCATCGCCCCGTGGCGCACGAAGATGACGAACCTGGGCGCCTATGACAAGTCGCTCCACGATGCGGCACTCCAAGCGCCCTTCGCGCTCAACCCTCACCGGCTGCGCCACACGTGGCTGATCCGCCACCTCTTCGCCGGGACGCCGCTACCAATCCTGATGCCCGCCGCCGCGATCTCCTCACTCAAGCACCTCGCGGAGATCCTCAAGACCAGCCCCGAGCCGACCGCTGACGAGTTCCGCGCGGCCCTCCGGCAGGCCCACACATGAGCGCACGCAAGGGCCAGGCGGCGCGCCGCGCCCGTAAGGCCACCGGCGGTGCCATCGCGCGTCAGCAGATTCCCACCGGCAGCGTCACCGACCTGCTCGCTGCACTGCCGCAGATCGGCGACCGCGGGCCGATACACGGACCCGACCTCGACGCACCCCTGACGATCACCTGGCGGACCGAGGGACCGCGCGCGACCCAATCTCGGTTCTCCGACAAGGACGTCCAGGCAGCGGTCGCATTCATCACCGCCACCGGCCTGGTCGACTTCTTCACCACCCGGATCAACGCGGGCAAGAAGAAGCCCGGCCGTCCGGCCCGCACCAGCGTCCTCGCCGTCCTGCTCGCCATGTGGCTGGCCGCCAACGATGGCCGCGGCATGCTGCTCACCAAGTTCCGCGACGTCCTCTTCCACCGGATCAGCCCGGCGATGCAGACCTTGGTCGGAGTCCGCGACACCACCTGCCCGAACGACCCCCGCGAAGCGCTCCTGTTCGACCGCGCCGCCGAGGCCAGCGTCCGCCGCACCCTGCACCGGATGCTCAACCAGATCGACCCGTCCATCTACCCGAAGAACCGCATCCGCCCCTGGACCGAACTCCAGGCCCTCGCCCGCAACCTGTCCGAGGACGAGCAGCAGGACATGCAGAACCGGCTGGACTGGGTCTGTAACCAGATGCTCGACGCCGCGTTCCAGACCCTCCCCCGCCCGATCCGTCGGCAGTACCGCGGCTCGGCCTGCATCGACGCGACACCACTGAAACTGCCCGCCATGGGCCTGACAGCCGACTCCCCGATCGCTTCCGCCGACCCGGACGGCGGCTGGTACGTCCGCGACGGCGACCACCGCGACCCGTCCTACAACTCCTACGGCAGCACCTGCCTGCCCTCCCGTTGGCCATGACCACCGACCGCCCCGGCGTCGACGCCGCGGGCGCAGCCCGCCGCCTCATGGCGTCCTTCGTCCAGCGCGGCTACACCCCCGGCTACCTCGCCGGAGACAACCTTTACACCGCCGCCGAGGAGAACACCTTCCAGATTCCCGCCCGCGAAACGGGATTCGACCTCGTTCTCCCCTACCCGCGGCAGTACCTCGGCGACCAGGGCGGCCACGAGTCCGGCATGCGCCTGATCGAAGGCGCCTTCCACTGCCCAGCCATGCCCGACGACCTCGCCGACGCGACCAAGGACCTGCGCGAAGGACGGATCGACCTCAAGACCTACAAGGCCCGCATCCAAGCCCGCGTCGCCTACCGTATGCGCACCAAGCAGTTGCCGGTCGACGGAGTCGGTGAGCGCCTCACCTGCCCAGCAGCCGGTTCTGCCCCGCTCGTGAAGTGCGACAACAAGCCCGCCTCCAACAAGGCCAGGCCCATCCGGCAGGCCAACGGGCACGTCACCGACGCGCGCCTGCGGATCCTTCCGCTCACCGACATCAGCGGGGACAACAAGCCGCGCGTCTGCGGCCAGGAGTCGATCGCGGTCAGCCCGGCCGACGGTGCCAAGTTCCGCCAGTCCCTGCCCTACGGCTCCGACCAGCACGCCGACCTCTTCAACACCCTGCGCCAGTCGCAGGAAGGCATGCACGGGTTCGCCAAGGACGAGGCCCACGAGGCACTCGCCGCACCCGGCAAGCGCCGCGTCCGGGGCAAGGCAGCGCAGAGCGTCTTCGCCGCGTTCCTGCTCGCCGCCGCGAGCATCCGCAAGATCCGGACCTTCCTCGCCAACGCAATCGAAGACCCGAGCGGCGCGATCTACGTTCCCCGCAAGCAGCGCAAGGGCGATCACGCCCGTACCGGTCTACCCCCGGGCGTCGGGCCACCCGAGACGGCCGCGGCCTGACCCGGCCAGATGAACAACCCCACAGCACTCGCCAGCCGGTCCTCACGGACCGGCCCTTCGGCGTGCCTGCCTACGGTCCGGAACGGCTCCTCAAGCCTCCGATGACCCGCGGTGGCCGTCGATCAGCCCGTGACAGCGGCTGATCCGGCCCCAAACAGCAGCGAAGCCGCTCCCAGAGTCCCCGACCTTACGGTCAGATCCTCCAGGAGCGGCTTTGCTCTTACTTTCGTCGCTACTTCCGGATGCTTCCGTCGGTAGCCCGGTGCGGTGGCGGTGGGATTTGAACCCACGGAGGCTATGAACCTCACACGCTTTCGAGGCGTGCTCCTTCGGCCGCTCGGACACGCCACCGCCGGAGAGACTACAGGCCCCGCAAGGCAGCGAAGAAGGCGCGTAGCAGCGCGCCGGACTCCTCGGCCCGCACGCCGGCCACGACCTCGGGCCGGTGGTTGAGCCGGCGGTCCCGGACGACGTCCCAGAGCGACCCGGCGGCGCCGGCCTTCGGGTCGTCGGCGGCGTAGACCACCCGCGCGACGCGGGCCAGCACGCTCGCCCCGGCGCACATGGTGCAGGGCTCGAGGGTGACCACCAGCGTCGCCCCGGTCAGCCGCCAGCCGTCGCCGTGCACCCGGGCGGCCTCGCGCAGGGCCAGCACCTCGGCGTGCGCGGTCGGGTCACCGCGCCGCTCCCGCTCGTTGGCGGCCTCGGCGAGCACCGCGCCGTCCGGGCCGAGGACGACGGCTCCGATGGGCGTGTCGCCCCACTCCTGCGCCGCAGCGGCCAGTTCCAGCGCCCGCAGCATCGCCTCGTCGTCGGTCACGGGGACATCCTGCGCACAGTCCAGCGCTGCTCTCGGGAGGGGGCGGGTCCCGACCGTCCGCGGGACCCCTCAGCCGGTGGCCGCGGCCCGCAGCTCGTCGGCGAAGCCGATCCGCCCGGCGATGGCCAGCACCAGCTCGTCGGCCCACATCTCGTCGGATCCCAGCAGCGCGGTGAGCTGGTCGGCGGGGAGCCCGGCGTCGGCGAGGACGTCGAGGTCGCCGCCGGGCCGGCCCTGCTCGTCGTCGAACGCGTCCTCGACGGTGCTGCCGGCGTCGACCGGGATGCCGTAGCGCTCGACCAGCTCGGCCGCCAGCAGCCACTCCTGGAACGTCGCGTCGGAGATCAGTGCGCGCACCATGCCGCCGGGCCCGTGCCGCAGCACCACGAAGTACAGCCGGCTGTCCACGACGATCACGAACGGCCCGGGCCAGCCGGGCGACCCGGGCTCGCCGAGCGCCGCCTCCAGCACCGGGAGCTCGCTGTCGGCGTCGGCGGCCAGCAGCTCGCACCGCCAGCGCCCCTCGATGCGGGCGACCCGGACGGCGAAGCTCGGCCGCAGCGCGGTGCCGGGGTCCGGCGGGGTGGTCATAGCCTGTAGATCATGGCCGACCCGCCTCCCGACGACAGCAGGCCACCGGCCTTCCCCGTACCGACGATGCCCGTGCCGCCGGTGTCGGTGGTCGGGCTGGGCCAGCTCGGCGGGTCCCTCGCCGCGTCGCTGGTCGCGAACGGTCGCCCCGTGTCGGGCTGGGACGTCGACCCGGCGGCCCGTGCCGCCGCCGAGGACGCCGGCGTGCGGGTCACCCGGGAGCTCACCGGGGTCGTCGTCCTCGCCGTCCCGCTGCCGGTGATGGCCACGGCGCTCGACGGGCTGCGGATCGACCCGGGCGCGACGGTCACCGACCTGGGCTCGGTCAAGGTGCCGGTGCTGGGCGCGCTGGGCGCCGCGCACGGCGACCGGTACGTCGGCGGGCACCCGATGTGCGGGACGGAACGGTCCGGCCCGGACGCCGTCGACCCGCAGCTGTTCACCGGCACCCGGTGGGCGCTGTGCCTGGAGCCGGGCACCGACCTGCGCCGCTGGCTGCGGGTCGCGGAGATCGCGCTGGCCGTGGGTGCGGAGGTCGTGCCGGTGACCGCGACCGAGCACGACGACGCGGTGGCCGCGATCAGCGCCGTCCCGCACCTGCTCGCCGCCGCGCTGGCCGCCGCCGCGGGGCAGGCCGGGCCGCTCGCACTGTCCTTGGCCGCCGGGAGCTTCCGGGACGCGACCCGGGTCGTGGCCAGCGATCCGGCGTTCGTCACCGCCCTGGTCGAGGGCAACGCCGCACCGGCCGCCACCGCGCTGGCCCGGGTGCGCGCCCAGCTGGACCGCCCCTGGCCCGAGCTGGTCGCCGACGGCCACGCGGTGCGCACCACCGCCGTCGGGCGCCGTCCGGTGCGGGTGCCGCTGGAGCGTGCGGCGCTGCTGTCGCTGGGTCGGTCCGGTGGCGCGGTGACCCGCCGGCTGGCCGCCTTCGTCGAGGGCTGGGTCCCCGAGCGGCTCTGAACCGCAGGCATGACCTCGGTCCCGAGGGGGCAAGCTGGGCGCATGGCAGACGACGACGACAAGGACATCCACGCCCAGATCGAGGCGCTGGTCGAGGAGGAGCACACGCTCCGCAACGCGACCGAGCACACCGAGGAGCAGCGTGCCCGCCTCCGCTCGATCGAGGAGGAGCGCGACCAGCTGTGGGACCTGGTCCGCCAGCGCGACGCCAAGCGCCAGTACGGCGAGAACCCCGACGAGGCGGAGGCCCGCCCCGAGCCGCAGGTCGAGAACTACCTGCAGTAGCCGGCCGGGCGGCGGCCGAGCCGGCCGCCGTCCCCCGACCGGTGGGTGCTGGTGACCCCGGAGCACTTCGGCCCCGAAGTGTGTGCGAAGTTGATCTCCCGGGTAGTGAGCGCGGCGCAGGCCGTGCGGTCCGACGCACGGGTGCGGCAGACAGGAGCACGCCGATGGCAGTCCAGGGCATCGCGACCCAGAGCAGTGCGCGGCCGCGGGAGATCCGCCGGGCGGTCGTGACCGGCGGGGCCGGGTATCTGGGGTCGCACCTCTGCGAGCAGCTGCTCGAGCGCGGCGTCGAGGTGGTCTGCCTGGACAACTTCCTCACCGGCTCCCCCGAGAACGTGCTGCACCTGATGGAGCACCCCGGCTTCCGGCTGGTGCGCTGCGACATCACCGACTACGTGCACGTGCCCGGCCCGGTCGACCTGGTGCTGCACTTCGCCTCCCCGGCCAGCCCGATCGACTACCTGAAGATGCCGATCGAGACCCTCAAGGTCGGCAGCCTCGGCACCCTGCACGCGCTGGGCCTGGCCAAGGAGAAGGGCGCCCGCTTCCTGCTGGCGTCGACCTCCGAGGTCTACGGCGACCCGCTGCAGCACCCGCAGCGCGAGGACTACTGGGGCAACGTCAACCCGGTCGGCCCGCGCGGGGTCTACGACGAGGCCAAGCGGTTCACCGAGGCGCTGACCACCGCCTACCGCACCTCGCAGGGCATCGACACCGCGATCGTGCGCATCTTCAACACCTACGGCCCGCGGATGCGCGCCGACGACGGCCGGGCCATCCCCGCCTTCGTCGGTCAGGCGCTGTCCGGCCGGCCGCTGACCGTGGCCGGCGACGGGTCGCAGACCCGCTCGATCTGCTACGTCGACGACACCGTGCGCGGCATCCTCGCGCTGGCCTTCTCGCAGCAGACCGGCCCGATGAACATCGGCAACCCCGACGAGCTGTCGATGCTCCAGCTCGCCCGCTGGATCGTGGAGCTGACCGGCTCGGACTCCGAGATCGGCTTCATCGACCTGCCGGTCGACGACCCGAAGGTGCGCCGGCCCGACACCACGCTGGCCACCGAGGCCCTCGGCTGGGCGCCGACGGTCCCCTCCGCGGAGGGCCTCCGCCGCACGGTCGAGTGGTTCGCCACCCAGCGCGAGGCGGCGCTGACCCAGGTCGGCTGAGCACCCGGCAGCACGCCTCGGGCCCGGACGGCCGACGCTCGCAGCCCCTGACGGACAGTGCCCGGATGGGTACAGTGAGCGCACCAACCGATGGCCGCGCGCCCACTGGGGCGTCGGGCGCCCGTGAGGGGCCTGCGAACACGACCGGAGAACCCAGATGGGGCGCCACGCCCACACCCGCGCCCGACCCGACCGCCGTACCCGGCCCGCGCTGCTGGCGGGGCTGGCCGCGCTCGTCGTGGCCGTGGTCGTGGCCGGGCTGGTCTGGTGGACCTCCGGCGACGACGAGGTCGGGCCGGCTGCCCGGGCCGGCGGCTGCACCGACTCCCGCACCGTGCCGGTGACCGTCGCCCCCGAGCTGGGCGCCCTGGCCGGTCAGCTGCTGGCCCAGCCCCTCGACCTAGGCGACGGCGCCTGCGCGGTCGCCGAGGTGACCGCCACCGAGCCGCTGCAGACCCTGGCCGACCTGGGCTCGCTGGCCCCCGGGTCGCTGCCGCAGGTATGGGTGCCCGACTCCTCGCTGTGGGCCGCCCGCGCCGGCGGCAGCGGGCTCGAGGTGGCCGGCTCGGTCGCCACCTCGCCGCTGGTGCTGGCCACCAGCCGCGCGGCCGCCGAGGAGCTCGGCTGGACGACGACCCCGCCGACCTGGGGCGAGGCGCTGACCACCGACCGCCCGCTCGCCGTGCCCGACATGGCCGCGAGCGCCGAGGGCGTGTCCGTGCTGGCCGCCGTCCGGCAGTCCCTCGGTGGCGGTGACGCGGCCGACAACGCCGTCGTCGAGGCCGTGCTGGCCGCCGGCCGTGGTGGCGTGCCGACCGTCGCCGACGCCCTGGCCGCCGGTACCGCGGGCGGCGCCGACGCCCCGCTGGTCCCGGTCAGCGAGCAGGAGGTGCTGGCCGCCAACCAGGCCGCCGGCTCCGACACCCTGGTCGCGGTGTACCCCCGCGAGGGCTCCCCGTCGCTGGACTACCCGGTGCTGCGGCTGCCGGTCGGGGACGACGTCCAGCGCCGCGCGGTCGACGCCGTCGTCCAGGCGCTGACCGCCGGCCCAGTCGGCGAGCAGGCGCGCGCCGCCGGCTTCCGCGACCAGCAGGGCGGCTCCCCGACCGGTGCCGGCGTGGGCACCGGGGTGCAGTCGCAGGCGCCGGAGCAGGTCGTGCTGGACCCGGCCGCGGTGCAGGCGCTGCTCGGGCGGCTGTCCAGCCTGGTCACGCCGTCCCGGCTGCTCACCGTCATGGACGTGTCCACCTCGATGGAGGCAGCTGCCGGCGACGGCACCCGGGCCACGCTGGCCCGCGACGCCGGCAAGAGCGCGCTGACGCTGCTGCCGGACAACTACTCCGGTGGCGTGTGGGCCTTCGCCCACCGGCTGGACGGCGACCGCGACTGGGTCGAGCTGGCGCCGCTGCGCACCTTCGGCGCCGATGCCGGCGGCGGGAAGACCCACCGGCAGCTGATCGACGAGCAGTTCGACACCCTCCCCAGCCTGCTCTCCCCCGGCGGCACCGGCCTCTACGACACCACCCTGGCCGCGGTGCGTGCCGCCCGCGACGCCTACGACCCGGAGTCGGTCAACACCGTCGTGCTGATCACCGACGGCGAGGACGACGACGACGAGGCCGGCGTCGACCTGCCCGCGCTGCTGGACACCCTGCGGGCCGAGGCCGACCCGGAGCGCCCGGTGAAGGTCGTCGGCATCGCGCTGGGTCCGGACGCCGACCTGAGCGCGCTGCAGCAGATCGGCGACGCGACCGGCGGTGCCGCCTACCCGTGCCTGGACCCCGAGGACCTGCAGGGCGTGCTCTTCGACGCCATCCGCCGCCGCGGCTGACGGAGTCCCAGCGCTCGTTTTGCGTGGCGCTGGGACTCCGCTACAGCAGGGCGTCGAGGGCGGTGGTCACCTCGGCGACGGTGATCTGCGCGAGCGCCGGGTCGAGCTCGGTGCCCCAGGGGTCGCCGGTGCCGTCGCCGTGCCAGAGGACGACGTGGTGCGGGCGCGGGGGTGGGCCCCACAGCGCGGGTGGGACCGGTCCGAACAGCACCACCGAGGGACGCCGGTAGGCGGTGGCGAGGTGGGCCACCCCGGTGTCGCCGCAGACGACGACGGCAGCGGCCGCGATCACCGCGGCCAGTTCGAGCGAGGTCGTGCGCCCGGCGAGCACCGCGTCGTCACCCAGCCCGGCCCCGGCGGCGACCGCCCGGGCGAGCTCGACCTCGGCCGGGCCGCCGGTGACCCGCACGTCGTGCCCCTGCGCGCGCAGGTGCCGGGCCACGGCGGCGAACCGCTCGACGGGCCAGCGCCGGCCGGGGAACGCCGCCCCGGGGTGCACGACGGCGACACCGCGCACGGGCGGTGCGACGTCCGGGACGCGCAGGTCGAGGGCGTCGGGGTCGCAGGCGACGTCCAGGCCCTCGGAGACCAGCCGGCACCAGCGCCGGACCTCGTGCTCGTCGGGGTACCAGGTGGGCCCCGGGTACCCGGGGCTGTCGAAGGTGAGCAGCCGCTGCGGGTGCAGCCCGGCGACGACCACGTGCGAGGCCGGGCCCTTGCCGTGCAGGTCGACGGCGAGCCCCGGCGGCGGGCCGGACCAGTCGAGCGGTTCGAGCTCGACGGCGGGCAGCACCTCGTCGACGGCGTCGATCAGCGCGGCGAGCGGTGCCAGCGCCCGCGTCGTCGCGAGCACCAGCCGGTGGTCGGGCACCGCGGCCCGGATCCCGCGGATCGCCGGCACCCCGGTGAGCAGGTCACCGAGCCCCAGCGGCCGCAGCACCACCGCCACCGGCCGCCCGTCGTGGGGGCCGTGTTGGCCGACCTGGCCCGACGCGGGGCCCGGGAGGGCGGAAGTGGCCACTTCCGCCCTCACACGCGGGAGCGCTCGACCAGGGCGGTGGTCGAGTGGCCGTCCAGGTAGGGCAGCACGACGGCCTGGCCGCCCCAGGTGCGCAGCACCGCGGCCTCGGGGAGGTCGGCGCCGGCGTAGTCGCCGCCCTTGGCCCACACGTCGGGGCGGATGCGCTCGAGCACGGTCGTCGGGGTGTCCTCGCCGAAGACGACGACGGCGTCGACGAACTCCAGCGCCTCCAGCACCCGGGCGCGGTCCTCGGCGGCGACCAGCGGCCGGGTGGGGCCCTTGAGCCGGCGCACCGAGTCGTCGGAGTTGATGCAGACGACCAGGCAGTCGCCCAGCCCGCGGGCGGCCCGCAGCGTGGCGACGTGCCCGGCGTGCAGCAGGTCGAAGCAGCCACCGGTGGCGACCACCGTGCCGCCCGCCGCCCGGACGCGGGCCAGCAACGAGGAGACGTCCGGAGCGGTGGGCTCGGCGGTGGCAGGTGCGGCGTCCCAGGCGGTGGCCCCGCCCCGGCCGACGAAGGCGCCGGCGGCCGCGACGGCGGCGGTGACGGCCTCACCGGTCACCGCGCCGCCGGCCAGGGCGACGGTGACCGCGGCGGCGAAGGAGTCGCCGGCGCCGCACGGGTCGCCGCCGGTGACCGGGGTGGCCGGCACGACCATCGGAGCACCCTCGCCGTAGGAGAGCAGCGCACCGCGCGCGCCGAGGGTCACCGCGACCGCGCCGACGCCCCACTGCGCGAGGACGGCCTGGGCCCGCGCCTGGACGGCGGCCAGCCCCTGCCCGGTGATGCCCGGGCCGGCCACGCGGGCCGCCTCCGAGCCGTTGGGGGTGACCAGCCGGGTCGAGGGCACCGGGTCGGCGCCGCGCGGGTGCGGGTCCCAGACCACCGGACCGCGGGCGGCGGACAGCGCGGCCCGCACGTCGGCCGCCGACGTCGTCCCCCGGCCGTAGTCGGCGACGAGCACGGCGGACGCGGTCGCGATCGCCTCGGCCGCCGCGGCGGGCAGGGCACCGAAGGTGGCGACCGCTCCCCCGCTGTCCAGCCGGGCGACGGAGTGGTCGCCGACCCGGATGCGCTGCTTGACCGCGGTGCCGCTGGTGGCCGGGATCTCGACCAGCCGGACCCGGCCGGCGAGCAGCGCCCGCAGCCGGTCGGCGCCGTCGTCGTCCCCGAGCGGGGTGACCAGCACGACCTCGGCGCCCGAGGACGCGGCGAGGACGGCGGCCAGCGCGGCGCCGCCGGGGCGCTCGTGGGTCACGACGTCGTCGATCACCGGCACCGGGGCGTCGGGGGTGAGCCGGGAGGCGGTGCCGACCAGGTCGACGTCGAGCAGGGCGTCACCGACGACGACGATCACGGCACGACCTGCACGTGGTTGGTGGTGGACACCCGCGGCGACTCGGCCAGCACCGCCGCGTCGAAGGCGGCGCAGAGCAGGTGCAGGGCGACCAGGTGGCACTCCTGCACGGTCGCGGTCCACTCCGACTCGATGCAGACGGCGTCGTCGGCGACCGCGGCCAGCGGGTTCGGCGCCGGCCCGGTCATGGCCAGCACGGTGACGCCGCACTCGCGGGCGCGGCGGGCGGCGGCGACCGCGTTCGGGCTGCGGCCCGACGTCGACAGCAGCACCAGCACGTCGCCGGGGCGGCCGTGCGCCTCGACCTGGCGGGCGAACAGCTCGTCGGCCGGGTAGTCGTTGGCGATCGCGGTCAGCGAGGAGGTCTCGGCGGTCAGGCAGATCGCGGAGAACGGCGGCCGGTCGGCGCGGTAGCGGCCCACCAGCTCGGCGGTGAGGTGCTGGGCCTGCGCGGCGCTGCCGCCGTTGCCGGCCGCGAGCAGCCGCCCGCGGCCCTCACCGGTGAGCACCTCGGCCAGCAGCCGGCCCCAGCGGTCGAGGACGTCGACCTGCGCGGTGAGGCTGCCCAGCGCCGCGGTGAGCGAGGCGACGTGGTCGTGGCCGGTCAGGTGCGTGCAGGTGTCCGGCGAGACGACCTCACGGGCGGACGGCGGGGTGGTGCTCATCGAGCGACCTCCAGAGGAGAGCGGGCGGCCAGGGTCTGGCGGTAGACGGCATCGGTGTCGGCCACGACGCGGGACCAGCGGTAACGGGTGCGGGCGCGCTGCACGCCGGCGGCGCCGTAGGCGGCCCGGCGGTGGTCGTCGGCGAGCAGGGCCGCCAGCACCGCGCCGAGGGCGGCCGGGTCGCGCGGGGGCACCAGGTCGCCGGTGATGCCGTCGGCGACGGAGTCGGCCAGCCCGCCGACGGCGGTGGCCACCACGGGGCGGCCGCAGGCCATCGCCTCCAGCGGGGTGATGCCGAACGGCTCGTACCAGGGCACGGCGAGCACCACGTCGGCGGAGCGGATCCAGCCCGGGACGTCGGCCCGGGACACCGCACCGGTGAACACCAGCCGGTCGGCGACACCGAGCTCGTCGGCGATCGCGCGCAGCCGCCGCACCTCCGGGTCGTTGTCGAGCAGGTGCGTCTGCGGTCCGCCCACGACGACCAGCTCGGCGTCGGGGACGGCGGGCAGCGCCCGGACGGCGTCCTCCTGGCCCTTGCGCTCGACCAGCCGGCCGAGCACGAGCAGCCGCGGGCGGCCGGCGCGCTCGGCGACCGGCCCGCGCGGGGTGAACTCGGCGGTGTCGACGCCGCACGGCACGATCGAGACCCGGTCGCCGGTCAGGCCGAGCCGGGTGAGCTCGACGACCTCGTCGGTGCAGGTGGCGATCACGTGGTCGACGTCGGCGCACAGCCCGCGCTCGAGGTCGATGCGCTGCTCGGGCGAGGTGTCGGCGCCGCCCTGGTGCCGGCGCTTGACCGAGCCGAGGGCGTGGAAGGTCTGCAGCACCGGGATGCCCAGCCCGGCGGCGGCCTGCACCGAGGCCAGCCCGCTCATCCAGAAGTGGGCGTGCACTAGGTCCGGCGGCTGGAGCACCCAGGCGGCCCGGAGCACGTCGGCGAAGGTGCCCATGTGCTGGAGCAGGTCGTCCTTGGGCAGCACGGTCGGCGGGCCGGCGGTGACGTGCACGACGTCGTAGCCGTCGGCGGTGCGCACCCGCTCGGGCAGCGCGGCGTCGTCCCGGCGGGTGTGCACGGTGACCTCGTGGCCGCGGGTGGCCAGGCCGGCGGCCAGCGCCGCGACGTGCACGTTCTGCCCACCGGCGTCGACCCCGCCGATGGCGGCGAGCGGGCTGGCGTGCTCGCTGACCAGGCTGATCCGCAGCCGGTGGACGTCCACCGGGCCGGCGGTCACCGGGTCACCTCGCCCAGCAGGGCGTTCCAGTCGGTGAGGAAGCGGTCCAGCCCGTAGCGGCCGAGGGCAGCGGCGCGGGCGGCCTTGCCGGCCAGCCGGGCGGCGTCCGGCTCGTGCACGAAGCGCTCCAGCGCCCGGGCGAGCACCTCCGGGTTCGTGGAGAGCACGCCGGCCTCGGCGGGCACCGCCTCCACGGCCTCGGTGGTGGCCAGCCCGACGACCGGCATGCCCAGGTGCATGGCCTCCAGCAGCGACAGGCCCAGCGACGTCCAGCGCACCGGGTGCACGTAGACTCGGCGGCGGGCCAGCTCGTCGTGCATCGCGGACTGCGGCGGGTCGTCGAACAGTCCGACCCGGGCGGGGTCGAGGTCGTAGCGCTCGTGCAGACCGGTCAGCCCCATGCCGAAGACGTCGAGCGGCGCGGCCCGGCTCAGCAGCGGCAGCAGGTCGCCACCGGTGTACCGGCCGCGGCGGACCGGCTCGTTCACCACCACGCCGGCCCGGGCGAGCTCGCCGGTGTACCGCTCGCCGGGGTCGACGATGCCGTGCTCGATCACGGTCGTCGGCGCGACCCCGTTGTCGTAGAAGAGCTGGTTGAAGTGGGTGACGTGCGCGATCGGGATCTCGCGCTGGTCGGCCAGCGGGTGCCGGGTGTTCGGCACGGCCCCGTCGGGGGCGTTGTGCTCCAGGAACACCGCCGGCAGGTCGCGGCCGGGCTCGCGGCCCAGCCACTCGCGCACCAGCTCCAGGTCGCGGGTGCGCTGCAGCACGACGACGTCGGGCTGCTCGTCGCGCAGCTGGGCCGGGGTGACCTCGCGCACCGACGCCGGCCACTCCCAGGTGCGGGCCCGGCCCAGACCGTCCGGCCCCCGATCGGGGACCACCGGCAGCAGGTACTCGTGCGTGCCCTGGACGAACGACGTCGTCCAGGAGCCGTGCACGTGCCAGAGCAGGACCTTCACGAACTCACCAGCTCCTCGACGGCGGCGACGACGTCGGCTGCGCGCACCGAGGTCAGGCAGGGGTGACCGGGCACCGGGCACTCGCGGGCCCGGGTGCCGCGGCAGGGGGCGGACTGGTCGCCGAGCAGCACGGTGGGGACGCCGTAGGGCGCCCACCGCACGGCCGGCACGACCGGGGAGAACAACGAGACGACCGGCGTGCCGACGGCGGCGGCCAGGTGCGCGGGCCCGGTGTTGCCGACGACGACCACGGCGGCGCCGTCGAGCAGCGCGGCCATCTCGGCCAGCGTGGTGGCCCCGCCGAGGTCGACCCCGCGGGTACCGGCGACGGCGGCGGTGAGCCCGCGCTCCCCCGGCCCGCCGGTGACCAGCACGCGGTACCCGGCGTCGGCCAGCGCGTCGACGGCCTCGGCGCAGCGCGCCGCCGGCCAGGCCCGCGCCGGCACGCTCGCACCCGGGTGCAGCACGACGTAGCCGGGCTCGCGGTCGACCGCGGGCAGCGGACGGCGGACGGCGAGCCGGCCGTCGTCGCCGTCGGGCAGCTCGAACCCGGCCGCGCGGGCCAGGGAGAGCGCCCGCTCGGGCTCGGGGAGGTCGTCGTCCACCCGGTGCCGGACGTCGAGCAGCGAACCGGGGTAGTCGACGCTGATCGCGCTGATCCGGGCCACGCCGGCGGTGCGCAGCACCAGGGCCAGCGGCAGCGGCGACTGGTGGAACGACGTGCTGATGACCGCCTCGGTCACGTCGGCGGCGCAGATGCGCTCGGCCAGCGCGGCGAGGTCGGCGGCGTTGACCGGCTGCGGGTCGCCGTCGATCCACGGGCAGTGCCAGGTCAGCACGTCGTCGACGCCGGGCAGCAGCTCGGCGGCGGCGGTGCCCTGCGGACTGGCCAGGAAGACCACCCGGTCAGCACCGTGCGCGACCGCGCGGACCAGCGGACCCTGCAGCAGCACGTCACCGGCGTTGTCCAGCCGGGCGACCAGGACGACCCGCATCACCAGGCGCCCGCCAGGACGTCCTCGACCGCCTCGGTCAGCGTGGGCGCGCGGTGGGCGGCGGCGGTGACCTCGGCCGGGAGGGTCACCGGCGTGGGCACCAGGATGCCGTGCGCACCGGCCGCGGCGGCCGCCCCGACGTCGGCGGCGATGTCGCCGATGACGACGCAGCGGGCCGGGTCGACGCCCAGCCCGGCGCAGGCGGCGGTGATCATGCCGGGGGCGGGCTTGCGGCAGTCGCAGCCGTCCTCGGGGGCGTGCGGGCAGACCTGCACGGTGTCGAAGGGGCCCAGCAGCTCGGCGACCCGGGCGTTGACCGCGTCGGCCTGGGCGCGGGTGATCAGCCCACGGCCGACCCCGGACTGGTTCGTGACCAGCCCGATCCGCACGCCCCGGGCGCGCAGGGAGTCCAGCGCCTCGCGGGCGCCGTCGACGGGGGTGACCAGCGCCGGGTCGCCGTTGTAGGGGACGTCGTGGACGAGCGTGCCGTCGCGGTCGAAGAGCACCAGGTCGGGCAGCCCGCGCCAGGCCGGGACGTCGCGGTGCACGACGACGCCGCGCAGGAAGTGCCAGGTGGCCAGCGGCGGGATGACCGCACTCGTGAGGGCCATAGTCGCGATTTCGGCCCCCGAGCGGGGGCCGGGGGCGATGCGGGCCCAGGCGAACTCGGCCGTCCCGGCCAGCCAGCCCAGTGCGGCGAGCCCGGCGGCCCGCGGCTTCCCGGCCGCGAGCAGCCCGACGGCGGCGAGCGCGGCGCCGGTCACCGCGAGGTGCCGGGGCCGACGGCCGAGCGCGGCGTCGGCGCGCTCGTGCCAGGTCGGGCCGTGCAGCCGGCGCATCAGCACGTCGTCGGCGTTGCCGGCCTGCACGCGGGCGGAGACCCAGCGGTCGACCGGGCGCACCGGGTGGGTGATCCAGCGCTCGCCGCGGGTCAGCGAGGAGCCGGTGTCCAGCACCCGCAGGGCGAGGTCGGAGTCCTCCCGGAAGGCGCGCGGGAAGCGCTCGTCGAAGCCGCCGACGGCGGCGAGGGCGGACCGGCGGTAGGCGAGGTCGGCGGTGATCCAGCTGCTGGTGGCCAGACCGGCGGTGCCGCGCTCCCAGTCGGTGGGCCGGCGGTCGGGAGGCAGCGGGACGCGCACCCGGCCCTGCGTGCCGGCGACGTCTGCGGGCAGCGCGGCCAGGTCGGCGGCGAGGCGGGCGTACCAGTCGGGGTCGGGGACGACGTCGTCGTCGAGGAAGGCGATCCACTCCGTGCGCGCGGTGCGCCAGCCCAGGTTGCGGGCGCGGGCCGGGCCACCGCCGCCGGTGCGCACGATCCGGACCGGGGGCAGGCCCGGGCGCTCGGGCCGCAGCGGCTCGCCGGTGGGCCGGTCGTCGACCAGCACCAGCTCGGCCGGGCGCGGCCCGGTGCCGGTCGCCAGTGCGTCGAGCAGGACGTCGAGGGACGGGCGGCCGATGGTCGGCACGACCACCGTGCAGCCGCTCAGGTCACCCGTCATGCCCTCACGATCCCCTGGCGATCCACTGCGGAAACACTACGGGCTTTAAGTTTCCAGTGAGCAGGCCCCGATTCACCCGTTGGAGGACGGCCGCGCGCCCGTCCCGCCGACTCCGCGGATGCCGGCCCGGCTGGACCCCACGCCCCCGGGTCGACCCGCGTCCGGCCGGGGCACCCCGGTGGTCAGGCGCGGGGACGGCGGGTGGCCGCGGAGACCCGGGCCAGGGCGTCGGTGACCACGGGGGCGTCGTCGCCGAGCATCGTGAGCAGGTGGGCCACCAGGTCGTCGTGGGTGGCCGTCGCGGCGCGCACCCGCTGCCGGCCGGAGTCGGTGAGCCGGGCGTGCAGCAGCCGCCGGTCCTCCCCCAGCCGCTCGCGGGTGACCAGGCCGTCGTCCACGAGCCGGTTGACCGTGCTGGTGATGCCCGGGCGGCTCAGCCCGACCGCCTCGGCCAGGTCGCCCATCGACGCCCACTCGTCCGGTGACTCCGCCACCCGGCGCAGCACCTCGAACCCGGTCAGCGACAGCCCGTGCTGGCGGTGCAGGGCCGAGTCCACGCGGTGGGTGATGCGGTCGTGCACCTGGACGATCCGCAGCCAGGTCTCGGTGGCGCCGGGGCCGGCGGCAGCCAGACCGCGCACGTCACGGGGCACGCCTCGGGGCGGTGCGCCGTCGTGCAGGCGGTCCATGTGCTGGTCCATGAGCGGGTCCACGTCTCCGTCGGGGTGTCGGTGCGGATGCCGGTGCGGGTCGTCCGGCCGGCGGGGTCGAACCGCCGGCTCAGCGGCCCGCGTCGGCGTGCCGGCCACGGGAGCGCCGTGCGCCCAGCAACCCGAGCGTCCCCGCCGTACCCACCAGCGCCAGTCCAGCGGCGACCGCGAACGGTGAGCCGGTGCTCTCCGGGACCACCCGGTCGCGGGCGGCCACGTCGAGGTCGAGCCCGGCGGTGGCGGACGAGTCGTTGCCGGTGAAGGTGACCGTGGTCGAGCCCAGCGCCGCGGCGCGCGGGATCTGCACCACGGTCTGCACGCTGCCGTCGGCGGCGGCCGCGACGGTGGTGAGCGGCTCGTCGACGCCGGGGATCGTCACGGTGACCGGTTCGCCGGCGGTGAAACCGGTGGCCCGCACGGTGACCACGCCGCCCGGGGAGACCGCGGCCGAGGAGCTGCTGGCGGCGGGGACGCCGCTGGTCCGCGGCGGGGCGACGCCGTCCGGCGTCCCGGTCGGGGTCCCACCGGTGCTGCCGGGCGTGGTGCCGGGCGTCGTCCTGGCGGCTGTCCCGGCGGCGGAGGTCACCGGATCGGCCGGCTGCGAGGTGCCCGGCTCCGGGGTGGCCGGGACGCTCGGCGCCGGCGAGCCCGGCCCGCCGGCGGTCGGCGCGGTGGTCTCCGGCCCCGCCCCGGTGGCGGCTCCGGCCTCCGCCGAGGTGGCCTGCGGGGCGGTGCCGGACAGGGGTGCAGCCACCGCCGCGCAGTCCCCGGCGCTGGGCCGGGTGTAGGTCTCGAGCTCCAGCGGGGCCTCTGCCGTCCCGTCGCCGGCGGTGACGGCGACCGAGACGTCGACGGTCACCCCCCACCCGATGCCGGAGCTGACCAGCTCGACCTGCTCGCCGGCGGCCAGCACCGCGGAGTCCTGCTCGGCGCCCCCGTCGAAGACCAGCGCCACCCGGTGCGGCTGGGTGCCGTTGGTGACCAGCGTGCGCACGACGTCGGGGCCGCAACTGGGTCCGTGGGTGACGGTGGCGGTGGGCCGGCGCGGGTCCTCCATCGCGGCGGCGGGGGTGGCGAGGGCGATGCCACCGGCGACCAACGAGAGGACGGCGACGGCCAGGGCACGCGCGTACGACGTCGGCACGGTGGACCCCCGATCTGGCCAGCCGGAGGGCGACTGCCCCGGCACGCTGGCTGCTCTGCCCCGATCATCCCCGGAGCATGCGCTGGGTCGCCGCTCCGTCACTCCAGTCACTTCCGTGTCGTGCGCGTGTCGCAACGGGCGTGTCGCGGCGGCGGGTGCATCGAGGCCGGCGAGACGCGCGTCACTACGGTGGGCCGGTGAGCTCAGCGGCGGGGACCGGGAGACGGCGGCAGGACGCGATCTACCGGGCCGGCGTCTACGGGCGCGCGCCGCGGGTGCCCACCGCCTACCGCGCCCTGGCCCGCGAGGCGCGGCGCCGGCTGGGCGACCGCGCCCACGACTACGTCGCCGGTGGCGCCGGCGACGAGGACACCCAGCGTGCCGACCGGGCGGCCTTCGACCGCTGGGCGGTGGTGCCGCGGGTGCTGCGCGACGTCAGCTCCCGGGACACCTCGGTCGAGCTGTTCGGACGGCGGCTGCCCGCACCGGTGCTGCTGGGCCCGGTGGGCGCCCTGGAGCTGGTGCACCCCGACGCCGACCTGGCCGTGGCCCGGGCTGCCGCCGCGGTGGGCGTGCCGATGGTCTTCTCCAACCAGGCCTCGGTGCCGATGGAGACCACCGCCGCGGCGATGGGCGGGGCGCCGAGGTGGATGCAGCTGTACTGGTCGAGCTCCGACGAGCTGGTCGCGAGCCTGCTGGGCCGGGCGGAGGCCAGCGGCTGCGAGGCCGTCGTCGTCACGCTGGACACCACGATGCTCGGCTGGCGCCCGCGCGACCTGGATCTGGGCCATCTCCCCTTCGCGCTGGGCAAGGGGATCGCCCAGTACACCTCCGACCCGGTGTTCCGCCGGCTGGTGGCCGAGCGGGTCGACGCCTCGGCCGGCACGCCGCGGGACCGGCAGCCGCGGCCCACCCCGGCGGCGGTGCGCGCCCTGGTCGGCATGGCCCGCGCCTGGCCCGGCCCGCTGGTGGAGAACCTGCGCTCCCCGCTCCCCCGGGCCGCCGTCGAGACCTTTCTGGCCAGCTACTCCCGCCCCTCGATCACCTGGGACGACCTGGCCTTCCTGCGGGCGCACACCCGGCTGCCGATCGTGCTCAAGGGCGTCCTGCACCCCGACGACGCCCGCCGCGCGGTCGACGAGGGCGTCGACGGCCTCGTGGTCAGCACCCACGGCGGACGCCAGGTCGACCGGTCGATCGCCGCGCTCGACGCGCTGCCCGACGTGGTGGACGCCGTCGCCGACCGGGTGCCGGTGCTCCTGGACAGCGGGGTGCGCAGCGGCGCCGACGTGCTGGTCGCCGTCGCGCTCGGCGCCCGGGCGGTGCTGCTGGGCCGGCCCTACGCCTGGGGCCTGGGGCTGGCCGGGGAGGACGGCGTCCGGCAGGTGGTGGAGGACGTGCTCGCCGAGTTCGACCTGACCCTGGGGCTGACCGGCCACACCGCGGTCGACCAGCTCTCCCGCGAGGTCCTGCGGCGCCGTCCGTGAGGCCGGTGCTGGCCGCCGGCGGCGTCGCCGGGCAGGCTGGGGCGACACCCCGACCGAGGAGGCCACCGCGATGACCGTCCTGCTGGGCTGGGAGGCCGCCGAGCACGGCGGTGGGGACGACGCCGCCCTGCGGCTGGCCGTGCGGCTGGCCCGCGCCGAGCAGTCGCCGGTCGTGGTCACCACCGTCGTGCCGCCGGACCCGGCCACCGCGGTCACGTCCCGGCTGGACCGGGAGTACCGCCAGTGGCGGGCGGCGCTGACCGCGACCCGGCAGGCGGAGGCGCTCACCGCGCTGCGGGCGGCCGGCGTGGACGACGTCCGGACGGCGGTGGTGCCGGCGTCCTCGGTGCCCGCGGGGCTGGTCGGGGCGGCGTCCACCTACCGGGCGCGGCTGCTCGTGCTGGGGGCGGCAACGGAGGCCCCGGCCGGGCGCTTCGCGGCCGGGTCGGTGGCCGAGCGGCTGCTGCACAGCTCGCCGGTGCCGCTGGCCCTCGCGCCGCGGGCCTGGTCGGCCGACGCGGCGCCGGCCCGGCTGACCTGCGCGTGGGCCGGGACGGCGCGGTCGGCGGAGGCGCTGTCGGCGACCCTCGGGTTCGCCGGGAGGTGGCGGGTGCCGGTCCGGCTGGTCACGTTCGTGCCGGAGCGGGCGGCACTGCTCCCCTCGGGCGCCGGGGACCGGATGGAGCAGGTGGTCAGCGAGGAGTGGGCCGGGCAGGTGCAGGGCGCGCTGGAGGAGGTGGTGGCGGGCTGGCCGGGTCCGGGTCCGGCACCGGCGGCACTGCTGGCCCGCGGCGCCGGCTGGGCCGGTGCGGTCGCCGAGACGCCGTGGGCGCCGGGCGACGTGCTGGTGGTCGGGTCCTCGCGGCTCGGCCCGCCCGGGCGGGTGTTCGTGGGGTCGACCGCGACCAAGGTCCTGCGGGCGGCGACGGTGCCGCTGCTCGTCGTCCCGCGCGGCACGCCGACCACCCCTTGACGCCCGACTGTGCCGCGGGTCACAGTGAGCTGCGGGTGGGGGAAGCCGGTACGAATGGCCATCCAGCTCCTGGGGATGGACCGACCAACGCGGCCAGACCGTCAGGGCCGGCCCCCCGCCCGCCACACTCCTCCCTGACGCACCCTCGCCCCGCGCCCGAGGTGGGGTCCGTCGGGTCGCCGCGGGGGGCCTGCCCGCCCGCGACCGTGGTCGGGGACCTCGTCGCCACCGGGGTGGCGTACCCGGTGGGCGAGTCCGTCGCGCTCCCCCGCCAGGTGATGGGCGAGGCCAGCCGCCGGGCGCAGGAGCGCTGGGGCTTCCGGTGCCCGCTCCACGGCCGGCGGGGTGCAGGTCGCCGGCTTCCGCCGCCGACAACACGAACGGCCCCGCTCCTCACGAAGAGGAACGGGGCCGTTCGCTGTCTCAACCAGACGTGCACCCGAAGGGACTCGAACCCCTAACCTTCTGATCCGTAGTCAGATGCTCTATCCGTTGAGCTACGGGTGCGTGTTCAGTTGTTGCGCGGAGGCTCCGGGATTTGAACCCGGGATGGTTTTACCCAAACCGCATTAGCAGTGCGGCGCCATAGGCCACTAGGCGAAGCCTCCCGGGGCCCGGGTCTCCCCGGAACCACCGAGAAAGAAGGTTACCAGTGCCCGGCGCCCGGGTTCCACGGGGGTGGCCGACCGGGCGCCGGGACCCCGACTCAGGCGTGGACGACGTCGCGGCGAGGGATCGCCGGCACGGCCGGACGGCGCCCGGGCAGCAGCGTGACCGCCACCGCGAGGGCCGCCGCACCGGTGGCCATCACCAGGGCACCGGCGACGCCGGCCGAGCCCTCGATGAGCGCACCGCCCACCGCCGCGCCGATCGCGGAGGCGCCGAAGGCGACCGTGGACAGCCAGGTGAAGGCCTCGGTGACCGCCGATGCCGGGGCGATCGAGCCCACCAGCGAGCTCTGCACGGTCAGGGTCGGCGCGATCGCCGTCCCGCCGAGGAACAGCAGTGCGCCCAGGACCCAGGGGCTGGACACGGCGGCGAGCGGCGCCAGGCCGATGGCCACGCCCAGCAGGCCCCAGCGGTACTGCCGCGGCAGCGAGGCGCTGATCACGCGGGCACCGAACCAGAGCCCACCCAGCGTGGAGCCCAGCGCCCAGACGGCCAGCAGCAGGCCGGAGATCCCCGGCGAGCCGGCGGCGTCGGCGAAAGCCGGGACGGCGACCTCGAGACCGCCGACGGCGACCATCAGCGCCGTCCCGCTGAGCAGGACGCGCGGCATGCCGGGCAGGGTCACGGTCGCGAAGAGCCGGCGGCGGGGCGCGACCACCGGGCGCCAGGCCCGCATCGGCGCGCTCGTGGCGACGCCGAGTGCACCACCCACGCCGAGCACGCCGGCGACGGCCAGCGCGACGGCGGGGCTGAGCAGGAAGGTGAGGGCGGCGACGAGCGTGGGGCCGGTGACGAAGACCAGCTCGGTGGCGGTGGCGTCCAGGGCGTAGGCGGTGGGCCGGACCTTCGGGTCGACCCGTGACCACAGTGCGCGCACGGTGCCCGACACCAGCGGGGTGCTCATCCCGACCGCAGCGGCGGCGGCGAACACGATCGGGACCGGGGCGCCGCGCAGCACGGCGATGGCGACGGCGGTGAGCAGCAGCGGGTAGACCAGGGCCTGCAGGACGAGCACTGGGCGGGGGCTGCGCCGGTCGGCGAGCCGTCCCAGCACCGGCGCGACCATCGCGGTGGCGATGCCGAACGTGGCCGAGACCCCGCCGGCGATCGCGTAGGAGCCCGTCTGTTCCTGCACCATGAGCAGCAGTGCCAGGGGCACCATCGCAGACGGCAGCCGGCCGGCGAAGGCGGACAGCAGCAGCACCGGGGCGGACGGCAGCCGCCACACAGCGAGATAGGAACGCATGACGAGGCTCACTTCAGCACGGTCGAGGCAGGGAATCGTAGGGGCTCAACACCGGTTGACCCCCTACATCATCCCGACGGTAGCACGAGAGTAGGGAGTCAAATGGACTACGACACCTACGGGTCGAACGCCGTCGAGCTGGCCATCGACCTGGCGAACGTCGACCGGGCCGATCCGGCCTGGGTGCGCACGTTCCTGGTCGCCCACGACGAGTGGTTCACCGACGGGTCGGCGACGGAGCTCACCGGCGCCGAGGACGAGGCGGTCGGGCAGACGTCGTCCCTGGTGCGCGAGGTCGCACTGGCCGCCAGCCGGCCCGAGGTGATGACCCGGCTCAACGCCCTGCTGGCCCTCGCCTCCCCGCGGCCCTACGCGACCGACCACGACGGCGAGCTGCACCTGCACTACGCCCGGCCCGACGCCGGCGCGGTCGAGCAGCTGACGACCACGGTGGCCATGGGGTTGTCCCAGGTCGTCGTGCAGCACGGCTGGCAGCGGCTGGGGGTCTGCTCGGCCGAGGGCTGCGGCAACGTCTACGTCGACACCTCGCGCAACGCCAGCCGCCGGTACTGCTCCAACACCTGCTCCAGCCGCTCCACCGTCGCCGCCTACCGCGCCCGCCAGCGCACGTGACGGAGTCCCAGCGCTCGCATTTTGCAGCGCTGGGACTCCACTAACGTCCCGCGCATGCCCTCACCCCGCCGTTGGGACGCCGCGCTGCTGGAGCGTGTCGGCCGGCTGCCCACGACGCGGGTCGACCGCTGGCTGCGCCGCCTCTCGACGTTCGCCGACCACGGCAAGCTCTGGCTGGTCATCAGCCTGGCGCTCGGGCTGCAGCGCGGCCAGCAGCGGCGCGGCGCCGTCCGGGGGCTGGGATCGCTGGTCTTCTCCAGCGCCCTGGTCAACGTCGTCCTGAAGCGGGTCTTCGGCCGGGTGCGGCCGGACCTCGCGACCGTGGCCACCGACCGCTCGCTGCGCCGGGCACCGCACACCCTCTCGTTCCCCAGCGGGCACTCCGCGTCGGCGGCCGCCTTCGCCACCGGTGTCGCGCTGGAGAGCCCGCTGGCCGGAGCGCTGATCGCACCGGTGGCGCTGGGCGTCGGCTACTCACGCGTGCACGTCGGCGTGCACTACCCCGGGGACGTGCTCGCCGGCATGGCGGTCGGCGGCGCGGTGGCCGCGGCCACCCAGCACTGGTGGCGGGTGCGCCCGACCACCCCGGCCCGGGTCTGGACGGCGTGGAACGCCCCGGCACTGCCCGAGGGCGAGGGGCTGGTGATCGCAGTGAACCCGCGGTCCGGACGCGAGGACTACTCCCCCGCCGCCGACATCGCCGAGCTGATGCCGAAGTCGGAGGTGCTCGAGCTCACCGCGGACGCCGGCGTGCGCGAGCTGCTGGGCGAGGCGGCGCGCTCGGGCCGGGCGACGGCGCTGGGCGTGGCCGGCGGCGACGGCAGCGTCGCGGCCGCCGCAGCGGTCGCGCTGGAGTTCGGGCTCCCGCTGGCGGTCGTGCCGGCCGGGACGCTCAACCACTTCGCCCGCGACCTCGGGGTGGCGACGCCGCGGGAGGCCGCGGCCGCCGTGGTGCACGGCTCGGCGGTCCAGGTGGACGTCGCCGAGGTCAACGGCGTCCCGTTCCTCAACACGGCCTCGATCGGCTCCTACCCGGAGATGGTCGAGCGCCGGGACGCGCTGTCCGGGCGGATGGGCAAGTGGGCCGCGCTGAGCGTGGCCGCCGCGCAGGTGCTGCGGCACGGGTCGCCGGTGGAGCTGGAGGTCGAAGGACGACGGATCTCCGCGTGGATCCTGTTCGTCGGCAACGGCGTCTACGTGCCCCGCGGGATGTCCCCTGCCTGGCGCCCGCGGCTGGAGGACGGACTGCTGGACGTGCAGTACCTGCGCGCCGACCTGCGCTTCGGCCGTACCCGGGCGGTGCTGGCCACGCTGTTCGGGGTGAGCGAGCACAGCCGCACCTATGCGCAGTTCCAGGTCCCGGAGCTGCGGGTGCGGTCGCTGTCGGGGCCGCAGCAGGTGGCCTACGACGGGGAGACCGGGGACTTCGCGACCGAGTTCGTGTTCCGCAAGCGCGAACGGCTGACCGTCTACTGCGAACGCTGACAGTCGAGCCCTGCCCCCATCGGGGGCAAGGCCCGACCGTCCACAGTTCGGCCTTTCGGGCGACGCGGTGAGCCGCTGAGCTGCGTAATGTCCGGTGGACTTTCTGGACGCACGCGGGAGGACGACGGATGCGGTGGGAGAGAACGGCTGCAGCGGCAGCCGTCGGGATCGCGGTGCTCGCAGGCTGTTCGGAGGGCGGGACGGCCAACGAGACCCTGCCCCCGGTGTCGACCTCAGCAACCCCGACGAGCGAGGCCCTCCAGCCGTTGGGGCCGCCCGACTTTCCAGTGCCAGACGAGGCCCGAGAATTAACCGAGCCCGGAGCGCTCGCCGCTGGCAAGTACTTCGCCTTGTTGACTCAGCACGCGCTCCAAAAGATGGACACGTCCGGCTTCACGGAGCTGAGTCGAGACTGCCAGTTCTGCGATGAATTGGTGAGAGCCGTCCAAGACGACGCCGCGGCTGGCAATCGCTATAAGGGCGGCGAGATCACCTTCCGTGACCAAGGCCAGACCGTGCTTCAGGGAAATGTGGCTGAGGTTGCTTTCAGCTTGACCCAAGGAGCCTTAGACGTTATCGGACCCAACGGCGACCTGATCGTTGACCGAAGGCAACCGAGCTCCGATGTCTTTTCGTCCTTCACTATGACTTGGGACCCCGAAGGTCGAGCCTGGCTGCTAAACCAGTTGACCAACTCGTGAAAAGGCTCGGTCTACTCCTCGCCACTGTTTTCGTTTCACTGGCGGCCGCGACGACCGGGGCTAACGCCGCTCCGATCGGTCTAGTGAAGCCCACCCCTCAGGTTGAAGCGGCCAGCGGCGCCTTAACCGTTGCGTATGTCAGCGGAGCTGGCGGCGATGGTCAGCGTGCGGCCGCCCTCTCTCCGCCAGCTCCTGTCCCTTATCGCTGGCAACTTTTGACTCCTTGCGAAGTTGACGATGCGGCCCTTGGCGGATGTGAGCCGGGCGAGGCAACATGCCCTACACCCCCTGGTCGCGTGGTGACCTTGTACGAGGTGTTACGTCAGCGGGTAGTTCAGCCCGATCGTTCAGCGGTTGACGACCTGCAGCCAGATCCCGCAGCGGCGGTCGGCGAGGGATACGGAGGTTGGCTTAATGAGGGTCAGGCCTGCGTCGACGTCACCGACCTGAACCCGCCGCCGTCGCCCGACGAGGTGTTCCGTTACTTCCAGACCCTCCCTCTGCCGCAGCTGACCACCCGCCAGCAGCCGCCCGGGGAGGCGCTCGTCGGCCTGCCGGTCATCTTCTTCACCGACAGCCCCACGACACAGACCTTCACCGTCGACATCCGCGGCTTCGCCGTCACGATCACCGCCCGGGCGACGTCCTTCACCTGGACCACCGGCGACGGCACCACGCTCCGCACCACCGATCCCGGTGCGCCGTACCCCGACCAGACGGTCACCCACGACTACGCCGCCGGTACGTACACCGCCGGCCTCACCACCACCTGGGGCGGCACGTTCACCGTCGACGGCGGAACGGTGGCCGACGTCCCGGGCACCACCACCACCGACGGCGCCCCCACGACCTTCACCGTCCGCCAGGCGCGGTCCGTCCTCACCAACCCCTACGACTGACCCGGCCGTCACGCCAGCAACAACTGTGCCCCTCGGGCGGTTCAGCGGTGCGCCGACCACGACGGATGCCCCAGACGGCGGCGTCGACTTCGACATGACTTGCCGAACGATCGTCCAGCGGACGCCAATCCTGGGCCACTAGACAGGACGTGTGGTCATCGCCGTCATCTCCGCCGTCTGGGTCACCGCCTCCGCCGGGCTCGCGCTGGTGGTCGGGCGGGGTATCCGTCAGGCCGACGAGCACGCGCCGTTCACCGACCACCTCGCCGGGCTCCCGGCCGAGCTCACGGCCGCCGACGTGCTCGGCGCGCGCAGCACCCAGCCCAGCCACTGACCAGATCGTCCTCCCGCTGGGCTCAAGCAGTCCCCGCCGGAGGCCGATGAGGTCGAGGTGACGACTCTGCTGGTCATCGCCGGGGGGTGGCTGATCGCCGCCCTCGTCGCCGCGCTGGTGACCGGTGCCGCCATGCGCCGCGCCGAACAGGGCGAACAGCGTCGGCTCGCCCGCGAACGCGCCCTCGAAGTCGACCAGCAGGAGCAGCAGCACCGGCCCGGTCAGGACGACCGCCGCCGCGCATGATGCTCGCCCAGCGATGATCGTCACTTCTCACTACGGTCACTGAGCAGAAGGTTGTCCCGGTTGCCACCGGGGCACCGCACCGCAGACGTCACCGATGAGAAGAGGTACCTCCATGTTGGTCCGCCGGATCGCCCGGCCCTTGATCGCGGGCACGTTCCTCTACGGGGGCATCGACACCCTCCGCCACCCGCAGAGCCGCGTTCCCGGTGCTGCCCCGATCGTCGAGCAGCTCACCGAGATCGCCGACAAGCAGCTCCCCGTCCACGTCTCCCACGACGTCGAGCAGTGGGTCAAGATCAACGCTGCCGTGCAGGTGGGCGCCGGGTCGCTGTTCGCGCTGGGCCGTTTCCCGCGCTTCTCCGCCCTCGCGCTGGCCACCTCGCTGGTGCCCACCACGCTGGCCGGCCACCGCTTCTGGGAGCACACGGACCCGAAGGAGAAGTTCGGGCAGACCAGCAACTTCCTGAAGAACACCTCGATGCTCGGTGGCCTGCTGCTCGCCGCTGTCGACACCGAGGGCAAGCCGTCGGTCGGCTGGTGGGCCCGCCGCAGCGCCTCCGCCGCCGCCGCCGCCGCGGAGGCCAGCTACGAGAAGGCCTCCAAGAAGGCCACCAAGGCGCAGAAGAAGGCCAGCAAGCAGGTCAAGAAGGTCGGCCGCTGAGCACTGCACCACTGCCGCCCGCGGGCGCGCTCCGGAGGATCGCCTTCCTCCTGGAGCGCGCCCGCGAGCCGTCGTACCGGGTGAACGCCTTCCGCACCGCGGCAGCCGTGGTCGCCGTGGTGTCCGGCCTCGACGACGCCGAGCTCGACCGGCGGGTCCGCACCAAGACGCTCACCGACCTCAAGGGCATCGGCGACAAGACGGCCGCGGTCGTCGTCGAGGCGCACCGCGGTGAGGGGTCGACCTACCTCCGCGGCCTCGAGGAGTCCTACGCCGAGCTCGCCCCGCTCGCCGACGACGCCGCGGCGCTGCGCGCTGCGCTGCGGGGCGACCTGCACGCCCACTCGGACTGGTCCGACGGCGGCAGCCCGATCCGCGAGATGGCCGAGGCGGCGATCTCCATCGGGCACGACTACCTCGCCCTCACCGACCACTCCCCCCGGCTGACCGTCGCCAACGGACTGAGCTCCCAGCGCCTGGAGCAGCAGCTGGACGTGGTCGCGGCGCTGAACACCGAGCTGGCGCCCTTCCGCATCCTCACCGGCATCGAGTGCGACATCAACGTCGACGGCACCCTCGACCAGGTCGACGAGCTGCTCGGCCGCCTCGACGTCGTCGTCGCCAGCGTGCACTCCGACCTGCGGGCCGCCAGCGCCCAGATGACCGAGCGCATGCTCGCCGCGGTCGAGAACCCGCACACCGACGTCCTCGGGCACTGCACCGGCCGGCTGGTCATCGGCCGCCGGCAGCGCAACGGCAGCCAGAAGCCCCGGCCGGAGAGCGAGTTCGACGCCGACGCCGTCTTCCGGGCCTGCGTCGAGCACGGGACGGCGGTGGAGATCAACTCCCGCCCCGAACGGCTCGATCCGCCCCGGCGCCTGCTGGCCAGGGCCGTCGAGCTGGGCTGCGACTTCGCCATCGACACCGACGCGCACGCCCCCGGCCAGCTGGACTGGCAGGGCAACGGGTGCACCCGCGCCGTCGAGTGCGGCGTCCCGGCCGACCGGGTGGTCAACACCCTGTCAGCGGACGCCCTGCTGGCCCGCACGCACGGCTGAGCCGCGCACCTCCGACCGGGACGACAGCTGCCACCACGCCCCCAGCCGGTCGTCGAGCACGGGGTCGAAGGCGTCCAGCCCGCCGCCGGGGTAGGGCGTGAGCTCGCCGAACCAGACCTCCCCGTCGACGTCGAACAGGTCGACGCGCACGAAGTCGAACGCCGCGCCCAGCGCCTCGGCCACCTTCGTCATCTCCGCCAGCGCGGCCGGCGGCGGGGTGACCGGCCCGGGCGCGACCGCCTCGGTGACCGCCACCGGCGTCCAGTCCGGGTCGTAGAGCCGCCGCTGGTGCACGCCGAACCGACCGGTGTCCACCTGGACCAGCCGGACCCGGCCGCCGAAGACCAGGAACTTGTGGTCGGCCGGGACGGCGCCGTCCGCGCCGATGAACTCCTCGACCAGCAGCAGGCGGCGGGCCTGGCTGTAGACCCACTCGCCGCGGTCGCGGAACAGCGGCTCGTCCAGCCAGCCGGCCGTGATGCGCCGCAGCTCGGCGACGTCGGGCACCCCGGTGCCGATGTGCACCCGCATCGTGCCGTGGTTGGACTTCAGCACCCAGCGCTCCGGCAGCCCGGCGCCGACCAGGGTCGCGACGTCGGTGCCGGTCCACAGCACCCGCGGCAGCTGGACGGCCGGGACCACCTCGGCGGCGTAGGCCTTCATCGCCAGCTTGTCGCCCAGCTGCCCGATCAGCGGCCGCCGGTCGTGCACCACCCGCCAGTTCACCTTCTCGGTGAACGTCCGCGGCGGACGGCCCGGCCACCGGCCGTGCGCGCGCCGGTAGAGCACGGCCCGCTTGGCGCGCAGCGGCAGCCGCGCGAGGACGGCGTCCGGCAGCGACGCGGCGATCGGACGCACCCGACCAGTCTGCCGGGACGCGCGGCAAGGCCTCCTTCTAGGGTGCAGCCGTGACTCCCGGAGGCCTGCGCTGAACACCCCGTCGGACCCCCGCCCCGGGATCGGCTTCCTGGCCAAGGACCCGTGGCACCCCGCGATCCGTCGCGAGCACATGATCGCCGCCCAGCTGGTCCGCCGCGGCATGCCCGTGCGGTTCGTCCAGGCCCCCAGCGACTGGCGCCGGCTGACCACCGACCCGGGCAACTGGACCCGGCACGTCGGGCGCGGCCACTTCCTCCCGGCAGCCCCGGGGATCGAGGTCACCGAGCGCTCCACCCTGCTGCCGGGGCTGCGCGGGCCGGTCGCCGAGCGGATCGACGCGGCCCTGTTCCACCGCTTCCTGCGCCGGTCGGACTGGGCCGAGGAGCTGACCGTGGTCATGTTCCCGTGGGAGTGGCGGGCCACCCGCGGCCTGGGTGGCCGGGTGGTCTTCGACTGCACCGACGACTGGGCGCGGCTGCTCCCCCAGGCCCGCGGGCTGCGGGACCAGCTGCGCCGGATCGCCGACGAGGCCGACGAGGTCGTGGTGGTCAACCAGGTGCTCGCCGACCTCTTCCCCGGCCGGACGCCGGTCGTCGTCCCCAACGGCACCGACGAATCGCTGCTCACCGCGCCCCGCACGGCCGAGCGGGTGCCGCGGTCGGCGGTCTACGTGGGCAGCATCGCCGAGCGGTTCGACGTCGACCTGGTGCGCGCGGTGCTCACCACCCTGCCGGACTGGACGCTCACCGTGCACGGCCAGCTGGTGTTCCCGCTGCGCGCGCAGGCCGCGGCCGACCGGTTCCTCGGGCTCGAGCGCGAGTTCCCCGACCGGTTCCGCTACGCCGGGCTGCTGTCCCGCGACCGGCTCCCCGAGGTGCTGGACGCCGCGGCCGTCGGGCTGATCCCCGACGTGGCCAGCCGGGCACTGGGCCAGTCGTCGATGAAGACCTACGACTACTGCTCGCGCGGCGTGCCGGTGGTCGCCACCGCAGGCCACCTCGAGCACTCCAGCGACGTTCCGCCGCACACCTACGTGGCCGACGGCGCGGTGGCGATGGCCGAAGCCGTGCAGGCCGCCGCCGACGAGCCGGTGGAACGGGCCGGGGACCGGATCGGCTGGGCGGCCGCGCGCACCTGGGACCGCCGCACGGACGCCTGGTTGGACGCCGCGCTGGGCGATCGTCCGGCCGCTGTGACAGGAGTGCACCCGTCATCAGCTCGCAACGCGCAGTGACCGGGTGTCGCGGGCGAGGGCCGGTGCCGCCGCCATAACGTGCCGCCATGACGAGCACCGCGCCCGCCCCGGTCGACCCCGCACTCGTGCTGGCCGACGCCCTGCAGTCCGGTTTCGCCGCCCAGCGGGCGGGTCACCAGCGCGTAAAGCTGCCGGTGAGCCGCCCCGCCACCCGCTGACGCCGCTGCTGCGGGCCGGCGCATGAGGTCAGGAGCCGGCCTCGGCCCGCACCGGCAGCTCGACCGGGACGTCGAGGGTGTGCGCGTCGGCCGAGCGGCGCAGCGGCCACGTGCCGGCCAGCACCAGCCGCGGCGCGACGCCGAGCAGGACGGCGAAGAGGAACGCCACGCCCGTGAGCGCCTCGCCGCTCTCCTCCACGAAGGTGGCGGTCGCGCTCCAGGCGGAGGGGGCCACCGACGAGACGAACGACAGCCCCACCGAGGCGACGGCGTAGGCGCCCAGGGCGGTGAGCACGCGGCGGCGGTCGCGCCGCTCGTGCCGGCTCAGCCACCACAGCCAGGCCACGGCCGCCAGCGCGATCGGTGCGGAGAGCAGCAGGCCGCGCACCGGGTCGCCGGCGGCGATGGCGTGCATGAAGCGCACGTGCACCTCGCCCCCGGCCTTGACCGAGGCGATGCCCGCGGCGAGCACGGCGACCGCCGTCCACCAGGTGCGCCGTCCCGGGATGCGCTGGCTGCCGAGGAGGGCGGCGACCGCGGCGGCGGCGAAGAGGGTGGCGACGAACAGCCGGGCCACCGAGAACGGCGCGTCCATCGACAGCGGGCGGGCGATCGCGGACGGCGCACCGGTCACGCGCAGCAGGTAGCCGACGAACTCCAGGGTCACCGCGGTCGCGGCGAGGACGACGGCCGCGGTCGGCACGGGCACCCGGCGACGGGCACTGCGCGGGCCCGGATTTCTCATCACCCTGTGTGTCTAGCCGATCACCCCACCGTCATCACAACGCCGGAGCGGGTGGCGTCACCCAGGTGAGTGATGCAGCACATGATGCGTTCCCGGGCACCTCGGCGCCCCGTACCAGCCACCGGGACCGCATGATCGTCGCGTGATCCGAACCTTCGCCGCGCGCGCGACCGGTGCCGGGACCGTTCCGGTCGCCACCCCTGCGCGCGTCCTGCACCTGCACCGCTACACCCGGTCGGGCGACGACCCGTTCAGCGGCGCCTCGCTGTACCGCTGCCGCTGCGGCGTCGTCCGCCCCGGCATGTGACCCGATCCCCTCGCACCTGATCCCCTCGCGCCTGATCCATTCGCACCGGCTCTCCTGCCCGGTCGACGGGCTTGCCAGACTGCTGCCATGGCGCAGACCCGCACCCGGCTGACGCACGCCCAGCTCGCCGACCTCGCGCGGCACGCCTTCGGTCTCTCCGCGGTCGCCCCCGAGCTGCCGCGGACCGACCTCGAGGACGCCGAGGGGGTCCTGGTCGCCACCGCCGACGACGGCGGGCTGACCGTGCGGGAGATCCCGCGCTGGCGCTCCCCCGCCGCCGTCCGGGCCGAGCTCGACGCGCGCGGCTGGGTCCGGCCCGCGGCCTGGGTGGGCGCACCGCCCGGGAACGCCGCAGGCCTGCCCGACCAGCTGCTGGTGCTGCTGCCCGTCGCCGGCACCGCCCCCGACTCGGCGGTCATCTCGCTCGCCGCGGCGGCCTGGACCACCCGTGCGCCCGGGGTGGAGCTGCTCGTCGTCCCGGTCCCGGTGCGCGCGGCCGACCCCGAGGTGAGCTGGACCGAGCTGGCCACGGCCTACGGCGCCGGGCCGGTCGCGAGCCGGATCGGGCCCGCGGCGCTCGTGACCGGCGGCCGGGCGGTGATGTTCACCGGGCTGTCGGGCGCGGGGAAGTCGACCATCGCCAGCCGGCTGGTGGAGCTGCTGCTGGAGTCCGGGCGCACGGTGACCCTGCTCGACGGCGACGACGTGCGCACCCACCTGTCGGCCGGCCTCGGGTTCTCCCGGGCCGACCGGGACACCAACGTGCGGCGGATCGGCTGGGTCGCCGCCCAGATCGCCAAGCACGGTGGGCTGGCGGTGTGCGCACCGATCGCGCCCTACGCCGCGACCCGCACCGAGGCCCGGCGCCTGGTGGAGGAGCAGGCCGGCGCGGGTTCGTTCGTCCTGGTGCACGTGGCCACACCGCTGGCCGAGTGCGAGGCCCGCGACCGCAAGGGGCTCTACGCGCGCGCCCGCCGCGGCGAGATCGCCGAGTTCACCGGCATCAGCGACCCCTACGAGGAACCGACCGACGCCGAGATCACGATCGACACCCGGTCCAGCAGCGTCGAGGAGTCAGCCCGGCTGGTGCTCGCCCGGCTGCTCGGCGAGGGCTGACAGCAGCTCGTCGGCCAGCTCCGGGCGGCAGATGAGCAGGTCGGGCAGGTAGGGGTCGGGCCGGTTGTAGCGCAGCGCCGAGCCGTCCAGCCGGCTGGCGTGCAGCCCGGCGGCGCGCGCGACGGCGACCGGTGCGGCGGAGTCCCACTCGTACTGGCCGCCGCCGTGCACGTAGGCGTCGGTCTCCCCGCGCACGACCGACATCGCCTTGACCCCGGCCGAGCCCATCGGCACCAGCCGGGCGCCCAGCCGCGCGGCGAGGGCCTGCACCAGGGCCGGCGGACGGCTGCGGCTGACCGCCAGCCGGACCGGGCCGCCCGCCCGGGCCGGCACCGGGTGCCCGCCGCCGGTGCCCAGGGTCAGGCCCGCGGCCGGCAGGGCCACCGCGCCCGCGACCAGCTCGCCGCGCTCCCACAGCGCCACGTGCACCGCCCAGTCGGCACGGCCGGGCTCGGAGAACTCGCGGGTGCCGTCGAGCGGGTCGACGATCCAGACCCGGTCGCTGACCAGCCGGACGGGGTCGTCGGCGCCCTCCTCGGACAGCACGGCGTCGTCGGGCTGCAGCTCGGCGAGCCGGGCGACGAGGAAGCGGTGGGACTCGCCGTCACCGGCGGCCTTGCGCGCCCCGGCGTCGTCGAACGCCCGGCTGCGCACCTGCAGCAGCAGCTCGCCGGCCGCGGTGGCCAGCGCGGCCGCGGTGGAGTGGTCGGGGGAGGTCACGGCCGGCCTTCCGTCGGAGGAGGTGGCTGATCATCCTCGCCGCCGGCCTGCCGGCCGCCCACCTCGGCCCCCCGACCCCGCCGCCGACGGGCCGCGCCCGCGCTCGCCGGCCGCTCGATCAGTAGGCGCCGGAGCCGCGGACGACCGCGCCCAGCGTCTTCCACAGGATCATCAGGTCGAAGGCGAGCGACCAGTTCTCCACGTACCGGACGTCGATGCGCACCGAGTCGTCCCAGGAGAGGTTCGACCGGCCGCTGACCTGCCACAGGCCGGTGATGCCCGGCTTGACCAGCAGGCGGCGGCGCATGTCGAAGCCGTACTGCTCCACCTCGCGGGTGACGTGCGGCCGGGGGCCGACCAGCGACATGGTGCCGAGGACGACGTTGAACAGCTGGGGCAGCTCGTCGAGGGAGAAGCGGCGCATGACCGAGCCCACGCGGGTGACCCGGGGGTCGCGCTTCATCTTGAACTGGACCGCGTTGCCCTGGTTCTGCGCCATGAGCTCGGCGACCAGCGCGTCGGAGTCCGGTTTCATGCTGCGGAACTTGAACACCTTGAAGGGGATGCCGGCCCGGCCGATGCGCTCGTGCATGAAGAACACCGGGCCGCGGCTGGTGGTCTTGACCGCGAGGGCCAGGCCCAGCAGGACCGGCGCCAGCACGAGGATGGCGACCAGGGCGACGGTGCGGTCGAAGACGTCCTTGGTCACCCGGCGCAGGCCGCGGAACTCGGGGCGCTCGAGGTGCAGCAGCGGCAGGCCGTTGACCGGCCGGATGGCGACGCGGGGGCCGGCGAACTCGGTGACGGCCGGGGCGAGCAGCAGTTCGGCCTCGGTGGTCTCCAGGTCCCAGCCGAGGCGGCGCAGGGCGGCACCGTCGAGCTCCGGGGAGGGCAGCACGGCCACGGTGTCGACCTCGTAACGACGGACGACGTCGGCGATGTCGGCGAAGCTGCCGAGCACGGGCAGGCCGTCGAACACGGCGCCGGCGGGCTCGGGGGCGGGCAGGCAGACGCCGATGACACGCAGGCCGTGCCGCGCCTGGCGGTCCAGCTGGGCGTGCAGCTCCGCGGTGCCGTTGCGGTGGCCGACGAGGATGGCGGTCTGCTGGAAGCGGCCGTGCGCCCGCTGGCGGTGCAGCCGCACCCGCTGGCCGTAGCGCTGCGCCAGGGTCAGGAGCGCGGCGAGCGGCAGGGCGGCGACGACGAAACTGCGGGCGACCTCGAGCTTGAAGGCCCAGGAGACCGTGCCGACCGCGGCGAGCAGCAGCACCGAGGCGGTGAACACCCGGCGGAACTCCTCGGGGCCGACCCAGAGGAAGCGCTCCTCGTAGGCGCGGGCGACGGCCATGGCCGCGACCCAGACCAGCGGCATCGCGATGACCGGCCACAGCGAGCCGGTGACGGCGAGCGGGCCGTGGTCGGGCAGGAGCCGGCCGACGAACGCCGCGACGACGGCGACCAGCGCGTCACCGAGCACGATGTGGCGGACGTAGGTGCGCCGCCAGGCGCGCCGGGCCACGGTGCCCTCGCCCCGCAGGCGGGACACGGACCAGAAACGACGCCGCGTCTGTGCATCAGCCAGACGGGTGACTACCTCGCGATCGGAATCGAGCAGTGACACTGCGTAGCCCCCGGTTGTGCTCGGCGGAGACCGCACCTGTGGCACGGTCTGTCATCGCCGGGAACACCCTTGTTCGACCGACCGCCCTGAACGTAGCGGAAGACCCGCGTTCGGGACCTGGTCGAGCGAACACCCCTCGGCTCTCTCCCCGCCTCGGGATCTCACCGTGCGCCAGGTTCACTTCACCCGTTCGTGAGCGTCTGGATACCAAGAGTCACGGCACGCGCGATGACTGCGGCCTCATGACGATCCGGGACGGCGGTGTCGAAGCCGGTGGCCGGAGTCACCACAGCCTCGCAACCGGATCCTTCTCCGGGTTCCTCCGGTCGACGTCCATGCTGACCCGGTGGACGGAGAGCGGAGCACCCCGCGGGTACTGCACGTGAGCCAGCCGGCGGAGGCCGGGGTGGCCAAGGTCGTCGCCGGGCTCGTGCACGACCAGGTCGCCCGGGGGTGGGACGTGTTCGTCGCCTGCCCCGACGAGGGCTGGCTCGCCGGCACCGTCCGGGACGCCGGCGCGCGGCTGCTGCCGTGGCGGGCGACCCGCTCCCCCGGCCCCTCGGTACCCGGCGAGACGCTGGCACTGCGGCGCCTGGTGGCCCGGGCCGACCCCCGGGTCGTGCACCTGCACAGCGCCAAGGCCGGGCTGGCCGGGCGGCTGGCCGTGCGCGGCAGCCGCCCGACGGTCTTCCAGCCGCACGCCTGGTCCTTCGAGGCCGTCACCGGCCCGGTGCAGACGGCCACCCGCCTGTGGGAGCGCACCGCACAGCGCTGGACCGACCTCACGATCAACGTCAGCGAGGCCGAGCGCGCCACCGGCGCGGCCGCGGGCATCACCGGCCGGGCGGTCGTGGTCCCCAACGGCGTCGACCCGCACGCCTGGGCACCCCGCGACCGGGCGGCCGCCCGCAGGGCCCTGGGCGTGACCGCCACCGGGGCACCCACCGTCGTCTGCGTGGGCCGGCTGGCGCGGCAGAAGGGCCAGGACCTGCTGCTGGAGGCCTGGCCCGCCGTGCGCCGCGAGGTACCGGCCGCCCGGCTGGTGCTGGTCGGCGGTGGGCCCGGCGAGGCCGAGTTGCGCGCCCGGGCCGACGGCTCGGTGTCCTTCGTGCCCGGCGAGCAGCTGGCCGACTGGTACGCCGCCGCCGACGTGGTCGCCGTCCCGTCCCGGTGGGAGGCGGGCCTGCCGCTGGTGGCCATGGAGGCGATGGCCGGCCAGCGCAGCGTCGTCGCCTTCGACGTCGCCGGGATCGGCACCCACCTGGGCGGCGCGGGCACCGCGGTGCCGCCGTTCGACGTCGCCGCGCTCGCCGGGGAGCTCACCGCCCGGCTGCTCGACCCGGCGCTCGCCGCCCACGAGGCCGCGATCGGCCGTACCGTTGCCTCCACCCGGTTCGCCGCGGCCACGTCCCACGAGACCACTGCCACTGCGCTGCTGAACCTCATGGAGCCCGGATGACCTTGCTGCCCGCCGGCCCGTCGGCGCCCGCCGCCACCCCCGGGTGGCCCGTTCCCCGACCGTCCGCCGCACGGTGGAGCGCCGTCGCCGGCGTCGTGCGGACGGCGATGGCCGCCGCGGGCACCGACGCCGGGAAGCCGGCACCGACCGGACCGGGCGCCGGTGCGACGAGCGGTGGTCCGGGTGGTCGGCCCGGACGCGGCCGGCTCGGCCTCGTCCTGGGCGCCGCCGCCGTGGCCGCCGCCGTCCTGGCCGGGGTGCTGGCCATCGCGGGGCGCGGCGACCCGGAGGTGCCGGTGGTCTCGGTGGCGGACTTCGGGGCGGTGGGGGACGGGGTCTCCGACGACGGCACGGCCCTGCAGCAGGCACTGGATGCCGTGCCCCCGGGCGGGACCCTGGCCCTCCGGGACGGCGCCACCTACCTGTACTCGCAGGTCCTGACCGTGAGCACCCCCGACCTGACGATCGAGGGCACCGGCGCGACGCTGCTGGCCTCGGACGAGACCGCGTCCGCGCTCAAGGTCGTGGCCGACGGCGTCACGGTCACCGGGCTCACCCTCACCACCCCCACCACCACGCAGCGCCGGGACCCCTTCGAGTCCACGATGGTCTGGGTCGCCGCCGACTCCGCCGTCCTGCGCGACGTGCACGTGCTGGGCGCGGGCGGCGCCGGCATCGCGGTCACCGACGGCGCCGGGGACTTCCTGCTCGACCACGTGACCGTGACCGGCAGCCGGGCCGACGGCATCCACATCACCGACCGGGCCCACGACGGCCGGGTGCTGTCGCCGGTCACCACCGGCACCGGTGACGACGGCGTCGCGGTCGTGTCCTACCTGAAGGACGGCGGCCCCGCCGAGCGGATCACCATCGAGTCCCCCACCGTGGACGGGACGACGTGGGGCCGGGGCGTGTCCGTGGTCGGCGGCAACGACATCACCTACCGCGACGTCTCGGTGCACGACACCGACGCGGCCGGCATCTACCTCGGCAGCGAGGGCGACCCGTACTTCACCTACCCCTCGGTCGACGTGCTCGTCGACGGCGGCACGGTGACCGGTGCGAACACCAACGCCGGCAAGGACCACGGCGCCGTCCTGGTCTACGCCGGCAACGCCGGCACCACGACCAGCGACGTCACCGTGCGCGGCCTGACCATCAGCGGCACGCGCACCAGCTCGCCCTGGGACGTCGGCGTCCTGGCCGACCCCGGCGCCGCGGTCGAGCGGGTCACCCTCGAGGGGTTCCGGATGAGCGACGGTGCGGCCGCGCCGTTCTACACGGACGAGCCCGCCGCCGTGCGGGTCACCGGGGTCGAGGACGACGGCGCCGCGGTGCCCGACCAGGGCGGCTGGTGACCCGGCGCATCCCGTCGTCGCCGTCCCGCACGTGGATCGGGTGACCTGATCACCGCCTGTCCTCCCGCACCGGCGTCGGTGCGGGAGGACAGCCGGGGGTGCGGGGAGGACGTGCACCGTCGGACGCCTGCAGGTGGGCACCCGACGGCACGATCCGGCGGCCGCCGCGAACGTCCCGCCACGGTGGTCACACCGGGTGCCGGGCCTGCCGATGAGGGGGCCGAGGACCGTGCGGCAGGGGTTGCCGGGGCCCGTGTGGCACGTGGGCCGACTGCGTTCCCGAGGCAGCGCGTCGTCCACGGACCGGCTTCGTGCGCCGGCCATCCTGGGTGCGTGGGGACGCCGTGCAGCGCTGCCGGCTCCTCCGCGGTCGACCGGACCGGAGCGCCTCGTGCCCGGACCCCGACCGTGCCACCCCGACGCACAGCCGGCCCAGCCCTCAGCCGCGCGCACCGCCTCCTGGAGGCCCGATGACCCCGCTCCACGACGCCGGCCCCGACATCGACGAGCTGGTGCCGATCGAGCCTGTTCCAGCGGATGCAGGGCACCGCGGCAAGCGCCGTCGCGCGGTGGTGCTGGGCACCGCGTTCGCCGTGTGCCTGACCGCCGTCGGCGTGCTGCCCGTACCGGGCGTCCGGACGGCGGACGCGCCGGTGCAGGACGTGCTGGCCGGCACGGCCTCCCTGCCGGTGGCGGCCGACCGGATGGCGCTGCAGACCGTGTCCACGACCCAGGTCGTCCTGCCCGTCGAGAAGTTCGGCGCCAAGGGCGACGGGGTCACCGACGACACCGCAGCGCTGCAGAAGGCGCTGGACAGCGTGCCGGTCGGCAGCGTGCTGCAGCTGCGCTCCGGGGCGACCTACCTGCACTCCGACGTGCTGCGCGTGACCCGCCCGGGCATCACGGTCTCCGGTGCCGGCGCCACCGTGACGGCCACCAACGAGCTGCGGTCGGCGTTCCACGTGGAGGCAGCCCGGGTCCAGGTCACCGGGGTCACCTTCGCCCTCGCCACCTCCAGCCGGCGGTTCGACGCCCCTCCGCAGGACAAGATCCGGGTCTGGGGCGACGACGTCGTCCTGCGCGACGTGCACGTCAGGGGTGCCGCCGCGGCCGGCATCTTCATCGACGGCGCCGCGCGCTTCCTGCTCGACCGGGTCACCGTCACCGCCAGCCGCGCCGACGGCATCCACATCACCAACGGTGCGATCGACGGTCGGGTGGTCTCCCCGGTGACCACCGGCACCGGGGACGACGGGGTCGCCGTCGTGTCCTACAAGGCCGACGGAACGCCGTGCGCGCGCATCCAGATCAGCTCACCGGTGGTCAACGGCACCAGCTGGGGGCGCGGCATCTCCGTGGTCGGCGGCAACGACGTCACCTACACCGACGTCCGGATCCGGGACACCGACGCCGCGGCGATCTACCTCGGCAGCGAGGCCGAGTACGACACGTTCGGCTCGCAGCGGGTCCTGGTCCGCGGCGGCACGGTGACCGGCGCGAACGACAACCCGGCAAAGGACCACGGCGCCGTGCTCGTCTACTCCGGCAACGGGGGCACCGACACCCGCGACATCACCGTGGCGAACCTGACCGTCACCGGCACCCGCAGCAGCGCCACCTGGAACGTGGGCGTGCTCGCCGGCCGCGGGACGGTCAACCGGGTGAGCCTGTCCGGGCTGTCGCTCATCGGCGGGCCCGGCCTGCCGTTCTTCACCAGCACGCCCTCGGCGGTCCGGGTCACCGGGATGCGCGACGACGGCGTTCCCGTCACCGTCCGCAACGGCTGGTGACGACTCAGCCGCCGGGCTGCGCGGCCGGACGGCGCCCGAACGCGTAGGCCCGGGCGGTCCAGGCCGACAGCACGGTGACGGCGGCGTCGCCGGGCAGGCCCTCGGGCCGGTGGGCCAGCGGCACCGGCGGACCCCAGCGGGTGCAGCGCTCGGCGAGGCCGGCGGGCACCAGCAGCAGGTTGGTGCCCGCCGCCCGGCGCAGCTCGGCGACCCAGCGGGCGGGGCGGGTCAGCACGGCGCGGGTGCCGGCGGCGTCGAGCACGACGACGGTCGCCCGCCGGCCGGCCACGACGTCCCGGCCGGCCGCGGCATCGGCGCCCCACAGCACGACGGCGTCGACGTCGTCCAGGGCGAGCCCGGGCAGGTCGGCGACCTCGTGCGCGGTGCTGGACCAGCCCGCCGCGGTCTGCACGGCCGCGACCGCACGGGCGGTCGCCAGCTCGGCGCCGGCGGCCACGTGCCGCACGGTCAGCGCCTCCCCGTAGACCGGGGTGGACAGGATGCCGCTCACGTCAGCGCTGGACACGCCGCACCGCCTCCAGGGTCTCCTCGACGACGTCGTCCCACCCACGCCGGGCCGGACGACCGGCGACGTCCGGGCGGGGACGGCGCAGGTGCTCGGTGATCGCGGTGGCCCACACCTCGGGACGGCGGCCGGGCAGCCGCTGCGCACCGACCGGCGAGGCCTCGGCCAGGGCCGGGTCCTCCGAGGTCAGCACGGGAGCACCGAAGGTGAGGCCCTCGGCGGCCGGGAGCCCGAAGCCCTCGGCGAGGCTGGGGCACAGCACGACCCGGGCGTGCTCGTAGAGCCAGCGCAGCCGGGCGTCGGGCACGTGGCCCATCGCCGCGACCGCACCCTCGGCGGCCATCGCGGTGAACGCCGCGCCCCGGTCGGTGGGGCCCCAGCTGTCGGGTCCGACGACGACCAGCACCGCGTCGGGCACCGCGGCGCGCACCGCGGCCCAGGCGTCGACGACCAGGCCGACGTTCTTGCGCGGCGAGGGGTCGCCGACGACGAGCGCGAACGGCCGGCCGGCGAGCCCGGGCACCTCCTCGGCGACGACGGAGGTCAGCGAGGAGCCGTCCGGGTGGTGGACGACGGTGGTGCGCGACGCCGCCGACGGCAGGTAGCTGGTGACCCGGTCACGGGTCGCGGCGCTGACGCACACCAGGGCGTCGGCGGCGCGCAGCGAGGCCAGGTAGGGGGCGCGGACCAGCACCCGCTTGGCCAGCCCGAAGTCGTGCGGGCGGTCGAGGGCGAGCATGTCGTGCACGGTCAGCACACCGACGCCGGGCACGCCGCGGGGCAGCAGGTGCTTGGTGCCGTGGACGACGTCCATCCGCCCGCCGACCCGCGCACCGGCGAGCCGCTCGACGGCGGAGACCAGCGGACCGCGGCCGGGCAGCGTGTGCACCCGGTCGGGGTCGACCAGGCCGGTGAACGCGGGCCCCGCGCCGGCGCCGGCGAGCACGTGCAGCTCGACGTCGTCGCGGGCGGCCAGGCCACGGGCCATCTCCACGACGTAGCGGACCATCCCCCCGCCCTGGCCGGATGCGGGCACGTGCGTGCCCACCAGGAGGTAGCGCAGCGGGGAGGGCATCAGAGGAGTGCTCCGGTCCGGGTTCGGCGGCCGCGGTTGACCAGCAGGGCCACCGCCACCAGGGCCAGCAGGGCGGGGGTCGCCCGTCCCTGGCCGAGGTAGAAGTACCGCGGGATCTCCAGCATCGTGAGCACGAAGACCGGGTAGAGCAGCAGGCCCCAGGTGCGGGCCTCGCGCAGCGAGCGGTGGAGCGCGCCGCTGAGCAGCCCGGCGAGCAGGAAGAAGACCAGCCCGCCGACGATGCCCAGGTCGACGAACGGGCTGGCCACCCCGCTGTAGTTGTTGAACTCGGGGTTGCCGAACTGGGTCAGCGTCGTCGTGTACGAGGCGTCGGCGTCGACGCCGGTGAGCCGCTCGAACAGGTTCATGCTGCCGATGCCCGGGGCGGTCCAGAACGCCGACCACAGGTCGTTGGGCAGCCCGGCGTCCTCGCCGTGCAGCAGCCGGATGGCGCCGTTGTTGTACGCCGTCACGTAGTAGCCGGCGAACCGCTCGACGATGAAGGTCGGGAACGACTGCCCGCCCTGCGCCCTGTAGAACACCCAGCTGCGCGAGTACTCGAACGCCCCGAAGACCACCACGACGACCGGCAGCAGCACCACCGGCAGGAACGTCGCGCGGCGCGCCCCCCGGCTGGTGCGGGACATCCGGGCGACCACGAGCACCAGCAGCGGCACGATCAGCTCGAGCAGCGCGAGCCGCTCGGTGACGAAAAAGGCGCGCACCAGCGCGAGCACGAGCACCACGGCGATCCGGCGGACGTACCGGCGCTGCCGGCCGTTGGCGATCATGAGCACGCCGGTGACGACGACGAAGGCGACGCCGAACTGGGTCATCGTCGTGACGCCGGGCACCGTGCCCAGCTGGTCGCGGATGCCGAGGTCGTACAGCTCCTGGTTGATCAGGGAGGTGAGCAGCAGCGTCGGGCTCAGCCCGGCGCGCGCACCGGCGATGAGGAAGGCGACGTAGCCGACGATGGTGAGCCGGAACAGCACCGTCGCGGCACGCTCCAGCAGCCTGAGGTCGCCGGTGCTGAGCGCCGGCCACTGCGGCACGTGCCGCACCCCCCGCAGCTGCGGGAGGAGGGCCCCACCGAGGAAGAGCAGCAGCCCGAGGGTGAACCACAGGGTCCACTCCAGGTCGATCGACTTGGGCGTCTTCCACAGCACGCGGTAGCGCTCGTCGGCGACGGCCAGGCTCAGCCACGTGGTCGGCAGGGCCACCAGGCCGATGAGCGCCAGCGGCGAGAGCCACCAGACGCCGCCGGGCCTGCCGCCGAGGTCGGCGCCCTGGACGCGCGCGGCACGGACGCTGGTCAGGACGTTCACCGGGTGGGCTCCGGGCCGGGACCGGCGGGGCTGCCGGTGGTGACGCCGGCGTCGGTGGCGGCCGCGGTGCCGAGGTCGGTCGTGCGGGCGTCGTCCGGGCCGGCGGCGGGCCCGCGGCCGGCCAGCACCAGCAGGCTGCGGCGCAGGTGGATGCCGGGCAGCGGCGCCCGGCCGAAGGCCGTGCGGCAGGCGACCGTGTAGGAGCCGAAGAGGACCACCATGGCCGCGGCGCTGGCGAAGGACAGCGCGAGCGGGCCGCCGAGCTGCGCGGCCAGCACCGCGCCGGGCACCGTGACCAGCGTGGCGACAGCGACGGAGCCGGCCGCGGTGCGCCCGTTGCCGGTGACCACGAGCAGCACCGCGCAGGAGCCGAACAGCGACATGCCCAGGGCCCCGGTGGCCATGATCGACAGGTAGGGGGCGGCGTCGCTGAGCCCCGCGCCGTAGATCCTGAGCACCTCGGGGGCGAGCAGCCAGGTGCCCGCCGCCAGCACGAGCGTGATCACGGTCGAGACCGTGGCGCTGGCCGACAGCAGGGCGAACACCCGGTCGCGCTGGCCGGCGGCCCACAGCCGGGCGGCGACCGGGGTGAGGGCGATGTTGGCCAGCCCCTCGAGCACGGTGACCTGCATGGCCAGCACGCTGGCGGTGGAGAACAGCAGGGCCTGGTCGCTGGGGAAGACCCAGCCGGCGATCCAGACGTTGCCGCGGCCGACGAGGAAGGCGCCCAGCTCGACGGTGGCCAGCCACGCCCCGGCGGCGACCGCGGCCAGCAGCGGCGCCCACCAGCGGGCGCCCCGCTCCCGGTCGCGCAGCGGGAGGCGCACCGAGGTGACGGCGAGCAGCACCAGGGAGGTCACGGCGTAGACCGTCAGCAGGGTGACCAGCGTGCTGCCGCCGCCCTGGGCCCCGACGACGACGCCCATCGCCAGCAGGGCCAGGATCGACCGGCTGTGGTGGGTGGCCGCGACCGACCAGGTGATCCGGCCGAGGGCGGCGTAGACGTCGCTGACGGTGAGCCGCACGGTCTCCAGCACGATCATCACGACGACGAGGGCGACGACCAGCCCGCGGTCCTCGCGCACGACCACGGTGGCCACCCACGCCACCAGCGGGGAGGTGACCAGGCTGAGCAGGGCGACCGCCCGCAGGTGGGCGAGCACCTGCGCGGCCACCTCGGCCGGGGTGGTCGCGGCGGCGATGGTGCGGATGGCGTTCTGGCCCAGGCCCAGGCGCCCGAACATCGGCCCGAGCATGAGCGCGCCGAGGACGGCCAGGAATCCGGTGGCCGAGCGGTCGTCCAGCGTGCGGACGGCCAGCACCGAGGTCAGCAGCGTCGCCAGCAGCCCCAGGACGGCGACGGCCATCCGGAGCGCGAAGCTGCGCCGGACCTCCCGCGCCTGCCCGGCCTGCACCTCCCCGGCCTGGGTCTGCCCCGCCGCCCCGGCCAACGTCAGACCTCGCTGCGGACGGGCTCCTGCCGCGGGGCCGGCGCCTCCTCGGCAGCTGGTCGCGGCGACGGCGCACCGGCGCGCGCCCGGCCCAGGTGCGACCGGGTGGTGGTCACGACGACCCCGCGGAGCCGGGTGCCCGTGGCGGCGACGTCGCGGACGGCGGCGAGCGCGCCCTCGAGGGACGAGACGCCCTCCCCGACGACGACCACGGCCTGGTCGGCGAAGCGGGCCACGTCGGCGAACAGGACGCCGGCGGTGAGCGCCGGGGTGTGCAGCAGGACGTGCCGGCCGGCCGCGACCTGCCGCTCGACCGCCGCGGAGACGCTCCCGGCACCGGCGTCGGCGGGCAGCTCCACGACGGTGAGCGCGGGCGCCAGCGGGTGCTCGCTGCCGAGGCTCTCGGCAGCCGGCAGCTGGTCGCTGCTGGTGCGGTGCCGGGCGGAGGCGGTCAGCAGGGCGACCGGGACGCCGCTGGAGGACATGGCCCAGGCCAGCTCCCACGCGACCTCGGCGGCACCGGACCGCTCGTCGGCGCCGAGCACCGCGAGGCTGGCGGGCGCGGAGCTGATGTCGAGCACCTGCGGCACGAGCAGCCGCGAGGAGGCCAGCGCATCAGCGGTCGGCATGCGGGCGGGCAGCTGCTGGCCGCGACCGCGGACGCGGCCGGCGGGCAGCCGCGGCAGCATCACCGGGACGCCGGCGGCGACGAGCAGCCGGGCGTCGAAGAGCCGGCCGGAGGTCGCCCGCCAGATGGCACCGGCCGCCAGCGCCAGGACGGCGCCGAGCACGGCACCGAGGATCGTGTCGAGCACCACCGGCGAGGCCCCGGATGCCTCGTCCACCGTGGGCCGGCGCAGGACCGGGACGACGGAGTCGACGCGGGTCTGCGCGGCCTGCAGGTCGCTCTGCTGGGCGAGCAGCCGCTCGACCTCCTGGGTCAGCGGGCTGTTCGCCGAGCCACCGAGGACGCCCAGTGCGTCCAGGCGCTGCTGGAGGGCGGTGAGCGAGCCGGTCACCGCGTCGCCGGCGGCGGTGCGGCGGCCGGCGACGTAGGAGTCGAGGAGGGTCTGCACCGCAGCGGTGGCCTCGTCGGCGCTCGGCGCGGTGGCCGCGAGCCGCAGGGCGTCGGAGGTGCCGACCTGGGTCACGGTCAGGGCGACCGAGTCGTCGGCGGTCTCCTCCTGGGCCAGCCGCAGCGAGTTCAGCACCTCGAGCTCACCGGTCACCAGGGTGTCGCTGATCGTGCTCTGGTTGATCGCGGTGAGCGGGCCGTTGAGCACCTGGGAGTCGGGGAGGACCTCGACCGTGGCGGAGGCGGAGACTCGTTCGGCCGCGGTCGCGCCGAGCAGCAGCCCGAGCAGCCCGCCGATGACGGCGCCGATCAGCGCGAGCTCGGCCAGCCACGGCAGCGGGGCCGCCGGGCCGGGCCAGATGTCTGCTCGGCTGGCGTCGTGCCCACCGGCGCCGTGACGTCCCTGCCCGTCGGGCAGGGCGCCGGTTCCCCGGCTCGTCGAGCTGCTCATCCGCCTGCGTCCTCCTCCGTGCTCCCCGTCGTTCGCCCCCGTGGAGCGCCCCGACGATAGCGGGGATCCAGCCGCCACCACCGCGTCCATCACCGTCCGGTGATCGACCTGAGCGCCTCCTGGTGAAGCGGATCCCACCTGCGGAGACGTTGATCAACATCTAGGTTGGGGCGCGTGACCGAGGCCCCCGCACGCCTGCGTCGGTCTCAGGCGATCGATGTCGCACGGGCGTTGGCGATCATCGGGGTGGCCGCCAACCACTCCATCGACGGGCTGCTCAGCGCCGGCCTGATCCCCGCCGACCACCCGCTCGAGACGGCCAACGCGGTGCTCTACCTCTTCCGCATGCCGGCGCTGGCCTTCTTGCTGGGGCTGTTCGTCCCGCGCGCCGTGACGAGACGTGGCGTGCTGGGTTACCTGCGCGAGCGGGCCACGCTGATGCTCTACCTGTACCTCGTCTGGTACGTGCTGCAGAGCGGAGCCGAGACGGCGACCAGCGGGCTGAAGAACACGCCGCGGGACGTCGGCTCGGTGTGGACGGTGTGGATCACGTTCGCGCACCTGTGGTTCCTGCCCTTCCTGGTCGTCACGTCCCTGGTGCTCGCGCTGTCGCAGCCGTGGCGCAGCCCGGTGCGCCGGCTCGTCGTCGGCGTGGCGCTCATCGCGGTGGCGCTCCTCACCTGGGGCTGGAACTCCGACGTCTTCGGCCTGACCGGGCTGTCGCTGCTGGTCTTCGCGGCCGCCGGCAGCATGGTCGGGCTGCCCCGGCTGGCGCGGTGGCTGCACCGGTCGGTCCGGAGCTGGGCCGCGGTGGGTGTGGCCGCCTCCGCCGTCCTCGCGCTGCTCCTGCAGCTGGACCTCGTGCCCTCGACCGTCCCCTCCGACGTCGCCCTGGGCGACCGGGTGCTGAGCCTGGGCGCTGCCGGAGCGGGCACGGTCGCCCTGCTCGCGGTGGCCGGGCTGCTGTCCCACGTGCCGGGTGTGCGGGCGCTGCTGGCGGCGATCGGGCGCAGGACGCTGCCGATCTATCTGGCCCACGTGATCGTGGTGGCCGGGGTCCGGGTGGCGATGACCCGGGCCGGGGTCGAGGACCCGTGGCTGATCCTCGCGGTCGCCGTCCCGGTCGGGGTGGGGCTCCCGCTCGCCGCGGCCTCCTTCGCCGAGAGCCGGCCGTGGGCCGACTGGGTGTTCGACCTGCCCGACGTCCTCAAGCAGCGGACGCAGAGCCCCGTGGCGGGCACCTCCGACCCCGACGTCATCGCGCCGGCCCACCGGGAGGCGGCCCGGGCCCAGGACGCGGCTGCGCCGGTCCGGAACACCGCGCAGCCGCCGCGGACCTCCGCTGCGCACGCCCACCGGCTGGACACCGGCCGCCCGGCGGAGACCAACTCCTAGCCCGACGGCCCTGCTCGACGCCTCCCGGCCGGGCTGCCGGGCAGTCGGCCGACCACGCCCCTGCACCGGTGGGCCACCGGGGCGGACACCGGTCCCACGTCCTGAGTTGACGGGACCGCGGCAGCACAGGCAGCCTCCCGCACACCGGACGTGTCGGCGTCCGCCGCAGTGGTCGAGACAGGACGTTCCGGTGGCGTGGTGGGCGTGGGTGCTGGTCGGCTGGTGCGCGGCCTCGCTCGTCGTTGCCCTGCTGCTGGGGCTGACCAGCGCGGAGATCTCCCGCCGGGAGCGGCGTGACCGGGCGCTGCGGCTGGTGGTCCCGTTCACGCTGCACCGCACCGCACCGACCGACCCCGCCGTCCTCGGGCGGCTCCGCCCCGAGACGGGCGCGGCAGGTCTGCGCGCGCGGCGGTACGTCCCCGGCTCGCGCCCGGGCGCGAGCGGCCCGCCGGCCCGGCCGGTGCGCAGCCGCGTGCGGACCAGCCGCCCGGCGGCCTCCCTGCAGCGGCACCGCCTGGCCCGGCGTCCGGGGAGCGCCACTCCCCCGCCGGCGGCACGGCCGGGCGGCGAGCCCCGTCGCGACCGGCACGGCAGCCGACCGCTGCCGCAGCACCGTGAGCGGGCCCGGCCGGCACCGGCAGCCACGCGCGAGGAGCTGGCGCGGCGGCGACGGCTGCGCGCCACCCCGTCCGTGGGCCGCTCCCCCCTCGTGGTCGTGGTCGCCGCAGCGACCCGCCGGGTGCGGACGCCGTCGCCGCCCCGGCCCCGTCCGCGCCGGCTGGCCGGCCCCCGGGTGCAGCGCGCCCTCCTGCTGTCCTGCGTCCCGGTGCTGGCGCTGGCACCGCTGCTGGCCAGCTCGACCAGTTCGCTGGGCCTGAACCAAGCCCTCGCTGCCGAGCTCGCGGCCCATCCGGAGCAGGCAGCCCAGCTGATCGCCGCGATCGACCGTGGCCGGGTGATGGCCGGGCTCGGCACGCCCGTCACCGCACCGGGCACGCCTCCCCCGCCGCCTGCTGCCGCGCCGGCCACCGCTGAGCCGGCCGCGACCAGCCCGTCGGTCGGCACGAGCCCGCCGGCCACCCCGTCGGGGAGCGGTGGCCCCAGCGCGCCGGTCAGCACCGGCGAGCCGACCCGCAGCGCCGCCCCGCAGCCGCCTCCCGGCAGGACGCGGCCCGAGACGCCGGCGACCAGCTCGCCGTCGACGTCCGTGCCGGCGTCCACGGGCAGCCAGACCGACCCCGCGCCCTCGACCCCGGCTGTGCCCGGGCCGCCCCCGAGCCCCACGCCGACCCCCACGGCGACCCCCACGCCGACCCCCACGCCGGCCCTTGTCGAGCCCGGTCCGTCCCCGACGCCGACCCCGGTCGAGCCGACCCCGACCTCTGTCGAGCCCAGCCCGTCCCCGACGCCGACCCCGGTCGAGCCGACCCCGACCCCAGCCGAACCGACCCCGAGCCCGACCGGACCGACCCCGGTCGAGCCGACCCCCACTGCGGATGCGGACGGCGACGGCGACGGGTCGGCGGAGCCGTCCGGGCTCCCCGGCGGGAACGGCTGAGCCGGAACGAGCTCGTCGGTCGGCCCGACTGCGCTCGCGGTCAGCAGCTGCAGCGCCTCAGCCGGGCGCCGCGGGCCAGGTGTCCGTCAGTCAGCACGTCAGGCGGCGCGGTCTGCCGGCTGCCGGGCCTCGGTCAGCAGCCGGTTCGTCCGGCGGCTGATGCCCGGCGCTCGTCCTGCACCCGCCCGGCCCGGACGAGGGCCGCGACGACCGCCGTGGTGACGGCACCGAGCACGACCCACGGGACCACCATCCAGAGCATGGTGCAGGTCATGGCCCACGGGGCGGCCGGTCACCCCTCCGCCCGACCACGTACCGACCGGGCTCACCGAGACGTGTCGCGGGGACCCCTCGGCCTGCTGAGCGCGCAGGTCAGCACGCCGATGACCCCGAGCGCCCAGCCGGCGACGATGCCGACGTCACCGCGGTGGATCCCGTGCGTCGCGGTGAGGGCGAGCACGACCGGCCCCTCCCGGAGGTACTCACCGGTCAGCAGGAGGACGGCGAACCCGGACAGGACCGCCGTCGCCAGGAGCGCACCAGCCCACCGCCGCATCCCGGAACGGTAGCGCCGCCCCGGGCCCCGCGTCGGGCAGGCGCTCGGCTCAGCCGCGGATGGCGCCGGCTGCCTGCTGCTCCTGGTACCAGCGGTAGGTCTCCGCGAGCCCCTCGCGGAGGTCGATCTGCGCCTTCCAGCCGAGGGCGTGGATCTTGCCGACGTCGAGCAGCTTGCGCGGGGTGCCGTCGGGCTTGGTCGTGTCGAAGACCAGCTCGCCCTGGTACCCGACGACCTGGGCGACCAAGTGGAGCCTTGAGATGCGGCGACCGGCTCGGGGCGGCCGGGCCATCCGCACCACAACGGGGACAGTCGAATGGCGAAGACAGCACTGATCACGGGGATCACCGGCCAGGACGGTTCGTACCTCGCCGAGCTGCTCCTGAGCAAGGGCTACGTGGTCCACGGCATCGTCCGGCGGTCGTCGTCGTTCAACACCGAGCGTCTCGACGGCATCTACCAGGACCCGCACGTCGCGAACCAGCGGCTGTTCCTCCACTTCGGTGACCTCAACGACGGCGTCACGCTGATCAACCTGCTGCGTGAGATCAACCCCGACGAGGTCTGCGACCTGGGCGCGCAGTCGCACGTGCGGGTGTCGTTCGACCAGCCCGTCCTCACCGGAGACGTCACCGGCGTCGCCGCGATGCGACTGCTGGAGGCGATCCGGGCCGCCGGGGTGCGCACCAAGATCTACCAGGCGTCGTCCTCGGAGGTGTTCGGCGCGACCCCGCCGCCGCAGGACGAGAACACGCCCCTCTACCCGCGCAGCCCCTACGGCGCCACCACGCTCTAGGCCTACTGGGTCACCCGCAGCTACCGCGAGACCTACGACCTCTACGCGGTCAACGACATCCTCTTCAACCACGAGTCACCGCGCCGCGGGAACACCTTCGTCACCCGCAAGGTCACCCGCGCTGTCGCCCGCATCCAGGCCGGTCTGCAGGACAAGCTCTACATGGGCAACCTCGACGCCGTCCGCGACTGGGGTCACGCGCCTGAGTTCGTCGAAGGCATGTGGCGGATGCTGCAGGCACCCACCCGGCAGGACTACGTGCTCGCGACCGGGTTCGCCTGCAGCGTCGAGGATTTCGTCCGGACGTCGTTCGAGCACGCCGGCCTGGACTGGGAGGAGTACGCCGAGCACGACCAGCGGTACGAGCGCCCGACCGAGGTCGACGCGCTGATCGGCGACTACTCCAAGGCCAAGCGTGAACTCGGCTGGGAGCCCGAGGTCCAGGCACCCGAGCTCGCCCGGATCATGGTCGACGCCGACATCCAGCTGCTCGACGACGAGCGCAGCGGCCGCAGGATCCGGATGGACACATAGCCGGAGACGCGCACGGCCCATCGGCCGGCGGCAGCACGTCGACCTCACCCGGGACGTGTTCGACCTCCTGGACGACGTCGACCGGTCAACCGGCACGGCGACCCAGCGCCCGGTAGCTCCAGCCGGCGGCGACCCAGCGGTCCACGTCCAGGGCGTTGCGGTCGTCGACCGGGTGCTGGCCGGGCTGTCGACGCCGGTCACCATGCCGCCGGCCCAGCCCACCAAGCCTGCGGTCGCACCCGCCGCACCGGGCAGCAGGCCGAACACCGGCTCGAGCGGTTCGGTCCCGCCGGCCGGCCCCACCCCCTCCACGTCCGCGGCGCGCACTGCTGACGCCGGCGTCCCGACGGGCAGCAGCAGTCCGACCGGCAGCCCACCACGGAGGCGCCGGCGCTGAGGACCCAGCCGGGCCGGCCGACGACGAGCTCCCCCACCGCGACGACGTCCCGCAGCAGCCAGAGCAGCTCGGCACCGAGCACGACGACGGCCGCCCCGGCCCCGACGACGACCGCGCCGCCCACGCCCACGCCCACGCCCACGCCCACGCCCACGCCCACGCCCACGCTGGTCCCGACTCCCACCCCGACCACCCCGGAGGTCCCTGAGCCGACCGGCTCAGCGACCACCACCACCCCGGGGCCCACCGATTCCGAGCCGCTGGCCCCGGCACCCTCCGAGGCCCCGGCCGTGACGGAGGACGACGGCTGACCGCCACCCGCCCCGGGGCATCAGCTCCGGAGTGGACGGCGGTAGGCGTTCCCCCCGGTCAGGGTGGGCCCCGCTACGGGACCAGTCAGGTCAGGCGTCGCGCTTCGAGTTCCGGGGGGTGGCCAGGCAGAACCCCAGTCCGGACATCGCGAGCAGCCAACCCACGACGATGCCGACGTCCCCGCGGTGGATCCCGTGCGTCGCCGAGAGGGTGAGCAGGATCGGACCTTCCCGGAAGTAGTCGCCGGTGAGCAGCAACCCGGCGAACCCCGTGAGGACGGCCGTCGCCAACAGAGCACCCAGCCAACGGAACATCCCGACACGCTAGCGCCAGACCACCGGCCGCTCCGAGTCGACGCCCGCCGCAGGCGACCTGACCGATCGCCTGCAGGGGGTCTGGCGCGAGGCGAGCTCAGCCGGCGCGGCGGCCCAGGGCGCGGTAGGTCCAGCCGGCGGCTACCCAGCGGTCCATGTCGAGGGCGTTGCGCCCGTCGAGCACCCGCTTCCGCGTGACCACCTTGCCGAAGGCAACCGGATCGAGGTCGCGGAACTGCTGCCACTCGGTGAGCACGAGCACGGCGTCCGCGCGCTCGGCCGCTTCTTCCGCCGTGTCGACGACGTCCAGCTGGGACCAGGACCGCCTGATGTTGTCCCCCGCGGCAGGGTCGGTGACCCGCACGACCGCGCCCTGCAGCTGGAGCTGGGCGGCGACGTTGAGCGCCGGGGAGTCGCGGATGTCGTCGCTGTTGGGCTTGAATGCGGCCCCCAGCACGGCCACCCGCTTGCCCAGCAGCGAGCCGTCGCAGACCTCTCGGGCCAGCTCCACCATCCGGATGCGCCGGCGCATGTTGATGTTGTCGACCTCGCGCAGGAAGGTCAGCGCCTGATCTGCGCCCAGCTCACCGGCCCGGGCCATGAACGCGCGGATGTCCTTGGGCAGGCACCCGCCACCGAAGCCCAGCCCGGCGTTGAGGAACTTGCGGCCGATCCGGTCGTCATGGCCGATCGCGTCGGCCAGCTGCTTGACGTCGGCACCGGTGGCCTCGCAGAGCTCGGCCATCGCGTTGATGAAGGAGATCTTGGTGGCCAGGAAGGAGTTGGCGGCGGTCTTCACCATCTCGGCCGTGGCGTAGTCGGTCACGACCTGCGGGGTGCCGGTGGCGACGATGGAGGCGTACACCTCGTCCAGCACGGCGCGGGCGGTCTGCCCGGCGGGGCCGGGGGGCAGACCGTAGACCAGCCGGTCGGGGTGCAGCGTGTCCTCGACGGCGAAGCCCTCACGGAGGAACTCCGGGTTCCAGGCGAGCATCACACCGGGCACCGTGCCCTCGATCAGCTCGGCCAGCCGCGCGGCGGTGCCGACCGGCACCGTCGACTTGCCGGCGACCAGGTCACCGGGCTTCACCACGGCGAGCAGCGACTCCGCGGCGGCCTCGACGAAGCGCAGGTCCGCGGCGTACTCCCCGTGCTTCTGCGGCGTGCCGACGCAGAGGAAGTGCACGCTGGCGTCGCCGGCTTCGGCCATGTCGGTGCTGAAGCGCAGCCGACCTGACGCCAGTGACGTCCCCAGCAGCTCCTCGAACCCCGGCTCGTAGAACGGCGCCACCGCCCGGCTCAGCGAGTCGACCTTCCGCTCGTCGACATCGATGCCGACGACATCGTGCCCGAGTTCGGCCATCGATGCCGCGTGCACTGCACCCAGGTAGCCACAACCGATCACCGAAATCTTCATGTACGACAACTCTCCTGACATGTCACAACCGGCCCTGGCCGGTGGCCTCGGGCTGACAGAACCTACGGGTGTTCCACCGGGCGCCACCAGCGGGCCGTCCACTGGTTTCCCCCGATCGGATGGAGAACGGGACGACGCACCCCGGCGTCCGGGACACCGGCAGGTGCGTCGTCCTCCGCGCACCCCGGCGGCACGGCGGCAGCCCGGGCCTGGACCACGAGGAGCGCCTGCGTCCGCCCAGCGCGGCACGGCGCGCCGGTGGTGTCAGTAGGCGCCGGAACCGCGGACGACGGCGCCCAGGGTCTTCCACAGGATCATGAAGTCGAAGGTCAGCGACCAGTTCTCCACGTAACGGACGTCGATGCGCACCGAGTCGTCCCAGGACAGGTCGGAACGGCCGCTGACCTGCCACAGCCCGGTGATCCCCGGCTTCACCAGGAAGCGCCGGCGCATGTCGAAGCCGTACCGCTCGACCTCGCTCGGCAGCGGCGGCCTCGGCCCGACCAGGGACATGTCGCCCCGGAGCACGTTGACCAGCTGCGGCAGCTCGTCGAGCGAGTAGCGCCGCAGCACCTTGCCCACCGCGGTGACCCGCGGATCGGTCTTCATCTTGAAGAGCACGCCGTTGCCGTCGCTCCCGTCGGCGAGGTCGGGCACGAGCCGGTCGGCGCCGTTCACCATGCTGCGGAACTTCAGCATCGAGAAGGTCTGCCCGTCCCGGCCGACCCGCTCCTGCCGGTAGAAGACCCCGCCGGGGCTCGTGACCGCGACCGCGACCGCGAGGACGACGGAGATGGGCAGCAGCAGGAGCAGCCCGGCAGCGGCCGCCGTGCGGTCGAACGTCTCCTTGGTGACCCGTCGGAGGCCGCGCAGCTCGGGACGCTCCATGTGCAGCAGCGGCAGCCCGGCCACCGGACGGATCCGGACCCGGGTACCGGCGATCTCGGTGACGGCGGGCGCCAGCAGCAGCTCGGCCGTGGTCTTCTCCAGGTCCCACCCGAGCCGGCGCAGCGCCGGCCCGTCCAGCTCGGCGGACGGCAGGACGGCCACGGTGTCGACCCGGTGGGTGCGCACGACGTCGACGACCTCGTCCAGGTCGCCCAGCACCGGCAGCCCGTGGAAGGTGGTCGACTGCTCGCCGCCCCTGGCTGCCGGTAGGCAGCACCCGATGACCCGGTACCCGTGGTAGGCCTCGCGCTGGATCTGCTCGTGCAAGGCGGCGACGCCGTTGCGGTGGCCGACGATGACGGCGCTCTGCATGAACTGCCCGGCCGCCCGGCGGCGGTGCAGCCACTGGCGCTGGCCGTACCGGTTGGCCAGCGTGAGCAGTGCAGCCAACGGGAGGGCGACGACGACGAAGCCGCGCGCCAGCTCCAGCTGGAAGGCCCAGGACAGCGTGCCGACCGTGGCCAGCTGCAGCAGGCCGGCGAAGAAGACCCGCTGGAACTCCTCGGGGCCGACCCACAGGAAGCGCTCCTCGTAGGAGCGGGCCACGGTGATGACGGCCATCCACATGAGCGGCAGCCCGAGGACCAGCCAGCGGGACGGGTGGGGCTGGGTCAGCGTATCGCCCTCCGGGGTGAACCGGACGAGGAACCCGACGATCGCGGCGGCCAGAGCGCTCACGAAGTCACCGGCGGCGATGCGCCACACGTACGCCCGGCGCCAGCCGGCACCCGACCGGGGAGGCACGAGCGACGTGGCACCCACCCGTGGCTCGGTCACGCTCTGTTCGGTCGTACCGGTCAGGTTGCCAGAGACGTCGAGCATGGCCACGTACACACCTCTTCCAGCCGATCCACGCAGCACTGAACGCTGCGAGGGAGTGCGGCCGACCAACGTCACTGTTCACCCGGCAGTTGAATCTAACCAAATACCAGGGAAACGGCAGGTGAAAGGCCGCACGGGCAGCTGACCGAGTAATGGCGCTCAGTCACAATTGGAACGTTCCAGAGTCGCGTGCTGACTTCCAGTCACAACTCGCCACGGTTTGCCGCCGATTGCAACCAGTCAGACATTAATGTGTTTCACGGCACCGGAACATGCAGAAGACGACTACTGGACCCTCTGCGTTCGCATGATCACGATCTGTTCGCCCGATGGGTCACCCCGGGCCGAAGGCCGGCCGTGAACGGTGTCGGGATCCCCATCCGGGGCCCCACGGGCACCGCCCGGGCAGGTCGACTCCGGTCAGCCGGCGGTCGGGCCGATCCGCGGACCGGTCACTGCTCGACGTCCTGCAGGTCGACCTCGGCCCCGCCCTGGAGGACCTGGAGCTTCCCGGCGTGCTGGATCTCCCCACCGGTCATGACGAGGTCGGCCCCCGGCTCCAGGTCGAACACGACCGTGCCCGGATCAGCGTCGGTGAGGGTGCAGCCCTCCAGCTGCACTGCAGCGTCCTTGCCCAGCCAGACCTGCGCCTGCGAGCTGCTGCCGCCGCGCTTGACCGGGTCCAGCCCCTGGCACCCGCGGGCGACGAGGTCGTCGGCCCAGAAGCGGAAGTTGCGCTTGTTGCCCTCGGCGACCGCGTTGTCCAGGGTGGTGCTCTGCGACTTGAGGTCGTAGCCCGCATCGGTGTTGCCCCGGGAGACGGTGTCCTCGAAGGTGATGCCGCGGACGTCCCGCTCGGTCGCGAACCCGTCCCCGTTCCAGTACTCGTGGAGGGAGTCCCGGGTGTTCTCCATGGTCACGCGACGAAGCACGACGTCGTGCACCTCACCCTCCAGGTGCACCCCGATGGCGAAGTCGTCCCCGTCCTGCTGCTGGGAGTCACCGACGACGTCCTCGAGGAGCACGTCGTGCGAGGCGTACTTGAGTCGCACGGCACGCTTGGAGAACCCCGAGATCGTCACCTTGCGGATGACCAGGTCGCTGACGTCGGCGCTCGGCTCCTCGTCGGACTTGGCGTTCTCGAAGAACCGGCGGACATTCGTGGCCGTCGTGTCGGCGATGAGCAGGTCGGACACGTCACCGGCCGCCAGGAAGGCGTTGTCCACGTTCTCGAACGCCAGGTCGCGGAACACCAGGTGGGCTGCCCCGCCGCGCAGGGAGAAGACGTCGCCCCCGCTCTCGCCGTCCGGGTCGTAGGGCGTGGTGCGGGTGCCCTGCAGCACGGCGGGCGACGGCGCCCCGTCCACGTCCACGCCGCGCACGACCACGGGTGAGCCACTGGCCCCGGCACCGCTGATCCGCAGGCTCTTCCCGACCTGGAACGGGCCGGTGTCGGCCCGCAGCCAGATCTCCCCGCCCCCGGGCATCCCGCTGACGAGGTCGGGGACGTCGTCCAGCTCGGCGGCGTCCGCCCAGCTGCCGCCCGTCCCGTCGCCGGCCGCCTGGGGGGCCACGTACCGCGTCACGACCGGCGCACCGCTGGTCTGCGGTGCGGTGCTCTCCCCGGTCGAACCGCTCCCGGGCGCACTGCTGCCGGGCGCACTGCTGCCGAGCCCGGGCGCACCGCTCGTCTGATCGGCGCTGCCGGTCTGCGCACGGTCGCTGCCCGCGGTGCGGCCGATCGCACAGCCGGCACCGCCCAGGAGGACCACCAGCACCACCGAGAGAGCGAGGACCAGGCGCCCCCTGGCGCTCACCGTCCCGGCTCCGGGGTCGCCGGGGGCCGGCGGAGCGGGGAGCTGGGCTCGTCCCGACCCGGCTGGCGGGGTCCGGTCATGGTCTGCACGATCCTCTGGTCACGGGTGGACGACTCACGGTACGGCTGCTGGCCACCCGGGCGGAGGCGTACCCGGGACGGCCGCCCAGCAGGTCGCGGCCCGTGCGCCCGGGCCGGTGCGTCAGCCAGCGGAGTGGGCACCGGACATCGACCGGCCCGACTCGCTCCCCGGGCGGTCCGGTGCGGACACCGTCCGACGGCGGAGCAGGTCGGGCAGCATCAGGAAGGCGAGCCCGACCAGGAGCCCGGCCACCGCCGCCACACCGACGCCCTGGACGATGCGCGACGCGCGCGACTCCTGGGTCTGGACCACGTCCTGGATGGTGCTCGAGCTCTGCGCTGCTGCGGCCTCACGCTGGGCGGAGGCAACGGCCTGCGTCGCCTGGTCCTTCTGGTCGGCCGCGTCCTGGACCGCCTGGTCCAGCTCCTGCATCCGCCGGATCTGCGGCACGAGGGCGTCTCGCTGCGAATTCAGGCGGGCGAGGGTGAGCCCCGAGCCGGCGTCCGGGGAGATCTCCAGGCTGCGGATCCGGGAGGAGAGGTCGGCGTAGTCGCGATCGGGCTGCAGCGTGCCGATCTCGTCCTGATAGGCCGTCCGCTCGGCGGATGCGGTGTTGTAGACGTCGGTGGCGGCTGCCAGCTCCTCCTCCGCGTCGCTCACCGCCACCAGGTCGCCGAACGTCACGGTGACCACCGCGCGGACCACCGGGTCGGTGACCGACTGGTCGGCGCTGGTGTAGGCCACGGTGAAGAGGCTGGACTGGCCGATCCGGGACACCGTGAGCCCTTCGGCGAGCTCGGGGCGCGACTGGCCGGTGCTGTCGGCCACCTCACCCAGGACCGCCCCGGACGTGGCGAGCTCGGCGAAGTCCGCGACGAACAGCCCGACCCGGCTGGCACTGCCGGCTGCACTGCCGGGGACCGAGACGGTGGCGGTGCTCGTGTAGCGCGGGGGCTGGTTCACCAGGACGAGCAGGGCCACCAGGGCGGCGACCACGGGGAACAGCAGGGCGAGGGCGGTCGTCTTGGGACGAGCGCGCAGGAAGTGGCTGATCTCCACAGGGGGGTCGAACTCCTTCGTCAGGGTCGGTTGGCCGGGGCGGGCTGCATCAGCCCAGTGCGGACTGCTGCCAGGCCACCTGGCGGGCGAGCCCCTCGGCGACCGATACCTGTGGCTGCCAGCCGATCAACCGCCCGGCCAGCTCGATGGTGCCGCCCGTCTGCCGGACGTCGCCGGGCTGCGACGGCTGCTCGGCCCGGCGCACCGGCCGGCCGACCGTGGTCTGCAGCAGTTCGATCAGCTCGTTCACGGTGATCGAACCCCCACCGGCAACGTTGATGACGCTGCCCGGCGGGACGTCCGCGGAGTTGCCGGCGGCGAGGTTGGCGGCCACGACGTCCTCGACGAACGTGAAGTCGCGGAGCTGCTCACCGTCGCCGTAGACGGGGATCTCCCGGCCGTCGAGAGCGGCCGAGATGAACTTGTTCATCGCCATGTCCGGGCGCTGGCGGGGGCCGTAGACGGTGAAGTACCGCAGGCTCACCGTGGGCACGCCCCAGTTGTCGGCGTAGAGGGAGCACAGGTGCTCGGCCGCCAGCTTGGTGACGCCGTACGGGCTGAACGGGCGCGTCGGTGCGTCCTCGGTGGTGGGGTAGCTCGCCGCCCGGCCGTACACCGAGGAGCTGGAGGCGTAGACGAACCGGCGGACCGCGGAGTTCCGGGCTGCCTCGAGCAGCCGCTGGGTCACCAGGACGTTGTTCTGGACGTACGTGGCGAAGCCGTCCTGCCAGGACGAGCGCACCCCGGGCTGGGCAGCGAGGTGGTAGACGACCTCGACACCGTCGAGGAGCTCGTCGAGCTCGGCGTCGGCGAGGTCCCGCCGCTGGAAGTCGAAGGCGGCATGGTCCTGCAGCAACCCCAGGTTGGCCTCCTTGAGCGAGGGGTCGTAGTAGTCGCTGAGCACGTCGACACCGCGGACCTCGTGCCCCTGGCGCAGCAGCGCCTCACAGGTGTGGCTGCCGACGAAGCCGGCAGCGCCGGTGACCAAGGTCTTCACGGGGTGTTCTCTCTCTTCCGGGGGGCCGGCTCCGGCCTGGAAAGAGGCGGCGCGCCGGTCTGCGTCCCGACGACGCCAACCGACAACGATAGACGGTTCGCTACCGTCACTGCCCGGCTCGATACCCAGAAGGAGTACATCGCGTGAAGGTGATCCACGTCATGGGCCGGTTCGCCGCGAGCGGGACGGAGCGGCAGCTGGCCGGGATGATCCTCGCCGCGGCGCGCACCGAGCAGTGGGAGCCGACCCTGTGCGTCCTGCGCGCCGGCGAGCCGTATGCGCGGGAGATGGCCGCCGAGGGCATCCCGCTGCTGGAGTTCGACGGGTCCGACACCGACCCCCGCCGCCTGACGTGGCTGCGCCGGACACTGCTGTCGGGCGGCCACGACGTGGTGCACTCGTCCCTCTACGGGGCCAACGCCGTCACCCGGCTGGCCCTGCTCGGCTCCTCCCGTCCCCCCGTGGTGGTCTCGGAGCGCCGGGTGGAGGACTGGCGTGGCCGAGCTGCCCGGGCACTGGACCGCGCACTGCGTCCGGTGACGGACGAGTGGATCGGCAACTCCCCCGACGTGGCCGACTTCATCGTGCGTGCCCACGGGGCGCCGCGGGACCGCGTCACGGTGATCCGCAACGGGATCGACGAGCACGTCTTCCACCCCGGCACCCTCCCGCGGCCGCGGCGCAGTGGCCCGGTGCGGATCGGCTCGGTCGGCCGGCTGGTGCCCGTGAAGGGCTTCGACGTGCTGATCGAGGCAGCGCGGTCCCTCGCGCCGGACGTGGACGCGGAGTACGTCGTCGTCGGCGAGGGCCCGGAACGGGGAGCCCTGGAGAACCAGGCCCGAGGTCTGCCGATCACCTTCCCGGGTGGGCTGCACGACCCGGCCCAGGTGGCCGACTTCCTGCGCACGCTCGACGTCTTCGTGCTGCCGTCCCGGTCGGAGGGGCTGCCGAACGTCGTGCTGGAAGCAGCCTCCTGCGGTCTGCCGGTCGTGGCGACCCGCGCACCCGGCATCGAGGGAGCGGCGGCCGACGCCCGGCTGGTGGAGCCGGACGACGCCACCGCACTGGCCGAGGCGCTCCGCGCCCAGGTCCAGCACCCGACGCCGGCCCGCCCGCTCGGGGTGCAGAGCTTCGAGGCGGTCGCCGGGGCTCACCGCGCCGTCTACGCGGCGGCGGCGGCGCGGCGCTCCTGACCGGCGGCGGCCGGCGCCTGCCGGTCACGCGCCCCCCGTGCGCGTGACCCCGCGACCGGTCAGCCGGCCCGGCGCACCCGTCGACGTGCGCCGAGGCGCGCCGAGCCGTCCACCGCTGTCACACCTCGGTGGGTGAGCGCCTGCTCGTAGGCCTCGATGGTGCCCTCGGCCGTCCGTTCCCAGCTGAACCGGTCGCGCAGCTCCGCGCCCACCTCCCGGCCACCCGCCGCCTCGGCCTCCGGGTCGCGGAGAGCACGTTCGAGTGCGGCGGTCAGGGACGCCCGGTCACCGCTGGCGAACAGCCGTCCGCCCGGACGGTCCTCCCCGAGCAGCTGGCGGTGGACCGGGATGTCGCTGAGCAGGAGCGGGCGGGAGTGCGCCGCCGCCTCCAGCACGGTGAGCGGCATCCCCTCGAGCGTCGAGCTCTGCACGAACAGCCGCGCCCCCCGGTAGGCAGCCAGCAGCGCGTCGCCGTAGAGGAAGCCGGGCAGGTGCGCATCAGGGAGGCCGGCAGCCTGCTGGGTCAGCTGCGCCACGTAGTCACCGGTGAAGCTGTTGCCGCCGACGATCATCAGCTGCGGGCGGACCGCGGCGGGCAGCGCGCCGAAGGCCTCCATGAGGAGGTGGTGCCCCTTCTCGGGCACCAGCCTGCCGACGCTGAGCAGGTAGTCCTCCGGCTGCACCCCGAGACCGGACAGGTCGTAGGGAGCAGCATCCTCGTGGCGGGGCGGTGGGGTGACGCCGTTGGGCACGTAGGACGTCTCGACGCCGTAGGTCTGCTGGTAGTGCTCCCGCAGCCCATCGGCGACGACGATCGTGCGGTCGGGCACGTGCGCGCTCATCCGGGCGCTGACCTGCAGCGCCATCCGGGCACCGAAGCCCCACTTCTCCCGCCCGGAGTCCAGGCCGTGCACGGTCAGGACGACGGCACCCCGGCCGCTCGCCCGGGACAGCGGGCTGATCAGCCCGGGCCCGACCGCGTGGTAGTGGATGATGTCGAACCCCTGGCCCGCCGCGTGCGCCGCGGCGACGGCGGTGTGCGAGAGCGCGTCGAGGTGCTTGCTGGCGATCCCGGGCAGCACGACGAGCCGCATGCCCCGGTACCAGCTCCCGGACTTCCGGTCGCTGTAGTGCGGGCGGCAGTAGACGGTGACCTCGTGCCCCCGCTCGACCAACCGGGCACCCAGCTCCTCGACGTGCCGTTCCACTCCCCCGTAGGTGGCCGGCAGTCCGCGGCCACCGAGCATGGCGATCCTCATCGGCCGCCCTTCCCGGTCGACGCTCGATCGGCTGCCTGTCGATCGGGCACCCGGCCCGCCGTGAAGCTCGAGGCCAGCGCGAGGAAGGCGAACAGGTACAGCAGGACGACGACCTCGCTGATGAGGTTGCCGCCGAAGCTGCCGAAGACGAAGGCGCCGGTGCAGCCGATCGCACCGACGGCGACGCCCCGACCGAGCTCGTGCCCGGTGACCGCGCGCAGGGCCCGGGCGGCGGTCACCAGCGCCGCGATGATGAACGCGATGTAGACCGTCACCCCCAGCACCCCGGTTTCCACGTACATGCGGACGAAGTCGTTGTGCGGCGGCAGCACCTCATCGCCCAGGAAGTCCGACGCGCTGGGTCCGATGCCCAGGAACTCGTGCCCCCGGGCACCCGCCAGCACGACCCCCCAATGGCTGATCCGCCACAGGAACGAGTTCCCCGGGGTGCCGTTGATGGTCTCCGCCGCGGTCAGGTCGGACAGCCGGGTCAGCACCGACGGGACGAGCACGACGACGAGGGCCAGACCGGCGGGGACGAGGAGCAGCAGCTTGCGGGACTGGAGCGCGCCGACCAGCAGCAGACCGACGACCACCGAGACCCAGCTGCCGCGGGAGTACGTCAGCAGCAGCTCGACGGTGCCGCCGACCAGGACGACCCCGACCAGGACGCGCGCCACGCCGTCCAGGTGCCGGAACACCGCGGCGCCCATGATGAGCAGGACGACCAGGTAGAAGCCGAAGGCGTTCGGGTGGAGGAAGGTGCCGGTGACCCGACCGAGACCACTGGACTGCTTCAGGTAGGAGCCGGAGGCGAACTGCTGGACCCCCACCAGGAGCGGCACGAGCGCCGAGGCGTAGCAGGCCAGCAGGATGCGCCGGCGGGCGCGGTCGCCCGTGGCGAACTGCTCGACGGCGAGGAAGACCGCGACGGCGGCAGCCAGCCGGGCGACCTGCAGCAGGCTGCGCACCTGCTCGTCGGAGAACACCGCGCTCACGGTCATGACGGCGAGCAGGAGCACTGCCACCCGGCCCAGGACGGACACCGGTCGGAGGGTGTTCGCGTGAACCTGGGCGGCCAGCCACAGCAGGACGCCGAGGACCACCAGGGCCGCGATCCCGCTGCTCAGCACCGCTGCTCCACCGCCGGCCTTGGTGATGTCGAGCACCGGGCGCACCACGAGGACGGCGAGCAGGAAGTACTCGAACCGCCCCAGCCAGACCACCATGAGCAACCCGCCCAGGACCAGACCGATCCGCAGCAGGGTCGCCGTGTCGTAGCCGTTCGTACCCGCACTCACCCCTGCACTGACGACGAGGACCGCTGCGGCCAGGCCGACGAGCACGAGGGGTGCACGCCGGAGCGCTGTGGGTGTCGACGTCGAGGGGGGTGCGGGTGGTGCCCCTGCGGGCGTCTCACGGGTGCTGACCAATGTCTTCTCGTCCTCCTGGGGAGTCCGACCGGAAAACCGGTCCGGACCTCGTCGCCCTACCACACGTTCTGGCAGCGGCGCCGGAGACCCGCGGTGGCACGTGTCGGTCCATCAGGCTACGTCACGATGCGTGAGTACGACTCGATCTCGTGGGCACGTCACTTGATCGCGTGGTCCGGCGGTCGCGGGGGCTGACCCGGCCCGGTGGACGAAGACCGGGTCACGCGACGGGTGGACGCCCGGACGGCAGGCCGACCACCGGGCGGCCCTGGCGCGCCGCACTCACTGACAGTGAGCAAGGCCCCCGACGCGCGGCCGGTCCACCCGCGGGCGCCACGACAGTGCTCGCGGACCTCCGGACGGAGCTCCGGCCCGGCCGGCCGGCGCCGCGGATCGTCGAGTCGGCACCGGCCGCCGCGGAGAGTGGACCCACCGCCCGGGCGGTGAGCCACGCCGCTCGCGTCAGCCCCGGATGCAGGCGAGGAACAGCGCTACGACGCGTGCCCAGGACGGCCACGCAGCGGCCGCGCGGGACGACCCGGGCCCGGCGGGGACCTTGCCCGATGCGGTGGCGGCAGACGGCCCGACCGGGGATGCGGCGGTCGACGGGGCGGCGGTCGACGGGGCTGCGGTCGACGGTGCAGCGGTCGACGGTGCAGCGGCCGACGGGGCTGCGGCCGACGGGGCTGCGGCGGCAGGACGAGCAGCGGCCGACGGGACCGCGCCGAAGGCGCGAGCACCGTAGGTCACGGGGCCCGATCCGGTCTCCTGGACGCCCATGTCCGGGGCGCTGCCCGTCCAGCCGTCGTCGAAGCCCGGCAGCGGGACACCGCGGTCCACCCCCGGCGAGCTGGGTGCCAGCGCGAAGAGACCGGTCCGGCTCGCCGTGTCCATTCCCCAGCCGTCCACGTGGACGGCCTCGGCGTGGACCCCGTGCGCCTCGGCGCCGGGAGCTGCCTTGACCAGGCCGTTGTAGAGGTCGTGGTCGAAGCTGTTCGTCGGGGACCGGCCGTCGTCGGAGATGCTGTAGGACCCCGACGGGGCACCGGTGCCCAGGATGTTGTTCCGGCTGATCGTGTTGCGCAGGACGCGGCCGTCGCCGGCCTCGATCGCCTTGCGGTTGCGGGGGCCCGCGAGCGGCTTGAGCGCCACGTTGTGGAACAGGTAGGTGCGGCCGTCCCCGTAGAAGGTCGAGCCGGAGGTGTCGCCGCCCATCTTGAACATGGCCTGGCCGTAGGTCGCGGTGGCGTCGCCGCGGGCGACGTCCTGGACGTTGCGGTAGGCGTACAGCGGACCGAGCGACACCGCCGACATGCCGAATGCGTGGTAGACCTCGGTCAGGTAGTTGTCCGAGAGGCGGACGTTCATGCCACCGCCCTCGGCCTCGATGCCGTCATCCCAGGTGTAGGCGATGTAGTTGCCGTGGACGTCGCTGTCCTTGCCGGGGAAGCCGCTGGTGCCGAAGTTGGCGGTGGCGCCCATGCCGTCGTTGAAGTGGTGCGTGGCGTCGCCGACGATGTCGTTGTAGCGGATGACGTTGTTGCCGGCGCCCCGGCGGAGCGAGATGCCCTGCGGGCCGGCCGGGTGCTTGCTGCCGTTGTGCGACTGGCTCCAGCTGTTCGCGGTGGTGTTCGGGCTGGTGATCCGGTTGCCCTGGATCACCACCCGGGTCAGCTTGCTGGTGTCGGAGTACACCGCGGAGTCCATCGGCGTACCGAAGCCGCTGGCGTCCGGGACACCCCAGTGGGAGATGTCGTTGCCCTCGATGACGATGTCGTGGACGTCGTCGGAGGTGCTGCTCCCCAACTGGATGCCGTGGTGCTTCGCACCGGTGATCGTCAGCCCGCGGACGATGACGTAGGCGGAGTTCGTCAGCCGGACGCCGTAGTCGTAGCGGCCCTGCAGGTCGATCGTGGCCGGTCCACCGTTCGGGCCGGTGACTAGGACGTAGCCGTTCGGTGAGCCGATGCGCTGCAGGTCGACGGGCTTGGTGGACGTCGCCGGCAGCTCGACGACGGCGGCGACCGGGAAGTCCTCCGACCACGTCCGCACCTGCTGGGTGACCGCCGTCGACGCACCGGCCAGGCTCAGCCGGACGTCGTAGACCGTGCCGGCGGCCAGCCCGACGATGCTGCCGCGGTACTCCTGCGGCCGGCCGGCGAGCGCCCGGTCGTCGAACCACAGGTCCTGCCCCCGCTGCCAGGACGTGGAGCCCGCCAGGCGGTAGCTCACCTGGGCGGGGGCGGTGGTGGAGCCGCCGGTGGGGCTCCAGTAGACGCCGACGGAGGAGAACGTCGGGACCAGGGAGGCGGCTTCTGCGGCGTGCGCCGGTGCCGCACCCGCCACGGTGGCCGAGCAGACCCCGAGGAAGGTCAGGGCCGCGATCAGCAGGGCGAGGGGGGTCTTCACGGAAAGCCTCCGGCGGACGAGCTCGGACGCTGAGGGGAGCTCAGCGAGCGCAACCGGAATCGCAGCGGTGAGTACACGAAACAGAACGGTGTGCGCTGGCATGGAACGCTACCGGGCTTCATAGCTAAAAGTACGGTCACTGTCACCCAGGGTGTCCGGTGTGACGACTGTGACGGATGTGCCGACGGGCGGGGCGGGACAGGCCGTCGGTGAGTCGTCAGGAGACGGACTGCAGTTTCGCTCCGGACGGCGTCGGGACCGGGCCGGACCGGTGCACCCGGGCGGTGGGCAGCTGCACGACGTCAGCGGCCCCCCCGGCCGGACGCACCAGGACCGGCGTCCGCTCGTCCCGGGCCGTGAGCTCGGGAACGCTGCACATCCGGACGGCGAGGCGGGCGATGCCGTCGATGAGACCCCAGGTCGCGAGCACGGGGAGGGCGAGCACGTCTCGGCGCATGACCAGGACGTTGCCAGCCCCGGGTGATCAACACCGGTGCCCCGGGTGAACACGAGGGGACCAGTCGACAGCCGTCCGGCGTCACCTGCGCCCCTGTTCCCGACGACCCGGTGGCGGCCACGGCTCCCGGGCGGTCCGGCACCAGGGCGGCAGCCGGCGGCTCACCGGACCAGTCGGACTCCCGCGCGCTCCGCGGCCCACGCGCTGTCGACCGACTCGGCGAGGTCCCGGGTGGCGCGCCAGCCCAGTTCCCGGGCGATCCGGTCGACCCGTCCGACGATGCGGCCCGGGTCCCCGGGCCGCCGCGCGACGACGTCGTACGGAACCGGCCGGCCGGTCGCGTCCTGCACCGCACGGAGCACGTCCAGCACGCTGCTGCCGACCCCCCGCCCGACGTTGTAGGTGGCGACCCGGCTCTCGGACTCGAGCACCTCCGCCGCCCGCACGTGCGCCTCCGCCAGGTCCGCGACGTCCAGGTAGTCCCGCAGGCACGTCCCGTCCGGGGTGTCGTAGTCGTCGCCGAAGACCCGGGGCCGGACGCCGTCGCGCAGGGCCGCGAGGACGAGCGGCACCAGGTTGTAGGCGCCGGTGTCCCGCAGCTCCGGCGCCTGGGCGCCGATGACGTTGAAGTAGCGCAGGTTGACCACGCCCAGGCCGTGGGCGGCGGCCGCCGCACGGAGGACCTGCTCGCCGTAGAGCTTGGACTCCCCGTAGGGGCTCACCGGGAGCAGCCGGTCCTCCTCGTCTACGTGCTCGACGTCGGGGTTGCCGTAGACCGAGCAGCTCGAGGAGAAGACCACCCGGCTGGTGCCGGTGTCCCGCGCCGCCTGGGCCAGGCTGATCACGGCCCCGGCGTTCTCCCGGGCGTAGAGCAGGGGGTCGCCCACCGACTCGGTGGGCGACTTCTTGCCCGCGATGTGCAGGACCCCGGCCGGGCGGACCCGGGCGAGGAGCCGTGTCATGGCGTCGGTGTCGACGACGCTGGCCTGCACCTGCTCGACGTCGGAGGGCACCCGGGAGGAGAAGCCGGTCGACAGGTCGTCGACGACGACCGCCTCCCGGCCAGAGGCGAGCAGAGCCCGCACCACGTGGGCGCCGATGTACCCGGCACCGCCTGTGACCAGCCAGGTCGTCGACATGCCCCGAGCATAGGGACCGCTCAGCGTCACCCCGTGGAGCTACATGAGCAAGTTTGGTTGCGCATTCAAAGACACTGTGCCAACAATCGCGATTTGACGCCGACTGGCGCGTGCAGAATCGAGTCGGCTGGAGGCCTGCATGACGAGAGCAGTGGTCACGGGGGGTGCGGGGTTCCTGGGCTCCCACCTGTGCGAACGACTGGTGGACGACGGACTCGACGTCATCGCCATGGACAACATGCTCACCGGGAACGCCGAGAACGTCGCCCATCTGACCTCCCGACCGAACTTCAGGCTGGTCGAGCACGACGTCACCGAGTTCATCCGGGTCGACGAGGACGTCGACTTCATCCTGCACTTCGCCAGCCCCGCCTCGCCGATCGACTACCTCAAGCTGCCCATCGAGACGATGAAGGTCGGCAGCATCGGCACGCTGCACGCCCTGGGACTGGCGAAGGCCAAGGGCGCCCGTCTCCTGCTCGCCTCGACCAGCGAGACCTACGGCGACCCCCAGGTCCACCCGCAGCCGGAGTCCTACTGGGGGCACGTCAACCCGGTCGGGCCCCGGGGTGTCTACGACGAGGCCAAGCGGTTCGGGGAGGCGCTGACCACCGGTTACCGGACCTTCCACGGCGTGGACACCACCATCGTCCGCATCTTCAACACCTTCGGCCCCCGGATGCGCCCGAACGACGGGCGGGCCATCCCGACGTTCATCCGCCAGGCACTGGCCGGCGAGCCGCTGACGGTGGCCGGGGACGGGTCCCAGACCCGGTCGGTCTGCTACGTCAGCGACCTGGTCGAGGGGCTCATCCGGCTGCTGCGCTCCGGCCACCCGGGCCCGGTCAACATCGGCAACCCGGTCGAGCTGAGCGTGCTGGACATCGCCCGCCTGGTGCGGGAGGTCACCGGATCGGACTCCGAGATCACCTTCATCGACCGCCCGCAGGACGACCCCCTGGTCCGCCGGCCCGACATCACCCTGGCCCGCGACGTCCTGGGCTGGGAGCCGCAGGTGGAGATCGCCGACGGCCTCGCCACGACGGTGCAGTGGTTCCGCGAGCAGGTCCCGGCGGGTGCCCGCTGACCAGCGTCGGGGTGCCGCTGAGCACTGACGCCGCCGACTCGCCCGGGATCGGGGCGCCCGGGGAGCGCCGCGCGACGAGCAACGACGTCGCGTCGCGGGCGGCCCGGCGCGGACGTCGTCTGCTCCGCAGGCTGACCACGCCCCGCGGCCCGCGGGCCATGCGCCGTCCCGACGGGACGGCGCACCACGCGGCCCTGGCCGTGGCCGACGTCGACCTGACCGCGGGCACGGCGACCCTCGCGCCCACCGTCCACCCCTACGCGTGCCCGCCCGAGGGCGTCCACGCCCTGGTGTGGCTGCACGGTGAGCCCGTCGGGCAGCTGACCCTCCCCGGCGACCCGGAGGTGCTGCTGCCCACGCTGCCGGCCCTGGCCGCCCGGCAGCTGGCCCGACCGGTCCACGAGCACCTGCTGCGGGACGCGCTCGCCACGCCGGGCGCCGTCCGGGCGACCACCGTCGCCGAGCTGGGTTCGGTGCCGCACCCGGCGCCCCCGGTCCGCGACGGGTCGCAGGTCACCGTGGCCGTGTGCACGCGCGACCGGCCCGACGACCTCCGCCGGTGCCTCGAGGCGATCGGCCGCCTGGACCCGGCGCCGGCCCAGGTGCTCGTCGTGGACAACGGCTCGCGCGACGACCGGACCCGCCGGGTGGCCGCCGACCAGGGCGTCCGTTACGTGCTGGAACCGCGGCCCGGCCTGGACTGGGCCCGCAACCGGGCCCTGCGGGAGGCGGGCACCCGCATCGTCGCGTTCACCGACGACGACGTGCTGGTGCACCCCGGCTGGGTCGGCGGCCTGGTCCGCGCCTTCGCCGAGGAGCCCGACGCCGTCGCGGTGACCGGCCTGGTGGCCCCGGCGGAGCTGAGCAGCCCGGCACAGGTGCTCTTCGAGGCCCTGGGGGGCTTCGGGCGCGGGTTCGTGCGCAAGTGGATGTCGGTGACCGTCGACGCCGGCGAGATCGCCGCCCAGCTGTACCCCGGGACCGGCGGTGCGGGCACCGGGGCCAACATGGCCCTGCTGCGGGAGCCCGCCCTGGCCCTCGGGGGCTTCGACACCGCGCTGGACGTCGGGACGGTCACCGGCGGGGGCGGTGACCTGGAGATGTACTTCCGGGTCCTGGCCTCGGGCGGGCTGCTGGTCTACGAGCCGACCGCCGTCGTCCGGCACGTGCACCGGTACACGCTGCCCGAGCTGGACCGCCAGATGCACGGCAACGGGGTCGGCTCCTACAGCATCTTCGCCGGTGCGGGGCTGCACTACGACCAGCCGCAGGCCCGTGCCTTCACCGCCTTCGCGATCCGGTGGGCGGCCACCCACCACGTGCGCAGCCACCTCCGTGGGCTGCTGTGGCCGCGCATGTGGCCGCGGTCGCTGGCCCGGGCGGAGACGCGCGGGATGGTCGAGGCCGTCCTGCACCGGCGCTACGACCAGGCCCGGGCGCAGGCCGCGGAGCGCGCCGCGCGGTTCCCGGGCGAACCGGCGTCCCCGACCCTGGTGCGGCCCGCGGTCCGGGAACGGCCCGAGCGGCAGGCGGACCCGGTGGTCCGGGTCGATCTCCTCCGCGACGGCCTGGCCGGCGATGCCGTGGCCCTGCCGCCCACGGCCACCTCGGCTGCCCGCCGCCTGCGCCTGCTGGTCGACCGGGGCGGCCGGCCGCAGGCCGCGATCACCGTGCCCGTCCGGGGCGCTCGCCCGTCGGCTGCGCGGCTGCGGCACGAGGTCGTGGCCTGGCTGGGTCCCGCCGTCCTCCGGCCCGGAGCCGAGTGGGCCGAGGTGCTGCCGCCGGCGCTGCCCGCTGCCCCCGCGACCAGCACCGGACCGTGGCAGGAGCCGGACGCCGCATCGGTGCGCGGGCTCACCGTCAGCGTCCTGATGGCCACCAGGGACCGGCCGGAGGCGCTGCGGCGCTGCATCCAGCAGCTGCTCACCGCCACCGCCGGCCGCGACGTCCAGGTCGTGGTCGTCGACAACTCCCCCGACCCCTCCGGCACCCGGCGGTCGCTGGCCGGCCTGCCCGGCACGACGGTGCTGCACGAGCCCCGGCCCGGGCTGTCCCGCGCCCGCAACGCCGGCCTGCCTGCCCTCACCGGCGACGTCGTGGTCTTCGTGGACGACGACATCACCGTCACCGAGGGCTGGCTCGACGCCCTGCTGCTGCCGTTCGGCGACCCCGAGGTGTCCGCCGTGACGGGCAACGTGCTGCCCGCCGACCTGGAGTCCCTCGACCCGCAGATCTTCGAGGACTACGGCGGCCTGGGCCGCGGCGCGAACCGGATGGTGTTCCGGCCGACGTGGCTGGACCGGTCCCGGGGGCCGGCACCCACCTGGCAGATCGGCGCGACGGCCAACGCGGCCGTCCGGCGCGAGGTGCTGGAGCGGTCGGGCCCGTTCGACGAGGTGCTCGGCGCCGGCCGCCCGTCCGGGGTCGGCGAGGACACCGAGTACTTCTACCGGGTCCTGCGCGGCGGGGGCACGATCGTCTACCAGCCGACCGCCGTGGTCCTGCACCACCACCGGGGCGACCGTGCGGCACTGCGCCGGCAGCTGGCCGCCTACTCGGCCGGGCACGTCGGCTACCACCTGGAGATCGCTGCCCGCCACCACGATCTGCGCGGCCTGGTACGGGTCCTGGTGACCCTGCCCCGCCGGCAGGCCGGACGGTGGTGGGCGGCCCGCCGTGGTCTCGACGACTACCCGATGGACCTGCTGGCCGCCGAGGTGCGCGGGACGCTGGCGGGCTTCCCCGCCTGGGTCCGCTCCCGAGCCGGCCGGTGAGCCCTGTCGGCACGCCGGCCCGCCCGGCCCCGGGGCCAGCATCGGGCGCCGCGCGGACGGTCCAGCTGATCGGCCACCTGACCGCCCGGGAGTTCCGGATCAGGTACCAGTCGGCCTTCCTCGGCTGGCTGTGGGCGCTGCTGCCCGCCGTCGTCCGGTTCGTCGTCCTCGGCGTCGTGTTCAGCCAGATCCTCCCGACCACCGGCCCCGACTACCTGGCCGAGCTGGCCGTCGGCGTCCTGGCCTGGCAGTGGTTCTCCGCCGGGGTGGCGAGCGCGACCGTCAGCCCGCTCTCCCGGCGGGACCTGCTGTCCCAGCCGGCGCTGCCCCGGCCGGTCATCCCGGTGGTGAGCGTGCTGACCGACGGGTTCGACTACCTGGCCGGCGTGCCGGTGCTGCTGGTGGTCGTGCTGGTCGACACCGGGGGCATCCCGGTCACCGCGCTGCTCTTCCCGCTGCTGGTGGTGCTGCAGGGCTGCCTGATCCTGGGCGTGGGGATGGCGGCCGCGGTGGCCAACGTGCACTGGCGGGACACCAGCCTCGCGGTGAGCCTGCTGCTCGCGGTCGGCATCTACGCCACCCCGGTCTTCTACACCTCCCGCGTGCTCACCGAGCAGCTCGCGGGGTTGGTCCGGCTCAACCCGGTGGGTGCGCTCATCGAGGCCCAGCGCCAGGTGCTCGTCGAGGGCACCCTGCCCAGCGCCGCGAGCCTGGCCGCGCTCACCGTCGTGTGCGTCGGCGTGCTGACCGCGGGCTGGGCGGTCTACCGGCACTGGTCGGCGACGTTCGTGGACCAGCTGTGACCGAGCCCCGGCTGGAGCTGCACGGCGTCGGGAAGCGGTTCCGGCGGGGCGGGGCCACGTCCCTGCAGCAGCGCTTCCTCGGGCGCGGCACCCGCGGTCAGTGGGTGACCGCGCTGCACGACGTCGACCTCGCGGTGGCCCCCGGCGAGGTCGTGGGCGTCCTGGGCCGCAACGGCGGGGGCAAGTCCACCCTGCTGCGCGTCGCCGGCGGCCTGACCCGGGCCACGTCGGGCACCGTGCGGCGGCACGCGGCCGTGTCCGGCCTGCTGGCCCTCAACGGCTCGGCCAGCGGTGACCTCAGCGGCGCCGACAACGCCGTGACCGCGGCAGTGCTCGCCGGGCTGAGCCCGCGGGCGGCCCGCGCCCGGCTGCCGGAGATCGCCGCGTTCGCCGAGCTGGACGACGCCGTCCTCGGCGAGCCGATGCGCACCTACAGCGATGGGATGAAGCTCCGGCTGGCCTTCGCCGCCGCGGCGATGACCGACCCGGACCTGCTCCTGGTCGACGAGGTGCTCGCCGTGGGTGACATCGCCTTCCAGGAGAAGTGCCTGACCCACATCGAGCGGCTCCGGGACGGCGGGACGGCGCTGCTGGTGGCCTCGCACGTCACCAGCCACATGCGCCGGCTGGCCACCCGGGCGGTCTGGCTCCGGGGCGGCACGATCGTCACCGACGGCCCGCCCGCCGAGGTGCTGGACGAGTACGAGGCCTCGCTGGACGAGCGCGCGGGGGCTCCGCAGGACCTCGCCGGCGGCGGGTTCCGCAAGGGGACGGGCGAGGTGCGCATCACCGGCATCACCAGCACCGGCAGCCAGGGCGCGGGCCCCGGGGCCACCCGGCTGGGCGGCGGGCTCACCGTGACCGTCGGCTACAGCCGCGAGGCAGCGGTGACCTCGGCGAACGTCAGCGTCTCCCTCCGCCGCGTCGGCGGGGACGTGAAGGTGGTCGACCTGACCACCGAGGCAAGTGGCGCATCGGTGCCGCTGACCGACAGCGGGAGCATCTCGGTGGCCATCGACCGACTCGATCTCGAACCGGGCACCTACTGGGTGGACGCCGGCATCTACTCCAAGGACTGGGAAGTGCCCTACGACTACCACTGGGACGCCTGGCGCGTCCACGTGCTCGGCACCGGGACGAGCGGCCTCGTGCAACCACCGCACACGTGGCGGGTGGGCGGCTGATGGCCGCCGATGACACCGCGCGGGTCACCGTCGTCATCCCCACGCACAACCGGCGGTCGCTGCTGATGCGGACGCTGCGGTCGGTGGTGCAGCAGCAGGGCGTGACCGTCGAGATCGTCGTCGTCGACGACGGCGGCAGCGACGGGACGAGCGAGGCGCTGCGGGAGCTGGGCTGGGCCGGCCTGCGGGTGATCCGGCACGAGCGGGGCCGGGGCGTGTCCGCCGCCCGCAACGCGGGCCTGGCCGTCGTGACCACCCCGTGGGTGGCCTTCGTCGACGACGACGACCTGTGGGCGCCGGACAAGCTCGCCGCGCAGCTGCGCGTGATCGAGGAGCAGCCACCCGCCCGCTGGGCCTGTGGCGGAGCCGTGCACATCGACGGCGACCTGCGGTTCCTGCGCTACTCCGTCCCGCCCGCTCCCGGCCCGGTGGCCGGGGAACTGGCCCGGCGCAACGCCATCCCCGGCGGAGGGTCCGGCGTGCTCGTCGACCGCGCCCTCGCCGAGGAGGTGGGCGGCTTCGACGAGCAGATCTCCATCCTCGCCGACTGGGACTTCAACGTGCGGCTCGCGAACCGCTCCCCCGTCGCGGTGGTGGACCGACCGCTGGTGGGCTACTACGTGCACTCCGACAGCATGTTCCACGACCCGCGCGGCCTGCAGGCGGAGATGCACTACCTGGAGCGCAAGTACGCCGCCGACCCGGCGGCCGGCACCATCGCCATCGACTGGGCCGCGGCCTCCGAGCGGCTGGCACGGATGGCCTGGTACCTGGGTGACCGGCGCACCGCCCTCCGGCTCGTCCTGCGCGCGGCGCCCGTGCGGGGCTCCGCAGCCGTCGCCCTGCGCGGTGCGCGGCGCATCTCCGGGCGGGTGGTCCGTCGCCGGCTGGGGATGACCCCCCAGCCCGCCTACGGCGACGACCTGTTCGACCCCGCCGGGACCGAGGCGTGGCTGGCGCCCTTCCGCACGACCAGCTGACTCGTCCGGGCGCGCCCACCGCGGGTGCGCCCGGCTGCTGTTCCTAGCGGGCCCGGTGCCGTCCACCGGGAGACCGGCGCGCCACCTTGCCCACGATCATGGTCAGCAGCGGGCGCTCGACCAGGGCCAGGGTCGCGACGTAGGCGACGGAGCACGCGGCGATCTGGGCGAGCAGCACCTGCCAGGCCGACCACTCGTCGCTGACGGAGAACCGGACGGCCAGCCCGGCGGCGGCCAGCAACAGGCAGGACAGCCACACGCCCCGGACGGCGCGCAGCAGCTGGCGCCAGGTCAGCCCGGTGGCCCGGAGAGAGGGCCGGGCGAAGACCAGCATCTCCAGGTAGAAGACGACCATCAGCGCGGTCGCCACCCCGACGGTGCTCCACGGCAGCCCGATGACCATCGCCGCCAGCCGCATCCCGCTCACGACCAGACCCAGCTTGAACAGCGCGTCGGTCGCCCCAGTGGCCCGGAGCAGGCCGCCGACGGTCGCGGTGAGGGTCTGCGGCAGGGCCGAGATCGCCAGCAGCTCCAGCACGGTCACCATGCCGAGCCAGCGCGTTCCGAACAGGACCTCGACCATGGCCGGTGCCGCCACCGCCATGCCGATGGCGATGGGCGCGGCGGCCACCCCCGAGACCGAGAGCGCCCGCAGCCAGGCCCGGCCCAGCCGCGCGCGGTCGTCGCGCAGCCGCGAGAGCGCGGGGAACAGCACCCGGCCCATGACCACGTTGATCTGGCTGACCGGCAGCTTCATCAGGTTGTAGGCCCGGGCGTAGTTGCCCAGGGCCGCCTGGGAGGCGACGCCGGCCAGCAGCAGGTTGTCGGCGTTGCGGGACCAGAAGATGAGGATGTTGAAGCCGGTGATCCCGCGGGTGAACTGCCAGAGCTCACGAACACTGGCCCGGTCGGGCCGGGCACGCGGGAACCAGCGCACCGCCGCCCAGCTCAGCAACGTGCGGAGGACGGTGTAGGACAGCGGCCCGAGGACGAGGGCGAACGGGCCACCGCCGAGGATCGCGGCGACCACCACCGTGCCGATGCTGAGCAACGAGCACACCGTCTCCTGCAGGGCGATCTGCTTGAACCGCAGCGTCCGCTCCTGCAGCGCGGTGTGCACCACGTTCAGCGACAGCGTGAAGTTCAGGCTGGCCACGAGCAGCAGCGGCGTGAGCAGCGGCTCACCGAAGAGCCTGGCCAGCGGGACGGAGAGCGCCGCGACCAGCCCGGTGAGCAGGACGCCGGTCACCGCGTTCACCCAGAACGCCGTGGACAGGATCTGCTCGGTGACCCGCCGGGTGTGGATGACGGCGCTGCCCAGCCCGAGCGAGGAGAAGATCGCCGCGAAGGCGATGAGCGGCAGGACGATCGCGACCTTGCCGTAGTCCTCCGGCAGCAGCAGCCGGGCGGTCACGATGGTGCCCAGGAACTGGATGACCTGACCGATGATCTTGCCGCCGGCCGCCCAGGTCGCGCCGCGGCGCACGCCCGAGGCCAGGCCCTTGTCCGGGCCGCCGGGCTGCAGCCGGCGGAGGACCGGGTGCTGCAGCTCCGGCGCGTCCTCGGCCATCGAGTTGCGGGTGTCCGTCACCTCGTCCGGGACGGATGTCGTCGGGGACGACGCGGGTGTGCTCATCAGACTCCTGGGGCAACCTGCTGGACCGGCGGGGCGCGTCACTGGCCGGCACACCTCGTGGCGGGATGAGCCCGCCGAGAGGTCGATGTTAGGTGGTGCTCACCCGTCGGCCACCGTCACGCTGGTCACCGACACCTGGACGGGTGACGGTCCCGGGCCACCGAGACCTCATCCGTGGTGCACGGTGACGAGCTGGTCACCACCGGCTGCGACCGCGCGGGCCTCGGCCACGGCCTGCAACCGGTCCTCCCAGCGGGCGGTGATGCTCGGCAGGTCGTACTGCGCCGCCTTTGCCGGACCTGCATCACCCAGCCGGCGCCGCAGCTCGCCGTCCTCGATCAGGGCCAGCATCGCGGCGGACAGGCCCACCACGTCCTCCGGCGGCACCAGAACGCCGTCCTGGCCGTCGGTGATGATCTCGGCGGGCCCGCGGGGGCAGTCGAAGCTGACCACGGGCAGGCCCTTGCTCAGCGCCTCGAGCACCACGCGGCCGAAGCCCTCGAAACGAGAGCTCAGCACGAACATCCCGGCCGAGGCCATCTCCTGGCCGATCTCCCGGGTGGCCGGCCGCAGTTGCACCACCTCTTCCAGGCCCAGCGCACTCACCTGCGCCTGGAGACTCGGTAACGCACGACCGTTGCCGAGGATGCGCAGCCGCCAGCCCGGATGCCGTTCCGCCACCGGCGCGAAGGCGTCGATCAGCAGGTCGAAACCCTTCTGCCGGCCGAGCCGGCCGGCAGCGAGCACGACGTCGTCGCGGACGTCGACCGCGTCACCGGGCAGTTCCGCCAGGGCATTGGGCGCTTGGAAGACCGCGACGCCGGCTGAGCCGAGCAGTGCGTCGTAGTCGCGCTCATCGGCGTGGGTGAGCACTGACACCGCGTCCAGCCCCTCGGCGAGGCCGCGCAGGTGCGCCTGCAACTCCGGCCTGAGCATCGTGAAGTTGTCGTGCTCTCGGGCGATCACCACGACCCCGGGAGGCGCGAAGCGCATCGCGACCAGATGCAGAGCAGGCCGGGTGGTGATCAGCCAGCCGCCGTCCAGCTGCCGCAGGGCGCGGACCACCTGGACGTCCGTGTAGAGGTTGAAGCGGGTGATGGACCGGTCCTGCGGGTGCATCAACACGCTCGGCAGTCGCGTGAGCCAGCGCTGCAGCCAGCTCGTCCTGGCGGCGGTACGGCGGTCGTCGAGGACCTCGCTGGTGACCCCGGGCGGCAGCGGGTAGAAGGCCTCCTCCTGGTCCACGAAGGTCGACAGGACCTCCACCGGGTGGCGTTCCGCGAGCCCGCTGGCCAGCAGCAGGTTGCTGCGGACCGATCCGCCCTTCTCGTGCACGTCCATCACCAGGAAACGCACCGGACCGGCGACCGCTGGCGCACTGTGCCGGCGGGCCGGCTGCCGGAGCATGAGCTGCAACGCGCGAGAGAGGACGCGATGGACGACGACGCGCTCCTGCACAGGATCCTCCGGCAGTGCATCGCGACCGGGCGGCCGCGTCCCTGGCTCAGCCGGGCGGCGGAGCCAGCGCCTCCCGGCAGCCGGGTGACAGCGTGCATCTTGTCAACTCCGCGAACCTCATGGGGCAGTCGAGCGCACACCTGGTTCTCATGAACGACGCTCTGGCGCCGCGTCCCCTCGATCCGTCACCACGGCCGTACTCCGTGCGTTCTCGTCAGTCCACGACCTCCCGGTCCGGGTCGCCGGCGGAGGACCCGCGGTCAGGGACGCGACGGCACGGTGGACCAGGAAGCGCTCGGGCGCAGCACCGCCCGGGACGTGCGCCGCGGCAGGACGGGCCGACCCGGGGCGCACGGTGACCGCCTGCGCCACCCGCAGGACGGCGTCCACACCGGTGTCCTGCCCCCGTCACACGGACGGGTGCACTGCTCCTGCGCTGCACGAGTCCTGCGCTGCACGAG